>Ga0207422_1000004_pt1:1170000-1630330 | contig 1630330 bp, 1561 predicted proteins | sample MarCyaLeptolynsp_FD_187757 | JGI IMG/M metagenome (GOLD analysis project Ga0207422, IMG submission 187757) | Marine cyanobacterial communities from Panama - species 1 Leptolyngbya sp. (SPAdes) | ecosystem: Environmental > Aquatic > Marine > Unclassified | place: Panama... | reverse complement strand
GACGGCGCGGGCGATTTTGCCAAGCTGGCAGACGGGCGGCTTGTGCGCTTCCGCGATGCGCCGGCCGGAGCCGAGCCATTGTTCTATGCCGGGGTTCAGGTCATGCATCCGCGCGTGCTGGCGGGGTGGCCGTGCGAGCCGTTCTCCACAAATCGTCTATGGGACAGGGCTCTGGAGCAGGGCCGCGTCTTCGGACAGGTCATGGATGCGTTCTGGATGCATGTCGGTGACCCCCGATCAAGGGATGCGGCCGAGAATCGGCTAATGTCGGAGGTATGAGCGCTCCTGACATTTTCGCGACGCCTGCCCCGCGCGTCTTCACGCTGTCGCCGGCGGCCAACTTCCTGTTGTCGCTGGCACGCACCATCAGTGAGGCCTTTCCCGATCCCGAAGCTCTGGCCGGGGTCACGGTGCTGTTGCCGACGCGGCGTGCGGGCCGGGCGCTTGGCGAGGCGTTCAGCACCATTCAGGCTGAAAAGGGCATTCCGGCAGCCATTTTGCCGCTGATCCGGCCTCTGGGCGATGTTGACGCCGACGAGCCCCCGTTCGAGCCCGGTGATATTGCTGGGCTGGCCTTCCCGGCCATCAGCCCCGCGCGCAGGCGGTTTGAGCTGGCGAGCCTCATTCTGGCGCGTGAAACCGCCTCTGGCCGCGAGATGGAGCCCGGTGGGGCGCTGGTGCTCGCCGATGCGCTGGCGGGGCTGCTCGATGAGTTCGCGTCTGAGGGCGTTGACGATCTGTGCGGTCTCGATGACGCCATGCGGGCCGCTCTGCCGCAAGGCCGTCAGGAAGCGGCCGTTTTTGTCGATATCGTGCTGGAGGCATGGCCCCGGCATCTTGAAGCGCTGGGCATGGTTGACCCGGCGCGGCGCCGGTCTGGCCTGCTCATCGCGCTGGCTCAGCGCTGGCGTGAGGTGCCGCCGGCAGGCCCCGTCATCGCTGCCGGATCGACCGGCTCCATTCCTGCCGCAGCGGAGCTTCTGGCGACTGTTGCCCGGCTGGAACAGGGGGCTGTTGTCCTGCCGGGATTTGCCGGGTTCATGGATGATTCCAGCTGGAACGCGATTGATGACGGCCATCCCCAGCGCGCCATGAAAGCGCTGATCGAGCGTATCGGGATTGATCGCAAGAAGGTTCCTGACTGGCCGATCCGGGAGAAGAAGCACTGGCCGGGGCGCGCGGCCGAGGCGCGCACGCGGCTGGTAACAGAAGCCCTGCGCCCCGCCGACGAAACCGCCGACTGGCTGGTCCGGCTTGCCAGCCTGGGCAAGCAATGGAAGGGCGACATCATGGTCGAGGGGCTTGGCGGCCTCAGCGTCATCGAAGCGCGTGATGCCGCCAGCGAGGCGCGCGCGATTGCCCTCGCCCTTCGTCATGTCCTGGAGACACCCGGACGAACCGGCATGGTGGTCACGCCGGACCGCGCGCTTGCGCGGCGCATCACCACCGAGATGGCCCGCTTTGACATCGAGCTGGATGATAGTGCCGGCGAGGCATTAAGCGATACGCCGCCGGGGAGCTTTCTTGTGCGGGTGCTGGAAGCCGCCGCCGATCCGGGTTCAGCCCTCGGACTGGTGGCCTTGTGGAGCTCACCGCTTTTTGCGCTGGGCCGCTCGCGCCCGCCGCTGATGGCGTCGCTGTCCGCCCTGGAGGCAAAGCGATTGCGGGGCCGGCGGCCCGGCCAGTCATTCGAGGCGGTGCGTGCTGTTCTGGGTACAGACGATCCGCCGCTTTGGGGCGTGCTCATCTCGGAGATGGAGGCGGCGCTGGCCGCTCTGCTGACCCTTGAGGGCGAGCAGCTCGCGCGGGTGTGGGCGCAGGCGCTGGTTGAGGCTGGAGAGGCTCTGGCCGGAAGCGAGACGCAGGCCGGAGCCGCCCGGCTATGGGCCGGAGAGGCTGGAGAACAGGCGGCAGGATTGCTGCGTGAGTTCCTCGAGGAAGCCGATGCCTTGCCGCCGCTCTCCTTGCGGACCTTCTTGCGGATATTCCTTGAAACGGCCCGGCAGAGGCGGGTGCGGCCCCGGTCTGGCACCCATCCGCGTCTGGCGCTTCTGGGTCCGCTCGAAGCGCGCCTTCTGCATGCAGACATGATCATACTGGCTGGTCTCAATGAAGGCGTCTGGCCGCAAGCGCCTGGCGCTGATCCGTTTCTTTCACGCGGCATGCGCAAAGCGGCCGGATTGCCCCCGCCCGAATGGGCTCTGGGCCTGTCGGCCCATGATTTTGCCGAGCTTGCGTCGACTGCCGAGGTCATCCTGACCCGCTCAACCCTGGCAGATGGCGCGCCGACGGTGGCCTCGCGTTGGCTGTGGCGCCTGCAGACGCTGGCGCGCGGCGCGCTGGGGCCCAATCAGGCAAAAGACCGGCTTGTTCCCGCGACTGACTACGCTGCGTTGGCGTCGGGTCTCGATGAGCCCCCCCAGACATTGAAACCTGCACCCGAGCCCAAGCCGACCCCGCCTGTCGCAGCGCGGCCACGGGAGATGGCAGTGACGGGGGTGGAGACCTGGGTACGTGATCCGTATGCGGTTTATGCACGGCGCCTATTGAAGCTGAAATCTCTCGATCCTCTTGACCGCGAACCGGGTCATGCCGAGCGCGGAACAGGTTGGCACAAGGCGCTGGAGCAATGGGCAAGAGAGCTGGGCGCGCGTAAATCCCTGCCGGAGGATGCCCATGCGCGCCTTGTGGCTTTGGGCGAGACGGCTCTGCTGGACGCAGGTTTCACCCAAGCTGATCTGGGCGTCGAGCTGCCCCGATTTGCACATGCCGCGTGCTGGGTGATTGACTGGGAAGCGGATCGGCGCGCGCGAGGCATCTTTCCCGTCGATGCCGCCATCGAGACGACGGGCACATTGCAGCTGGCTGCCCCCGGCGGCCCCTTCACGCTGAGGGCCAAGCCGGACCGGATAGACAAGGGTCCGGACGGGTACCACGTCATCGATTTCAAGACGGGTACCAGCCCAAGTGCCAAAGCCGTGCTGGCCGGGTTTTCACCGCAGCTCACCCTGCAGGGCGCAATTCTGGCCGGGGGCGGCTTTGCCGCCGTGCCGCCGGGCGCGATTGCTGGATATTCCTATATCGGCGTGAAGGGGACCAAGACAGCCGGCGAAGAGGTGGAAATCATCGCGGACGGCCAGCGCGGCCGTTCGCTGTTGTCCCCGCCACAGATGGCCGAAGCCGCACGCGAACGGCTGGAGCGATACATCGCCAAATTTGACGATCCGTCTACGCCCTATCCCAGCCAGCCGCGCCGCCAGTTCGTGAACAAGTTTGGTGACTATGACCATCTTGCGCGGCGCAAGGAATGGTCGACTGCCCCGGACGCAGAGCCGGATAGCGAGAGTGGAGCATGAGCGCGCCCGGCTTTGATCTGGAAATTACCAGCGCGGCCAGCGCGGCGCAGCGCGCGGCGGCGGACCCGGGTTTCACCGTCTTTGTCGAGGCCAATGCCGGGTCAGGCAAGACGCGCGTGCTGGTGGACCGGGTGGCCCGCCTGCTGCTGGAGGGCGTGCGCCCGGACTCAATCCTGTGCGTCACCTTCACCAAGGCTGCAGCCGGGGAGATGCAGGAGCGCCTCTTTCGAAAGCTTGGCGACTGGTCGGTCATGTCTGACAAGGACCTCGCGCAGGCTCTAAATGAATTGGCCGGACAAGAGGCAGAGCCGGGGCCGGAAGAGCTGGCCAGTGCGCGCCGCCTGTTTGCCCGCGCTCTGGAGACGCCGGGCGGCCTCAAGATACAGACCCTGCATGCCTTTTGCGACAGCCTGCTGCGTCAGTTTCCGATGGAGGCCGGACTGCCGCCGGGCTTCTCTTCACAGGAAGATGCGATCAGCGCCCGCGTACGCCGCGAGGCAGAGCTGAATGTCTATCTGGACGCGCGCCGCGATCCCGCAGGCGCGCTGGCGCAAGAGATTACCCGGCTTACGGTCATGGGCGGCCCGAAAGGGTTTGAGTCCGTCTTTGGCTTTGCCGCAAAAGAGCGCCATCATCTGTCCGGCCTGTTCGAAGCGCATCAGGGCGAGGAGGCCCTGGTGCGCGATCTTGCCCTCAGGCTGAATATTGATCCTGATACAAATGAAGATCAGATCCGCGGCGAGGCGATGGCCGCGATTGACGCCGACGCGCTCGATCGTTGCGCCGAAGCCTTGCGGGCCAATCCGCAGGCAAAGGACCAGACTCGGGCTGCGCACCTTTACACCGTCCTCGATTGCCTTTCGGCATCGGATTCAGGCGCGGCGTTCGGCGCCTACCGGGACTTTTTGCTGAAAAAGTCCGGCGAGTTTTACGGAAGTTATTTCAACGGGAAGCCGGAGGCTGTTCATCCTGATCTGCCCCGCCTGTTCGGCCAGGAGCCGCGCGGCAGCGAACTTATCCGTATGGAGAGAGTGTTCAGTGATCTGGCGGCCGCGCGCACGCTGGCCCTGTCGCGCAGCGCGCTGACCATCGCCCGCCAATATATCCGTCATTATGAGCGGGCGCTGGCGCGCGAGCGGGCGGTTGATTTTGATGATCTGGTCGCCCGGGCCAACTTTCTCCTGCGTGACAATGAAATGGCGGGCTGGGTGCGATACCGGCTGGATGCCGGTCTGGAGCACATACTGGTGGATGAGGCGCAGGACACCTCGCCGTCCCAGTGGAATGTGATTGATGCTCTGTCAGCGGAGTTTTTCGCCGGGCAGGGCGCGGAGCGGCGCGTCGGACTGCCCCGCAGCGTGTTTTGCGTCGGCGACGAAAAGCAGTCCATCTATTCGTTCCAGAAAGCGGATCCGAAGCGTTTCATCGAACAGGGTGGAGCGCTCGAACGTCTCGCTCGCGATGCCCGGCTGGCCTTCGTCCGGCCGCCACTTGACACGTCGTTCCGGTCGGCGCCGGAAGTGCTCAAGGCGGTTGATATCGCGTTTGCCGCCGAGAAGGCGGCCACAGAACACAAGGCCGTTTCAGGTCCACCGGATGTGAAATTCATGGGCCAGGAAGGGAAGACCGACGCGGACACCGCTCAGGCCGAATATCAGGGGCCGTTCTCGCGCTATCAGGACCATCAGGCCGCCCGCACCGGCACGCCGGGGTGTGTCGAGTTGTGGCCGATTGTGCCCTCTCCGCCCAAGGGGGAAGAGGACAGTCTTGATGTCGACGAACCGGTGGATGCCGAACGTCCGGACTCTGCGCGCAACCAGCTGGCGCAGGCGGTGGCGAGTGAAATCAAGGCACTGCTGGATCGCGGCGACAGCGTGTGGGATGAAAAGGACGGCTGGAAGCAACGCCCGGCCCGTCCCGGCGACATTATCGTTCTGGTTCGCAGGCGTGATGGCCTTTTCAACGAAATTATCCGGCAGCTGAAGATCAATGATGTTCCGGTTGCCGGTCCCGACCGGATGACGCTGCCTGATCAGCTTGTGGTCGAGGACATGCTGTCGCTGGCGCGATTTGCGCTATTGCCTGACGATGACCTGGCACTTGCCGAAGTGCTCAAGAGTCCGGCCTTCCACCCGGTTGGTGAGACTGAACCGCCCATTGATGAGGAATTACTTTTTGCGCTGGCGCATAATCGTAGCGGAAAGATGCTGTGGGACCGGCTGCAGGCCAGTACCGAGCCACGGCTTGCCGAAGCCCGCGAGGCGCTCAAGGCCGTTCGTGCGCGCGTCGACACGCTGACCCCGTACGCCTTTTTTGCCCGCTTTCTTCATGAGCGCTCCCATACCGGTGAAACGCGCGCTGCGCGGATCTATGCCCGGCTTCGCGAAGAAGCGCGTGATCCGCTGGAAGCCTTCCTGACGCGCGCGCTCAGCCATGAGCGTGAGGGCGCGCCGTCTCTGGCCCGCTTTATCGACGACATGGTGCGTTCCAGCGGTGAATTGAAGCGCGAAGCGGAGGCCGGGCGCAAAGAGGTGCGGGTTATGACCGTGCACGGAGCGAAGGGGCTTGAGGCGCCGATTGTATTCCTGCCGGACACCAATTCGGCAGCCGCAAGGCAAGCCCCTGCGATTCTGCCTGACGAAGCCTGCGGGCTGATCTGGCGGGAGTCAGACCCTTTTACCAATGAAGATGTGAAGGCGCTTAAAGAAAGCTGGGAGGCCGATCAGCTGGCAGAATCAGCCCGCCTGCTTTACGTAGCCATGACGCGGGCGCGCGACCGGCTGGTCGTGTGCGGCTACATGTCGGGCAACACGAAGAAGCTTACAGAAACAGGCTGGTACAAGCGGCTCGATGATGCCTGGCAAGGGGCCGGCTGGCAGCCCGCTGACACGGCGATGGACACTATCGCGCAGAAGCATCACTGGCCGGCGGCGGCAAGCGTCAAGGCGCGCAGATTCGGCCCGGCGCCCGAGCAACTGGGCCGCGACACCGACCATGCAGAAGGCGGCGCGGAGCTGCCTGACTGGGCACGCCAAAGTGCGGCCCGCGAAGCGCTGGCCAGCCGCCCCGTCGCGCCCTCCAGCCTGCTGGCCGGGCTGGAAGCGGGAGCGGAGCCACACGGCCTTTCGCCGCTGGCCGAGGGCGGCAAGGACCGCTTTGTGCGCGGCACGTTGATACACAAGCTGTTGCAGATACTGCCCGATATCCCGCCAGACCGGCGCGTGGAGGTGGCAGCCGGTTTTCTGAGCCGTCAGGATGGCCTGACCGATGAGGTGCGCGACGCTATCGCCACTGAAGCGCTGGATTTGATCGCCAATCCGCGCTTTGCCGCTCTGTTCGCGCCCGGTTCACGGGCGGAGGTGTCGCTGGCCGGGACGGCACCGGGCCTGCCAGCGGGCGTTCGCGTCAACGGCCAGATTGACCGGCTGGTCGTCACGCCGGACGCGGTGCTGATCGTGGACTTCAAGACCAACCGGCCGCCGCCGTCGGATGTGGAGGCGGTTGCGCCCGCTTATCTGGCCCAGATGGGGGCCTACCGCGCGCTCTTGCGTGCACTGTATCCCGGCCGGAACGTGCGTTGCGCGCTGGTGTGGACCGATGCGGCACGGCTTATGGAGTTACCGGATTGTGCCATGGATGCCGCGCTGGAGCTGGCTTCGCAGCCCGGCGCGCTTGACCGTGCGGGGCGGGCTTCCTAGGTGTACAGGCGATCAAGCAAGGACTGCGCGCCGATTCCGGGCGCAGGCTGAAGCCTTCCAAGGGAGAAAGCCCATGGCGACCAAAGCGGTGTCTGACGATTCCTTCGAAGCCGATGTTCTCAAGGCCGGTGGTCCGGTTCTGGTGGACTTCTGGGCTGAATGGTGCGGTCCGTGCAAGCAGATTACACCTGCGCTCGACCAGATTGCAGCCGAGCATTCCGGCAAGATTACGGTTGCCAAGGTGAATATCGACGAAAACCCGATGACGCCGGGCAAGTATGGTGTGCGCGGCATCCCGACCCTGATGATCTTCAATAATGGCGAGCTGGTTTCCACCAAGGTGGGTGCCATGGCCAAGGGCAAGATTGAGGAATGGATCTCCGAGACGATCTAGAGTGCGTTCTCTGAACTGAGGAAACCCCGGCGGGCAATGTCCGCCGGGGTTTTTCATGGGCGTTTGCCGTCCTGACAGCTAGCGTGCCGCCCACATAAGCTTGAGCGCGTCAGCCAGCGTGGCGTTGCCGCCTGCCAGGCGCACCACGCTATCGTCGCGAGCACGCTCCGCCATGGCGACAAGGCGGGACGGTCTCTCCAACAGCCGTCTGAACAGTAATTTGCCACCGAGGCGTGCCGGGAAAGGCTGGGCGGGCAGGCCGGGCAGGTTTTCACCGCGTTCAAGCGCGTCAGACGCCTGCCGTGCCCATGCCAGGGACCGTTGCGCGTCGCGTCCGGTGGCCGCTACCAGCGCCAGCCCCGCGCCCCGGCTGGACGCCATCCGGACGGGGGAGGGATGATGCGGCCATTGGTCTGAGAGGCCGAACGGGTTGGCGCTGCGCGTGCGCGCGCTGATATCGGTGGCAAGACCCTGCACAATGCGCTCCAACGCGCCGTCGAAATCGGGCCGTCCTTCATCTCCTGACGGGGCAATACGCACAGCCTCGATCACGGCATGGTCAGGGGCCAGCGGCAAGATGGTTTCGAAGACCATCGCCGGGCCTTCGCGGCGCAAACGGTGAACCAGCACTGCCGTGTCAGGGGCAAAACACGCGGATCCTGTACGCACTTCGGCGCGTATGCCCGTTCGCACCCGGCGGGCCTGCCCTAAAAGCTCGGCTCCGCCCGGACGCGTGTCGATCACCAGTCGTGCCGATAACGGACCATCACGCGTTTCCACTTGGGCTCCCCCCGGGACCGCATGAATGGCGCTGACGATGACACCGTGGCGCAGGACAACCGAGGGGCTGGCCGCAATCGCGGACCAGGCGGGTTCGGTGAGGGTGCTGCCTCGCACCAGCCCGTAGCGCCCGTGAGTGAATGCCTGACCGGCGATGAGGAATCCGTAGCCCACTTGCCAGCGCGGCCAGCTTGTCTCGAACGCGATGCGGGCCGGCCCGGCCTCGAACCAGCTCCAGCTACGCTGGGCCAGCGCCGGCGCTTTCGCCTGCTCGAGCAGCTCCACGCGCATGTGACGTTGGCCGGATTGCGCCAGGCGGCCGGCCAGCGCCAGCCCGGCCAGCCCCGCGCCAATTATGATCACGTCAACATCGGGGCGCACGCCTGACACCTTCTGGCAAAATGAGCAGAGCGCAGCATTCCCAATCTTCGGACAGATCGCAATCGGTCAAAACCTGTTGAGTGGTCAGTCAGCGAAGTTTACCGTGCGGCCCGTGTGCTGCATGAAAGTCTGCCTTATGCCCTTGTCCCCTGCGCTGGAAGGCTGGCGTCAAAGAAGCCTCTCCTGGTGCTGGAAGGAGCAGGCTATCGCGTACTGGAAAGGCGGCGACTGGAGCGATGACAGACGTCCTGTCCTGCTACTGATCCACGGATTTCCGACGGCTTCGTGGGACTGGGTGTCCATGTGGGACGCGCTGGCGGATCATTCCCGGCTGCTGGCCGTCGACCTGATCGGATTCGGGTTCTCGGCCAAGCCGCCGGGGTATGCGTATTCCATCAAGGATCAGGCTGATCTTCTGGCCGGACTGGCAGCAGAACTGAACATCACCCACGCGCACATTTTGGCCCATGATTACGGCGATACGGTCGCGCAGGAATTGCTGGCCCGCCACAATGACGGTGAAGCGGGAACGCCGCACCTGCAATCGATTGTGTTGCTCAATGGCGGGCTGTTCCCAGAAACCCATCTGGCGACGTTCAACCAGCGCCTCCTGCATTCGCCGATAGGGTTTCTTGTCTCGCGCCTGATGAGCGAAAGCCGGTTCAATGCCGGTTTCAGCGAGGTGTTCGGAACTCAGACCAAACCCGGGCCCGCCGAGCTGAAGGACTTCTGGTCGCTGGTCGAGTTCAATGGCGGCATGAAGCCGATAGGCCACAAGCTCATCCGCTATATCGCCGAGCGGCGTGCCAACAGGGAGCGCTGGGTGGGCGCGCTGCAGGAAGCGAAAATCCCCGTACGCGTCATCGATGGCGGGGCTGACCCGGTTTCGGGTGCACACATGGTGGCGCGCTATCGTGAACTGGTGCCTGCGCCCGATACGGTCATACTCGATGCAATCGGCCACTATCCGCAGGTCGAAGCCCCGCAGGCGGTTCTGGACGCCTTTATGGATTTTCATCGCAAGGCGCATACACTTTAAGCCAGCTCGCATAGCGACGGAGGAGACAATCATGGCCGCCAGAACAGACTGGGATCTGCTGATCCGCGGCGGACTTGTCATTGATGGAAGCGGGGGCGCGCCCCACACCAGCGATATCGCCATCAGTGGCGGACGTGTCGCCGAGCGGGGCAGCGATCTGGACCCGGTGAGGGCCGCAAGCATTGTCGATGCGGACGGCAAATGGGTGATGCCGGGGCTTCTCGATATCCACACCCATTTCGACCTTGAGGTCGAGCTGGACTCCGGCCTGCCCGAAGCGGTGCGCCATGGCACCACGACCGTACTGATGTCGAACTGTTCGCTGGGCATCTGCTTTGGCAATCAGCGCCGCAATGGCGAGGATCCGATTGTCGATTGTTTTGCTCGCGTGGAGAACATGCCCAAGCATGTGCTGCGCAAGGCGGCCGATCTGGCAAACTGGTCCACAAGTGCTGAGTATCTCGATCATCTCGATACGCTCGATCTGGGCGTCAATATCGTGCCGATGATCCCGCACTCCATGCTGCGTGCCGAGGTGATGGGGCTGAAGGAGAGTGTTTCGCGCGAACCGACCGAGAACGAGTTGCAGCGCATGGAAGCTCTTGTCGAAACGGCGATGGCCGAGGGCTATGTGGGCTTTTCCACTGATGCCCTGCCGTTCCATTTTCTGGCTGAAGACCCCAACCGCAAGACGAAAATCCCGTCCCAATTTGGCAGCTATGGCGAGCTTAAACGCCTCACAGGCGTCTTGCGGCGCTGGGGCCGCATGTGGCAGGCAACGCCGCCCAAGGATAATCCTGTTGAGGTGTTCCGTAATTTTCTGCTGACGAGCGCCAGCCTGCACGGCACACCGCTAAAGGTGACGGCTGTCGCCGCCATGGATGTTGCCGCCAACCGCAATCTCGTCAAGCTCGCGAAAATACTCACGCGCCTGCTCAATTCCTCGCTTTTCAAGGGGCATTTCCGCTTCCAGGCACTGGCGGCTCCCTTCCGGCTGTACTGGGACGGGCCGGTCAATCCGCTTGCGGAGGAAATTCCCGAGCTGCGTGAACTGAACGAACCTGATCTTGAGGATCGCGATGCCCGCCAGCGCATTCTGGCCGATCCGTCCTATCAGAAACGCTTCGCCAGGATGTGGATGCACGGCAAGCAGGGCGGCATTGCCGGGCTAAAGCGCAAGATGCGCGCGGAGCAGATGGCCTTCGACCGCGATATGACAAAAATGGTATTCCATTCCGGCTGTCCGGCCGACTGGGTGGGGGAAACGTTTGAAGACGTTTTCAAGCGCTATCAGGCGAGCTTTGACACGCCCGACATCATCCTGTCCGAAGAGGAGCGCGCGGCGTTCGACGCCCTTCCCCTGATGGCCTCCACGCCGGATGCCGGAGAGCCGTATTTCGTGCTTGGCCTGCTTCAGCTTTACGATACAGACTTGCGCTGGTGGACGATCTCCGCCAACCGGGACATGGAGGTGGTGAAAAAGCTGCTGGTCGACCCGCAGATCTTCCCCGGCTTCAACGATTCCGGGGCGCACCTGACCAATATGGCCTTCTATGATGGCAATCTGCGCTGCCTGCAGCTGGCGCAGACCGAAGGGCTGGAACGTGTGGCAGCACAGGTAAAACGCCTGACGCGCGATCCGGCGGACTTTATCGGGATCAATGCCGGGCGTATCGATGTCGGCGACGTCGCCGATATCGCCATCATCGATCCGCAGGCGCTGAAATCCTACGATTCCGATGCGGGTCTGAGATTCGTGCATCGCGACGTCTTTGACCACGAGCAGCTGGTGAACCGTTCTGACGGTGTCGTAAGTCATGTCATCGTGGGCGGCGGCATTGTCTGGCAGGACGGTGATTTCACGCCGGCGCACGGCACGGTAAAGCTGGGACGTGCCTTGAGGCACCGCGACAATGAGGCGAGCGTGGCCGCTCAGGCAATGGCAGCCGAGTAAGAGGTCGGCAGCGGCGCGCCTGGTCAGCAAACAGGAACGCTGAGCGTCTCAACGCCGCCACGGACCGGGCAATCACCCCTTGGCGACTGCCCGGCCGCCGGCGATCCTAGCAGCGAGCTAGGGCGGCAGGCGTACGCGATGTGTGATGCTCCACTACAATCGGTCCGGACAACAGGGTTACCTCGTCAGGAGATTCACCCGGCGCGAACTGGAACGTCGCCTCAGCCGACCGCATGACGATCATGCCGTCATCGCCGACCTCGGTCTCCAGGCCTTCAAATGATCGAACAACCCGGCCGGCGATACCAAACTGGATGGTGCCGCCATTGATAACCATGACGCGCCCCGACTGGCACTCAAACGGATCGCGCATCGATTCCGATACCCAAGCTCCATCCATATTCGGTCCGGCATTGCTGCACCCTGAAAGTCCTGCAACGGCGGCAGCCACCAGAACTACAACACGCAAATGTTCAGATTTCACCGAACTAACTCCCTTCATCATCATTCAGGAAAAGCGAGACCAGTGGCCGTCAACGTTGAGGGTTCTATTCCTTGCTTAGCTGGGCAACCCAGGTTTCGCGTCCCGATTGCGCTGTCATCCGGCCGTCGGCGGTCAGACGCCACTGCATGCCGCGGCCCGCATTGGTCCGAAGCTGCCGGTGATAGGCCCTGCCGCTGAAGGTAAGTGTCGCGAACTCGCCGCTTTCATCAATCGTATAACCAACGCCCGTGGACACGCTGTCATCGGGCTGGGAATAGACATACATAGAGCCGGTACCGGTTCCGGTATTCCCGTTCGCGGGCTCCAGGTTCAATTCATATCCGGCCTGATACCCGCGATGCTCGTAGACGGCACCATCGCGCGTCACTGGGGCACTGCTTACCCAGCGTCCTGCCAGCGCAGCCGTCAGGTCTGAAACTCTCTGAAGGCGGGCCGCCTCAGCCGCCGCTTCCTCCTCGGCAATGCGTGTGCTGATGGCCTCGTATTCGTCTGACCCTTCGACGACGTACTGACTGCTACCCAGCTGGCTTGCGGCTTGCCCCGCTATCGGCGGAAATTCCAGCCGCTCGAACCGGACGCGCCAGTTCTCATCGCCTTGCGGTGTGGATGTGGTAACGACTGTTCCGGAAATCGTGTCACCGGCACTCGCGACGCGCTCCACAAGGGGCCTGCCGTCTATCGTGCCGATTTCCCGATAGAAGTCCTCAGTGTACGCAACGGTGGCCGTAGAGCGTGTTCTGAAGAGCGGGCTGTCATCTGTGCCAAGCGATTCGATGGCCACAACTTCCAGCTCGCGAACTTCCAGCCCGGACGCGAGCTCAACGGCCAGCGCATTGGATATCTGCTCGTCTGAAGCGCCCTCCTGAGGCGACGAGCAGGCCGACAGGGCTGAAAGGCTCAGAATTGCCAGGGCAGCAGCGATGTGACGAGTGAAGTTCATCAGAAAGAATCCCGATCTGTGGTTCGACAATGTGAAGAAAATTACAGCAGAAACCGGCGATGACGCCGTCTGCAGAGACAGGAGTTTCACTCCTCATGATCGTGACATGCTACAGTTCACGGAGCGTCAGAGGTCCGGGAGGAGCGAGGAATCCAGAACTCAGCTCATTATTTTAAGCGCTTGATACATCTGGTCAAGTTTGACGGTTTCTGAACCATTGCAGACGCGGCTTCGTCACAGGGTTTGCAATTTCATTCCAAAGCGTTTGAAGGTCTGCCCGGTGCTCCGCTCAGGTCCAGGTCTGGAACGGCACGGTTTGCTTGTCATTCGCTTACCTGGGGTCGCGCTCCACGGACGCGCCCTTCTGGTTATTTAGGCCTGGCAAGAACGCGCGATCCGGCCGCGCGCACCGCGCAACAGGGCTTTTACGAGGCCTGTTTGGCAGATACACAGGCGCGATGAGCACCCGTATCGAACCTTTCAGGGCCATCGCGATTTCAGAGCTTGCCCACCGGCTCAAAGCGCAGGGCAAGCCCGTCATCCATATGGAGTTCGGGCAGCCCTCAACGGGCGCGCCACAGGCGGCTATCGATACTGCGCATGCGGTGCTGGACAGCGACGCCATGGGTTATTGGGAAAGCGCTGCCTTGCGCGAGCGGATCGTGCGTCATTATGCGGAGCACTATGGCGTCGCGATCACGCCGGACCGGGTCATTCTCACCGCTGGCGCGTCGCCCGCCTTGCTGCTGTCCATCCTCGCAGGCTTCGAGCCGGGCGCACGGATAGCCATGGCCCGGCCTGGCTATGTGGCCTACCGCAATACGGCAAGAGCCCTGCATCTTGATCCGGTCGAGATTGATTGCGGGCCGGACACGCGCTTCCAGCTCAGCGCCGCCATGATCGCGGCCATGGATCCGGCCCCCGCCGGTATCATCATCGCCAGTCCGGCCAACCCCACCGGCACGATATTGCCGCCAGAGGAGCTGGAAGCGATTGCGAAAGTCTGCCGCGAGCGTTCCATACGGATCATCTCCGACGAGATTTATCACGGCCTGTCATACGGGATGCCTGCGGCCTGCGCCTTGCAATTCGACGAGAGCGCCTTCGTCGTCAACAGCTTCTCCAAATACTATTCCATGGTCGGCTGGCGGCTGGGCTGGGTCATCGCGCCGGCAGACAGGGTTGAACTTGCGCGGGCCTATCGCGGCAATCTCTTCCTGACGCCGCCATCACTTAGCCAGCACGCGGCCTTGTCGGCGATGGATTGCGACGAGGAGCTGCAAGGCCATGTCGAGACCTACCGGGTCAACCGCGAGGCTTTGCTGGAGGCCTTGCCCGGCATGGGGCTCAATGCTATCGCGCCGCCTGACGGGGCCTTCTATATTTGGGCAGATATCGGCCATCTCACCGATGACAGCATGGCCTTCTGTGAACGCCTGCTACGCGAGACATTTGTGGCCACCGCACCGGGTGTGGATTTCGATCCGGTCAATGGACACCGCTTCATGCGGTTCAGCTTCGCGGTATCGACGCACGAGGTGCGCGAGGCGATAGCGCGTCTGAAACCCTGGTTCGCGGCGCAGCTCTCCCTCTAGCCCTTGCGTATGCGGATCAGGCCTTCCTGCGCTGTACTCGCGACCAGCCTTCCGTCGCGGGTGAACAGCCGTCCGCGATTATAGCCGCGTCCGCCACCGGCCCACGGGCTGTCCGTGGCGTAGAGCAGCCATTCATCCATGCGCACATCACCGTGGAACCAGACCGCATGGTCGAGGCTGGCAGATTGCAGGCCGGGCGAGACCCAGCTTACCCCGTGCGGCTGCATGGAAGTGCCCAGCAGGGCCATGTCCGACGCGTAGGCCAGCGCAGCCTGATGCAGAAGCGGATCATTGCCCATATCGCCTCGCACCCGGAACCAGATATGGCGCACCGGCTCCAGCTTTGGCGGGTTGCCGGGTGCCCAGGGACCAACGGGCTTGAGCTCGATGGGGCGTGGCCGCGTGACCATGTTGAAGAAGCCCTCGGGCAGCGTGTCCTTCTGCTCCATCGCCAGTTCCGCCTCGCTCTTCAATGCTTCAGGCCCCGGAACGTCAGGCATTGCGTCAGCGTGGGACAGCCCCTCCTCGCGCCGCTGGAAGGAGGCCGCCATATTGAGAATGGGCTGGCCCTTCTGCATCGCGATAACCCGGCGGGTGGAGAAGCTGCCGCCGTCAAAATCGCGCTCGACACGGAAGATGATCGGGTAGTCTTCATTGCCCGCGCGCATGAAATAGGCATGCAGGGAGTGTGCAACACGGTCAGGATCGACCGAGGCGGCCGCGCTACGCAGCGCCTGTCCGACCACTTGCCCGCCAAATACGCGCCCCTTGCCGCCGGGATTGCGCGGCCCGCGATAGAGGTCTGTATCCAGTTCCTCGACCGTCAGGAGGCGGGCCAGTCCTTCTGCCAGTCCTTGCACATCCTGGCTGTCGACCGGTCTGGGCTGCGTGCCGCGGGCGGGATCAATGTTCATGAGGGAGTGTCCGGTTTATGCTGCATTGCGAAATGCGATCTTAGCAGTTTTTTGCGTGAGGCAAGCCCTGTATCGGCCGGTCATTGCAGGGGGCGGCGGCGAAGAGCGTTATCTATAATGATTTGTTATTATTTGGAAATTATCCCTGTAAGCGTCTTTCAGCCTCACAAGTGAACCTCATGCCCTGTTCCGCTTGCCGTGATGGCATTAAGGCGCCCTTCGACTTTACGATGGCGTTTCACCCAATCATTGATATCGAGGCGCGCCGGGTCTGGGCGTATGAAGCGCTGGTTCGCGGACCGGCCGGCGAAGGCGCTGGCTGGGTGCTTGAACAGGTCACACCCGAAAATCGCTACGCTTTTGACCAGTCTTGCCGGGTGAAGGCAATCGAAATGGCTGCCGCGCTATTCAAGGAAGCGGGTGGCCCGATTCTTTCCATTAACTTCCTGCCCAACGCGGTCTATGTGCCCGCAGCATGCATCCGTGCAACGCTTGACGCAGCTGACCGCACCGGGTTCCCGGCAAATCGCATCATGCTGGAGTTTACCGAAGGCGAGAAAATGGACGACGTGGAACATGTCAAATCCATTATCCGCGAGTACCAGGCACGCAATCTGATAACCGCGATCGACGATTTCGGGGCAGGATTCTCCGGACTCGGCCTGCTGGCAGAGTTTCTTCCTGATGTCATCAAGCTGGATATGGGGCTGATACGCAACGTCCACGCAGACAGGGGCCGTGCCGCGATCCTGAAAGGGATCGTTGCAACAGCCGGACTTCTCGACCTGAAAGTCGTTGCCGAGGGCATCGAGAGTGTTGAAGAATTTCATGCGCTTCGCGCTCTGGGAATTCACCTCATGCAGGGCTTTCTGTTTGCCCGTCCCCTCATCGGGGGTCTGCCGGACATCTACTGGCCTGAGGACGCATCCAGCGCTCTGGCGGTAGCCGGCTAGTCCTTGTTCACCTTAGAAGGGCGTTCAGGCGCATCATCGCGCCCGTCCCAGCTTTCCTCTTCTGCCGGCTCCATCGGCAGACCGGGATAGCCTTTGAGGGAATCTGTCAGCGCATCGGCATCACGCCGGATTTCGACCTTTGAAGCCGCGTAGGCGTGAATCAGCCGCGCCACAGAATGAAGCGCGTGCATGTGAATGCGCTCATAGCCGTGGCTGGCGTCTATGCCGAAGGTGACAAGTCCGGTGCGCACATCTGCGCCGGACTCGATGGCGGCCGCTGAATCCGAGCGGTAATACCGGAAAATGTCGCGCTGGTGGTCAATGTCCTCGTCCCGGCACAGACGCAGCAGCTTCTGCGTGAGATGATAGTCAAACGGTCCGGTTTGATCGGCCATGGCGACAGTCACGCCGAACTCCCGGCTATTCTGACCTGGCGCTGTGGTGCCATTGTCGATAGTGACCATGGAGGCGATGTCCTGGGTCAGAACGGAACTGGCTCCATGGCCGATTTCCTCGGTAACCGAAATCAGGAAATAGGTGTCCACGGCCAGCCGGACCTCTCCCTCAACGAGCGCCTTGATGGCCGCAAACATGGCCGCAACGCCCGCCTTGTCGTCGAGATGGCGTGAGACGATGAAGCCGTTGTCGAGAAACTCTGTCTGCGGATCGATGGCGACGAAATCGCCGATGTCAAAGCCCGTAGCAGCCAGATCGCCAGCGCATTCGGCTACGACATCGGGCCTCAGCTCCACTTGCGTCCACGCGACGGGCTGGGTGTCGACCTCCTCGTTAAAGGTATGACCGGACGCTTTCAGGGGGAGGATCGAGCCACGAAAGGCACCCTGCTGCGCTGTAAAGATCGTGCAGCGTGCGCCTTCGGCAAACCGCGATGACCAGTGGCCAATGGGCACCAGCTCCATGCGGCCGTTATCCTTCAGGTATTTGACCTGCGCACCGAGCGTATCGACATGGGCGATCAGCGCACGGGCAGGCTGGCGGCGTCCACCCTGCAGCTTGGCGCGGATAGCCCCGCGCCGCGTGATTTCATAATCGACACCCAGCCGGTCCAGCTCGGCGCAGCACACCCGGGTCACGGCATCGGTGTATCCGGTCGGACTGGGCGTCTCGAGCAGAGTCTTCAAAAAGCTGGCGATATAGGTGTCATCAATCAGGGGCATCACAAAAAATCACATTCATTCCGGACGGGCCGCCGACAGCGGAAAGAGAAGGTCGATAAAGCGCTCGGCTGTCGGCTGGGGCTCATGGTTGGCAAGGCCGGGGCGTTCATTGGCCTCGATGAAGAAATGGCGTCCGCCTTCCGGATCCTTGACGATAAAGTCCATGCCGGCGACCGGAATATCAATGGCTCTCGCTGCCTTCAACGCGCTTGCCGCAATCTCCGGTGCCAGTTCCGCCGTGACATCATGCAGCGTGCCGCCCGTATGCAGATTGGCGGTTCTTCTCACCTGCAGCGTGGTCCCGCGCGGCAAAATGGCGTCGAGATCAAATCCGCCTACCTGCACGCAACGGACGGTCTCGTCATCCAGAGGTATGCTGGATTCGCCTTGCGTCGCCTTGGACCGTCTGCGCGAGAGGCTTTCGATCAGCTCACGGATGGCCTTTTTGCCGTCGCCCAGGATTTCCGGCGGCTTTCTCAGCGCTGCGGCAACAACTTCGTCGTTGATCACGACCACGCGCAGATCATCGCCTTGAACATATTCCTCAACCAGAATCTCAGGATGAACACGCGCCGCTTTTTCAATGGCCGCGTCCATGCCGGCGATTGTTTCAATGCCCACCACAACGCCGCGCCCCTGCTCGCCCCGTGCAGGTTTCACCACTACCGCGCCGCACGCTTCTAGAAAGGCTGCGCGCTCGCTGGCGGGCGCAAGGGCGCTCATCTGGCGCGGCACGGGCACCCCAGCTGCTTCCATCAGCCGTCTTGTTACGGCCTTGTCGTCGCAGCGGCTCATGGCGATCGCCGTTGTCAACTCTGACAGGGATTCCCGGCAGATGACCGCACGGCCACCCCAGCTCAACTTGAAAAACCCGCCCTCAGCGTCCAGCACCTCTACGCCAATGCCGCGGCGGCGCGCTTCATCGACGATCACGCGCGCGTACGGGTTCAGCTGTTCCTCCGGGGGCGGACCAATAAACAGCTTCTCGTTAATCGTGTTCTTGCGTTTCAGCGTAAAAGCCGGGATGCGCTTAAAGCCCAGTTTTTCGTAAAGCGCGATCGCCGATTCATTGTCGTGCAGTACTGACAAATCCAGGAAAGCGGCCCCGCGCGCCTGAAACAGTTCGGCCAGCCTGCGCACCAGCGCCTCGCCAATACCGGGCTGGCTGGCTCGCGGATCAACGGCCAGGCACCATAGCGACGAGCCGTGAGCCGGATCGTCAAACGCGCGCGCGTGATCGACGCCGGTGATGGAACCGAGGATCTCGCCGGTCTCATCGTGTTCTACCACGAGAAATGTCAGGGTGCGGCTATCGCGCCGACGCCAGAAAAAGTCCGGATTGACAGGAACCATGCCACGGGCACGGTAGATACGATTGACGGCCTTGGCATCAGCTTCAGAGCACAGCCGCCGCACGAAATATCCCCGCTCGGGCGTCCTGCGCGCGCGGTAGGTCGCCAGATCAAGCCGGTAGGTGTGTGACGGGTCGAGAAATATCTCTTGCGGCGCGGCCGCCAGAACCACATGCGGATCCCTGATATAGAAGGCGATATCGCGCTTGGCGCTCTCCTCGCCGCGCAGCACATCGATCAGCGCCTCTGCCGTATCGAAGGTCTGCGCAAAGGCCAGGCGCCCCCATCCGCAATCGACGACAACATTCTCCGGCAGGGAATGCTGTCCGGATTCATCCGCTCCCGGAATGGTAGCGCGCATGGACTGGTCGCGCATCCGCTTCAGACGGTGACCCACTGCATTGCGGCGGCCGGCTTTGCGTCCTTCGCTCATACCCGGCTCCTCGTGGCCTGCCCGCTATACATTATGCGCTTCGAGCCACATCGCGAGCAAGCCAATCTGGTAAAGTTTTGAGGCGCGCAAAGGTGTAATATGCGCCTCGGGGTCAGCCAGCAGCGTGTTGACATAGTCGTCGCGGACAATGCCACGGCTGCGGAAGCTGTCAGAGGTGACGGCGTCACGGATCCGCTCGAGATAGGGACCGCGCAGGTATTTCAGCGCCGGAACGGGAAAATACCCTTTTGGCCGGTCAATAACTTCTGACGGAATGATGTCACGGCCCACATCCTTCAGGATGCCCTTGCCTCCTTCCGCAATTTTCAGCTCGGCGGGAACGCGCGCGGCAAGTTCCACGACCTCATAATCGAGGAACGGCACCCGCGCTTCGAGGCCAAAGGCCATGGTCATGTTGTCAACGCGCTTGACCGGATCATCGACCAGCATGATCTCTGTATCTATACGCAAGGCCTTGTCGATGGGGCGCTCTGCGCCGCCTTGCGCGAAGTGCTGGCTGACAAACTGGCGCGCGAAGTCTCCATCGGTCCAGCCTTCATGCAAAAGCTCGCCCATCTCCGCCCTGTCGCGGTCAAAGAAGGCTTTGGCATAGGTTTCAACCGCATCGTTGGCGTCCAGCATGGGTGGATACCAGTGATAGCCCGCGAAGATTTCGTCCGCGCCCTGGCCGGACTGAACCACTTTGACGTGCTTCGACACTTCCTCGGAGAGCAGGAAGAAGCCGACACAATCATGGCTGGTCATCGGCTCGCTCATTGCGCTGATCGCGCGCTCCAGTGCAGGCAGGGCGCGCCCTGTATCGATCCGGATCTGATGGTGGTCGGTCTGGAAGTGCTTCGCAATGATATCCGAGTACTGAAATTCATCGCCCGGTTCCTCACCGACGCTTTCAAAGCCAATTGAGAATGTCTGCAGTCCGGTCTGCCCGGCCTCGGCCAGCAGGCCAACGATCAGGGAGCTGTCCAGCCCGCCGGACAAGAGGACGCCGACCGGCACGTCGGCCACCAGGCGGCGTTTGACGGCAAGGCGAAGCGTTTCGGCCACGCGCTCTTTCCATTCGCCACGCGACAGTCCGGCTTCATCGTCGCGCGGACCAAAAGGCAGGGTCCAGAAGCGCCGCTCTGAGCGCGTGCCATCGGCTTCGATCCGCAGAAGGGTCGCTGGCGGCAGCTTGCGGGCGCCCTTCAGGATCGTCCACGGTGCGGGAACAACCGCGTGGAAAGAAAAATAGAAATTGAGCGCCTGCGGATCGAGCGAGGTGTCGATATCGCCAAAGGCCAGGAGGGCGGGCAGAGAGGACGCAAAGCGGAAGCTGCCCGCTGCCTCGCTATAATAGAGCGGCTTGATCCCCAGCCGGTCGCGCCCGATCAGTACCCGTCCGGTGTCCCGTTCGACAATGGCGAAGGCAAACATGCCGTTCAGGCGATGGACGAAATCCTCTCCCCAAGCGTGATACCCCTTGAGCAGGACTTCAGTATCGCCATGCGAGAAGAAGCGATAGCCCTTTCCCTCCAGCTCTGCGCGCAACTCCTTGTGGTTATAGATGCACCCGTTGAAGACAACCGAAAGGCCGAGCTCGGAATCGACCATGGGCTGCTGGGCGGCGTCGGTAAGGTCGATGATTTTCAGCCGCCTATGTCCCAGCGCTGCGTGACCCTGGGCGTTAAGGCCGGCGGCATCGGGACCGCGCGGCCTCATCTGTGAGGTAACGCTCTGAAGTGCCGAAAGATCGGCCATTTTGCCGTCAAAGCGCAATTCACCAGCAATACCACACATGCCACATCTCTCCTTAAAACCTGTCTATGCAAAGCCGGATGGGCTGCCTTGCCCGGCGGGCGACCCGAAGCACATATGCCATGACGCCGGAAATTCAACCGCGCGCGGCGCATATCAATCTGTACACGGTATAAATCCGGCGACCAGTTGACCTTCAGCGGGGCCTTCCAGACTTGTTAGTCCGCAAAGTGAATTTCCTACGGAACGCGGTGTCGCGTGGCGCGTTGTCGTAAGTGCCATTTCAAAGGAGCAAAGCATGAATAGCGACGAAATCAAAGGCAAATGGAAGCAGTTGACCGGCGACGTGAAGAGCCGCTGGGGCAAGTTGACTGACGATGACCTGAAAGAAATTGACGGCGAGAAGGACAAACTCGTCGGTAAACTTCAGGAACGTTATGGCAAGTCCCGTGAAGAAGCTGAAAAAGAACTTGAAAACTGGTAAGGCACGATTTCGCTGTCTTGGCTTCCGAAGCGCCTGCCCCCACGTGGCAGGCGCTTTTTTGTTATCAGAGATAGGCAGCATCGCTCTTGTCAGAGCCGCCGGCGGGAACCGGACAGCCGGTAGCCGCGTATGAATAATGACCGCCGGTCAACCCCGGCCGGCATGCTTGTAAGGAAGCAATCGCATGACAAGCCCGCTGATACTGCGCTTGCGAAACCACGCAAATCTGAGCGACGAAGCGGCAGACGCCTTGCTGGGATGCCGGATGCGGAATCGGCTTGTGAAGTCTGGCCAAAGCCTTCTGCAGCAAGGAGAGCCGGTGAACACCCTGTTCTGGATCGAAAGTGGCTGGGCGATGCGCCATAATTCGCTCGCCTGCGGCCGCCGTCAGATACTTAACCTGCTACTGCCCGGTGATATCGAGGATTTGCAAGGGCTGGTGGATACACGCGCTGACCACTCCGTCACGGCGATGACCCCGCTCATGGTATCGGAAGTAGATGCCCCGCGTTTTCTCGAATTGATTGAACACAATGCAGAGGTTTCGGCCGCCTTGCTGTGGAGCGTGGTGCAGGAGGAAGGTATATTGCGTGAGCATATCGTGCGTATCGGCCGGCGCAGCGCGCGCATCCGTCTGGCCCATCTGCTGCTTGAGCTGGTGCGGCGGCAGGCGCTTGGTGGCGGGCCGAGTGACGGGCGCCTTGAAGCCAATCTGACCCGCGACGTGCTGGCAGACTGCCTGGGCCTCACGCCGGTTCACATATCGCGGACATTGAGCGAGTTGCGGCGCAGCGGCCTGGTCGCGCTGGAAGAGCGCAGACGGCTGCGTGTTACCGACATCGGAGAACTTGCCCGGCAGGCCGAATACGACACGCGTTATCTGCACCTGTCACATCCCGCGCACGAGCTCGACCAGCGCAGCCTAGTCTCAGGATGACTGACCAGAATAACCTATGTTAGCGCAGCCGTTTCAACCGGCTGCTAGGGGAAAAGGGTGTCAGATACAGGAGAAGGTGGCACTGCCGCCATCTTATGCTCATACCCGACCATTCGCTCGCCCGCCGCCTGCACAGATACGGCTTTCTGGTAACGGCTGACATTGCCGCTGCCGGCCGTGTTCTTGATCGTCTGGCAGTCCGGGATACCACCAAGACGACGGCAGGCCCGACGTTCAGCCGTGACAGGGAGATTTTCCGTCAGTTTACGGGAGATCTGAAGTCGCAGGCACCGTCTGCCCAGACCAATTTGCGTTTCATGCCCGCTTCCGCGCCGATCAGCCCGGCTTCCTTTGCTGCCGCATTATGGGGATTGCCGTTCACATCGCGCGCCATCGTTGTGCTCGTGTGCGTCGAAGGCTTCTCGCTGGCTGAGGCTGCCTTCATTGCCGGCTTGCCGCTGGCGCGGGCCGAGCACTTCATGCTGTACGGACTGCTGGCGTTCGGCGCAGATGCTCCGTGATAAAAAGCCCCCCGCACAGCTCGCTGTGCGGGGGGCTTTTTGCGGCGTACCGCAGCCTATCTGGCGTCGTCATCCGACGCGATACGCTCGATGTCCGCTTCGGTGACCGAACGGGCATGTACTTCCCATTTCTCACCATTGTGCTCAACAGACAGGCTGGAGAAGGCCAGCCGGCCCGTTTCGCCCAGCATGTTGAAAAAGCCGTTGTCGCGGACAATCACATGCTCGGCAGCGCCATCCTCGGCGAACTCGATGTCGCGGATCACCGCGACCGTCTCGCCATCGGCACCGTGAATCTCGGTGCCTGACAGATCGGAATAGTATAGTGCGGTCTCTGAACGCTCTTCGATCAGTTCAAGAGCCATGGTCGCGCGCCCGCCTTCTGCGGCCGCTTCTATGTCGGCTTCACGCACATTGGCCTCAATGCGAATTTCGCCATCCTCCAGGCCACGTTCCACGGTTGCCGAAACGGCATCCACCGCGATCTCGTCGCCGAACATGCCCAGGAAGCCGCCATGGGAGACGACAAGGGCTTCGATCTCACCGTCAGTGTTCATACGCAGATCGTTGATCGGTGCTGAGCCGCCGTCATACTCCAGCTCTGTCGATGTCAGCGTGCGGCCCGTCAGCCGGGTGCGGTCAGGGTTGACGGCGCGGTCGAGCGCCTCACCCGTGTCCGATGCCCAGTTGCCAGTCTCGCCGGTCCGTTCACTGGCCCAGTCACGGGCTTCCTCAGTTCTGTCAGTTTCCTGATTTTCCGGCTCATCGGCCATGGCATACGGGGCCAAAAGGCCACCAGCGGCAATAATAGTACAAGTTTTAAGAAGCGTTTTCATAGCGCTCTCCTTGTGTAGCAGGCCCTTTATATACCTGCTCCACATAACGCGATGGAAAGCGTATCGTTCCTCTTTTGCGAAAACATTGCCCAATACAACACGGGCCGTAACATAGGTTACGGCCCGTGTTGTATTTTTATAATTCAAACATCAAACGGGCGGTCTGCCCCTGACGGCCTGGAATACGGCCGACAGCACGGCCAGACCCAGCGCGATGACAAACAGTATCTGTGCGATGGTTGCAGCCGCGCCGGCGAGCGTCATGAACCCCAGCACCGCGCATACGATGGCGATAATCAAGAACAGCAACGCCCAGCCGAACATGGCCGCACTCCTTTTCTGTCAGGATGCCTTCGCCGGCTCGGTAGCGAAGAACAGCGCCTGGCTGATCGTCGCCGCAACAGTTTCCGGCATGAACGGCTTGGTGATGAGATATGTCGGCTCAGGACGCTCCCCGGTCAGAAGGCGTTCCGGGTAGGCCGTGATAAAGATCACCGGCATGTTGTGCCCGGAAAGGATATCGCGGACCGCGTCAATACCTGAGGAGTTGTCTGCCAGTTGAATGTCCGCAAGCACCAGACCCGGATTGTGCCGGTTTGCCTTTTCCACAGCCTCGGTACGCGTGCGCGCGGTGTCGCAGACCTGGTGACCCAGACCTTCGACAACGGTGGCGAGGTCCAGCGCGATGATCGGCTCGTCTTCAATGATGAGGACCGATGTAGCGAGGTCGCTTTCCAGCTCCTTTTGAGCTTCGAGCAAGGCGGTTTCTGCATCCTTTGGGCTGATCCGCATGATTTTTGCGGCATCCGCCGTGCTGAACCCTTCGACAGAGGTCAGCAGCAGCACCTGGCGGTGCACCGGCGTGATGCGCGAGATGCGCTCCTCCAGCGCGGAGGAAAACTCGGGTCCGCCCGAGCTGTCCCACGTTGCGTGGAACATCTGGTACAGGGCGATCTTCGGAGTTTCATCCCGGTCAAATCCGTCAGGATCAGACAGTACGGCCTCCAGACAGGCGCGCACATAGGCATCGCCGCTTGTTTGAGAACCTGTCAGGATACGCGCATAGCGCCGCAGATATGGCAGATGCGGGCGGATAGCATTCGAAAAACTCATCAGTCTCCTCCGGAGGAATCACCACGATAACGCTAGTGGCCAAATCCGGTTCCCGGTTAACTGCACACGCTCTGGAACCGTAAATCGACCCCGGCGTTGTCTGGCCTGTCAAAGCGCATCAATATGCTGACTTCGTTCTGACAGCATAATTGTGGGGGCGCGCATTCCAACGTGTGAAGCGGATGAATAGCAAGAGCCAAATGAGCAATCCTGACGAGAAGCCGGGCGCGAAGGCAGTGAAAAACCGTCAGCGCGTCATCGGTGCGCGCCTTCAGGCGATGTATGATGACGTCGTCCGTCAGGGCGTGCCTGACGATTTCGAGCAGTTATTGTCGGCGCTCGACGATCTCGAGGACACTCAGCCGGACGAGGCTAAACCTGTCTCCCGACGCGAGGACTGAGATCATGGCCCGCGAAGACACCGGAGTCATGCCGGACGCACCTGCAGAACCCCTGCCCGCAAGCGAGTTCAAGCGCGAGATGGCAGAGGCCATTCCCTACATGCGGGCCTTCGCCCGGTCGCTGGCCGGCAATGACAGTGCCGCAGACGATCTTACGCAGGATGCGTTAATGAAGGCGTGGGGTGCGCGCCAGCGTTTCCGTGCAGGATCAAACTTTCGTGCCTGGATTTTCACTATTGTCCGCAACCAGTTCTATTCCAACTGCCGCCGGAGCTGGCGCCAGGTGGCCTGGGACCAGGAGCAGGCCGACCGCACGCTGACCGGACCCAGTTCCATGAACGGGGTTCTGGAGCTGGACGAGACGCGCCGGGCGCTGCTGGAGCTGCCCGATGATCAGCGCGAAGCCATTATTCTGGTCGGTGCAGGCGGCTTTTCCTATGAAGAAGCGGCCAATATCTGCGGCTGCGCGGTCGGCACCGTCAAAAGCCGGGTCAGCCGCGCCCGCGCTGCTCTCGCGGCGATACTGGAATCCGGTCCGCGTCAGCGTTCGGCCACCGACAAGGTGCGTCCGTCTGAATCTGCCGATCTGATCATGGCCGAACTCAAGTCCCTCACGCCGGGGCGCTGACGCGGGTGCCTGGAGGGATGCAGGAGGCGCTGAAAAGCGGATCGCGCCGGGGGCTGAGAGTGCAGCTGCTGGCTGTGCTGGTGCTGGCGCTCGTGCCGCTGCTGGTCCTTTCGAGTGTTCAGGGTGTCATGGAATACGAAGACCAGCGCGAGCGGGAGATGGATCGCCTGCACGCGGCTGCCCTCAGCGCCTCGGATGCCATAATGGCGGCCTTCTCGAGGGCGGACGGTATGAGCGGCGCGATCGCCTTCCAGGCGTTTGCCCTGATGGATAGTCCCGAGCGGTGCGAAACCGCCCTTCAGCGTATGGCTGAAGCAGACGACACGATATCCAACATCGCGATGCTTGATGCCGGCGGGCGTCTGATTTGTTCGGCAATCCCGGCGGCATCGGCGAGTTCAGACTTCAGCACACGCGGCTGGTTTCAATCGGTGCGCGACGGCGAGGACTATGCGCACAGCGATGTGATATTCGGAGCCATATCCCAGCGCCAGGTCGTGCTGACGGTCCGCCGTCTGCAAGGCAGTCTCAACGGGGACGAACCGGGCAATAATCAGTTTGCCGGGGTGGTTGCTGTCGCAACCGATATGAATGCAGCGGCCCGCCTGGTGCGGCGCGAACGGCTTCCGGCAGACGCCCAGATTGCCCTTGTCAGCAGGCAGGGAACCCTGAAACTCGATGCCAATACCAATGCCGATGATGTATTCGAGGGCGTGGCTGTCGGGCAGCTTCTCGGCCAGGCGCGCCCCGGCGAGGCTATCCGTGCCGAAGCGACGGGAGTGCGTTCAGGCTATGAGGTGATCGTCACCTCGCTCCTGCCCGAGCGGCTGGGTGTTGCGATTGCTGCTCCTGCGCGCGTGTTTGAGAGTTTCAGCGGTATCAGTGTCATCAGCACGTTTGCCATTCCGGCCCTGATGACCTTGCTGGTGCTGATTTGTGTGTGGGTGGCGGTCGATTATTTCATCCTGCGCTGGCTCACCTATCTGCAGCGCATTGCCCAGCTTTATGCCGCCGGCCGCCTTGATCTCGTCCCGCAGCGGGCCCGCAAGGCCCCGCGCGAAGTGGCGCGTCTGGCTGCCGTGATGGAGCAGATGGCGGCATCGCTTGACGAGCAGCGCAAGGAGCTGGCCGATGCTGTAGACCAGCGCTCTGGCCTGTTGCGCGAGATTCACCACCGCGTCAAAAACAACCTCCAGGTAATTGTCAGTCTGCTGAATCTACAGTCAGGCCGTATCAGCGACCCGGCCGCGGCGCAGGCGCTGCTGGAGGCGCGCCAACGCATCAATGCGCTCGCACTGGTGCATCGCAGTCTCTACGAGACGGATGATCTGCGCTTTATCGAGGTCAAGCCCTTCCTTGATGACCTGCTACATAATCTTGGCGAGGTGCTGGGCGGCCATGAAAGCAGTATCATTCTCGACGTGGAGTGCGACGAGTTTGCATTAAGCCCTGATCAGGCCGCACCCATGGCTCTGTTTGTGACCGAAGCGGTCACAAATGCCTTCAAGCATGCGTTCGCGGACCGCAGTTCAGGCCGCATCCTCGTCCGGCTAGCCTGCGAGGATGAAGCGACCTGCAAGATCTCGGTTAGCGATGACGGCAATGGCGCCGGTCCATCCGCCCGGTCAGGTACGGGGTCCTCGCTCATGAATGCATTCGCACAGCAACTCGGCGGCAGTTATTCCAGTGGTACCAGCCCTCTGGGCGGACACGACGCCAGCGTCAGCTTTCCGCTGAACGATCGCTGGACCGGCTAAACCGCCGCGATCTCTCCATTGACCGCCATCGCGGCAGCTCTTGGGTCGGGTGCGGCGTTGATCGGCCGGCCGACCACAATGCGTGTTGCGCCCATCCGGATGGCGTCGGCCGGCGTTGCCACGCGGGCCTGATCGTCTGGCGAACTGCCTGCCGGTCTGATCCCCGGCGTTACGATGTCGAGATCTGCACCAAAGCGCGCGCGCAGCTCGCTGGCCTCATGGGCGGAGGCGATGACGCCGTCACAGCCCGCTTCCAGAGCCTGCTCAGTGCGCATCAGGACCAGATCGCGGGCGCCATAGGCAAAGCCCATTTCCTTGAGCATCGCATCGTTGTAGGATGTCATCACGGTAACGCCGAGCAGCTTCAGGCCCGAGCCCTCGCGTCCCTTGTGAGCGGCGCGCATCACGGGTGGTTCGGCATGTATGGTAAGATAATCGGCCCCGGACGGCGCGATGGAGCGCGTGGCCTTTTCCACCGTGGCAGGGATGTCGTGCAGCTTGAAATCAAGAAAGACGCCATGTCCGGCGCGTTTAAGCTCGCGGCACAGATCCATTCCGCCTAGCGGGAATAGCTGCAGGCCGATCTTGTAGAAGCAGCCTGCATCACCAATCGCCGACACAAGCTTACGGGCATCTTCAATAGAGGGAAGGTCGAGCGCCGTGATCAGGCGTGCATCCGCGTTCACTGCGCTGCCCCCGCCTGCGATGCCATCCGCTTTTCCTGTGCGCGCATGATGGCGCGGCCGACCGGATCAGGCAGGACTTTCGACACGCCAGCCAGGAATTTGTACCACGCCCCTGGCACACGCAGGACTATGCCGCGTTCCACCGCGTCATAGCCGGCAGTTGCGACTTCCTCAGCGGTAAGCATCCAGAATTTCGGCAAGCTCGACACCGTTGAGCGTGCGCCGTTCACATCGTGAAATTCCGACCAGGTATAGCCCGGTGCCACGGCAGAGACGTGGACATTCCTGTCTGACAGCTCCAGATGCAGGGCCTCGGAGAATTTGATCAGCAGGCTTTTTGCGCCGGGATAAAGCGTGCCGGAAAACCGGGTATGGGCATTGGCGCTGGGCAGGAGGGCCGAAGCTGAGGACACGTTGATAATCCGGCCAAATCCGCGCGCCGCCATACCCGGTGCTACCAGATGGGCAAGCGCCAGATAGTTGGTGACCATAAGCTGCAGGAAGCGCATCTGATCGGTCCATTTCGTCTCGATGAAATGGCCCGGCTGGCCTGCGCCGGCATTATTGACGAGGCCGTCAATCTGGCGGCCAGCATCTTCGATCGCCTTGACGACCTCCTTGGGCGCGCTGGCCTTGGACAGGTCGGCCGGCACAATAAGGCTGTCGACACCGAAGCGGGCCTTGATCTCTTCTGCGAGATCCTTCAGGCGGTCCTCGCGGCGTGCAACCAGTGCCAAATCCCAGCCCCGGCTGGCAAATTCACGCGCGAAGGCCGTCCCGATTCCCGAAGAGGCTCCTGTAACAACGACCAGACGGCGGGTCATGGCATGTCTCCTTGTCATTTCCGGTTTCGCGCGGAAAGTGGAGATGCTCGGCCCGCTTGTCCAGACGGGGTTGCTACTGATCAGCGCCGCAGGCATGGGCGATCAGCGCGACATTCCCTTCGGCGATCATGGCAAGGGCTTCCGGCGACATGGCATGAGGCGCTGTCGCATACTCGGTGGGCGCGCCCGTTTCGCTCGCCTGGAACAGATGGTTTACACCAGCCACTGTGCCGATAGTGGTTGGCAATCCTTCGCGCGCCTCGCGCATGCGCTGCGCGTTCACTTCCGCGAGCACTTGCAGATCATTCTCTGCAAAAATGCCCAGCACCGGACCCTCGTAGCTTGCCAGCACGGCAGCGGGGTCGAGCGCGGCTGATTCCTGCACATATCGCTGGCCCCAGTAGGCGGCTTGCTGGCGTGCCGCCTCAGCCGGAATTCCGTGGGCCAGAAACGCCGCTTCGACGGCGGCTTGCGCTTCGCCCGGCGGGGAAGCGCGCAGCGCTTCGAGCATGGCCAGCTGGCGGGCGCGGGTCGCCTCGATGATTTCCTCGTTCGCGCCCATGATGCGGTTCATCGCTTCACCCTGCTCCAGCAGGGTTTCTTCCAGCGTGCCTGCCTGAGGGGCGAGAGCGACGATGAAATCGGGCTGGCTGGCCTCTGGCAGCAGAAAGGCGATGATACCGCCTTCGGAGTGGCCCAGAGCGCCCGTGCAGCTCATGTCTATGCCGTCCTGCTGGCGCAGGAAGGCGAGTGCGGCGCCGGCGTCCGACCCCAGCTCGCGCGGGCCGGTAGCAGGTGTGCTGGCTGATCCGCCCATGCCCCGGTCATCAAGGCGCAAGCTGGCAATTCCCGCTTCGGCGAGCGTTTGTGCCAGAACTGCGAAGATGCGGTGATTGCCAATGGTAACGTCGCGGTCCTGACTGCCCGAACCGTTCAGCATGAGGACGGCCGGGTGCGGGCCATCTCCGGCAGGCAGGCGCAGCGTACCGGCCAGGCGCACGCCGGCATCGATCACGACTCCACGTTCACCGGGCGCCAGCTCCGGCCCGGCGGCTTCTACTGCGCCCCGGGCCATCTCCAGAGGGAATTCAGCGCCGCCCTGCCGGAAAACCCCGTCTAGCCGACCGTCAGAGAGGGTGGCCGTATAGCGCGCACCGGCGGCGGCCATCTGAAGGTCAATCTGCTGGTATTCGACGGAAAAGTCCGACACGGGTATGGCCGAGCCGCCCTGATCGATCGAGACCATGACGGCGCTATAGCCGTCCTCATTCTCCTCGATGCGCAGCTCAAGCCGCAGTTGGGCCGCGCCGACATCCAGCGTGCCGTTCCAGGTGCCCGCCAGGCTTTCCTGGCTATGTGCCTGCCCCAAAGTGCAGGCGATCAGAATGGCCATCGTGGCCAGCATTGCTCGGAACATGATGCAGTCTCCCTCGTTCGTCATCCTCTAACATTTAGCATTGCAGCTAATTAGCGTCTAGGCTAATTAATTCGGTATGGATGTTTTTGACGCTCTTGCCCACCCCGTCCGCCGGGAGGTTCTGCGCCTGTTGAAGGGTGGACCGATGACGGCCGGTGATCTGGCGGCACAGTTTGATGTGTCCAAACCCACGATGTCGCGCCATTTCGCGACGTTGAAGGAAGCGGGGCTGATACAGGCCGAGAAGTCAGGGCAGACCATTCGCTACAGGTTGAACATCAGTGTTGCCGAGGAAGCCGCAGTTCTGGTCATGGGCTTGCTCAGGCCTGGCCCGAGAAAAGGGAGCGCCGACCAATGATTATTCGTGGACTGATATTGAGCCTGCCGCCGCTCGTTCTCATGCTGGGATTGGCGGCGTGGGGATGGATCATTACGCCCGAGGGAGCAGAGATTCCTGTTCACTTTGCTGCGGACGGCAGCGTCAACCGCTACGGCTCGAAACTTGAAGCCTTCGGCGTGGTGCCGGCCTTGTCGCTGGCCCTGGTGGGATTGTTCGCGGTGGTGCCTTTGATTGATCCGCGAGGGGGCAATGTACGCCGTTCGCGTCCGCTCGTGCTGGTCAGCTGGGCCGGCACGATGTGGGTTATGGCCGTTGCTCAGGGCGCGATCACGCTTTCGGTGACGGGACTGGTGTCGGAAACGGACTGGATGCCGCGGCTGATCGGTATAGCCGTGGGTGTGCTGTTTGCCGTGATCGGGAATGTTCTTGGGAAGGCGCGCCCGAACTGGTTTTTTGGGATCCGTACGCCGTGGACGCTATCCTCGGATCGTGCCTGGGATGCGGCGCACCGGTGGGCGGGATGGCTGTTTGTGTTCGCAGGGCTGATCAGCGCTGGCGGCATGTTCATACTGCCTGTGCGCGCGGCGTTTCCGGTTCTTATCGTTGTGACGTTGTTGGCGGCTTTCCTGCCCATGGTGGTGTCATACTTCGTCTGGCGTAGTGATCCTGACCGGGAGACCTATCACGCGCCGCTGTCAGACGATGACGATTCGGTCTGACAGGTCAGGGGGGCTTGCACGGGCGTGGCAAGAACGCTTTATGAGCGCGCCCTGCTCCGCTAGATTGCCGCGCTGCAACAAATCCCTGTCCTGCCGAGGAATGTCACCATGTCCAACTCCGTCAAGAAAATCGTGCTGGCCTATTCGGGCGGTCTGGATACCTCGGTGATCCTGAAATGGCTGCAGGACCATTACGATGCAGAGGTTGTGACCTTTACTGCCGATCTGGGACAGGGCGAGGAACTGGCACCGGCGCGCCGCAAGGCGGAGAAGGCCGGGGTGAAAGAGATTTACATTGATGATCTGCGCGAGGAATTCGTTCGCGATTATTGCTTCCCCATGGTCCGGGCCAATGCCGTTTATGAGGGGCAGTATCTGCTCGGCACGTCGATCGCCCGTCCGCTGATCGCCAAGCGCCTTGTCGAGATCGCCCATGAAACGGGGGCAGATGCCGTCGCGCACGGCGCAACCGGCAAGGGCAATGACCAGGTGCGCTTCGAGCTGGGTGTGGCCGCGCTCGATCCTGACCTCAAGTGCATTGCGCCGTGGCGCGAATGGGATCTCAACTCACGCACCAAGCTGATTGCCTATGCCGAGGCCAATGGCATTGAAGTGACCAAGGACAAGCGCGGCGAAGCGCCCTTCTCGGTGGATGCCAATCTCTGGCACACCTCATCCGAGGGCAAAATTCTCGAAGACCCGGCCGAGGAAGCGTCCGACATTGTCTATCAGCGCACCAATGATCCTGAAGCCGGGCCGGACAAGCCTGAATACGTCACTATCGGTTTTGAACGCGGCGACGCGGTTTCCATCAATGGTGAAGCGCTTTCGCCGGCCAGCCTGCTGACGGCCCTCAACGAGATGGGACGCGTTCACGGGATCGGCCGTCTGGATCTGGTGGAAAACCGCTTTGTCGGCATGAAATCACGCGGCATTTACGAGACGCCCGGCGGCACAATCTTGATGATGGCGCATCGCGGGATCGAGCAGATCACTCTGGATCGCGGCGCCATGCACCTGAAAGACGAGCTGATGCCGCGCTATGCCAAGCTGCTCTATGAAGGCTTCTGGTTCAGCCCTGAGCGCGAAATGCTGCAGGCCGCCATCGACCATTCCCAGCGCCATGTCACCGGTGAGGTGCGTCTGAAACTCTATAAGGGCAGCGTGAATGTGGTCGGCCGGTCCTCGCCTGCCACGCTCTACTCGCTGGCCCATGTCACGTTTGAGGAAGACGCGGTGTATGACCAGAAGGATGCCGAGGGCTTCATCCGCCTCAATGCGCTGCGGCTGAAACTGATGGCCCGGCGCAAGCGGCTTCTGGGCGAGAATGACTGATCACACGAGCGCGTGAACAGCCGCCATTCGCGCTTGCCATGACCGGCCGGGGCGGCAAACGTTTTGAGCATGATAACACTTGCTCTGGCCATCGCCGCCACACTCGCCCTTTCCGATACTCCTGAGACTGCGCCTCGGTCCTTGCTGGAACAGTCCCAGGCCTTGCGGGCTGAAACCCGCGAACTGGCCGGTGCGGGAGACTGGGAGGGGGCCGCGCAGAGGAATGCGGCGGCGCTCGAACTTCAGCCGGGCCATTACGGGCTTCTGGTCAACGCGGTCATTCTTTCCACCAATGACGGAGATCTGGACGGCGCTCTTGATGCGCTGGAGGCACTGTCCGTCGCGGGATTTGGTATCGATCTGGCCACTGCGCCGGAGCTGGCGGAGGCGCTCGAAGCTCATGACACCGAGCGCCTTTCCGGCCTGCGTGCGCGTATGGCGGAGAATCGGGAGCCCGCCGGTCAGGCCGAACGCTATCTCACCGCGCCTTTGCGTGACGCGCTGGTTGAGACATTTGCCGTCGATATCGATGCAGAGCGCCTCTATCTGGGCACGGTGGCCGATGCGTCGATCTATTCAGTGCGCCTTGATGATCCGCAGAACCCGGAGCGTCTGGCAGGGCCGGGCGATGGGCTGGGGTCGGTGTTTGGCATGGCGCTCGATGCGCGCAACCGCATTCTCTACGCGGCCACCGGGCGTCTGGCGCAATCGGCCAGCGATGTTCCCGACAACTACGAGACGGCATTGGTGGCGTTCGACCTCGTTACGGGCGACATCGCGCGCCGTCTGACCCACGAACGGGCAGGACATTTCTCCGACGTGCTGGCCAGCGACGGCGTCATCTACGCCAGCGATAGCGAAGCGGGGCGCATCTACCGGCTGGATAGCCCGGACGGTGAGTTGGAACTCTATGCAGAAGATCCCCGCATGTCGTCGCTGCAAGGGCTGGCTCTGTCACAAGGCGCGCTCTGGGTCATCGACTACGCCACCGGGCTCTGGCGCATCGACCCTGTCAGCCGGGAGGCCAGCTTGGTGCCCTTGCTGGAAGGCAGCCTGATCGGCTTTGATGGCCTTGCCACCGACAGCTATGGCGAGCTTTACGGCATCCGCAATGGCGTCCAGCCGCACGGACTTTTCCACATCTCGCTGGAGCCCTGGGGACGTGGCGCGCGGGTGAGCGCGGTATTGACCGGCCATCCTGACTTCAGTGAGCCGACGGGTGTGCGAGTCTCCGATGGCAGGCTGTTTATCCTGGCTAATGCCCAGTGGGCGCTTTTCCCCGCTGACGGCTCCGCGCCGGCCGAAGAGCGGCGTGATCCGGTCATTCTGTACATGCCGGTGCCCTGAAAATCTGGTATTTGCTTAACCGGCATTTACCAGCCGGGAAGGTTTGCGCGGCACACTGCCCGGCAACATGGCCCGTTCGTCCCAAACCTCCCGCGCCGCTAGCCGCGAAGCGCCCCCGCCCATGCGTGCGGGGCTGATCGCCCAGGTGCGCGCCGTACTGGTGGGCGGCACGATGACCGCGCTCGGCGCGCTCGCGCTTATTGCTATCTTCAGCCACGACCCGCTTGATCCCAGCCTCAATGCCGCAACCGGGCAGGCCGTGACCAATCTGGCCGGTCTGGCCGGCGCTGTTGCCGCTGACCTCATCTTGCAGACTTCCGGCTGGGCCGGTGCCGGCTTGGCGCTGATGGTCTTTGGCTGGGGCCTTATCCTGACGATGCAGGGACCGCGGCGGCGTTCCATGCCGGTCGTGATGTTCCGGATCTTGTGCGGCGGTTTTGCCCTTTGCGGCTTCGCAGTGGCGGTGTCGGCCCTGCCTGTTCCGCTCAGTTGGCCCTTTGCGGCTGGGCTCGGCGGTTTGCTGGGTGACAGTCTTCTGGCCAGCGTTTCCGGTCTGGCCTCCGACGCGGGCATGGCTGGTGTCAGCGCTATCGCTGCTCTGGCCGGACTTGTGGCCGCTATTCTGGGCACATTTTTCTGCTTTGGCCTGAATACGCACGATCTATCGGCGGCGCGTGCTGCGGCGGTCACGTGCTGGGAAACGATACGAGGCTGGATTGAACGCCTTGCGGATGAACTGCCTGCAAGCTGGCGCAGCCAGGAGGACCGGCCGTTCGAGATTGCCAGTGAAGCGCGTGCCGAGAACGCACCGGCCATCTTGCGCGGCGGGCGCGCTCCGGGCGCTGGTGCCGTAACCGCGCGGCGCGTGCCGCAAGAAGAAGCGCGCACCGCGCCCGGGGTGAAGATTGCACCGAAGGGTAAACCGAAGAGTTCTGACCGCGAAGCACGCGAAGCGCAGACCGCCCTGCCTTTCAGTTCCGGCTCGGACTTTGAAATGCCTCGCCTTGATCTGCTGACGAAAGCAACGCCGCGCAAGGACGTGGTCGATGCGGACGGGCTGCGCCAGAATGCCGAATTGCTGGCCGCGGTGCTGGGGGATTTCAGCGTCAAGGGCGAAATTATCGAGGTGCGCCCCGGTCCGGTGGTGACGCTCTATGAGCTGGAACCCGCGCCGGGCGTAAAGACCAGCCGGGTCATCAATCTGGCTGATGATATTGCCCGCTCCATGGCTGCCATAGCCTGCCGAGTGGCGGTGGTTCCGGGGCGCAACGCCATCGGTATTGAACTGCCCAATTCCAGCCGCGAGACGGTATTCCTGCGCACGCTGCTGTCGTCGTCGGGCTTTGAGAAGAACCGCGCCGAGCTGCCGCTTGCGCTGGGTGAAACCATTGGCGGGGAGCCGTTTACTGCCGATCTTTCGCGGATGCCGCATCTGCTTATCGCGGGCACCACGGGCTCGGGCAAGTCGGTGGGCATCAATGCGATGATCCTGTCCCTGCTCTACCGGCTGCCGCCGGAAGAGTGCCGGATGATCATGATCGATCCCAAGATGCTGGAACTGTCGGTCTATGACGGTATTCCCCATCTGCTGTCCCCGGTTGTGACCGATCCGAAGAAGGCCGTCGCCGCGCTCAAATGGACCGTGCGCGAGATGGAGAGCCGGTATTTGCGCATGTCGAAGGTCGGCGTGCGCAACATGGCCGGCTTCAATGAAAAGGCCGCGGAGGCGCGCGAAGCGGGCGAGATGCTGACCCGCACGGTTCAGACCGGGTTTGACCGCGAGAGCGGCGAGCCGGTCTATGAGACCGAGACGATCGAACCCGCCCACATGCCCTATATCGTTGTGGTGATCGACGAGATGGCAGACCTGATGATGGTCGCGGGCAAGGAGATCGAAGGCGCGGTGCAGCGCCTCGCGCAGATGGCGCGGGCTGCAGGCATCCACGTCATCATGGCCACACAACGTCCGTCCGTGGATGTCATAACCGGCACGATCAAGGCAAATTTCCCGACCCGTATTTCCTATCAGGTCACCTCCAAGATCGACAGCCGCACCATTCTGGGCGAGCAGGGCGCCGAACAGCTGCTGGGCCAGGGCGATCTGCTGCTGATGGCCGGGGGCGGGCGCATACGCCGCCTGCACGGGCCGTTCGTCTCTGACCGCGAGGTCGAGGACGTCGCCAATTTCCTCAAAAAGCAGCGTGCGCCGGAATATCTGGATGCCGTCACCGAGGATATCGACGAGGACGGCGGCATTCCTGGTCTGGACGGCAGCGAGGGAGGGTCTGGTGATGATCTGTTTGATCAGGCCGTGGCCGTTGTCGCGCGCGACCGCAAGGCGTCGACCAGCTATATCCAGCGCCGGTTGCAGATTGGCTATAACCGTGCCGCCTCGCTCATCGAACGCATGGAAGATGAAGGCATGATCGGTCCGGCGGACCACTCAGGCAAGCGCGAGATATTCTTGCCGGACCGGGAACGGGTCTAGGCTGATCGAGCCCATCCGCGCCCTTGCCAGTCCTGCACCCTGCCGCTAGCTCCCGTGTCATGACAACGCCCGCAAAGCCCAGATCCCGCAAGATGCCGAGTCCGCGCGCCATTCCGCGCAGCGATGCTGCGGCCATTTTCGAGACGCTGTCGCGCATCATGCCCGAGCCAAAGACAGAGCTGGATTACACCAATCCGTTCACGCTGGTGGTCGCGGTGGCCCTGTCGGCGCAGGCGACCGATGTCGGTGTGAACAAGGCGACCCGGCGGCTTTTTGCGCACGCCGATACCCCTGAAAAGATGCTCAGCCTGGGCGAGGACGCCGTTCGCGATCACATCAAGACAATCGGGCTGTTCCGCAACAAGGCGAAGAATGTCATCGCGCTGTCGCGCATGATCATCGAGGAGTTTGGCGGCGAGGTGCCGCAGACGCGCGAGGAGCTCGTTCGTCTGCCCGGTGTGGGGCGCAAGACGGCCAATGTCGTGCTCAATGAGGCGTTCGGCCAGCATACGATTGCGGTCGACACCCATATCTTCCGCGTTTCCAATCGCACGAAGCTCGCGCCTGGCAAGACGCCCGATCAGGTGGAAGAGGGGCTGGAGCGGATCACGCCGCCGGAATACCTCAAAGGCGCGCATCACTGGCTGATCCTGCATGGGCGGTATGTCTGCAAGGCGAGAAAGCCGGAATGCTGGCGCTGCGCGATTGCCCACTATTGCCGGTTCAAACCGAAAACGCCGCAGCCGGGCGTGTAGGTTATCACGGGCCGCAAACCCTGAATAAAAATCCGCCTGGGCGGCTGTATCAGGCCATTTTGAGACGCATAGCCAATCATCGCCCCGGTTCGTGAGACGCACGTCCTAACCGGCGCGCGGCATGCACGGTTAATTTTTCCTTACCAGACAATTTGGCGCCCCGATGGCGCGTGTCTCAACAAAAATGCTCTTGGTGGGGAGATCAATCATGTCCAATTCAACGAGCCCTGTAGCGGGGAAAGACGCCGTCCTGCGCGCGAAGCCCGCCGTGACGGGGATATCTGCCATTGCGCTGATGGCTGCATGCTCTGCTTTGTCGGTAACGGCTGCGCCCTCTGCATTTGCAGCACCGGCGAACCGTTCCTGTCTTCTTGAGGATGACACAACCGGTGGAGCCTCAGCCAATATTGACGCAACTGCATGCGGACGTCTGGCAACCGCCAGCGGTGTAGACTCGGCAGCCTTCGGCCATATGTCGGTGTCCAGCGGGCTGCAAAGTTCCGCGTTCGGCAAAAATTCACAGGCGCTCGGGGAAGCATCCACGGCGCTCGGCTATAATGCTCGGTCCGACGAGGAAGGCGGGCTGGCCATCGGCGCGCTTGCCTGGTCGCAGAATGTAGGTGCGCTCGCGATTGGCGCGCAGAGCTCAGCAAGGGCTGATATGGGCATTGCGCTGGGCTCGGGCGCGCAGGTCAGTGGTGAAGGCGGTGTCGCGGTAGGCTCACAGGCAGACGCTGCAGGCACCGCTTCTGTTGCGATTGGCCTGCAGACCGAGGCGCAAGGATTGCAGAGCACGGCGCTAGGCGGCGGGTCAGAGGCCAATTTCAATTTCACGACAGCGGTGGGGTCGCAGGCTATCGCCGGAGCGGAAGGGGCCAGTGCGTTCGGTATGGACGCGCAGGCTTCGGCGGCAGATGCGTTCGCACTGGGCCGCTCCTCGCGCGCGGGCGGCGCCGACTCGATTGCCGTCGGCCGGGCGGCGAATGCCGGCGGGCTATTTGCTCTGGCGTTCGGCCAGGGTGCCACTGCATCAGGCTTTAACACTATTGCGCTGGGCGCGTCTGCCAATGCGTCGGCTACGGGCGCGATGGCGCTGGGTTCGACGGCGCAGGCGAGCGGGCTGTCCAGTATCGCGCTCGGTTTCCTCTCCAATGCCAGCGCGCTGAACGCGATGGCGCTGGGGCGCAGTGCGGCAGCCAGCGGCGATGAAAGTCTCGCTTTTGGCACGTCAGCGTCGGCTGCGGGGTCTAACGCCCTCGCGTTTGGTCACGATTCCAGTGCCGGGAACCTGAATTCGCTGGCGTTTGGCCAAGGCGCGTCGGTGACGGCAGACAACGCTATCGCTATGGGTGCGTTCTCACGCGCAACGCAGGCAAACACGGTATCCTTCGGTGATGTGACGTCAGAGCGCCGTCTGGTCAATGTGGCTGATGGTGTGGCGGCTACCGATGCCGCCACGGTGGGCCAGCTGGCCGCGATCACTGGCGGCACGGCGGTAAACTTCCAGAGTTTCGGCAACCAGCTCGCCGGCTTCTTCGGCGGCGGCGCGGCCTATAATGCAGGGGTCTTTACGGCGCCGACCTACGTGATCCAGGGCACGAGCTTTAATAATGCGGGCAGTGCGTTTGCAGCGCTCGACAACAAGGTTACTGAAAACGCTGCCGGTATTCAGACGCTTCGAAATGCGCCGCCACCGCCCGCTGATAATTCGGCGCAGGTCGCCGCCCTGCAGGCACAGGTCCAAGCCTTGCAGGCGCAGATGCAGGCGCAGATGGCTGCCCTGCAACAGGCCTCCACACAGCTTGCGCAGCTGCAAACCGGCGGTGTGCAGGGCGGAGCAACCGGCTCTGGCAATGACATCGCCATCGGTTCGGGTGCGCAGGCCGGCCAGGGCAATGATCCGGGGAGCTCGGGCAATGCGTCTGTCGGGGATATCCGGCCTGCCCAAACCGGTTCGGGATCCATCGCCATCGGTGTGAATGCACAGGCCGCAAATACCAATGCGATCGCTATCGGTTCGGGTGTCCAGACCACACGTGGCGGGCAGGTGGCCATCGGGTCGGCCAGCAATACCTACACGTTCGCCGGCATCAACTCCCAAGCCAGCCGCGCTGCGCAATCGGGCCAGACCTATGTGGTGACTGCCGATGCGTCGGGGAATCTGGCGACGATGGATTTCCAGCCCTGGTTTGACCGGGTTGACGGACTGGAGACCAGCGTTGAGGCGCAGAGCGAGCGTTTGCGCGATCACTCCGACGGTATCGCCATGGCCATGGCCCTCAGCGGGGCTACCATCCTGCAGCCGGGGCAGACTTTCTCGTTCTCTGCCAATTACGGCCATTACGGTAGCTCGGGGGCCGCCGGTTTCGGTGCTGTCGGCCGCTTCCGTGAAAATGTCTTCCTCAATGTCGGTGTCGGGACCGGCTTCCGTACCGGGCAGGTCGCTGGCCGTGCGGGCGTGAGCTGGGGCTGGTAGGGCTTTCAGCGTCACGTTGAGGAGCGAAGGGCCGGGGCCACCACCCCGGCCCTTTGCCATTTCTCATCACAGATGGAACCGCCCCGAACGCGCTGCGTTCTACTCCATGCGCTCCTCGTGGCGGGGCGGATAGAGGAGTATCGCGATGCGGTCCAATCAGAAACTGGTCTATGGCGGCGTTGCCGTTGTTCTGATCCTTGTCGGTGCGGTCGCCTATGCGATCTGGCGCGACAGCCAAACCAATACGATGGAAATCAATATCGGTGACGAAACCCTGCGCATTGAAACGGACGGACGCTAGCCGCGCTACCCGATAGCCCGGTGATAGTGGCCTATAGCCACGCTGATCTGGGTGATCAGCGGATGAAGCTGTTCCAGCGGGCGAATGATGCGTGCCTGGATCTCGGGATATCCCCGCAAGGCCGGTGAGTCGGTCGTGCTGGGTTCCTCGATGGCGTCGAGCGCAACGAGCGCTTCGCTGGCTTCGGGAAATATCTCGTCAAGCGCGCTGACGGCTTCGGGTATGCGCAGCGCCAGCACCAGATCGATCAGGTCGCCCCGCGTCAGATCATGGCGGGCAGAAAAGCCGGGCAGGCGTGAAATGATCAGGAAAGCCTGCATGATCAAGGCCTGTCTGACCGCGTGAAGCGCCTCGATCGCGTAGCGGTCGGGGTCCTCGCGCCATGTTTCCGAAGCCGACAGCCGGTCAAATTTCATCAGGTCAGCAGAGAGATGATTGGCGAGGCGTTCAAGCGCGGTATGGCGCGACTGGTCGGCCAGCCTGCCTGCGAGGTCAAGGAAGGCGCGCTGCATGACAGGCGAGCGGGCCCACGCTGCGCGTCCTGTCCACTCACTGGCATCGTACAGGCGCGCATAGCCGCGAAGCGCACTCAGGCTTGTCAGCGTGCGCGCCCGCATGACCATGGCGATCAGCCGCTCCATGCGCGCCGAGCGGCGCATCAGGTCCGCCATGCGTTCAGGTTCGGAATGGGTCGATGCGCCGATGCCGCCGGATACATTCACCGGAATGGCCAGCTGTTGCAGCGCCGCATTGTGCGGAATGGCGCGCAGCATGGACAGGTCCAGTGCCTGTCCCGGCGCGCCGGGCCGCTTGGCCTTTCGCGATCCGGATTTGACCAGCATGTTCGGTGCGAAGGCCGTGATGGCGTTGCGGTAATCGGCGTTCGCAAACAGGCTTTCCTGCCAGCTTTTGAGCGCGCGATAGACATCCCACGTATAATCGATCTCGGCATAGAACGGATCGGCGCTATTGCCGTCGGGTATGTCCAGCGCATGCAGGGCGGTCTGCATGACAACCGAATCGGCCAATTCCTGCCGGGCGAAATGGATGTAGCCATCGCCGCCCTGATAGCTCGTCTCGTGGATCACCGGCACGCCGGCGGCCTTGAAGCGTGAGCGCGCCCAAGGGGTAAGCAAATGGTCCAGCCGGTCGGCAAGGCTGCCCGGATGCGCGCCGCGCCCCATGGACTCGCCGTGTGTGTTGAACACAACCAGCTCGATATCCTTGATGTCATGGCGGGCCAGCGCGCGCGCGACCAGAATGTGCAGGCGTTCGATGGCCAGCTCCGCGCCCACCTGCCCCATGAAGCGGCCGGCATCGGAGAAACCGAGCTGGATGGTCAGCCGTCCGCGCGCCTCGATATAATCGCGATAGGCCGGCTCGCTGATCAGGCGGTCCATCAGCCGTCCGCCACGCTCCAGCGCCTCAGGCGTTTCGAACAGGGGCGAGATATCGACGCGGTCAGCCACGCCATACAGGCGGGCCAGATAGACCGCGCCCATCACGGTTGCCGGAGTTTCGCATTCCGCCAGCAGGAAGCGGATAGGGGTGTCGGCGTCGATATGCTTGAGAAATTGCGCGCACATCATGAACTGGCGGCGCGCGGTCATCTGTTCGAGAAACACCGACCCGAAACTGACCGCGTGCAGCTCGGCGCTCTCGGCGCGTTCCGCCGCGCGGGCTAGCGCCAGACGACCAAAATCTTCCTCTTCCTCCTCCAGACCCAGATCGGCGCGCACCGCGCTTTTCAGCTGGGCGGCGTTGATACGCAGATGGATGTGGGCGGCACCCAGCCCCGCCATTGCCATTTCGCCCCGCAGCGCAGCGATGGCAGGTGCGGTCGATGCGGGCGCATCCGCCAGACACACATCGAGCTCGGCGATGATGTCTTTCAGCGAGACCAGCCTGTCAGCGTGCGGCGCGGTCAAGGTGTTGGCGGCGCGCACGACGGTGCGCGGGTTTTCAAGATCGCCTTCAAAGAGGGCGGCCTGCTCGCGCGCCAGAACGCCCGCGCGCTGGAGGCGGGCGGACATATCGTTGACCCCGGCATCGGCCGCCAGACGCGCATAACGCTCCAGCTGGATCGCCTTTTCTTCCAGCCGGAAGGCAATGGAGCGCCCCCAGTGAATGTCAGTGCGTCCATCAAGGTCATAGCCAACCCAGCTCGCCAGCGAGATCAGGTCGGGGCGCAAGCTGTGCCAGCGATCTGGGAAGTGCGTGCGGGCAATGTCCAGAACCAGCGCATCCAGCCGGGCAAGGGCATTGCGGGCGCGTTTCAGCGATGCTTTCACCTCGCCGTGCTCGGCCAGCAGGGAGATGTCGTCGTCAGGACCGTGCGGCAGACGGGCTGGGTTCAGATCGCTGCCGTCTACAGCGGCATCGGCAAGGGCGGCCCGCATGGCCCTGGATACGGCAAAGGTGGGGTGGGCGGTGAAAACGATGCCGGCCTTGCGCCGCGTTATCGCGTCGGCGAACACCTCGAAACCCTTGCCGGCGAGCGTTTCAAGACGTGCCTTGAGCGCCTCGAAGGCTGCCCCGGAGAGGCCATCGGCATGCAATTCGCGCAAGGCCTCGGCGCGCCGCTTCAGCCCGCTATCGGCCAGTTCGCGCACGAGAGTGCCCAGACCTTCGACAGAGACCGCGCCGCGGTGCAGGCCTGAGAATATCTCATTGGCCAGATCGCCAACCGGATTTTTCAGCGGCGTGTCCCAGTCATCACCCCAGCCATCCTTCAGGGCGTTGAGGCAATAGGCCGCCAGCGCATCGGGTGTCCCGGGCAGGCGGGCGTCCGGATTGTCAGGTGAGCTGGCCATGGAAGACGCCTTTTTGCGCGGCAGCTTGGTCAAGCTGAGGGAGCGGGGCGATGCGCCAAGTTACGGCGCTGTGCCGGGATTTCGGTCCTTGGCGTAGAGCCGGTTGATGTACTCCTTGAGAATGCGGTCGCGGGCGGTGTGCGGCAGGGCGTCCATCAGGGTATTGATCGGGCGCATTTCAGCCCCCGAACCGCCTGCCCGCGCAGCGAAGACGCCGCTCATGGAATCGAGCAGCTCCGCCGGGTCCATGTCGGCAATGCTGGCAATGTCCTCCGGCTTGTGCGGGGCCACCTGGTATTGCGGGTCCGCGCGCAGGCGGGCTGTCTCGGCGCGCAGATCCTCCAGCATGGCGTCTACATTGGGCGCGTTCACGAAGCCGACCGAAATGTGCAGATTGGCCGGTGACGGGCCAAAGCCGAACTGGGGCTGCAGATACCAGCCCTTGGCCTTCATCGCGTCGGACAGTGCGAAAATGTCGAAATCCTCCGCTGCGAACGCGAGCAGATTGCCCGGCGGCTTGCCGAGCAGCTTCAGGCCGTCAATTCCGTCTATGGCCTCGCAGATCTTGCGCGCGCCTTCCTGTGTGGCCCTGGCAAAGCGCAGATAGCCGTCCTCGCCGATGAAATTGAGAGCCGCCCATGCACCCGCAATCGGTCCGCCCGAGCGGCCTGACTGCATGGTCGGATTGACGATTGTATAGCCGGTCCAGCCCGACCAGGCGAAGATCTGGTGTTTTCGCAGCGCGCCGTCGGTGTAGAGCACGCACGAGGCACCCTTGGCGGCATAACCCCATTTGTGGAAATCCAGCGACATCTGGGTAACGCCGGGCGTCGACAGGTCGAAATCTGGAATATCCGCGCCCAGCTTGCGTGCAAACGGCAAATACATGCCGCCGACGCAGCAATCGACATGGAAGAGAAGCCCAGCTTTCAGCGCGATCTGGCCTATGTCGGCAATCGGATCGACAACACCGTGCGCGTATGAGGGCGCGGAAGCGACCAGCATAATGGTCTGATCGCTAATGGCCTTTTCCATGGCGTCTGGTAGGGCCGTGAACGCCTCCGGGTCTACAGGTGTGACAACCGGGGTCACGTCGAAATACTTGCACGCCTTGTAAAAGGCGGGGTGCGCCGTTTCCGGCAGCACGAGTTCAGGCGCGGTGATATGCGGCTTCGTGGCGCGGGCGTGATCGCGCGCCGTCTTCACCGACAACAGGATGCTTTCGGTGCCGCCGGTCGTAAAGCTGCCCTTGGCCGTGGCGGGCGCATTTTGCAGGTCCAGCGCCATGGCAATGACATCGCGTTCCAGCTCAAGGCAGGAGGGAAACGAGGTCGGGTCGAGCCCGTTCTCTGTCAGGAAGGACGAATAGGCCTGCTTGACCGTTTCCATGGCTTCCGGACCGGCGTCGTAGACATAGGCAAAGACGCGGCCCTCTTTCCAGCGCACATCATTGGCCTTGCGGGCCTCCAGTTCGGCCAGCAGGTCTTCTGCAGAACGGCCTTTCGTCGGAAACGGCATAGGTGTGGGCTCCCCGGGAGAAAAACGTCATGCTGTCGTGCAGCGTCTGACGGACGCTACCCCAGCAGCGCTGGCGATCAAGCCTCCAGCGGCACACAAAAACGCCCGGATGACCGTGCATCCGGGCGCTCTTGGCATATAAGTGCGGTTTAACGGTTGGCGTCAGGCCGCCAGATCAAACCGGTCGGCATTCATCACCTTGGTCCAGGCCGCAACGAAGTCGCGCACGAACTTCTCCTTGTTGTCGTCCTGGGCATAGACTTCTGAATAGGCCCGAAGGATCGCGTTCGAACCCAGTACGAGGTCAGCGCGTGTCGCGGTCCAGCGGGTCTTGCCGGTCTTGCGGTCGACAATGTCATAGGCGTTCTTGCCTTTGGGCTCCCATTTGTAGGCCATGTCGGTGAGGTTGACGAAGAAGTCGGTCGACAGCGCGCCTTCCCTGTCGGTGAACACGCCGTGCTTGGAGCCGCCGTGATTGGCGCCGATGACCCGCAGGCCACCGACCAGCACCGTCATTTCCGGACCCGTGAGCCCCATGAGCTGGGCCCGGTCGAGCAGGACCTCCTCCGGCTTGGTGTCGTAATCGCTGCGGAGCCAGTTGCGGAAGCCATCCGCGAAGGGTTCGAGCGATTCAAAGCTGTCGCCATCGGTCATCTCGGCGGTTGCATCACCGCGGCCGGGGTTGAACGGCACCTTCACATCGTATCCACCGGCCTTGGCCGCCTTCTCGATACCGACATTGCCGGCCAGAACGATTACATCGGCAAGGCTGGCACCGGCTTCCTTCGCGATTGGCTCAAGCACGGACAGCACTTTTGCCAGACGCGCGGGCTCATTGCCCTCCCAGTCCTTTTGCGGAGCAAGGCGGATGCGCGCGCCATTGGCGCCACCACGCTTGTCAGAACCGCGATAGGTGCGGGCGCTGTCCCAGGCGGTGTTGACCATGTCGGTGACGCTCAGGCCACTGGCGGCGATTTTGGCTTTCACCTTCTCGACATCGTAGCCGGTCGGGCCTTGCGGGACCGGGTCCTGCCAGATCAGATCTTCGTCCGGCACGAACGGGCCGTAATAGTTCGCCTTGGGACCCATGTCGCGGTGGGTCAGCTTGAACCAGGCGCGGGCAAACGTGTCGGCGAAATAAGCCGGGTCCTTGTGGAAACGCTCGCAGATGGCGCGGTAGGTCGGGTCGACCTTCATGGCCATGTCGGCGTCGGTCATGATCGGGTTATGCTTGATGGACGGATCGGTCGCGTCGGGAACCTTGTCCTCCTCGGCGATATTGACCGGTTCCCACTGCCAGGCACCGGCGCGCGATTTCGTTACGGCCCACTCGTATTTGAAGAGCAGGTCGAGATAGCCCATGTCCCACTGGGTGGGGTTGGTCGTCCACGCGCCTTCGAGGCCGGAGGTGTGGGCGGTGTTCGCCTTGCCGTCAAAGCCCGGATTGTCCCAGCCCAGCCCGGCGAGCTGAAGGTCGGACGAGGCTGGATCGGCACCGATGCGGTCGGCCATCGTGCCGCCATGGCATTTGCCGACGGTGTGACCACCGACCGTCAGGGCCGCAGTTTCCTCGTCATTCATGGCCATGCGGGCGAACGTAGTGCGGACGAACTTGGCGGTCTCGGCCGGGTTGGGATTGCCGTTCACCCCTTCCGGGTTCACGTAGATCAGACCCATGTGCGACGCTGCCAGCGGGTTCAGCATCGTGTTGGCATCGTCGACTGAAGCGACCCGCTCGTCGGACGGGGCCAGTATCTCGCTGTCGCTGCCCCAGTTGATGTCGATCTCCGGGCCCCAGATGTCTTCGCGGCCAAAGGCGAAGCCGAAGACTTTCAGGCCCATATTCGCATAGGCGACCGTGCCCGCGAGGGCGAGAAGGTCGGCCCAGGACAGGGCATTGCCGTATTTCTTCTTCACCGGCCAGAGCAGGCGGCGCGCCTTTTCAAGGCTGGCATTGTCCGGCCAGGAATTGAGCGGCTCGAAGCGGATATTGCCCGAACCGGCGCCGCCGCGGCCATCGCCCAGACGGTAGGAACCGGCGGCGTGCCAGGACAGACGGATGAAGAGGCCACCATAATGGCCCCAGTCGGCCGGCCACCATTCCTGGCTGTCGGTCAGCAGGGCGTCGACATCATTCCAGACGCCCTTGAAATCGAGCGATTTGACCGCGTCACGATGGTTGTAGTCGATATCCATCGGGTTCGCGCGGGCACCATGCTGGTGCAGGATGTCGAGGTTCAGCGCGTTCGGCCACCAGCGCGTGGGGTGCGTGGTGAAGCTGGTATTGCCGCCATGCATGACCGGGCATTTACCCGTCATTTTCGCATCATTTCCGTCCATATTGTGCTCCAATCCTGCTAGCGCGTCCCGAGGGGCAGACGCGCATCTATATCAGTAGGCGCTCGCGGCGCCCCGCACGCTATGTGTATCAAGACCGCCCCGCCAAACTAAATCGATTATCCTGATTGACGCTATAGCCAGTTTTAATGCTGCAAACGCGAAGTGCAGGTTTTTTCTATCGCCCAGTGTGGGTGATGGCCTATCCGCGCGGCGCGCAGCCCCGCATACTCAAGGCCTTACACAAGCAGGAGCGCAGCCCATGACAAAGACTGGAAGGCTTGCCGGAGTAATGGCAGGCGCGGCCATGGTGCTCGCCGCTTGCGGCAGCGAGACCGGCCCGCAGGCCTGCCTGCCGGTAGCATTGCCAGATCCGGCTGATCCGGGCGCTTCGATGGTGTGGATTCCAGCTGGCAGCGTGCAGCTTGGCTCGGAAGATTTCTTCCCCGAAGAGGCACCTGTTCGCACAGAGCAGGTGGAGGGCTTCTGGATAGGCGTCCACGAAGTCACCAATGGCGAGTTTGCTGCCTTCGTTGAGGCGACAGGCTATGTCACGCTGGCCGAGCGCGACGGCGCGGATGCAGGCGGCGGCGGTGTGTTCGGCCCCGGCGTGCAGGTGCGCGACTGGTCGGACATCCGCACCTGGTGGCGCTTTGATCCGCGCGCGAGCTGGCGCCGTCCGCAAGGGCGCTCCAGCTCGATCGAGGGCCGCGAGAACAGGCCCGTGGTGCAGATCGCCTATGAGGATGCGCTGGCCTATGCGCGCTGGCGGGGCCATGACCTGCCCTCAGAGGCCGAGTGGGAGAGGGCTGCGCGCGGCGGGCTGGAGGGCGCGCCCTATGTGTGGGGTAGCGAAGTGCGCCCGGACGGCAGCTATCAGGCCAATCACTGGCAAGGCGTGTTTCCTGTCCAGGATAGCGGCGAGGACGGTCATGCGGGTCTTGCACCGGCGGGGTGTTTTGCGCCCAATGGCTATGGCCTTTACGACGTGGCAGGCAATGTCTGGGAGTGGACGCAGGACGAATGGGAACAGCCGGGCTTCCGGGTCATCAAGGGCGGGTCATTCCTGTGTTCGGACTCCTATTGTCACCGCTACCGCCCGGCGGCGCGCCAGCCGGGCGATGAGCGGTTCTCGACAGAGCATCTGGGCTTTCGTACCGTCTGGCACGCGCCGGCGCCCGACACGCAGGACTGATCAGCGCTGTCTGCGGGCTATGAGCATCGCGCCGCCGCCCAGCATGACCAGAAGCAGCAGGCCCAGCCCGGTCAGCAGGCCGCCATGCCGGCGCAGAAAGGCATCCCAGCCCAGCGCCGCGATACGTTCCTCACCGTTGAAGTCCACCGGAACCGGGATGACACCGGCGCGGGCTTCATAGGCCAGATACGCCTCCATCATGGACGCGAAAACCTCCGGCTCGGCCTCAGACAGATCGTTGGCCTCGCCGGCATCATTTGCGAGATTGAAAAGCCGCCATTGTCCGTCGCCGTACGGCGGCATGCTGCGCGTCAGTTTCCAGTCTCCGCGCCAGAGCGCGGCCATACCTGACATTTCGAGGCCGACGGCATCGTCCGGGCCGTAGACGGCCTGCGTCTCTCCGGAGAGCACGGGCACCAGCGAGCGGCCTGTCATGGGCTGGCGGTCAGCGAGCGGTTCGGCTCCGGCGATGTCCAGCAAGGTCGGGGCTATGTCGGTCACGAAGCTGAAGCCTGATGCCAGTCCGCGCGTGTCAACCCCCGGCCCGGCCATGATCAGCGGCACGCGCAAGCCGCCTTCGCCTGCGTGAAATTTGAAAAGCGACAGGGGCGAGGCCGACGCGCTCGCCCATTCCGGCCCGATAAAGGCGTATGTGCCCTGCTCGCCCAGACCTTCAGGATCACGGGAATAGCCTTGCATCGCCAGCCAGAAGCCGAATGAGCGGTTGTCGGTCGGGTGATTGTATTCCGGCCCGTTGTCGGAGAGGACCACTATGAGCGTGTTGTCCAGCGTGCCGTCAGCTTCCAGCCGGTCCAGAAGGCGGCCGATATGGTGGTCGGCTGCTTCCAGCATGCCGGCAGCCACTTCGCGCGAGGCAATCGCAAATTCGCGCTCGCGGTCAGAGAGGGCCTCCCAGCTGCGCAGGCCCGGCGGCAGCCCGGCCAGCTCCGTGTCCGGTGACACAAGACCGCGTTCGATGGCGGCGCGGCGGCGTTCCTCGCGCAGCGCGTCCCAGCCGGCATCATAAACGCCGTCATAGCGCTCGACGAACTCGCGCGGTGCCTGAAGCGGAATGTGATTGGCCTGAAGGGACAGCACGGCAAAATAGGGCCGGCCTGCATCCGCTTCATCAATATAGCTGATCAGCCGGTCGGTCAGAAACTGCGATGAATAGAATTCATCGGGCAGTTCGTGCGCCGGCTGGTCATCCTCCCACCATTCGGCACGGTCGTAATGCGGCAGATAGGGGCGGTGTTCCCAGTTGTCGGCGCCGGAGGAGTCGAGAATGAAACTGCGGTCAAAGCCGCGCGCGGCTGGCAGGGCGGTGTCTGACCGGCCCAGATGCCATTTGCCCGTGATGAAGGACTGATAGCCGGATCCTGCCAGATGTTCGGCAAGGGTCGCGACGGCGGTGTTCAGCTCGCCCTCATGGCCGAACTGGCCCTGATATTCGGGAATGACGAGGTGTTCGAGCGTCGGTACGCCGGTGGAGTGACTGTCGGCGCCTGTCATCAGCATGGCGCGCGTCGGCGCACAGGTCGGCGCGACGTGGAAATTGGTAAATTGCGCTCCGCGCCCGGCAAGGGCGTCCATGTTCGGCGTGGCGATCTCGCTGCCATAGGCACCCAGATCGGTGTAGCCGATATCATCAAGGATGATGAGAAGGATGTTCGGCCTGTCTTGGGATGCAGCGGGCGCAACCAGCGCTAGCGCCAGGCAGATGGCGGCGGCAGCGCGCCTAATTGGGCCAGTAAACATACTCGTCGTCCTCACTTTCGGGTTCACCTAAAGGCTGGTCAATACTGACAGGCATTTGCGCGATAGAAGGCCAGAGCGGCTCTGCCAGCGTGGCCGAATGAGCATCGAGCATCGCGATCAATTCCGCGGCCCGTTCCGGTTCTGACGCCGAGAGATCGCGGCGTTCCTCGGGATCGGTGTTCAGGTCAAACAGCCAGATGCGGTCCGGCATGGCCGTGCGATGCAGCTTCCAGCCCTGATGGATTACGGTTTCATAATGGCCACTGCGCCAGAACAGCGTCTCGTGCGGCTCGCCCTCCTGCCTTCCGGTCAGGAAAGGCGTCAGGTCGCGCCCATCCAGCGTTTGGTCTGGCGCCGGTTCAGCGCCGCCCATGGCGGCCAGTGTCGGAGCGATATCGATATGCTGGGTGAGCCCGGGCATCTCGCTGCCGGGTGTGATTACCCCCGGCCAGCGCACGAAGGTGGGAACGCGGATTCCGCCGCCGAAAAATGTCGCCTTCCAGCCTCGGTAGGGCGCATTGATGTCTGGCAGGCCGATATAGTGCGCGCCGCCATTGTCGGAGGTGAAGACAATGATCGTGTTGTCATCAAGACCGTTGGCTTCCAGTGCGCCGAGCACTTCGCCGACACCCCGGTCGAGCGCGCGGATCATGGCCGCATACACCCGGAGCGGGTGATCCTCGATATGGGCCAGAGCCTCGTAGTCCTCGCGGGTGGCCTGCAAGGGCGAATGGGGCGCCCAGTGGGCGAGATAGAGGAAAAACGGCCGGTTGCGGTTGGCTTCGATGGCTTCCACGGCCTCGCGCGTGAAGTACTCGGTGATATAGCCGTCCGGCTCGAACCGGGCCGAGTTGTTGTGTGTGACGGCGGCCCGTCCGATAGCCCAGTAAACCTGATCTATCGGATCAAAATCCTGACGCGCCTCGACGATATCGGGTGATCCGGCGGGGGCGTATAGCAGACCTGCAAGTTCGAGGCTTTCGTCAAAGCCCTGGCTGAGCGGGTCAGAGCCGTTCGTGTTTCCCAGATGCCATTTGCCGACATGGATCGTGTGATAGCCCGCACCGGACAGCATTTCGGCCAGCGTAATTTCGTCAGTGGGCAGGCCCATGTCGGCGAACTCGGGCATCTGCTGAGACACGTCGTTGACGATGAAGGGGCGGCGCTCGGACTGCCCGCGCTCCACATGCCCTATGACCTGCGTCATGCCTGGCGGTGTGGGCGTGAACTCAAAGCCCGTCCGGGTAGGATAGCGTCCGGTCATCAAGGCGGCGCGCGATGGCGCGCAAGTGCCGCTGGCGGCATAGGCATTGGTCAGTTGCACGCCTTCGCGGGCGATACGGTCAATATTGGGCGTCGGCACGCTGCCGCCCGCCACTCCGCCGTGCAGGGTCAGATCATTCCATCCAAGATCGTCGGCGACGATGAGGATGATATTGGGCGGACGTTCGCCATCGGGCGCTTCGTCCGGGCCGGGCTGCCAGCTCACGTCCTGAACGGGCCCGATCGGACTACGGATGTCCTGAACCATTCCGGGCAGGTAGATGAAGTAGCGGTCAAAGGCCCACCATCCCGCCAGCGCCAGCACGACGAGCCCGCCTGTGGCTACCAGCAGGATTTTGCCCCATGCGCTTTTCAACATGTGTCTGCTCCCCGGATTTACTGGCTTGCCTCTTTGGGCAGGCTTGTTAATATACGTTTGTAAATTTATTATTCCTGCCTGTCCAATGGATTCGTGATTGCAATGTCCGCCGTTCAGAGCCTTGCCGAAAAGTCCCGCCGTCCCGGCCGCCCGGTGAAGGTCGCGCCGGATCTGCAGCGGCGGCGGATTCTTGATGCGGCTGCCGCCATGTTTGCCCGGCGCGGATTTGACGGCGCATCCTTGCGCGATATCGCTGCTGACGCGGGCCTGTCCCACGCCGTGATCCGCCAGATCTTCGGCAACAAGGCCGATTTGTGGGATGCTGCCGCGGCAGACCTGTTTGGCCAGATGAACGAGGCGATGCTGCAGGCGCTGGGCCAGGTGGACATGAACAATCCGCGCGCGCGGATGGAGGCGCAACTGCGGGCGACCGTGCGTACCGCGTCACGTATTCCCTGGCTTGCGGCTTTCGTCATGCAGGCCGGGCTGGCTGGTGGCTCGCGCTATGAGACGCTTGTCGAGCGGCATTTGCGCCCGGCCTATGCGTTCACGCTGGAGCCCTTCTTCCAGCTCAAGGAGACGGGCCGGGCTCACGCGTTCGACCCGCACTTCCTCTTCATGCTGTCGACGAATGCAGCCATCGGGCCGTTCGCCCAGAGCGCAAACGCGCGGGCTCTCGCCGGCGTGGAGCTGTCTGATCCCGATACGGCGGACCGCTATGCCGATGTGCTCATCGCTGTTCTCAAACACGGCGCCCTACGCCGGGAATAAATATTTCAGGGAGTTACGCGACATGATGCCAGGTGAGTACATCGTCTACGGAGCTGATCCGTCCTACTTCACCCGCAAGGTGGAGGCCGCCATGCGCTATATGCGCATTCCCCATCAGGCGCGGCCCAAATCACCTGATGTCAGCGCCCGTCTGGAGGCGCGCGCAGGCACGCATCTCATCCCGGTAGTGGAAACGCCTGAAGGCTGGGTGATCCACGATTCCACCTATATTATCGAGCTGTTGCACGCGCGCTTTCCTGGCCATCCGGTCATCCCGGCAAGCCCGGTCCAGTACATTGTCTGCCGACTTCTCGATGACTGGATCGACGAATGGTTCACGCGCGCAGCGCTGCATTTGCGCTGGATCGACGATGAGGAAGCGCCTGTCTGCGCACGCAAGATCGCCATGGATATGGGGGGCGGCACACATGACCGTCCGCTCACCGCGCAGGAGGAAGAATCGGTTGCCGCGACGGCTGCCTTCGTCATGCCGTGGGGCCGCAAGGCGATGACGGTCATGGCCGGTGGGCCGGAGTATCAGGAGGGCTTGAGGGCTGAGTTCAGCGAGTTCCTGCGCCAGTGCGCGGCTATTTTGGGCAAGGATGGCGGGCTTCTGGGCCAGCGTCTGTCCATGGCTGATCTGGGCCTGCTTGGCGCGATGAAGGCGCACTTTGCCGCTGATGACTATGCGCGCAATTTTGTACAAGGGGCCGCGCCAGCGATGCTGGACTGGACCGACCGGGCCTGGCAACGCGAGGATGAAGGCGAGACGTGGCTGGCTGATGACGTGCTGCCCGCAGGTATTGGCGGATTGCTGGAACTGATGCGCGCGGGTTTCGGCCAGTACATGATTGCTAACCGTGCGGCGCTGAGTGCGGGCGAGAAGTCATCTTACTTCGCTATCGCGAGCGGTCAGGAGGTCCGCATGATCACCCGCAAGCCGGTGGAAGATACGCGCCTTGCTACCAAGGCCGCGATTGAGGGCCTGCCGGAGCCGCGACGCAGCAAGGTACGCGAACTTCTCGGTGGTCACGACTTGCTTCGCATTTACGAGGACTAGGCCATGCTCGACCTCTACACCGCGCCGACGCCCAATGGCTGGAAAATCTCCATTGCGCTTGAGGAGCTGGGCCTGCCCTATGAGGTGCATGTCCTGCAGCTCCTCAAAGGCGAGCAGAAAGAGCCGGGCTATCTGAAAATCAATCCCAATGGCCGTATTCCGGCGCTGGTGGACCATGATGAGGGCGGGCGTGCGATCTTTGAATCCGGCGCCATCCTGATGCATCTGGCCGACAAGACCGGAAAACTCCTGCCTGCGGACGCGGACGGCCGTTCGCGCGCCATCCAGTGGCTGTTCTGGCAGGTGGGCGGGCTGGGGCCGATGCAGGGGCAGGCCAATGTCTTTTTCCGCTATCTGCCCGAGAAAATCCCGCTCGCCATTGACCGCTATCAGGGCGAAACCCGGCGCAATTACGAGGTGATGAATACGCGGCTTTCAGAAGCGCCTTTCCTGGCGGGCGATGAGTACTCTATCGCCGATATCGCCTGCTTCCCATGGGTGTTCGCCCATTTCTGGGCCGGTGTGAAGCTGGACGGGCTGGATCATCTGCTCGACTGGAAAGCCCGGCTGGAAAAGCGCGCTGCGGTCCTCAAAGGTCTCGCCATTCCGCCCTTGCCGGACCTGGCAAACCTGCAAAAGGCCGGTCAGACCCTAGTCAAACCATGAAAACACTCGTTCCGCAAATCGTCACCAGCCCAACCGTGCGGTCCGTTCAGCGCGCGGTGGCGGCAACGCGGCGGCGGCTGAACCTGTCGCGCCCGGTTGTGCGCTATTTCCATCAGGTCGATGACCCTTATTCGGCGCTGGCTGCGCGCTCTCTGCCGCATCTGGAAGCCATATGGGGTGCAAGGGTGATCCCCTATATCGTGCCGCCACCGGACGCAGCGGCGGCGCCCGATGCTGACCGGCTGACGCAATGGTCCTTGCGCGATGCGCGCATACTGGCCGGCGGGCTGGGCATGGAGGCGAGCTTTACCGAGCCGCCCGAGCCAGAGCTTGTGGCGCGTGCACAGGCCGCGCTGGCCGGTATCGAAGATGCCACGGTGTTTTCGGCTATCTCCAGCGCCATCGAGCGGGCGTTCAAAGCGGGCAAGGCATCGTCCATTCCGCTTTCGAACGGTGATGCCAAGACCGCCCTGGCGCGCGGGCTGCGGGCGCGGCGCGGTCACTATCTGGGCGGCATGTTTGCCTTCGAAGGGGAATGGTATTGGGGTCTCGACCGTTTGCCTCTCCTAGAGGACAGGCTCGCGCGCATTCGCCCCGGCGGCGCCCGTTTCACGGGCCGTCGCGAGGTGACGCCGGAAAAGCGGGCGGTGCCGGACGGTTCGGTGCTGGAGGCCTTTGTCTCTCTGCGCAGCCCCTACACCTATATCTCCATTCCCCGCCTGACGGCGCTGGCTGAGGCAACGGGTGCCCGGCTACGCTTGCGGCCCGTCCTGCCGATGGTGATGCGCGGCTTGCCGGTGCCCCTGCCAAAGCGGCTCTACATCATGCGTGACACCAAGCGCGAGGCTGAACGCCTCGGCTTGCCGTTCGGCAAGATGTCAGATCCTGTCGGTGCGCCGGTGGAACGCGGCATGGCGGTGCTGTTTGCCGCCATAGATCAGGGCAAAGGCGCTGAGTTCCTGCTGTCCTTTCTTCAAGGCGTGTTTGCCGAGGGCGTGGATGCGGGGACCGATCACGGCCTTCTGGCCCTGTGCCAGCGGGCTGGGATTTCAGCCGATGCCATGCAGGCGGCGCTCAAAGATGAGGGCTGGCGCGAACCGGCAGAGGCCAACCGCGCGGCCATGTTCGAAGCGGGGCTCTGGGGCGTGCCCAGCTTCCGGGTCAATGACCGCCCGGCCCATTGGGGTCAGGACCGGTTATGGGCTGTGGAGGAAGACCTCCACCAGCTGACAGGGCGCTAGCGCCCGTAATACTCCCGGAACCAGCTCACGAATTGGGCGATGCCGTCGCGGATATCGGTCTGAGGCTGGTAGCCGGTCAGCGATTGCAACAGGCTGGCATCGGCCCATGTTGCGGGCACATCGCCCGGCTGCATGTCCATGTAGTTGCGGATCGCCTTCACCCCGAGTTCGGCCTCGATAATGTCAACGAAGTCCAGAAGCTTTACCTGAGCCGAGTTGCCGATATTGACGATGCGGTAGGGCGCGGCAGGGCTTAAAGAATCGCCTGGCGTGATATCGCCGGGCGCGGCGGGCCGTACCGGAATAGCATCCATGAGCAGGCGAATGGCGCGCACCAGATCATCCACATAGGTGAAGTCGCGGTACATCTCGCCGTGATTGTAAATGTCTATGGGCCGGCCCGCGAGGATCGCGTCGGCGAATTTGAACGGGGCGAGATCGGGGCGCATCCACGGTCCATAGACCGTAAAGAAACGGAACATGGTGGTGGGCAGGTTCCACAGGTGGGCGTAGGAGTGCGCCATCACCTCATTGGCCTTCTTGGTGGCCGCATACATGGTCAGCGGCGTATCGGCCTTGTCGGTTTCCCTGAAGGGCAAGGCGTCGTTCGCGCCATAGGCCGAGGAGGTAGATGCCATCAGAAGATGGGAGACCTTCAGTTCCCGCGCGATCTCCATGACGTTGAAACCGCCGACAATGTTCGCCTCGATATAGGCACGCGGATTTTCAAGGCTGTAGCGGACACCGGCCTGCGCGGCGAGGTGGACGATGATGTCCGGGGCGAAATCGCGCGCGGTTTGAAAGAGCGTATGGGTGTCTTCCAGCATGGCCTCGGTTCTGGTGAAGCCGGGCATGCCCTCCAGAATGCGGTGGCGCGCCTGTTTCAAGGTGACATCGTAATAGTCGGTCAGCCCGTCATAGCCGTGAACCTGGATGCCTTCATCCAGCAACAGGCGCGCAAGATGGAAGCCGATAAAACCCGCCGTGCCGGTGATGAATACGCGCTTCATGGTCAGGGCTGGTCTCCCGCAAGGTGCTGCGCGCAGTTATGCGCGGCACCGTGCGGGAGGTAAAGCGGTCAGCCTTGGTTGTTTCCGTTGCCATTGCCGGCATCGGTGCGCCGCAAAGGTTCCGAAACGCGTTCGGGCACCTTGCCCTCCGCCCGGCGCAGCCAGCGGTCAAAGCCGGGATTATTCTCCCGGCGCCGGTGGAGCCAGTTCCTCATCGTCTGGGACGTGGCGACAAGCATCGCCAGCCCGATCGGGATCAGGACAATGCCCAGCGGTATGGGCGACCAGGCAATGGCAAGTCCTGCGATCACAAACAAGAGGCCTAGAATTTTGACGAGGATTGACATGGGCACTCCTTTTTGGTGCGCGAGACGCTAGCAGATAGGGCCATAGGGACCCGGCAAACGCGCGGGTTCAGGATTTGCCCGCCTTTTCCGGTTTGCCCTTGCGCGGCGTGGATGCCAGCTCATCCAGTTCGGCCTCGCTCATGGTTTCGGCCATGTCCTGCGACGCGCCCTTGAGCTCATCCTTCTCGATCTCGCCGCGTTTGGCGGCCAGTGCGGCCCCGGCCGCTTTCTGCTGGGCTTTCGATTTTGCAGGCATTACCGGCCTCCTTGACTTGGATTGTGACGACACTGTCGTGTGCCAAGACAACCAAATGGCGGGAGGATCGTTCCGAGATCGCGCCTGACGGGCAGTGTGGCACCATCGTCAAGCGCCGGTCCGGTTGTTCCGCTGCGCCGCAGCCTTACCATTTGGTGCATGAGGCATTCGGCCTCACACTGGGTCCAAACAAGGGAGACATAATGTCAGTGTTTGACGAAATGGGTGGCCTGGACGGCGCTGGTGACATACGGGCCTGTTATCAGCCACTGGCGCGCTGGCTCGCTGAAGCACCGGCTGAGCTGCTGGAATCGCGCTCGCGGCAGGCCGAACTGTATTTTCGCCGGATGGGGATTACATTTTCCGTCTACGGCGCGGCCGACTCCAATGAAAGGCTGATCCCGTTCGATGTGGTGCCGCGCATCGTGTCAGCGTCCGAATGGCTCGCGCTGGAAGCGGGGCTGGTCCAGCGCGTTGCGGCCATCAACCTGTTTCTGAAAGACATTTACGGCCCCCAGGAGTGTATCCGGGCCGGAATAATACCGGCCGATATCGTGCTGACCAACCCTCATTTCCGCCCGGAAATGGTGGGACGGCGGCCACCACAGGATGTGTGGGTCCATATCGCCGGGGTTGATCTGGTCCGCACGGCAGAAGACGGGTTTTACGTGCTGGAGGACAATGTGCGGACGCCGTCGGGCATGTCCTACATGCTGGAAAACCGCGAAATGATGATGCGGCTGTTTCCCGATCTTTTCAGCGAGTACCCGGTCCGGCCCGTCGAAACCTACACCGACATGCTGTTGACGGCGCTGCAGACATCTGCCCCCTCCAGTTCCACGCGTGATCCTTGCGTCGTGGTGCTGACGCCAGGTCCCTATAACTCGGCCTATTACGAGCATTCATTTCTGGCCGACAAGCTGGGGGTTGAGCTGGTGGAAGGCGGTGACTTGTACGTCAATGACGGACAGGTTTTCATGCGGACCACTGAAGGCCCCAAAAAGGTGGATGTGATCTATCGCCGGGTCGATGATGACTTCCTCGATCCGCTTACTTTCAATCCGGAAAGCGCGCTGGGTGTCCCCGGTCTCATGACCGCCTATCAGGCCGGGAATGTGACGCTGGCGAACGCAGTCGGTACCGGCGTTGCCGACGATAAGGCGGTCTACACCTATATGCCGGAAATCATCCGCTTCTTCACGGGAGAGGAGCCGCTGCTGGACAATGTGCCGACCTGGCGTTGCCGCGAACCGGACGCTCTCAAGGAGGTGTTGTCCCGACTCGACGAGCTGGTCGTGAAGGAGGTAGGCGGGTCAGGCGGGTATGGTATGCTGATCGGCCCAACCGCCACGAAGGCCGAAATCGAAACATTCAGAAAGAAGCTCGCGGCTGACCCGGCAGCTTTCATAGCCCAGCCCACGCTCGCGCTTTCCACCGCGCCGACGCTTTGCCCGAGCGGGCTAGCCGGTCGGCATGTCGATCTGCGTCCGTTTGTGCTCACGGGTCCCAAAGGGGTGGAGGTGGCCCCCGGTGGCCTCACGCGTGTTGCGCTCAATGAAGGGTCGCTGGTGGTGAACTCAAGTCAGGGAGGCGGCACCAAGGATACATGGGTGCTGGACGCATAATGCTAGCACGGACAGCAGGCAGCCTTTTCTGGATTGGCCGGTATGTGGAGCGCGCAGACTTTCTCGCGCGGATTCTGGAGGCGGCCCTGCGACTGTCGTCCATTCCGTCGCGTGACGGACCGCCAGACACGGCGTGGCGCAGCGCGGTGAATTCTGCCGGAATGGGCGGCGCGTTCGAGGCCGCAGGACGGCCGGTCAACGAGCAGAATGTGCGCGAGTTTCTGGCCTTCAGCGCGGACAACCCGTCCTCGATACGCAGCTGTATCACCACAGCCCGCACCAATGCCCGCTCGGTGCGAACCGCCTTGACGGTGCAATTGTGGGAAGCGCTTAACGATGCGTGGAACGCCCTTGGGGAGCAGGGAGAGCCGCAAACCCGCACCGGGTTCGCAGAGTTTCTGGGCTGGGTGAAATCGGTCACGCTGACTGTCGAAGGAGCGGCCAGCCGCACCATGTTGCGAAACGACGCCTACTGGTTCCTGCGGCTGGGTGCCGCCCTCGAGCGGGCCGACAATACGGCCCGGCTGCTGGACGTGAAATACCATCTGCTCCTGCCGGAGGGTGAAGGCGTGGGCGGACAGCTGGATTATTTCCAGTGGACCACGCTGTTGAGGGAAGTTTCAGCGCTTACCGCCTATCGCTGGGTTTATCGTGATAGCGTGAAGGCTCTGAATGTGGCGGACCTGCTGGTGATGAACAAGCAGATGCCGCGTTCGCTGATCAGCTGTCAGGCGTCGATCGTCCAATATCTGGAGTGTCTGGCGACCGATTACGGCCGCCGTGGGGTGTCCCAGCGGTTTGCATCGGCCAGAATGGGCAAGCTGGAGAGCGGTTCGATCGAAGCGATTTTTCAGTCCGGCCTGCACGAGTTTATCGAGGATTTTCTGCAGGAGAACAGCCGGCTGGCCGACGCCATTTCCGAACAATACCTCGCATGAGGAGCGAAACGCGATGTTGATCCGTGTCGAGTACTCGACCCGTTACGATTACGAGCGAGCCCCGCACTTTGTCATACAAGTGCTGCGCAAGACTCCGCGTTCGTGCGAGAGCCAGCACGTGCGCCGCTGGGCCATCGAGAGCGATGTCGATGCGCGTATCCGCCAGAGCGAGGATGCGTTCGGAAACATCGTCCACACCCTCTATTCGGAAAAGCCGGTGGATGCGCTCACCGTCAGCGTGTCCGGCGAGGTAAGTACCGCCGATACGTCAGGCGTCCTGCAAGGCTGGCCGGAGCGCCAGCACGAGCTTGTCTATCTTCGCACGACACCGCTTACCACAGCCGGTGAGACGATACGCGATTTCGCGTCAGGGTTCAGTGGCAAGGATGGTCTGGAGAGGCTTCACGCGCTGATGAACGCGATAAATGACCGGATCGGGTTCGATACCGGGGCGACGGGCGTCACCCACACGGCAGAGAAGGCCTTTGCGCTCGGCCGCGGCGTTTGCCAGGATCACGCGCATATCTTTCTGGCGGCAGCGCGCTGGCTGGGTGTGCCTTCGCGTTATGTGTCCGGGCATTTGCGCCGCTCTGACGGCCAGGTTGAGCAGGAAGCTGCCCACGCCTGGGTGGAAGCCCTGGTCGATGGGCTGGGCTGGGTCGGGTTTGATCCGGCCAACGGGCTTTGCCCCGATGAAAACTATGTCCGTATTGCCACAGGGCTTGATTATCTGGGTGCAGCCCCCGTGCGCGGATCGAGCTATGGCGGTATGGGCGAAAGCATGTCTGTCCAGCTGCGCGTTCACAGCCATCCACAGGCCCAGCATCAGCAATAGGCTAGCGCACTGGAAGCCGGAATCAGCTAGTACAGTGGCGAAGATCCACTTTTCCGGCCCGGGAGCGCCGTCTACATGACTTATTGCGTCGGAATGCTCCTCACCGAGGGGCTGGCGATGATTGCAGATACCCGCACCAATGCCGGTGTCGATAATATTTCCACCTACAAGAAGCTGTTCGTGATGGAAGAGCCCGGTGAGCGGGTCATCGCGATTGCAACAGCAGGTAATCTCTCGGTGACGCAAACCGCTCTGAGCAGGCTGAAGGCGGGCATCAAGCTGCCCGACTCCGATCATCCCGAAACGCTGATGTCGGCACCTACCCTGTTTCGGGCTGCCGAACTGGCCGGGCACGCCATCAAGACCGTGCGCAATGAATTCGAGAGCGGTCTGGAAGCCCAGAGCGTCGATATGGGCGCAACCATTCTGCTGGGCGGGCAGATCAGGGGCGGCGAGCTTGGCCTCTATCTGATCTACCCTGAAGGCAATGCCATCGCTTGCGGGGCCGACACGCCCTATTTGCAGATAGGCGAGCTGAAATACGGCAAACCCATTCTCGACCGGGCCTTGCAAACCGACACGCCGCTGGTGGAAGCGCTCAAGCTCGGACTGATCTCGTTTGACTCCACAATCCGGTCAAATCTGGGTGTTGGCCTGCCCTTTGACATGATCGTGCTCCGGCCTGACACGATGGCGGGCAATCAGCGCCGGATCGAAGCAGGGGATCCCTATTTTCGCGAGCTGGGCCAGCAATGGTCCGATGCCATCACGGCGGCCTACAAGGCCATGCCCGCTCCGCCCTGGGAAGATGTCTGACGCGCTTCTGCAGATCACTGGCCCGCTACTTGCCGGGCCGGAAAAACGCTCTGCAGCCGCTCCGGCTAACCCGGTGATTGAGTGGTAATCGTTAAATTAAACCGTTGGTAAGTGCGCGCCCCCCATACTCCTGCGCGATTGTAGGGGGAAGTCATGCGGAAAATCGCCATTTTTGCCGCGCTGGCCTGCGCAACACTGAGCGCCGCAGCGTCCGCGCAAGGGGCGCCATCGCGTTTTGATTTCGAGACCGGCGGCAAGCTTCTGCTGACGCGCGGCATTACCGAGGTGGGCGGCGCTGGCGGTGGCGGCATCACGCCCTGGGCCGTGATTACCGGCAATGAAACCGATCGCGGGATTGGCGGCACGGCGCACTATACCCGGCTCGATCTTCCAGACTTCACCTTCCAGAGCCATGGCGCGGCCATTGGTCTTTTTGACCGCGTCGAAATCAGCTATGCGCGCCAGGAGTTTGATACCGGCGCGACGGGCGGTGCGCTGGGCCTCGGCAACGGGTTCACCTTTGCGCAGGATATCTGGGGCGCAAAGCTGCGCGTGGCTGGCGATGCCGTGTACGGTCAGGACCAGTGGCTGCCGCAGATCGCGGTGGGCGTTCAGTACAAGCACAATGACCAGGGCGCGGTCATTGGCGCGGTCGGCGGCGACAGCGCCAGCGGCTACGATCTCTATGTCTCTGCAACCAAGCTCTACCTGTCACACAGCCTGCTGGTGAACGTCACGGCGCGGCTGACCAACGCAAACCAGAATGGCCTTCTGGGGTTTGGCGGTGATCTTGGCACCGATCACACCCTCCAAGGCGAAGTATCGGTGGGCTACATGCTCAGCCGCCGGCTGGTCGTTGGCGCGGAATACCGCTTCATGCCCGACAATCTGGGATTTGCCCGCCAAGAGGACTGGTATGATCTGTTCGCAGCCTATGCTGTGAATGAGCATCTCACCCTCACCGCCGCCTGGGCCGATCTGGGGTCGATTGCCACCTTCGGCGAACAGCGCGGGCTTTTCCTTTCCATTCAGGCCGGGTTCTAGTCGAGCGAGATTCCCCGATGATCACTGTGTTCACCATCGCTGCAAGCCTGGCGCTGACGCCGGGCACCATGCCAACCCCGCCCGGCGAGCTGCCGGTTGACCCTTACGAAGTGTCCAACGCCAATGCCGGGGCTGAGCCGTTGCGCGACCCGGCGGTCTTCGAGGCGTTCGGTGGCATTGAGGGCATTGACCGGATTGTCGATGATATGGTCGAGCGGATTACGGTCGACCCGCGCTTGGTTGATATTTTCCGTGCATCCGATTTCGTCCGGCTGCGGCGCACGCTGAAAGAGCAGTTCTGCTATCTGCTTGGCGGGCCTTGCGATTATACGGGCATGCCGATGCGCTCGTCCCATGCCGACCACGGGATCACCACGGCCGAGTTCAACGCACTGGTCGAAAACCTTCAGCTGGCCATGGACGCTGAAGGCGTTCCCTTCCGGATGCAGAACCGGCTTCTGGCCCTGCTCGCGCCGATGCAGCGCGACATCGTAACCCGATAGGAAACACCGTGATCCGCTTTCTGGCTCCGCTCGCCTGCGCCCTGTTTCTGACAGCGCAGGCCGCTTCTGTCCCGCTCGAGGTTCAGGTGACGGACGCATCCGGCGCGCCCCTTGCCAACGCCGTTGTGACATTGCCTGCTCCGGATGGTTTTGACCCCGAGCGCCATCGCTTCGAATGGCCGATGATGATGGAACAGCAGCGGCTGCAGTTCGTGCCAAATGTCCTGATCGTTCCACGCGGCGCACAGGTCGAATTTCCCAATCGCGACCGGGTGCGTCACCACGTGTATTCGTTCTCGGGCCGCAACGCGTTCGAGCTGCAGCTATACGGGCGCGAAGAAGCGCGCCTGGTCGGCTTTGGCCATCCCGGCGCCGTCGTGCTGGGCTGCAATATCCACGATCAGATGATCGGCTATATCCGCGTTGTCGAGACGCCTTATGCGGCCAAGACCGATGGTGATGGCGCAGCGCTGATCCGGAATGCGCCCGAAGGCCCGCTGACCGTCACGGTCTGGCACCCTTATGCGACATCATCAGATGGTATGGTTGTGTTGGAACTGTCGGATGAGGACCGGACAGCTGGGACAGCACAGATATCCATCGACATCCGCGCACCACGCTGAGGGCTGCAATGTTTCACCGCCTGCAGCACAAGCTAACGCTCATCTATTCGGCCCTGTTTGCGGCTGTCTTCATTGCGCTCGCGGCGGCGATCAGCTGGGGCGTGACGGTACGTGCGGGCGAGACCGTACGCGAGGAAATGGACGCCACTGTCGCCGTCTTTCACCGGATATGGAGCCTGCAGGAATCGCAATTGTCGGAGTCTGCGGGGCTTCTGGCCCGCGACTTCGGATTTCGCTCGGCGGCCGCCACAGGCGACACGCCCACCGTCCAGTCAGCGCTCGACAATCTCAAAGGGCGCCTCGACGTTGATGCGGCCTTTTTGCTGACGGCTGGCGGCGATCTGGTGGGCTTCGAGGCCGAAGCGCTGGCCGGTGGTACAGCGCCGCTTGTCGAGGCGCTTTTCGAGCTGCCCGAAGCCAGCGGTGTCGGCTATTTCGGCAATGCGGCGTATCAGGCGGTTGCTGTGCCGGTGCTGGCCCCCGACCTTATCGGCTGGGTAGTGTTTGCGCGGGAGCTATCTGTCGATGAGCTGGCGCGTATCGCCGACCTTGCGCCGATCTCACTGACGGCGCGCCTGTTTTTCACCGATGGGGCAGGCGACTGGCGTGAACCGGCTATGGGCGTTGAGCCCGTCAATTCCACGCAGGTTTTCGAAGGCCTTGACCGGTTGTCTGCCGAGGCGTCTCCGGCGCGTATCCGGCGCACCGAAGGCGGGCGGATGATCTCGGCGGCGATCCCGATTTCACCCTTCATGCCGCAAACGGGCGCACTGCTGGTGCTGGACTTTCCCTTGCGCGCGGCTCTTGCGCCCTACAGGTCGATTCTGCTGATCATGCTGGCGACGTCCCTGGCGGGGTTTGCTGTGCTTGTCGGAGCAACCTGGCTGGTGGCACGCGGCCTTACCCGTCCCATCACCGCGCTGGATGAGGCTGCTGGCCGGATGGCGGCCGGCGAGCCTGCACAGGTTGCCGATGACGGACGCGACGAGATTGGCCGGCTGGGCAAGTCCTTCAACGACATGGTCCGGCAGATATTGTCGCGCGAGCAGCATATTCGCCATGCCGCCCGCCATGATCAGGAAAGCGGCCTGCCAAACCGTGCCGCCTTGCTGGAGCTGATCGCATCACAGCCGCCTGAGCCGGGCGAGACCATCTTTGTGGCGACCATCGGGATCGATCGCTTCCACGAGATCCGCAACGCTATCGGATATGATCTGTCGGCCCGGCTCTTGCGCGAAGTCGGTGGTAATCTGGGCCGGGTTGGCCGTGTGCAGCTGGTGGCGCGTACGGCGACCAGTGCGCTGGCCGCCGTCTATATTGCAAGTGACCGCGAGGAAGCGGCACAGATCGCGCGCCGTCTGGCGCATGCCGCATCCGAACCGGTATCGCTGGGCGGTGACGTCGTGGATGTGAACGTCACTATCGGTATAGCCGCTGAGGGTGACCCGTCAGCACCCGCCAATCTCGGGCCGCTGGAGCTTTCTGGCGTAGCACTGGAGCAGTCCCGGTCCGAGCTGGGATCGCTGGCCTTCTTCGATCCGGCCCGCTACGGCGATCCCCTCGCCACGCTGTCGCTGATGAGTTCGATGATCCGGGCTCTGGGCACCGATGACATCTATCTGGCCTATCAGCCCAAGCTTGACCTGCGCACTGGCAAGGTCTCCGGCGTTGAGGCGCTGCTGCGCTGGCGCCACCCTGACAGGGGTTTCATTCCCCCCGACATGTTTGTGGCGCTGGCCGAGGAGACCGGCCATATCATTCCGCTGACGGACTGGGTGGTGGGCCAGGCGATTGCCGATCAGGCCCGCATGCGCCAAGCCGGCCACAGCTTGGCTGTATCGGTCAATCTCTCGGGCCGTCTGATGTGTGACAGCGAGTTCGTGCGGCGTGTGCTCGAGCGTATACGCGCCGCCAATGCTGACATCGTGCTCGAAATCACCGAAACGGCGGTTATCAATAATCCTGAAAAGGCACTCGCCATCATGCGCGAGGTAACGGCCGCAGGCGTTGCGCTGTCGATTGATGACTATGGTGCAGGCTTGTCCAACCTGTCCTATCTCAAGCTGATCCCGGCCGCCGAGCTGAAGATCGACAAGGCTTTCGTCCTGTCGCTGGATTCCAGCCGCGCGGATGCCCTTCTGGTCAAATCCACGATTGATCTGGCCCATTCGCTGGGCATGCGGGTTACGGCTGAGGGTGTGGAAAATGCGGCGGCGCTGTCGATGCTGGCTTCGATGGGCGCGGAATATGCGCAAGGCTACCATATTACCCGGCCTCAGGCGCTGGACGTGCTGCTGGGCTGGCTGGATGAACAGGCTAGCGCTCCCGTTACTCCGGCGCGCAGCCGCCGGAAGTCGTCCTGGAAATAGCTGGCTATCAACGCGGTCAAACTGAGCGCGTTCGCGCACGGCACTATTGACGTGCGGCGCTTCACACCTGACAGACGGGCCCATGCCGGAGATCGCGAACTCAGAAAAGCCATTCGACGCGCTGGTCATCGGGGCCGGGGCGGCGGGTCTGTTCTATGGTGCGCGAGCGGGCGAAGCGGGATTGCGGGTGCTGGTTATCGACCACGCGGCCAAACCGGCAGAGAAGGTGCGCATATCGGGTGGAGGCCGTTGCAATTTCACCAATATCCACACTGCGCCGGAAAATTTCATCTGCGCGAACCCGCATTTTGCCAAGTCTGCGCTGGCGCGTTTCGGGCCACAGGACTTTCTGGACCGGCTCCCCCGCCACAATATCAGCTGGCACGAGAAGACGCTCGGGCAGCTTTTCTGTGACGGACGCTCGGGCGTTATTATCGACATGCTGCTCGGCGAATTGCGCCAGACAGGCGGGGAGCTACGCCTTTCCACTTCGGTACACGATGTGGAGCGGACTGCATCCGGTTTTCGGGTCAGCACGTCCGGCGGCACAATTGAGGCGGCAAGGCTGGTAATTGCCAGCGGTGGGCTGTCCATTCCGAAAATGGGCGCCACCGGCTTTGCCTATGACTTTGCGCGACAGTTCGGTCACGCGGTCATAGAGCCGCGTCCCGCCCTGGTGCCGTTCGTCCTTGAAGGCCGCGACAAGGATGATTTCGCGTCGATCTCAGGGCTTGCCTGCCCGGTTCGCGCCAGCAATGACCGTTCTGCCTTCGAAGAAGCGATGCTGTTTACCCATCGCGGCCTGTCAGGGCCTGCCGTATTGCAGATCTCGTCCTACTGGGCGGAAGGTGAGGCCGTCACATTCGACCTGCTGGCCAGGCTGGAGGCCGTCGCATCGCTCACGGCCTTCAAGGCGGAGTATCCGAAAAAATCGCTATCAACCGCCCTTGAGACACTGCTGCCCAACCGGCTGGTGGCGCTCCTGTCGGCGCGTGGCGACATACCGGCGGTCGCGCGCTTGGCCGACATGTCCCATGGGGCGATTGAAGACCTGGTCGCGGGCCTGTCGAACTGGATCATCACACCGGCCGGAACCGAAGGCTGGCGCACGGCAGAAGTGACGGCTGGCGGTATCGATACCGATGGCCTGTCGTCAAAAACCATGGAAAGCCGGATCGTGCCGGGGCTTTTTTTCATCGGCGAATGTGTCGACGTGACCGGCTGGCTGGGCGGCTATAACTTCCAGTGGGCCTGGGCCAGCGCCCATGCGGCCGCACAGGCGTCATAGAGCACGGGTTCAGCGGGGCAACATGCGGCCCAGACCATGATCCAGTGACAGACGGCCCGGTCCGCGCGTGATGATGACCAGCAGCATGGCTGCCCAGAGTGCGTGGCTTGCCCACCAGGCTTCAGGGAAGACGAAAATCTGGATGACCAGCGTCATTACCAGCAAACCGGCTGCGGCAAAGCGGGTGAAGAGGCCGAGAACCAGCAGGATCGGCAGGACGAATTCACCCAGCGTTGCCATCCAGGCGGCCAGCTCTGCGGACAAGAGCGGCAGGGCGAAATCGCCCCGGAACTGTGCAAACGTTGTGGGCCTCAGATCCAGTGGCAATACCGGCAGCTTGATGTGGAATTTCTCGATCTCGAAATCATTGATCACTTCGATATAGCGCCAGACGCCGAACGTCTCGACCTTGGTCAGGAGCGAACGCCAGAACACGCCTGCAATCGTCAAGCGCAGGAACAGGGAAAGCAGGTCGTGAACACGGGCTTGCCCGGTCAGCGCAATGGCCCGGGCGTGCAGATCGCGGATTTTGACCAGAAGGGAGAGCGGCGCGGCGCGCGCGCCGGCAGGTTGAGCCGTCATGACTGGGTCCTTTCAAAAACACCGGCGCGTACAAGCGCAAATGCCGCCGCCAGTGGATCTTGGGTGGGCGCTGAGGCGAGGGCGGTTTCGCAGGCCCGGTGCAGGCTCGCACCGTGAAGAACCGCATTCAGGAGCAGGTGTTCGCCTGCGCTGGTCTTGCGATGGCGAACCTCGCCGTTCTGACGCCAGACCAGTGCGGTCTCCCCACCATCGGCAAGGCGTATCCGGCTGACGTTCTGATCCGCGCGATTGGTGCGCCAGATGGAATAGGCGGGCAGGTCGAAGGCAAGAATCCGGCTGGCCGGGTGCAAGCAGAGCTCAAGGCTGGTCAGCGCATCTGGGCCGAGACGCGACAGATCACTTATGTCCAGAACCGCGCGGTCCGGGGCGTGATGAGCCAGTAGCCAGGCCCGGTCCAGCCGGGCGATGTCTGGCAGATAGGGCAGGTTGGCGGCTGGCTCGAACCGCTCGATGAAGCCGTCAAAACCCTCGCCATAAAGCGCAAGTACGGGGCTGAGCGGTGGGTGGGCCTCATGAAATGCCTTTGCCATCGCGGCGAAGAAGCGCTCCCCCACCAGACGCTGGACGGCCGGATAAGCCTGGGCGAGCGTTTCAACCGCGCCATGCGCGACATTATTGCGGTAGACGGCAAGGCCGGGCGCCGGACTTGCCGCGAGGAATGACGACAGCGCGGAAGGGCTGCGTCCCCTGATCATCGCAGCGAAGGCGCTGAAAAAGTCGGTGCCGGGCGTATCAGGCATGGATGAATTCTCCGGCGAGGGCAGCCGTTCCTGCCGTCAGCATCGCATCGGCGCGGCTGCGTTCGGCCATCAGCTCATCAAAAGGGGGCAGGTTATTGTCGCGTTCGATCAGGGTCGGGACAGGTCCGATGCGTTCCAGCGCGTAGGCATAGAGCGCCCACACGTCCGCGCTCACTGGCGCGCCGTGCGTGTCGATCAGCAGGCCGGATTCGCGCGCATCGGCGGCATGTCCTGCGAGATGGATTTCGCTGATGGCGGACCCTGTAAGCGCATCGATGAAACTGAACGGATCGCGCCCAGTATTATTGGCTGTGACGTGGACATTATTGATGTCGAGCAGAAGGCCGCAGCCGGTGCGGCGCATGGTCTCTGACAGGAATTCGGCTTCCCCGAGCTCTCCCTTGAGCTGCACATAAAGCGCGGGGTTCTCGATCAGGATCCGCCGTCCCAGCGCGTCTTGCGTTTCGTCAACATGGTCGCAAAAACGCTCCAGTGCTTCGCGGGTATACGGCAAGGGCAGGAGATCGCCGAAATGCTCGCCTTCATGGCTGCACCAGGCGAGGTGTTCGGAGACCTGAAACGGGGCGTAGCGCTCGATCAGAAGGCGCAAGGCGCGCAAATGCGTGCCGTCAGGCCGCTCCACCCCGCCCAGCGACAGACCGACGCCGTGCAAGGAAAGGGGATGAACCTTGCGGATGGCTTCCAGCCATTGGTGGCGCGGTCCGCCGGGAGTCATGTAGTTTTCCGGATGCACCTCGACCCAGAAACCCGGCGCGCTCAAGGCGAGCACATCGCGGTAATGGGCAGGCTTCAGACCGATCCCTGATGTGAGGGAAACAGGACCGGCTATCGAGGGGAGATGAGAGGCCATGAGGCGCATCCGGAAAGCAGGTGGACTTACGGGCGCTCAATGGCTTCCAGCGAACCGGGGCCATAAGGCGTCTGGACGTCTTCGCACGTGCCTTCGGGCACCAGCGTCCATGCATTGCCCTGGAAGTCGACCGTGGAGGTGCCAGCGCATGTCGTGCCGGGCCCCGCAGCGCAGTCATTTTCACCGGCCAGGGCGATGCCGTAGCAGCGCTCCATGCCGTCCTCGTTGGGCATCTGCTCGTCGTCAGCGAAGCTGGCGGCGGTGCTCAGGGCAGTGGCTGCGGCCGCAGCAAAAAGAGCGTGGGTGAGTTTCATGAGAGAGTCTCCTTCCGGTTTGAACAGGTGTGATCCGTGGCGGTCACAACAGTCAGTTCGGAGAGGAGGCAGTGCCGGTTACATGGCCTGCAAAAATAATTTCCGTCTCAGCTGCGGTATTCGGGATTTTCAAAGCCGAAGCGATGTCCCTGCTTCCAGGCGCGCCGGTCATTGCCCAGCGAGGGCAGGCCACCGCTCTGTTTGAGCATGTTCGCCATGTGCATGAGGTTCCATGTCATGATCGTGGTGTTGCGCTGGGTGAAGTCATTGTCGAACCCCGCGCCGTCATCGCCATAGCTGGCACCGGGCCCGGCCTCTCCGATCCAGCCGCAATCGGCCTGCGGCGGGATGGTGTAGCCCAGATGGTCAAGCGCATAGAGCACCGACATCGCACAGTGCTTGATGCCATCCTCATTGCCCGTGATGACGACGCCGCCAGTTTTGCCGTAGAAGACCGACTGGCCTTTATCATTCAGCTCGCCAGACATGGCGTAGAGCCGTTCGATCACGAGGCGGCAGAGCGAGGATTCCTCGCCCAGCCAGATCGGCGTGCCGATTACCAGAATGTCAGCCGCCAGAATGCGTGGCCACAGTTCCGGCCAGTCGTCCCGGCTCCAGCCATGTTCGGTCATGTCCGGCTGGACACCCGGTGCAATAGTGTAGGCGCTGGGACGGATCAGATCCACACTGACACCCGCCTCGCGCATGATGCGCGCTGACGCCTCCATCAACAGGCCGGTATGGGACTTCCCGGCCGGCGGTTTCAGCGTGCAGTTGACGAAGACCGCTTTCAAACCGGCATCGGCAAAGGCATTGCGTGTATCGCTGTTGGCGTTCGGTGTTGCGGGCATGATGTGCCTTTCCTGTCCGGGATTGGCGTTGTGTTTTACCAGCGCACGATACGTGGTGCGATCAGGGCTGAGACGACTGCGACACCGAGCATGCCGAGCTGGTACCAGCTGGCAATGAAGGCCAGTGCGTCCTCGCCGCATGAAAGGGCGTATACGGCGGCGGACAAGCCGCCAGCGACAAGCCCCAGCGCGAGCCCAGCCAGATGCGGGCGGACCGGTGCCATGTGGCGCAGGGCCCAGAAGCCCGCGATCAGGAAGGGAATTGCAAACACACTGATCGAGAGAAGGCATTTTTGAAGGGACGAGCCCATCAGTACGGGCAGGCGTAGTCCTTCCGGCAGGGTGGTCAGGCTGAGTACCCCCGCCGCCAGCAGGGCGAACATGGTCAGCGCAGCGATCATCAAACCGGGACCGGCCGAAGAGCCGGGCCGCGAGAGCCGAGCCAGCGCCAGCCCGGCGGCACCGGCGACGATGGCTGGCACGGCCAGCTTCACCCAGAAGGGAATACTGGTAATGGCCGCTCCCATATCCGGCCGGAAGCCCAGGACCAGAGCCATCACAGCTAGCGGCACAAGGCTGGCCAAAGCCAGCGGCAAGCCAAACACGGCAAGGGCAGGACGGGGCGGAGCCGGTTCAAGTGCGTCTACAAGATCGTCAATAAGCGGCGTCATGAACGGTCTGCCTGTTTCAGGCCCACAAGGGCGGCCGCGGCTTTCAGGCCGCGATGGATATTCACTTTGACCAGCGATTCGCTGATAGCCATTTCGCTGGCGGCCTCGCTGATAGTCTGCCCGATGAGGCGGGTCCGGCGGATGGCTTCGGCCTGCCCCGCCGGCAGGCGCATCAGCAAGGTTTCCAGATCCAGCCGTGCCATGGCAGCGCGGGTGTCATCTGTCTCGTCGGCAATGTCGCCAGCGGCCTCTTCCGGTTCGGTGCGCCGCAGCTTGAAGCGCCGGTAATGGTCAATCAGCTTGTAGCGCGCAATGGCATAGAGCCAGGGCATGAAGGGATGGCGCGCATCATAGGTGGCGCGTTTAGTATGGATCGCGATCAGGGTCTCCTGAACGAGGTCTTCCGCGCTGGCCGGATCTTCGTGCAGCCGGTGGGCAAAGTAGGTGGAAAGCTGCGTGCGCGTGATCTCCAGCAGGTCGCGATAGGCGGCCCTGTCCCCGGACTGGGCCAGGATCATCAGCGCCCGCAACTTGGCATCGGCCTCGCCCGTCAAACCGCTCTCCCTGCCTGCCTTCGCTGCGGTCACGCCATGGTGGCGCGGGCGGCGCAGCGTTGGCGCGCCGGCCAGACTAGGCAAAAGGGCGGTGGCTGCCAGCATAATCCTCGACCTTCCGGATCACAACGTGTTGAGCGGTGCGGTTACAGGTTTCTGCCGGTCTGTTCGCACGGCGCAGCCGTCCGGTTACACACTCGCCGCAAATCCTTGCCGATAGTCGCGGAGGCTCGCCTTGCGCTGGACAGCAGGCGGGGTCACGGAATGGGAGGCTTGCATCCGTCCGTTCGCGGACCGGGACCGCCATCTTTTCAGGATCATATCCGGGCAGAATGCTGGCGGTGAGGGTGGGATTCGAACCCACGAGACAGTTTCCCGCCTACACGCTTTCCAAGCGTGCGCCTTCGACCACTCGGCCACCTCACCACAAGGCGGCGCAAACTATCCCAGAACCGTGGCCAGTCAAGCACTCTGGCAGGCGCGTGCTGCGCAATCTGCCCGAGCGCCTCTTGAGGGTTGCAAGGGCGGGCCCTATCTGCCTTTTCGCTGTGTAATGCACAGTGGGGTGCGCGCCCTGTCCGGCGGGCACTTGACCCTCATTTTTCCGGGAAGCTGCCATGATCGACGTGAACCGCATACTCGAGGCCCTTCAGAATGACCCCAATGCGCGGCGCACCGCCATGGTGGGCGGTGGCGGGCTTGCCGCCGGACTGGCTGCCTCCATGCTGATGGGTGGCTCGGGCCGCAAAATGCTCGGCAAGGCGGCCAAATACGGCGCAGTGGCTGCTGTCGGCGGGCTGGCCTATCACGCTTGGCAGAAAAGCCGTCAGAATGCGGCCCAGCCGGGCGCTGCAGCGCCGGCTTCACCGCAGGGCAGTGTTCCGGCCATTGATGCCGATTACGAGGCTGCGCCGGCCAATAGCGGCTTCCTGCCTGCTCCCACCGATACTAATGCACAAGATGCGCTGGCGCGAACGCTTCTGCGGGCGATGATCGCGGCGGCCAAGGCGGATGGCAAGATCGATGCGGCCGAGAAGGAGCGCATCTTTGCGCGCCTGAACACGCTGGACCTGTCGGCGGAGGATAAGGCGTTCGTCTTTGACGAGCTGGCAGCGCCGCTTGACCTCAATGCGGTTGTTGCCGGGGCGTCCACTCCTGAAATTGCCGCCGAGATTTATGCGGCCTCGCTCGTCGCCATCGAAAGCGAGACGCCAGCCGAGAAAGCCTATCTCAACATGCTGGCTATCCGTCTGGACCTTGAACCGGGTCTGGTGACCGAAATTCATAAAATGGCCGGTGCAGCCGCGCCGGCCTGATCGTGCCAGATCAGCTTGCCGGAATAACCGCCATGGACGTGATGTAGGCTGCGTAAAGCGCGAGAAATACGGCGCCGTAAATCCGGCTGATCCGTCCATGGCGGAATGCCGCCCACAACAGCAAGGCGGTGGCGCCCAGCATGATTAGGAGGTCACTGCCTGCCAGGCTGCCTGTGACGCGCATGGGCGTGATCAGCGCTGCCACGCCCAGAATGCCCAGAATATTGAAGATGTTGGACCCCACGATATTGCCAAAGGCCATCTCGCCCTCGCCACGCCTTACCGCACTCAAGGTTGCGGCCAGTTCTGGCAGAGACGTGCCTACGGCAACGATTGTCAGCCCGATTATAGCTTGTGAAACACCAAGGGCACTCGCGGCAGCGACCGCGCCCTGCACCAGCAGCCAGGCTCCGCCTATGACGCCGGCAAAGCCAACCGCCAGCATGACAAGGCTGAGCGGGAGCCTGAGAGCAGGCGCTGCGACGCTGCCTGCATTGTCCTGCTTGCCGGTATCGGTCCACCAGGAAATGGCGATATAGGCGACAAGCATCACCGCCAGCAGCGCGCCGGCCCAGCGTTCCAGCCCTGTAAATGCGATCAGTCCGGCGCCCAGCAGCGCCGACAGCGCCAGCGCCGTCCCATCGCGCCGGAACGGTGCCATGTTTATGGTGATGGGGCGAAGGAGTGCGGCAAGGCCCAGTATCAACAGGATATTGGCGATATTGGAACCGATGACATTGCCAACCGCTATGTCGGGCGCGCCCTCCAACGCTGCTGTGACGGAGGTCGTCAGTTCTGGGGTGGAGGTGCCAAACCCCACCACGATAAGCCCGATCAGCAGGGGCGACAGGCCAAGGCGCACGGCCAGGCCGGCTGCACCGCGCACCAGAAACTCCCCGCCTGCCACCAGCACGATGATCCCGCCAGCCATGAATGCCAGCATCATCACTAAGCTCATTACAATCCCCGATTACCCGCTAAAGTCCGGGTGCAAACCCGGCGTGGATATTCATGCCGAAATCATGGCCGGTTGATGGCTGGATTGGCTGTTATCTGACCGCCGCAACACTATATCTGCGCACAGTGCGATGACACCGGATGACGCACGGGCTTTGGCTACCTATGTTTCGGACCGGACGTATGATCCACAGGAGTGTGATAATGCGCTTGCGCAGTGATACACAATGGAAAGCCGAACTTGTCCCGGCCGATCAGGCCTTGCCGGGGCGCATTCAGGCTCTGCCCACAGCAAGCACCCATTTCGTCAATGGTGTCACGTTGAAGGCCGGACCTTCAGCTGGTCAGGAAGTGGCGATCTTTGCGATGGGCTGCTTTTGGGGTGTTGAGCGCGTGTTCTGGGAACTGCCCGGTGTGGTGAACACGGCAGCCGGATATGCAGGCGGGATAACGCCGAACCCGACCTATGAGGAAGTGTGTTCGGGCCGCACCGGTCACACTGAGGTGGTGCGCATCGTCTTCGATCCGAAAAGGATCGCCTACGAGACGCTGCTCAAAGTGTTCTGGGAAAGCCATGACCCGACGCAAGGCATGCGTCAGGGCAATGATGTGGGCACGCAATACCGGTCGGCGATCTACTGGACCGGCGAGGACCAGAAGGCGGCGGCTGAAAGCTCCGCGAAGGCCTATGAGACTGCTTTGAAGGGCGCTGGCAAAGGCGCGGTGACAACTGAGATCCGCGAGGCTGGACCCTTCTACTATGCCGAGGAGCACCACCAGCAATACCTCGCCAAGAATCCGCAAGGCTATTGCGGCATTGGCGGTACGGGCGTGACCTGCCCGATCGGAACCGGCATCGCTGCGGCGAGTTAGTTCCCTTGACGGGAAGCAGGCGGGGGCCAATGGCACGCATCATCATTTTCGACGTGGATTCCACCTTGTTGAAGGTGGAAAGCCTCGATTTTGCCGTGGCGCGCGCCCTCAAAGGTCAGCGCGGCGGCAAGGCGCGCGCGGCAGAGCTTGCAGACATCACCGACAAGGGCATGGCCGGCGCGCTGGATTTCCGCCAGTCGCTGGAAATCCGTGTCGGCATGGCCGGTCTGCAGCGCGGTGATGTCGAGGATGCGGCTGAAGCCCTGAAGGCCGAATTGACGCCGGGCATGGCGGAGTTGCTGGCCATGCTTCGTGCCCGGACAAAGGGTGTATTTGCGGTGTCAGGCGGGTTTTCCGAACTGGTCACGCCTGCTCTGGAGGCTCTGGGCTTCACGCCGGGCGATATCCGCGCCAACCGTTTTGTGTTCGGCGCGGATGGACAGGTCACCGATTTCGACCGCGACAATCCGCTCTCGCGCTCTGGTGGCAAGGGGCCGGTGGCCGCAGCGCTGAAAAGCCTCACGGGCGCAGACCTGGCCGTGATGGTGGGCGATGGCATCACCGATTACGAGGCGTTTGCCTCTGGCGGGGCCGACGCTTTTATCGGCTTTGGCGGTGTGGTGCGCCGCGAAGCGGTTGCCCAGCGCGCCCCGGCCTATGCCGATGATGTGGACGCGCTGACAAAGCTGCTGGGCGTCTAGCCGAACATATCCCCGACGGGCAGCGCCGTATGGCGGACCAGCCGGCTGTCAGCGACAGCGGCCTGACGGTGCGGAACGGCGATTTGCTGATAGTGCGGGTCGGTCACCATTTCCAGAAAGGCATTGGCGCTGGGATACCGGGCGATGAACGCCATGTCCCAGCGCTCGTCCGCCGGACCGATCAGCGTGACTTGCGGCTGTCCGCGCCAGATGATCTTGCCGCCGACACGGCTGAAGACGGGCGCGCTCTCGTGCCCATAGGCCCTGTAGGCGTCCTCTCCGCTGACCTTGCGGCCATCGGAATAGGCGGCGATCTCGCGAAAGCGCAAGAGATTCAGCATTTCGACCGGCTGGGTGCGGTCGAGCCCCTTGAACAGGGTAAAGGCATCACGGGTGGGGTCGATATGGGTCATGGCGCGATGTTGCGATGCAGCGGCAACTGACGCAAGCGTGCGATTGCGTGTCGGGCGCTGGCGTGCACACTGACACATCAATAAACGAAACGGGGAGGGGCTCCATGCGCGCCGGACGGATCATAATCATAGCGGTGCCAGTTGTCCTGGCGCTGGTCATCGCGGGCGCGTTTGCTGCCGGATTACGTCTGGTGCCGCTGGAGGTGCGCAGCTTTGATGAAGATGCTGCACTGGCTGATGCGCAGCATTTCGAGGCCCAAATCTTCCGCGATGAATGGGGCGTGCCGCGTGTGCTGGGGCCAACCGATGGCGATGCCGCCTTCGCGCTGGCTTTTGCCCACTCCGAAGATGACTTTGCCACGATACAGTTTGCGCTGCGTGCGGCGCTGGGACCTGAAATGCTGGCCGCCGACGAGAGTGAGGCGCGCGGAGCTTATCTGGTGCAAGCGCTCGGCGTCACCGATCTGGTCGCAGCCGAGTACGAGACGCAGCTCTCGCTCGATACGCGCGCACTGCTTAGCGGATATGCCGCCGGGCTGAACTATTATGCCGCCTTGCACCCTGATGAGCGGGTGCGTGACCTGTTTCCTGTCACGGGCGAGGATGTAGCCGCGCTGGCGGCTTTCTACTTTCCGCTCTTCTACGGGATGAGCGATGTGCTGACCGAGCTGTTCGCGCCGGACACGCAGCGCGACGGCGCACGCGGGCAGGAATTGCAGGTGCATTTCCTCGCGCCCGGCGATCAGCACGAGCTTGGCTCGAACGCGATTGCGGTGGCCCCCTCGCGCTCTGATGACGGGGCGACGCGGGTGGTCATCAATTCCCACCAGCCGGTCGAGGGGCCGGTCGCCTGGTATGAAACCCACATGATGTCAGATGAGGGCCTGAATTTCGCGGGCGGCACCTTCCCCGGCGTGCCCGTGCTGCATCTGGGCGCCAATCCGGGGATGGCCCATGCGGCCACCATCAACCGGCCTGATGTGATCGATGTTTACGAGCTTACCCTGTCTGGCGATGACCGCGCCTATCTGCTCGACGGCGAATATGTGCCGCTGGAGCGGTCTGAGGCCCGCATGCTCGTCCACCTCTGGGGGCCGTTTGCCTTCCAGGTGACCCGCCCCATCGAGCGCTCCGTTCACGGAACAGTGCTGCGCACCGAACGCGGGGTCTTTGCCATCCGCCATGCAACGCAGGGGGATTTGCGCGGCGTGGAGCAGACCTACCGCCTGATGCAGGCGCGCACGCTGGGCGAATACGAAGAGGCCATGGAAATGCTTGCCATGGGTAATACCAACCGTGTGGTGGGCGATTCATCCGGGCGCATAGCGCGTTATTACAACGCCCGCATGCCGGTGCGGCTGGATGAGCCGGGGCTGGACTGGCGTGGCACCTTGCCCGGTGACCGCTCCGATCTGGTCTGGAGCGCGTTCGCGCCCTTCGCCGCCCTGCCGCACATGGTCGATCCGCAGGCAGGCTATGTGGTTGATGCCAATCACACGCCGTTCCGGGTGACGCTCTCTGACGAGGATCCGCGCGAGGCGGACTTCCCGCGCACATTCGGCATCGAGACCCGCATGACCAATCGCGGCCTTGTCGCAACAACGGCGCTGGCGGAGCTGGAAACGATCAGCCGGGATCAGCTTCTGGCGATCAAGTGGGATCATTCCTTCCACCCGGACAGCCAGGCCATGCAGCTGCGCACCGAATTGCTGGCCATGGACTGGAGCGATGATCCGGTCATGGCCGAGGCGCTTGAGATTATCGAGGCGTGGGACGGGCGGGCCGATTTCGACAATCCTCACGCCGCGCTCTCGCTCCTGACCTATCAGCCGGTCGGCACCGCCCGTGCAGCAGGCCGAGCCGGTCCGCCTCTGGACGAGGCCTTTCGTGATGCGGCGGCCTATCTGGCTGAGCATCATGGCCGTCTCGATCCGCTCTGGAGCGAGGTCAATTTCATTAAGCGCGGGGATGTCGCGGTGCCGTTGCAGGGCGGGCCGGACACCCTGCGCGCCGTCTATGGCCAGCGCGATGGTGATGGCACGCTACGCATGGTCGCAGGCGACGGGCTGGTCATGCTGGCTGAATGGGATGCGGACGGGGAGTTTTCCCTGTGGGCAGTTCATCACTTCGGCTCATCCAACAGGCCCGATGCCGAGCACTATACCAGCCAGATGCAGGATTTTGCCGATGAGGAAATGCGCCGGGTGCCGATGACGGTGGAGGAGGTGCGCGAGGGCGCGGTGGAAGCTTACAGGCCGGGAGAGCGGGCGGCGCAATAATGGGTGAAACCCCGGAAGCGCTTCTGCGCTATCCGGGGCCTCTCCCGGAATTATCCTGCACGCGGTCCCGGATGGCCCTCCGGGATTTCAGATGCCTCCCCATTTCCCTGCGAGACAAACGCGCCCGCCATGCGTTAACCTTGCCCGAAATGCTCCGGGGAGGGCTTCACATGATCCGCATTATTCTGATTGCCATTGGCCTTGTGGTCCTGCTCGCGCTGGCGCGCATCGCGTGGATGATCGTGCCGGCATCGGGCATGCTGACGCCCTACGAGCCACGCCTGGCTGACCGTTGCGAGAGTCTCGAGGTCGCGCCGGGCACAGAGGATGTCACCATCCACCCGCAATCGGGCATGGTCTTTGTCTCTGCCGCTGACCGCCGCTCTGAAAATCCGGAAGCGGGGGGTATCTGGACGTTTGATATCGCCGACCCTGAGCAAACCTTGCGCTATGCCAGTGTCGACGGGCCCGATGATTTCCAGCCGCACGGTATCAGTCTTTATAACGGCGAGGATGGCGTGCAGCGCCTCTTCGTCATCAACCATCCGCTTGCTGGCGGCCATGCCATCGAGGTCTTTGATATTGATGAGGAGTGGCGGCTCATCCACGCGGAGACCATCTCCTATCCCGAACTGTCCTCGCCTAATGATATCGTGGCGGTCGGCCCGCGCCATTTTTACGCCACCAACGATTCGCGCTACCAGTCGGGGGTGATGCAGCAACTGGAAGCCTATTTCGGGCTGCCGCTGGCCAGCGTCAGCTATTATGATGGTGAGGCGGGGCGCATTGCGGCTGGCGGTCTGATCTATGCCAACGGCATCAATGTCTCTGCCGATGGCGCGACGCTCTACGTGTCGGAATTTCTTGGCCGCAGCGTCAATGTCTATGAGCGCAATGGCGATACCGGCGCGCTCATTCATCGCCGCTCCATCCCGGTGCGCACCGGCGCTGACAATATCGAGATGGATGAGAGTGGACATTTGTGGATTGGCGCACATGCCCGCGTGTTCGATTTCCTCGCTCATTCGCAAGATGAGACCGCTCTTGCGCCGTCTCACATCATCCGGGTGGACCCGGAGACGGAACAGGTGGCGACCGTGCTTTATACAGATGGCGAGGAGCTGAGCGGATCGAGTGCCGGTGCGCCCTATGGCTACCAGTTCGTTGTCGGGGCGGTGTTCGATTCCGAAGTGCTGATCTGCCCGCGCAGCTGATCAATAGCGAAAAAGCGCTTCACACGAGGCGAACGCGCTCTAACCTCTCCTGACATCAGACGGGCAAAAGCCCGCGACATTCAGGGGAGGATTTGCCTTGGCCATTGCCAGCCCGCCGCCGGCGACACCGGCGACCCAGCCGCTTGCGCCCAGTGCACGCCGCTATGCCATAGGCATGCTGCTGGTCATCTACATCTTCAATTTTCTCGACCGGCAGATTGTCAACATCCTCGCCGAGCCGATAAAGCTCGAGCTGGGGCTGGCCGACTGGCAGCTCGGCATGCTCACTGGCCTGGCCTTTGCGGCCTTCTACACGGTGCTGGGCATCCCCATTGCCCGCTACGCGGAGAAAGCCGACCGGGTGAAGATCATCTCGGTGGCGGTTGCGGTCTGGAGCGCCTTCACGATTGCCTGCGGGCTGGCCGCCAATTTCACCCAGCTCTTGCTCGCGCGGATCGGTGTGGGTGTCGGTGAGGCGGGGTGTTCGCCGCCTGCGCACTCGCTGATTACCGACTACACGCCCAAGGAAGAGCGCGCCTCGGCGCTGGCTTTCTATTCGATGGGCATTCCGCTGGGATCGCTGGCGGGCATGGCGCTTGGCGGGCTGGTCGCGGATGCGTTCGGCTGGCGGGCAGCCTTCTTCCTGGCCGGTGCGCCGGGGATCATCCTCGCGGTGATGACCTTTCTTACCCTGCCGGAACCGCGCCGGAATCTTGAAAAGAAGGTCGTTCAGGTCAAGGGGCCCAGCTTTGCTGATGCTCTGGTGGAGCTGAAATCGAAAAAGTCCTTCTGGTGGATTTCCATCGGCGCGGCGTTGAGCGCCATGGTAGGCTATGGCCATATCGCGTTTTACGGCTCCTTCTATCTGCGCAATCACGGTGAGGGGCTCACCGCCATGGCCGTCAGCGTGAACGAGATGATCGGGGTCAGTTTCGGGCCTATCGGCTTTGTCGGCACCGCGCTCGGGCTGATTATCGGCATATGCGGGGCGTTCGGTACCTTCCTTGGCGGCGTGCTGGCCGACCGGGCCGCGCGCAAGAATGTGGCCGGCTACGCAACGGTTCCGGCCATTGCCGGTCTTGTCACGGTCATTCCGTTCATCGCGGCCATGCTGGTGGACAATGTGGCGCTCTCCTTCCTGATCCTCGCGCTGCCGGTCTTCGCCGGAGCGATATGGTACGGGCCTGTGTTTGCCAGTGCGCAAAGCCTTGTCCAGCCGCGCACCCGGGCCACGGCGGCTGCTGTCCTGCTGTTCGTGATCAATCTGGTCGGGCTGGGGCTGGGCCCGCTTCTGGTCGGCATATTCAGTGACATCTTCGCCCAGACCATGGGCGCAGCCGAAGGCATACGTTGGTCGATGGTAACGTTTGGCGGGGTAGGCGGAATCGCCTCCATTGCCTTCTTCATGGCCGCCCGGACGCTGAAAGACGAGGTGGTGGGCTAGCTCAGTCCGAGAAACGGCAGGGTGAGGCCCATGGCCAGCCCTGCCGCGACCAGCGTCATCACCCCACGCTTGAAGACAAAGGCCAGCACGGCGCAGACAGCCGCAATCGCCAGAATGGCCAGATCGACGCTGGCCGGATCAAAAATGATCAGCCGGAATGGCCCGAAGCTGATCTCCCCGGTCTGCGCAAACATCACCTGTGTGGCAAACCACACCGCCAGACTGGCGATGACGCCCACCACGGCAGCGGAAATACCGTTGAGCGCGCTTTGCAGGGCTTGGAGGCGGTTCAGGCGCTCCATCCATGGCGCGAGCGTGAAGATCGCCATAAACGACGGTGCGAACACCGCCCAGACCGTCAGTAGAGATCCCAGCAGACCCGCCAGCAGGGGCGCAAATGGCGTGGCTTCGCGGAAGGCCGCCAGAAATCCGGTGAACTGGGTGACCAGAATGAGCGGGCCGGGCGTTGATTCTGCCAGCGCCAGCCCGTCTGCCATCTCGCCTGCGGTCAGCCAGCCATACTGCTCCACGCCGGCCTGCGCCATGAAGGCCAGCACGGCATAGGCGCCGCCAAAGCTGACAATGGCCAACCATGAGAAGAAGGCGGTGATCTCGGTCAGGCGGTGCTCGCCGCCCAGCAGCACAAACACCAGCGCGAGCGGAGCCAGCCAAAAGATCAGCCAGGACAGGAAAGTTGTTGCACTGCGACCGATCTGGCCGGGCTTGTAGGGTGTGTGAGCCGCTTCCGGCTGGCCAGCCGGACTGGTCTTTTGTGTCAGCCAGAAGCCGGCCAGTCCCGCCAAGGCAACAATAGCCGGGAAGGGCAGGCCGAACAGCAAGGCCAGAAAGGCACCGCCCGCAATGGTGCGGCTACCGGCGGACTTCAGCGTCCGCTGTTCAAGCCGCAGGACGGCGCTGGCCAGAATGATCAGGACGGCGGCTTGCACGCCTGTGAAGGCCGCACTGACGAGGGTCAGGTCGGCGGCGTAGGCGTAGAGTACCGACAGCGCGAAAATCACCAACACGCCCGGAAGAACGAACAAGCCACCTGTAATCAGCCCGCCGACCGTGCCATGCAGCCGCCAGCCTATCCAGGCCGAAAGCTGCGTAGCTTCCGGGCCGGGCAGGAGATGGCAGAGGTTGAGGGCGCGCAGGAAGTCTTGATCATTGACCCACCCGCGCTTGTCCACGGCCAGGTCATGCAACATGGCGATTTGCGGCGCTGGGCCACCAAAGCTCAAAAATCCGATGCGGGCGAAGTCTCTGGCGAGGCCGGACAGGGAAGCGCGCGCACTCATGTCTCACCGCCTGCCGGGCGGACGGTGAAGCGTGCGCCCGGTCTGGCGCTGTCCGGTCTTGCGTCTTCCACATCCACGGTCAGGCCGTGACGGCGCACGACGGCGTGGACAAAAGACAGACCGAGGCCATGCCCGCGCGGTCCGCCATGGCTGATGCGGGCAAAGCGCATGAAGACGCGCTCGCGCCAGTCAGCCGGCACGCCGGGGCCATTATCTTCCACGATGAGGATCGGGCCGTTACGCACAATGACCTTCACCTCGCCCCCTTCGGGCAGGAATTTGACCGCATTGTCGACCAGGTTGGCGATCAGGCGGCCGAGCTGGGCCGGACTGCCGCGCATCATGACCGGCCGGGGCGCGTCCAGCTTCACGCTCGCGCCCTTCTCGGCTGCGACATCGTTGTAAAGCGGCGTGATCGAGTGGGCGAGCGCGGCCAGATCCAGCGTCTCCAGCCCGCGCGTGTCACCGATTTCGGCGCTGATAGCGGAGATATCCATGAGCGAATTGATCAACTCGTCCAGCTCTGCCAACTGCCCGCGGGCCTGCTCGACACGGTCCGGGTCGCGCTCCGCCTCGGCCAATGTTCGGTCGATGCGGATCAGCGGCGTGCGCAGCTCGTGGGCGGTCAGGTCAGAGACATCGCGCTGCGCGCTGATCAGGCGTTCGATCCGGTCCAGCATGGCGTTGATATTGCGCGAGAGCAGGCCGAACTCGTCGCTGCCGTCCTCGCCGGGTGCGCGCTGGTCAATCGCTCCGTCGCGCACCGCCTGGCAGGTGCGGTTCAGGCGCTCGACACGCGCCATGATCCATCCGGCGGCAACCAGGCCGGCGGCGATGCCCAGTGTCAGCGTAATGAAGAATCCGGCCAGAAATATCGTGCGCAAGCGGGTCAGAGCCTCGGCCTGGCTGGTGGTGGAGCGGCCGACAAACAGGCGGTAATCCTGCGGCATCAGGAAGGCCCGCCCCAGGACCGGCAGGCGTGCGCCATCGACCGTGAAGGCGCCATCTATCCAGGCAGCATCCAGCGAAAAGGCGTCGGGCCATTTGGTCAGATTGCCCGCGATCGGCTCGCCTTGCGGGTCTGCGAGCAGATAAACCGGGCCTTCACCCTCCAGAGGCCGCAAGGCCAGCCGGTCTTCGACCGAACGGCGCAGGCCCGCTTCGCCTTCAATCGTGTAGATATCGACCAGCCCCGCCGCATCGGTATTGACCAGCTGGCGCAAGGTCTGGTCGGAGACATAGGCAAAGGCAAAATAGGCAATCAGGAAAATCGCGGTGGAAGCGAGGTTCACCAGAACCGCGATCAGCGCAGCCACGCGCACGAAGGTCGATCTGAAAATGCGAAGCCGCAAGCCTTTGAGGGCCGGGCGTGTTGGGGTTAGAGTGTTGTCTGAATTCATGAATGAGGGACTCCCCGATGCGCATACGCCCTAGCGCCCCCGTGGCTGCTTTTGTCCTGCCATTGGTGCTGGCAGCCTGCGCCGGACATCACCCAACGCCGCCACTGGCTAGCGTTGCCGAGCCGGATGGTCAGATATTCGCGGCGCTGGATATCGGGTTTCGCGCAGAGGAAGCCGCAGATGGAGCCGCCCTGCGCGCGGCTGCATCGCTGCTGGATTCCGCTGGTGCGCGTCCTGCCGGAGGGCAAGCGGACCTGATGGAGCGCTGGCGCGCGATGGCTGCCGAAAGGGGTGAGGCGCTGCCGCCGGTGCGCGGGCGTATTGCCGGTCCGGCCTATCGCAATGGTGTCATTGCTGGCGGGGCTGCTGCGGTCCTGCGTGACAGCTTCCATTCTGGCCGCGCAGCGCGGGTATCGGTGCAGACGCGCGGCGCAGGCACTTTGCGACTTTCGATTCGGCGCAATGATGGGGAGCCAGTGTGCGAGGCGCTGGCCAGCACCGTGCCGGTAAGCTGCCAGTGGGTGCCGGTATGGTCGGAACCCTTCACCATCGAGATCACCAATCTCACCGGCGGACAAATTCCCTATTATCTCATCACCAACTGACATCGCGTGCTACTGGCCGATCAGGGCGAACGGACCCCATACGCCCGGATGGGCACTGCCCGGCACGGTTTCGTCATTCATCAGCGCCAGAACAGCATGGCGGAAAGCGACGGGACGTGCCTCGCCAGCGAGCGCCCGTCTTGCGGTTTCTGCGGTAATGGCCGCGGCGGCGTCATCGCGCACCGCCCAGTGGGAGACCAGAAGACTGCGGGCGCCCGCATAGAGGAAAGCCTGCGCCAGCCGATCGGGCGCCCTGGCTGTTCCGTCGGACGCAAACGTATTGCACGCCGACAACACAACCCAGTCGGCATCAAGCTGTAGCGCGGCGATCTCGGACGCGGTCAGCAGGCCATCGTCAAGCGCGCCGGGATTATCGGGCGGGGTGAAGGCCAGCGCCGGTTCGAACACGATTTCCAGCTCGCCGGAAAGAAGCCCGTGCGTGGCAAAGACCAGCATGCTGGCGCGGGAGAGATCGGCCGACTTCACAGCCGTTTCGGTGGCCCAGAACCCCAGCCGGATATCGGACCTTTGAGGCCCGAAGACCCCGGCCAGTTCCTGCAGCTCTGCGCGGGCACCGGGCAGGGGTGCCAGCGAGGACAAGGCCCGCATGCCGTCCGCGCCGGCGTCGCGCGAAACGGCTGCCAGCGTGATTGTGTCCGCCCGTGCTTCGCCGTCAAAGACCGGCGCGCCGAACCCGATCAGGTAGGGCTCGCGCGGTGCCCGGTGCGCGGGCCTGCCCGTCAGATCGGTGAAGGATGCAAGCGTGGCGACAGCATGATTGCGGATTAGCCAGGGCGCGCCGCGAAAGGCGGCGTCGCCGGACATGGGCGCGGTGTAGTCTGTCGTCAGCAGGACCGGAAACGGGATGGACCGATACGGGCCGTCGGCCAGAACAAGCAGTTGCTCCTCTGTCTCCAGCCCGCCGGTGAGACGCGGCGTGAACACCCCGGCATAAAGCGCGTGCGCTGCCGCTGCAGGAAACGACTGTATCGCGCTGGCGGCCAGTCCGGCCTCAAGTGACGACCGCAAGGCGTTCACATTTGCCTGTGCGTCTTCCTGGCTGATCGCCAACCGGTCCATGATCACGCGGTCATGGGTGATACGCAAGGCGACGCCGCCACCTTCTGTGAACGCAAAGGCGATCACGCTCTGATCGGGTGTCAATGCGGCCTGTAAGGCGTCCGCACTCACAGTGCTGGCGGTATTGGCCGGGTCTTCACCGCCCGGGATTGCCTCCAGCACCGATCTCGCCTGCGAATAGGTATTGCGGGCCTCGGCCAGCTCTTGCGGGTCTGGCTCAGTGCCGGCTGAACGGACGCGGACATAATTGTCCTCTGCCCGCCGCAGCGCCCGCCAGCCATCCTGCCTCGCGCGGATGAGGCTGGCAGCGTCCAGACCTTGCGCGCGGGCGCGCAGCGCATTTGCCTCTGCGGCCAGTGCCAGCCCGGTTGCGTGGACATGCTGCATGTAGCGCAGGGCTGCATCGGTGTCGCCGGCGGCAAAGGCGACATCCAGTGCGCGGCGGAAGGCGCGGCCACGCCGTCTGGCCATGTCGCGCGCATCGTCGACGTCAACGAGGCGCAGATCGGCTGCCAGCGCGGCCACAGCCGCGTCGATTTCCGGCGGTACCAAGCGCATGGCGTCGCCGGATACCGCGGATATCCAGGCCTCGTCGATGGCCAGTTCATGACGCCGTTCATGGCCTTCGGGCAGGTAGGACGCGGCCAGAACCCGCGCTTCATCCAGATAGTGAAAACCTTGCTGTGTATTGCCGGAAAGCGCTTCAACAGACGCCAGCTCGGTCAGAACGCGCAGCCGGTCCGGTCCGGTAGTGCCTGCCGCTTCCATAACATTGAGAGCTTCCAGCCACTCGGTGCGCGCCGTTTCGAAATCACCTTCGGCCAGCGCCGCGTCTGCGGCATTCATCTGCACGCGCGCGGCTTCTACCGACGCGTCCCCGGCGGCATTGCGGTAGATATCGCGTGCCGCCAGGAAAAGCGGGCGCGCTTCGCTGGCCCGGCCCTGCCCGTAAAGCGCGGACCCCAGATTATTGAGCGTGTCGGCGACCTGGGGATGGGCTTCGCCGAGACTCTCGCGCCGGGCGCTCAGCGTGGTGCGCAGCAGAGGTTCTGCGGCCTCATACCGGCCCCAGGCGTTCAGGGCGCCGGCATAGCTGGAACGCGCAAAGCCGATGAAAGGGTGGCCGGGCGGCAGGTTTGCCTCCAGCTGCTCGGCGGCACTTCGGGAGAGGTCGGCGGCGTCCTCATGACGGTAGGCGCGTATCAGGATGGCCGCCAGGCTGACCTGTGTCATCGCGATATGCGGATGGCCGTCTTCCAGCACGGCAGCGCGTATTTCCAGTGACCGCTCGACCAGCGCAATGGCGCCATCAATATCACCGCGAGCGTTGAGGATAACGCCCAGTTCGAAATAGGAACGCGCAATCTGGACGTGGTTTTCAGGATAGAGTTCCCGGCGGATGTCCAGCACCTGCCGGTGCGCGGCCTCCGCCTCGTCCAGCCGGCCCAGCGCGCCCAAGATGCTTGCCACATTGCCAAGTGATTGTTCCAGCGCCTCGAGATGGTCCGGCCCGGCTTGCTCGAATATGTCTGAAGCCTCCTGAAAGCTGGCCAGAGCCTCCTCACGTCCGCCTGCGTAGAATGTCGCCGAGCCCAGCTGGTTGATGAGGGCTGCGCGGTCTGTCTGTGCCACATCATCGAGCGCCAGTGCCGCATCGTAAGCGGCCTGCCACCCGGCTTGGGCGGCGGCGGGGGACTGTTCCATGTCGATATCTTGCGCGGCTGCAATGAGCGCGCGGACCTGCGGGTCGGTGATTGAAGGGGCAAGCGGTGTTTCGCCGTCCTGTGGATGGGCGGCAGGAGCGTGCAATAACGTCAGGGCCAGCGCCAGCGTTGCAATCAGTGTCCGGTACAAAACTGCGATCCTCCCCCGCCCGTATCCTTGTCGTGCGGTATGATTGCGCGCCGCGTGGCCGCTGGCAAACCTTCAGCGTTGCAGCCGGCTGACAATAGCTGACAGGCAAGGCGTAATTGCGGTTGCGGGCCTTGTACGCGCTCGACAGGAGCGGCGCGCTGCCGCAAAGTCCGATGCCGCTTCAGGCGCGGACGGGAGTGACCCATGCAGATGAGAGTGCTTGGCTTTTTTCTGGCTGCTGCGGCCCTTATGGCCTGCCAGGGCAATGCGCGCGCGCAGAGCTGCGAGCTTGATCCTGATCGCGTCGAGGGAATTGATCTTGATGCGCTGGAGCTTGATCTGTCCGAGCAGATTGCCTTCCATTTTGATTTCGCAGACTGGCGCAACGCTTGCGGCGACCCTGATGCTGCGCGCGCGGCCTATAGTGAGGCGCGCAGCCTGATCGAGACCGCGCAGGAGTTTGAAGGCGCGTGGGCGCACGGGCTGATTGGCGAAGCGCGCATGGAGGCCGGGCAAGGCCGGTTTGAGCGCGCGCGCGAGATACTGGACGAGGCGGATGCTGTGCTGATCGAGGCCGGGGCAGCGCGCGCTCGCGATTTCCTGTTCCTGATGGAAACCGCTACCGAGGTGGAAGCGGCTGCGGCGGTAGCAGGCGAGACCAACAGCCTGCCGCAGGTCGAGGCCGAGCTGGCGGTGCTCCAGACCAGAGCGCAGCGTGAGGGAGACGAGGCCCTGACGCGCGATCCCGATGCCGGCGCGGATGCCGATCATGTGATTGTTCCGGTTTTCTACGGGACGAACCGCGTGCGCACCGGGTCAGCCGATCCCAATGCGTTTTACGGCGCGGTTGCCGCGCCGCTGGATATTGGCGTGGTGACGGTGTCGGTGCCTCGCAACCGTGAAGTGGGATCGATACCGCGCCGCGACGAGTATCCCGGTGATCTCGACCAGTATCGCGGCGACTATTTCATTCTCGAGCGCGTTGAACCATTCGCCGATGACTATGCCTTCACCGATGCGCTGGGCGAGGCGATGGATGCGTCTGAGCGCCGTGAGCTGCTGGTCTTCATCCACGGTTTCAATTCCGATTTCAGGGGCGCGGCCGAACGCGCCGCTCAGCTGGCGGTCGATCTGGAAATTGACGGTGTTCCGGCGCTTTACTCCTGGCCATCGCGCGGCTCGCTGCTGGGCTATTTTGCCGACGGGCGCGAAGTGAATGACGCCAATGTCAGCGATCTGGTCGACTATCTCTACCTGTTGATGAACGGGGCCAATGCTGACCGGATTCACATCGTGGCGCATTCCATGGGCAATCGCTTCCTCGCCCGCGCTTTGGAGCAGCTGGCTGAAACCTATCCTGACCCGCCCGCGCCGCTGTTTGACCAGGTTGTCTGGGCATCACCGGACGTCGATGCCTCGGAGTTCATGGAGCTGATGCCAGCGGTCGATCATCTGGCTGCCGGGATGACGCTATATGCCTCGGGCGCTGACCGCGCGCTGCTTCTCTCTAGGCGGATCAATGGCGGTAATCCGCGTGCAGGGGATTCCAGCCCGCCCTACCCTGTTGTTGTCGAGGGTCTCAGCACGGTGGACACCACGGCCGCTGGCGGGCAGGGGCTTGGCCATTCGGACTATGCAGGCCCGGCCATGGACGATTTTCGTGCCCTCATCTGGCTGTCACTCAGCCCGGAGGAACGTTGCATCCTGAACTCCAGCACCGGCCAGTTCGGCCAGTTTTACGCGGTTGATCCCGGTGCAGGCGGGGCGTGCGAGCCGGAGGTCTTCAAATACTCGATCACGGCACTGCGCCGCAGTGGCGAAGACGGACAAGCGCTCGATCTGTTGCAAAGCGCGGTCGCCATGCCGGGCGCAGCGATTGCAGGCCGGCTGGACGATGTCCGCCTGCTGATCACACGGCTGGCAGCCGGCGGCGATTAGGCCTCTGGCGGCGTTCCCTCTATTCGGCTGGCCGGTTCTGCCCCACCAGCACGAAGGGCGCCCACATGGCCGGGTGGGCAAATTCGGGATCATCCATCATTGACAGCATGGACTGGCGCAGGGCCTCTGCCCGGCCGGCGTCCGGGTTTGCGTTCATGGCGGATAGCGTGCCGGTCGTAATCCGCCGGGCGGCGGCATCGTCCACAACCCAGTGGGACACCAGCAGCGCGCGCGCGCCCGCATAGAAAAACGCGCTGGCAAGGCCGGAGAGGCTTTCTGCGCCCGCCCCGCCCGGTGCCGCCGTATTGCAGGCCGACAGGATCACCCAGTCTGCATCGAGCGTCAGGCCGCGCGCGATTTCGGACGCGGTCAGAAGACCGTCATCCCCGTCACTGGCCTCCGCTGGCGGGGTCAGTACGAGCGCGGGTTCGGTCAGGCCGGGCAATTCATCGGCGATCAGCCCGTGCGTGGCGAACGCAATGACTTGCCGGTTCTGCAAGTCGGCAATGGTCCGCAGATTGGTCTCGGTGGCACCGTCGCCGATCAGCAGGTCGCGCCCGGAGTGTCCGCCAAAGGCTTCGGCCAGAGCGACAAGCTCGGGCCTTGTGTTCGGCAATGCGCTGAGCGCCCGCACGGCCTCGACATCGGCGAGGAACACGCCATCGCCGGAGGCACTGGCATTGAAGACGCCGCGGGTGCCGCCGCGCTGTCCCCCGCCTCCCTGACTGTCTGGCGCGCGCTCGCAGCCCGTTCCCGATCTTGAGCCGATGCACGGATCGCCTACGCCGAGGAAAGGCCCGCTGGCCCGGCTTGCCCCGAAGCGCGATAGCGAACGCAAGGAGGCCGGTGAGGGCAGGACGGTCATAGCGTGGCGGCGGCCCAGCCAGGCGGTCTGGCGCAGCGCATCGGTATCGGTGTCAACGCCCGTAGGGGCCTCGGTCACCAGCAGCGCCAGCGGCAGGCTGGAGAGCGCGCCCGATGGCACCGCATAGACATGGGCCTTGCCCGCAAGACGGTCTTCCACAGGGGCGAGGAGTTGCTGGTAGAGCGCGAACGCCGCCTGCCGGTCAAACACGGGCAGTCCCGTTGCTCCGGTGCTGGCCTGCACGGCCACCGCGTTCCAGGGGCCGCGCCCGTGATTGAGATCAACGCCCTGGCGCAGCAGGTCTACTGCTTCGCCCAGCTCGCCTCCGGTGATTTCCACACGCGCCCAGTCAATGCCCTCGCGGTCAATCGCGAAGACGAAGGTGGATCGCTCTCCGGCCAGTATCAGGACCAGCGCCTCGTCCGCGCGCAAAAGTGCCTGCGTCGCCTCGACCGAGAGAGGCTGCGGACTGGTCAGCTCGGTGTACTCGGGAAAGTCGAATGAAAGCGCCGCGTCAATCTCTCCAAGACGGGCCGAGGCGGTATCGAGTGCGGAGCGCGCAGCGGCGGTGGCTTCTTCACGCGAGCCAGCATCGGCGATGGCAAGCGCTTCATACAGGCGGCGCTCGGCGGCGCTGCGCTGGTCGGCAACACGGCGGCGTTCAGCGACCAGCAGGCCCAGCGCATCGTCGCTGGAGGCAAAGCGCGCGCCGACCTGTGAGAGGGCGCGGGCAGCAGACGTCTGGATCGCCCACTGGGCGGCCCAATACCCTTCCGCGCGCAGGCAGTCATATTCCATCGAACCTTCCGCGCAGGTCTCAGAGCCTTGCGCCATCGCAACGCTGCCAAGAGCGGCACTGGCAAGGCAGGTAGAGGCAAGCAGGGTGCGGGCAATCGCGGAGATAGGTCGCGTGAACATTGGCTTATCCTTCATGGTGGGCGGCGGCCCAGGCCGCTTCGGTGTGGAGCTGGAACATGTCATTGCGGCGCACGACCAGCGCAGACAGGGCAGCGTCGCCTGCCGCCGACTGACCCGCGCTGACCGCAGCGTTGACGATGGAGCCGGAGGCTGTGCGGTACAGCTGTAGCGCCTCTGCCGGGCGGTTCATGTGACGCAGATACAGCCAGGCAAGGTTGGCCCGGGCTACAAGCAGGGCTGTGTGTGTTTCGGGGATCTGGCCCGATAGTCCGTCCAGCCCGTCGCGCATGAGGTGCTCGGCGCCTTCATAGTCTCCGGCCAGACCGAGTGTCGTCCCTGCATTGGCAAAGGCGCGCACGGCTTCGGGATGACTGGCACCCAGAGCCTCCCGGTAGAGACCGAGCGCGCGCGTCTGCAGTTCGGCGGCTTCGTCGAGACGTCCCTGAATCCGCACTGAGCCTGCAAGGTTTTCCAGGCTCATGGCAATACTGAGCGGATGGTCACTGCGTTCGGCCTCCTCCAGCGAGGCACGGTAGAGCGCTTCGGCCTCTTCCAGCCGGCCGAGCATACGCAGACTGCCGGCAAGATTGCTCTCGAGAGCCGCGACAACGCTCCCGCGTTCCTGCTCTGGCAGAGCGGCAGCCTCCGACAGGGCGCGCAGTTGCAGGCTTTGCGCTTCGCCATAGCGGGCCTGATCGAAGAGCGCTGACGCCAGAAAACTGATCGCGGAAATAGCCTCGTGTGCGCCCGGTCCGAACGCGGCCTCGCTCTCCGCAAGGGCGCGGCGCAGAACGGTTTCAGCCTCGCTGGCGCGTCCGGCCATCTGCAAGGCGCGGCCGAGGCGCTGGCGCAGAAGCGCAATATGGCGCGGGTTCGATGTGGCGGCGGTTTCCAGTGCGCGAACGGCTTCTTGCTGGAAACCGATAGCATCCTCATAGCGGCCAAGGTCGAGATAGGCTTGCCCGAGCCCGCTCACCATGTCGGCGCTTTCTGCTGAGCCTTCGCCATAGGCTGCCACTTCAATCGCCAGCGCGCTCTCCAGCAGGGGCCTCGCCTCTGCCGGGCGTCCGAGCGAGAGATAGGCGCTAGCCAGATTCCCCATGGCCGCTGCGGTGTTCGGGTGGCCCTCGCCAAATGTTTCGCGCATGCGCTCAACGACTGACAGATAGCCCGCCAGGGCCGCTTCAGGTCCGCCCTGACGGCGTTGCAGCGATGTCAGATTGTTCACGACAACGGCCAGATAGCGGTGTGAGGGCGAAAGGGCCTCGAATATGGTTCGCGCGCGGGCCAGAGCGTTCTCGGCTTCGGCCAGACGGTCAGTCTGGCTATAGACCTCGCCCAGATTGACCCAGGAAACACCGGCTGCTTCGCTGGTTCCGGTTCCTGCGGCCTCGTGCGCTTGCAGCACGTCGAGGAAACCCTGTTCGGCGCGCGCGTAGTCGCCTGCGTCATAGGCGCTCACGGCCACATCGTTCAGAGTTGTCAGTGAGCTGCCGGCGGCGCTGCTGGCACCCGCTGACGGCTCTGTTTGCCGGGGCGTTGCGGGCTGCGCTGCACCCGCAGGCGCGCCGGGAGCCTGCCGGCTGCGGGCCATGGCAATCGCGCGCTGTATGCCGGGGCGGCGGGCATTGCCCGGATCGACATCGGCCAGAATCTCATCGGCGATTTCGAGCACTTCGAGCGCGTCGCCGAACCGGCCCAGTCCCAGCATGGCCATGCCCATGTTGGCGCCCGCTACCGCCGTGGCCGGATGTTCCAGCCCCAGATGGCGGTGATAGATCAGGAAGGCGGCTTCGAATTCGCGCGTTGCGGTGCTGTAGTCGTTCTGACGAAATGCGGTCTCGGCAGCGGCGTTATGGCGCTGGACGGCGGCGATATCCTGCGGCGGAATGTTCGCCTGCTGGAGAGTTGATGTGTGCAACCGCGCCGCATCGGCGTTTGCCAGCGGGAGGGCGCAGACCGCCAGACAGGCCGACGCCAGGAGTGGCAGCGTGCGCCGCGATATATATCCGGTCATGGCCTGTCTCCGGGATGGGCCGCAGCCCACAGGGCGTCCACATGCAGATTGAAAAGTGCCTGGGGTGTGCCGGCGTTCTGGATAGCCTGATGACGCTCGACCCTGTCCCCGCCAGAGGTGAGATAGTGGTCGAGGTTCGAACTGAGCACGCGCGCTGCACGCAATGACGTTGAGTTGCCGGACGTCTCGGTCAGCGTGTGACGGACCAGCCAGGTATGAGCGGCAATGATGTCGGTATGGCCGGGCGGCCGGCGCTCCACGGTAAGGGCGGCGGACTCGGCAAACAGGCTGGCGGCCTCGTCATTCCGGCCCTGTGCGGCGAGATTGCGGGCCAGATTGAACAGCACCCGTGCAAGACCGTGCCGGTTGGCAGTCCAGCTGCCATCATCGGCGCGCGCATCGGCAGCAGCCTGGCGCAGCAATGTTTCTGCTTCGCCGTGCAGACCGGCTCCGTCCAGCGCCCGGGCAAGGTTGTTGCCGTAGGTGGAGCGTGCTGCGCCTTGAGAGTTGTCGTAGAGGGCGCGCAGGATTTCGGCGCTGTCGGTAAAGCGCGCTACGTCGAAATAAGCTTCCGCCAGCGTGTTCAGATAGACTTCCGGCTCCCGGCCTTCTTCGCTGCTTCTCGCCTCATCCACCGCGCGTTCAAGCAACGCGATGGCCTCTTCTGCGCGCCCCTGCGGCAGAAGGGTCGTGGCGAGCGAGTAGAGGCGGGGGTGGATGTCTCCGGCGACGTGTTCACGCGCCTGTGCCTCAACCAGAAGGGCGAGTGCAATGACCTCCGCCTCCGGGTACCGGCCCACCCTGACAAGCGCGCTCACCTGTCCCATCCGGGCCAGATATGGCAGATGACGTACCAGCACCTCATAGCGCGCCGCCATGTAAGCGGCATTTGCCGCGCCTTCGGCATCGCCTGAGGCTTCGCGCGCCGCTGCGATCTGCCGCGTGACATGAGCCCGTGCGGCCCAGCGTCCGGGCCGGTCGAGATCTGGATCGGTCCTTATGCGCGTGTCGCACGTGTCGAGGAGAGCCAGCGCCTCCTCGTAGCGGTTCGCTTCGATTGCCCGCTCGGCATTATCGCAGGCAGCCGCAGTTTCGCCGTCCAGAACCGCATACGGATCAGGTGTCTGCGACGCTAGCGCCGATGCCAGCAGTATAGTTGTCCACATCACCCTACCCCTCCTCACCGCCGGGCGGGATCAGCCGCCACTGGAACAACACGGTGCCCGCTTGAGCATCCAGTGCCGGGCGGGAGCGTGCGCTGCGTGTCGCCGATCCGCCAAAGGCGGCCAGGCTCATGAGCTGGCCGAGCGCGGAGCGCTGGGCGTCGCTTGTGGCCGTATCGCCAGACCGCGACAGGCTGGTCTGGGTCAGGAAGCCGAAATCCATCGGGATGGCGGCGCCCGGTTCGCGCTCCACAGCCAGCAGGACCAGACGCTCCAGACCAGCACTGGCCGGATAGCCCGTTGTCCAGTCGAAGGTGCGCAGGCCCGCCCAAACAATGCGCGGCTGCTCGCCGGGTTCGATACGGGTGGTGGCATTGGTTCCCAGAAACGGAAGCCGGTGGATTCCCGCCTGGCTGTCGATATAGAGCGGCGTCACGTCAATGGCCTGATCGCCGGTATTGGTCAGCCGGACATAGACAATGTCGCAATGACTGAGCTGAAGCGCGTTAAGTTCGCTGGTCCCCAGCTCTGACAGGGAGATGGCCTCCCCAGGGATGGCGGACGCATCCGGCAGGGAGCACGCCCAGTCATCGGGCGCGCGGGCATTATCGGGCAGACGCGGTGCCTGCGCGCGCCAGACGGACGTCTCATGTTGCAGGTTTTGCAGGCCGTTTGCGCCCTGCAGGGCGCTGGCAGCGCTTAATATATTGCGCACGCGGGCGAGCCTTTGCAGCTCCGCCTCTATCTGGCTCATCAGCGCGTCGCTGTCGGCGGTATCGTCCAGCGTGATGCGAGCCGATCGCTCGCGGCCCGTGGCAATGATGTCCGGCTCGCCGCGCAGAAACCAGATCGCGCCATCCTGCACACGGATGCGCACATCGGCCGGCTCGCCGGGCTGGCGAAACTCGATCGGAGCGATCAGGGTTTCGGGATTGGCTGTGGCCAACCGGGAAAGTGCCTCACTGGCGATGCTTTCGCGGCTATCGAGATCAGCGGCGCTGTCCTCGACGGCCACCGACAGGGCCAGGCGCAGACCCCGGTCCACCAGACGGGCGGTCATGTAGGCGGTGCGGCCCGGCAGGGCGCGGGCTGCCTCATTGCCGTCAAACGCTGTCAGAACGGCGCGGGTCGCGGTCTGGCCTACCTCCGTGGCTTCGACATAGTAGGGACCGGGAAAGGACGGGTGGGGGCCTTGCGTGTCGGGATCACGCACGATGATCTCGAACACCGCGCCTTCGCCCACGCCTTCCAGCGCTCCGGCTTCGATCTCGGTGGTGTCGCGCGCCAGGAAGCGGGCATGCCATTGCGGAGAGCGGACCGCACCGCCCTGACCGAGCAGGGCCCGGTCCAGATCGCCCTCGAACAGCGGGGCGGGCGCCCGGCTGCCCCAGTCATTGTATCCGGACAGCACGCGGTAGGCGAGGTCGCGATAGCTCGCCACGCCGCCGGCCAGGAGCCCGTTGGCGATGTGAAATGTCATCACGCCGAAATTGTCACGGCCTTCGGCAGGACCCACTTTTGGCATCAGGCCTTCCAGTGCCAGCTGGCCGGAATGGGCCGCGTAGAAAGCGACAAATCCGCCTTCACCCAGTGCCAGTGAACTCTCGGGCCGCGCCGATGCGGTGGCAGATCGCGTGCTCTGCCCGCGCTGCTCGGCAGCGAGGCGCGCCTCTGCGGGTATGCCCAGCAGGTCTTCGGTGACCGCGCGGGTGCGAAACTCTCCGCCCGGTCCCGCGCTGCGATTGGCACCACCCGAATGACAGGTGTCCACCACCAGCCAGACAAACACATTGCGCTCGCGCAAGGCGTCGAGGAAGCTGCCTATCTCGTCATCAAGCAGGGCGTTCTGGACACCGGCCTGCCGGTCGCCTTCAGCCCCTTCCCAGTGACCGATATCCAGCGGCAGGAATATCTCGTCAAAGCCGTTTGCCTCCGGCACGGCCGCGCCTTCTGGCTGCGGCTGGCGGGAGCCATGGCCGGAGAAATAGACGAGCACCTCGTCTCCCGGCTGCGCCCGTTCCAGCATGTCCGAGAAGGCGGCGATGATGCTGGCATGGTTAGGGTCGCCATGCGCGGTGAAGTCGATGCCCGTCTGATCAAGGCCGTCGGCCAGAACCAGCATGTTGGTGTCAGGCACATCATAGGCGCGCAAGGCGCGGATCATCAGGGCGACATCATTGCGCGGGCCGAAAAGTTCGACCCCAGGGCCGATCCGCTCCTCGTCATAACCCGATGCGCCGATCAGGAGGGCGTGGCGCTCGGGCGCATCGGCGTTGGCACCGGCAGTGCCCGCGATCAGGGCCAGTGCCGCGATAATCATGAGCAGACGATGGCGCATGGCCAGCCCTCCAGATCGTATGGATACGTAACGCGAAGCTAGCGCGAGGTGTGGCGCCACCGCGAGTGGATGTTTTCTGACAAAGCCTGACAGCCTGACTTGAGGCACCGCAAGAAACGCGCGCGGACGGCGCAGGGTCTCGCAACCCAAACGCCGCCCGCACTGCCGGTTTCCGGTGGGAGCATCCGGAAAGGCCGGATACAGCCCTAGTTCGTCACCATGTTGTGGCTGACGCCGATATTGCCCAGATTGCGGATCTGGACCCGGAAATTGCCGGTCCAGCGCGGGGTGAAGTAGCAGGACATGCGGTCTGAATAGTCGATATGGCGGCAGATCAGGTTGCCGTTCTGGTCGTAGACATACATGTCCAGATCGGTGCGGCCAGGGCCGTTGGCCCAGACGGCAGCGCGTTCGCCGCCTCGGAAGGTGACGTTATAGGTGGTCGTGCTGCGCGCACCGACCCAGCCCGACGCGCGGCCGGGCCCGCCCACGCGGCCGCGGCTGGCATCGGCTTCGACTTCAGCGATCAGGCCGGTCAGCGCTTCGTCGCCGCGGGCCAGAACACGGGCTTCATCGAGCATGTCAGCTGCCGAGGCGAACTCGATATCAGCCTCTTCGGCCTCTTCGTCCTGCTCGGCGATCTCGTATTCGCGCTCTTCAACCTCGACGCCCTGGCGAATGCGGGCGGCCACGATTACGGCCAGCGGATCGCGTGCGTCCACGCCATAGGCGTAGAGTTCCTGCGACAGTGCCAGTTGCTCGACACCCGTTGTGCCCTCGCCGCGCTGGTCTTCGGCAAAATTGGTACCTGTTTCATCGGCGTCCTGAGCCATGAGTGGGCCGGTGAGGGCAATGGCTGCGCTGGTTGCAAGCAAAAGAGAGATCTTCATGTGATATACTCCTGTAAAGAGACGGTTCCGCATTTGCCAACAGGAAGTAATTATTTGAAAAGCCCGGTCCAGGGCGATTTCCTGTTGCCTGCACAAGCCCTAGCCGAATGTTTTTTGCTGGAAAAGTGACAAATCAAGGCTGTCCGGCTTTGTCAGGAATGCTGGCGATGGCTTGGCCAGGCTACCTGACAGGCCTTGTCAGTGGCCCAGCCGATGCGTGGCTGGATAGGGTGGCGCCAAGACTTCGGAGTACTTTTTCCCATGCAGGACAACACAACGCGCACGCTATTGGCCGGGATTGTCATTATCCTTCTCGCCGCAGGTGCGCAGCTTTGCCAAAGCCTGCTTACCCGGCCCGGCCCGGCGTTCGGTCCTGTAGAGCAGTCTGGGGCTGTCCGCGCAGAGTCGCCGGCAGAAATCGCGTTGCGCTCGGTTGTGACGGTTTATGCAGAACGGGCGGTAAGCCAGCCGGTCATGGTCATGGCCGACAGCGACAATGCCAGTGACAGCCTAGGCGCGCGCAACAGCGCAGAGGCCCCCGAGGGCTGGTCCTGGCGCTCCGGGTCGGGGTTTGCGATTGCCGAAGGCGGATATGTCCTCACCAACCACCACGTCATTTCCGGTTCCCGCCGGATCGAGGCACGCCTTGCCAATGGCCACCGCGTAAGGGCGGAACTGGTCGGTACTGACCCGCTGACCGATCTGGCACTTTTGCGGATCGATGCAGCCTTGCCGCCGCTGGTATGGGGCGATGATGAAGCCTTGCGGGTGGGTGATCCGGTCATGGCCATTGGCTCTCCGCTGGACTTTCACCTGTCGGCCAGCTCCGGCGTCATTGGCGGCTTTGGCCGTGCGTATGACGGTGCCGACCCGGTCAGCTATATCCAGCATGACGCGGCGCTCAATCCGGGCAATTCAGGCGGGCCGCTGATTGATCAGGATGGCCGCGTTGTCGGTGTAAACACCGCCATTCCCCAGGAAGCTTTCTTCAATGTCGGCATATCGCTGGCGATACCGGCCAGCGTCGCGCGCCAGGTGGGTGACGCCCTGACGGCGCATGGCCGGATGGAGCGCGGCTTTCTGGGCGTGACGGTCCGCGCGCTGCACGGGCCGCTGGCGAGCGCGATGGGGCGCCAGAGCGGTGAGGGCGTGCTGATAGAGGCTGTTGATCCGCGCTCGCCGGCAGCAGAATCCGGTTTGCGCCCCGGCCAGACATTGCTGGCGGTCAACGGGATTGCCCTGTCGACCCCGCGTGATCTGGCGCGCGCGCTGCTTGTGACCCTTCCGGGAAGCGAAGTGGCGCTCAGCCTGCATGACGGCGAGGCGCGGTTCCGCGTCAACGCCCTGCTTGGCCGCAGGCCGGATGCTGACCAGCCCGCGATTGCCCGCGATCTGGGCTTCGAGCCGGATGCCGGGCGCGGCTATGGTCTTGGCTTTGCCGGAACGGAATCTGGCGGCGTGGCCGTTGCGTCGGTGGCCCGTGGCAGCCCTGCCGCGCGGGCTGGCCTGAGCGAAGGCGACATCGTGCTGGCGATTGGCGCATCCGAGCTGTCAGACCCCGAGGAGGCTGCAGTGCGCCTCAGGCTGGCGCGTCATGAAGTGGCTTTGCGGGTTCTGCGTGGCGGCGATACTAGGCCCCGCTATATTGCGCTGGTTCTGGACAATGGGGCAGCCGCACGCGCCCCTGACCATACGGCGTTTGCCGATGCGTCGGGTGGCCCGTTCTGATGGCGTTAACACACGTGAACCGGGGAAAAGAGACAATGCGCATACTCATGGTCGAGGACGAAGACGTATGGGCTGACAAGGCAAAAGAGGCCGTGGCCACCGAGCCCGACTGGACGCTGGAGCGGGTATCGTCAGGCGCCGCAGCGCTGGCCATCGGAGCGGGCAGCGCGTTCGATGTACTGGTCGTTGACAGGGTCATAGAAACAGACGGTACAGACGGCCTGGTTCTGCTGGCGCGCCTGCGCGAGATGGGCGTTGTCGCGCCTGCCCTTGTCCTGTCGAGCCTCGGGCAGGCTCACCAGCGCGTCGAAGGGCTGGAGGCCGGCGCAGATGATTATCTGTCGAAGCCTTTCGATGCCGCCGAATTGCGCGCGCGTCTGAAAGCGCTCGCCCGGCGTGCCGGGTTTGCGGCTAATCCCGAAGTCATTGTGCTGGGCGGGCTTGAGGTGCGGGTGAAAGCGCGTACGGCGCACTGGAAGGGTGCGCATATCCCGCTCTCGCCCCAGGAGTTCAATATTCTCAAACTTCTGGCGGAAAACGCTGGAGAGCCGGTCAGCCGGGATGCGCTGTGGGCCGGTGTGTGGACTGATTTTCCGAACCTGCCCCCGCAGGTCAATGTGATTGATGTGGCGGTTGCGCGCCTGCGCCGCTCCCTTCGTGCGGTTGTCGGCGATGATCTTGTCCAGACGCAGCGCCTGAAAGGCTATACACTTCCCGCGACTGGCGGCTTGTTCTGCGAAAGCTGAGCCGCGTTTCCGCCAATTTTTCGAATTTCGTTGACGGGGGGTGGATTTGGCCGCCCGTCATGCCACAGTGCGATGCCCGCTTCAGGGCAGGCAGGGAGGAATGACCTTGGGGATGTTCGCAACAGGTGTTTTCCGCAGAGTAATATTTCCCGCACGCGGGCTGGCTGTCATTGCCGGGCTGGCTGGTGCCATGGTGCTGGCCGCTTGCGGCAATGATCCCGCACCCGAACCCTCCGGCGAAGGCCCTGCGCTGGAATCGCGCTCTGCCGAAGCGCCACGCGCTGCGCCCGAAGTCTCCTCCCGGTTCGAATATCTGCGCTATGCGGCCGACACGGACGGCGATGCCCCGCGCCTGTGCCTGACCTTTTCCGGTCCGCTGGATCCCGACGCTGACTACAGCGCCTATGTTGAAGTTGATGAACCCGTCGCGTTTGATGTGGACGGATCGCGGCTATGCATCGGGGGGCTCAGCTTTGGCCAGACGCGCACACTGATCCTGCGCGAAGGCTTGCCATCTGCCGACGGGCGGCGTCTGGAAGCCGAGGAACGCGACACGCTGAGCTTTGCCGCGCGCCCGGCCTATGTGGGCTTTGCCGGTACGGGCGTTATCCTGCCGCGCGTGGATGCCGATGGCGTAGCCATCGAAACCGTCAATGTCGATGCCGTGCGCGTCACGGTTACCCGTGTCACTGATCGCGCGCTGGCATTCCGCCAGATCACCTCCGGTTTCAATGCGGCCTCCGGTGACTGGTACTGGCTGGATTCCGAAGAGGAACCCGGTGAGGCCGGTTCGCCGGTCTGGCAGGGCGAAATGGATACGCCCGGCGACGCCAATGCGATGACGACCACGGTGTTTCCGCTGGCCGACACGATCGGCAGTCTGCGTCCGGGTGCATATTTCCTGCGCGCTGAAAATCTCGCTGAAATCGATACCGACCGCTATGGCGAGTACGCGCGTGCGGCGCGCTGGCTTATCGTCACCGATCTGGCCTTCACCGCCTATCGCGGGCGTGACGGGATCGATGCGATTGTGCGCTCACTGCAAAGCGCAGAGCCTGAATCCGGCGTCGAAGTGCAGCTGATCGCCCGCTCCAACGAGGTGCTGGCAATCGCGCGCAGTGATGAGCGTGGACGGGTGCGCTTTGATGAGGCGCTGGTGTCTGGCCGCGAAGGCGACGCCCCGCGTCTGCTTCTGGCCTATGGGCCTGAGGGTGATTTTGCCGTGCTGGACCTTGCCAGGGCGCCGGTGGATTTGTCGGCCCAGGCTGTTGATGGCCGTAGCCGCGCCGAGGGTGCGGACGGCTATATCTGGCTCGATCGTGGCATTTACCGTCCCGGCGAGACGATCCATGCCTCGGCCATGGTGCGTGATGCGGAGGGCCGCGCCCTTGCCGGGCGTCCGGGCACAATCGCGCTTTTTGCACCGAACGGGCTTGCCCATGAGGAGGTGCGTTTCGACGGTGCCGGGCAGGCGGGCGCTGTGTTCCACGATTTTGACCTGCCGCGCGAGGCGGCGCGCGGGCGCTGGCGCCTGGGTGTCAGCGTTGATGGTGTGGGCGAGGTCGCCAGCCAGTCGCTTTCCGTTGAGGACTTCGTGCCGCAACGCGTGGCGTTGACGCTGGAAGCCGATACCGAGACGCCCATCCGTGCGGGTCAGACGCGCATGGTGGAAACATTCACGCGCTTCCTCTACGGCGCGCCGGGGGCCGGATTGCAGCTCCGCGGCACTGCCCGCATCCAGCCTGACCCCGCTCCCTTCCCAGCCTATTCCGACTTCCGCTTCGGTCTACACGACGAGGAATTTGCCGAGGAGGTTATCGACCTGCCGGACACCCTGTCCGACGGTCAGGGCAATGCGGCGATGCCGGTTGCACCGGGCAGCGCGGGACGCGATTCTTCGCTGCCCTTGCGGGCGCGGGCCGTGATCACGGTGGAAGAGCCGGGCGGGCGCGCGGTCAGTGACGATGTGCGCATCCCCTACCGTCCGCGTGACCGCTATGCCGGCATCCGCATAGCGGGCGACGACCAGACCGTCCGGCGCGGCGATGCGGCGCGCCTCGAGCTCGTGGCTGTCGATGCCAACGGTGCCGCGCTGGCGCTGGAAGCGGACTGGCGGCTGATCCGGACCGACTGGCAGTATGACTGGTACCGCACCGATAATGGGGAATGGCGCTGGCGGCGTTCACGCCGGGTGGTGCCGATTGAATCAGGCATCGTGCGGCTGGACGGTGAGAACCCGGCAATAGTCGAAACGCCGTCGCTCGACTGGGGTGACTACACCCTCATCGTATCGGCTGATGGCCAGGATATGGCCAGCTTTGGCTTCTGGTCCGGTTATGGCGGACGTCCCGAAGACGGCGAGTCTGCGCCGGACCGCGTGCGCCTGTCGGGGCCTGCCGAGGCACCGCAGACAGGTGATACCGTAACGGTTTCCATCTTTGCGCCCTATGCCGGGCAGGCGGAGCTGGTGGTCGCGACCGACCGGGTAATCACATCGCGCACGCTGGAAGTTGCCGAAGGCGCAAACACGGTTGAGTTGCCGGTCACCGACGACTGGGGCGCGGGCGCCTATGCGATGGTGTCGGTGTTCACGCCGCGTGACCCGGTCAGCCGTCCGACACCGCGCCGCGCTGTTGGCGTGCTCTACATGCCGGTGAATGTCGAAGACCGGACCTTTGATCTGGCTCTGGATGCGCCCGAGCGGATCCAGCCGCGTGAGCGTTTCGAGCTTACCGTAACGGCCAGTGACGGGCCGGATCGCGAAGAGGCGTGGGTCACGGTGGCTGCCGTCGATGAGGGCATATTGCTGCTCACCGGCTTTGCCTCGCCTGACCCGGAAAGCTGGTTCTTCGGCAAGGTGCAGTTGGGCGTTGACCTGCTCGATGATTATGGCCGTCTGCTTGATCCCAATCAGGGCCCGGCAGCGCCAGTCCGCTCTGGCGGTGACGAGATCGGAGCTGCAGGCCTTTCAGTGGTGCCGACCCGTACCGTTGCCCTGTTCTCCGGTCCGGTGCGTTTTGATGCGCAGGGACGGGCTCAGGTGAGTTTCGACATACCTGACTTCAATGGCGAATTGCGCCTGATGGCGGTAGCTTGGTCGGAGAGCGGGATTGGCTCTGCCAGCCAGCCTCTGACCGTGCGCGACGATGTGCCGTCAGAGCTGATCCTGCCGCGCTTCCTGGCACCGGGGGATATAGCCTCGGCGACGCTGACGCTGGACAATGTTGACGGTACGCCGGGCGAATATGGTGTAGCGCTGAACGCGGACGGGCCTGTCAGCTTTGACGATACACAGTTCGAGCAAGGCCTGACGCAAGGCCAGCGTGTTGATCGAGCCGTGCCCCTGTCGGCTGCCGCGTCGCCGGGCATAGCCGAATTGTCCCTGTCGGTCACCGGACCGGGCGGGGAAACTGTAACGCACGGCTATCCGATCGAGGTGCGCTCTGCCTTCCTGCCGATGACATCCATCACGAGGCGGACCTTGCGTCCGGGCGAGAGCTGGCAGCCGCCGGCAGACGCTCTTGCCGGTTTTGCGCCGGGCAGCGGCAGCTTGCAGCTTTCCATCGCGGCCACGCCCATCGACACCGCTGCCATCTATGAGGCGCTGTCGGGCTATCCGTACGGATGCACCGAACAGATGGTCAGCCGCGCCCTGCCTTTGCTCTATGCCGGTCAGATGGCTGGGCTTTCCGGGGCTGATGCGCCCGCCGATGCAGAAGATGTCATCCGCCGGGCCGTGGAATCGGTTCTGGCCCGCCAGAGCGAGGACGGGGCCATCGGGCTGTGGCGGATTGGCGATGGCCAGGCTTCGCCCTGGCTTGGCGCGTACGCTACCGACTTCCTTATGCGTGCATCCGAGGCCGGGTACAGCGTGCCGCGTGCTGCACTGACGCGGGCGCTGGATGCGCTGGTTCCGGTGGGACGCGGCGATCTGTGGCAGGCCTATGGCTATGACACCGATGTGCCTGACCAGCGCTGGAGCCGTGACACGGCGGATCGCCTCAATCACCGCAGTTCGGCCTATGCGTCCTATGTCCTTGCCCGAGCGGGCCGGGGTGACAGGGCGCGCCTGCGCTATCTTCATGACGAGTTGCTGGGGCGGATCGAGAGCCCGCTGGCGCGCGCCCAGATCGGGGCTGGCCTGGCGTCAATCGGCGACCGCGCCCGCGCGGTCAGTGCCTTTGACAGTGCCGTTTCGGTGCTCGGCTACAACAATGCCGGTGACTGGTACCAGACGCCGGTGCGCGATCTGGCTGGCGTGACCGCGTTGGTTGCCGAAGCCGGCGTTGAAGACCGGGTAGAGGGTCTGGCCTCGCGCCTCGCCCGTGATCTGCCTGAAGCAGCACGGATGACCACGCAGGAGCAGGCCCATGTCCTGATGGCGGCGCGGGCATTCGCAGGCGATTCAGAAGCCCTGTCGCTGGAATGGGGCGGTGAGTCTCTTGAGGCCCGCTCCGTCACGCTGGATGCGGACGCCTTGGGCGAAGGCCGGGAGCTGACCAACCGGGGCGATCAGCCGGTATGGGTGACAGCCCTTGCGCGCGGCGTGCCGGTGGAGGCACCTGACAGCGCCGAGGAAGGCGTGTCAGTGGACCGCTCCCTGACAGACCGGCGCGGCAATGCGGTGGATACCCCCGCGATTCGCCGGGGCGACCAGATCATTGTTGCTCTGACCATCACGCCGCAGCAGACCCGGGCCATGCCACTGATCGTTTCAGATCTGTTGCCGGCGGGCTTCGAGATCGAGGGCATTTTGCGGCAAAGCGATGCGGGCGATACCGGGCCTTACGCTTTCCTCGGTGATCTGGCGCCCACGCAGGCGGCAGAAGCACGCGATGACCGCTTTGTCGCCGCCATCAATACGCGCGGAACCGACCCTGTACGCGTGGCCTATATGGTCCGCGCTGTGACACCCGGTCAGTTCACCCATGCGGGCACGGTGGTCGAAGACATGTACCGGCCGGACGTGTTCGCGCGCTCTGACGCTGGCCGAGTTGTTATCCGTCCGTGATGGGCCCCTGGCTGGCACGCTGGTCCAGGCGGGCGGCACTGCCGCTCGCCTGCCTGGTGCTGGCAGGCGTCATTCTGGGCGGGCTGGATCGGGTCTTGCCGCCTCCGCCCATGCCGGAGGTCTCCGCGCTGGTGACCGACCGGGAAGGACGGCCTTTGCGGGCCTTTCCCGTGGAGGATGGCCGCTGGCGTCTGCCTGTGGATCCGGCGCGCGTCGATCCGGCCTTTCTGGCCGCCCTGATCGAAATCGAGGATCAGCGGTTTTTCACGCATCACGGCGTCGATCCGCTTGCGATGCTCCGGGCAAGCGTTTCGCTGGTCAGGTCTGGCCGGGTGGTTTCGGGTGGCTCCACCATTACCATGCAGACCGCGCGCCTCCTGGAACCGCGCCCGCGCCGGACCATCCTTGCCAAGCTGGCCGAGATGGTGCGGGCGATACAGCTTGAACGCCGCTACTCGAAGGCGGACATTCTTCAGGCCTATCTGACGCTCGCCCCCTATGGCGGCAATCTGGAAGGGGTGCGGGCGGCAAGCTGGGCATGGTTCGGGCATGAGCCTGACGTGCTCACCCCTGACGAGATCGCGCTGCTCATAGCCTTGCCACAGGCACCCGAAGCGCGCCGTCCGGACCTGCGTCCCGAGGCGGCTATTGCGGCAAGGGCGCGCCTGCTTGCGCGCATGGAACGCTCCGGGCTGATCAGCGCGGACCGGGCCGCCGATGCGGCCGAGGAAGCGGTGCCGGAGCGCCGGGCGTTTCCCGCGCTCGCCTGGCACGCCGCAGAGGCTCTGGCGCAGGCGGGCGGTGAGGTCCGCTCCACACTCGATATTCGCCTGCAGACCGAGCTGGAGGCGATGATGCGCGAGCTGGCTGAGACGGCCGGGCCGGATGTGCAGGCATCAGCGCTGGTCGTCTCGCTCGACGGGCGAGAGGTGCGTGCGGCTGTGGGCTCGGCTGGGCGCGACAGGCCCGGTGGCTGGATCGACCTGACCCGGCGTGCTCGCTCACCTGGCTCCGTGCTGAAGCCTTTCATTTACGGGCTGGCATTCGAGGACGGGCTGGCCGGACCTGGCACGCGTATTGCCGATTTGCCGCGGCGCTTTGCCGACTACAACCCGGAAAATTTCGACCGCACATTTCGCGGTGATGTGACCATTGCCGAAGCGCTCCAGCACTCGCTGAACGTGCCTGCCGTTCAGGTTCTCGATGCCGTCGGGGCCAATCGTTTTCTGGCCGCGCTGAGTTTTGCCGGTGGCCGGGCAATTCTGCCACGCTCGCGCGAGGGTGATGCCGGTCTTGCCGTGGCGCTCGGCGGGCTTGGCATCACGGCGCAGGAGGTGGCCGTCATGTTTGCCGCGCTAGGGGGTGGCGGCGAGGCGCTGCCGCTGGCATGGACGCTTGAGGCTGCCGAGGTCAACCGGACGGCCAGCGGATACAGTCTTCTGGGAGAACAGGCTGCTGCAACGCTTCTCGACGTTCTTCAGCGTTCGCCGGCGCCTCCGGGCCGTATGCCGGCAAGCCTTACAACGGGCGCGCCGTCCATCGCGTACAAGACGGGCACCTCCTACGGCTTCCGCGATGCGTGGGCAGCGGGTGTGTCCGGCAATTATGCCGTTGTCGTCTGGGTAGGCCAAGCCGATGGTGCGCCGCGCCCCGGAGAGACCGGACGCCGGGCGGCGCTACCTGCCCTTTTTGATGTATTCGACATTATTGCGCGCCGCGACCCTTCGGGCATTGCACCGCTGCCAGGGCTGACTTCCGCTGGCAGGCCGGACGGGCCGCTGGCCCGGTTTGAAACCGGCGTGCAGGGGCCTGACATCGTTTTTCCGCCCGACGGTGCCGAGGTGTGGGCAGACGGGCCGGAGCGCAGCTTTGCCCTGTCTGCGCGTGGAAGCGGACACTTGCGTTGGTATGAGCGCGGGGTTCCGCTCAGCACCGATGCCGGGGGACAGTCCCTCTGGCAACCCAAAGGACCGGGCTTTTATGAGCTGACAGTTGTTGACGAAGCAGGGCGCAGCGCGCGTACCCGCATCAGGGTCCGCGTGCCCGCCCCTTCGTGATCTGTCAGGCTCTAGTCGCCGCCATACCAGTAGAATGAGGTATTGCGGATGCGTTCCCCGCCAACTTCCACGCCGCCCGTGATTGCAGGCTGCTCGGTGTCCTCGGCGCGGACGACATCACCGTGCAGCACGCCGTCAATGATCACTGTTCCAAGCTCGGGATCGGTGCCTTCAAACGTGAAGGCGCCGTCTTCGACGCGGTAAGTGTCGGCACGCACGCGCGTAGTTACCGTGTGATATTCGCCGCCCAGCTCATTGGTGCCAGTCGGGCTGGTAACATCGGAAAAGTCTACAAACACCGGGCCGAACGGCATCGCGTCACGCATGTCACCGGCCTCCCACGCCGCAAGATCACTGCCGGGAGCGATGAAGACATTGTCGAGACGCCAGTTTCCGAACTGCATTTGCGTGGTCGGAATATAATAACCAAAGCCATCGAACTGCTGCTCGGGCGTTGAATCGCGCGCCTCGGCAGCATGATCGGGCTCGGCTGCGGGCGGGGTTGCGGCCTCGTCAACGTCCACCCATCCGGCGGTACCGGCATTGTCCTCGCAAGCTGCCACGCCCGTGAGAGCGAGGCAGCCTATCGCGGCGTAAAGCCATTTTGATCTTCCAGCCATTGATCTGCTTCCTTTCAACAGTTTCCTGGTATCAGACGCCAGCAGCAAGATTACCGCCCGCAGGTCCTCACAGGAAGTACGCACTGGCCAGAAACGCCTGATCGTCTAAAACGCTCCCTCATGAGCGCGAGCGCCAATCTTGAAACGCCCCACGAAGGCCCCCGGCTTTGGCTGGTCGGCACGCCTATCGGCAATCTGGAAGACTTATCCGCCCGGGCTGCCCGCATTCTGGGCGAGGTCAGTGTCATCGCGTGCGAGGATACGCGTACCACGCGCCGCCTGCTTGATCTGTCCGGTATTACGCCGCCGCGCCTGATTGCCTGCCATGATCATAACGAGCAGCAGAGTGCGGCAGGGATCGTGAAGCTGCTTGAGCAGGGTGAAAGTGTCGCTCTGGTCAGTGATGCCGGTATGCCTGCCATTTCCGATCCCGGCTACCGGGTTGTGCGCGCCGTCATCGAGGCAGGTTTCGAGGTGAGCGCCGTGCCCGGCCCGTCATCCGTGCTGATGGCACTGGCTGTGTCCGGCTTGCCGACAGACCGCTTTACCTTTCTGGGCTTTGCCCCACGTAAGAGCGGCAAGCGCCAGCGCTGGCTGGAGCCGTTCGTCAATGATCCCGCCACGTTGATCATCATGGAAAGCGCCCAGCGCCTCGCTGAGACGCTGGCCGATGCTGCGCAAGTTCTGGGCGAGCGTCAGGGCGCGGTGGCGTTCGAGATGACCAAGGCGTTCGAGCGTGTGCATCGCGGCACGCTGTCTGAACTGGCTGCGCGCTATGGCGAACCGCCGCTGGGTGAGGCGGTGATTGTCATCGCCGGGGCGGTGGTGACACGCGAAAAAGTCAACAAATACACGCCCGATGGCGGCAAGAAGAAGCTGCCGCCAGCCGACGCCTAGCGCGTCCCGTAGCGCATTTTCGCGACCATGGCGGCGAAATCGGGCAGGGCGGAAAGCTGCTTGTTGACCTTGGCCTTCACCTTTTCAAATTCCATGACATTGGCGATGCGCCGGTCGAGAAAGGCGTGGGTGGCCGGTTTGTCCAGGTCTGCCTCTGACAGCCAGATGGCGAGGGTGGACGTCCATACCCCGGTCAGAATCGCGCGTTTGGAGTACCAGTTGGCGTCTGTCGATGTGTCACCGATCACCCGCCAGATCATGTCAGATGTGTTCCAGGCGAGCTCGGCGCCAGTGGCAAGGCCATCAGGAAGAAGCAGCCGCGCGCGGGCGCGCGCCAGTGCGTCTTCATGGTCACTGCCCGCTTCAAGGCGCAGCAGCACCGCACGGCGGATACGCTCGCGAATCTTCGCGGGCGATTCTCCCGCCAGAATCGCGTCCTGAGCGCGTGCATCCATGTCGCGCCACCAGAACACGATCAGGCTGAGCACACCGTCGGGGCAATAGAGTGCGGCGTCGTCTGCGCTCATTCCCGCATCCCGCGCGGCCAGCCGAAGCAGCGCGCCCGACCAGCCCTCGAAGGGCACGTGTGGCAAGGCCGCGTCAATCAGCCGGGCACGGGCGGTGTCCGCGCGCAAGCGGTTGGGTCGGGTGGAGGTGCTTTGTGTGCTCATGGGGTTTAATCTAGTGCGAAATCGTGTGCGCGTCATCGCGTCAGCATGCCGCGATGCGTATGGACACCAGCGGCTGGCTCTGGTAACACCCGCGCCTCATCGCAAAGTTTCCGGCGGAACAGGCGATCTAGAACCGCACTGTTACGCCTTTTCGTGTTAGAGTTTTGGGTGACCGGCCAGACCGGACCCGTTGCAGGACCTGGGAGAGTAAGTCATCGTTCAGATCGTCGTGCGCGATAACAATGTCGAGCAAGCGCTCAAGGCATTGAAAAAGAAAATGCAGCGGGAAGGTACTTTCCGCGAAATGAAGCGCCGCAACCATTACGAAAAGCCGTCTGAAAAGCGCGCCCGCCAGAAGGCGGAGGCTATCCGCCGCGCCCGCAAGCTGGCCCGCAAGCGCGCCCAGCGCGAAGGCCTGCTGCCGCGTACGGCAACGGCTCGCCGCTAGGCAGCGCGCCCTTTCGGGCTGCAAAATTTCACGCCGCGCCGGATAGTCCGGCGCGGCGTTTTGCGTTGTCAGAATGCGTGTCCGGGCGGAGTACGTTCGCGCATCGAGCGGCGGCGGATCTTGTGATCGGGCATCAGGCGGTCCAGCAAGGCATAGAAACGCGGTGAATGGTTCATCTCGATGAGATGGCAGGCCTCATGCGCGCAGACATAGTCGATCTCTTCCTCGGGGAAGGCGATCAGGCGGACATTCATGCGGATCACGCCGTCCGATGAACAACTGCCCCAGCGCGATTCCTGTGCCCGCACCTTTACCGCCGGTGCGCCCAGTCCCAGGGCCTGCGCATAGGCGGCGATACGCGGCGTATAGTGGGACAGGGCGGTATCGGCCCGCCAGCGCTTCACGGCCCGCATGATTGTGGAACTGCGCAGAGCCGGGTCGAGGCGTTCATCGACCTGTATCAGCACGTGATCGTCATGGGCGCTGACAAGGGTGCGCGCGCGGCCATGCGGTTCAACGCGCACGGCCAGCTCCCGGCCCAGATAGCCGATGGTTTCGCCCGGTGCGCCGGTGAAGGCCGGGCGGGCACGCCCACTCCACTTTTCCAGGCGCGGCAATATCCAGCCCGCACGGTCGCGCGCCACCCGGTCGGCTTCGATGGCCGGGGTGCGCTGGGGCAGGGTGATCAGAAGCCCGTCTGCGTCAATACGCAGGCCTATAGTGCGCCGGTGGGAGTGACGCACGCGATAGCTGACCTCCCTGCCTGCCAGATCGACGATACGGGTCTGCATGGATGCTAGCGTGGCCTCAGCGTTAGCTGGCGGGATCCTTCCGGCGCGCTGTCCGGTGTCCAGTCATCGCGGATCTGGAAATACTCGCCCTGTGACCAGAGTTCGGCAAGATCGTTGTAGTGCGGCGACAGCGGATGACCCGACTGGCCCGGCCCATGGATGAAGCGCGAGTTGTTGAGGTCCGCGAGATCGTAGATCGCCCGCAAGGATGCCGCATGGACAATGTCGAAACCTTCACCTGAATAGCTGAAATTGGCGACATTGACCGTGGTGCCGTCGCCGCCTACGGGCACGCGCACGCCGAACATGTTGCCGAGCACTGGCAGACTATCCATCGGGTGGGCGAAATAGCCTTGCGCATGGTCGCCCCAGCGCCAGCTGGCGATATCCTCGCCATTGGTGCGGGCGAGCTCGGCCATGGCTGTATCAAGAGCCAGTCCGGCGATCAGCGGACAGGTTTCCATTTGCGTGGTCGTGATGTCATCGCACCAGGATGAAGCGTCCCCGGTCAGGACTTCCTGTACGAAGACGGGCCGGGGCCCTCGGAAATAGCGCGCCAGATTGCCGGTTTCATCGGCCCATATGGCGTCGGTGAGCACCCGCAGCCAGGCCGACACGATCAGGCCTTCGGGGCCATCAGCGTCCAGCGATGCATCCCAGCCCTCAAGGCGTGCCAAAGCGGCCAGACCCAGCTCGCTTTCGGGCTGTGACGCCAGCAGGGCGGGCAGGATGGCTTCGACCATGGAGGAGGTCACGTCCATCTGCATGGCCATGAATCCGGCCTGTGAATGGAGGCGGCGCTGGCTGAGCATTTCCTCGATCCGTACGGCGCGATGCACGGCATACCGGCCGGGCAGGGGGTAGGGATACGCCGCACTGGCAGGCAGATTATTGCCCGAGGCGATGGAGCCGCCAGCCGGGTTAGCAATGCGCGGCAGCTCCTCGAAGGGCACGAAACCCGTCCACTCGCCGTCTTCGTCACGGATGGGCAGGAGGCCCGCCGTTGTATAGCCGATCGTCCCGTCCACCCCGGCATAGTGCATGTTCTGCATTGGCGCGGTCCAGCCGCGTCCGGCCTCTACAAAATCGTCCCACCCTGTCGAACGCATGATGGCCAGCGTCGCGTCGGCTACCCGGTTACGCGGATCCGACACGGTAGAGCGGCGCACAAGAAGGGCGTCAGGATCAAAACCGGTATGGTCGAACCATTCGCGATCCATCACCGGACCTTCGTCGGTTTCGTGCACGGTGAGTTCGAACGGGTCGCGCTGACCGCGCACATGGATTTCCTCAATGCGGGTGTTGGTCTGCGTGGTCTCCGGATCGCGCTCGATCAGATCGATCACCTTGAAGCCGGTATTGGTAAAGCCCCAGGCCCCATGGGCGTTGCGTCCAAGCGTGATGAAGGGCGTACCCGGCAGGGATGCGCCCAGTACCGGCCCGAAGGACAGGTTCAGCCGGGCAAAATACCAGATCGACGGCGCAGAAAGGCCCAGATGCGGGTCATTGGCCAGCAAGGGCGCGCCGGTCTCTGTGCGGTCGCCCGACACAATCCAGGCGTTGGAGCCCGGTTCGTTGTCAGGCTGGGTCCCTGCCGGTGGCGGTAATGTCTCGCGGCGGATATCGCCGAAAGCGGCGTTGATGTCGTCGTCTTTCAGCGTGGTCGGTGCCCAGTCAGGGAAGGCGGTCAGGAACTGCTCCAGCATGGCGGCGTCCAGTACGGACGATGCGCGGGCGCGCTCGCGGTCTTCGCCCTCACCCACGGCCAGATCGTCTGCCAGCACGATAACGACGGCGGCTGAGTCGGCCAGCGTCCAGGGTTCGGGGCGCGTGCGCAGGAGCATGTATTCAGGCGCGTGATTGCCCTCTTCAAGGCGTGCGTTCACGCCGCTGACATATGCCTCCATGGCAAGGCGCGCTTCGCCAGACAGGTTTGCCAGTGCGTGGCGGGCAGCCTCCGGGAAGCCGTAGGTGCGCGCGCGGATGTCGGCGCGCAGGGCGCGTTCGCCAAACAGCTCCGACAGGCGTCCCTGAGCCGAGCGCCGGTACAGGTCCATCTGGAAGAAACGCTCGGCGGCATGAGTGTAGCCCAGAGCGAAATAGACGTCCGCGTCGCTGTCACCGAATATGTGGGCGACACCGTACGGGTCACGCACGACGCTGACGGGCGCTGCCACGCCGTCAAGGCGTACCTCGCCCTCGACACGGGGCTGAGAACCGACAAAACGCCAGCTGGCCCAGCCCGCTACGGCCAGCACCAGGACCAGTACCACCGCCACAACGCCAATAACGCTGCGCACAATCCATTTCACCATGATAGCCCCCTCATCCCCTGACCCGCCGGTCGCAGGCCGCGCGAGATTAACAATCTGCCTGTATCTGGAAAGCGTCTGGCGGCTATCCGGCCTGCAGTTTCCTGAAAAATTCAAACAGCTTCCCGTAAGGCGGAGCCATCAGGCGGATCGGATGCCAGACGGGCGCGTGGAACACGCTGCGCTCGTGGCAGAAGGTGCGGAAACCCTCTTCGCCATGATAGGCGCCATAGCCGGATCCACCCGTGCCGCCAAAGGGCAGGTCCTCGACCGACAGGTGCAGCATGGGCACGTTTACGCCCACCCCGCCGGACATTGTCTTGTCGAGGAAGCTCTGCGCGGTTGCCTTGGACTTGGTGTAGATGTAGAGCGCCAGTGGCCGGTCGCGCTCATTGATCTGGCGCGCGGCATCGTCAAGGCCGTCATGGCCGAGCACCGGCAGGACCGGGCCGAAAATCTCCTCGGTCATCAGCTTTGAACCGGCAGGCGCGTTCAGCACAACCGTCGGCGGAAAAGCATGGTGATTGCCGCCGGTTCCACTCTCGGTAGGAACCTGCAGCACGGTGGCGCCGCCTGCGCGCGCTTCCTCCACCATATCGGTGATGCGCTTGTAATGGCGCTCGGAGACGATGCCCGTGTAGTCATCATTGGCGTCAGGAGATGGCCAGAACTTGCCGGCATTGGCGATGATCGCGTCGGCCAGTGATTGCTCCGAGCCTTTGGGGGTCAGCACGTAGTCGGGCGCAACACAGGTCTGCCCGGCATTGAAATATTTGCCCCAGGCGATGGTTTTGGCAGCTTCCTCGATGTCGAAATCAGGCGCGATCACGGTAGGCGACTTGCCGCCAAGTTCCAGCGTTACGGGCGTCAGGTTCTTTGCCGCGGCTTGCGCGACCATACGGCCCACATGAGTGGAGCCGGTGTAGAAAAGGTGATCGAAGGCGAGGTCACAAAAGGCCTGACCGACATCCGGCCCGCCCGTGATCACGGCGACATGGTCTTCCGAGTAAAGCGTGCCAAGCGTCTCTTTAAGCATGTCGGCCACGCGCGGCGTGTATTCAGACGGTTTGATCATGACCCGGCACCCGGCCGCCAGCGCAGGCACCAGCGGGGCGAGAGCAAGCTGTATCGGATAATTCCAGGGCGCAACAATGCCAACGACGCCTTTCGGTTCGCGGCGGATATAGGCCTTGCCGGGAGCCAGCGTCATCGGCACCGGCACCGAGCGGTCGGCCATCCAGCTTCGCAAATGCTTGCGGGTGTGCTTGGCGGTGGCGAGCGTGAAGCCGATCTCGGCGATCTGGGTTTCAGCGGCGGAGCGGCGGCCATAGTCTGCCGACACCGCTTCGGCGAAGGCATCGGCCTTTTCCTTGACCATCGCTTCGAGCTTTTCCAGATCCGCCTTGCGTTCGGCGTAGGGCCTGGTCTTGTTGGTCTTGAAGGCGGATTTCTGGGCGGCAAAGACCGATTTCATGCGCTCGATCTGGCGGGCGGCGGCGTCACTCATCGGCTTTCTCCTCGGCTTTCGAAAAAGGTCAGGTATCAGGCGCTGGCGGTAATCATGTCGGCGGCGCGCGTGGCAATCATCATGGTGGGTGCGTTGGTGTTGCCGCCGACAACGCGCGGCATCACCGAGGCATCGACGACGCGCAGGGATTTCACCCCGCGTACCCGGCACTCGGGGTCTGTAACGGCCAGCTCGCCTGACCCCATCGCGCAGGTTGACGTGGGATGGTAGAGCGTTTCGGCATTGGCGCGCACATGGTCGCGCAGTTCAGCGCGTGTGCCGTTTGCTTTTGCGGGCAATTCCAGCTCCCTGAACTCGCCGTCAAAGGCATCGCTCAGGAGGATGTCGCGCGCAATCTCCAGACAATCCGTCATCACCTCGGCGTCCTCTTCATGATCCATATAGTTCGGATCGATAAGGATCGTGTCATGAGGATCGGCGCTCTTCAGGCGAAGCGTGCCGCGGCTTTGCGGATAGAGATGGCAGGCGTGGATCATCATGCCGTGGCCGGTCATCGTCTCACGCCCATGGGGTGAACCGCGCGCGGGGATGAAGACGAGCTGGATATCGGGCAGATTCCTTGCCCGGCTGGATTTCACAAATCCGCAACCTTGCACCGGATTGACGGTGAAATTGCCTGTGCCGGTCGTGGCCCATTGCAAGACGTCGCGCGCCGTGGCCGGGAATTTCTTCATCGAATAGCCAATGGATTTGGCTGAACGCGTGGAGGCCCGCGCCATGATGTCGAGATGGTCCTGCATGTTCGCGCCGACACCGGGCAGGTCGGCTTCGACCGAAATCCCGTGCTCGCGCAAATGATCGGCCGGTCCGATGCCCGACAGCATCAGGAGATGGGGTGAGTTGATGGCTCCGCCGGAGAGGATCACCTCCTTGCGCGCCATGATCGCACATTTCTGGCTTTCGGTTTCGATCTCAAGCCCCGTCGCGCGGCCTTCTTCGATGATCACCTTGCGGGCGAGCGCGCCAGTAATAACGGTCAGGTTGGGGCGGGTCATGGCCGGTTTGAGGAAGGCATCCGCCGCCGAGCAACGCTTTCCGTCTTTCTGGGTCACCTGATAGACGCCAAAACCTTCCTGCGAGGCACCATTGAAATCGTCATTCCAAGGCAGCTGCCGGCGCCGGCAGGCCTCGTAATAGAGCTCTGTCAGGGGGTTCACAGGCGAGATGGACTTGACGTTCAGTGGCCCGCCCTTGCCGTGCCAGGGCGCGCCAAGGCTTTCATTGTTCTCAACCCGCTTGAACGCTTCCAGCGCCGCCTCCCGGTCCCAGCCGGTAGCACCATAGACGGTGTCCCACTCGTCGTAATTTTCCCAGGCGCCGCGCATATAGTGCATGGCGTTGATGGATGACGATCCGCCCAGCGTCTTGCCGCGCGGCCAGTAGAGCTGGCGGTTTTCAAGATTCTTCTGCGGCTCAGTCCAGTAGTCCCAGTTGATCGAGGGTTCGGTGATCGCGAACTGAAGCAGCATGGGCGTCTGGATGATCGCCTTCTTGTCGCTGCCACCTGCTTCGACAACGCACACGGTCACCGACGGGTCTTCAGACAGGCGGCTGGCGAGCACCGAGCCGGCGCTGCCTGCGCCAGCTATGATGTAATCGAATTCGGCGGGCCGGGGCATTTACCCCTCCCCGTCTTCGGATGCCTCGCCGCTCACCTCAAGAGGGGCATCAAGCGCGGGCTCCTCGGTGGTTTCTTCAACCGGATCAGGCTCTGCGGCCAGCGGGGATACGGTTTCGGCAATCGTGCGCATCACGGTGAAGACTTCCGCGCCCAGACGGCCCCAGGCCGGATCACCCGCATTTTGCGCGATAACGACGCCGCGGCGTTCATCCACCCAGATATACTGGCCATAGACCCCGGCGAAGAAATATTCGCCGTCATGGCCTTCAGGTATCCAGAAATGCAGGCCATAGCCGCGTGGGCCATAAGCGGGTGTCGCACCCACTTCATGGGCGGGCGATACCGGGCGCGTCGCCTCTTGCACCCAGCCTTCAGGCAGAAGCCGCTCGCCGTTCCACATCCCGTCCTGCAGGTAGAACTGACCCATGCGGGCATAGTCCTCGCTCGTCGCCTGCAAACAGCAATAGCCGACAGCCACGCCGCGATTTCCCGGCACATGCTGCAGCCAGGTGGCATCCGCGTTCATCCCGAGCGGCGTCCAGATGCGCTGCTGGACAATGTCGGCCAGTGAGCCGCCGAACACATTGCGCACGACCGCCGAAAGTACCTGTGTGTTGGTCGAGGCATAGTGGAAGTGTGCGCCCGGTTCCTGTTCACTCGCGCCGAACGCGCTTGCCAGCGCGTCCGGGCTGCGGCCCAGGATGAAGGTGTTGAAGAAGAAAGGCCGGACATCGGATTCGCGGTCTTCGGAGTAGATCTCGTTGAAATCCACACCCGCCGACATCATCAGGAGGTGGCGCAGGCTGACGCTGCCGTAATAGCTGCCTTCATATTCGGGCGCGTAGCGTTCGGCCGGGTCGTCGAGGCTTTCGACCAGGCCATCATCGACCGCCATGGCGATGAGCGTTGCCACATAGCTCTTGCCCACGGACCATGAGGTAAAGCGCGTGTTCTCGTCGGCTCCGTTGAGGAAGCGCTGATGGACAATTTCACCGCCGTGCAGCACGGTGAGGCCGGTTGCCCGGGCATTCTCCAGATAGGCTTCGAGTGTGCGGGTCTCGCCCTCCCACTCATAGGTCACATCAAGCGCTTGCAAATTCCGCGGCAGGGGCTGGGGATTCGTGGCCGCAATCGTTGCGCTCGGCAGGATTTCGTCCATGCGCTGGAAGGTGGTCACATAATGTTCGGGATCATCAAGCGCGCGCACGCTGGCCGGTGAGAAGTCCGACCAGGGACGGTAATACCATCCCCCCAGAGCCAGACCCGCCACGAGAACTACCGCCAAAAGGCCGATCACAATACGCTTCATGCGCGCCTCCCCTTATGTTCCAAGTGCCGCTACGAATCCTTTGCGCGGCCTTGTCTTTGCGAGGAAGTGAACACCTTTCACGCCGCGATGGCTAGACGTCTCGCTGAGCGATGTGTCAATCGGCGGGGGAAAGCCGCAATATGGCGCCCTCGGCACTATCGGTCAGAACATATACCAGCCCGTCCGGCCCGACACGCACATCGCGGATCCGTTCGCCCCGGTCTGTGAGCAGCACTTCCTCGGCTATGGCCTGACCGTTCTCCACCCGCACGCGGTGCAGGGCCTGCCCGGCCAGCGCGCCGACCAGTACATCGCCATCCCAGTTCGCGAAGACATCGCCGCGATAGACGGCCAGTCCAGACGGCGCGATTGAGTTCGGCAGCCATACGCGCAAGGGCGCGGTGTACTGATCGCCATGGTCTTCAAAAGGCGAGATGCGCGCGCCTGAATAATCCAGGCCCGCCGTTACGATCGGCCAACCGTAATTATTCCCGCCTTCGATAATGTTCAGCTCGTCGCCGCCGCGCGGCCCGTGCTCATGCGCCCAGACAATGCCGGTCTGAGGGTCGATAGCGATGCCTTGGACGTTGCGGTGGCCATAGGTCCAGATATCGGCAAGGGCGCCGTCTTCGTCTGCCAGCGGGTTGCCGCTGGCCGGGCTGCCATCGGGGTTCAGCCGCACAATAGTGCCGAAATGGTTTTCGAGGTTTTGCGCTTCCTCGCGAAATTCAAACCCGTCGCCGAGCGTCAGCAGGAGCGTGCCATCGGCCATGAAGGCGATGCGGCCGCCAAAGTGCGATCCGCCTCTCTTGTCCATCTGCGAGGTCCAGATCGCGGCGCCGTCCAGCAGAGCGCCATCCTCGTAGCGGGCGCGATAGAGCGCGGTGTTGTTGCTGTCGGGAGTGCCGGTGGCAAAGGACAGGTAGACGGTGCCGGAGCTATCAAAATCGGGTGCCAGTGCGATATCAAACAGTCCGCCCTGTGACAGGGTCAGGACCTCCGGCACGCCGCTTGCCGGCGCCTCCACCAGCGCGCCATCACGCACCAGACGCAGCCGCCCGGCCCGCTCGGTGACCAGCATCGAGCCGTCGGGCAGGAAGGCGAGGGACCAGGGGTTTTCCAGCCCGCTGACAACGGTGTCCACGCTGATCGTGTGTCCGGCATCGGGTTCAGGCAGCTCCACCGCCTCGCGATTGTCCGCACAGGCGCTGGCCAACAGGCCCAGCATTGCCGCCATGATGGCAGCCCGAGAAGCGCAAGCTGGTGTCATGATAATGTCTCCCTCGCCCGATGGGCTGGCGTGCATTGGAAAACGGACATTGGCCGCGCGCCAGTTCGAAGGCATCATGGCTGCAAATCAGGCTGCGACCAAGCCGGTTTGAAACGTATTGGTGCGGAGAGCGAGGCGATCCGCTAGCAGGGGAGGCATCTTATGGGGTGGTTCAGGTATCCGCTGGGATGGGCGCTGGCAGCTTTGTTCATGGCGCTGGCCGGTGTTATCGTGCAGACCCAGTTTGTGCTGTCCGCGCTTGATGGCGCAGGGGCAAGCGTCACTGCCGGTGACCGCCTGTCGATGACGCTCGCTGATATTGCCGGGCTCGGGCCGCTTTATCTGGTTTTCATCCTCATCGGTTTCCTGATCGCGTTCCTGGCCGGTGCGCTGGTGGTACGCTTTACCCCGCTGCCGCGCACGCTGGTCTACGCGGCCGCCGGGGCGGTGTGCATGTTCGTCATGCTGACCCTGATGCGCGAGGTTTTCTTCGGCGTGCCGGTCATATCAGGTGCCAGAAGTCTGGCTGGTGAAATCTCGCAAGCTGTGTGCGGTGCGGCAGCCGGGGCCTTCTATGCGTGGGCGACAAACCGGTAAGGTTAATTTTTCCAGTAGTGTGACGCGAATGCCGCACTTGACTGACAGACCACTAAAGACCCGATGACAAACCTGCAAAATCGGGCCTACAGTGGATATTGACGCCATGTGGACACGTGAATCCGCAGGCTGAACCATCCAGAGGGGGAGGAACCCAATGAAGCGTTTTTCAAGAGCCGCCGTGCTCGGTGCGACAGCTTTGGCCGCTGGCCTTGTCGGCACTGCTGCCCAGGCGCAAGTCGAAATCATTACTGTTACGGCACAAAAGCGTGAGCAGACCCTGCTTGAAGCGCCGGTTGCCGTAACCGCCGTCACCGGCGAGACAATTTCCCAGGCCCAGATCCGCGATGCAGCCGACCTGCAGACCCTGGTGCCGTCGCTGAGCGTTGGCGAGTTTGCTGCTTCAACGAACCAGACCTTCAATATCCGGTCGCTGGGTTCGTCCTCGTTCAACCCCGGTGTCGAACCGTCCGTTGGCGTGTTCATTGATGGCGTTTACGTGCCGCGCCAGGGCGCTTCGATCAACGATTTCCTCTCGCTCGAGCGCGTCGAAGTCATCCGTGGTCCGCAATCGACCCTGTTCGGGCGGAACACGCCGGCCGGTGTTGTCAGCTTCCACACCCGTCAGCCCGAGTTTGAATTCGGCGCTCAAGGCGAAGTGACGATCGGCAATTACAATGCCCGCGTTGCCGCGGCGACCATCACCGGACCGCTTGTGGCTGACCAGCTGGCCTTCCGCATTGATGGCAATATCAACCAGCGCGATGGCTTTATCACCAATCATGACGGGCGCGAGTTCAACGACCGCAACCGTTGGAGCGCGCGCGGTCAGCTGCTCTGGGATAGCGGCGGTGCCACCACGGCCCGCTTTATCGCCAATGTCGGCAATATCGATGAGAATTGCTGTGCGGCGCCCTTCTCCTTTGTGTCGCCGTCCGAGCTTTTCGCCTTCAACCAGCTGGGCGTAGTGCTGCCCTCGGGCGATCCGTTTGACGGCACGACAGCCATCAACGGCCCACTGCGTTCCCAGGTCGATAACTGGGGTGTTTCTGCCGAGTTCAATCATGATTTCGGCGCGTTCACGCTGACCTCGATCACGGCTTACCAAAGCTATGAAGAAGATCAGGTCATCGATGCTGACTTCACGACGCTTGATGCGGCCGGTGCGCGTCAGCAATATCAGGACTACAACGCCTTCACCCAGGAATTCCGTATCGCTTCCAATGCGGGCGAGAATTTCGACTGGATGGCGGGTCTGTTCTATTACAATAACGAGCTGACCTTCCAGAACGAGACGCCTTACGGATCGCAACTGGCAACCTTTGCCAACTTTGCCTCCTCGCTGGACCCGGCGGTGGCCAATCTTGCGACGAATGTATTCGGCCTGCCGGCCGGATCGGGCATTCCGGCGATCATGAACACGATCATTGGCGCCAACAATCTGACTGGCGTGGGTACGCTGGCCCCGACACCGTCGGGCAATGCCATCCCGACCGTGCCGGGCAATGGCTATCTCGGTGCGGGGCAGGGCCTCGTCAACGAGACCTATAATTACGACACGTCAGCCTGGTCGGCCTTTGGTCAGGTTGACTGGCGCGTTACGGACCGTTTCACGGTCACCGCGGGTCTGCGCTATTCACGTGAGGAAAAGGACTACACGCCGAACGTCAATATCAATGATCCGTTCTCGCAGCTTAACGCGGTTGCGCTGGGCCGGGATCTGCGCCTGCCGAGTGCGGCAACCTGTCTGAACCCGGCGATTGGCGATACGTGTGCGTACTTTGTACCTGCCATTCTCGCCGCTGGCGGCGCGCCGTTTAACCCGGCTGTTCCGCTCACCGCGGCGCAGGCGGCCAATCCGGCCATCAACTTCCTGCTCCCGCTGATCCAGGGGTCGGGCCTGCAGTTCAACGTCGTCAATGCCCCGTTCACAGCCGGTTCGCGCACCGACGAAAACGTCTCCGGCTCGATCATTTTCGGGTATGACTGGAGTGACAACGTCAACACCTATCTGAGCGTCGGCACCGGCTACAAGCCGGGTGGCTTCTCGCTCAACTCCAACTCGGCAGCCACGGGCCTCTTCCAGTTCGAGGAAGAAACCACGCTGAACATCGAAGTGGGTGTGAAGGGTACCGCGTTCGACAACCGCATGGTTTACGCCATTGCACTGTTTGATCAGAGCAACAAGGACTTCCAGACCGAGACCTTTGTCGGCGGCGGCTTCTATCTCGACAATGCCGGCGAAATTTCGGTGCGCGGTCTTGAGGTCGAGGCGACCATCGCGCCGACGCAAAACCTCGTGTTTGCGGGTGGTTTCACCTGGCTGTTCCAGAACCAGTATGACAGCTACGAGTTTGGGCCTTGCCCGCGCAACTCGTCGCTGACCCAGCCGAGTATGGTGGGCAACCCGCTGTTTGCGGACTGCCTTGCCAACCGGGTCAACCAGAATGGCTTTGCCGGACGCTTCAATGACCTGTCGGGTGCAGACCGTGGCTCTCCTGAGTTCTCCGGCTTCCTGACGGCCATGTACACGCAGCCGATCGGTAACGGGCTGGAGCTGCGCCTGCGCGGTGAAACGTCCTATGTGTCCAGCCAGAACCTCAATGGCGCGCTCGCTGCCATGCCGAGCTTCCAGCAGGATGCCATCACGCTGGTCAATGGTTCGGTCGGTATCGGTGCCGAGGACGGTGCCTGGTCGCTGCAGTTCTGGGGCCGCAACATCACGGATGAGGATTACTACCGTGGTACGTTCTTCTCGGTCGGGACTGTTGGGCCGAGCACGAACTCCTACCCCAGCAATCCGCGTACCTACGGCCTGACGCTGCGGGCAAGCTTCTAGACTGCCGGCTTCCCTTAAGGAAACGGCAAAGGCCGGGAGGGAAACCTCCCGGCCTTTCTTCTTTGTCCTCCCCCACATCCGTGGGGTCGGTCCTCGCTTACCGCTCGCTAAAGCTCGCTATCGCTGCGGGCGCGCGGTCGCGCTAGCGGGCCTGCGGCCCGGTTCCGCTGCGCGTCCTGGGTTTCACGGATAGGGATTCTTCATTCCCCCTGCACGTTCACCATGACATCCACCCGGTCTGTGATGATGCCGTCCACGCCTCGGGAGATGAGAGCCTCCATCTCCTGTTGCTCATTGATGGTCCACACATGCAGGGCGATTCCACGCGCACGGGCGGCGCTCACAAGGCGCGGGTGGATGGCATCGAGGCCGGACGCGCGCGGCGGCAGCTGGAGCGCGTGCGCCGGGCTGGTGTGAAGCTTTGCCAAGCCCAACCGCGCCATCGCATAGAAGCTGAACGCCTCATTGCGGGCCATGCCGGTCGCCACTGCCGGGCAGAACGTGCGGAAATGGTCCATGGCGCTGTCATGGAAGGAGCCGACGAGGACGCGGGTTTCCATTCCGGCTTGCCGGATCGTTTCGCACATCGCGCGGGCGGCGTCTTCGGTGTCCGGCTTGATCTCGACAATCCAGCGATGATCGGGAAAGGCCGCGAGGGCTTCAGCGAGTGTGGGCACCGCGATGCCGTCACCGGCAAAGCGGTCTGCCGGTTCGCCTTCATAACCGAAGGCGGCATTGAGGGGCCGGATGTCAGCCAGTGTCAGGTCCGCCACGCGGCCCGCGCCGTCCGTGGTGCGGTCCACTGTGTCGTCATGCATCAGCACCAGCACGCCATCGGCGGTGAGCTGCGCATCGACCTCCAAAACGTCCGCGCCGTCGGTAACGGCCAACTCCAGTGCAGCGAGCGTGTTCGCCGGTGCACGCCCGAGCCCACCGCCGTGGGCGATGCGTTCGGCGCGCTCCACGGTCCTGCCGTCTAGCCAGGGATGGGAAACGGGTGCCGGTTCCGGCCAGAGAAGGGCGGCCCCGTAAACCGCTGTCAGAACCAGCACCATGATCACAACACCGCGCATGCACTCTCCTCCCCGGCCGATTCCGGCGCTAGGATATGCCATCACGGCATGTCAGTCAGGTGACAGGCGGGAGCGGGACAAGGGCAGGGAAATTCATGGCACGGATCATCCTCATCGGGGCGGGTATCTTTCTGGGCGTGGTGCTAGTGGCGGCGCTGGCCGGCCTGATGATTGCCCGTTCACTCTTTGCCGAACCCGGCGTCGAACGGCTATCCGATCTACGTGGGGAACTTGGCGAGGCTGGGTTGCTCTTCGTGTTCGCCCACCCCGATGACGAGATCACGGCCAATGCGCTGATGGCGCGCGGCGTGGATGCAGGCGTGCCGGTCCATCTCTTCACGGCCACGCGCGGCGAGGCGGGCACGCAATACCCGCCCGTCGTGGACCAGCCGCATCTGGGCATTGTGCGCGAGGCCGAAGCCAGAAAGCACGGCTTCGCGCTGGGCGTGGCCTCCCACACTGTGCTCGATCTGGGTGATGGTCAGCTGCGCCAGCGCCCGTTTGATGAGCTGGTGGAGCGCGTGACAGCCGAGATCGCGCGGACCCGGCCATCCACTGTCATAACCTTTCACCCGGAAAGCGCGATCTCGTTGCACCCCGATCACATGGCCATCGGCGAGGCGACGCGGCAGGCCGTTCTTGCCATGGGTGAAGACGCGCCCCGCCTGGTTTATGTCCTGGCCCCCCGTCCCGGCTTGCGCCGGTTTGGCGGCGAGCGCGGGCAGCTTATTGCCGATATCCAGCCCGAGCCGGATTTTGCTGTGCCGTCACCATCGCGCGACAAGCAGCGCGCCTGGCGTATCCATGAAAGCCAGTCGCGTTATCTGCTTGCGACCTACGGGATCGGCCCGCGTGTGATGTACGCCTTGTGGACGCGGGAATACTACGCGTTTGCCGATGCCACTGACTGAGCGAGCACTCAGCCGCTTGCGCGGGGCCGTCAAAATCCGTCATAGTTTACCCCATGGACGACAGCCCGCTTGCCATTCTTGCCATACTCGCCGTGTCCGCATTTGCCGTGGGCGCGATGATCCTGCTTAACCGGCTGATTGGCGGCTGGCAGGATATCCGTTTTGACGGGCCCGGCCTTGCCTCGCAAAGGCTGGAAGAGGATGTGGTGGGCTTTCGCGCCGGCGAAGGGGTGGTCTCCACGGACGGGCTGGCGGCGCTGGTCATGGAAGAAGGCGAGGCGCGGCTAGGGCTGGCCCTGGCCCGGGCCAATCGCTGTGTGACGCGCGTGATCCGGCCCGGCGATATTGCGCGCCTTGATGGCGAAGGCAGCCGGTTCCACATTCATTTCAATGATTTCACCCTGCCGCGCGTCACCGTCGATCTGGATGATGCCGCGGCGCAAGGCTGGGGCGAGCGCATGCGCCGGTTTGCTGCTGAACCTGTCATACAGACACGCGGAGAGGGCCATGCCCGAGCTTCCTGATCCGATCCTGATTGCGATTCCGTTCTTTGTCGCGCTGATCGTCGCGGAGATGATCTATGCGCGTATGACGGGCAAGGCCGAGTTCGAGCCCAAGGACACGGCCGCCAGCCTGGCCATGGGTCTTGGCAACACCGTTTCCGGCGTGGTGCTGGGGTTCATCGCGCTGACCTGGTTCGTTTATATCGAGCGCTTCGCGTTTTTCGACATTGGCTGGGCGTGGTGGGCGTTCGTGATCTGCTTCGTGCTGGACGATTTTCTCTATTACTGGTCACACCGGTTTGCGCACACCGTGCGCTGGTGGTGGGCCGACCATGTGATCCACCACTCCTCCCAGCACTACAATCTGTCGACGGCGCTGCGCCAGCCCTGGCTCAGCCCGCTGACCTTCAAGTTCATCTTTTTCGGTTCATGGCTGGTCGTGCTGGGCTTTCCAATCGCGATGGTGGCCTTCGTGGGCGCGCTGAATCTGGTCTACCAGTTCTGGATCCATACAGAGGCGGTGAAACGCCTGCCTGCGCCCATCGAGTGGCTGTTCAACACGCCCTCGCACCACCGGGTGCATCATGCGACCAACCCGCTCTATCTCGATCGCAATTATGCGGGCGTGTTCATCATCTGGGACAAGATGTTCGGTACGTTCCAGCAAGAGCTCGATGAAGAGAAATGCCGCTACGGCATCGTGAAGAATCTGGGCACCTACAATCCGATCCGCATCTGCCTGCATGAATGGGTGGGGATCGTGAAGGATGTGTCTTCTGCCAAGTCGCTGCGCGAGGTGCTCGGCTACTGGCTCGGCCCGCCGGGCTGGTCGCCTGATGGCAGCCGGGAAAGCTCGAAAATCATCAAGGCGCGCTGGGCTGAGCAACAGGCGGCAAGGCGCGGCGCGGCAGGGTCAGACGATGTCCGCGACGCGCAGCCTGTTCAACCGGCTACGGCGCCAGCCGAATAGTCTTTCATGAAATTTCACTGACAGGTTAGTCAGGGGTAGACAGGACGGCATGGTCGGAGTCATGCTCTGTACAGCGGGTGAACACCGTTCACCTGTCCAGATGAGGACCGGGCAGCGCCCGGCAGACCCGCAAGCGCTGCACTGGCTTCCCGCTACGGAGGAGAGCTGAAGCAATGACGGCCTTGCGCGATTTGTATCCGATGCCCGGGATTGATGATCACTGGCACGTTCCCCAGCAGTTTGATGCGGTGTTCGACTGGCGCTTTGACGAGGGCCGCACCACGCTCATGCACCTCTACCAGAAGGGCAAGGACATGCAGTGGGATGCGCTAAAGCGCATCGACTGGACGCAAGAGCTCGACCCGGAAAATCCGATGCAGATGCCTGATGAAGCGGTCGCCATCTACGGTTCGGATGTCTGGAACAAGATGACCAAGAAGGAGCGCATCGAGCTGCGCCGCCACACCCAAGCCTGGAATATCAGCCAGTTTCTGCAAGGCGAGCAGGCCGCGCTTCTGTCGGCCTCCAAGATCGTGTCGTCGGTGCCCGACCTCGACGCGAAATTCTATGCCGCGACGCAGGTGATGGACGAGGCGCGCCATGTGGAGGCCTACCGCCTGCTGCAGGGCAAGTTCGGTGTCGCCTATCCGATGACCGATCCCTTGCAGGAACTGGTCAATGATGCCTTGCGCGACTCGCGCTGGGACGTGACGTATCTCGCCATGCAGGTGGTGATCGAGGGCCTGGCACTGGCCGCTTTCGGCACGATCCGGGATCTGGCGCAGAACCCGCTGGCACGCATGGTCAATGCCTATGTGATGGAGGATGAGGCGCGCCACGTCGCCTTTGGCCGCCTCTCCCTTCGCGACTACTACCCGCAACTGACCCAGAAGGAGCGCGATGAGCGCGAGGAGTTTCTGGTCGAGGCCTGCTATCTCATGCGTGACCGCATGACCCAGAGCCATGAGCTATACGACGTGCTCGACCTGCCGGCGGCCGAGTGCAAGGAGTTCGTCGAAAATTCCGAGATCGTGAAGCTCTACCGCACGCTGCTGTTCCAGCGCATCGTGCCCATCGTGAAGGATATCGGCCTGTGGGGTCCGCGCATCCGCAAAGCCTATGAGGATATGGGCGTGCTGCACTTTGGCGAGCTGGACCCGCAAACGCTTCAGGACGAAGATGAGCGTATCGCTGCGCAGATTGATGCCAACAAGGCGCGCAGCGATTATGTCCACGCGGTCGCGGGGCTGGCAGAGTAGGGGTTTAAACCCAGTTTCGACCACGCGTATTGTCGGCAGGCTGAAGCTCGTTGATCAGAAACTCCTCAAGGGAAGGAGCCTCCCAAAGCTCCTCTACTTGGATTAGGAATGCGTACTGCGGAGCTGAGCTCCACACATGACCGGGCTTTGGCCCGAATGGGCGAGAGTTGAAATAGCTGCCAACCCGAGCCCCAAGGTTCGTTGCTTTGCCGACATAAAGTGGCCTGCCCGCTTCATCAAAAAAGATGTAGCAACCGGCTGAGCTACGAAACGGGATATATTCATCGCGCCAATTCTCTTCCGTCAGCGCATATGCTTCTGTTTTGGCCTTCAAACGGTAGCGCTTCTGATAGTCTTTCAGCGCTTTCTGAGCAGCTTTGAGATGTTTCTCTTTCATCAACGATTGCCCACTTCATTGTTCTTATAGCGCTGGATGACTTCGGTTGCCGTCAGGGTTATATAGCTTGTCTCTGGTGCGGCAAACGCATGGGTCAATTCGGCCTTCAGCCTGTCGAACGCTGCCTGTTTTGTGGCCTCCGTGTCCTCGTTGTTCAGGTTGCGGGCATCGCCGATGCCGAACTTGCTCAAGAGTCTGCGCAGCTGCACCGTTGTGGTCGGCTTGCGTGCCATGGAGTGCCTCCGGCGTCACTGTTGCGTAAACTCTGAGTAATCAAAAATGACCGCGTGGGATAGGCATGCCCGCGCGCTTAACCCTCGTACGCCGCTTTCAGCGCCGCGATGTCGAGCTTTTTCATCGTGAACATCGCCTCGCGTGCGCGGCCTCGCCCGGCCGGATCCGGGCCGTTGGTATAGCGCGACATGCCTTCGGGCAGGACTTGCCAGCTTAGCCCGTAGCGGTCGGCCAGCCAGCCGCACTGTTCGGCCTCGGGCACGTGGGTGAGCGCAGTCCAGATGCGGTCGATTTCTACCTGACTGCCGGCTTGAACCTGCAAGGAAATGCCGGGCGTAAAGCCAAAGCCATGGTCCATGGGCGAGTCGAAGGCGATGAAGGTCTGTCCTGCAATCTTGTACTGCCCGTGCATGACAAGGCCCTCGTTGGCTCCGGTGCCCGGCGGGTAGTGATTGACCGCCACCGGCCTGTATCCGCCCAGCACGTCACCATAGCGCGCCACGGCTTCTTCGGCCTTGCCGGCTGCGCCTTGCGTGAACATCAGAGCAGGCACGACGACCTGCTCCAGCTCGCCGGTATCGGCCATCATCAGCTGCCAGCTGACGCCGAAACGATCCTCAACCCATCCATAATGCTCACACCAGGGATAGCTCCCCAGCTCCATCCGCGCCTTGCCGTCCTTGATGAGCGCGGTCCATAGCCGGTCGATCTGCGAGCGGTCATTGATGAAGACAAAAAAGGAGATGGCAGGGTTAGGCGAGAATGCCGGCCCGCCATTCAGGAGCATGAAGGCCTGTCCGCCGAGGGTGAGCTCGACGACCATCACGCTGCCGTCTGGCTGGCCGTGATGCTCGAAACCTTCCTTGCTGAAACAGGCCGTCTCGCCGATTGCGGCGTCCGGGAAGAGGCCGGCATAGAAGTTTGCGGCTTCTTCGGCCCAGCCGTTCGACCAGATGCAGGCGCTGATGCGTGTCATGGGCGTGTCCTTCGTCTGGTGGCGCTTGTCAGGCGGTATCGGTGTCAAAATTGGCCATCTGTGCTTCAAGGGCGCGCGAGAAGGCGGGCCGCGCCTCGCACCTTTCGACATAGGCAGTCAGTGTCGGGTACGGATCAAGATAGCCGTGCCCTCGCACATCGCGAAGTACAGTCGCCATCATGATGTCAGCAGCGGTGAAATCGTCCAGCAGATATTCCTTTTCGCCAAGGCATGTAGCGAGCACACCGAGGCGATTGGCGAGCAATTCGGTGAGCCGCGCCTTCGCTGCCGCACCTTTGGGTGTTGCTGCCAGTTCCGCATCGAACAGGAACAGGTTCTGGAACCGGGGCTCGATCGTGCTCAGAGCGGCAAACACCCAGCTTTCCATGCGCGCCCGATCCTGCCGGTCAGCCGGTTCGAGCACAGGATTGCCGCGTGCGATATGCAACACGATGGCCCCGGACTCGAACATTTCGACATCGTCATCGCGATAAGCCGGCACTTGTCCGAAGGGTTGCCATTGCCGGTAGCTGTCCGGACACTCGCCAAGCGGCCGAACCAGCTCCACGCCGTAGGCATGGCCTGATTCTTCTAGCGCCCAGCGAATGCGCAGGTCCTTTACATAGCCCTTGGCCATGTCAGGCACCCAGCTGAAGGCTGAAATCTGGACTGTCATCACATACTCCCGCGCGGTTCGCGCTGCTACTCGTCCACCACAGGCACAAACCCGCCAAAGATCGCGCGCTTGCCATCGAACGGCATCGGATTGGTGTCCTGTAGCAGGCGCGGATCTTCCATCGCCTTGGCCATGCCGGCTTCGAGGGCCTGTTTCGATGGCCAAGTGATCCAGGAGAAGACCACCGTTTCGTCGGGTTTCTTTTTCACCGCCATCGGGAAGGAGGTCACTTCGCCGTCGGGCACATCATCGCCCCAGCACTCCACGCATTTGAGCGCGCCATGTTCCTTGAACACTTCGGCGGCGTCCTTGGCGTGCTTGATAAACGCATCCCTGTTGGCGGTGGGCACTGACGCAATAAAGCCCTGTACGTAATAGCTCATGGATCCTGTCCTTTCTGCTAGTTTGATGATTACTCGCCGCAACTATCGGCTTCGTTGAAGCCCCATTGGACGCCGAACGGGTCGCGCACTAGCCCCCAGCGATCGCCCCAGAACTGCATTTCGAATGGCATCACCACTTCGCAGCCGGCTTCGACGGCACGGTCCCAGCGCTCTTGAGCATCTGCGGCGACGATCTGGAGGTGCATGTGCTCGTGGGCAGGCAGTGTTTCGGTATGATCAGTCATCATCAATGTTCCGCCATTGATCTCGACCTGGCAGTGCGCGACACGTCCCGCATTCTGGCCGGGCACCTGGCCGACCATCGTTGCGCCGAAGGCATTTTCGTAGAAGGCGGCGGCTTCCAGTGCCCGCCCGCCCATATCCAGATAGGGGATCACCCCTTTGGTGGTTTCAGGGTTGGGCGGTGAGTGTGTGATGTCGCTCATCGGTGATTGTCCTTCCTCGGTGTGTGCGCTTATTGCGCCGCCTCGCCGAAACTGCCGGTGCGCAAGGCCCCGGCGGGTTTGTAGATGCTGATGACGACGCCGGACGCGGCCGCTTTGGTGCTGACCAGTTTGAGCTCGGTGGCCGCAGCGGTGTCTGAGAACAGGCGTTTGCCCTTGCCGAGCAGGACGGGAAACACCAGCAGCACCACCTCGTCAGCCAGCCCGTGCTCGATGAGCAGGGGCGTCAGGGTCGAACTGCCCCAGACGATCAGGTCGGGTCCGTCACCCGCCTTGATGCGCCCGATACCCTCCACAATGTCCTTGCCCAGATCTTGTGCCGGTCCCCAGCCGAGGCTTTCCGGCCTGTGGGTGGCAACATATTTTCGCGCACCGTTGAGGCTGTCGGCCATCGGATCTTTCTGATGAGGCCAGTGTCCGGCGAAAATGTCGTAAGTGCGCCGCCCTAGCAGCAGATCACAGCCGCCCGGATGGGCAGAGTCTATCGCTTCGCCGACCGCTTCGTCGAAATGGTAAAAGGCCCATCCGCCGTGCTCGAAGCTGCCGTCGGGATCCTCCTCCTGGCTACCGGGCGCCTGGATCACGCCATCGAGTGAGATGTGCTCGATAATCCTGATGGTCCTCATGCGGCGCTCCTTTTGTGCGTGCGTGCAGAAGTGGCTTCAAAAATGAAGGCGAAATAGCGTTTGAGGTGAGCGATGGCGTCGAGGGCGGGCGCCTTGCTGCCAGCGGCTTTCGCTGTGATGAAGCCACCCTGGATGACTGTCTGGGTAAGAAGGGCAAGGCTCTGCGCGGTAAAGGGCGCGCCTACGCCCCGCGCGTCCATCGCGGCCTGAATATCGGTTTCCAGAGTGGCCGCATGTCCGGTGATTGAGCGGTTGCAGGCGTCGCGTATGGCGTCGCTGGTGCCATAGGTTTCCTGCACCATTGTGCCAACAAGGCAGGTAAATTCGGCCATCTCGCCATCAATCAGGGCGGAGCGGAAATCGAGATAGGCAAACACACGGGCTACAGGGTCTGCCGGAACGTGATAGGGAGCATTGGCGAAAAGGGCAGAGGTTGTTTCTGACCAGTAATCAGCCGCCGCCGCGCCCAGCGCTTCCTTGCTGTCGAAATGGTGGAAGAACGCGCCCTTCGTGACCCCTGCCTCCTTACACAGCGTATCGACGCTGGTGGCGGCAAACCCCTTCTCGCGGATCAAGCGCAGGGCTGTCTCCAGCAGGCGTGTGCGCGCTTCACCGCGCGGAATCCGGCCAGAATTTGCGCTGCCCGATTGTGCTGTTGCGTTGCTGTCTGTGTTAGTCATGAGGCACACATACCAACCAGTCGGTATGTTATCAAGACAAAAGATCTGGCCGAAGTGAAAGCGTGCTCCAAGGGTGGGCAGCCATGCGGATGCGCGCGACACTGAAGGGGATGGGTCTGGCCGCCGCCGTGCGGCCTGCTTTGATGGCGGCGGGTATTGCCGAAGATTGGGATGATCTGCTGGAGACAGGCAATGTTCGAGATCGTGGAGGATGATCTGACGGGCGAGGATACGCGTGCCCTGCTGGCGCTGCACCTTGCGGACATGCAGGCCAACTCCCCGCCGGGAGCCGTGTTCGCGCTGGACCTGTCCGGGCTTCAATCGTCAGGTGTCACGGTTTGGAGCGCTTGGCTGGGTGGCCGGATCGCCTGTGTGGGGGCGCTGAAAATGCTCGCGCCAGAGCATGGCGAGATCAAATCAATGCGCGTCCACCCGGACTTCGCTGGAAACGGCGCGGGCGCGGCCATTCTCGATCACATAATCGCTGCTGCACACGCGCGAGGGGTGGTGCGGCTAAGCCTTGAGACGGGTACAGGGGCAGCGTTCGAGGCGGCGGTAAGACTGTATCAGCGGCGGGGATTTTTGCCGGGCGGGGCGTTTGGCGGCTATCCCCAGACCGCATTCAACCAGTTTTTTCATCTTGCGCTTCTGGCACCGGAGGCGGGTCTGGCTAAAGCCCCGCTATGACGTTCCTTACCACATTGAAGACCGGCTCGGTCATGGCGTGGCCGTGAGCGGGAACAATCGTGAGGCTGGCATCCGGCGCGGCGTCTTCCAGCTCAAAGGCCGATTGCAGCGGGCAGACCATGTCATAGCGGCTGTGAACGATATGGACCGGCATGGTCAGCCGGTGCGCATCGCTCAGTAGCTGGCCTTCGTTCAGAAAACAGCCTTTCGAGAAGTAATGCGCCTCGATCAGCGCGGTGGCGATCAGCTTGTCGCGGCCCTTGGTGCGGCAGCCCTGAAGGGCGCTCTGAGGCGTCGCCTGCAGGTAGGAGAGTAATTCCTCATAGGCAGTCCAGCGGAAAATCATGCTGTGCGCCAGCGCCGCTTCGCCGTCGGGGGCGTCGAGGTGATCGAGTAGGGGCGCGCCGCTGGCCAGCTCTGTCTGGATGGCTTCGAGCGCCCAGCTGGCGAACGCGCGGGGATCGTCGTGCAGTTCGGGGGGCACGTCCTGCATCAGCCAGTCATGGGCGTCGGGATAGACCGCGCCTGCGCCGCCCTTCCCATGCCACCAGTCCAGCTCGCGGCGGGTAGCCAGAAAAACGCCCTCGACCAGCACGTTTGCCACACGGTCCGGGTGCGCCTGCGCATAGGCAAGGGCCAGGGTGGTGCCCCAGCTGGCGCCCATCACGCAGTGAAAGCGTTCAAGGCCGAGATGCTCGCGCAGGGTCTCAATGTCGGCGATCAGATGGGCGGTGGTGTTGGCGTGAAGCTCGAACAGCGGGGCGGAGCGCCCGCAGCCGCGCTGGTCAAACTGGATGGTTTCCCAGATGGCCGGATCGGCATAGCGCCGGTGGCGCGCCGTTGCTCCCGAACCGGGTCCGCCATGCAGGAAAAGCAGAGTTCGCCCGCCTTCCTGCCCTGACCGCTCCCAGTACAGGCTGTGTCCGTCCGAAACGGACAGGAGACCTGCCTCCCGGGCGGCAATGTCCGGGAACAAGGCGCTATGCAGACCTGCCGTAATGACGGTCAGCTCTTGTCTCCCGTCCGGTGCCCGGTGAGATTGGCGATCAGATCACCGGCCATCGGGAAGACGATGGTGTTGGTGCCCTTCTGGCCGATGTCGGAAAGCGTACCGAGATAACGCAGCTGCATGGCTCCGTCCTGCGTCGCAAGGATATGGGCTGCTTCGGCCAGCTTGGTCGCGGCCTGCTGCTCGCCTTCGGCGGCGATAACCTTCGCGCGCCGTTCGCGCTCGGCTTCTGCCTGACGGGCAATGGCGCGGATCATCGACTGGTCCAGATCGACATGCTTGATCTCGACATTGGAGACCTTGATCCCCCAGGCTTCGGTCTGGGCGTCAAGGATTTCCTGAATGTCCGCGTTCAGCTTGTCGCGCTGGGAGAGCATCTCGTCGAGATCATGCTTGCCGAGTACCGAGCGCAGCGTGGTCTGGGCGAGCTGGCTCGTCGCCTCGCGGTAATCGCTGACCTGATTGACGGCGCGCTGCGGATCGACAATGCGAAAATAGAGCACCGCATTCACGCGAACCGACACATTGTCCTGGCTGATCACATCCTGGCTGGGCACGTCCTCAGCAACGATGCGCAAATCCATCTTCACCATTTGCTGGACGATGGGAATGAGGATGATGAGGCCCGGCCCCGACGTGCCCGAATAACGGCCGAGCGTGAACACCACGCCGCGCTCATACTCGCGCAAAATCTTGATCGCCGAGGAGAGGAAGGCGAATACAACGGCCACCAGAGCCAGTATCACGCCGATATTCATGCCCAGATCCGCCATCGTGTTCTCCTTCGTGACTGCTTTGCCGGCACCCTAGTTGCGGCCGGATGATTTCACCTTAAGGGTCAGCCCGTCCACTGCGACCACCTTCACATTGTCACCTGGCTGCAGATCGTCTCCCGAGACAGCCTGCCAGCGCTCGCCTTCCACCTGGACATGCCCCGCACCGTGGGCCCAGCTAAGGACCGTGCCGATAGCACCGGTCAGGCCCTCCCGGCCGGTGACGATCTTGCGCGCTTGCGCGGCGAGGCCATAGCTGCCCGCCAGCAAGAACGAAATACCAAGCGCCGCGCTCATCACCAGCACCATCGGCCAGTCGATACGCAAGCCCTCGACATCGGTATCGACCAGCATCAGCGCGCCCAGCGCGAACGCCACCACACCGCCGAGCGCCAGCAAACCGTAGGAGGCCACAAACATTTCGGTGATGAGAAGGCCGAGGCCGAGCACGATCAGGGCTGCGCCCGCATAGTTCAGCGGCAGGGTGTTGAGCGCATAAAGCCCGACGATGATGCAGATCAGCCCGGCGACAAACGTGACCGGCTCCAGCCCGTTATAGAAGCTGACCAGCAGCCCGATAAAGCCCAGATTGAGCATCAGGAATGCAATGTTGGGATCGGTGATGACGGTGAGAATCTGCGTTGGCAGACTCATCTCGACCGCCTCGACAGCCGCGCCATCCAGCGCCAGCGTGATCTCGCTGCCATCGCCCAGCGTCACCGTGCGGCCGCTGGCAAGAGCGAGCAATTCTTCGGTCGAAGCGGCCACGAAATCGGCGGCGTTCTCTTCCACCGCTTCGCTATAGGTCAGGCTGACGCCTTCACGCACGGCCCGTTCCGCCCAGTCGCCATTGCGCCCGCGCAGCTCGGCCAGCGCGCGGATATAGGCCACCGAATCGTTGACCATTTTGTTGCGCATGGCTTCGTCATTGCCGGGCGTTTGCGGGGCGGCCGGTTCGGTGCGCTGGCGTGCGGCCTCCTCCAGTGCGTCTGACGCCCCGGCGTCTTCGCTGCCCTCTTCGCCCTCAGGTGTTGCAGGCGGGCCGTCTGGCGCGCCGCCCATGGTGACGGGTGTGGCCGCGCCCACCGTGGTGCCCGGTGCCATCGCGGCAATATGGCTCGCGTATAGGATGTAGGTGCCGGCGCTGGTAGCGCGTGCGCCCGTTGGCGCCACATGGACGATCACCGGCACATTGGACGCCAGTATCGCGTTATTGATGTCGCGCATCGCATCGACGAGCCCACCGGGCGTGTCCATCTCGATGATCACGGCGTCTGTCTGCCCTTGCGCGCGTTCAATAGTGCGCACGATATGGCCTGCCCTGGCCGGGCCGATAACGCCCTGCAGGCTGACGGTCTGGACGGTGGCTTCGCTGGTGGAGTTCTCTTGCGCGGTTGCACTCCACAGAGCAGCCAGTCCAAGAAGGATAAAAAGCATCGATACGGGCCGTATGACGGCGGAAGTGGCGGGTTTGCGTACAAACATGAGCGATAGCCGTAAATATCGGTGCGAGCGGGATGTAAAAGCTAGCGCGAATCCGGCGCGTGCCCAAGGCAAACCGGAAAAACTGGCTCAAGCGCATGCACACGGAGGCCCCATGAACCTCGAAACACGCTTCGCACACTGGGCGCAGCGCGGGCAGTCGCGCCTTGCCCTGTTTGCCGCCTCCTTCCTCGAGGCGACGGTTCTGCCCGTGCCCATCGAACTGTTGATGATTCCGGTCATGCTGGCCGACCGCGCGCGGGCGTGGCAGGCCGCTGCTGCGGTGCTGGCCGGGTGTCTGGCAGGCGTGGCGGTGATGTATCTGGTGGGGGTGATCGCGTTCGAGGCGATTGGCGCGCCGGTCATCGCCGCGCTGGGACTTGAGGCACGCTATCAGGACTTTATCGGCTATGCCGAAGAGAACGGCGTGATGGCGTTGCTGATCATCAATGTCACGCCAATCCCGCTCTTTGTGGCGGCGCTGGGGGCGGCTGTATCGGGCCTTTCGCCTGTGACGGTGTTTGCCGTCATCGCGCTCACGCGTGCGGCGCGCTATTTCGGCATTGCGTTTCTCGTCTGGCTGTTCGGCGCGCGCATTCTGGCCCTGCTCGAAGGGCTGCGGTCACGGCCCCGGCTGCGGCTGGCGATGTGGGTGGCGGGTATCGCGGCGGCCATTGCGTTGCTGGTGGTGCCGGTGCTTCTGTGACGGGTAAAAAATGGTGCCGCTAGAGTGAATTGAACACTCGACCTCTCCCTTACCAAGGGAACGCTCTACCCCTGAGCTATAGCGGCCTTCGGTGTCGTTGCAGGCGCTAGGCCTGACATACCGGAGCGCGGCGTATAGCCCAAGTTTGCGGCCGCGCCAAGGGCAGGCTTGAGGTCCGATGCAGGGGGATAGCCTCTATACTTCCGCAACGCATCCGCGTTGCGATGTTCCGCGAAAAGTCGCGGGCGGCCCTTGGCTTTCCAGGCAGCAAAGCGGCCTGAGCGCGTGACCGTGCGCCGGGCACTTTTGCCCGTAACGACGCACGGATGTGCAGCGCATCAAAGAAAAGACACCCGCTTGACCGCGCGCTGTTCGGGATGCACATCACAGCCATGAGCAAGAAACCCGACAATGGCTCACGCCCGCCCGCCGGGACAGACGCCCGCGAGGCGCGCCTGGCCGAGGCCTTGCGGGCCAATCTGCGCCGCCGGAAGGCTGCCGCGAAGCCGTCAGGCAAGGCTGCTGAAAAAACGTCTGGCACAAAGCCCTCAGGTCAGGACTAGGATGGAGGCAGCCCCCTTCCTACATGGCAGGCACGCTATTGCCCGTCCCCACACGATTTTCAGGACCGCATTCATGGATCGCATTGTCATTCGCGGGAAATCGCCGCTCAACGGCACCATTCCCATTTCCGGTGCGAAGAATTCGGCGCTGAAGCTGATGGCTGCCTCGCTCCTGACCGATGGCGAGTTGCTGCTGGAAAACATGCCGCGCCTGGCCGACGCCCGTTTTATGGCACACCTTCTGGCCCATCTGGGCGTTGAGGCGGAAGAGCGCACCGGCAACCGGCTGAGCCTGAAGGCAGCCAGCCTCACCGGCACCACCGCCCCGTATGATCTGGTGCGCAAGATGCGCGCGACATTCAACGTGCTCGGTCCGCTACTGGCGCGCGAGGGCAAGGCGAAGGTCTCCCTGCCCGGCGGCTGCGCTATCGGTGCACGGCCCGTCGATCTGCATCTCAAAGCGATGGAGGCACTGGGCGCAAAGATCACGCTGGCAGAAGGCTATGTGCTGGCCGAGGCCCCTGCGGGCGGGCTGATTGGCGGGCAGATCGTCTTCCCCTTCGTGTCGGTAGGCGCCACCGAGCATGCCATGCTGGCCGCCGTGCTGGCGAAGGGCACGTCGAAACTGGAAAACTGCGCGCGCGAACCCGAGATCGAGGATCTCGCCAATTGCCTCAACGCGATGGGCGCGAAAGTCTCCGGCGCCGGGGGCAGCACCATCACGATTGAAGGCGTTTCGTCTCTCAACGGCGCGATCTGGCCGGTCGTCGCCGACCGGATCGAGACCGGCACCTATGCCATGGCCGCGGCGGCTGCCGGCGGCGATGTCACGCTGACCGGCATGGTCCCGGCGCACAATCAGGCACTGTGGGCCGATATGCGCGAAGCGGGCGTGCGCGTGGAAGAGGGCGAGACGTCTGTACGTATCGTGCGTGAGGGCCCCTTGAAAGCTGTCGACATGCAGACCGCGCCCTATCCGGGCTTCCCCACCGATCTGCAGGCCCAGTTCATGGCGCTGATGTGCCTGGCCGACGGCGCCTCGGTGATCCGCGAGACGATATTCGAGAACCGCTTCATGCACGCCCCTGAGCTGACGCGCCTTGGCGCGCGCATTGATGTGCGTGGCAATGAGGCAGTGGTGCGCGGGCCCGCCCCGCTGAAAGGTGCACCGGTGATGGCGACCGACCTTCGCGCCTCGGTCTCTCTGGTCATTGCCGGGCTGGCAGCCGAGGGAGAAACCATCGTCTCCCGCGTTTATCACCTTGACCGTGGCTTTGAACGGCTGGAGGAAAAGCTGTCGGCTTGCGGGGCCGATATCCGCCGTGAGAAGGAAGAGGCATGAGCACCCGGCCATTACGTCTCATCGGGCAGGACGAGAGCGATGTCGCGCCGGTCTCCGCCGCGCTCCAGGACGCAATTGCCCGCATGGGCGATTTGAAATTCGAAGCCCGCGCCCGGCGATTTACGGCCGTGTTCACCCGCTATCGCTGGGAGAAGGTGGCCGGCAAGGGCGAACGCGTGCGTACTGGCCTGCAGGTCAGCTCTGTCAATTCCGTGAAGGCGATGCGGCTGCGCAAGGGCGCGCCTGATGCCTTCGTCTCGCTGCTCTCGCTAACCTTTGAAGCGTCCGTCAATGCGGACGATCCGTCAGGTGTGCTGGTGCTGACCTTTGCCGGCGGCGGCGCGCTGAAGCTCGATGTGGAGTGCGTTGATCTGGTGCTGGCCGATGTGTCCGAGCCCTGGAAAGCAGCGGCGCGTCCTGATCACGAGGCCGGGGACGCATCATGAGCGAACACGCCCCCGAAGACCGCCTGATCGCCATCGAGCTGGATGCCGCCAGCATCGGCAAGGCCGAAGAGAATGTCGAGCATGAGCGCCGCGTCGCGATCGCTGACTTGCTGGAATCCAATCGCTTCCGGCCCGAAGACGGCCCGGGCGGTCCCTATCGCCTGCGCCTTGCCATTGAAGAACAGCGTCTCGTCTTCGATGTCAGCACCGGGGACGGGACTCCTGTGCGCATGTTCGTGTTCTCGCTGGGTCCACTGCGGCGCATCCTGAAAGATTATTTCCTTATCTGCGAAAGCTATTACGAGGCGGTGCGCGATGCCTCGCTCACCCAGATCGAGGCCGTGGATATGGGCCGCAGGGGTGTTCACAACGAAGGCTCTTCGCTGCTCAAGGAGCGGCTGGAGGGAAAGATCGATGTCGATTTTGATACCGCCCGGCGGCTCTTCACGCTGATCTGCGCCCTGCACCGGAGATCTGCGTGAGCGCGCCGCCAGCTGTGCCGGACGTGGTCTTCGTGTGCGGGCGCAATTCGGTGCGCTCGCCCATGGCCGAGGCGCTTTTCCGTAACCAGTTCGGGGCCCGGTTTGATGTGCAATCCTGCGGCGTTGAACCCGCTGATTTTGCTGATGGTTTCATGATTTCGGTTATGCGCGAGCTGGATCTGGATCTGTCCGGCTTTGAACCGAAGGGCCTTGAGGGCGTATCGGCGGGAGCACGGACTCTCGTGATATGCCTTGCGGCGGAAGTGCATGGCGCGGCCGAAGCGTTCGCGGCATCGGTTGGGGCGCGCATAGAGCATTGGCATTTTGCCGATCCGGCCATTATTGAAGGCGGCCGTGAGGCGCGCCTTGATGCCTACCGGGCCATCCGTGACGCATTGAAATCACGCATCAGCACGCTCGCCTTGTGAGCCAATACTGCGGCAAGGCTCGACGTGTGCCCACGATAGGGACTATACAGCCCGCGACGCGCCGCACGGGGCGAGGGCTGATTCCGTCACGACGAGGGAAGAGCCTCCCGATTGCCAGACAAGAGGAGCTGCATGGCGAAGGAAGAATTACTGGAGTTTCCCGGTGAGGTCACCGAACTCCTGCCCAATGCCACGTTCCGGGTTAAACTGGAAAACGATCACGAGATCATTGCCCATACCGCCGGCAAGATGCGCAAGAACCGCATCCGTGTGCTGGCCGGTGACAAGGTGCTGGTCGAGATGACGCCCTACGACCTGACCAAGGGCCGTATCACCTACCGCTTCAAATAGCGTGGGGCCATAGCCATGCCTGCAGATGCGCGCCTTGTTCTGGCGAGTGCCTCGCCGCGCAGGCGTGACCTGCTTACGCAAATCGGCTTCCCGCCCGACGCGGTTTCTCCCACCGATATCGACGAGACAGAAGCGCACGGCGAGCTGCCACGCGCCTTGGCCTTGCGCCTGACGCTTGCCAAGCTCGCTGCGGCCACCGGCCATGACGGGGCCTATGTGCTGGCCAGCGATACGGTGGTCGGGGTGGGTCGGCGCATCCTGCCCAAGACTGAAACCGAGGAGGAAGCGCGCGCCTGCCTGGCGCTGCTTTCGGGGCGCAATCACCGCGTTTTCACGGGCGTGGCGGTGCGCGCGCCCGATGGCCGTGTGGCGCACAGGCTCTCGATGACGCGCGTAGCCGTCAAACGCCTGAGTGCGCAAGAGATTGACGAATACATCGCCAGCGGCGAGTGGCAGGGCAAGGCAGGCGGCTATGGCATTCAGGGCCGGTTTGGCGCGCATATCCTCCAGATCACCGGCAGCTATACCGGCGTGATGGGTCTGCCGGTCTATGAGACACGCCAGTTGCTTGCCGGGCTGGGCTACCGTCCGGGGAGCACCGCCTGATGCGCATCATTGTCGCCGACCATGTAGGTGAAACCCGTGCGGGACTCTTTGAGGGTGACCGCGCGGTTGAGCTGCATATCGAGCGCTGGAGCGAGCGTAAGGCCCGCGCCATTCGCGGGGAAATATATCGCGCGCGCGTGCGCCGGGTCGAGCCGCAGCTCAATGGTGCCTTTCTCGATATCGGACGCGGGCCGGACGGGTTCCTGCCCTTCGGTGCGCAGGGGCGCCCGGCCGGCTTTCATGAGGGCGCCGCCATCGGCGTGCAGATTGCCCGCGAGGCGTTTCAGGAAAAGGGTCCTACCCTGGCACTCCACGAGGTGGAACCCGGCGATGCGCCCGAAGCGCTCCTCACGGCTCCGCCTTTGCCCGAGCGCCTGTCCGGCCAGTTTGACGCGCCGATCCTTACGGCGGCCAAGGCGGGTATTGATATCGATGCCGAGTTTGAGGCAGCGCTGGAGCCGCATGTGCCGCTCAATGGCGGGGGACGCCTCATTATCGAGCCGGTAACGGCGCTGACCGCCATTGATGTGGATTCTGCCGGACGCGCAGGCGGCAAGGGCAATTTCGCTTTTGACCTCAACCGGACTGCTGCGCGCGAGGCTGCCCGCCAGATACGCCTGCGCGGTATTGGCGGGGTGGTTGCCATCGACTTTTTGCCCTTGAAGAAGAAGGGCGATCAGACGGCGCTGGAGGCCACGCTCAAATCCGCGTTCAAGAATGATCCGGCCAAGGTGGATATTGCGCCCGCGTCGCGTTTTGCCATCTTGGAACTGGCCCGCCAGCGCATCGGGCGTGCCCTGCATGAGCAGATGTGGGAAAGCTTTGGCGTGGAAAGTGTTGAAACAGCGGCGCTTGGCACCCTGCGCGCCCTGGAGGCCGAAGGCAGCGCGAACCGCGCCAACCAGCTTGTGCTGGAGGCCGGGGCCGATGTACATGACTGGCTCACCCGTGATCCCATTGGCTGGAACAAGGCGATGGCCTCGCGCCTTGGTGCGCGCTTTACGTTGAAAGCCTCTGATCGCCTCGCGCCAAGAGCGTTCTCTGCCGGGAGGGCGTGATCATGACTGCAAAAGTGAAATGCCCGATGTGCGGCAAGCCGGTGGTTCACGAATTCCGGCCTTTCTGTTCCAAGCGTTGCGCCGATCTGGATCTGCAGAAATGGCTGTCAGACCGCTATGCCGTTCCCGGTGAGCCCGTATCTCCTGAGGCACTGCCGCCCGAGGACGGCGAGTAGAACAGTCTCCCCGCTATCGGGGCCCCGCTGGACGCGCAGGGCCCCTTGCCGGCGTATTGCGTCAGGCGCTATTTGACCGCGCCTGCTGCGGGAGCTACGGCGCGGATTTCTTCCTCGCGGGGATCGACACAATAGCCGATCTGCGCGGTCCAGCCCGACGGAAAGTCCGACCGGTCAAATACCAGCTCGACCGTGCCCCAGTCATACGTCGTTGTGCCCATCGGATCGATAAGGCCTGCCGCGCAGTTGTTTGCGCCGCTCTCGGCCGTCCAGTAACCAACATAGTTGCTGCGACCGCCCATCGCATCAGTGCCCAGACCGTGCAGGAATAGCCGGAACTCCGACGGGGCTATCCCGTCGCCGTAACGATTGAATACAGCGATGTCTCCCAGAGTGTGCTCCCACTGCATGTCGCCATGGGAGGTCGACCACACTTCATCGGCCATTACCGGAGCAGAAAAGGCGGCAGCTGCGATCATCACAGCGCTTAATTTTACAGGCAGATAGGACATATATGATCTCCGGTTGGGAGCACGGTATGTGCCCGAGACTACAGGCGCATATCCGCAAGGGGCGGGCAAACGGAAATAGTCGCCGGCCGCCTGCCATTGGCAGTGCGCCGCCGTTGGGGACGCTCCCCTTTTTTGGCGGCGGCTTCTACATGCGCCACACCCAGACCCTTTGCGCATCACCCCGCCCGCGCTAAACACCTGCCAAACATCCAGACGGAGGAAAACGCCATGGCCGATATTCGCAAATGTCAGGTTCTGGTCGTCGGCGGCGGACCGGGTGGCTATCCGGCGGCTATCCGCGCGGGCCAGATCGGCCTTGATACGGTCATTGTCGACAAGCACGGGCTCGGCGGCACCTGCCTCAATCGCGGCTGCATACCGTCAAAAGCGTTCATCCATGCAGCCTCGAAATTCGAGGAGATGGCGGGCCACGTTGGCAAGGGCGCTCTGGGCATCACGCTGAAAAATGCCCCTGAACTCGACATGGCGGGCGTTACCGCGTGGAAGGACACGATTGTCGGCAAGCTGACTAAAGGCGTCGGCCAGCTTCTCAAAGGAGCCAAGGTCGAAGCCGTCTCCGGCTGGGCCACTTTCTCCGACGCGAAGACCTGCACCGTCGAGATGGAAGACGGCAAGACCCTGACCATCGAGGCGCAGAATGTGATCCTCGCGACGGGCTCGAAAGAGACCGAGCTGCCCTTCCTGCCCTTCGGCGGCGAGGTGATCGGTTCAACGGCGGCGCTGGAACTGACCGAACTGCCCAAAAAGCTGGTCGTCGTCGGCGCGGGCTATATCGGGCTGGAGCTGGGAATCGCCTTTGCCAAGATGGGCTCGGACGTCAGCTTCGTTGAAGCAGCTGACGGCATTTTGCCGCTCTATGACGCTGAGATGACCCGGCCGATCACGCAATGGCTCAAACGCCACAAGATCAATGTCCACCTCAAAGCCCGCGCCAAGGGTGTTGAGGAGAAAGACGGCAAGACCTTCCTCGTCTTCGAGGATGCCTCCGGCAAGGCTGAAAAGCTCGAAGCCGACCGCATCCTCGTCGCGGTGGGCCGCAAGCCCGTCACCGAAGGCTGGGGGCTGGAGAATATGGGCCTCGACATGGAGGGGCCCTTTGTGAAGATCGACGACCAGTGCCGCACGCCCATGCGCGGCGTCTACGCCATTGGTGATCTGGTGGGCGAGCCGCTGCTGGCGCACAAGGCGACCGCACAGGGCGAGCTGGTGGCTGAAGTGATTGCCGGTCATCGCCGCCGGTTTGATCCCAATGCAATCGCCGCCGTTTGCTTTACCGAGCCGGAGATTGTCGGCGTGGGCCTGTCGCCGGACGAAGCCAGGAAGAAGGGCGAGAGCGTTATCACCGGCAAGTTCCCGCTCGCCGCCTCGGGCCGGGCGCTATCCATGGAGGGCGGGGCCGATGGCGGGTTCGTGCGCATCACCGCGCGCGAGAGCGATCATGTGATCCTCGGCATCCATGCTGTCGGCAAGCATGTCAGCGAGCTGTCGGGCGAATTTGCGCTGGCCGTCGAGATGGGCGCGCGCCTTGAGGATATTGCCGGCACGATCCACGTCCACCCGACCCTGACCGAAGGTTTTGCCGAGTCCGCGCTGGCCGCTCTGGGTCATCCGATTCACATTCCGGCTTAGCCGCTTAGCCGCTTAGCCGCTTAGCCCTTGCCCTTCGAGCGCCAACTGGCCGAAGTGTGAGGCTAGTGGCGTGAGTACGTCCCATTCATCCCTCGTCCTGAGGCGCACAAAGCGCGTCTCGAAGGACGAGGGACGAAGCACGAGGGGAAACATTCAGTTCTTATTTGCCCGATTTACTTCCGGGGTTAGGTCGTGGGTTGCTCTTGGGGCCACTTTTTGGGGGTTTGGCCGGAGGAGGATTCGAACCACTGGGTTTCGTCATTTGTTAGTACTCCTATAAATGCAAAAGTGAAGACTGTACGACAATCTGCCCTATTAGTCAATTTTCTCGATCTAACTTATTTAAAGATAAAAATATATAAGATTCAACATATTAAATAAATATTGGATGGTTTATCAAAATATGATATAATTCTTCTTGTTAGTTTATGTCACGGGGCGTTGTTATGAAAAGCCACAGTGAGAAGCGGAATGAAGTGCGGGATGTTGCTGCAACCAAGGGGCCGGAAGGCCCAAAGTGTCCAAGGTGCGGCGCAAGCGTAGGCCCCGCGACAGCAGTGTGTCCAAGTTGTGGATTTGTTATCCTTCCATCGGGCCGGGTCGCCGGATCGTAGGTGTCAACCGACGGATGACAATAAGTCGATAATCGTTACCCGCACTGCCTTGGCGCCGCCGCTGCCAAATTGATGGTTAAAACCTTGCCCCGACCCGCACATACGCCACCCGTCCGCGCGGATCATGCACCTTGGTGTCATAGCCGAGCGGGGTCGGCACGAAGGGCGCCGCCTCGTCGGTGATGTTCAGCGCGCCCGCGGTGAGGGTGAGCGCGGTGCCAGAGAGGTCGAGCGTATAGCGCCCCTGCAGGTCGAGCACGGTCCAGCTCGCGACAGCGCTGCCCGCGCCCTCATCATTGCGGTAACCGGCGATATGGCGCACGCCGGCGCGGGCGCCGAAGCCGCCGCTGGTCCAGTCCAGATACGCGCTGGCACGCCAGTCTGGCACCGAGCGGGCGAAATTGGTGAAATTGCGATTGCCCAGCGCGTCAATCTCGCGATTGAGCACAGGATCCACAATCGTGAACTCGCCAATCCAGCTGGCGTCCGCGCCCCAGCCGAGCGATCCCGCGCCCAGATCAACCGCGTCGCCTCGCAAGGCCAGATCAATACCCGACGCATCCACGCGCGGCGCGTTCACGAAGGCCGCGCGCACCAGCACCACATCGCCTGCCGGTGACAGCTCGATACGCGGATCATCAAACTGGCCATTGTCAGCCAGATCTGCCGCGATGATCGCATTCGCGCTCTCACGCACGATCAAATCCTCATAGCGCACCCGCCAGCCATCCAGCGTCGCGCTCATGCCGGCAAAGCGTGCCGACAGGCCAGCGGAGAAGGTCTGCGCGCGTTCCGGGTCAAGGTCGGGATTGCCGACCGTGCGCACCGGGCGAAACAGGGCCTGCGTGCCGATGGTCAGCGATTGCAGCGTGGTCGTCGCCGAGACTTCCTGATGCAGGGATGGTGCGCGGTAGGAGCGTGACCAGGAGACGCGCAAGGTGATGGCGTCGTTCAGGTTAAACGCGGCGGCAATGCGCGGATCGGTGGAGGAAAAACCGCCCTGGCGCTCATGGCGGGCGGCAAGCTGCACCCGCAGCGCTTGCGTCACTGGCACAATGGCGTCGGCAAACACGGCCTGGGCACTGCGCGCGCCGGCATAGTCCGGCCCGCCGACGATGAAGAGGAAATTGTCCGCGTTGAAATCATCGCCGTGATCCACCTGCAGGCTCTCGCGGCGCAAGTGCGCCCCGAACGCTGCCGAGACCGGCCCGGCGGGCAGGGTGAACAGCGCGTCCGTCGCGGCGGTGAACTCGCCCGTGACGAGGTCCGCGTGCGAATTGCGGATGTTCTCGCCGATAATGTAATCGATCACTTCGGGGCTGTTATAGCGTGGATCAGCGGGGTCCGTGACCAGCCCGCCAGAGCCGAACGGGTTGAAGAAGAAACAGCCGCGCGCCTGATCGCCAGCCGCTACGCCCTGACCGGGTTCGCGGGCCGGGCAATCAGTACCGCCAAATCCCAGTATCGACGCGTTGAAATTGTCCGCCAGCGTGTCGGTGATTGTCGCGCGCAGCGTGTTGCGCGACCAGGTGAGATCCGCCCGCAGGCTCCAGTCACGCCCGGCGGCTTCCATATCATGTTCAAGGCTCGCCTCTGCGCGCCAGGTGCGATGTGCAAAGCTGCGCCGGGCTGCACCGGCCCTCTCACCCAGCGGGCGGCCCAGCCAGACCACATCGCGCCCGAATGGATTGGCGGGATGGTTTTGGGAAATGGTGGGAAAGCGCAGGTTGGCCAGCGATGGCGAGTTGCCGCGCTCGACATCCTGCGCTGCGCCGGCCAGACGCAGCGCGATGCGGGTATCGCCAAAGTCGCCGGTCAGGGCGGTAAAGCCGGAGAGGCGCTCTTCATCGGTCAGGACCGAGAAAAACTGGCCGAAATCGAGCCCGCACGAGCCGATCTGACCGAAGGGCGTTTGTGCGCCGGTCGCCAGCGGCCGCCCGCCTGCGGCCACGCAGTCAGGGTCCAGCACCGGCGCCGGGCCACCATTGCCATTGGTCACTTCAAACCCGCCGCCGGGGGCGAGGATGTAGAATGCGCCTGGCTGGCCCAGCGAGGAGAGGCCTGTGCCCGGCGCGAATGGAGTTTCAAATCCTTCAAGCCCCTGACGGTCGGACCATTCGATCGCGCCTGTGACATGCCAGCGGCCCAGCTCGCGCCCCGCGATGGCGCCGAGCGTATAGCCCGTGCCGGATCCGGAAAATTCTGTCGGCCCGCGCCATTCGGCAAAGGTTTCCAGGCCGTCGAACCGGTCACGCGTGATGACATTGATGACACCAGCCACCGCGTCCGCGCCATAAACCGGGGATGCGCCATCGCGCAGTATCTCGACGCGTTCCACGGCCAGTGACGGCACCAGCGCATTGAAATCGACAAAGCTGGACCCGTCATCGGCGGCGACGCTGGCGACGGTCTGGCGCTGGCCGTTGATCAGCACCAGCGTCGCGCCAAGCCCCAGGCCGCGCAAATTAACGCTCGCGGTGCCGGAGGTGTCGTTCTGGGTGCCCGGATCTTCATTGAATTCAGAGCCGGTGACGAACGTCTGGAAGACCAGCGCCTCGCCAATGCGGGCAAACCCGGCTGCATCGATGTCGTCCCGGCTTATCCGGCTGACCGGGCGGTCCGCTTCCAGCGCGCCCGGCGCGCGGCCGCCGGTCACCGTGATCGTCTCGCGCGGTCCGGCAGGCTCCTGTGCGAACGCGGGTGCCGCGCAGGCGCAAAGGGCAGTGCTGGCCAGAAGGCCACGGAAGATTGCGTGCATGGTCAGGATCTCTTCAGGCAGGGAATTGGTCGGGATCAGCCCGTTAGCAGTGCGCACCGCGCCGGGCAAGGCGTGACCGGCGTTTACATAGTGCGCCGCGTTCATGTGCAAAGTGTCGGTTCAGATGCGCCGCCCCCCATGGACAGGGCGAAAAACCGGCCCTATAAACCGCGCTCTCCGCTTGCCGGAGCGTGCCCAGGTAGCTCAGTTGGTAGAGCAGCGGATTGAAAATCCGCGTGTCGGTGGTTCGATTCCGCCCCTGGGCACCATTTCCCTGCTTTTCCCGGTACCCGCTTGCCAGAGTGCCCGCGCCCCTGCGGTCTGCCGGTTATTGCGCGGCCTGACGGGCCGGAATGATGTCAGCCGGTTCGAACGCATCGGTGACGAGCACGTCGCGGATCAGGTCTTTCGCGTCGATAATCTCCTGATACTCATCGGCGGTCAGCACGCCCTCGGCCACGGCGTCATCGGGTTTGACACCGGCCTTTTTCACCTTTTTCAGCAAGACATCGCGGCGTACTATTGCCTCATATCCGCGTTCAAGAACGGCTAGCGGGTCATCGCCCGAACCGCGATAGATGCTGGCTGCCAGCCGGTCGCGCACATCGCCGGGTTCCATCAGGCTTTCCGCGACGGTGTTCATCAGGGCGTCAGAAGGCGGGCGGCGGTGCAGACCCAGCGGGCAGAGGACCAGTCTTAGAATGATGCGCCAGTGCAGGCCCGGAAAGTGCGCAATGACAGAGCGCAGGCGCGCCTCAATGCGGTGCAGACCGTCCTGCATGCACCAGTCCAGGACGGGCCGGTCCGATGCCCGCCGTCCGTCGGTTTCGAAGCGTTTGATGGCGGCGCACAGCAGATAGATTTCAGACAGGATGTCGCCCAGCCGCGCTGACAGGCTCTCCTTGCGCTTGAGTGCGCCGCCCAGAATGCCCAGCGCCATTTCCGAGACCACGGCCAGCCGGGCCGAGGCGTGGGAGAGAGCCCGGTAATGGGGGGCGAGGTCACCGGCTCCCGCCGGAGCGCTGGCGAAACGGCCAAGGGTGAGCCCGTGCCAGAACGTGCGGGTGAAGTTTGCGATGTCGTGGCCGATATGGGCAAACAGCGCCTTGTCGAAGGCTATCAAGCCCGCTTCGGCGTCCGGGTTGCGCACCGCCTCCATCTCCCTGAGGAGATAAGGGTGGCAGCGTATCGCGCCCTGGCCGAAAATGATCAGGCTGCGGGTGAGGATATTTGCCCCTTCCACCGTGATCGCCACGGGCAGGGATTTGTAGGCGGTGGCGAGATAATTACGCGGCCCTTCGATGATCGCCTTGCCCGCATGAATATCCATCGCATCATTGATGCTTTGGCGCAGGCGCTCGGTCGCATGGTATTTCATGACCGCGGAGACGACGGCCGGCTTCTCGCCGGAATCAATCCCGGCTGCGGTCAGCCGCCGGGCGGCATCAAGCTGGTAGGCGGAGCCGGCAAGGCGGGCCAGCGGTTCGCGTACGCCTTCAAACTGGCCGATCGGCAGGCCGAACTGTTCGCGTACGCGGGCATAGGTGGCCGACGTCCAGGCGGCAACAGATGCTCCCGCGCAGCTCATGGAGGGCAGCGAGATGCCGCGCCCGGCGGCCAGCGCCCCCATCAGCATTTTCCAGCCCTGACCTATCTGCTCGCGTCCGCCCAGCACGTGGTTCAGCGGTACGAAAGCCCCGTCGGCCTCGACCGGGCCGTTCTGAAAGGCGAGGCCGGCGGGCAGATGCCGGTGGCCGGTTTTCACGCCCGGCGTGTCAGCAGGCACCAGCAGGACCGTGATTCCAAGGTCTTCTTCCTCGCCCAGCAAACCGTCAGGATCATGCAGGCGGATGGCCAGACCGATCAGCGTGGCGACCGGGGCGAGCGTGATATAGCGCTTGTTGCAGGTGAACTCGATACCGAGCACCTTTTTCCCGTCAATCTGGCGTTCGGTGACGACCCCGTAATCGCTCATGCCCGATGCATCAGAGCCGGCCTCGACGCCGGTCAGGGCAAAGCAGGGAATGTCCGTTCCGCGCGCCAGGCGCGGCAGGTAATGGTCCTTTTGCGCATCGGTGCCATAAAGCAGCAGCAGCTCGCCCGGCCCGAGCGAGTTGGGCACCATTACGGTGATGGCGGCGGTGATCGAGCGCGTACCGATCCGGCGCACGATCTGGGAATGGGCAAAGGCTGAAAATCCCTTCCCGCCATATTCTTCAGGGATGATCATGGCGAAGAAGCCCTCGGCCACCATGAACGCCCACACATTCTCCGGCAGGTCGAAAAGCGTGTGTTCGATCTGCCAGTCGTCCAGCATGGCGCAGAGCTGCTCCACCGGCCCGTCGATAAAGGCCTGTTCGGCAGCGGTCAGCTTTCCAGTCTCAATGGCGGCAAACGCCGCCCAGTCGGGTTTGCCGGACATGATATCCTGGTCCCACCAGACCGTGCCGGCCTCGATGGCCTGGGTTTCGGTGTCTGACATGTCTGGCAGCACACCGGCATACCAGCGCATCAGCGGGCGGGTGATCAGCGTGCGGCGCAATGAAGATAGCGACATGAGTGCTCCTGCAAATCGCGGTTTTTGCGAAACCTCCCCAGCATAACAGACTTTTGGGTGTTCCGATTGTGTGACCGGGTAACGGCTGGCCGCCCGGCCGGTTCCTGCCGGGTGTGGCCGCCTCGTGGTGCGGACGGCGGCTTTCGCTGACGGCCCGGCGGCGCTAAAGCTGGCCACCACGGTGATGGCGGTATCAGGACGGGCGGCGCGGATATGTGGAATTTCATCCGCACCAATGCGCGCTGGCTGCTGGCCGGCCTGCTGCTGACCTTCTTCTCTTCGTTCGGCCAGACCTTCTTCATCGGGCTTTCGGGCAATGCGCTGCGTGCCCGGTTTGATCTGAGCGAAGGCGAGTTCGGCCTGATCTATATGGGCGCGACTCTGGCAAGTGCTCTGGTCCTGCCGTGGGCCGGACGGACGCTTGATTATGTTGACGGCTGGAAGGTGGCCGGAGTCTCGCTACCGCTTCTGGCGGGGGCGTGCCTGCTCATGGCTTTCGCGCCCCATGTTGCGGTAATGGGGGCCGCAATCTGGCTGCTGCGCCTGTTCGGGCAGGGCATGATGACCCATATCGCCCTGACCCAGACCGGGCGCTGGTTCGCGGCCAGCCGGGGGCGGGCGGTCTCTCTCGTGGTGCCGGGCCACCAGCTGGGCGAGGCCATCCTGCCGATGAGCTTTGTGGCCGTCGCGGCCCTGCTGGGATGGCAGGGTGCGTGGATCGCCGCCGCGCTTTTGATACTGCTTTTCGCGTGGCCGGTCATAGTGACGCTCTTGCGCCGGGAGCGCACACCGCAAAGCGAGGACATAGCCGCAGCGCAGGGCGGGCGCCAGCGCCAGTGGACCCGCGGCGAGGTGCTGCGCGACCCGGTATTCTACCTGCTGCTGGCCGGCGTTCTGGCACCGCCCTTTATCGGCACCACTATTTTCTTCCACCAGGGGCATTTCATTGAGTTGCGCGGATATGATGCGCTTGTCTTTGCCAGCGCCTTTCCGCTGATGGCGGTGACGACGATTGTGTTCGGCTTTGTCTGCGGCGGCCTGATCGATCGTTTCGGCGCGCTCAATATCGTGCCCTTCTTTCTGGTTCCGCTCACCATTGCCAGCCTGACGGCCGGCCTGCTGGAGCCGGTCTGGGGCGTGTATCTGTTCATGTTTCTGGTTGGCGTCAGTTACGGGTTCACTGCAACCCTGTTGGGCGCGCTCTGGCCCGAAGTATATGGCGCGCGCCATCTGGGCAGCATCCGCTCGGTGATCGTCGCATCGATGGTGCTGGCGACCGCCATGGGGCCGGGCCTGACCGGGCTGCTCATTGATCTGGGCATCAATCTGCCTGACCAGCTGATTTTCATGGCCGTGTGGTGTGTGCTGGCGTCGGTATGCCTGTGGTTTGCAGCGCGTGCGGTGCAGCGGCGTCTGGTCACCCCGGCATGAACGCATGGCAGCCATGCAGGGCGTCTTGTGCCCTTGTCATGGTGCGGTGCAGCATGTAGACCCCCCAAGGCGTAACAGCGCTCCCGCCCTCGCTGCGGCTTGGCGCGCAATCTGACATCGGTGTCCGGTTCGATGGCCGCTCCTTCAGGGGACAGCCAGAGATAGGGCGCATGCCTTGCGAGACCCCGCTCATGAATTTGCCCGTACCCGCCTTTGATTTCGAAATTCTCCGCCGTATCCGGGCCGAATGGTTCGGCAATGTGCGCGGGGATGTGCTGGCAGGGCTGGTCGTCGCTCTGGCACTGATTCCCGAGGCCGTGGCCTTTTCCATTATCGCCGGCGTGGACCCGCAGGTCGGGCTTTTTGCCAGCTTCTCGATTGCCGTACTGATTGCCTTTACCGGCGGGCGTCCGGGCATGATTTCCGCAGCGACGGCCGCCACGGCTGTGTTGATGATCACGCTGGTGCGCGATCACGGCCTGCAATACCTGCTCGCCGCCACCGTGCTGGCCGGTCTTCTCCAGATCGGGGCGGGGCTTTTGAAGCTCAGCTTCATCATGCGCTTTGTATCGCGCTCGGTGCTGACCGGCTTCGTCAACGCGCTGGCGATCCTGATCTTCCTGGCTCAGATACCCGAGCTGACAAATGTGACCTGGGTCACCTATGCGATGGTCGCGGGTGGACTGGCGATCATTTACGGCTTCCCTTATCTCACCAAGACGATTCCTTCGCCGCTGGTGTGCATTGTCGTGCTGACCGGGCTGGCGATGTGGCTGGGCCTTGATGTGCGCACCGTGTCGGACATGGGCGAGCTGCCCTCCACCCTGCCAGTCTTCCTGATTCCCGACATTCCGTTCAATGTCGAAACCCTGATGATCATCCTGCCCTATTCAGGTGCGGTGGCCATGGTTGGATTGCTGGAATCGCTGCTGACGGCGCAGATCGTCGATGATCTCACCGACACGCCGTCTGACCGCAACCGCGAGTGCATTGGGCAGGGCATCGCCAATACGGCCACGGGCTTTATCGGCGGCATGGCGGGCTGCGCGATGATCGGCCAGTCCATCATCAATATCAAATCGGGCGGACGCGGACGCCTCTCCAGCCTGATGGCGGGTGTGTTCCTGCTGTTCATGATCCTGGTGCTGGGCGAATGGGTGGGGCTGATCCCCATGCCCGCGCTGGTCGCGATCATGATCATGGTCTCGATCGGAACGTTCTCTTGGCGCTCGGTGAAAAATCTGCGTGACCACCCGAAAAGCTCCAGCTTCGTGATGGTAGCCACGGTCGCCACCGTGATTTTCAGCCATAACCTGGCGATCGGCGTGGGTGTTGGCGTGTTGCTGTCGGGGATATTCTTCGCATGGCGGGTGTCGCGCAACTTTGCCGTCATAACGCAAGCGAGCGAGGACGGGCGCGAGCGGGTTTACACCGTTTCCGGCCAGCTCTTCTTCGCCTCGTCGGAGGACTTCATGAAAGCCTTTGATTTCAAGGAAGCGCTGGACAAGGTGACGATTGACCTTTCAGCTGCCCATATCTGGGATCTTTCCAGCGTGGCGGCCATCGACATGGCCGTGCTCAAGTTTCGCCGCGAGGGCGCAGATGTCGAACTCAAGGGCATGAACGATGCCAGCCGGACGCTGGTCGACAGGCTGGGCATTCACGACAAGCCCGGCGCACTTGAGCGCCTGATGGGCCACTAGGAGGCCGTAATCATGACCCACCTTATCGCCCTTGTTGATGGTTCGCCCTATGCTCAAAGCGTGTGTGACCACGCAGCCTGGGTCGCGTCGAAGACCTCAGCCAGTATTGAGCTGCTTCACGTGCTGGGCCGCCGGGAAACGTCAAGCGCGCCCGCAAATCTCTCGGGCAATCTGACGCTCGGCGCACGTTCTGACCTGCTCGACAAACTCGCCGCACATGATGCGGAGCGCGCCAAGCTGGCCAAGGATCGCGGGCGGATCATTCTGGACGCGGCCAAGGCGGTGCTGGAGGCTGGCGGCGCCGGCACGGTAACGGCACGCCTGCGCCACGGCGACGTGGTCGATGCCCTCCATGAGGTCGAGGCTGATGCAGACCTGATCATACTGGGCAAGCGCGGCGAGGCGGCAAACTTTGCCAAAGGGCATCTGGGCTCCAATCTTGAGCGGATTGTCCGCGCGGCCACCCGGCCAGTCATGGCGGCATCGCGCGCCTTCCAGCCGGTGGCACGCGCGCTGATCGCCTATGATGGCGGCGCCAGCGCTGACAGGGCTGTTGCGCATCTGGCCGGCGGCAAACTCCTGCAAGGGGTGCCGATTGATGTTGTGTCAGTGGGTGAGGAGACGTCAGAGCGGCGCACAAGGCTGGACGCAGCGGCAGAGAGATTGCGCGCTGGCGGCCATGACGTCACGAGAGAACTTCTTCCCGGCAAGCCGGAGGAAGCCATTTCGGCGTATATCCGGGCGCATGGAATCGGTCTGCTGGCGATGGGCGCCTACGGGCATTCCCGCATCCGCAATCTGGTCATTGGCAGTACCACGACCGAGATGCTGCGTTCGTGCCCGATACCGGTCATGCTATTCCGCTAGGCGCGCAGCCTGCTTGCCGCCGTGAACGGGTATGGTTAGGGCTGTCGCCATGAGTATGACGCAACGCCCATCAGATGATCTGGAAGCGCGCTATCGCGCGTTGATCGAAAACGAGCTGGCCCAGTTACAGGCACTTACCGACGCGGGCGGTTCAGACCGTTCTCCGGTGGAGCTGGACCAGCAGAGCATCGGCCGGGTATCGCGGGTCGATTCGCTGCAGGTTCAGGCCATGGCGCACGCCTCCGAGCGGCGCCGCAAGGCCCGCCGCAGCCAGTTGCAAGAGGCGCTCAAGCGGCTGGATGCGGGCGAGTTCGGCTGGTGCGCTGAATGTGGTGAAGCCATTGCCGGTAAACGTCTCGACATCGACCCTGCGGTGACGCGATGTGTGGAGTGCGTTTCGTCCTGACTCCCGCGCGCCCGCCTGTCTGGTGAGCCCGGCGGTGATGCGCGGCCTGAAATATGGTGGCGGGGGCTTGCTCTCTCGCTCAGTCCGGTGCTGGATAAGCGCCCGCCTTTCGGCTAGCACTTCCATAAATCACAAAGAGCTGGGGTCCCCTCATGACTAATTCCTCTTCATCATCCAAACCTGCCAAGGTCGGCATCCCTGACAATGGCGAGGATCTCGCCTTTTTCATGGGCGAGAAATGCTCCGTGGAAGGCGCTGTTCTCGATGTCGACGGCGCGGCCCGCGTTGACGGCCAGTTCAGCGGCAAGCTGCGCGCCGTACACCTGATCGTCGGCGAGAAAGGCCATGTTGCCGGAGATATTTCCAGCGAGACGGCTGACATCATGGGCAGCGTGGAAGATACGCTGGTGCTGTCCGGCAAGCTGACCATCCGGGAAGCCGGCCGCATCGAGGGCACGATCACCTACGGCTCGCTGGAGGCCCATGAGGGTGCCCAGCTTATTGGCCAGATCAACACGCAAGGCCGGGCAACGCGCACCGAGGGCACGTCCTCGCTGAGCAATCTGCGCTCTGCGATCTCGCAATCCGCGCGCGATGTCAGCTCTGCACCCAAGCCTGCCGACACCCCAGCCTCCACCGACGGTGACAGCACCGACAGCGAATCCTGATCCACGCTGATCTCTGTGGGCAAGGGAACCGGGACGGCAAGGTCATGACCTGCAACACGGTAATGTTCGCAAACGCCAAGGGTGGTGCGGGGAAGAGCACGCTTGCCTTCCTCAGCGCCATCCATTTCGCTGCGACATATGATTTGCGGGTGTGCGTGATCGATTTCGACCGTCTGCGCACGACCTATAATGCCGTGCGCCGGTTCGCCGGGTCTGGCGTACAGTCCTACTATCTGGCCGATGAGCACGGCGAGGGGCACAGGGTGTCGCCAGACGCCGTGCGTGCGTCGCTGGTAACTCGGCGCGCGGCCAGCGACGTGCTTTTCGTTGACACCCCTGCCGGTTTTCCTGCCGATACCATGGTGCCCGCGATACAGCCCGACGCTATCTTCGTCCCGGTTTCGGTCTCTGACGCGGATATCATGGCAACCAAGGCCTATCTGCCGGAGCTGGAAGAGGCGGCGGCACGCGTTGCCGAGACCACTGGCGTGCGCCCGCGCATCATGCTGGTGCCAAACCAGGTGTTCGCAGAAGATCAGGCCCTGCGCATCCGCGATGCTTTCCGCGGCCATGCTGTACGGATTGCGCCTGCGCTTGCGTTCTCGCGTGCTTTGCGCGAAGTCTTTCACTTCGAACCTGGCGACACCAATATCGCGTCGGTTTATCTCGAAGATGGCGGCTTTTTTAAATGGATGTCGGCGGATATTTTCGCTCTTCGGCAGATGCAGTTGCGGCAGGGCTGAACCGGCTTGGTGCCGGACTATGCGCCGCTTTTGTGCTGGCCACAGCGGGAGCGTGCGCCCCGACTCTGAGCGTTACGGGCATTGGCGAACTGCCGCCTGAAGTCATCCGCCAGCCAATACTTGTCGTATCTGGCCGCGCGCCGACCGGGGATGGCGTCCTGTACGGACGTGGCCGGTCGGACACGCTGGGTTACGACCTCGTTACCGTATCCATTCCACCTGATCGCGAGCCGGGCCGTATCCGCTACCCGCGCGGTACACCCGATCCGCTGCGTTATTTCACGCTGGCCTCTGCCGAACCGATAGAAAGCGGGGACCTCTTCATTGAGGCCTTGAACCGCCAGCTCTCCCAGCTTGATGACGAAGAGCGAACCCTGATCATTTTCGTACACGGGTACAATGAGAGCTTTGGCAGCGGGCTTTTCCGCTTTGCCCAGATGGTGCATGATTTCGAGATACCCGGCGTGCCGCTATACTTCGCCTGGCCGAGCGCAGGTGATCCGCGCTTGTATGCCTATGATCTTGATAGCGTCTTCATTAGCCGCGACGGCTTTGCCGAAACGTTACGTATGGCTGCGGACGCGCAGGCTGACCGCATCATGATCATTGCCCATTCCATGGGCTCAATGCTGACGCTGGAGGCTTTGCGTGACCTGTCCGAGGCAAATGACACCGCCGTATTGTCGCGTATCGGCCAGGTGGCCCTTATGTCGCCAGACCTGAGCATTGATGTGTTCCGCAGTCAGCTGGCCGTCGTCGGTGGCGTCTCCGACATTGATTTTGTTGTCTTCACCTCGACCCGCGACCGGGCCTTGCAGGCATCGGCGGCCCTGCGCGGACAGACAGACCGGCTCGGTTCGCTCAGGTCCATCGAGGAAGTGTCGGACTTGCGCCTTACTGTCGTGGATGTTTCGGGATTCGACACGTCTGATCCTCTGCGCCACTCGACGCTGACCATGTCGCCCGAGCTGATCGCCCTGTTTGCCGGTACGCGCGATTTCGGGGTCGAGCCAACGCCGCAGGCGGGCGGGGTGCGCGGCCCGCTGAGCCTGACCATCAATGTCGTGCGTCAGGCGACCGAGATCATTCTGGCACCAGCCGCTGCCGCGGCGGATGTACTGGAGGGATCCGGCGCGCGCCAGTAAGGATCAGCCGCCCGGCATCTCGTAGAAGGTTGGCGAGCCGGGTCCGACCGGCATGCCCAGCACGAATGTCCACAGGAAGAACAACGCTGTCCACGTCACCAGGAAGAACATCGAATAGGGCAGCATCATTGCGATGACGGTGCCGATGCCGAGATTTTTGTCGTAGCGCGTCATCCAGGCCAGGATCAGGCCAAAATAACTCATCATGGGCGTGATGATATTGGTAGATGAATCGCCGATCCGGTAGGCGGCCTGAATGACTTCGGGCGAATATCCCACCAGCATCAGCATGGGCACGAATATGGGTGCGGTAACGGCCCATTGCGCGCTGGCGGAGCCCAGCATCAGGTTCACAATGCAGCACATGAAGATGAAGCCGATGAAGATGGCCGGCCCTGTCAGGCCGCTATCGGTGAGAAACTGCGCGCCCAGCACGGCAAAGATTGCGCCAAGGTTCGACCAGCCAAAGAACGCAACGAACTGGGCGGCAAAGAAGACCAGCACGATGTAGAGGCCGAGAGTGGAGATGGCTGAGGCCATCGCTTCAATCACATCGCGGTCGTTCTTCATTGTCCCGGCGGCCCGGCCATAGGCGAAGCCGACAATCACGAAGAACACGAATATCCACGTGACAAACCCGGTGAAGAACGGCGCCTGCTGGAAGATGGAGCCGGTATCGGGATTGCGAAGCGCGCCCCAGCCGGGAAGCCAGCTGGCAAGGTCCATTTCCGGCATCAGCGTCCAGGCCATGGCGGCGAAAACCGCCAGCGTGGCCATGCCCGCCCACATCAGGCCCTTTTTCTCCTGACCGGAGACAGGCTGCATCATCTTGTCGTCGAGCACGGCCGGGTCGGCGCGGCTGGGATCATAGGGTCCGAGCTTCGGCTCGACGATGAAGATGGTCACCAGCGAACCGATAATGGTGATGAGAAAGGTGCTGACCACCATGAAATACCAGTTGGCCGGTGCCGCCACGACATAGGCCGGATCAATCAGCTGCGCGGCTTCGGTGGTGATGCCCGCCAGCAGTGGGTCGATCGTGCCGATCAGAAGGTTTGCGCTATAGCCGCCTGATGTACCGGCGAAGGCGGCGGCCATACCTGCCAGCGGGTGGCGTCCGAGTGCGTAGAATACTGCTCCGGCCAGCGGCACGAGCACGACATAGCCCATTTCCGACGCGGTGTTGGACAACACGCCGGCAAAGACGACGGCCACGGTGACCGTGTGCCGGTTCGCGCCGAGCACGATGGAGCGCACGGCGGCGGAGAGCAGGCCGGACTTTTCCGCCACCCCGACGCCCAGCATCGCCACCAGCACCACGCCCAGCGGGGCAAAGCTGGTGAAATTGGTTGTCAGGCTGGTGAAGATGCGCCGGAAGCCGTCCTCATTCATCAGGCTGACCGCGCTGATCATGCCGTCTTCAGACCGCCCGCGTGCGCCTTCGGGGCGCGGGTCCTCCACGCTCAGCCCCATCAGATCGCCAAACAGGCCCGAGGCCAGGATCATCAGCCCGGCAAGAAGCGCGAACAGGGTAACCGGGTGGGGCAGGAGATTGCCCAACCATTCCACACCATCCAGAAAGCGGGTGAAGGCACCGCGCTTTCCAGCGCGCGTCTCAGGGGTCTTCTCTGTCACGGGAAGCTCTTTTTTCTGATGAAGGAAAGGCCCACCTTGCCCCGCGGGGGTACAAAGGTCCAGAAAGTCCGCTGCGGCGGAGCGCCTAGGCGTTTACGGGCGGTTCGTGGTCTGGCTCAGGCGTGTCGGCAAGCATCGGCCCGTCGCTCGCTTCGGGTATCCAGATCCATATCTGGCCGTCAATATCGCGGACCGGATAGCGCAAGACCCGGATCCTGCCGATATCCATTTCCTGGCCTTCGACCAGGCACGGTATCGCCTGACACGTGCCGTCTGGCCCGAACCGCCAGCCATGGTAAGGGCATTCGATCTGCGGCACGTCGAGTGTCTTGCCGTCGATAACGCTGCCCTCAGCACACAGCCGCCCGGCTGACAGCAGCACGCCCCGGTGCGGACACAGATCGCGCAAGGCAAACACATCGCCGCCGCGCGTCCGCGCGATCACGACAGGCTCGCCGAGGAACACCTTGTGCACCATCTTGCCGCGCTTGAGCGCCCGCGAAGGCATCGCTCGGTTCCAGGCATTGCGCTGAAAATCGGTCAAGGTCAGGCTCCGGCGAGGCGTTGAGACAGTGATACGCCGGTTATGGGGTGAAGCTGCGCGCGCATCAAGCGCCTGTACTCCCCCCATGTTGCGCGGATTGCCCTTTGCTGCGCCTAGCCTTTATGGTCTGGCGCAACTGACCTGACCCGTTCGCAAAAGGATACCCGCATGCGCGCACTGATCTGCAAGGAATTTGGCCCGTTCGAGAATCTGGAAGTCGCCGAGGTGGATGCCCCGCCGCTGAACGAAGGCTTTGTGCAGGTCGATGTGAAGGCTGCCGGTGTCAATTTCCCGGACATTCTCCTGGTTGAGGGCAAGTATCAGGCGCAGCCGCCTTTTCCCTTCATTCCCGGAACCGAATGCGCCGGTATTGTTTCCGAGCTTGGCAAGGGCGCGTCCGGTTTCAAGCCCGGTGACCGGGTGATCGTGGCCACCATGCTGGGCGGGTTTGCCGAGCAGGCGGTCGCACCGGCCGCGCAGGTCATCCCGATCCCGGATTCGATGAGCTTTGAGCACGCGGCAGCCTTCACCACCATTTACGGCACCTCCTATCATGCGCTCAAGCAGCGCGCGAAGCTGCAGCCGGGCGAGAGCGTGCTGGTGCTGGGCGCGGCGGGCGGCGTCGGGCTGGCCACCGTGCAGCTTGCCAAGGCCATGGGCGCGAAAGTGATCGCGGCGGCGAGCTCGGCCGAGAAGCTGGAGATCGCCCGCGAAGCGGGCGCTGACGAGCTGATCAACTACACCACCGAAGACCTCAAGGCGCGGGTGCGCGAGATCACCGGAAACAAGGGTGTGGACGTGGTCTACGATCCCGTTGGCGGGGATTATTCGGAAACCGCGCTGCGCAGCACGGGCTGGGGCGCACGCTATCTGGTGATCGGTTTTGCCGCCGGGCCGATCCCGAAAATCCCGCTCAACCTGGCGCTTCTCAACAGCCGGGACATTCTGGGCGTGTTCTGGGGCGCGTGGGCGGGCCGTAATCCGCGCGAAAATGCGATGAACATGAAAGAGCTGTTCGACCTCTACGAGGCCGGAAAGATCGTGCCGCACATATCAGCGGCCTATCCGCTGGAAGACTTTGCCAAGGCCTTCGCCGACATCATGGAGCGCCGGGTCAAAGGCAAGGTGATCCTGACCTTCTGATTTCGCGCCGTTCTGACCATCACTGCCCTGACAGGGGCGATGCCCGGAGTTGACGATGATGCGTATCGCGCTTGCCTTTGCTGCCGTGTTGATTGTCATGCCGTTCGCCCATGCCGGTCAGGAGCGCTCCGGAGAGGCTGATTGGTCCATCATCATCCATGGCGGCGCGGGCGTGATCGAACGCGGCGCTATGGATGAAGAGACGGAGGCGGCCTATCGCGCCACCTTGCAGCGCGCGCTGGAGCAGGGCGGGGCCATGCTGCGTGAGGGTGCTGACGGGATTGATGTCGTCGAAGCGCTCATCCGGACCTTTGAAGACGATCCGATGTTCAATGCCGGGCGTGGCGGTGTGTTTACCGCCGAAGGCCGGGTGGAGATGGACGCATCGGTGATGATCGGTTCCACGCGCGCAGCCGGTGCGGTGGCGGGCGTGACCAGCGTCCGTCATCCCATTTCGCTGGCCAGAGCCGTGATGGAGCACAGCCCGCATGTGATGCTGGCCGGGGAAGGGGCGCAAGGCTTTGCCGCCGAGCGCGGGCTGGAACTGGCCGATCAGGCTTTCTTCTTCACCGAGCGACGCTGGCAGGCGATGGAACGCCAGGTGCAGCGCATGGGACTGCCCGTGCCACCGCGACCCGAAGGTGCGCCGGAGCCTGAGCCGGTCAATGAAGGCGCGCTGGACATCATGGAGCGCGAGCACCGCTTCGGCACGGTCGGTGTGGTGGTGATGGACACCAATGGTGTCACGGCGGCGGGAACCTCTACCGGCGGCACGACCGCCAAGCGCTGGGGCCGGGTTGGCGACACGCCGATCATCGGCGCAGGCACCTGGGCCGATGAGCGCTGCGGACTGTCGGCCACCGGCACGGGCGAATACTTCATCCGCTTCAACGTGGCGGCGTCCATCTGCCGGGAGGCAGAACACCGCGCGCTCGAATCCGGGGCGGAGGGCGCGGCGCAGGCCGCTGCCGATGCGATGATGGCGCGCCTTCTGGAAGACGGCGGCGATGGCGGCATCGTCATGCTGTATCTGGGCGAGCCGGTCTGGGCGATGAATACGCCGGGCATGTATCGGGCAAGCTGGGGCGAGGGCCGCGAGCCCTATGTCGCCATTTATGATGACGAGTAGGCTTGCTGCCTGTCATCGTCGTGTGACACACGCAGCCTATTGAACGTTCAGCTCTGTTTGCGGAGAAGTCCATGCGCGCGCCTGATCCTGCCCATCTCAAACTCCTGGCCGTATCGGCGTTTGCACTTCTGCTAGCGGCCTGTCCGGAGCCGGTCGGCGAGATTGAAGCGCCTGCACCTTCGGCCAGTATTTCAGAGGCCGAGCAACGGCTCGCCGAGGCAGTACAGGCCGATGATGGCAGCCTTCCCGAGCCATCTGTGGCCGCTATCGCGCCGGAGGGGCAGGCCATCCCGGACGTGCTGCGCTGTCTGATGGAGCGTGACACGACGCTGGTCAGCGCCCATCGCGGCGGCGTGGAGCCGGGCTTTCCCGAACATGCAATCGAGACCTTCGCCAACACGCTGGCCAGCGGGCCGATGCTGCTGGAGATGGATGTGCGCCGCACTGCCGACGGCGTGCTGGTGATGATGCACGATGAGAGTCTGGACCGGACAACCACCGGCACGGGCAATATCTCCGATCTCACCTTTGCCGAGCTGACAGCCTTCCAGCTGGTCGATGACGAGGGAACGGTCACGCCCTACCGCATCCCCAGCCTGTCGGAAGTGCTCAACTGGGCGCGCGGCCGGGCCTTTGTCCAGCTTGACCTGAAACGCACTGTGCCCGTCGAGGCGCTGGTCGACGCTATCGTCTCCAACGATGCGCTCTCCTACTCCATGGTCATTACCTACACGGCTGAGGATGCGTTGCGGGCCGCGGCGGCCCATGATGATGTCGTGATCTCGATTCAGCTCACCGATCAGGAACGCCTGGACGAGCTGACGCAAGCGGGCATCGACCCTGCACGGCTTGTCGGCTGGACAGGCGTGCAGCGCGAGCTGGATCCGGCTGTCTGGAGTCACCTGATTGCGGCCGGAATTCCGCCGGTGACCGGCACGCTCTGGCATATCGACAGCGCCGTGCTGGAAAGCGGCGATGTGTCCATCTATCGCGGGTTTGCCGATGGCGGCGTGGCAATGATCGCGTCGGACCTGCACTGGACGGTCTATGAGGCGCTTGAAGAGCGCCAGAACACGGTCGCGGCGTTTCAGGCGTGTACGGCGGGCTAGTCTGCCCTTGCCTTTAGGGCCCGTTGCTTGACCCATTTGCCAGCCGGAGCGGGCTTAGGCACATTTGCCCTGTAATACGCCCCCTTGCCGCGAACGCCCTTCCATTTAGTTTCAGATGTAACTAAATTGGCATTCCGGCCGGAACGGAGGACACGAGATCATGTCGCGCAAATGGATTTACACCTCACGCAGCGAAGGCGATGCTTCGCGTCAGGCCCATGCCGATTTCCCGGAACACGCGCCCTATGAGCGTGAAATGTCCAAGGAGGGGTTTTTCGGCCCCGCGGCTTTCCTGCATCATAAGCGTCCGCCCACGGGCTGGGTGAAGTTTGAAGGCCCGCTGCAACCGCACGCGTTTGACCTGGCGCGCCTGAACCGTCCTGATGATGTGCCGTGGTCCAGCCCGTCCGTGCTGCACAACAAGGGCTGCGACATCCGGTTCTGGAAGCTGGAAAAGCCGATGGCGGGCCTTGCCCGCAATGGTGATGGCGACCAGCTTCTCTTCATCCATACCGGCAAGGGTTCGCTGTTCTGCGATTTCGGCCATCTGGCCTATGAGGCGGGCGATTACATCGTCCTGCCGCGCGCAACGATGTGGCGGCTGGTGCCGTCCGAAGCCACTGCCGTGCTGATGGTGGAAGCCACCAACACGCACTACTCCCTGCCGGACCGGGGACTTCTCGGCCCGCACGCCATTTTCGACCCGGCGGTTCTCGATGTGCCGTCGATGGATGAGACGTTCCGTGCGCAGCAGGCCGATGACGATCATGAATGGGTCGTCCATGTGAAGAAACGCGGCGAGGTGAGCCGCATCACCTATCCCTACAACCCGCTCGACGCGGCCGGCTGGCATGGCGAGCTTTATCCGGTGCGGCTGAACGTGCGCGATATCCGTCCGCTGATGAGCCATCGCTATCATGTGCCGCCGAGCGCCCACACGACTTTCCTGTCGGACCGGTTTGTGGTGTGCACCTTTGCGCCGCGCCCATTCGAAACCGATCCGGGCGCGCTCAAAGTGCCGTTCTTCCACAATAATAATGACTACGACGAGGTGCTGTTCTACCACGCGGGCGACTTCTTCAGCCGTGACGGCATTGATGTCGGCATGATGACCTTCCACCCGGCCGGCTTCACCCACGGGCCGCACCCCAAGGCGCTGGCCAACATGATGACCCCGAAAAAGGCCGCCACGGATGAGTATGCGGTGATGATCGATACGCGTGATCCGCTCGATGTGGGTGAGGGCGCTTCCAGCGTCGAAAATCTGGAATATGTCCATTCGTGGAAGCCGAAACAGGCGGCGGAATAGGCTCTTAGATAGCGGGGGCGGGGCATGGACGTTTTCTCACTGGCGCAGGCCAATCTGATCTCTCCGCCGATCCTGTTTTTCGTGCTGGGGCTGTTTGCGGCGTTTGTCCGCTCTGACCTGTCCATTCCCGAAGCTATCGCCAAGGCCTTGTCGCTCTATCTGGTGATGGCAATCGGCTTCAAGGGCGGGGCGGAGATGGCCGCTGGCGACCTTAACTGGTCGGTTGGCGCGGCGATCCTGGCCGGTATCGTTCTTTCCGCGCTGCTGCCGGTTCTGGGCTTTGGCCTGCTCATGCTGACCACCAGGGTCGGGCGCATTGATGCCGCCGCGATTGCCGCGCATTACGGCTCCATCTCGATTGTCACCTTCATTGCCGCCAGCGATGCAGCCGTGTTCCTGCAAGTACCCGGAGAGGGCTTCATGGTGGCTGTGGCAGCCGCCATGGAGGCGCCCGCGATTGTCACCGCTCTGATCCTTGCCGGTTCTGCCGCGCGTGCCTCGAACGCCACCAGCGAAAGTGGCGAAAGCCGGCTTACGGTCCTCAAGGAGATCGCAGCCAATGGCTCCATCGTCCTGCTGATCGGGGCGTTCTTCATCGGCTGGATGACGGGTCCTCGCGGCATGGAGGCCGTCTCTCCCTTCTTCAACGATATTTTCCGCGGCGTATTGTGCCTGTTCCTGCTGGATATGGGGCTGGTGGCGGGCCGGGGCCTGTTGCGCAACTGGCGCGTGCTGAAACCCGGCGTTATCGGCTTTGGCCTCTACATGCCGCTCATCGGCGCGATTGCAGGCATGGGTGTCGGCCTGCTCGCGGGTCTTGATCCTGGCAGTCTCGGCCTTCTGATGACGCTGGCCGCATCGGCCAGCTATATCGCGGTTCCAGCCGCGCTTCGGCTGGCGATGCCGGAAGCGCGTCCCGCGATCTCGCTGACCTTGTCGCTGGGCATTACCTTCCCGTTCAATCTGGTAGCCGGCATTCCGCTGTATTTCTGGCTAGCCCGGCTTGTCACTGGCAGTGGAGGCTAGAGCGATGCAGACCAGTCTGAAAAAGCGCCTTGAGATCATTATCGAGATGCCTGCCGTGCCGCGTCTTGAGGGCGTGCTGGAAAAGGCCGGTGTGAAAGGCTGGACTGTTCTGCCGGCCAAGGCCGGGCGGGGAGCGGCCGGCAGCTGGTCGCGCGAAGGCCAGATAACTGATGCCGGGCGCATGGTGATGGTGCTGACCGTGATTGATCCGGCTGTGCTCGACACTGTTCTGGAGCGGGTTTACGCGCTGCTGGAACGCCAGATCGGCATCGTCATGGTATCGGATGTTCATGTGGTGCGGGCCGAACGTTTCTGACCCGCCTGCTTGCCGCTTGCGCTATCGAAGGCTAGACCGCAGAGCATGATACCTGACCGCCTGCATGAGGGCTTTGCCCGCTTCCGCGCCGAGCGCTTCGAGCGCAAGCAACGCATCTGGCAGAATCTCGCCAAGGGGCAGAAACCCCACGCGCTCGTTATTGGCTGTGCCGACAGCCGGGTAGACCCGGCTGCAATTTTCGATGCTGGTCCGGGCGAACTTTTCATCATCCGCAATGTGGCCAACCTGGTCCCGCCCTACGAGCCGGACGGTGCGCATCACGGTGTTTCTGCGGCGCTGGAGTTTTCCGTCAAGGCGCTGGGCGTGGCGCATATCGTCGTGCTGGGCCACAAGAGCTGCGGCGGCGTGCATGCGGCGGCGACCGGCGGTGCAGCAGGCACGCAGTTTATCGAGCGCTGGCTCGATCCGTTAAAGCCTGTATTCGACGAAGCGCAGCGCGAGCTGGGTGATGATGCCGATACCGACCATCTGTGCGATGCGATGGAGCTGGGCTCAATCAAGCGGTCCATGGAGCGGCTGATGTCATTCCCCTTCATCGCCGATGCGGTGCAAGAGGGCACACTCATCCTGCATGGCGCCCGTTTCGGCATTGCAGACGGCGAGCTGGAATGGCTGTTGCCCGATGGCCGCTTTCACGCCGTGACACCTGAATTTTCTCCCGCAGCCTGACCCGCGCCCCTCGCGCGATAGGAGCCAGTCCCATGAAACTTGCCAGCCTCAAAAACGGCAGCCGCGATGGCCGCCTTGTCGTCGTCTCGAAGGATCTCGCCTGGTGCACGGACGCTTCGCATATCGCGCCGACGCTGCAGGCGGCGCTCGATGACTGGCAAGTGGCCGCTCCCAGGCTGGAAACCCTGTCAGACGAGCTGCACCGCGAGACCATTCCGCGTGAGCGCTTTCATGAGCATGAGGCGCTGTCGCCCTTGCCGCGCGCCTTTCAGTGGGCCGATGGATCGGCCTATGTGAACCATGTCGAGCTGGTCAGGAAAGCACGCGGGGCGGAAATGCCGGAAAGCTTCTGGACCGATCCGCTGATGTATCAGGGTGGGTCTGATGCCTTTCTGGCCCCGCGTGACACCATCCCGCTCGGCGATGATAGCTGGGGACTCGATTTCGAGGGCGAGGTGGCCGTCATTACCGGCGATGCGCCGATGGGCTGCACTGCCGATGAGGCCGCCAAGGCCATCCGCCTTGTCATGATCTGCAATGATGTGTCGCTGCGCGGCCTCATCCCCGGCGAGCTCGCCAAGGGGTTTGGTTTCTTCCAGTCAAAGCCGCCCACCGTGTTCTCGCCTGTGGCGGTCACGCCTGATGAGCTGGGCGAGGCGTGGGATGGCGCGCGCCTCCACCTGCCGCTGCGCTCGCAGTATAATGGGTCGCTCTTTGGCGAGCCGAATGCCGGTATCGACATGACGTTCGGATTTCCTGAACTGATCGCGCATCTGGCCAAGACCCGGCCTGTGACGGCGGGCACCATTGTCGGCTCGGGCACAGTGTCCAACAAGCAGGATGGTGGTCCGGGCAAGCCGGTCAGCGAAGGCGGCAAAGGCTATTCGTGCATCGCCGAGATCCGCATGATCGAGACCATTCAGGACGGCAAGCCGAATACCCCCTTCATGACGCCCGGCGACACTATCCGCATCGATATGCGTGACAAGAACGGCAAGTCCATCTTCGGTGCGATCGAACAGGACGTGGTGCGCTACGAGAGGTAGGGGTTCGCCGAACGTTGTCGGAAAACTGAAACAATTGGTGCTTAAGCTAAAAGGTCTATGGGAGGATGACCTTTATGATACCGCTGAAGACCGTTTGGATAGCATTGATCGCGCTTTTCACTTCTGTACTGGCAGGGTGCCACTATTTTTCAGATTCGCGTCTTGATTTTGGAGCGCCGCTAACCGTTTCGCAAATGCAACAGCTTGGTGGGCTGCATTTCAGTCGTAGAACAATAAACGATGTTCCCTATCACGCCGTTTCTACCCAGATGGTCGGATCACGTTTGCGCGTGCGTAGCCAGATCGTCTCGTGCCAGAACAATACCTGTAGTGTTCGACCCGAGGATTATTACTTTGATAATGTGTTTGCGCCTGGCGAACGGTCTTTCGGAGGGTTGCGACTGCCGCCGGGTTGGATGATTGGTGAGACAATCGGTGACCGTTATGAGTACTTTGTTTTCACCGTGCGAGGTCGGGAATTGCGCTATCTGTTTGTTAGCCGCTCACCCAACGGGCAGATGAATGGAACCGGATCAACCGTCACAAGCCCGTCCGAGATAATCCGCGACCTCAATAATGCGCTGGCTGGAAATGATCCTCAGGACCGTCTTTCGGTGATGTCCTTTATCGCCACGACGCGCAGCGATATCGCGGACAACCTCGCCCAATACTGACCCGCTTTACCGGGGTTGCGGCCTTTCTTCGATTTGCCGTCCCATTTTCTTTTGCCATGACCCGCGAGATAAGGTGGGAGGCGCGCCAGACCCGCGCGGGACAGCTTCGCGCACCGAAGCCGCCATTCGCCTGCCTCGCAGCGTTGCCGCCATTGTCTGACCAAGTGGGTGTCTTGTCAGGAAGCCGCGTGTGCTAATCTCTGCGTACACGCAGCTCAACTGGCAGAGATGCGGCCGGAGCAGGCTATGGCGACCACACTCTTTGATATGAGCGTTCCGACCTTTCTGCAGACGGCAAGTGCAGTAGGAGGGTTCCTTGACAAGGCGGCTTCCCATTGCGAAGCGGCAGGTATGGACCCTGACGAGCTTGTGGTGGAACGCCTTTACCCCGACATGGCGCCGCTCTGGTTTCAGATCGAGTGCGTCGACAACTATTCCGTTTGGGGTATCGAAGCCATGCGCACGGGCGGCTGGACGCCGCCGGAGCTTGCACAAGTCGTTCCGTTTGCGGACTTGCAGGCGCGGATCGCGCAGTCGGTGTCAGCGCTCGCGGCGTTCAAGCCCGACCAGGTGAACGCCTGGTCGGACAAAGAACTCGATATCGCGATTACACATGTCAGCCCTGAACCGACGCCTTTCACATCAGAGACGTTCCTGTTGTCATTTCTCCTGCCCAATTTCCATTTTCACGCCGTCACGGCCTATGACATCCTGCGCTCCAAGGGTGTGCCGGTTGGCAAGCGTGACTATGAGGGTCAGTTGCGAACGAGACCGGTCTGACAGGCTGGGCCCACTCATCAATCCCGGCGCCTTGTCAGGCCACGGCTCTTCATGTTCGCGCGCTCGCGCGCCTTAATCCTGCCAGCTAGCAAGTCTGTTCCTGTCACATTCGCGTATCACAATGTGATGATGGACATGCTGAGCGGGATAATCGGGGATGAACCGGCATTGGCCGGCTTGCGCGCGGCCTATGGCTTCAATCTTGTTGTGCTGCTGCTGATCGTGCGCGTGCTGCGCCAGCCGGTGGAAGGCGGGATTACGCTGCCCGCCTCGCTGGGTATCAGCTATTCGGGCTTTCGCGGACTGACGGGCAGTTACTGGCTGGCTATCGGGACAGTGTCCGCCATCGGGCTGGTGTGGCCACTGGCCATGGTTCCGGTGCTGGTTGTGCAGGTTGTTACCAAGGCTGGATTTCTGGCCGGAACCGAACTGCCCGCACTCCGGCGCCGTGCGGGCTTGCAGACGAATGTGGCCGTCGCCGGCATCTCAGCCTTTATCGTTCTTGTCTGGCCGGTGCTGCTGGGACGGGTGTGGCTATCGCGCTATCCCTGGGCCGGCACAGCCTAGTTGACCCGTGAGGCGATCTCCGGCTTCACCTTGTAGCGCTCGCCATCAAACGCCTCGAACACTTCTGCTGCTTCGGGGTGCGCCACCGGACCGTTATGGGCGTCGGGCAACAGGTTCTGTTCCGACACATAGGCCGTGTAGTGGTTCTGCTCGTTCTCGGCGAGGACGTGATAAAACGGCTGGTCCTTGTGCGGGCGTATCTTTTCGGGGATGGACAGCCACCATTCCTGCGTATTTGCAAATTCCGGATCGACGTCGAACACGACGCCGCGGAACGGAAAAAGACGGTGGCGGACCACATCGCCGATGGCAAATCGCGCACTACGCACGGCTAAAACCCTATTCTGCGTAACATGTTGACCGAAAGTTATGGCGCTGTGCGCGACAGGCGAGCTTTTCGCTGCATCTCGCACTGCCGGTTAAACGTCTGTCATCCTGTCACAAGCGTGTTATCATTGTCTTCAACACATGAACCAGTCTGGCCTTCCTGGCACCGGGCAGCGCGCCTTGCGGCCGCGCGCCTTGCCGGGCGGGACGGGCATCAGGACCAGGTACCCCATGGATACGCATGACCCCGGCGGGCGGCCGGGGACCGATTCGCGCAATACATCGAACAGCCGTTCACGGCACGACGTCATCTACGGCGCGATTGACCTTGGCACCAATAATTGCCGCATGCTGATGGCGCGCCGCGCCGGACGCGGATTCCGTGTGGTGGAAAGCTTTTCTCGCATCGTCCGTCTGGGCGAGGGCATTGGCGCCAGCGGCGTGCTCTCTGACGGGTCCATGGAGCGCGCGGTGGAAGCCTTAGGCGTCTGCGCGCAGAAGCTGGAGCGCCGCCGGGTCACCAAACTGCGGGCGGTGGCGACACAGGCGTGCCGCATGGCCTCCAACGGTCAGGAATTCCTCGACCGGGTGAAGACCGAAACCGGCCTGACGCTCGAACTGATTTCGCCCGAAGAAGAGGCGCGCCTTGCCGTTCAGGGCAGTCTGGACCTGCTTGATGACAGTTTCGACGCGGCGGTTGTGGTCGATATCGGTGGCGGATCGACCGAGCTGTGCTGGCTGGATCTGGCCGAATGGCGCGCGCGTGGCGGCTATCCTGATGCAGGACGGCCGGGCATTCGTGGCTGGACAACCATTCCGTTGGGCGTCGTCACCTTGTCTGAACGCTGCCCTGAACCGGCAACTGCCAGCGCTGAGGAACGCGCCGCCTGGTATGAATCCATGAAAGCTGAAGTGCGCAAGGAAACCCGCATCCCCAAGGGTGCGCGGCGCTTGCGCTCCCTGTTCGAGCAGGGCAAGGCGCACATGGTGGGCACATCCGGAACGGTGACCTCCATTGCCGGTGTTCATCTTGATCTTGCACGCTATGACCGCAACCGGGTCGACGGGCTCTGGCTGGAGGCAGGCGACGCGCGCGGCGCGTGCGACCGGCTGTCGACCAAGGATGCGGCGGGCCGCGCCGGTGAAGGCTGTATCGGCACCGAGCGGGCTGATCTGGTGGTGGCAGGTTGCGCGATCCTGGAAACGGTGATGGATGGCTGGCCGGTGCCGCGCCTGCGTGTCGGTGATCGCGGCCTGCGCGAAGGCTTGCTGCTCAATCTCATCTATCCGCGCCGCAAGCGCGGACGTCGTGGCCGCAAGGGACGAGGCCGCAAGCCCGGTGGGGCAGGAGGCGAGACATGAGTTCCGGCACAGATGATGACGCGCCGGAGGAACGCCGGCGCAGACGTTCCGGTCCCGTCACGGCTGGCGGAAGCGAGCGTGCGGACAAGCAGTTCCATGAGCGCGTGAAGACAGCGAAAAAGCGCAAGGTCTCCTCCCAGCGCTGGCTGGAGCGGCAACTCAATGACCCGTATGTCCACCGCGCCAAAGCCGAAGGCTATCGCGCGCGTGCAGCCTACAAGCTGATCGAGCTGGATGAGAAATTTCATTTTCTGCGCCCCGGCATGCGCATCGCCGATCTGGGTGCTGCGCCCGGCGGCTGGGTGCAGGTCGCGCTCAAACGCGGGGCCAGCCATGTGGTCGGTATCGACCTGCTCGAAATGGACCACATCGCGGGCGCCATCCTGCTGACGATGGATTTCACGGATCCGGGCGCGTCCGAGGCCGTGAAAGAAGCAATGGGCGGACCGGCAGACCTTGTCATGTCAGACCTTGCGCCGTGGACAACCGGGCACAAGAGCACCGACCATTTGCGCATCGTGGCGCTGGTCGAGGCGGCAGCCGATTTCGCGCTGGAAACCCTGAAGCCCGGGGGCACCTTCATTGCCAAGGCCTTTCAGGGCGGCACGGAGAGCGAGATTCTCAATCGGCTGAAACCGCGCTTTGAAAAGGTGCGGCACGCCAAGCCGGCGGCCAGCCGCGCAGACAGCTCGGAGACCTATCTCGTCGCGCTGGGGTTCAAGGGGTAGGGCTCAGGTTCGCCACCGCAGTGTCGCGGGCTTTACCGGGTTCACGAATTCTCGGCCCTGCGCGCGGGCATCGAGAATTTCCTTCTTGATGCGCTGATACCAGATGAAAAGCTGGTCGGCGTCGCGGATCAGCATGCCTTTCGCGCCAAACGCCAGACCCTTCTGGCGCAGAGCCATGATCTGGACGTCCTGCTGCAGGAAGGGCCGGGTAAACAGCCGCGCGATGGGCCGGATTGCCGTCAGCACGGGCGTGTCCCAGTAAAAGACCTGCCGGATGATGGTGCGGCTTGCGTCGATGGGAGTCAGCGCCGTCACGCCCAGCACGGTGTGCTTCTCGTTCCAGATGCGTTCGATGCGAAGGCATGGCAGCCGGAAGGCAATCGAGACCCGGATTGATCCGCCGATGATATTATAGAGCTTCGAATTGACCGGCTCGTGAGGCACCATGGTGAAGCCCAGCTCGCTGGGCACATAGTCCTTGGCCTTGTCTTTCAGCGTCTTGGACGTGCGCCAGATCGGGCTGGCATGGACGTAGGGGCCATGGGCCGGATCCAGCAGGCCGTAGGCCGCGTCATCGATATGGCAGGGCAGCAGCGCTTCCTCGACAAACCGGACCTTGCCTGCACCGGGACCGGACAGCATCGGCGGTGGTCCATCCGGCTGCCCGCCCGGCTGTTCGGGGATGAAGGCCCAGATCAGACCATCCTGCTCGTACAGTGCGGGCGGCGGTGTGCCGCCTGCCGTGCTGGCCGAAACATCGCTGGCCGCACCGCGTTCCAGTGTAAACGCCAGTCCGCAAACCGTGACCGGGTGTGCCCGGCCTCGTTTCAGCTCCCTTGCCGGCAAAGCCATGTACCACGCATCGCGCAAGATGCCATCTGACGGCTCTGCGGCGGCAGGCTGACTGGTGTCGGGTGCGGGCATAGCCGTCATCTGTGCGGCCTTCATCCCTGCCGCGCGTACAGGAACATCCACATATTGTCATTTGTGGGCAGGTTGACACCGGAAGGTGTTTCCACCGTGTAGCCTGCGCTGGCGGCCATGGCGCGCAGACTGTCGGGCGTGAAATAGTTCACATGGTCGGGCAGGCGTATGCCGCACCAGTTCTCACCCATAACGCTGGCGTTCCACGATCCGTAATTGGGCACTTTGACGATCACCGGCGCGCCGGGGCGCATTTTGGGCGCCAGCGCGGTCAGAACCGGCAGCGGGTTCGGGTCGTGTTCCAGATAGGAATTGAGCATGGCGCCGGCAAAGAATCCGTCCTCAAACTGCGCGAGACCCGAATAGGAATCGGCGGCAATGCAGTACCCGCCGCGGGTCTTGAACGCCGTGTCGGCCTCGCGCGCCAGCTTTGGCGCGATCTCGATACCAAACGGCGTGTAGGCATCGGGCAGGTTCATGGCGTGCTTGCCATTGCCACAGCCAAGATCCAGCACAGGTCCGCCTTGCACCATCTCCTGCAGGAAGCGGCTGGTCTCTGGCCGTTTGAACATGTGCAGACGCCAGCGCGTCTTGGTGTCCAGCCATTGGATGACCGGCTGCTTCTCCTTGCGGCGGACCTTCTCCTCCTCGACCGTCTTGTCCCAGGCAAATTCTTCGGCAAAGGCAGTGAGAGGCGGGATTTCAGCCAGATAGACAAAGCCGCAATGAGCGCAGCTCACCACCCGCCAGCTGTCACGCTCAATGCGTGTGGCGCCGTGGGCGCTCTGGCCGCAATGGGGACAGGCGCGAGCCTCCAGGCCGCTTGTCCCGGCAGGAGAAGGGGCGGCAGTGGTGTTGGCGGATGCTGACATGGGATGAACCGGGTGCAGCGCGGCGATGCTGCCGCAGATGAAGGACGAAAAGGCTCGCTTTCGCGCCAGCCGCATCTGGCCGGAATTGCCTTGTGGGCATGGATATCAGCTAGTGCAAATTCACGCTATCAGCAATCCTTCAGAAGGGTCAAACCTGACCGCCCTTGCCCCCGCGCCTGCCAGACGCATGATCACCTGACTGCGGCGCGCCTGCAGCCGTGCTAGTTTTGTTCAGGTATATCGAATCGTCTCGCCAGTATCAGGTCACCATGAATTCCACGCCCTTGTCACAACAGGCTTCCGCCCTTCCGCCTGCCGGCGGAAATGACGGGCTTGCCCGATATTTGCACGGGCTCAACACCGAGCAGCGCGCCGCCGTGGAAGCGATCGATGGGCCGGTTCTGGTGCTGGCGGGTGCAGGCACCGGCAAGACGCGTGTGTTGACCACAAGACTGGCGCACATTCTGGCAACCGGGCGGGCGCGGCCTTTTGAAATCTTGTCGGTGACCTTCACCAACAAGGCCGCGCGCGAGATGAAAGAGCGTGTCGGCGCGATCATTGGCGAGGCCGTCGAAGGGCTGCCCTGGCTTGGCACTTTCCACTCCATCGCCGCGCAGATACTGCGCCGCCATGCCGAGCTGGTCGGGCTGAAGCCCTCCTTCACCATTCTCGATACCGATGACCAGCTGCGTCTGATCAAGCAGATCCTGCAAGCTGAGGGCGTTGACGACAAACGCTGGACGCCGCGCCATCTGGCCAGCCTCATCGACGGCTGGAAGAACCGGGGCATCCGTCCTGAAAAGCTCGGCGAGGAGGATCGCTGGACCTTTGCTGACGGCAAGGCCGATGTGCTCTACCGGCTCTATCAGGAGCGCCTGAAGGTTCTCAATGCCTGTGACTTTGGCGATCTGCTCCTGCACAATCTGACCATCTTCACCGAGAATGCCGATGTGCTGGCGCTCTATCACAAGCGCTTCCGCTACCTTCTCGTGGACGAGTATCAGGACACCAATGTCTGCCAGTATTTGTGGCTGCGCCTGCTGGCGCGCGGTTCTGGCAATGTGTGCTGTGTTGGCGATGACGACCAGTCTATCTATGGATGGCGGGGCGCGGAAGTCGACAATATCTTGCGCTTCGAGACCGATTTTCCTGGTGCCACGGTGATCCGGCTGGAGCGCAATTACCGCTCGACGGGCAATATCCTTGGCGCCGCGTCAGGGCTTATCAAGTCGAACCGGGCGCGCCTCGGCAAAACGCTCTGGACCGATGATGATCCCGGCGAAAAGGTGCAGGTGCGCGGGCTGTGGGATGGCGACGCGGAAGCGCGCTTCGTTGCAGACGAGATTGAGGCTCATGCCCGTTCCGGCGGACAGCACAGCGATATCGCCATTCTGGTGCGGGCCTCCTGGCAGATGCGCGCCTTTGAGGACCGCTTCATCATGCTGGGCCTGCCCTACAAGGTGATTGGCGGCCCGCGCTTCTTTGAACGCGCGGAGGTGCGCGACGCCCACGCCTATATGCGTCTGGTGCGTTCGCCCGAAGACGATCTGGCGTTCGAGCGCATCGTCAACGTGCCCAAGCGCGGGATTGGCGAGACCAGCGTGCAGAAGATCGCCAGCGCGGCGCGTTCGGCCGGCGTCTCCTTGAGCGAGATGGCCGCCCTGATGGTCCAGACCGACGAGATACGCGGCAAGGCGCGCACCGCCTTGCAGGTCTTCCTGCGCGATGTGGAGCGCTGGCGGACGCAGGCCGAAAGCATGCGTCATGATGAGCTGGCCGAGATCATTCTCGATGAGAGCGGCTATACGGCGATGTGGCGAGAGGACAAGAGCCCGCAGGCCGCGGGACGGCTCGACAACCTCAAGGAACTCGTCCGTTCCATGGGCGGGTTTGACACTCTGGAAGCCTATCTGGAACACGTCTCGCTGGTGTCCGATCTGGACCGGGCGAGCGATGGCGACGAAGTGTCCCTGATGACGTTGCACGCGGCCAAGGGCCTGGAGTTTCCGCTGGTTTTCCTGCCGGGCTGGGAAGAGACGGTCTTCCCCTCCCAGCGTTCGCTTGACGAGGGCGGCACGGCGAGCCTGGAGGAGGAACGCCGCCTCGCCTATGTCGGGCTGACGCGGGCGCGCGAGCGGGCGATCATCTCCTTTACCGCCAACCGGATGATTTTCGGGCGCTGGCAGTCGGTCCTGCCCTCGCGCTTTATCGATGAGCTTCCGCCCGAACATGCGGAAGCCAAATCGGAAACCGGCTATTACGATGCCGGGCCGGGGTTTGCGGGCGTGGCCGAGCCGGCCGATCCGTTCCGCTCCGCCTATGACAGTCCGGGCTGGAAGCGCTTCAAGGCGGCGCAGGAAAGCGGCGCAAGGCGTGATCCGGGCACGATCGAAGGCAAGGCAAAACTGATCGAGAGCGGCGATGCCGGGGCCAGCGGCTACCAGCGCGGCGACCGGGTCTTCCACCTGAAATTCGGCTATGGCCGGATTGTCGCCGCCGACGGGGCCAAGCTGACGGTTGCCTTCGACAAGGCAGGCGAGAAGAAGGTCGTGTCGAGCTTTGTCGAGAAGGCCTGAAGCGCACCCGCGCCTGCACTCGACCTTCTGTCACAAAGCCTCTAAACCTTTGGGTATGAGCACGAAAACACAAGCACGGCCCGCGCGCATCAATGAGCGCGAGGCCCAGCGCGAGGCGACGCAGAGCCGTATCCTGGACGCCGCCATTACCCTGTTTGCCCAGCGCGGGTTTTCCGGAGCGTCGGTGAGCGATGTGGCACGCGCCTGCGGCGCGCCGGTGCCGCTGATCATGTACCATTTCAAGTCCAAGCAGGGCGTGTGGGAAGCCGCCGTCGCGCGCCTCTACACGCGCGTCAATTCGCGCCTGGCCGGGGAGCTGGAAAGCACGAACGGCCTTGCCGGGCTGGCCTTTTACAAGGCGGCCATCCGCGCCCACATTGTGACGTTGGCCGCCCACCCGGAGCATATGCGCCTTCTGCTTCAGGAAGGCGCCGAGCGCACGCCGCGCCTGGAATGGCTGATCGCCAACCACCAGAAGCCCTTGAATGATCGCATCATTTCGCTGATCACGTCGGCGCAGGCCGAAGGTCTGATCGCGGCGGGCGACCCGGCACACCTGATGTTTGTGCTGTCAGGCGCGTTTTCGCTGCCGATTGTCCTGGCCCCGGAATATGAAATCCTGACCGGTAAAAACTCTATTGAATCCAGTCAGATAGAGTCCCATATCGACGCCTGTCTTGAGCTGATCCTGAAAGCCTGATGCTCGCTCAGGCATGTTTGAGGGTCAGGATCGCCCATCCCTCGATAAGGTCGGTATCGGCGGTGACGAGGCCGACCTCGCGATAAGCGGCCTCTACGGCATCTATCTGCTCTTCCAGCAACCCTGACAATATCGCCCGTCCACCCGCCGCCAGACGCTGTGCCAATGCTTTTGCCAGTTCCTGCAAAGGGCCGGCGAGGATGTTGGCGAAGATCAGATCAAATATAGCGCCGTCGAAGGCGGGGTGGACAAATCCGTCTGCCTCTATCGCCTCGATGCGGTCCGTCACGCCGTTTTTCGCTGTGTTTACAAGGGTTTCAGCGACGGCCTCGGGGTCGATATCGGAGGCGAGAATACGGGCAGAAGGCCATAAAAGCGCGGCCGCGATGGCGAGTGCTCCGGTGCCACAGCCAAGGTCAAGAACGCGTGTTACTTCAATGGCTTGCGAGGTGAAAATCCGGTCGCAGGCAATGAGGCAGCCCTTGGTCGTGCCGTGATGGCCGGTGCCGAAAGCGGGGCCAGCCTCGATCTCTATCCCCATTTCGCCGGGCGCGAGCCTGGCCTTGGCGTGCTCGCCATAGATGACGAAACGCCCGGCCTTCACCGACGGCAGGCCGGCCAGCGACAGGCGCACCCAGTCCTCTTCCGGCAGCGGCGCGAACTGCACCTCCGCCACCCCGGCCTCCAGCCCGATTGCGCCCAGAAACCCTTCTGCATCAATCTGTTGAGCGAAGAGCACGTCGAGCCGCCAGACCGCCTCGCTGCCGTCCTCGAAGAAGGACCAGGACAGCATCGGACCATCTTCCCACGCGTTCAGCGCGGCGTCAGCGGCCTTCATGGGCGCGGCGGGACCGATGGCGAGCAGGCGCCAGAGTGTTGACATGGGGGTGATTTCCTTTGCTCTGGCCGGGCCGTTTATCCCGCCCTTTTAGGGGGAAAACCTCATCCTTGCGAGAGCGCGGCTGCGCGTTTCTCCCCCCGGATAAGCCGCCCACCGCACACCCCGATTGATCGCGGCGGGGCGCGGGATTAGCTTGGCTCCATGACCCATATTATCCCCCCTGAGACCATCCAGACCTTCACCCCCAAGGGTGGCCCCGCCCATGGCCACAAAGCCTTGCCCCTGCTTCGAAAGGAGCTGGAGCGCCAGGGGCTGGACGGCTTTCTGATCCCGCATGAGGACGAGTATTATAACGAATATGTCCCGGCGAGCGCGGACCGGCTGGCATGGGTAACCGGCTTCACCGGCAGTGCGGGCGCGGCGATTGTCATGCGGGACAGGGCCGCGGTTTTCACCGACGGGCGCTATACCCTGCAAGTGCGTGCGCAAGTTGATGGAGATCTTTTCGCGTTTGAAGGCTTCCCGGAGCCGGGGATCTCGGGGTGGATCGCTGCAAATGGCCGTAAAGGCGAGACAATCGGCTATGATGCCCGCCTGCACTCACCCGACGCCATTGCGCGGATAGAGGAAGCGGCCGCGCGCGCGGGTATCCACATGCGGATAGTCGATGAGAACCCGGTGGACAAAATCTGGCAAGACCGCCCGGCGGCCCCTTGCGCGAAAATCTATCCCCACCCCGTCACTTTGGCCGGGCGCAGCGTGGAGGAGAAACTGGACGAGGTTTCCCAAGGGCTTAAGGCCGCCGGCGCCGATGCGGCCGTGCTGACCGACCCGGTTTCGGTCGCCTGGATCCTCAATATCCGGGGCGCAGATGTCGCTTGCGCCCCGATAGGTCTGGGACGGGCAATTATACGCTCTGACGGGTCGGTCACAGGGTTTTTTGACCCCCAGAAACGGGTTTCCGATCTCTATCCCACGGGTGGCAACAAGGTATCCATCGAACCGGAAGATTCGTTTGATAACGCGCTCACCCTCCTCACCGGGAAAACGGTGATGGTCGATCCGGCCATCACCAGCGCCCATGTCTTCAATCAGCTGGAAAAAGGCGGCGCAACCGTCAAGCGCGCGCCCGATCCGGTGGCCCTGCCGCGCGCGATCAAGAACGCGGTGGAGATTGAAGGGTCGCGCCAGGCCCATATCCGCGATGGCGCGGCGATGGTGCGCTTCCTCCACTGGCTGGACACTGCTGCCCAGTCCGGCCATGAGGACGAGATCAGCGCGGCGGTGAAGCTGGAGACGATACGGCGCGCCTTGCCGCAATTTCGCGATATCAGCTTTGAAACCATTTCCGGCTCTGGCCCCAATGGCGCGCTGCCGCACTACCGGGTTTCTACCGAGACGGTCAGAAAGCTTGAACGCGGCACGCTCTACCTGGTGGATTCTGGTGGTCAGTACCCGGACGGCACCACCGACATCACCCGCACCGTGCCGATTGGCACGCCCGACGCCGAGATGCGCCGCGCCTTCACACTTGTATTGAAGGGCCATATTGCGCTGGCGCGCATCCGCTTCCCGGAAGGCACGTGCGGCAGCCAGCTCGATGCCCTCGCGCGCCAGCCCTTGTGGATGGCGGGGATGGACTATGACCATGGCACCGGCCACGGGGTGGGCAGCTATCTCTCCGTCCATGAAGGGCCGGGCCGTATCGCCAAGGCGCCCAACACGATTGCGCTGAAACCGGGGATGATCTTTTCCAACGAGCCGGGCTTTTACAATACGGGCAAATGGGGCATCCGCATCGAGACGCTGCAGGTTGTCACCCCGCCGGAGGATCTGCCGGGCGGGGAGCGGCCGATGATGGGGTTTGAAACCCTCACCTTCGCGCCCATCCATACCGGCCTTGTCGAGCGCTCGCTGCTAACCGCAGAGGAACGCGCCTGGCTCAATGCCTATCACGCGGCGGTGCTCGAAAAGATCGGCCCGCTGGTGGATGGTGAGCCGGAGGTGCATGCCTGGCTCAAAACCGCGTGCGAGCGGGTATGAGCAGCTCAGTTGTGAAACCCCGGAAGCGCGCAGCGCTATCCGGGGCCTTGCGCTTCCTCCTCCTCGCGCCCGCCCTGCTGCTAGCCGGGTGTTTTACCAGCGCAGAGGAGCTGATCGATGCGCGCGATGCGCGCCGCGCCATGCCGCCGGGCGAGTACACCCACACCCCGTTTGACAATAACGGCGTGGAATGGGGCGGCGTCACCTGGGAGGGGCGGATCGATTACGGCTTCTTCTCGCGGCGCTATACCTCGGACGCGCCGAACTTCCCGCACCAGAATGCACGCCTGCGGCGGCTCTCCGGCGATATCCATATCGGCCAGTGGCCGCGCGAGGACGGCATCGGCTATGGCATTGTCTTCATCTATGAGGACATGACCACTTATCACCAGCCTGATTGCCATATCCTCACCGACGAGGCCCTCGCCGCGACCGGCATCATTCGCGACCCGGAAGGCTTCTGCTCGATAGAAACGCTTGACCAGCTCGAGCAGGTCATACGAACCTATCTTGAGTTGCTGGACGGCGATGTCCGCATTGACGGGATTTATCGGCGGGTGGGGTGAGTTAAATAGCGACTTCGCGACTCATTGCTGTCGCCGCATCCCGTATTAGGTGTGCAAATTTTATATCTGCAAAGTACTCTGAATGCCAGCTGGCATCGTCCGCACGTTGACTTGAAATATGATCGTAGGTTTCCTGTATATCTTCCGGAGCACCATACAAATCTTCTCTTGGCTCCCAATAGGGAGCATCGTAAATATGCTTATTCCGCCTTGGGCTAAATTCTTCAAATTCAAACTTTGAAATAGCCGTCATCTCATTACATTTATATTCGCTTGATGAAACGTTTGACAATTTTTTACAAAACGCAAAAAAATGCCTGTGCTCAATTCGCTTTCCTTCGAAAGAGAGCACCCGCACAGGATCGGTTATACCCAAACTTTCCCGCCGCCATTTAGTCTTTCGTTGCGGAGCCATAAGATGTGGGAATACATCAATCAACGCGCTCTTTCCTGAAAGATTAACTATAAAAACGCCGAAGCAACCAAGCAGGTGGCATGCAAATACGAGAGACGCATTATAGTGATCAGCTATACCCCAGCCCAGAGATATCTCTGAAGCAACAATTTTATTTATCTCTGAAAGTCTCTGGGCCTTTAATTTGATAGTCAGGGCTTCTCTTTTTGCAAGGGGTAGAATGCCTGGGGCGCTAATAAGTTGGTTGGTGCCTTGTTTTACTTTAATGATATCATTAAAATCGTGTATATCACAAAGATAGTCTCTGATAGAAACTTCGTCTTGAGATTGATCTACGCTATCCGATATGCTCCTGATTTGATTTGTTGATCGTTGCCCTATATTGCTGCATATTGTTTCCCAAGTCATAATTTCAATTTCCGAATACTGCCTTCCTCGCTCTGTTTGGAGAGGGATCGTGCTAGGTCAATAGTAAAGTCTGCAGCTGCGGCTTGTTCAGCTTTGTTACCGGAACCGTGACTAGACCATTGAGAAAAATCAAAGTCATCCACGAGCTTAAGTATCCGCTTTATATCTGATATCTGAAAAGAGGCATACCTTTGAGAGCACTCATTGAATATTTTTCAAACACGTTAAGCATTGCACCAAAGCCAACAGTCTTAAAGAATATGCTGTTTTCCCGAGACCACTCTTCTGAGTAGGTGTCTTTTATAGCAATAAAATAATTGGAAAAAATAGTATACTGTTCTTCGAGAGAGAAATCTCTTAGCATGCCTCGCTCTATGTGGACGTAAGGGGTCACCTTCCGAACGAAATTAACCATAGACACTTGTCTGCTTCTTGGTCCGTCTAAGACGATCCGATTGTGCAAAGGCGAATCATCGTTATCGCGAAGCGCTCGGGCAATGTCAGCTGCCCGTTCATTTGCAATATCACTTGCTCGCTTCTTAGGAATGTGCCCGAGGAGATCTAGCACCAGTGATGAAGGTACGCCCTTTGCTTCTCTATTAATTGTGATGAATAGCTCTATCTGCCGCCTCTGCTCCAAGCCTATTGCAGCCACTACGCAAAACTCGTAATCGTCACTTCGGTCCTTAGCGGCTTCGTAGGCACCGGCAAGGCGGTGCTGTCCATCGATGACCCAACCGACATCGCTGCCCGGAGGAATTACGATTTCGCCTGATTGAGCGTCATATTCAGCGTTGTCGAATGACACTAAAATACTGTTGGGAATCAGGTGTCCTTCTCTAACATATGATGCCACAGATTGGACGCGGCTATTAGGAAGAACGCGTTGATACCCTTCGTTTTTATCGGTATCACGGCGGTTGATCGACAGAAACTCCCAAAGTTCCGACGCTTTCGCACAAAAGACGTATAGTGAGTGGTCTCCCTGACGGAATTTTTGCGCGCTATAACGGCGCTCAGAAGGGTTTAATCCCGTTTTCTTGCCGGATTGCTTATTGGCTTTCGGTTGTTTCGTCATTGATCCACTCATCTGGTAACCTGGCCACGCGTTGGCGTTTGTTCGGCTGTGCAACTGGCACATCCACATCGCGGTACAGTAGGTGACCATGTCGAAAATTGGAAATTCGTTCTTGTGTGATGTTGCAATAGGCTTTCACAGGCTCCGCGCCAACCCAGCGGCGACCCCGCAGCTCTGATGCCACGGCGGTGCTTCCGGCGCCCATGAATGGATCCAGTACGACGCCGGCCGGTGGCGTGAATGCTCGAACTAGACGATCAACTAGCCCAACGGGGAACTGGCAGGGGTGGGCGGTTTTCTCAACGTGCTTAGCCTTGACGTTGGGTATCTCCCAGACATCGCCCGGGTTCTTTCCCAAGGGATTACCCGACGGTTTGCCGAGGTTTGGGCCCTTGTAGTGGCGCTTGCCCGGATATTTTTGCGGCACGCGGACCGCATCAAGGTCAAAATAATACTCGGTTCCCTTGGTAAACCATAGGACCGTCTCGTGACGCCCGCTAAAACGTTTTTTAGAATGGGTGCCGTGGCCAAAATGCCAAATTATCCGATTCTGCAGCCTCAAGTCAGCGCAATCTGCGAATAGATTGTACGATATGATATCTAGCGGTGTGTAGCTGTTCTCGGAAACGTGATTTCCGACTTGCCAAGCAATGCTGCCGCCCACTTTTATTTTAGGGACAACAAGATCTATAAACTCCGAGACGAGCTTTTTGTAATCTTCAATTGACTTCGACGCGTCATATTCCTTGCCGATGTAATACGGGGGCGAAGTTATGACCGCATCGATCGAGTTATCTGGAATGTGTTGGGCTAGCTTTTGGAATTTCCCGGCGTAGAGGTAGCCGGGCTCCGTGTTGCCAAAAACGCGAAGAGCATGACGCGGATCAGTTCCGAATATGGGCGGGTCGGTCTTAAGCATGGCTTCTTGTAAGTCAGATCGAGAGTTAGATCTAGCTCGTTTTCAGCTAAACGCTACTCCCCCAGCGCCTTGATCTCGTCGCGCAGCCTTGCCGCTTCCTCGAATTCGAGATTGGCGGCGGACTCGCGCATGCGCTTTTCCAGATCGGCGATCACCGCCCTTAAGTTATTCGGTTCAAACCGGGCCTGATCCTCGGCGACGCCCTTGCGATCAGCGGCTCGCTGGCGGGCGCGTGAGCCTCTGCCGGCGGCGGTTTTCTCCATCACGCCTTCGAGCACATCGGAAATGCCGCGCTGAATCGAGCGCGGCGTGATGCCGTGCGCCTCGTTATGGGCGATCTGCTTGACGCGCCGGCGCTCCGTCTCCTCCATCGCGCGCTGCATCGAGCCGGTGATACTGTCAGCATAGAGGATGACGCGTGCCTCGGTATTGCGCGCCGCGCGGCCAATGGTCTGCACGAGGCTGGTCTCGGAGCGCAAAAAGCCCTCCTTGTCGGCATCGAGAATGCCGACCAGCCCGCACTCAGGGATGTCGAGCCCCTCGCGCAAGAGATTGATCCCCACCAGCACGTCATAGACGCCAAGGCGCAGATCGCGGATCAGCTCGATGCGCTCCACCGTGTCGACGTCCGAATGCATGTAGCGCACTTTCAGGCCCTGCTCGTGCATGTATTCGGTGAGGTCTTCGGCCATGCGCTTGGTGAGCGTGGTGATGAGGGTGCGCATACCGGCCTCAGCCGTCTGGCGCGCCTGATCGATAATGTCATCGACCTGGCTGAAGCCGTCCTTGGCAACCGGGCGCACCTCCACCGGCGGATCGATAAGGCCGGTGGGCCGGATCACCTGCTCGGTGAAGACGCCGCCGGTTTTCTCCAGCTCCCACTTGCCGGGCGTCGCCGAGACGTGGACGGTCTGCGGGCGCATCGCCTCCCATTCCTCGAACTTCAAAGGCCGGTTATCCATGCAGGAGGGCAGGCGGAAGCCGTGCTCGGCGAGCGTGCGCTTGCGCGAGAAGTCGCCCTTGTACATCGCGCCGAGCTGCGGGATCGTCACATGGCTCTCATCGGTGAAGACGAGGGCGTTTTCCGGGATGTATTCAAACAGGGTGGGCGGCGGCTCGCCGGGCTTGCGGCCCGTCAGATAGCGCGAATAGTTCTCGATACCGTTGCAGGAGCCGGTCGCCTCCATCATCTCGATGTCGAACTGCACGCGCTGGCCGAGGCGCTGGGCTTCCAGCAGCTTGCCATTGGCCTCCATCCATTCCAGGCGCTCGGCCAGCTCCTTCTTGATATGGCCAATGGCCTGATTGAGCGTCGGGCGCGGGGTGACATAGTGGGAGTTGGCGTAGACACGCACTTTCTCCAGGCTCGCCACCGCCTTGCCGGTCAGGGTCTCGAACTCGTTGATGCTCTCGATCTCGTCGCCAAAGAAGCTGATCCGCCAGGCGCGCGCGTCATAGTGGGCGGGGAAGATCTCCAGCACATCGCCGCGCACGCGGAACGTGCCGCGCGTGAAGGCGGCGTCATTGCGGGTGTATTGCAGGGCGGTGAGCTGGCGCATCACCTCGCGCGGATCGCTGGTGTCGCCCACTTTCAGGTCGAACACCATGGCGGTGTAGGTCTCCACCGAGCCGATACCGTAAATGCAGGACACCGACGCGACGATGATGACGTCATCGCGCTCCAGAATGGCGCGCGTGGCGGCGTGGCGCATCCGGTCGATGGCCTCGTTGATGGAGGATTCCTTCTCGATGAAGGTATCGGTGCGCGGCACATAGGCTTCGGGCTGGTAGTAGTCATAGTAGGAGACGAAATACTCCACCGCATTGTTCGGGAAGAAGCTCTTGAACTCCCCGTAAAGCTGGGCGGCGAGCGTCTTGTTGGGCGCCAGGATCAGGGCCGGGCGCTGCGTCGCCTCGATGATCTTGGCCATGGTGAAGGTCTTGCCCGAACCCGTCACGCCGAGCAGCACCTGATCACGCTCGGAGCCTTTCAGCCCCTCCACCAGCTCGGCGATGGCGGCGGGCTGGTCGCCCGTGGGCTCGAACTCGCTGACGACTTCGAAGTCATGCCCGCCCTCGGACTTGTCGGGCCGGTCGGGGCGGTGGGGCGTCCAGTTGGCGGGCAGTTTCAGCGCGTCATGAATGCCGGCGGGCACAGCGTCATGCGTGAAGGCGGCCTGTCCCATATCGGAGACGCCGGCTGGAGCGGTCTCCTCCGGCGGGGCATAGGCGGTGTCGTCTCGGGTCAGTTTTACCATGAGAACATATATGCAACACAGGGCCGCTGAAAGCGAGGGTGCTGTTGCACCGCGCGCGCAAGTTTTGGTTAACGCGGCGTGTGCACACTGGCCCCCAGATTCGCGAACCCAGCAGGCGGAGCATGTCAGGCAGTTTTGAGCGCGTGCGGGTCCTTATCGTCGAGGACAACGCCCATATGTCGACGATCCTGCGCAAGGTGCTGCAGGGCTTTGGCGTGCGCACCGTGATCGAGGTGCGCGATGCGGCGGACGCGTTTGAGTCCATGCGCTCGGCCAACCCCGATGTGGCGCTGGTCGATTATGCGCTGGGCGATGTGGACGGGCTGGAATTCACCCGGCTGGTGCGCACCGCGTCGGACAGCCCGAACAAGTATCTGCCCATCATCATGGTCACCGGCCATACCGACCGCACGCGCATCATGGAAGCCATCAATGCGGGCGTGAACGAGTATCTGGCCAAGCCGGTGCGCCCGGTCGATCTCTATAACCGCATGGTCTCGCTGATCGAGCGCCCGCGCCGCTTCATCAAGGCGGGCAGCTATTTCGGGCCGGACCGCCGCCGCCGCAATGATGCGCGCTATCCGGGGCCTTTCCGCCGCGCGACGGACAAGGACAATGAAAACCCCGAAGACGAGGTCGATTTCGGATAGGGGGGTGTTTTCCCCTTGAAATCCCGGCCAAGCGAAGCGCAGAGCCGGGAGCTGTCTTTTAGCTCCGCAGCCCATCCGGGCTGCGATGTTCCGCGAAAAGTCGCGGGCGCGCGGTCGCGCTTTTCGGCGCTGCGCGCCGGCTGGGCCCCGGATAGCCCGTCGGGCTTCCGGGGTTTCAGTGATCTCCCGATTGCCCCTTCCTGCACAACACGGCTAGCGTGCGAAGCAACGGGGAGACGCGCGCGCCATGAGTGTGATTGCCAGCTATTTCGAGAAGATCGCCGCTACCCATAAAGGCGGGCAGGCGACAGAGCACAGCTATCGCCCGGCCTTGCATGATCTGTTCAGTGCGTTGAGCGCGACGGTAACCGTCACCAATGAACCCAAGCGCGTCGCCATCGGCGCGCCGGACTTCATCTTCATGCGCGGCGATGTGCCGGTCGGCCATTGCGAGGCGAAGGATGTCGGCACCGATCTGAAGGGTCTGAAAGGCTATAGCGTCGAGCAGAAGCAGCGCTATCTCAAAGGCTTCACGAACCTCATCTACACGAATGGCCTCGATTTCGAGTTCTACCGCGAAGCCGAGCTGATCCGCACCATCTCCATAGGCGATGTGCTGATGGGATTGCAGCCAAAGCCCGAAGCCTTCGCGGAGCTGGAAGCCCAGCTGAAGGATTTCGTGGCGCAGACGCCGCGCACCATCACTTCCTCAAAACGTCTTGCCGAGCTGATGGCGGCCAAGGCCGTGCTGATCAAGGATGTGATGGGCCGGGCGCTGGTGGCGGATCTGGAAGGCAATGCCGATACGGACCTGACCTCGCAATACCGCGCCTTTCAGGAACATCTGATCCACGACATTACGGCAGCCGACTTTGCCGACATTTATGCCGAGACGATTGCCTACGGCCTGTTCGCGGCGCGCCTGCACGACCAGACGCTGGACACGTTCAGCCGGCAGGAGGCGCTGGAGCTTCTGCCCAAATCCAATCCCTTCCTGCGCAAGCTGTTCAGCTATATCGCGGGCGTGGATCTGGATGACCGGCTGGCCTGGATCATTGATGATCTGACCAAGATTTTCCTCGCCTGTAACTTGAATGAAATCATGGCCGATTTCGGCAGGCTGACCGGGCAGAACGACCCCTTCCTGCATTTCTACGAGACGTTTCTGGCCGCCTATAACCCGGCCAAGAGGAAGGCGCGCGGCGTGTGGTACACGCCCGAACCCGTGGTCAATTTCATCGTGCGCGCGGTTGATGAGGTTTTGAAGACCGAGTTCGGTTTGGCGGATGGCTTGGCTGATACCTCGAAGATCCGCATTCCTTGGGATACCGGCCAGCTCGACAAGAAAGGCAAGCCGATCATTGAGAAGCGCGATGTCCATCGCGTCCAGATTCTCGATCCCGCCACCGGCACCGGAACCTTCCTGGCCGAAGTGATCAAGCAGATCGGCGCGCGGGTTAAGGCGTCCGCCCCCGGCCACTGGTCATCCTATGTGGAGACCGAGCTGATCCCGCGCATTCACGGGTTTGAGCTTCTGATGGCCAGCTACGCCATGTGCCACATGAAGCTGGACATGATCCTCACGGAGATGGGCTACCGGCCTAGCGGTGAGCCACCGCGCCTCTCGGTCTATCTCACCAACTCGCTGGAGGAGGGTGAGCGGGTGGAACAGGTCTTGTTCGCCCGCTGGCTCGCCGAAGAGGCGCGCGAGGCCAGCAAGATCAAGCGCGACATGCCCATCATGTGCGTGATCGGCAACCCGCCCTATTCGGGCGAGAGCGCCAACAAGGGCGCGTGGATCATGGGCCTGATGGAAGCCTACAAGAAAGAGCCGGGCGGCAAGGAGAAGCTCAAAGAGCGCAATCCGAAATGGATCAATGATGACTATGTGAAGTTCATCCGTTTCGGCGAGCACATGATCGGGAAGAATGGGGAAGGCATTCTCGGCTTCATCACCAATCATGGCTATCTGGATAACCCGACCTTCCGGGGCATGCGCTGGCATTTGCTGAACACGTTTGACGCCATCTACGTGCTGGATTTGCACGGCAATGCCAAGAAGAAGGAAGTCTCGCCCGACGGCTCGGCCGACAAGAATGTGTTCGACATCCAGCAGGGCGTGGCGATCATCATTGCGGTCAAGAAAAAGTCCGGGGCGGGCAAGGACAAGACGCTGGCGAAAGTCTTCCATGGCGATCTGTGGGGCGCGCGCGCCGGCAAGTATGAAGCGCTTAATAAGGGAACAATCGGAGGAGCCGCTTTTGGAGAAATAAATGCTGAACCTCCATATCATTATTTTTCGAAAACAAATTCTGAATTAAAATATATATATGATTCATATTTTTCTCTCTCAGACATGCTTTCTGTTAAATCAATAGCATTAATGTCAAAGAGAGATCAAGTTGCTATTCAAGATACAGCGCATGATGTGGAAAGTGTAATTAGCGATTTCTCGATATTAAATGAATTTGAAATAAAGGAGAAATATGAAAATGCTCATGACGCAAGGGACTGGAATGTGCAAGGCGTTAAAAGAAACTTGTTGTCATACAATAAAGATAATATAAGAAAGATTCTTTATAGACCATTTGATTATAAGTTTACATATTATTCGGATTTTTCCCGGGGGTTCATTGCCTACCCGGTTTATGAAGTCGGCCGACACATGATCCATGACAATGTGGCGATGCTAATGACGCGAATGACCAAGGAGCATCCCGGCGCGCTAGTGACTGATGTCATTATGGCGCACAAAAGCGCGTCTAGATACGATGGGACGTACTTTGCCCCCCTCTACCTCTACCCGGAGGACGGCTCGCTCGATCAGACGCGCTGGGTGAATTTCGATCCGAAAATCTGGCGCATGATACGCGAGCTGGCCAAGGACGACTCCCACGGCGAGCCGGACGAGATCGCCGTGTTCGACTATATCTATGGCGTGCTGCACAGCCCGGATTACCGCGAGACTTTTGCAGAGTTCCTGAAAACCGATTTCCCGCGCATTCCTTGGCCCGCCTCACCCGATATCTTCTGGCATGTGAGCGAGAAGGGCGGGGCGCTGCGCCGCCTGCACCTGATGGAGCCGGCCTCCATTGGCGATACGCCCTTCCCCTTCACGGGCGAGGGAGACGGGGTGGTCGACAAGCCGCACTTCGATACCGGATCAGTCTGGATCAATGGCGGGCAGCGCTTTGAGGGCGTGCCGGAGATGGCGTGGAATTTCTACATAGGCGGCTACCAGCCCGCGCAGAAATGGCTGAAAGACCGCAAGGGCCGCGCGCTATCGTTTGCCGACATCCAGCACTATCAGCGCATCATCAAGGTGCTCGCCGAAACCGACCGGATCATGGGCGAAATCAAATTGCCGGTTGAGGGATAACCCCCCCTTTCGTCATTCCGTTGAAATCCCGGCCAAGCGCAGCGCAGAGCCGGGAACAATTTTTAGTGATGCTCAGCCCATCCGGGCTTCGCTCCTCGCATGAGCTCGGGCGCGCGGTCGCGCTTTTCGGCGCTGCGCGCCGGCTGAGGTAGCGAACCTCTCAACTCCGCGCGGCCATGCCTTCATTGCAGGCGAGCTCGATGGCGAGCGCATCGGTGCGCGGCAGGGCTTCGAACAGGGGCAGGGGCGCGCGCGCCATGTTGGGCGGTTGCAGCACGCTGGCATGACAGGTGAGCACCTGCGTCAGCTCGGCGCGCGTCATCTCGTAGATCTTGCCGGGCACGGTGCGGCCGGCCCCGTCAACCGGCCGGATGGTGGTGAACAGCCAGCGCTGGGCCTGGAATGATGCGCCGTTCATCTGCTCGGTCTCGCTCTCGACCCTGTAGAGGCCGGGCGGCAACTCGTCCCGGCTGGACTCAAGCCGGAAGGCATCGGCGACCAGAAGGGTATAGTTCTGAAAACTGATGGTCATGGCGTGTACGCCCCCGAGACGATCGAAAAAGAACGGATGCGGGGTTGCCCCCGCATCCGTCCGCCGCGAGCCTATTTGCTCTGCGGTTGGGTTTTCACCGGATTTTGCTCCGGCTTGGAGCCGGGCTTGTGCTCGGCAGCTTTGGGTTTGGAGTGGTCCTGGGGGGTATTTTTTTGATTATCAGTCATGATAAAAGTCCTTGAAAGCGGAGCGCAATGGCTAAAAGCCATATATTGCTGTTGCTCCATCAATATAATAGCATAATATTAAGGTCTGCGAATATTCCTCTGCACTGATCCAAGTTAGTTGTTGCCGCCTCCCGCTGAAAGAAAAGAGACAATCTGGTTGCTGGCTGGCGCCATTTTCTCACGATGTGTTCGACAGGCCTGACGGAGGCGCCGCGCCGCGCGCCTCCTGCTGGCGTCTAGCCGGCGTCCGGTACCGCCTCGGCGCTCTCCCATTGCTCCACACGGATCAGCATGGAGGTGTCGAAGCCTTGCGCTTCCAGCCAGTCGAGGCGGTTTGCAAGCGTGTCCTCATCCATTTGCGGGGTCCGCGAGAGGATCCACAAGTATCGCCCTTGCGGCTCTGAGACGATGGCCCAGCTATAATCCTCTGCCAGATCGATGATCCAGTAATCGCCCCAGAACGGGCCGAAGAAGGACACCTCCAGCTGTGCGCTGGTGCTCTCGCCGACTGTGCGGGCACGGCCATTCGCCACTTCTACCTGGCCGTCCAGCCCGCCCTGATAGCAGGTATTGGTGACAGAGATCAGGCCGTCCTCGCGCCGGGCATAGTCGGCGGTCACGCCTGCGCAGCCGCGCTCGAAACCATGATCATAGCGGGCGATCTCGAACCAGCGGCCGAGATAACGCTCTATCTCCACAAACTCCACCGTCTGCAAGGGCGGGGCATCGTCGCTTCGTCCTGCGGGCGGCTGGCAGGCGGCGAGCGCAAAGGCGCCCAGCAAGGCGGGAAGGGCGAAGAAAAGAGAACGGGGCATGGGCGTGGCTCCTGTGATGGCAAGCGGAAAGCTAGCGGGACAGCAACGCGCGGCAAGGCGTGCGGGTTGCGCAATCTTGCATTTACTCTTTTTCAAGAATCATAGCATATGTTCACTAAACGCACTCAGTTAACGTAATAAGTGAACTCGTAGCGCGCAGGTTGAAATTACGTCAAGGCGGGGGCCTTTTTTCATGTTGTCATCTTCACGCGCCGAATTTGCGCTTCGTGATCCGTCGGCTCTGTCGGCGCTGTTGTCCTATGACTGGCGCGCGCGCCAGTTCCTCACCGATGCCGAGCTTCTGGGCGAAGGCCGTCATGAAGCGGCGGTGGAGGGCGATGCGGCGAGCCTCATCCGTCCGCTGCACCGTCAGGGCTTTATCAAGCCCCTGCATGGCGTGCGCCCCCATGGCGGGCGGATGCGGCTGTGGAGCCTTGTTGATGTGCTGAAAATCCAGATCGTCTCGGATTTGCGCCAGATCAGCGATATGAGCGTCAATGCCTGTATGCGCCATCTCAAGCAGGACGAGGGGCAGGCGATGGACGCCGCGCTCGCCGCCTGGCAGGACCATGCCGGCGCGCCCGGCGATCATTGCGCGCGTCTGCGCCTGCGGATGGAAGGGCTGCCCAGCCTGCCCGAGGGCGAGGCGCTGGCGGAGTTCGCCCATTGCTGCGTCGCCCGCTTTGTCCATCGCAACCGCTTTGATGTGGTGGAGCGTCCGGCCTTTCTGGCCTAGGGGCGCTAATCCGCGCTCTTCAGCGTCACCAGAAACACCGTCCCCTCCGGCCCGGTGGAGGCGAGCGTGATGCTCCCCTCCATCAGCCCGGCCAGCTCGCGTGCGATGGACAGGCCAAGCCCTGTACTGCCCGCGCCCCCGCCCGATGAAAATGGCTCAAACAGGCGCGCCTGCACGCGTTCAGAAATGCCCGGCCCGGTATCGGCCAGACGGATCAGGGCTTTGCCCGCGCTTTCCTGCACGCTGGCCGACAGGCGCGCGCCCTCCTGCCCGCTCATCGCGGCGGCCGCATTGCGCACCAGGTTGGAGAACAGGCGGTAGAGGCTGTCGCGATCGCCCATCACCTGCAGGTTCGCATCCAGCGCATTGTCCCAGTCAATACCGCTCCCGGCGGGCAGAAGCTCGGCGGCGATCTCGTCGAGCAGGGGCGCGAGGCTGACCGGGTGCAACTCGGGGCGGGTCTCGCCGGTGCGGCCATATTCCAGCACATCCGAACACAGGCGGATGCCGCGTCCGATGGCACGGACAAGGCGCTGGCCCATGGCGGCGGTGCGGGCGTCCTCGCTCATGGCCAGCCGGTCAGAGACAAGCTGGGCCGAGGCGAACACATTCCTCAGATCATGATTGATGCGCGCCACGGCGAGCCCGAGGCTCGCCAGCCGCTCGCGCTGGCGGATCGCCGACAATATGTCGGCCTGCATGGCGGCCAGGGCGCGTTCAGCCTGTCCGATCTCGTCGCGCCGTTCGCCCGGAGCGAGGACGCGGCGCGCGTCGGACGGGTTTTCCTGAAACCGCGTCATGGCCAGCGATAGCCGCTGCATCGGGCCGACGAAGAGGAAGAGGAGCGCCAGATAGATCAGCGCGCCGGTGATCAGCGACGATGTCAGCGCAAACCAGAACAGGCGGATCGAAAAGCCTATCAGCGCCTCGCGCAAGGGCGCTTCGGGCAGGATGACAAGAATGCGCTCATCGGGGCGGGTCTGCGGGATCGCCGTCAGCACGATCAGCCGGCCGGGCGGGCCGGTGAATGCGCCGATGACGGCTGCCATCTCGCGAAAGGGACGGCGTCTGGTCTGATCCTCGTCCAGCAGGGGCGCATCGCCGGTATCGGCCCCCAGCACCAGCTCTGTCGCGCCGCCCGCAATGCGCGCCACGGCCATGGCGTCAGCGCCCGCCAGCAACTCGCGCACCGCCTCTTCGGACAAATCCTCACCGGCCAGCTCCGCCGCGATGGCGGCCAGATGGGCGGCATTGGCCCGCTCGTTCAGCCAGTTATTGCGAAAATTGGCCGCTGACGGGAAAAAGATCACCATCGCAGAGGCCAGCACGAACACGATGGTAAGCGCCAGCAGGCGTCCACCCAGCGAGCCGCGGCTCATCCGGATAACGCGCCAGATCCGGCGCAAACCGCCTGTCAGTCCGCTTCTGGCCAAGCCACCCCACCTTGCGAATGCAAATCAGTGTAGCGCAGACAATAACCCGGCCCACGCTTTCGCGAAGGGTCCAAATACCACAGGTTCGAAATGTTTGCCCGCTGCCCGTTTGAGGGCCTCGCCGCGCGTGGGATAGGCAAGGACCGGACTGGTCAGGTCACGCACGCTGCCGCCCTTGGCCATCGTCACGGCGGCGAGCGCGGCGATGTCGTCCGCGCGGGCGCCCGCCACATGCACGCCCAGCAGCTTTCCGCCCTTGCCAAGGACCAGCTTCACGCTGCCTGCCGTATCGCCCTCGGCGATGGCGCGGTCATTGTCGTCGAACGGCCAGCCGATGACGGAGACCTTGTCTCCATGCGCTTCACGGGCGCGGCTTTCGGTCAGCCCGATCTGGGCAAGGCCCGGGCTGGTATAGACGCAGCCGGGGATGGGGTTGGAGGACTGTTTCGTCGGCACGCCGTAATAGAGATTGCGCAGGATCACTGACCCGTGCCAGCCGGCCAGATGGGTCAGTGCGCCCTTGCCCGCGATGTCGCCTGCCGCGTAGACGCGTTTGTTGGCCGTGCGTAAGCGGTCGTCGCAGACAACGCCGCGCCCATCGGCCTCCACGCCTGCAGCGTCCAGCCCTAGCGTATCGGTGACGGGTTCACGCCCGGCCGCGACCAGCACATGGCTGGCAGCGATGGTTTCGCCGCCGGCCAGTTGCGCGGTGATAGCGCCCGCCTTGCCGGAAAAGTGCTCCACGCCAATGCCTTCGATCAGGCGGACGCCGTCGGCCGTGAGGGCGGTGCGCAAAACCTCCACATGGTCCGGCTCGAACGCGCCCAGCGCCTTGCCCGCCTCCACAATCGTCACTTTCGAGCCAAGACGGGCAAAGGCCTGTCCCAGCTCGCAGCCGATCGGTCCGGCGCCCAGAATGAACAAATGCGCGGGCAGGGCCTGGAGCTGCCAGATCGTCTCATTGGTCAGGAAAGGGAGCTCTTTCAGGCCCGGCACGGAGGGGATACGCGCGCGGGTGCCAGACGCGATGACGAAGCGCTTGGCCTTCACCGTCACGCTGTCGCTTTGCACCGTGTCTGCCGACGTGAAGCGTGCCCATTCGCGGATCACGCGCACGCCGAGCCCCTCAAAGCGCTGCTGGCTGTCATTGGGCTCAATGGCGGCGATGGACGCGCGCACATGGTCCATGACGGCAGTAAAATCGATGTGCGGTTCACCAGCCTTCACGCCCAGCTTTGCTGCGGATCGGACAGTGTGGGCGGCATGGGCTGCAGACAGGATCGCCTTGGAGGGCACGCAGCCATAGTTCAGGCAATCGCCCCCCATCTCGCGCGCTTCAAAGAGGACCACCTTGCGGTTCAGGCTGGCCGCGCCGGCGGCGGTGACAAGCCCGGCTGCGCCCGCGCCGATAATGCATAAGTCGGCCTTGATGGTTTCCCGGCTCATGCGGCGTCTCCTCCCGTAGCAGGCGGTTTCTTGCCGGTCAGACGCTTGTAGATAAAGGGCAGGAAGCCGACGAGCGCGAACACGGCTATGGCCGCGATCAGTTCCGGGGTCAGCAGGTCGAGAAGGCTTGGCACCCCGCCTGCGGCCCGGCCAATCGTGGAGCCGACCGTGGCGTAGACATAGCCAAGTGGCATGACGCCGAAAAACGTGCCCAGCACATAGGCGCGCAAGGGCACGTTCAGAAGTGCGGTCGCGATATTGATTCCGAAAAAGGGCAGGACCGGGATAAGACGCAATATCAGCACATAGCTGAACGCGTCAGAGGAAAACCCGTCCTGCAGGCGCTTCACCCAGCGGCCAAAGCGCGCCCGCGCCCAGTCGGCAAAGGCATAGCGCACGGCGACAAAGATGATCGTCGCGCCAATGGTTGAGCCGATTACGGCAACGCCGGTGCCGACAATCGGCCCGAACAGGAAGCCCGCCCCGATGGTGAACCAGATTGCGCCGGGCACCGAGATCGACACCGCCAGCGCGTAGATCACTGTATAGATCAGGACGGCGAGGATCAGGTTTGCCGCGACGTAACTCTCCAGCGCGGCCTGATTTTCCTGCAAGGTGGCGAGGTTCAGATCGCGCCACACGCCGCTGGCCAGCACGGCGATGAGCGCCGCCACCAGAATGAGGACCGGCAATAGCCTCAGCCAGAGGGGTTTGGCCTTTACCGGCGCTTCGGGGGGCGTGGGAGCGGTCATCGGCGTGTCCTTGGCGGGTCGGGCAGGTGGCGGAAGCAGGGGCGGGCGGGACCAGCGGCGGCGATCTCCGTCCTTTGGGTTCATTCGTTCATCATACGCGCCAAGTTACAAGATGGACTTTCCAACAGCCTCCCGCACCCGCCCCCGCTTGACACTTGCCCCCCGCGCCGGTAGTTACCGCGGCTCGATTTTCGCCGGGCTTTGCCCCGTCCTCTCGCGCGTGAGCGCGGACGTGACGAGACCGGCGCGTTTGCCTTTTCAGGAGCCAGTGCCGTGAAACGTACCTTCCAGCCGTCCAAGATCGTCCGCGCCCGGCGCCACGGTTTCCGCGCGCGCATGGCCACCAAGGCCGGCCGTCAGATTGTCGCCCGCCGCCGTTCGCGTGGCCGCAAGCGTCTGTCGGCGTAACGCCCGTCCCATTGCAGACGATACAGTATCCCGATCGCGCCGCGCGCATCCGCGTGCGGCGCGATTTTTTGCGTGCGCGTAATGGCCGTTCTGTCGCCCGTCCCGGCCTCGTTGTGCAGATGATCGCCCGCGAGCCGGCCGAAGGCCCTGCCAGAGCTGGTTTTACCGCCTCGAAAAAGGTGGGAAACTCGGTGGCACGCAACCGCGCACGCCGCCGTCTGAAAGAAGCCGTGCGCCAGATTCTCCCCCTCCATGGCCTGCCGGGAACCGATTATGTGTTCATCGCGCGCAGCGGAACCGCTGCGCGTGAATGGGAGGCTTTGCTTGACGATATGAAAAGCGCATTGCTAAGCCTCGCCGCACCAGCCCGGCACCGCCCAAGCGCGAAGGAAAAACCCGATCATGGGTGATACCCGCAATATCCTGCTCGTTGTGGCGATTGTGCTCGCCATTTTCATTCCCTATCAGCTCTTCATCGTCGAGCCGATGATGGCCGAGCAGCGCAATTCGCAAGAGGCAGCCGAAGAAGCGGAGACAGGCGAAGCCGCGCCGGATACGCCCGGTGCCTTTGGCGGCGAAGATGCCCCGTCCGCTCTGGGCGGGTTCACAGACCGCACCGAGGCGCTTGGCCGGTCTGAACGTATTGAAATCCGCACGCCCGCGCTTGAAGGCTCTATCGCGCTCAACGGCGCGCGCTTCGATGATCTGCGCCTCTTGCGCTATGATGTGGCGGTGGGCACCGACGAACCGGTGACCTTGCTGTCACCGCAAGGCACGCACGGCGCGCAATATGCGGTCGATGGCTGGACAGGCGCGGCAGGCGCGCCGTCCGGTCTTCCCGGCCCCTCCACCCCCTGGCAGGCGGTAGGCGGCACCACGCTGACACAGGACAGCCCGGTGACGCTGGAGCATGTGGCCGGCGATCTGACCTTCCGGCGCGTGATCGCGGTTGATGAGGACTATCTTTTCACCGTTACCGACACGGTGACGAATAATAGCGCGGAGGAAGTGTCACTCTCGCGCTTTGGTCTGGTGCGCCAGGAAGGCATCCCCGACGACATCACCAATTTCTTCATCCTGCACGAAGGCCCAATCGGCGTGGTTGGCTCATCGCTGATGGACCGCAAGTATAACGGGCTGGAGCGCGACGGCTCGATGGAGCGCACTGGCGCTGGCGGCTGGATGGGGATTACCTCCAAATACTGGCTGACGGCCGTGGCGCCCGGCGATGATGGCGAAATCCGCGCGCGCTTCGAGGCACGCGAGTCCGGTGGCCGGACGATCTTTGAGTCCAGCTATGTGCGCACCGCGCAGACCATTGCACCCGGCGCGGCCATTACCAGCGTGTCGCATGTCTATACCGGCTCCAAATCGGTGCCGATCCTGCAGCGCTATCAGGAAGAGCAGGGTATTCCGCGCCTCGACATGGCGGTGGACTGGGGCAATTTCTGGTTCTTCACCCGCCCCTTCTTCTGGCTCCTGAACACCTTCTATGACTGGACAGGCAATTTCGGTGTCGCGATCCTGCTTCTGACGGTGCTGATCAAGATACCGCTCTTCCCGCTCAATAACCGCGCCTTTGCCTCCATGGCCAAGATGCGCGCGGTCGGTCCGAAAATGACCGAGATCCGCGAGCGCTTTGCCAATGACAAGCAGCGCCAGAGTCAGGAGATGATGGAGCTCTACAAGCGCGAGAAGATCAATCCGCTTGCCGGGTGTCTGCCGATCCTGCCGCAAATTCCCATCTTCTTTGCGCTCTACAAGACCGTGTTCGTCTCGCTCGAGGCGCGCCATGCGCCCTTCTTCGGATGGATCCAGGATCTCTCCGCGCCCGATCCGACCAGCCTGTGGAATCTGTTCGGCCTTTTGCCCTACCAGGTGGACGGGCTGTGGCTGATTGGTGATTACCAGCTGGGCATCTGGCCGATCCTGATGGGTCTGACCATGTGGGCGCAGCAATCGCTCAACCCGCCGCCGCCAGACCCTATGCAGCGGCGCATCTTCGCCTTCCTGCCGATCATCTTCACCTTCATCCTGTCGCCGTTTGCCGCAGCGCTGGTGATCTACTGGACGTGGAACAACTTCCTCACGATCCTGCAGCAATACGTCATCATGCGCCGCCACGGCACCTACACCGAGGTGGACCGGCTCGCCGCGCGCCTGCATTCGCGCATTACCGGCAAGCCGGTGCCTGAATTTGCCCTGCCGGGGGCGGCGCCGGGACTGACGCCTGCGGCGGCAAAGCCGGCCAATGATGTGAAACCGGCAAAGGGCAAGGCGAAAACCAGTGCCACGCCGGCGGATGTCACTGAACAGGTGGAAACCGAAGCGCCAGAGGCTGATGCGCCTGCGCCCAAGCCGGCTACACCGGGACGGCGCACGACCTCCAATCCGGCGGCGAAAAAGCCCAAGGGCACGCGCAAGGCCCCCGCCAGGAAGCCGGCGGCCAAACGTCCGGGCACACGCCGGACCCCGCCCGCCACTCCGGAGGGAGAGGGCTGAGCGCGCCCGACGAGCCAGGCGAGGAAGAGGCTGCCCGGCTGGCTGCCGGCAAGCGCCTGTTCGCCCAGCCGGTGAACTTCATCAAGGGCGCGGTGGGGATGGACGGGTTGCCGCCCGCAGACATGCCCGAAATTGCGTTTGCAGGCCGGTCCAATGTCGGCAAGTCCTCGTTGATCAATGCGCTGACCAGCCGCAAGGATCTGGCGCGCGCATCAGGCGAGCCGGGCCGCACGCGTGAGCTGAACTTCTTCGATCTGGCGGGCCGCATCCGTATCGTCGACCTGCCGGGCTATGGCTTTGCCAAGGCCCCGAAGGATGTCGCTGCGCGCTGGATGGCACTGACGCGCGATTATCTGCGCGGACGGGTGAATCTGAAACGCGTCATCCTGCTGATCGATGGCCGTCACGGCATCAAACCGGCCGACGAAGCCATCATGAAAGTGCTGACCGAGGCTGCGGTTGGCTATCAGGTCACACTGACCAAGCTCGACAAGCTCAAACCTGCCGAGCAGGAGGCGATGATCGCGGCGACGCAGGCGGCTATCGTCAAGAAGGTCGCGGCCTATCCGGTTATCGCTGCAACATCCTCCTCCAAGCGCCTTGGCCTTGACGCATTGCGCGCCGATATTGCCGATCTGGCAATACCGGAGCGGGAGACATGATGCGGGTTGTGGCGGCGTTGGCGGTGCTGGTGCTGGCGGGGGTGTTTGCCCCGCAGGCCCGCGCAGGCGAGGTGTGCAACGAGACCAGCTATTTCGTGGAAGCGGCCAAGGCCTGGAGCGGGCCGAACGGCCTGTCGGCGCAAGGCTGGCAAACGATTGCGCCGGGTGCGTGTGCGTCCTTTGTGGGTGTTCCGCCCGGTGTCAGCCAGTTTCTCTATGCGCGCACGACACAAGCCTATCTCGGCGGCGCCCGCGAATGGCTGGGCCGCACGCCGGTTTGCACCGATTTAGGCGATTTCCAGCTTGAGGGGGCGACGGACTGTGAGGCCATGGGGCTTGATGAGCGCGCCTTCCGTCAGCTTGCCCCGTCAGAGCGCGCCAGAGCGGTGCTGGTTGAACCGGACGATTTTGGCAGCCGCGCGCAGGAGGCAGGCGTGCAGCGCTTGCTGCAGGCGCTAGGCTATGAAGTGCGTGTGGTGGACGGCTATGCCGGCCGCCGCTCGCGCTCACAGATCGCCGCCTTCGAGCGTGATGCCGGGCGCACCTTCGGCACTGATTACGAGGCACTGGCGGCGGCGCTGCATGCGCGCGCGCTGGAGCGTAATCGGGAGATCGGGCTGAATGTCTGCAATCGCGCGTCGCTTCCGGTGGGTGTTGCGCTGGCCCGTCAGCGCAGTGAGCGCTGGCAGAGCCGCGGCTGGTGGCGTATCGAACCGGGACATTGCATGCGGCTGCTGGCCGAACAGGTAACGCCGGGCAGCTCCTTTGTCTTCGCCCAGACGATTGATGGCGAGCAGTCCGAGCCTTTGCGCGGCGGGGTTGAACCTTTTTGCGTTGCGGCCGGGCGATTCACCACCGAAGAACGCACGGGCTGCGCAGCGCGCGGCTATACCCAGGTTCAGTTCCGCGCCAGCCCGGTGCCAGTCGATGGCGTAGCGCGCCTGACGCTTGAAAATTCCGATTTTGAGGACAGCGTCCAGTGAAACGTCTCCTGCAACGCGATGTATGGGTCTTTGATCTCGACAATACGCTTTACCCGGCCCACATGGCGGTGATGAGCCAGGTCGAGGCGCGCATGACCGAGTTCGTCATGCAGCTATTGGGGCTGGAGCGCGAGGAAGCCTTCAAGGTCCAGCACAGCTTCTGGCACGATTACGGCACGACGCTGAACGGGTTGATGGTCAATCACAAAATTCCGGCATCCGAGTTTCTCGATTTCGTCCACGATATTGATCACTCGGTATTGCAGCCCAACCCCGTGCTGGCGGGTCATATCGCGGCGCTTGACGGTGCCCGCATCATTTATACCAACGGCTCGGTGCGCCATGCGGAGAACGTGCTCGCGCGCCTCGGGCTTGATCATCTGTTTGAGGGCATTTTCGACATTGCGGCGGCGGACTACACGCCCAAGCCGCAGCGCGAGAGCTTTGACCGGTTCATCAAGCGCCACGCGGTAAATCCGGCGCGCGCCGTGATGTTTGAGGATTCTGTCCGCAATCTGGAAACCGCCGCCGGAATCGGCTTTGCCACGGTTCTGGTGCGCGCGCGCGAAGACACCGGCAATGGCCACACCGCCGGTCCCGGCGAGCATCCCGACTATGTCGACTACGCCGTCGATTGTCTCGACACCTTCCTGGGCGAGCTGGTCGGCACCCTGCAGGAGAAAACCCCATGAGCGATGCCGCTGCGCTGAAATCTGTCATCGAAGCAGGCTGGGATTCGCGTGATGGTGTTTCCGCCACGACGAAGGGCGAGCTGCGCGATGCGGTGAATGCGGCGCTGGCCGAGCTGGATGCGGGCCGGTTGCGCGTGGCGTCAAAAGAAGCTAATGGCGGCTGGCAGGTGCATGAATGGCTCAAAAAAGCCGTGCTGCTCTCCTTCCGGCTGGAGCCGAACCGCCGCATGGGCCTGCCCGGCGTGCCGGTGCCGGGGCCATGGTGGGACAAGGTGGCGGTCAAATGGGAAGGCTGGTCAGCCAGCCAGTTCGAGGCGGCGGGTTTCCGTGCCGTGCCCGGCTCTATCGTGCGCCGGGGCAGCTTTGTTGCCAAGGGCGCCGTGCTGATGCCGTCCTTTGTCAATATCGGGGCCTATGTCGGTGAAGGCACGATGGTCGATACCTGGTCCACAATCGGCTCCTGTGCGCAGATTGGCGCGAACGTACACATCTCCGGCGGCGTAGGCATTGGCGGCGTTCTGGAGCCCTTGCAGGCGGCCCCTGTGATCATCGAGGACAATGTGTTTATCGGCGCGCGCTCGGAAGTCGCTGAAGGTGTGATCGTGCGCGAGGGCGCGGTCATTTCCATGGGCGTGTTCCTGGGCGCGTCGACCAAGATCGTCGACCGGGCGACCGGCGAGGTGACGCGCGGGGAAGTCCCTTCCTACGCCGTCGTCGTGCCCGGCACGCTGCCTGATGCGAAGGGCGGGCCGTCGCTGGCCTGTGCGGTGATCGTCAAGCGCGTCGATGCGCAGACGCGCGCCAAGACGGGCATCAATGCGCTTCTGCGCGACTGACTCCAGCCAGGGACCAGCCGATGACGATTTCCAACGAAGACGAGCTGGACGGGCTCAAAGTGATTGGCCGCATCGTCGCCAACACCATGCATGCCATGGCAAAGGCGATGGAGCCGGGCATGACCACGCGCGAGCTGGATGCGATTGGCGCGGCGCTGCTGGAGCGCGAGGGCGCGGTGTCAGCGCCGCAATCGAGCTATGGCTTTCCCGGCGCGACCTGCATCAGCGTCAATGAGGAAATCGCTCATGGCATTCCCGGCGACCGGGTGATCGCGCGTGGCGACAGGGTCAATATCGACGTCTCGGCCTCGAAGAACGGCCTCTTTGCCGATACCGGCGCGACCTTCTGCGTGGGCCCGTTGCCGGCCTCGCTGGAAACCCTGCGCCGGGACGGCAAGCGCGCCATGCATATCGGCATCGCGCAGGTTGGCGCGGACAAGCCGCTGGCCGGTATCGGCAATGCCATTGGCCGTTTTGCCGACAAGCGTGGTTATACGCTGATCCGCAATCTCGCCAGTCATGGAACGGGCCGGGCCTTGCACGAATATCCCGAACAGATCGCCACCTGGCCCACGCGCGGCGACCGGCGGCGCATCAATAAGGGGCTGGTGCTCACCGTTGAACCCTTCCTGTCCACAGGCGGGGTATGGGCCACTGACGGCGATGATGACTGGACGCTCTACAGTGACCCGTACGCACCGACCGTGCAGTTCGAGCACACGGTCGTGGCAACCGATCGCGGCGCCATCATCGTCACCCGGCCGGGCTAGCGCGTTACGATTGCCTGTATGCCTTTCGCTTTTAAATCAATATGGTAGAAAAGATATTAATCTTTGTGTTCCTTTTTGCGTTGTTCTTGCTCCGATTTTACTCGGCTTTAAGTCTCAACGCCGGCGGATCGCTGTGGCCTTTGATGTTTTCTGAACCGCGCCCGCCCGTGTGATCTCTGTCTGTCTGGTGATGTCTCTGGCGGTTTGGGCGGCGGTGATTCTGACGCTGTTCAACTCGGCGGCCTTACCACCAAAGACGCGGTGAAAAATCTCTAAAATCTGCACATTTTGGATGGCCTGCGGGGCTGGGCTTGGGTTGTTCCTTGCGCTTGGGATGGTTGCGGGGAACAGGTAGACACATGGGGGCGGCAAGCGATAAGGGCCGATTTGGTTCTCTCGCTGTGGCGCGTTCGACAGTTTGGGGCAAGGCCGGGCTGGCGAACCACACACCCAATCCCACACAATCAACCCATCCACTCTTTCTTGGCGGTCGATGATCTCGGCGCTCAACCGGGTGTGGATTCCGCTCCAAACATTGTGTGGGGGTGAGGCCCCTTCATTTGAGCATACAGACCACAAAACGAATTCGTGGGCATGGGGTGGCCTCGAAAAGATATTTGTGTTGTTGCCGTCGAGGCAACCTTTCAATTCAATGACGGCGATCCGTCCGTTGTTTAGTTCCACGGTGTAGTCGTGGCGATTTTCGCCGCCAGCACTCTCCCACCCTGTAATTTCGCTCTGCTGCTCCAACTCATTCAAAATCACACGGACAAAATCACGCTTTGGCCCCATCGTTGCGGAAAATTGCCCCCGCAAGCGCTCTATGGCTCCCCGAAAAATGCCCGATTGGTCAAACTGTGCCTGCGTCAATCCGTGCGAACCGACGGTGTGGGCGTTTGCCCTCAATTCTTCGGCATAAGTCTCGATCAGCTCTTGGATTGCGGGGTTTCGGTCGCAAGGGATTGATGACAATGGGCGGCTCTTTCTGCGTGAGCTGAACACACTAGTGGCTCAATGATGTGTTGAGCAATGTGCCTAACAACAGGAACGGCTACACCGTCTCCCGTAAGATGGTATGCGTCGTTGTAGCGTGTCGGCAACTTGTATGTATCGGGCAAGCCCATCAGGCGGGCGGTTTCTCTTGTCGAAATCAGGCGCGATCTGATTTTCGACCCTTCCACAACCATGATCGATTGCCGGGACGACCCGCCAGCTGGCGTTCTCAAACACCCTGCGATGTCGTCAAAGCGGATCTCTGCTCTTTGGACCTTCACGCCCTGTTGCCATCTTGTCCGTTTATAGATCGCGCCCACCATTCGGACACCCGAGGCCTTGGCGGTGCCAACTTTTGCAAGGTTGATCTCGGACATCATGGAAACCAAGTTTTTGGTCTCCTGCGCACTGTGCCACTTCACACCTGTTGGCTCCTCCTCAATGAGATCCGCAAAACGGATCTGACGTTTGGAAGGCGTTGGCATGTGCCACCACACCCACTGTTCCTTCTGATCAGCGGTAAGGCTTTCAAATGCGCGTTGGAGAGCCTTCGTGTGCCAGGGGACCTGTGGGCCACCCTGCGCGCCTGTCGCTGCCGTATCTGCCCGGACGGCCACGACGAACAGGCGGGGACGGCTCTGTGGCACAAAGAGGGCAGCGTCGACCACAAAAGCTCCTGGACGATAACCCAAACCGATCAGCGCCTCGATGATAGCTTTGAAATCGCGCCCGCCATGACTGGTGAGTGTGCCAACCACATTTTCAAGGGACACAACAGAGGGCGCGCGGCCTTGATCTTGCAAGCCCTGCAACAACGATATGAAGGGCCAAAATGTGCCCGATCTATCGCCCCGCAACCCTGCGCCACCGCCCGCTAAGGAAAGGTCTTGGCAAGGGAAAGACCCCCACGCAAGATCTGCGGCTGGCAACTCGTCGGGGGCAATGTTGCGGATGTCGTCGATGACTAGGCCTTCACGGCCCCAATTTGCGGCATAGGCCCCGCCCTTCTTGGTGTCAAAGTCGTTCGCAAACACGCACTTCCATGACGGCCCAAGGCCTGCTCGGGCCATTCCGCCACCTGCGAAGAACTCCAAAAATCGCATGTTGTGGCTTCCCCATTGTCGCTGTCGCGATCCTGGGTTTGTCCCACTGTCAAAGGATCATTTCAAGAACAAAATGCGGCCTAACCGCTGATCCGCAACCTGGCCCGCCACGGCACCGGCCGGGCTAGCGCGCAAGAATAGCGCGGATTTGCGGCGCCGCGCCGCGCACGAGGTTCTCGCCAAACTGGTTGGAGACTTCGTTCACCTCGCCCATGAAGCGGGGCTGGGCGGCAAGCCAGTTGAGCGCGGCCTCACTATTGCCAAAGGCTTCCACTTGCGCGCGCTGTTCAGGCGGCAGGGCCAGCACAAGCTCGCTCATCTCCTCCACCGTCATTTCGCGGCCTTGCGCTATCATGCCGGCCTGCGCACGCCCCGGCGCGCTGGCGAAATAGCTGGTCAGTGCGTGCAGGTCGGCAGCCGAGAGATGGCTGGCCAGCACGGCGGAAATGGCGTCCAGCAGAACAGCCTGTTCGGCGTCGAAGCGCGCATTGACCACTTGGCGGATGTCTTCGGCCTGATCGGCGGTCAGGTCCGGCCGGTCCTGACGCAAGCTGTCGACGACGACACTGCCCAGATCGGACACCTGGTTGAGAATGGCCTGCCACATGCCGCTGACGCGGGCGAACTCACGCGCGGCTTCCAGTCCCGTCTGATTCTGGCCGGTCTGGGCCGATGCCACAGGCTTGCCGACGGCAAGGCCGGCGAACGGTACAGAGACAACAATGAGCAAGGCAGCTAGTAGCGCGCGCATGAAAGGCCCCTTTTTCCGATCCGTATTGAGACCGGAAACGAGGGTAGGGCGCTGGCCCGGCTGGTGGAAGGCTGTGCGGCCTGACAATGCTGGTCAGAGGGAAGCTAAAGCTCCATCACCTTCACATCATCATCCTCGCCCACGATCACCACTCGGGCCTGATCGAGGAAAAGGCCGTGATCGACCACGCCGGGCAGGGCCAGCAATTCGGCGTCCACGGCGTCCGGGTCTTCAATGGCCCCGCAGGCGCAATCGAGAATATAGTTTCCGCCATCGGTGATGAAGGGTTCGCTGCGATCTCCCCGGCGGCGGATATCGACCAGAGGCCGGTCCACGCCAGCGCGGCGCAGGGCGTCGAACACCTTCTTGGCGGTGATCGTCCATCCGAACGGATCGATCTCGACGGGCAGGGGGAAGGCGCCGAGCGTTTCCACCAGCTTGGTCTCGTCCACCAGCACGACCATCAGGTCTGAGGCATCGGCGATGATCTTCTCGCGCAACAGGCATCCGCCCCCGCCCTTGATCAGGCGGAAATGGCCATCGACCTCGTCTGCCCCGTCGACGGCCACATCAATGCGGTCGGCTTGCTCAATGGGTATCAGCGGAACACCCGCCTCGCGCGCGATCTCTTCGGTCTCGCGGGAAGTCGGGATGCCCTTGATGGATAAATCACCAGCCGCGCAGCGCCGCCCCAGCGCCTTTACGAACAGGGCAGCCGTGGAGCCGGAACCCAGCCCCACGATCATACCGCTTTCGACATAGTCCAGAGCCGCTTCGGCGGCCCGTGCTTTCTGGCTCTGGGCGCTCACTGATCAACCCCGCCCAGGAGGACGAATTTCAGCTCGGTGAACTCCTCAGCCGCCCATTTGCCGCCCTCGCGGCCAATGCCGGACTGCTTCATGCCGCCAAAGGGCGTGGCCGGTGAGCCGACCATCGCGGCATTGACGCCGACCATGCCGAAATCAATGCCTTCAGTGATGCGGTGCATCCGCCCGGAATCCTTGGTGTAGAGATAGGCGGCTAGGCCGAAGGGCGTGTCATTGGCGAGCCGGATCACCTCTTCCTCGTCCTTGAATGGGTAGAGCGCGGCGACGGGGCCGAAAATCTCGTTGCAGGCGATGCTCATGGAATGGTCTGCGCCACTAATCAGGGTCGGCTCGAAATACGCGCCGCCCATCTCGTCGGCGCGCGATTTCCCGCCGGTGAGCACTTTGGCGCCCTTGGATACGGCATTATCGACCAGCTCGGCGACGCGGCTGACGGCTTCCTCATGGATGAGCGGACCGACATCGGTGCCGTCGGCGAACGGATCGCCCAGTTTCAGCTTGGCGACGCGCGTTTTCAAAAGCTCGGTGAGCTTGTCTATCACGCCTTCCTGCACGAAGACCCGGTTGGGCGAGACGCAGGTCTGGCCGGCCGCGCGGAACTTGCCCTGCACCAGCCCGTCAGCGGCTTTTTCAAGATCGGCATCGTCCATGATGATAAAGGGGGCATTGCCGCCCAGCTCAAGCGCGACGCGCTTGATGGTCTTGGCGGCCTGCTCCATCAGCAATGCGCCGACCGCAGTAGAGCCGGTGAAGGCGACCATCGCGACCTCGTCGGAACCGGTCAGGACCGGGCCGATCTCGCGCGCTTCGCCGGTGACGACGTTGAACACGCCCTTGGGGAAGCCCGCACGGTCGGCCAGCTCGGCCAGAGCCAGCGCCGAAAGTGGCGTCTCGGAGGCCGGCTTGATGACAATAGGGCAGCCCACCGCCAGTGCCGGGCCGCATTTGCGGGTGATCATGGCGGAGGGGAAATTCCACGGCGTAATGCACGAGACGACGCCAATGGGTTGGCGGATCGTCCAGCCGCGCGCGCCCGGTGTCGGCACGGGCAGCGTCTCGCCATGCACGCGGCGCGCTTCCTCGGCGGCCCACTGGACGAAGCCTGCGCCATAGGCGACCTCGCCCTTGGCCTCTTTCAGGGGCTTGCCCATCTCGGCGGCCAGAATGATCCCCAGATCGTCCTGATGCTCCATGATCAGCTCGTACCAGCGATTGACGATGCGTGAGCGCTCGAAGGCCGAGGTGCGCCGCCAGGCGAGGTTCGCTGCCGCGGCGGCTTTCACCGCGCGTTTTGCGCCTTCAGCGCCGACGCTGGCCACGTCTGCCACCTTTTCCCGGTTGGCGGGATTATTGACGTCAAACCGGCTGTCACCCTTCACCCATTCGCCATTGATGAAGGAGTCGGTGCGCCAGAGCCCGGAATCTTTCAGTCGGGATTTGATATCGCTCATCGGGGAGGTCCTTTCGTGATTGCCGTCATCCTGGCCGGTTGCCCGGTCTATTTCGTTTTCGTCTTGTCCTTGCGCGCCTGCATGGTCTGGCGGAAGCGTGCGGCCCAGCCTGTCTTGTTCTCCTGCCGGGCACGTGACAGGGCCAGCGTATCGTCAGGCACATCTGATGTGATGACACTGCCCGAGCCTGTAAAGGCTCCGTGTCCGATGGTCACAGGCGCGACCAGGCTGGTATTGGATCCGATAAACGCGCCGTCACCGACAATGGTTCTGTGTTTGAAATAGCCATCATAATTGCAGGTGATGGTACCCGCGCCGACATTGGCCTTCGCGCCGATATCCGCATCCCCGATATAGGACAAATGATTGGCCTTCGCGCCGGCGTGCAGAGTCGCGTTCTTCACCTCGACGAAATTGCCGATCTTCGCGCCTGTTTCCAGCACCGCGCCGGGACGCAGGCGGGCATAGGGGCCAACCGACGTATTCTCGCCAACCCGTGCGCCTTCCAGATGGCTGAACGCATGAATGATCGCGCCGGTCTCCACGCTCACGCCGGGGCCGAACACGACGTTGGGCTCGATGATCACGTCATTGGCGATCTGTGTGTCATGGCTGAAGAACACGGTCTCGGGCGCGATCAATGTCACGCCCGCTTCCATCGCGGCAGCACGCGCCCGCGACTGGAAGGCGGCTTCGGCCTGGGCAAGATTGTGCCGGGAATTGACGCCCATCACCTCGTCGGCATCGGCGCGCACCGCGCGGGCGCTGTGACCGGCGGCGACACCCAGCGCAATGATGTCGGTCAAATAATATTCGCCGTTGGCGTTGTCATTGGTGACGTTCGAAAGCAGTTCAAAGAGCAGCGAGGCCGGAGCCGCCAGCACGCCCGAATTGCACAGGCGCACAGCCTTTTGCTCGGCGCTGGCATCCTTTTCTTCGACGATTGCCGTCAGCGCGCCTGCGGAGTTCTCGATGAGGCGGCCATAGCCGGTGGGGTTTTCGGGCTCAAAGCCCAGCACGGCGATATTTGCGCCATCTTCCAGTGCGGCGAACACCGCTTCGAGCGTCTGCGTGCGGATCAGAGGTGTGTCGGCGAAGAGCACGGCCACATCGCCGTCAAAGCCGGCCAGCGCGTCCTGGCCGCACAGCACGGCATGGCCGGTGCCCATGGGTGGGTCCTGCAGCGCGGTCAGCGCGCCCGCGCTTTCAGCGCGCGCCTTCACTTCAGGGCCGTGCGCGCCCCAGATCACCACTTTGTGCTGCGCGCTACATGCGCTGGCGAGTGCCAGGCTCCAGTCGAGCATGGAACGCCCTGCAACGGCGTGCAGGGGCTTGGCCATGGCCGATTTCATCCTTTTGCCGTGACCGGCAGCCAGAATGATGACGGCGCGCGCTCTTGCCATGGGGTGCCCTTCCTTGCCTGCCTCGGGGCGCTGTTATCACAGGCCCGCCCGCGCTATAGCCCATCCGGTGCATACTTGCGAAGGGGAAGACTGGCGATGACACAATTCGAGGTCTTGCGCGGGGCGTCCATCGCCTTTGATCTGGATGGGACTCTGGTCGATACCGCGCCCGATCTGGTCCGCGCCCTGAACGAGGCCATCGCCCCGTTTGGTCTTGATCCGGTGCCGGTCGGTGATGTGCGCGCCATGGTCGGGCGCGGTGCGCGTGCGCTGATCGTGCGCGCGTTCGAACGGGCCGGCGCACCGCTGGAGCCGGATATGGCCGAATCTGCGTTGCGCGCTTTTCTGGAGACCTATGGCACTCGTATTGCCGCGCTCAGCCGTCCTTTTGACGGGGTGGAGGCGGCGCTCGACACGCTGGCGGCGTCTGGCGCGCGGCTGAGCGTATGTACCAACAAGCCGTCAGCTCTGGCGCGCCGGCTACTGGATGCGCTGGCGCTGACGGATCGCTTCGAGCGGATTGCCGGGCCGGAGGATGTGCCGGCCAAAAAGCCGGATCCGGCGCATTTGCTGGCGGCGGTGGGCGAAGGCGATGGCGCGCGCTTCATCGCCCTGGTGGGCGACTCCGAGCCCGATGCACTGGCCGCCAAAGGCGCGGGCGCGGCATGCGTGCTGTTTACCAGCGGCTACAGCGAAAAGCCGGTCAGCACGCTGGGCGCTGACCGGCTTTTCGATTCTTTCCAAGCGCTTCCCGCACTGCTGGCAGAGCTTGCTGCTCCTGCAGGCTGCGAAGACCGCTAGATATCAAGCCGTGCGGCGGCCTTCGCCCCGGTCATTGGCAGGGCGAGGCATGCCATTGACGAGGTTGGAGCGCACATCAGTGCGGGCCGAGCGCATGGCAGGCATGAAGCCGGCATCCACGAGGTCGACGGCGACGTCATACCCACGCTCTTTCCAATAGGCTTCGATACGTTCTTTCAGGCGGCGGGCGCCTTCGGGCGTGCACAGATCATTACTGGCCATGACTAAATTCTCCTTCGGACGCGCTTAGGGCCTTAAAGCGCACCGGCTGTGGTGACTGTCGGGTGTCATACCGGGGCGGCGGTGATACGCCCTGGCGGTATGAGGCATATAGATGCTTATCCTTCTTGACGGAAGTGTGACGATAGGGGTCCTCGCGATTTTGTTATCCAGCCACTGAACGCGTCCAGCCAGATCGGCCTGTCTATCCGGTTCGGCGCTTGACCGAGGCGGTGTTTTGCCTCTATACGCCGCTCCCTCCGGGCGATTAGCTCAGCGGTAGAGCACTTCGTTCACACCGAAGGGGTCACTAGTTCGATCCTAGTATCGCCCACCAGATTTCCTCATTAAATCTGTGTAATGCCGGATATTCGACTGCCCGCAGGATTGCTCCTGCAAGGGCAGTCGATGCCGGTTTGCGCGTGGGAATGAGACAAGCTGCGCGCGCTGCCGCCGGTCACTTTAAAGTGATGTCTGGATACTAGGGTTCAGTTAGCGCCCTACCGGAAACGTTGTCTTTCCTTCAGGGAAAGTCTGACGGCGCGGACGGACTGCTTGATCTCCTGAATGACTCAAACCTGCTCTTGCGAAGCGTTCTCAGAAGTGGCATGACGGCGGTCCCGCTGGCAGCGATGCAATCCGTCTGGATATGTTTGCGCCGCCACAGCTCAAGAGGAACGCCATGTCTGAACGTCTTCGCCTTCCCGTCATTGGTGCCGTGTGCGCCGCGCTGGGACTGACCGCCTGCAGCCAGCCCGAGCCGGACAGTGTCGTCAACGTGTTCTCCGCGCGCCACTACGCCTCTGACCAGGCCGTCTTTGCCGCCTTCACCGAAGAGACCGGCATCGAGATCAATCTGGTGGAAGCCGACGGCGATCTTCTGATCGAGCGCGTGCGCGCGGATGGCGAGCGCTCACCGGCCGATGTGATCATCACCGTGGATGCGGGGCGCCTGCACCGCGCCGAACAGGCCGGCCTGTTCCAGCCTGCCGGTAGTCTGGACGGCGCGCTGGACCGCGTGCCTGATTCCCTTGAGCACCCGGATAATCTCTGGTTTGGCTTTGCTACCCGCGCCCGGGTCATCGTGTATGCCCGCGACCGGGTAGATCCGTCGGAAGTGCGCAACTACGCCGATCTGGCTCGCCCGGAGTTTGAAGGCCGGGTCTGCGTGCGCTCGTCTTCCAATGTCTACAACCAGTCGCTCGTCGCCGGCATGATTGCCGAGCACGGGACGGAAGCGGCCGAGGAATTTGCGTGCGGCATCGCACAAAATCTCGCCCGCACTCCGCAAGGCGGCGATACCGACCAGATCCGCGCCGTCGCGGCTGGCGAGTGCGATGTGGCCATCGTCAATCACTATTATCTCGGCCGTCTGATGAATGCCGAAGACAGCGCGGACCGCGCGGTGGGCGAAGCGGTTGGCATCATCTTCCCCGATCAGGGCGAAGGCGGCACCTATGTGAATATTTCCGGCGCGGGTCTGGCGGCCAATGCCCCCAACCCCGAAGCGGCGCGCACGCTTCTGGCCTTCCTTCTGTCAGAACGGGCCCAGCGCGCCTTTGCAGAGCTTACCAACGAGTTTCCCGCCGATCCGTCCATAAGCTATGACAATACGGTTCTTGAGGGGTTTGCCGGTTTCGAGGCGCGTGAGCTGAATGTCAACGCGCTTGGCGAAAACGGCGCTGAGGCCCAGCGAATTTTTGACCGGGCGGGATGGCCATAAGCGATACCGGCATATCTGGCCGCGCAGCAACGGGCCGGACAGGATTGCATCCTGTCTGGCTCGCTGCTTTTGCGGGCCTGCTCTGCGCTGCGCCTTTGCTGGCGGTGGCCTGGCTTGCCGTGTCCGGCCCGTGGACGGACTATCTGGCCCACATTGCCGATACACGACTGGCCGAGTTCCTGATCAATACCTCCATTGTCGGCCTGACGGCAGCGGTGCTGGCGGGTATCACCGGCACCGGCACGGCCTGGCTGGTGACACGCTATGTGTTTCCCGGCCGCACTGTCTTCCAGTGGATGCTGGCCCTGCCGCTGGCCATGCCCGCTTATGCGGCGGCCTATGGCTGGTATGATCTCACGCAAGGCGCAGGCCCGCTGGGCGGGCTGGTGCCCGCCGTTCACGGGGCCTTTGGCGCGGGGGCGATCTTCGGCCTTGTCTTCTATCCATATGTCTACCTGCTCGCCCGGGAGAGCTTTTCGGCGCAGTCAGCCGACGCCTATGACGCGGCCCGGACGCTGGGCTGTTCGCCCTTGCAGGCGTTTGTCCGCACGGCGCTGCCCATGGTGCGCCCGGCGATAGCCGCCGGGCTGGCGCTGGTGGTGATGGAGACGCTGGCCGATTTTGGAACCGTCAGCCATCTGGGTGCACCCACGCTCACCGTGGCGCTGATGCGTGCCTGGGCCGGTGAGGGGTCTATTCCCGATGCCGCGCGTCTGGCCATGCTTCTGGTCTCGATCAGTTTTCTCATTTTCATGGCCGAACGGGCGCTGCGCCGCCGCGCCCGGCAGACATCGGCCTCGGGCCATGTGCGCGCCTTCCGGCGTCACAGGCTGGCACCAATGGCCGGGCTGGCCGCGATGATCGCATGCCTGCTGCCGGTCCTGATGGGGCTGGTTATTCCGGCTGGCCGGCTTGGCTGGCGCGCTGCGTCGACGCCGGCGGCGACAGGGCTGGCCGAAGCGGCGGTCAACTCGCTTGTGCTGGCCGGGGTGTCCGGGCTTCTCGCGGCAGCTATCGGGCTGGGTCTGGCCTATGCCATCCGCACGAGAAAGCTCGCGGGGCGCGCGTCGGCGCGTATCGCCTCCATGGGCTATGGTGTGCCGGGCGCGGTGGCGGCGCTGGGCGTATTGATCATTTTCGGCGGCCTTCAGGGCGGGCTGGATTCCGGCTGGCGCAGCCTGACCGGATCGCCCTTCCCGTTGGTGCTGACCGGCAGCGCGCTGGCGCTGGTCTTTGCCTATCAGGCGCGCTTCATAGCGGCGGCGATCGGGCCGGCGGAAAGCGCTCTGTCACGCGTGACACCGTCGCTGGATGCGGCAGCGCGCTCGCTGGGCGCCCGCCCGCTGGAACTGGTCAGGCGCGTCCATTGGCCGCTCGTCTCCTCGGGCGTCGCGCTGGCAGGCCTTCTTGTGTTTGTGGAGGTTCTCAAAGAACTTCCCGCGACCATGATTTTGAGGCCGTTCAACATGAACACGCTCGCCGTGACCGCGCACAACTATGCCGCCGACGAACGGCTAGGACAGGCTGCCCTGCCAGCCGTCCTCCTTGTGGCGGCGGCCCTGCCCGCCATGATCTGGATCGCGCGGCGCATTACGGCGACCGAGCGCACGCGCGAGAACGTGCCGCCCTCCGAAGCGATTCCGGGGCTGGCGGAATGATGGCGGCGGACACCGATATGCCGCGCGTGGTCATCACGGGGGCGCAGGTGCGCCTCGGCGGTGATGCCGGTGTTGCCGTGAACGGGGCGGATTTGTCGCTCCATGCCGGACAGGTAACCGCCTTGCTGGGTCCATCCGGTGCTGGCAAATCGACGCTTCTGCGTACGATTGCCGGGCTTGAGCGCCTGCATGCAGGCGAGATCCGCTCTGATGGCGTGGTGTGGAGCGGGCCGGATATTCATATTGCGCCGGAACGCCGGCGCTGCGGTGTGGTGTTTCAGGATTTCGCGCTCTTTCCCCATCTGACGGCCATGCAGAATGTCGCCTTTGGCCTTCGCCATTTAAGCGGCGCAGAACGCAAGCAGCGCGTCATGGACAGTCTAGCCGCCGTGGAGCTGACTCATCGGGCGCGGGCCTATCCGCATGAGCTTTCCGGCGGCGAGCAGCAGCGTGTCGCGCTGGCGCGCGCGCTGGCGCCTGAGCCGCTGGTGATGCTGCTGGACGAACCGTTCAGCGGTCTGGACCGCCGCCTGCGGACCGATTTGTCGGCGATGACGCTGGACGTGCTGCGCCGGTCGGGCACCGCCTCGCTGATCATCACCCATGACGCCGACGATGCCCTGGCCAGCGCGGACACGATTGCACTGATGGAGCGCGGCACCATCATCCAGTCAGGTAGTCCCGATGCGCTCTATCTGGCCCCGTCGAGTGAAAGCGCGGCGCGCATGCTGGGCGATGTCGAAGCCTTTGTCAGTACGGTGACAAGCGGCGCAGCGCAAACGCCGCTGGGTGCGGTTCCTGCGCGTCAGCCCGATGGCAGCGCTGTTACCGTACTGGTGCGCCCTGAGGGCATTGTCATCGCCAAGCCTGATGCGGGCGGCGTGCCGGGCAGCATCGTTTCGCGCCGCCCGGCCGGGCCTGTGGTGGTGCTGGTCATCGGCTTGCAGAGCGGCGAGCGCGTGACCGCGCGCGCGCCGGTCAGCCACCCGGCGCAAGCCGGTGATGCGGTATCGCTGTCGCTTGATCCGGCCTTTGTGAGCTTGGTGGCGAGGTAGGATATATTCCCGGCTGTGCACCTGAAACCCCGGAAGCTCGAAGGGCTATCCGGGGCCTCTCTGCGCCTCTCCTGCATCCGGTCCCGGCTCAGCTACGCTGGCCGGGAGTTCATGACAGGTGCGGGTTGAACAAAGCCCCTAGGGCTGCCTTGCCTGACCATCCCGGCGCGGATCAGCGCCGCCTTCCAGCGTGCCGTCCTCGCCCATGCGGATGATGTGGATGCCGGAATTTTCCCCCTGCTCACCGCGGATCTGATGGCCCCGCGCCCGCAGGCCCTCGAGCAGTTCGGGATCAAATCCGCTTTCGATACTGACCACATCGCCGCGCGCGACGACATTGGGCAGGGCCGCCGCCTCTTGCGGGGTCAGGCCCCAGTCCAGCATCGCGACCAGCGTCTTGGCGGTGTAGGCGATGATCGAATTGCCGCCCGGCGAACCGGTGGCGATGAAAAAATCACCGTCCGCATCGAGCACGATGGCGGGCGACATGGACGAGCGCGGACGCTTGTTCGGCGCCGGTGCGTTGGGATGGGTGCGGCCATCACCGTCACGCGGGACGAAGGCAAAATCGGTGAGCTGGTTGTTGAGCAGGAAGCCGCCTTGCGACATCCGGTTATTGCCAAAGGCCGATTCCACCGTGGTGGTCATCGAGACCACATTGCCGAACGTGTCGCGGATGGAATAATGCGTCGTGCCGGGATTGTCCGGTGTCGTATCGGGAATGACCTCTGTCGCGCCGGGCGGCGTGCCGTGGCTTATCGCCGGGATGGCGCGGTCCATGGAGATCAGGCCGCGCCGTTCGCTCAGATAGTCGTGATCGACCAGCCCATCGACCGGCACATCGGCAAAGGCCGGGTCGCCGACATAATGGTCGCGGTCGGCATAGGCCAGGCGGCTCGCCTCGATGAACAAATGCCAGCCTTCGACCGTTTCCGGCCCGAACGCGCTCATTTCATAGCCCTCAAGCAAGGTCAGGATGGCGCCGACCGCGACCGCGCCCGAGGAGGGCGGCGGAGCCGAGCACACACTCCACACCCGGTAGGGCACGCACAGCGCCTCGCGGCGGATGGGTTCGTAGTTGGCGAGGTCCTCCAAGGTCAGCACGCCGCCGCGCGGATCGTCCGAGGCGACAGCCACGATACCTTCAGCGATCTCGCCGGTGTAGAAATTGCGCCAGTCAGCGGCCACTGCGCGCAGCGTATCGGCATAGGCCGGATTGGTGCGGATGAAGCCTTCCGGGTGGGCATTGCCGTCGGCATCGTAGAAGTAGGAGCGGGCCGGTTCACGACGCGAAAGCTGGGAAAAAGGTGCCACGCGCGCCGCCAGCGACGAGGTGCGCCCTGACAGCGCAAACCCGGCTTCAGCGTGCTCGATGCCCGCCTCAAAGCCTGCCGCCCAGTCGAGGCGTCCATGTTCCTCATGGGCCATGGCCAGCATGGCAACGGCGCCGGGTGCGCCGGTTGCCTGCCCGCTCTGCCAGGCGTCGAGATAGGCCAGAGGCTCGCCATTTTCATCCAGCCAGTAATCTTCAGAGATGGCGGCAGGCGCGGTTTCGCGCCCGTCATAGACCGTCACCGCGCCGGTCTGTGCGTCATAGCGCACCATGAAGGCGCCGCCCGCGATACCAGAGCTTTGTGGCTCGACCAGTCCTAGAACCATCTGCACCGCCACAGCCGCGTCCACTGCATCGCCGCCCGCGCGCAGGGCTTCCAGCCCGGCTTCAACGGCCAGCGGATGCGCGGCTGCAACCATCGCCTCCTCTGTTCCCGTGACCGGGCCGGCACTTGCGCCATTATCGGCGCTCTGGCCGGGCTCGCCGCCCGAACAGGCGGCCAGTGCAAAAGGCAGAAGGGCGGCAAGCAGCAAGCGATTCACATACATGGGCGGTCTCTTTCTCGTTTGCGGTGTCTTCAAATTGTGGGGCGCGAAGTGGTTTGGCTAGACCCCGGCTGTTTCAAACGGCCGGGCTTCCTCGGTCAGGTAGTCGGCCAGCGCGCGCGCGGCGCGGCTGAGCGGGCGTCCATCCGGTGAAAGGAGGTGATAGCGCCAGGAGAGCGGCGTCACCCCGTCGGCAATCAGTGTGATCAGGCGGCCATCGGCCACGGCGCTCTCTGCAAGTGAGGCCCGTACCAGAGCGACCCCGCGCCCGGACACCGCCGCGCCAACCCCATGGTCAGGCGCGCTGACATGATCGCCCTGCGCGATGTCGGCGCGTTTGAGCCCCCGGCGGGCCAGCCAGACCTGCCAGTCGGGCTGGGCGGGATCGCGCGGCAGGGAGGTGTCATGGATCAGGGGCAGGCAGGTGACGGCCTTGCGCCAGTCGCCGTCGCACTGCTCGAGCAGGTCCGGCGCCACGGCTGGCATCAGGCTGTCAGACAGCAAGGGGCGCACCGCATAGCCCGGCCACTGGCCGTTGCCGAAGCGTATCTCCGCATCCAGCCGGAACCGGTCGAGATCTTCCGGCCCCGGATCACTGATCAGGCTGACATCTGTCCGGCCCGATCTCGCCAGGCGCGGAGCCAGCCAGGCCGCGGCAAACGCGCCGGGCACGCCCAGCCGCACCCGCGCGGGCGCAGCCCCTGCCGAACGCAGACGCGCGCTGGCTTCGGCCAGGCTTGCGAACGCTTCGTGCAGATAGGGCGCGGCGTCAGCCGCCTCGACGGTCAGCAGCACGCCCTGGCCGGTGCGCTCCAGCAGGCGTGTCTTCAACACGTCTTCCAGAAGGCGGATCTGCTGGGATACCGCGCCGGGCGTCACGCCCAGTTCTCTCGCAGCTGCAGCAAGGCTGCCGCGCCGGGACGCCGCCTCGAAAGCGCGCAAGGCATTGAGCGGCAGCAGAGTCTGGAACGTGCGTTCCGGCAGATCCGGGTCATTCAGAATTTCTAATGCCATCTTTAGGTCCGCTCGATTGCGTTCTCAGCCTGAAACGCGCTCCTTGTCTACAAGCTGCAGTCCAGCTTGTCGATTGTCTATCGCCAGATGGCGGCTGCTTTTTCGAGAGGGTGCGATCATGCAATTAGGTTTTCTATTTGAAGCTCGGGAAGCTAACCCTCCAACTGTGCACTGTTGCAATAAATCCACAGCTGTCATCAGTCCGTCACAAAAGCCAGTCTGCCAGACTGGAAATCGTTAATACGCGACACAATGTCCGTACAATCGGGCAGATTCCGCCCGGAGTGCTGCGCTGCAGCGCCGTTCGGAGCCGCTTTCGTTCTGCAAGATATCCAAGGGGATTGGACCCATGAAAACTCTTCTTACCAGCACCGCCATCGCACTGGTTGCCGCCAGTGCCGGCCTTGCCCAACAGCCTGCCAGCACACCTGAAGAGGTGATCGTCGTCACCGGTACGCGCTCTGAAGGGCGCACCGCCCTGCAGACGCTCGCTCCCGTCGATGTGATCTCCAACGCCCAGCTCGAAGCCAACGGCTCGACCGAGCTGAATGTGGCGCTGAACTACGCTGTGCCGTCTTTCTCTTTCCCGCAGCCCTCGCTGACCGACGGGACAGACTCCATCCGGCCGGCCACGCTTCGCGGCCTTGGTCCTGACCAGACCCTGACCCTCGTCAACGGCAAGCGCCGCCATGTCAGCGCGTTGGTCAATCTGAACGGATCGGTCGGGCGCGGCTCGGCGGCTGTTGATCTCAACACCATTCCGACCAGCGCCATTGGCGCGGTTGAGGTGCTGCGCGACGGCGCGGCGGCCCAGTACGGCTCTGATGCCATTGCCGGTGTCATCAATGTGCGCCTGCGCGAAGCGCGCGAAGGCGGCGGCGCAACGCTGACCTACGGCCAGAATGTCACTACCGTACCGCTGCTTAGCGGTGATCGCGATGAGCGCGATGGCGAAACGGTCACGCTGGCCGGATGGGCCGGCCTGCCGCTGGGCGCTGACGGCTTCCTGACGATTTCGGGTGAATTCCGTGACCGCAGTGCCACCAATCGCTCCGGCCCGGACCCGCGCCAGCAATACCCTGCGGCCAATGATCCGCGCGAGGCGACCTTTGACCGGCTCAATCACCGGTTCGGCAACCCGAATGCCCGAGACATCACGCTCCTGGCCAATGCTGGTATTCCGTTTGCCAATGGCAACGAGCTTTACGGCTTTGCCAGCTATCAGGACCGCGAAGCGGATTCGGGCGGCTTCTATAGGCGGGCGCTCGACGCGCGCAACGTGCTGGCCATCTATCCCGATGGCTTCCTGCCCTTCATTGCCCCGCAAGTGGAAGACTATTCGGTCGGCGGGGGCCTGCGTGCCGAGCTGGGTGAGTGGTCGTCCGATCTCAGCCTTGTCTATGGCCGCAACCAGATCGATTACGGTGTGGAGAACACGCTGAATACGACCCTGGGCGCTACCAGCCCGACCGAGTTCTACGCCGGACGGCTGGCCTATAGCCAGGCGGTAGCGAACTTTGACCTCGTGCGTCAGTACTCGGTCGACGCATTTGCTGGACCGCTCAATGTTGGTCTGGGCCTTGAGGCGCGCTACGAGAATTTCGAAATCGGGGCAGGCGAGCTCGCCTCCTACGTACAGGGGCCGTTTCCCGGTGCGCCGGGCAGCCAGGTCTTCCCAGGCTTCCAGCCCAGCAATGAGGTGGATGCCAGCCGCGAATCCTTCAGCGCCTATGTCGATATCGAAGCCGATATCACCAACCGCCTGACCCTGTCGGCGGCGGCGCGCTACGAGAACTATTCCGACTTTGGCGACACACTCAACGGGCGGATTGCCGGCCGGTTCGAGGTGACCGATGCGCTGGCCTTGCGCGGCTCGGTGAGCACGGGTTTCCGCGCGCCGTCCCTGCACCAGTCCTTCTTCACCTCGACGGCGACCGTGTTCACCGGCGGCGTGCCGTTTGAAACCGGCACCTTCCCGGTCTCCAGCCCCACTGCCGTTGCGCTGGGCGCCACGCCTCTCGAGGCTGAAACATCGGTCAACTATTCGCTGGGCGCGGTGTTTGCGCGCGGTGGGTTTGCGCTCACCATCGATGCCTACCGCATTGATATTGATGACCGCATCCTGTTGTCGGAAAACCTGAACTCGCCCGCAGTGCAGGCGATCCTGCCGGCCGGCGTCACCTCGGCACGCTTCTTCCTGAATGCGGCTGACAGCACGACCGAGGGCGTCGATATCGTTGCCAGCTATGGCTGGTCAGCGGGCAATATCGGCGATTTCAACGCCACGTTCGGCTATAATTACAACACGGTCGAGCTGAGCAATATCCAGTCGACGGGCGTGCTGTCCTCGCTCACGCCGCCGCCGACCATTTTCGGGCGTCAGTCCACGCTGCGCCTCGAAGAGGGCACGCCGCAGGACAAGTTCATTCTGGGGCTCGACTGGTCGCGTGACCGTCTGGGCGGTTTCGCCCGCGCCACGCGCTTTGGTGAAACCCTGTCGCCGGGCGGCGCGCCTGCCAGTGATGTAACCTTGTCCGAACAATGGGTCATTGATCTGGAAGGCAATGTCGACATTACCAGCCGCGTGAACCTCGCCCTCGGTGCCAACAATGTCTTCGATACCTATCCGGACAATGTTCCCGCCGGGCTGAACTTCAACGGTATCCTGCCCTTCTCCAGCTTCTCGCCTGCGGGCTTTAACGGCCGGTATGTCTATGGCCGGGTGCGCGTGAACTGGTAAGCCTTCCTCCCGTCCTCTGACGGATACTGCCCCCGCAAGGTCATCCCTTGCGGGGGTTTTTGTTTTGGCGCCGGACCAATCGCGTTAGCCTGCTTTTGGGCAGACACCGGGGTGCGTGCGCATGACAAATGATCTCACCGATATTGCCGGTCTTTGCGTCGGGCAGGCTGAGGACGAGGCTGTGGGCACCGGTGTGACGCTGGTGCTGTTCGATGAGCCGGCCATCGCCGCCGTCGATGTGCGCGGCGGCGGGCCGGGCACGCGCGAAACCGATGCCTTGCGGCCCGGTGGACTGGTCGAAGGCGTCGATGCCATCGTGATGTCAGGCGGATCGGTCTACGGGCTGGCAGCGGCCGATGCGGTATGCGCATCGCTCGGGGCGGAAGGGCGCGGGTTCGCGCTGATGTCGCAGCCGGGCGTGCCCGCCTCGCCCATTGTTCCGGCGGCGATTCTCTATGATCTGGCCAATGGCGGCGGCAAGGACTGGGGCGATGCGCCGCCCTATCATGCGCTTGGCAGGGCGGCGCTGGACGATGCGAAGCACCGCGCGCCTATTCGGCTGGGCCGTGCGGGGGCAGGCTATGGCGCGCGTGCCGGGGCGTTGCCGGGCGGCACGGGCTCAGCCAGTGCGAAATCGCGCGATGGCTATACGGTCAGCGCTCTTGTGTGCGTGAACAGTTTCGGGTCCGTGCGCGTGCCCGGATCGTCCTGCTACTGGGCGGCGCCTTATGAACGGGACGCGGAGTTTGGCGGGCTTGGCTGCGCGCCCGTGCCGCTGGATGATCTGGAAGACTGGGGTGAGGCGAAGTTCAACCCTGCCCCGCGCACCAACACCACGCTGGCGGTCATCGTTACCGACGCCGTTTTGACGCCCGATCAGGCGCGGCGCGTCGCCATCATGGCGCAGGATGGCATGGCGCGTGCCATCCGCCCGGTGCACACACCTTTTGACGGGGACGTGGTGTTTGTGGCCTCCACGGGGCGAGTGAAGCTGGCAGATCCTGCGCCACTGGCGCTTGCGGGCCTTGGAAGTCTGGCTGCCGATTGCCTGGCGCGGGCGATTGCGCGCGGCGTCCACCACGCTTCCATGACCGATCTGTAAGATTGGCTTGTGTTGACCACAGCAAGACGATTGCAACCAAAACCGGCAGCCGTGCGTTGGTCTGAGGCGGTATGTTTGGCATTTAACGAGGTTTGAGGCCTGTTATTGCTTGACGGGAGGGCCGGAAACTGTTGGCTTTCCTACGCGGTTATTCCGTGGGGCTGCGATGGACCGGGGCACGAGACGCGCCGCCGGCCTCTCTGATGGACAGGTCACAGATGGAGATGATGACTATGAAGAAGTTTGTATTGGCTGCTTTCGCTGCGAGCGCGATTCTGGCCGCCTGTGAGCAACAGGGTCCGGCAGAAGAAGCGGGTGAAGAGATTGATGAAGCGGTAGGCACTGAAGAGGAAAGCTCTGCAGAAGAAACCATGGATTCCATGGGTGAAGCCGCTGAAGATGCCTGGGATGCTACCACTGACGCCGCCGAAGACGCCGGCAACCAGATGGAAGAATGGGCTGACGAGGCCGGTGAGGCCATGGAAGACGCTGCCAACGACATGGAAGAGTCCGCCGAGGAAGCCTCGGAAGACAATCCTGAAGATGGCGCGCCTGAATAAGGCACGGTTCTTCACATAAATCATGTGCATCAGCCCCGGCCCGCAAGGTCCGGGGCTTTTGTTTGGGCGATTATTCCCGTTCTCATCTTGCTGACGGCTTGTTACCCTGATCATTGAGGGAGGGGGGACCGGATGGGCGCGCGCGCGTTTTCCATTGGAGTGATAGCGATATTGCTTGCGCTGGGCGGAACCGCTCAGGCGCGTCAGGCGTGGGACGATACCGATATTGCCGATCTGGCCGACGCGATTGGCGAGGCGTGGACGCATGGCCTTACCCCTGACCACTACCCTGCGCCAGATGATTTGTCGGAACTGCCTGCCGGTGTGGAGCGTGACCGGCTTGCCCGCGAGGCGTTCACCGCGCTGGCGCGCGATCTTGCTGTCGGGCGCATAGATCCGCGCCGGCTCGAGCCGGACTGGACGGCGCCCGAACGTCATCCTGATATCCCGCTTCTGCTGGCTACGGCGCTGCGCGAGAACACGGTTTTTGACACGCTCGAAGGGCTAAGCCCCTCTCACCCCGATTACATGGCCCTGCGACGTGAGCTGATACGCCGCCATACCATCATGCAGGCGCACAGGCCCATTCCTGATGGTGAGCCGATAGAGCCCGGAGATAGCGGCGAGCGGGTGGATGCATTGCGCGCGCGGCTCTATCAGGAGGGGCTTCTGGCCCAGAAGGGCGAACCGGGTGCGCCGTTCAACGAGCGTGTGCGCACGGCACTGATCCGGTTTCAGGCGCGCCATAATCTCGCCGCTGACGGCGTGGCCGGCAGCGCTACATTGCGCGAGCTCAACACGCCGCCGCGCCACCGGCTTGATCAGGTGCGGGCCAATCTGGAGCGCTGGCGCTGGGTGGCGCGCGATCTGGGCGAGCGCCATATCCGCGTGAACCTTGCCGATTACCGGCTGGAGGCGTGGTCTGGCGGCGAGGTGGAGCGCGTCCACCGCTCCATGATCGGGCGGGGCTATAACCGCACGCCGGTTTTCTCCGAGGACATGAGTTTCATCGAGATCAATCCGGTATGGTACACGCCAACCAGCCTGGGCGCGCCGTGGCTGCGCCGGTTCCGGACCAATCCCGGCTATGCACTGGCCTCTGGCTACCGGCTGGTGGACCAGTCAACGGGCGGGGTGATCAGCCCGTCGCAGGCCGACTGGGCAAACGGGCGCTACCGCGTCATTCAGGTGCCCGGCAGCGGCAATTCTATGGGGGAAGTGAAGTTCATGTTCCCTAATATCCACAATATCTACATCCACGATACGCCCCAACGCGCCCTGTTTGATAATGTGCAACGCAATGAGTCCTCGGGCTGTGTGCGTGTAGACGAACCACGCGAGCTGGCCTGGTGGGTGCTGCAAGGCGAAGAAGGGTGGACGCGCGAGGCCATGGAAGAGGCGTTCGACGCCGGGCGCACGCGCCGGGTCTGGCTGGACAATCCCATCCCCGTTCATATCCTTTACTTCACTGCCGTTTCCGACCGTTTTGGACAGGTCCGCTTCATTCACGACATCTATGATCGCGACGCGGCGCTGATCGCCGCTCTGGATGCGGATGCGCGCGGGGAAAGCGCCGAGGAGGAAATGGCCGTCAGCGCTCCCTCGTCCTTCGAGACGCTTTCTGACGATAGCTCCGCAGGATAAGGGATATGTGACGGATCCCGGCTCAGGGGCCGGGATCCCGCTTGTATCATACGCAAGAAGATCAGGCCGCTTTTGCAGCCTGCAAGGCCAAGGGCCGCCGGGCACTGCCTGTCCCCGGCTTGATCGGGGATTGCCCGCAGCGACGCGCGGATGCGCGGAGCACAGGAAAAGGCAAGCCCCTCTCGCTCACACATGCGTTTGCGCATTGCAGCAAGGAGCGCTAAACGCGTGAGCTTTCCATTGCCTTCGGGAGGCGCGCGAAACGATGCGGCATTTTCTCACTACCGCAGACTGGTCGAGACAAGAGCTTCAGGGCCTGATTGACCGCGCGCGCGAGTTTCGCGACAGCCCGCAGGGCGATGCCCTGAAAGGCAAGTCCATTGCGCTGGTCTTTTTCAACCCGTCGCTTCGCACGCGCACCTCGTTCGATCTGGGCGCACATCAGCTGGGTGGGCACGCCATCATCCTCGATGCGCGCGGCGGCACCTGGCCGGTCGAGTTTGAAGACGGCGTAGTGATGGACGGCACGGCCGAAGAGCATGTGAAAGAGGCGGCGCGGGTGCTGTCCTCCTATGTGGACCTCATCGCCATTCGCTGCTTCCCGAAATTCGAGAACTGGACCGCCGAACGCGAAGACCCGCTGATTACGGCCTATGCGAAATATGCGACCGTTCCCGTCATCAACATGGAGACGATCGTCCACCCGTGTCAGGAGCTGGCGCACATGATGGCGCTGCAGGACCGGATCGGTGATGTGAGCGGCCGCAATTACCTTCTGACCTGGGTGCCGCACCCGAAGCCGCTGAACACGGCGGTGGCCAATTCCAGCCTGCTTATCGCCTCCAAGTTCGCGATGAATGTGCGCTTGTTGATCCCGGACGAGGTCTACCGTCTGGATGCACGCTACATGGATGCCGCCAAGGCGTTTTGTGACGAGGCGGGCACCAGCTTCTCGGTGCATACCGATATCGCCGAAGCCTATGACGATGTGGATGTCGTCTACGCCAAAAGCTGGGGCGCGCTGCCCTTTTTCGGCCAGTGGGAGGGCGAGGCGCCCTACCGTGCCAAGGGTGCCGGCTTCATGATCGATGATGCCAAGATGGCGCGGACCAATGATGCGGTTGTCAGCCACTGCCTGCCCATGCGCCGCAATATGAAGATTGCCGACTCGGTGGTGGATTCGCCTGCATTCATGGGTCTTGCCGAGGCGGAAAACCGTCTGCACGTGCAAAAGGCGATCATGGAAACTCTGGTCAGCGGAACGGCGCCGTGATCGATTCATCAACCGGCACACCGGCACCAGAGCGCGGCGGAGCGGCCGTTCCGGTCCGTTCGGCTATTGTCCAGCTTCTCTCCCAGATGCGCGACGGCAAGGAGATACGCGAGTATCTGACCCGCTTCTCGCGCCTTGATCAGGAACGCTTTGCCGTCATCAAGGTCGGCGGCGCGGTGATGGAAGAGGAGATGGCGGCGCTGTCGGCCTCACTCGCCTTCCTGCAGACTGTCGGGCTGGCCCCCATCGTCGTGCATGGCGGCGGGCCGCAGCTTGACAAGGCGCTGTCCGAAGCGGGCATCGAGACCGTGCGCAAGAATGGTCTGCGCGTAACTCCGCCAGAGGCCATCCCGGTCATTCGCGATACGCTGACGCGGGTCAATCTGGAACTGGTGCAAGCGATCCGCGATTGCGGCGGGCGCGCCGCAGCGATCCCCACCGGCGTGTTTGAAGCCGAGCTGATGGATGAGGCGGAGCTGGGCCGGGTGGGTGATCCGACACGCGTGCGCCTTGAGCTGGTTGCGGCGGCCGCGCGCGCCGGTCAGGCGCCGATACTTGCCTGTCTTGGCGATACCGCCGATGGCCGGCTGGTCAATATCAATGCCGATGCGGCGGTGCGGGCGCTTGTCCACGCACTCCAGCCCTACAAGATCGTCTTCCTCACCGGGACCGGCGCGCTGCTCGATGATCAGGGCAAGCCACTGTCGGCGATCAACCTTGCCACCGATTTTGACGAGCTGATGAGCGCGGACTGGGTCTCTGGCGGGATGCGCCTGAAGATGGAAGAGATCAAGCGTCTGCTTGATGATCTGCCGCTCTCCAGCTCCGTTTCCATAACGAGCCCCGGCGAACTCGCCAAGGAGCTGTTCACCCATGCCGGTTCCGGCACCCTGGTGCGCAAGGGCGAGCGCATGCTGGAGCTGACAGACAAGTCAGAGCTGGATCGCGCCCGTGCCACGACACTGATCGAGACCGCCTTTGGCCGCCCGCTGCTGGAAAGTTATTTCGATCAGCTCGATTTCGACCGCACTTTCATCACCGAAAGTTACCGGGCGGCGGCGATCACGGCGAAACTTGATGATGTGATCTATCTAGACAAGTTTGCGGTTCTGGATGAAGCGCGCGGCGAAGGGCTGGGCGGGGCGGTCTGGCGCAAGCTGACCACCTATGCGCCGAAACTCTACTGGCGCTCGCGCAGCGATAATCCGATCAATGAGTTCTACTTTGCCACCTGTCATGGTGCGGTGAAAACCGGCCACTGGACGGTGTTCTGGCGTGGTGAAGACGATCTGTCGCGCATCCCGGCCATGGTGGAGCGGATCGCCGCGCTGCCTGCGACGCTGAGGAGCTGAGGCCATGCGGAGTGTCGGACTGGTGGGCGCGCGCGGACATACCGGCAAGGAGCTCGCAGCCATCCTGTCGCGGCGCGCAGATATGCGCCTCGTGTTCGCGTCCTCGCGGGCGATGGCCGGGGAGCCGGTATCGAACCTCGCCTCCGAGGCGCGTGCGGGTCTGGTGTTTGAGGCGATGGGGCCGCAGGACGTGGCCGCGCGCGGCGCAGACGCCGTGATCCTGGCCCTGCCCAATGGCGAGGCGGCCCCTTATGTGGCGGCCATCGAGGCGGCGGCTCCGGCGACTATCATTGTCGATCTGTCTGCCGACTATCGCTTCGACGCGGGCTGGACGTACGGTCTGCCGGAGCTTTACGGGCGCGACGCGCTCAAAACCGCCACGCGCATTGCCAATCCGGGCTGCTATGCCACCGCCGGCCAGTTCTGCGTGCATCCGGTGCGCGATCTTCTGAATGGTCCGGCGCATCTGTTTGGCGTGTCGGGCTATTCAGGCGCGGGCACAACGCCCAGCCGCAAGAATGATGTCCAGGCCCTCAAAGACAATCTCATGCCCTACAGCCTGACCGGGCATCTGCATGAGCGCGAGATGCGCCGTCATCTTGATCATGAAGTGCGCTTTTCTCCCCATGTCGCCGCCTTCTTCCGGGGCATCACGATGACCGCGCAGCTCTCCTTCCGGGAGCCGGTCACGCTGGAGGCTCTCAAGGCTCGTTATACCTCAGCCTATGAGGGTGAGGCGCTGATCGCCTTGAGCGACACCATCCCGGAAATTCGTGACGGGCAGGATATTCCCGGTGCCGTCGTCGGCGGCTGGTCCATCGGCGAGGGTGGGCGTTACGCAACAGTCGTCTGCGCGCTGGACAACTTGCTTAAAGGCGCCGCCGTGCAGGCAGTGCAGAACCTTGCCCTCGCGGCCGGGCTGGAGGAGCTGGGCGGTATCGCCTGAGCGGTGCGCCGGTCACGATTTCGCGCGCAGGGCTATCCCCGGCGTGGGTTTGCGTCATCTACTACAGCGATGCAAACCACAGGATGATCCCCATGCGCTTTCTTACATCTCTCGCCGCGCTGTGCCTGATAGCCTGCTCTGAAAGCCCTGCCGGGTCCGCGCAGGAGACCGCCGCGCCAGCGGCGATGCCGGAGGGACAGGCCCGTGCGGTCTTCGCCTCGGGCTGTTTCTGGTGCACCGAGGCGGACTTTGAAGATCTTGATGGTGTGATCGATGTGGTGTCCGGCTTCACCGGAGGCGATGTCGAGAACCCGGAATACCGCCAGGTCGTCAATGGCAATACCGGCCATGTCGAGGCGGTCGAGATCATCTACAATCCCGAGACAGTGAGCTATGAGGCTCTGCTCTCCCACTATTGGCGCAATGTCGACCCGTTCGACGGAAGCGGTCAGTTTTGCGACCGGGGGCCGACCTACGCACCGGCCATTTTCACGCTTGATGATGCCCAGCGCGACGCCGCGCAGGCGAGCGCATCCGAAGTAGAAGCGCGTTTTGGCGAGCCGGTAGCGGTGCGCATCCGCGATGCGCAAATGTTCTGGCCTGCTGAAGATTATCACCAGGACTATGCGGAAAATAATCCGATCCGTTATCAGCGCTACCGCTTTGGCTGCCGGCGTGACCAGCGGCTGCGTGAGCTGTGGGGTGACGAGGCGGGCGGCTACTGAGCGTCTGCCTCACGCGCCTGCCAGATAGCGTCTTCGAGCTCAGGTGTACGCAAGGCCGGGCGGTAATCGTGCGCGAGGAAGAGCTGGTAGACCCGCTCGCGCTGGCCGCCCAGATCCACACGGATCTCGCCTTGCGGCTCCATGCGGGCAAAATCGAGCGCCAGCACAGGCACTTCGATCGGGCGTTCGGACGCGATCAGGACCGGACCTGCAAAGCCTGCGGGCAGGGACCAGCCAAGTTCGGCATGGTTGGAGACGCCTGAATAGCGCACCCACATATATAGCTCGGCGTCTATGTCCGTTCCGTAGCGTTGCATCTGATGGAAGTCGTTGCGGTTATCAAAAACCACCGCCTCGACGCCTGTGCGCTCCACCGCCTCGGCCAGATTTTCGGCCGTCTCCGGCCAGCCGCGCACGCGCTTGAACGCATTGGCCATACCCACCTGCTCGGTCAGGGCCGGGCTCAGGGCGAGCGCGGCCATGCTGAGGCCCGCAACGGTGTGCAGCGCCACCGATCCACCCAGCAGCCATCGGCGCCAGCGCGGCCCTTCCAGCAGCAGGGCGACAACGATCACGGTGCCGGCAGCATAGGCGCTGGCGGCCCAGCCTGCGTGGGAACGGCTGAGGAAGGCCTGCAAGGTCACGATGATGATGGCCGGGGCGCAAAAACTTGCCAGCATGAGGAGGCGCGGATCAGCCTGTCCCACCTTCCAGCGGCGCGCCGTCCAGACCAGTATGACGACCAGAACCGGAAAGAAGATCGGGCCGAACACGCCGAGCTGGTCGAGCACAAAGGTCAGGGCCTGGCCCGGATTGACGAGATCCTCGCCCCAGTTGGCGTTGGCAGCCGTGTGGGACAGGGTCGCAAAATCATTGCGCCAGTTCCAGATCAGGTTTGGCAGGACAATGAGAAAGGCGAGGGCGGCGGCGGCGAGTGTGCGCGTCTGCAGAACCGCCCGGCGCGAGACCGGGTCAAGGATCGCGGCCAGCGCCAGACCGGCGATGAAATAGCCCATCGCATATTTGGCCATGATACCCAGGCCGATGCTGGCCCCCATGCCCAGCGCGCTGATCCAGCCCCCGCCGTCGCGAAAGCGGATGAAGGCGTAAAGCGCCGCAGACCAGAATGCCAACAAAGCCGAATCGGTCGCCATCACGGCGGCGGAAAGCCAGACGGCTGGCAGGGTCAACCAGGCGATGAAGGACCAGAAGGCTGTGGCCGGGCCGAACAGGCGGTTGGCGCTGAGAGCGAGGAATATCGCGGTTATCGTGTGCAGGATGGGTGCGGGCAGGCGGATCGCCCAGTCCGAATTGCCAAAGACGCTGGTGGTGGCCGCAATGATCCAGGCAATCAGGGGCGGTTTGGAGAAATAACCCCAGTCCACATTGCGCGACCATATCCAGTACTGGGTCTCGTCGGCGTGGAGGCTGGAGGGATAGAGGACAAGCCCTGTGATTCGCACGGCCAGCAAGGCGGCGGCAAACAGACCCGCAATGAGGGCGAGTCTGGCAGCAGGCATGGCAAAGCGGCTGGCAGGTTCGGGGTTCATTGCAGGCTGTTCCGGTTGGTATTCGAAGGAGCGCTCACCCCTTCATAATCGCCTGCAGCGCAGAGTGCACCCGTCTTGCGCGGGCGGTGACCAGATTGCCGCCGGGCAGGCGTTGCGCAGATGCCACGCTTTACCGCCCGTCGCTGTCATACAAGGGGCCGCGCCAGCCTGCAGCAGACACCCGGTCGGGCTGGCTTCGCCCCACTTTTGCAGCGCACTATATTGTTATTGATGGCAAAATGCCCGGCTATCCCGTCCGTGTGCGGCGTAACCTCCTGTTAACAACTGGCGGACGTTGAAATAAAACCTTCACACTTGTGTCACCTAACCGACTCTCAGTGTCCCTAATCGGTCCCTCGAACGCCCGTAGTCCGGCGGGCTTCGTTTTTTTCAGGTCGATCCAGGGGGACATCCCATGACTTTCCTCAAGAAGTTTGCCTACGGCGCTTCTGTAGCCGCGCTCGCCGCGATGGCTCCGGTTGCTGCTGTTCACGCCCAGCAGACCGCCGCTGAACTTCGCGGCTCCGTTGTTGACGCCAATGGCGCGCCGATTGCCGGTGCCCGCGTCACCATCATCCACGTGCCGACATCGACGGTCAGCGTTGCCTCCACCACCGAAAGCGGCCAGTTCTTCGCTTCGGGCCTGCGCGTTGGCGGTCCCTACACGGTTGCCGTTGCCGCCGCCGGTTTTGAAGGTGATGCGCTGGACGGCCTGAACCTGCAGCCGGGTTCGCAGTCTCCTCTGCGCATCGCTCTCGCGCCGCAAACCACCGAAGTCATCACGGTGACCGGCCAGGCGATCAACACTAACGATCTGAACAATGGTGTGGGCTCCAACTTCAGCGCCCGCGATATTGCCAACCAGCCGTCGCTGAACCGTGACGTGGTCTCCACCCTCCTGCGCGACCCGCTCGCCTCCTCCAGCGGCCCGAACAATTTGTCGGTTGCCGGTGTGAACCCGCGCTTCAACGGCGTGACCATTGACGGTGCCCGCCAGCAGGACAATTTCGGCCTTGGCTCCAACACCTTCGCCACGGCCCGTTCGCCGATCAATATCGACATCGTCGAGTCGGTGTCGCTTGTTGCCTCTGACTACGGTGTGACCTCGTCGGGCTTCACCGGCGGTCTCGTCAACGTCACCACGCGCGGCGGCACGAACGAGTTCGACGGTTCGGCCTTCTATTACTACCGTGACCAGGACTATATCGGCGAAGACACGTTCGGCGGTAACAGCTCATTCAATCCGGGTGCCTTTGACGAGAAGGAATACGGCGTCACCCTGCGTGGTCCGATCATCGAAGACACGCTGTTCTTCTCGCTCTCCTACGACACCTACCAAACGGCCGCTTCGGTTGACTTTGCGTCCACCGACGCCTCGCTCGGCTACCAGCCCGGCTTCTTCGACGCCCTGAACCAGCTGGTTCAGAACACCTATGGCATCGACATGGGCGGCCGTCCGCAACAAGGTGCGGTGCCGGAAGAGACCACCCGCTACTTCGCGCGCATCGACTGGAACATCAATAACGACCACCGTCTCCAGCTCTCCTACCAGCAAACCGAAGACACCGGCACCAGCAATATCGGCGCCAGCAACTTCGTCTCGGCCTGGTATGACACCCCCACAGAGCTGACCAGCTACACCGCTCAGCTCTTCTCTGACTGGACGCCGCAACTGTCGACCACGCTGCGTGCCAGCTATATCGATTATCTGCGTGGCCAGAACTGCCGTGCCGGCAACGATACCGGCCAGATCACCATCCGCCTGAACCAGGCTGCCGTCGCTGGCACCCCGCTGGCCGGCCTTCTGACCAGCGGTACGTCCACGCGCACCCTGACGGGTGGTTGTGACCGCTTCCGTCACGCCAACGAATATGAAGACACCCGCCTGCAACTGTTCGGCTCTGCCGACTACCGCACCGGGAACTTCATCTTCACCGTCGGTGGTGAGTACGAGAATTACGACGTCTACAACCTGTTCGTCGACACCTCGAGCGGCGAGTACATTTTCAGCAGCGTTGCCAATCTCCAGAACGGCATTGCCAACACGGTGAACTACCGCAACACGCCGTCCAACAACACTGCGAACGGTGCTGCCGAATGGGGTTATGCGCGCTGGGTGGCCTTCGGTCAGACACGCTGGCAGATCCGCTCGAATCTCGAGCTGACGGCCGGTGCCCGCTACGAGTACTATGCCCAGGACGACGCCCCGACGCTGGATACAAGCTTCGCCGCCGAAGCTGGCATCACCAACACGACCAATCTTGACGGACTGTCGCTGTTCATGCCGCGCCTGAGCTTCCGTTATGAGCCGTTTGACCGCACGACGGTCACGGGCGGTGTCGGCCGCTTTGCCGGCGGCAGCCCGGAAGTCTGGATTTCCAATGCCTTCCAGGCTCCGACCGTGTTTGCCTCTGCCAGCAATGTTGCCGGTGTCGTTCCGACCCGGGCCGGGCTTCCGGCCTCTGTTCTCGCGGCGGTTGCTGCGGGCACGCCGACGGCTATCGACGCCATCGACCCGAACTTCAACATTCCGTCTGACTGGAAAGCCTCGCTGCGGGTTGACCAGGAATTCGACATGAATTTCGCGGGCTTCAATTTCGGCTCTGACTATCTGGTATCTGCCCAGGTGCTCTATACCCAGTCGGAAGACACCTTCTTGTGGCGCAACTATGCCCAGACCCAGCCGACCGCGGGTCTGCCGGTTGGTACAGCGCCTGACGGACGCCGGATCTATGCGGACCTCCAGGCGCTTGGCCTGCAGAACCGTACGGTCGTGACCAATGGTTCGGGCGATAACAGCTACACCTTCACGGTGTCGCTCTCGAACGAGTTTGACAACGGGCTGGACTTCTTCGTGTCCTATGCTCACCAGGATATCGAGTTCATCACCGAGGGTTCCTCCTCGCGCGGTGTCTCGTCCTGGCGCGGCCAGACGGCCATTGACCGGAACTTCCCGGAAGTGCGTACCTCGGCCTACCAGATCGAGCACTCCTTCCGTGTCGCTCTGGGCTATGAGTTCGAGCTGATTGAGAACCTTGGCACCCGGATTGACCTGTTCGGTCAGATCCAGTCGGGTTCGCCCTACACGATCACCTACGACATCGACAACAACAACGCCCTGTTCGGCCGCGCTGGTGCCGGTGAGAACCCGTTCGACAACAATCCGGCCTACATCCCGCTGGCCAATAACGACCCGCGTGTCGTTTACGCTGCCGGTTTCGACACGGCCGGGTTTGACCGGTTTGTCAGTGATCTGGGTATCGCCCGCGGCGAGATCCACGACGTTAACTCACTGTCCTCGCGCTGGAACCAGCGTTGGGATCTGCGGGTCCAGCAATACCTGCCGGGTATTCCGGGCGTCAGCCGCTGGGTTGGTGACAACCGCTTCGCGGTGGTTCTGGATATCGAGAACTTCCTGAACCTGCTGGACAATAGCTGGGGTACGCGCGTCAACGGCCCGGGCAACAACCAGTCTGCCCAGATTGATGCCGATCTGGTCCGTGCTGCAGACGTTGCGATGAACGGAGTGGCCGGTGCCACGGCTCTTACCGGTGATGCGGCCCGTACGGCCTGTGTCAGCGCCGGAGACTGCGTGTACCGCTACAACGACTTCCGTGACAATGCGGTGAACTTCAACTCCAACTCGGCTTCGGTGTGGCGTGCCCGCATCGGCCTGCGTTACGAGTTCTAGTAGCCAGCCTTACGGTTTGAGACTGGAGAGGGCGGCTCGTCAGAGCCGCCCTTTTCTTTTGCTGCTGCACATTTTTCAGGCTCGCTTAACGCCATCGCTACCGCTCGTCAGGCATGGTAAGCCAGCAGCCGATATTCCTGCCGCTACCAGCCGCCCGGTGACGCCATGACCGCTTCGCTTCGCATCCCCCATGAGACCGCGCCGCAAGGCGTGATCCACACTTGCTGGCCTGCCGATGCGGCGCTGTGGGAAGACAATCTTGATCCGGCGCGCGCCGAATTTGCCAGCTTTGTCAGCCATCTGGTGCGTGGCGGGCAGGCCGTCACCATCCATGCCGCCAGCGACGAGACAGCGCGCGATGTCCGCGCCCGTCTCGGCGAGACGGTGCAAATGGTGCGCAATCCTTATGGCGATGTCTGGGTGCGTGATACCGGGCCGGTCTTTGCTGTCTCGGGCGGCCAGCTGACGGCGGTGCGCTTCCGTTTCAATGGCTGGGGCGGCAAGTATGAGCTTGATGGCGACCAGCAGATCGGTCTCGCAGTCGCGTCTCTTGCTGGCGCCATGCTGAAAGAAATTGATCTGGTCTGCGAGGGCGGCGCGCTGGAGTTTGACGGCGAGGGCACGCTGATCACCACGCGTCAGTGTCTTTTGAATGCCAATCGCAATCCGGGGCTGACCGAAGCGCAGGTGGAAGACCGCCTGAAAGAGGCGCTGGGTATAGAGAGCGTCATCTGGCTGGACGAGGGCCTCGTTGGCGATCACACCGACGGCCATGCCGACAATATCGCGCGCTTCCTTGCGCCGGGCGTGGTTGCCTGCCAGCAGGCCAGTGGCAGCGATGACCCCAACGCCAAAATCTTCGATGCCATCGCCCGTCAGCTGGAAAGCGCGCGCGACGCGAAGGGCCGCAAGCTGGACATCGTGCGCCTGCCCTCCCCTGGACGTGTTGTGGATGAGGACGGAGAGCCAAGAGCGGCCTCGCATATGAACTGGGTTCTGGCCCCGCGCACGGTCGTGCTGCCGGCTTTCAATGCCCATGCGGACACGGCGGCGAAAGTGCTGGAACCTTACTTTTCCGGCCGCACCCTTGCAGTTAGCCCATCTTCGCATATCCTGTCGGGCGGCGGGTCCTTTCATTGTGTGACTTGCAACCAGCCGCGGGTCTGATCCCATGCGCTATACAGCCTATGCCTTTGCTGCTCTTGCCCTTGCGGCCGCGTCCAGCGCGGTGCCGCCGACGCCCCATCTGCGCGCGCTGACGGCCAGCGCGCTGGCCTCCGTCGACGAGGGACCGTCTACCGAGACCAGCCTGACCATGGAACAGGCAGACGCTTTGCTGGCTGCCAGCGAAGCGCATCGGGACATGTCAGACGCATCGGAAATGACCGATGGCGGGGCGGAAGGCGGCATTGCTGAAATGGCGTCAGCCGCGGATGCTGCGCCGGTTCTGCCCGAAACCGGGCTGCCTTCGCCCGAACCAGACGCCGCTGCCACTAGCGAGGAGACCGTCTACGAGATTGCACCGGCTCCAGGAACGCAAAACGACGCCCCCTTTATTGCCAGCGCGCCCGATCTGGACGAAGAGACGGCGCTGGCCGAGGCCGGAGCGATCGCGGAATCGCTGGACATGGCCTATGTCAACGAAGGCAATGTGGTACCGGTCGCCACGCCCGCTGACGGTGGCGAATTCATCTGGGAGATTGCCCCGGAACGCCTGCTGCCCACGCTGGTCGATCAGGCCGAGACACTGGCCCAGATGTCGGATGCGCGCACGCCGCGCGTGTCGCTGTTTTCCAATCTTGCCTATCTTGAGCCGGTCATCGAGCGGCTCAATCAGGCGGCCCGCTCGCGCCGTGTGGTCGGGCTGGCCGTTGCCATCATCGAGCAGGGCCGGCCGGCGCTGATCTACACATCCGGCGAGACGGCGGCCGGATCGGGAGAGGCGATCACGCCGCGTACCGTGTTCCGGGCTGCCTCCCTGACCAAGACGATGACAGGTGTATTGCTGGCCCATCTCGAGCGTGAGGGGCGCATCCATCTTGATGATCCGGCACCGGAAACGATCCGCGTGAACAATACCCGCCAGCCGACGGTGCTGGACATGGTGTCCCACCGCACCGGCCTGCCGCGCAACGCGTATGACAACAGGCTGGAAGAAGGTCGCCCGATATCGGCCATTCTTGAAGAGACCGCCCAGCTGGACCCGGTCTGCGCGGTGGGCGAATGCTACACCTATCAGAATATTGTGTTTTCCGGCGCGGCCGAAGTGGTGCAGGCGGCAACAGGCATAAGCTATGAGCGCAATGTGCGCCGGCGCCTGTTTCAGCGCTATGGACTGGTGACGGCGGGCTTTGGCGAGGGCGATCTGACACGCGCGGCCAGCTGGGCCCGTCCGCACCGGGGCTGGGCGCGCACCGTGGATACGCCCGGCAGCCCGGCCAGCAATTATGATGCGGTGGCCCCCGCAGCGGCGGCAGTTCTGTCGCTGGAAGACCTGATGGCCTGGGCCACGGCCCATATCTCCGAGACCGGCGGCATTCCGGCGGAAATCCGCGAGCGCCTGTTCACGCCTTATGTGTCGACACCGCGCGAGACCCGCTCGCTGGAACGGCGCTATCCGGGCCGGGTCAGTGAAACCCATTACGGGCTGGGCTGGCGCATCTATCACTGGGGCGACCGCACGCTGATCGCCCATTCGGGCTATCTGTCGGGCTATGGTGCGCAGATCGTTATGGAACCGGCGACCGGATTTGCCTATGTAGCGCTATGGAATGCCGATGCCAGCGCCCCGTGGCGGCTCTGGCCGACGGTAATGGATCTGCGCACGGGCGACGGGCCGGGTGACTGGCTCGACGAGCTTGACGAGGACTGATCTTGACTGACGGAAACATTGCGCTGGGCGTGCTGCAAGGCACGTTCGGTGAAGACCTGCACGCCAATATTGACACCGTGAAAGAGCTGGTTCGCGAAGCCGCAGGCCAGGGCGCGCAGGTCATTCTGCCGCCAGAGCTCTTTCAGGGGCCTTACTTTTGCACCAGCCAGGAAGAGCGCTGGTTCGCCACAGCCTACCCTGCGCTGGAGCATCCGTGCGTGACCGCGCTGCAACCGCTGGCGGCCGAGCTGGGCGTGGTGATACCCGTCTCCATCTTCGAGCGCGAGGGACCGCACTACTACAATTCGATGGTGATGCTGGATGCGGACGGCAAGGCGCTGGGCACCTATCGCAAGAGCCATATTCCTGACGGTCCCGGCTATCAGGAGAAATATTATTTCCGTCCCGGCGATACCGGCTTCAAGGTCTGGAACACCTGCCATGGCCGCGTGGGCGTTGGCATTTGCTGGGACCAGTGGTTCCCCGAGACCGCCCGCGCGATGGCGCTGATGGGCGCGGAAGTCCTGCTCTACCCGACAGCCATCGGCTCCGAGCCTCATGATGCGGGCCTGGACACGGCGGCGCGCTGGCGCCGGGCCATGCAGGGCCATGCGGTGTCCAATGTCATACCCATCGGCGCGGCCAACCGGGTGGGCGACGAGAACGGCCAGGTCTTCTACGGCACCAGCTTTATCTGCGATCATACCGGCGAGGTGGTATCAGAGCTGGACCGCACCGAACACGGCGTGGCCGTTGCGCGTTTCGACCGTGCCTTCCTTGACCGTCACCGCGCCGCCTGGGGCTTTTTCCGCGACCGTCGCACCGATCTTTACGGACCCTATTTTTCATGACCGAACACCGCCGCAGCGCGAAGCTGAACGTCCGCAATGCCACGCTGGCCGATGTGCCGGAGATTCTGGCGTTGCAGGACCGGGCCTATCCCAACCTGCCGCCAGACCTGCCGGGCATGATACGCGGCCAGATACAGGCCTTCCCCGAAGGCCAGTTTCTTGTGGAATATGAAGGCGATGTGGTCGGCTGGTGCGCGACTTTCATCACCACCGAAGAGCTGGCGATGACCCCGCACAGCTGGGCGGAAATCACCGGCAATGGCTATGCCGCGCGCCATGATGAAGACGGTGAATGGCTGTACGGGATGGAGGTGGCGGTTGATCCTACGCGCCGCCGCCTGCGCATCGGCCAGCGCCTCTATAATGCCCGCAAACAGCTCTGCCAGGCATGGGGGCTGAAGGGCGTTGTCTTTGGCGGACGCCTGCCCGGCTACAAGCGCCGCCGCAAGGCCTATCCGACACCGGAAGAATATCTGGCTGCCATCGAGGCGCGCGAGGTAAAGGACTCCGTCTCCAACTTCCAGATGCGCATGGGCTTTGAGCCGGCGGGCGTTCTGAAGAACTATTATCCGGAGGATACGGACTCTCTTGGCCATGCCTCGCTGATGGTGTGGCGCAATCCCAAATTCGTTGAAGCGCCCACTGGCGGCAAGCGTTTTGACCCGCAGACCGTGCGTGTGGCGGCGGTGCAGTTCATGGCCCGCGCCGTGGAAAGCACGCGCGAATTTGAGCGCAATGTGGAGTATTTCGTGGATGTCTGCTCGGACTACCGGGCCGATTTTTGCGTCTTCCCGGAAATGTTCACCGTCGCGCTGCTATCGCTGGAAAAGCGCAGGCTTTCCCCGCAGGAATCCATTGCCGCCCTCTCGCGCCATACGCCGCGCTTCCTCGAATTCATGAGCCAGCTCGCCGTGCGCTACAACATCAATATCGTGGGCGGATCCCACCCGACCGAGACCGATGACGGCGATATCCAGAACGTCGCCTATGTCTTTTTGCGCGACGGCTCGGTCCATGCTCAGGAGAAAATCCACCCGACGCCGAACGAGCGTTTCTGGTGGAATATCAAGGGCGGCGATTTCGTCCATGCCATCCCCACCGATTGCGGGCCGATTGGCGTACTGATCTGTTATGACAGCGAATTTCCCGAGCTTGCCCGCCGTCTCGCCGATGAGGGCGCGCGCATATTATTCGTGCCCTACGCCACCGATGATCGCACAGGTCATTTGCGGGTTCGATACTGTTCGCAGGCGCGCGCCATCGAGAACCAGTTTTACGTTGTCACCGCAGGCAATGTCGGCAATCTGCCCGATGTCGAGAACATGGATATCAACTACGCGCAGAGTGCCATCCTGACCCCGTGCGATTTCCCGTTCGCGCGCGACGGCATAGCCGCCGAAACCTCTGAAAATGTTGAGACAATTGCCGTTGCGGACTTGCGCCTGGACGATATCGCCGAAAGCCGGCGCTCGGGCACGGTGCGAAACCTGCGCGACCGGCGCTTCGATCTCTACCGCATTGTGTGGAATGATGGCCCCGGATCGGCGCGCCCCTGAGGCGCACGCGGAGCGATCTATTCGCGGCGTGCGGCCGGGATAATGAGGGCGATAGCCAGCGCCGCGCCCGCGCTCGGCCAGGTAAAGGCGATTGCCTGATCCACCATGCCGGTGGCAAGGCTGAGACCGCCAGCCGTCAGGCCCAGAGCCAGCACGCCGGCAAAGGCAATCCAGAGCATGATGCGAAACCGTGTCATGGCGCTTTTTCTCCTGCACCGTGAAGGCAGGATGATGGCAGAAACTGGCTAAATTTCCGTAGCGTCAGCGTTTACGGCGCATTGACCATACATCAGGCCAGCAACGCGCCGGCAATCCCGTCGAGGATGAACTGGGCGGCGAGGGCTGCGAGGATAACGCCGAGGATACGCGTGATCATGGCGGCGATGGTATCCCCCATCACGCGCATGAGCGGACCGGCGGCCAGAAACAGGACAAGACAGACGATCAGATTGGCTGCCATCGCGGCCAGCACCACGCCTTGCGTCGCCCAGTCTCCGCCAGAGCCGGACATGTAGAGCATGATCGAGGCAATCGCGCCGGGCCCGGCCAGCATGGGGATAGCCATGGGGAAAACCGAGATATCCTCCGGCGCGGCATCGCCCTCGTGATGCAGCTTTTCGGCCCGGTCCTCACGCCGTTCGGTGCGCTTTTCAAAGATCATGTCCAGCGCCAGCAGGAAGAGCAGAACCCCGCCCGCCGCGCGGAACGCATCCAGGCTGACATGCAGCGCGGAAAGCAGCCATTCGCCGCCATAGGCAAAGCCCAGCAATATCACCGTGGCGATTGCGACCGACTTGATGGCCATCTTGCGCCGGTGCGCGGCGTCGGTCCCTTGGGTGAGCCCCGCAAAGATCGGCATCACGCCAATCGGGTCAATCACCACGAAGAAGGTGACGAAGGCGGCGGAGAGAAGGGCGAGATCGATAGCGGGCATGACACACCTGTCCACGGGGGAGAGAGGGGCGGATAACACCCCTTGGTCCGCTTGGCGAGGGTGGGCGGGTAGAAAACCCGCGATTTAAGGGTATGGAAGGGCCAGATCCACGGTGCGCGGAGGCCGGTTTGAGGGGTTTGGACGGCGCAAATCCACCGTGTTGCCGAAATGCAACAGGGAGGGCGGCGAGGGATAGATTGATCTATCCCCCTATCGGGGGAAATTGGGGGGATAGGGGGAGGGGGAGGTGGCCTCTCAACCGGGTTCCCGGCCCCCGAGCCGGGATCCATTTCAGCCGTCGCCGAACCCGGATTCGCTTGACCCGCCCGAACCGCTCATGCCTAGCTATCTGGAGTTGCCGGGTGGGGCGGCCCGCAATGTCGGGATTTGTCGGCGGGCAGGATATATGGTTAGGACGCCGATCCTTGGACTTTTCTGCGTCGTGTTTAGAAATTCAAATACTACGTTGCGGGTAATCTTATACGATTTGATTAATTGTTGACCAAAATTGCACCTCAATTCGGGAGAGGGCATGAATATAGTCGGAGACCATGCTGATGACATACTGCACACCGCTTTCCGAAGGTTGTTGGGAGCCAAAAAAATAGAAGCTACACGTGGCAAATGCCGCGAGGTGTTAGCTGCTCGGATAGAACTCAGAAACCCACGTTGCCGAATTAGTCAAACTGAAAGTAGAGGAAAAATATTCAGCGCAATAGGTGAGCTGCTTTGGTATCTTTCAGGCTCTGACTATCTGGATTTCATAAAGTACTATATTAAACTCTATGAAGACGAAAGCGATGACGGAAGAACGATTAAAGGAGCCTATGGCCCGAGAATATTCTCTCCAAACTCTCCAAGCCAGTGGGAGGTTGTCAGAAGAATATTATTAACCAAGCAAACCAGTCGCAGGGCTGTAATTCAGCTGATTAAACATGATGATGTTAGCACCATTAGGAAAGAAATTCCATGTACAGTTGCTCTACAGTTTTTTCTCCGTGAGAAGCAACTGCACATGCAAACGTACATGAGGTCTAATGATGCAATAAAAGGACTTCCTCATGATATATTCGCGTTCACGATGCTACAGGAAATCATGGCGCGTGATCTAGACGTGAGTCTGGGGCGTTATTATCATTGCGTGGGAAGTTTGCACCTTTACGAAGACGATGCCGAAGATGCTCGGAACTACTTGGAACAAGGCCATCAAGAAGCAAGTCCTATGCCCAGCATGCCGCATGGATCTCAGTGGACGGAGATTAAACAGGTGCTTCAGGCCGAACAACGAATTCGTTTAGATGATTATAGCGCGCCAGTTGAAATGCCGAAATCACCGTATTGGCTTGATATAGTAACACTTTTGAAAATATTTAAAGCCCGTAAGAACCATGATAACGATGCTGTATACCGATTGAAGCAGACTATTTCAAACGTCGGTTATTTGCCGTTCGTTAGGAGTCGGGGGGTGGAGAAGCCAGCCGCCGAGCATTCGGGACGGCAACTTTCACTCCTGGATGAGGCAAATGGCGGAAAAACACGTTAGGATCGCAACCGTCCGTGACGCATTGACGGCAAGGCTGGCGCAACTCCCGGGCCTCTCGACTCTCGCGCATGTGGATTGTTTAGCGAGGCAGATTGTAGATAGCGAACGGCGCATCAAGTTTATAAGTGCCGTCTTAACCGACCAACGGATATCTCTCCGAAGGCTAGACCCAAGCGCTGCTGAGTTTGATCCGATTCGTGCAGCTGTTCTTGAGCTACGAAGAGGCCGGACATCTAACGCCTGCTGGCTTGTTTTTCTGTTTGTACATTTTGGAAAGCACCCAGTGGACGGATACGCGGGGGCAGCCTCAATTTATGGCGGGTTGGGGCATCACGATTGGCGCTGGGAAGCCCTCGTGGCGGATCCGCGTGCCTTTCGAGCCTGGTACGAACATAACGAACCTCGCTTGTTAGCAGAGGCCTCGATGAGACGGTTCGGCTCTCACAGGCGATACATGTCATACAAGCGCAGTCACACCCTTGATTGCATTGAAAGTTACGTTGATTGGATGAAGAATGGAATTGATCTAAAAACACGGCAGGTTATCAACAAAGTTGGTCAGAATCCTGAGGATGTTTTCGACGAATTTTACGTTGAATCATCTAACGTAAAGCATTTTGGCCGTCTTGCTGCATTCGATTATACTACGATGCTTGGAAAACTTGGTCTTATACCAGCAGAACCAGGTCATCCCTATTTTCGGGGGGCAACTGGCCCGAAACGCGGGGCGAACTTGCTTTGGACTGGCAACGTTGATGAAGCCTTTCCAGTTGCCGACGCGACGGCCCATGCTGTTAGACTCGCGGCCGATCTTCAGCTTAGACATCAAGTTATAGAAGACGCGCTCTGCAACTGGCAGAAAGCCCCTGACAATTATGCTTACTTCAGAGGTTAGGAATTTCTGCCCAATCATAAAAGATTTTAAGTTTGTTCAAATGCCGATGTTCAACAAGACCAAGATGCTGCATCCTCCCAACAATCAGTCCGGGAGATAGTCGCTCACGTTTGGCAATTCGTTTTATCGCTAAGACTTTATGCATCCATTTTGTTTTGCTAGCTGCCGCTTCCAGCTCATCGTTTGTAATCCCACCATATAAGCTTGCCACGGCAAACTGATCAGCTTCCTCTTCTTCATCACAAAACGGGTCATCGGTGCCTTCCAGGAAAAGGGACCGGTCAGTGTGAAGTCGGCAGTGACCCAGCTCGTGGAATAGCGTGAACCAAAACTGAGCGTCATTCCGATATCTGAAGCTGAGGATAATATGTGGCACTCCCTCGAAGAAGAATACTGCGCCACTCGCGGTACATTTAGGAGGTGTCGGGACAATCGAAAGCTTTATCCCGATATCGAGAGCCAATGATTTTAATCTTGGCACAAAATTACGTGGACTATTCAACGTCACTAGTTCACGGAATTTTCTGACTTGTAGCTCTACAGCTTTAGGGTCGAATAAGACATTCTTGTCACTTCTAGACTGCTTTATTCCTTCTTGAATCCATGTCAGAGTCGAGGCGTAATTGGTTTCATGGGCATATGATTTTCGAAAAGCGATCGCATTGAGCAAACCGGCATGCTTATGGTCAAACTCCACGATATCGGAGCAGTCAAAATACTGTAATAAGTTATTTAATCGCGTCGCTTCATTCCTACTTTCAGAAAAATTGTTGTTTCTTGTCTTGATATATGAATAAGGGAAATCTTTAATCCAAATCTTTTCGTCTAATGAGAGTTTATTCGTGTTTCGTGCTTCAAGTATTGCGGCATACTGCGCGCGATCAACCCAAAATTTAGGTGATCCACCTAATAATGATGAGAGTAAATCCGCTTGCTCACTTGAAATTACAAAATTACTCTGGTCGAGGTCGATATTGCATTTTTCTTGAACATCAGTGATGCTCAATTTATTCAATTTCGCATAATGAATTATTGAGTCTTTAGCGGGGCTTGTCCAGTTTGGTGTAAATTGCATCTAATACCTCGTCTAAAACTGAACGTCGTCAATTCTTATGTATTGAAGGTCGCCCATGGATTGAATCGCGGGTTCTCTAGCTTTTCTGTCATTTGGTACGAACGTGATGCTTGGTCCATCAAAGTACTTCACGATTATTGAGCGCTGCTGACGCTCAAACTTCATCAAGCTAGGAAAGGCGGGAAAGTCCGCGAGAGCTTCAGAGGCTCTCAGATCTGCCAAGCATGCAAACAGCATTTTAGCAGAAGCCTCACCAAACTTATTGGCAGCAGCCTCTTTGTCCGTACAGAGTCGCCGAAGCGCTTTGGATTTGAACGCCAGAATCACTCTTTTAGCATTGCTATTTTTTTAAGCATCATGCCGTTCGGGGTTGAGATCAATGCTGCTCGTGCCCCCCTACACCCCCAGCACCGCCTTCACATCCTTGGTCCAGCCCACATGGACCGTGCCGCCGGAGACGATCACCGGGCGCTTGATAAGGGTGCGGTGTTCATCGAGCAGGGGGGCAAGCGTGGCCGGGCTATCGGCTCTGGCCTTGTCGTCATCGGAGAGCTTGCGCCAGGTCATTGAGGCGCGGTTGATGATTTTTGCCGGCCCCAGCGCCGCGATCCAGCCCGGTATCAGGGCGCTTAACGAGGCTTCAGCCCTGATGTCAACGAAGGCGGGCTGATGCCCGCCTTCGTCAAGAGCGGCGAGTGCCTTGCGGCAGGTCTCGCAATTTTTCAGTCCGTATACGGTCAGGCTCATACTTTCAGGCTCAAACGGGCAGCGCTATCAGATTGCGGATGGCGATGACGAACAGGCAGATCGTCGCCAGCGCATAGATGGCAAAGCGCAGCGGAATGAAGTTGACCGTGCTCTGCACCAGCGAGTGGATGACGCGCAGGATCACATAGCTCCAGGCAAAGCCGATATTGATGGCATCGCCGACGCCAACCAGATGGCTGTAGGTGACCAGCGCATAGAAGATGACCGGCTGTTCGTGCAGATGGTTATGATTGTCCGCGATCTGACGCACGCTGCGCGGCAGCACGTCAAACTCCGATTTTTCCTTCAGCTTGGCCGGGTCGATACCGGCTTTGCGCATGGCCGGAATGCGCGTGGCATACATCCACAGCCACATGACCAGCGTCCAGCATACCAGTGCCAGCAAGGGCACCATCATGGATTGATACATGGTTTTTATCTCCTCCCCGTGCGGGGTGCTCACGCACCCTCAAGGCCACGCAGTCAAGCGCGACTCTGCGCAAACGGGAAGGGGGGTCTTTTCCCTTGCCTCAAGCGCCGGCGGCGGCATCCGCCGCCTTGGCTATCCTCGCATGAGCTCGGGCGCGCGGTCGCGCTTGCGGCGCTGTGCGCCGGTTTCTGGTGATGCTCAGCCCATCGCCCGCCTGCGCGGGGTCAGGCCGGCTTCACCGCCGCCATCAGATAGTTCACGCCGGAGTCCGAGCTGATGAAAAAGCTGTCCTTGAGCGGATTATAGCTGACGCCAACGGGCGTTTCGGGTGTCAGGCCGGCGGCTTTCAGCGCGCCTTCCACCTCTTCGGGCTTTACCAGCTTGCCAAAGCGGTGCGTGCCGCGCGGCAGCCAGCCCATCACATATTCCGCGCCGAAAATGGCGGTGACGAAGGCGCGGCTGGTGCGGTTGATCGTGCCGACAATCATCATCCCGCCGGGCTTCACCAGGCTCGCGCAATCGGTGAGGAAGGTCTGCGGGTCGGCGACATGCTCGACGACTTCCAGATTGAGCACCACGTCAAACCGGCCCGGCCCTTCGGCCTCGAGCAATTGCTCTGCCGTGCCGTGGCGGTAATCAATGTCCAGCCCGGCCTCGCGCGCATGCACCAGAGCGGTCTTGATATTGGGCCCGGCCGCGTCGACGCCGGTCACGCGCGCGCCTAGGCGCGCCATGGGTTCTGACACCAGCCCCCCGCCGCAGCCAATGTCGAGAAGGGTTAGGCCCTCCAGCGGCGCGCGGCCGTCACGGGCGAAATGGGCGCACAGGCGCTCGCGTATCCAGGTCAGACGCGCCGGGTTGAATTTGTGCAAGGGCGCGAATTTGGATTTGGGGTCCCACCACTCGGCGGCCATGGCGGAGAATTTCTCCACCTCCTCCGGGTCGATGGAGGGGCTGGAAAGGGTTTCAGGCGAGGTCGCGTGGGCCATGATTCATCCTGCGGCGCGTGAGGGGCGTACGGCTATCAAGCTTACATGATAGGGCGCGTACAGGTTTCGACACCCCAAATTGACGCGGGGTGCTGCAAGCCGGTCAGGGATGGAAAGGCGGTTGGCCTAGCGGCCCGGCCCGGTGGGGTTGGCGGCTTCGGCCTCGGCGCGTGCCGTGCGCCAGTCGGCGACGAAGCTGTCCATGGCCAGCGATTCAAGTATCTGTCCGGATGTGCCCAGCACGCCGATATCCTGCGCACCGGAGCGTACGCGCACGGCGCCCGCATCGGTGGCCGATACTTCCAGCCCGGCCTCGTCCGGCGCGCGGTAGGACGCGCCTGCTTCCATCTCGCGGGCGAACAATACCCGGCCCGAACCGTCGCGCACTTCCAGCGTCACCGGGGAAATGGCGGTAAATACCAGCGCTTCGGGGGCCTGGGCGGTGGGAAGGCCGGCCCAGATACGGGCAGGGTCCGGCGCGCGGCTGGATTCCACGACCGGGCGCGGTGTGGCCAGCAGGGTGGCGGCATCCGGTGCATCGGCGAAGGCGCCTGTGCGCGTGACGTGAATGCCATACCAGCTGGTTGCGGCCAGCACGCTGCCCAGAATGACAACGGCGCCGATAACGCCCTTGGGCAGTTTGAATTCGCGTTTCTTCTTCGGCGCGGTGGGCTGGGCGCGGCCGGTATCGCATTCGACTTCCAGCTTGAACTGCTCCACCACGTCGGTGACGTTCAGCTCCAGAAAGCCGGCATAGGCGCGCAGATAGCCGATCGTGTAGGCGCGCGACGGCAGGCCGCGCGGATCCATCGCTTCGAGGGCTTCAAGATAATCGCGTTTGATGCGGGTGCGGGCAGCGGCGGAATCGAGCGTCCAGCCATGTTTCAGTCGTGCCTGGCGCAACAGATCGCCGATACTGACCGGGCCGCTGGGGGCTACCGGCGCCTTGGCGAAGACGGCGTCCATGGGCACGTACTGACTTCCTGCTACCTGACCGGCAAGCTTTTGCATTGCGTTTTGAACCGCTTGTCAGCGGTTTCCCCTCACCACCAGCGTTGAGTCGGGCCACTTCAGTGTGGCTTTTTGATCCCAGCGCAAGCGGATTAAATCAAAATGCGGCATGGTTATCAACAAGTAGTGAAGATATTCCGGCTTCTTGCGCAGCGATGATCAGCTTTTGTCTCAATGATTTACCCGGGGATTTATCCGGATCCGGACCATCATTGGCCATTTCCCCTGCAAGCCAGGTGCCAAGACGGGCGGCATCACACCCGGCCAGCGCGGCCTTTACCGGCCCGATACTGCCGGCCGCCATCGACAGGCGGCGATAGCCCAGAGCGGCGAGTACGCACGCTTCCAGCGGGCGTCCGGCCATCTCGCCGCAGACCGAGACCGGCTTGCCGGCGGCGTCGCACGCCTCGCGGACAGATTTGAGCAAGGCCAGCGGGGCCGGGGCCACAACGTCGTAACGGCTGGCCACTTGCGGGTTCTGGCGGTCGGCGGCAAAGAAATACTGCATCAGATCATTTGCGCCGACGGCAGCGAAATCGCACAAGGCCAGGAAAGGTTCGGGCGCAAAGGCCACGGCGGGCGTCTCGATCATCAGCCCGGTCTCGACAGCCAGCGGCACGTCATGGCCGTGATGGCGGGCGAGCTCCAGCTCGGTGTGCAACAGGTCACGCGCGCGGGCCAGCTCGCCAATATCGGCGACCATCGGGAACAGGACTTTGAGCACCCGCCCGGCGCTGGCCCGGACAAGGGCGCGCAGCTGGTAGCGGGTCAGGGCCGGCCGGTCGAGCCCCATGCGGAGCGCGCGCCAGCCGAGCGCCGGGTTCGGCTCGCGCAGTTCGGGGATGAAGCGCGTGACCTTGTCACCGCCCAGATCGAGCGTGCGGAACACAACCGGGCGGTCTCCGGCGGCATTGAGTACCGATTTGTACATCTCGATCTGGGTCGAAACGCGCGGCAGGGTATGGGAGATCATGAACTGGAATTCGGTGCGGAACAGGCCGACACCCGCCGCGCCCGTCTCGGCAAGGCGCGGCAGCTCGATCAGCAGGCCGGCATTCATCGAGAGTTCCATGGCCGCGCCATCGGCGGTGCTGGCGGGCGCGTCGCGCCTCGCCGCATAGGCCAGATGAGCTTTGGAGAGCCCTTCCATGCGCTCGGCATAGGCGGTCAGCACTTCGTCGCCGGGGCGCACGTGCAGGACACCGAACTCGCCATCCAGGATCAGCGTGTCGCCGTCCTCCACCCGGTCGAGCGCGCCTTCGACCTGGCCGACCATGGGAATGCCCAGCGCCTTGGCCACAATGGCGGCGTGGCTGGTGGCCGAGCCCTCTTCGGTGGCGATACCGGCCAGGCGCGAACGGTCCAGCTCCATCAGCTCGGCCGGGCCAATCGACCGCGCGACCAGAATCGCATTGGCGGGAAGGTCGGCCATGGCGCGCACTGCGTCCGGTCCGGCCAGATGGCGCAGCAGGCGGTTGGCGAGGTCTTCGAGATCGTGCAGGCGCTCGCGGAAATGGGGTTCGCGCGCTTTCATCAGCCGGGCGCGATGGGTGTTGCGCACGCGCTCCACCGCCGCCTCGACGGTAAGGCCGGATCGCACCGCCTCGCGCAGCTGCTCGATCCAGCCCCGGTCATGGGCGAACATGCGATAGGCTTCCAGAACATCACGCGAGGGCGTGCCGACAGGCGCGCGCCCCGATTCCAGCAGCTCATCGAGACCGCGCCTGAGATCGGCCACGGCCACATCAAGGCGCTCTTCTTCGGCTTGCGCGTCTTCGGCGATCATGCGCGCCGAGGCGACATGGGGTTCGTGGATCACGGCCACGCCCATGGCGATACCCGGTGCCAGCGCGGCCCCGGCATAGCGCTCCGGGCCCGAAGCGCGCAGTTCCAGGTCGGAGAAGGCTTCGGCGCGGATCAGCTCGCCTGACGCCACGATCTCGGCCAGCAGCATGGCGACCGTTTGCAGCGTCTCGATTTCTTCTTCGGTACTGGGGCGCACGGCCATGGTCTGCGCGGTCAGCACGCCGACCAGACGGCCGCCGCGCAGAACCGGCACACCGACAAAGCTCTTGAAGGGTTCCTCGCCGGTTTCCGGCTTGTAGGCAAAGCGCGGGTGGGCGGGCGCGTCTTCGACCGATACGGGCCGCGCGCGCTGGGCGACCAGACCGACCAGACCCTCGTCACGCGCCAGTCTGAGGCTGTGAACCGCTTCGGCTTTCAGCCCGTGCGTGGCCGACAATTCCAGCGCGCCGCTGGGCAGTCCCAGATAGATCGAGCACACGTCCGAGCCGGTTTCTTCGGCAATGATGCGCGTCAGCCGGTCCAGACGCGCCTGCGCCTGATCCTGCTCGGCCATCAGGTCGCGGATACGCTGCAGCAGGCGGCGCGGGCCGCGCAGGCTCTTCGCGTCCAGTGAAGGCGTTTTGGGCGTCATCGCTTCGCGGATCCATCCCGTAGCTGCGGGCAGGCTTGTCAGTGATTGCGCGGGGCAGTGGCCCCTTTCGCCCCCTTCGTCAAGCCTCGTCCAGCCGGTAGGCTGCATGAAGGGCGCGAACGGCCCTTTCCAGTGCATCTTCGTTCACGAGTGCTGAAATCTTGATCTCCGAGGTGGCCAACATACGCACTTCGATGGCTTCGCGTTCCAGCACACCATAGAGCGTGCGCGCCACATCGGCCCGGCCGCGCAATCCGGTGCCGACAACCGAGACCTTGGCCAGCCCCACCTCTGAGCTGAGCCCTTCATGGCCTTCCAGCGCCTGCAGCGCGCCGCGCAGATCACGTCCCTCGACGGAAAATTCCAGATTGGACCCGCCTGACCGCGCGCGGCCCTGCACGATCATGTCGACATGCACGGCCGCCTGGGCCAGCGCGGCGAAAACCGCGCCCGGTCCGCTGGTGCTGTTCTCGATACCGGGAATGGCGATGCGCGCCTGCGCTCTGGCATAGGCAATGCCGGAGACCACGCGGCGTTCGGCCAGTGCGCTCTCGCTTAAGACCTGCGTGCCAAGGCTCTCCCCCGGCGGGGCGAAGCTGGATTTCACCCGCATCGCCACGCCCTTGGCCTTGGCGTATTCGACCGAGCGGGTCTGCAAAACTTTCGCGCCCATGGCGGCCAGTTCCAGCATCTCGTCATGGGAGATGCGCTCCAGCCGCGTGGCCGTGGGTTCGATGCGCGGATCGGTGGTGAAGACGCCATCGACATCGGTATAGATGTCGCAATCAGCGCCCAGCACGGCGGCTATCGCAGTGGCCGACAGATCGGTGCCGCCGCGGCCCAGCGTGACAAGGCGGCCATGCGCATCGACGCCCTGAAATCCGGCGACAACCGGGATTGTCGCCTCTGCCAGCAGGCTTTCCAGCACCGCGCCATCAATGCCGGTAATGCGGGCCGCGCCGGGCGGGCCTTCGACCTCTATCGGCAATTGCCAGGCCAGAATGGAGCGTGCTTTCAGGCCCAGCTGTTTGAGCGCCAGCGCCATCAGCGCGGCAGCGGCCTGTTCGCCAGCTGCCATGGCGGTATCGGTCTCGATCTCGCCAAGCCCGCCGCCTAGCGCGCCGGCATGGCCCAGATAGCGGTCGGTCTCGCCCGCCATCGCCGAGACCACCACGGCCACTTCATGGCCTTTGGCCGCCTCCGCAGCGGCAATGGAAGCCGAATGGGCAATCCGCTCCGGAGTGCCCATGGAGGTGCCACCAAATTTCAGGACCAGACGTGTCATTACGCCTTCCATAGCAGGATCGGGGCCGTGGGGAAGTGGGGGCACTCTTTTTAGTTCCGCAACGCGGATGCGTTGCGCAACGCAGAGACGTTTAGCCGCCTTCACCTCGTCACATCGCTCCTATATGTAAGGGCAAGCGCGAAGGAGTGGCGTTTCATGGCGGTCGAAGATCACACCAAAGTCAGGCCCTGGCGGGCGATTGACCGCCGGGTCTCGCGCAAGATCCGTGTCGGCTCTGTCGAGGTGGGCGGCGATGCGCCAATCTCGGTGCAGTCCATGACCAACACGCCGACATCCGACGCGCGCGCGACGCTTGACCAGATACGCGGGCTTGAAGAAGCGGGTGCGGACATTGTGCGCGTCTCCTGCCCGGACGAGGCTTCCACAGCCGCCTTTAAAACGATTGCGCGCGAGGCGGCGGTGCCGCTCGTCGCCGATATCCATTTTCACTACAAGCGCGGTATCGAGGCGGCCGAGGCGGGCGCGGCGTGCCTGCGCATCAATCCGGGCAATATCGGCTCGATGGCGCGCGTGAAGGAGGTCGTCTCTGCCGCGCGTAATAATGGCTGCTCGATCCGTATCGGGGTCAATGCCGGCTCGCTGGAGCGCGATCTGCTGGAAAAATATGGCGAGCCCTGCCCCGAGGCGATGGTGGAAAGCGCGCTGAACCATGCGCGCATCCTCGATGATCTGGGTTTTCACGAATACAAGATATCGGTGAAGGCCTCTGACCTGTTCCTCACCGTCGCCGCCTATCAGATGCTGGCCGAACAAACCGACGCGCCCTTGCATCTGGGCGTGACCGAAGCGGGCGGGCTGCGCTCGGGCACCATCAAATCGGCCATCGGCATGGGATCGCTGCTCTGGGCCGGGATTGGCGACACGATCCGGGTCTCGCTCTCGGCTGAACCCGTGGAAGAAATCCGGGCCGGCTATGACATGCTCAAGGCGCTGGGCCTGCGCACGCGCGGGGTGAACATCATTGCCTGTCCTTCGTGTGCGCGGCAGGGCTTTGACGTGATCCGCACGGTGGAGGCACTCGAAGCGCGCCTTGCTCATATCTCCGAGCCGATCTCGCTCTCCATCATTGGCTGCGTGGTCAATGGCCCCGGCGAGGCGGCCTATACCGATCTGGGGTTCACCGGCGGCGGCAAGGGCGCAGGCATGCTCTATTTTGCCGGCCAGCAGAGCGAAAAAGTCTCCAACGAGACCATGATCGAACGCATCGTCGCGGCCGTCGAGGACAAGGCGGACAAGATGCGCGCGCAGCGCGAGGCGCTGGCGGCAGCGGAATAGGTCTTTGTTTTTTTAGCTAAGCAACGCATCCGCGTTGCTGTGTTCCGCGAATACCCGCCTGCGCGGGCACAGGCAGTCGCGGGCGCGCGTTCGCGCTTTTCAGACCGCAAAGCGGTCTGCAAGGCCGACCGGCCGCCCTAGCCTATGCGAGGCGCGAAGCCCGGATGGGCTGAGCATCAGGAAAAGAAGGGTCCCGGCCCGACGGGTCGGGACCCCGGAGACATTTCTACCCTTCCTGTTCCGCAATCCACGCCTCCATCTTCTCTTCCAGATAGGAGAGCGGCAGCGGGCCTTCCTCCAGGATCGTGTCGTGGAATTCGGCCAGATCGAAATCCTCGCCGAGACGCGCCTCGCCATCGGCGCGCAGGCGGCGGATCAGGATTTCACCGGTCTTGTAGGCAAGAGCCTGACCCGGCCAGGAGATATAGCGCGCCACCTCATTGGTGACGTTCAGCGGCGCCAGCGCGGAATTGTCCAGGAAGCAGGCCTCTGCCTGCTCGCGCGTCCAGCCGAAATAATGCATACCGGTATCGACCACGAGGCGGCAGGCGCGCCACATCTCGTAGGAGAGGCGGCCGAAATCCTCATACGGGTCTTCATAAAAGCCCATATCGAGGCCCAGGAATTCCGAATAAAGTCCCCAGCCCTCGGTGAAGGCGGTGATGGAGGCTCGCCGCCGGAAGGCGGGCATGTCCTCAATCTCCTGTGCCAGCGCGATCTGGTGGTGATGGCCGGGCACCGCTTCATGTAAGGTCAGGGCAGGCAGCTCGTAGAAGGGGCGCTGGTCGAGCGCATAGGTGTTGACCATGTATCCGCCCGCGCGGCCCGTCTCGGCATCACCCGGCCAGTAGCGCCCCGTCGTGTAGTTGGGTGCAATCGCAGGCGGTACGGGCCGGACGCCATAGGGCAGGCGCGGCAGGCGGTTGAATACGGACGGCATCGCATCGTCGGCCAGCTTGGAGAGATAGGAGGCGCGCATCATCAGCTCCATCTCGCTCTGCGCGTAAAAGCGCGGATCGGTGCGCAGATACTGCGTGAACTCGTCAAAGCTGCCCTCGAACCCGGTCCGGGCGATGACACCGTCCATCTCGGCGCGGATGCGCGCCACCTCATCCAGCCCGGTCTGGTGGACCTCTTCGGGCGTCAGGTCCAGCGAGGTGTGATAGCGCACCAGTGCGCGGTAATACTCCCGCCCGCCGGAAATTTCCGAAATGCCGATGCTCTCGCGCGCCGCTGGCAGATAGGTGTTTTCAAAATACGCGCGCAGGGTCTCGATCGCCGGCATCACGGTGTCTGCAATCACAGCCGCGCCGCGTTCCTGCAGGGCCTCGCGTTCCTCTGCCGGGATGCTGGCAGGCAGGTTCGCCAGCGGCATGTAGAGCGCGCTTTCTCGCGGATCATCCATGATCTGCGCGGCGATCTGGTCGATCACGCCGGGGACGATCTCGCGCGGCTGGGTCCAGCCTGCTTCGATGGCTCCGTCCAGCCAGCCCATCCAGACGTCCAGATGTGCCGGATAGGCTTCCAGCCGGTCAATCCAGGCCTGCGCTTCGTCGGCATTGCGGATGCGCACGCTCATGGCGGCGAAATCGGCCATGGTGTGAAAGCCGGAATCGTTGGTGAAGGGGAAATACATGGCCTGTGTATCGGGCAGCGCATAAGCATGGCGCAATATATGCTCCAATACGGCGTAGGAGGCGGTGTCGCGCCCCTCCAGCGCATCGGCATCAATGGCCTGCAGCCGGTCGTAAAAGTCCGCCATATCCGCGTCGCGCCGCTCCAGCGTTTCGTGCGAGATGTCACGCCATTCGCGCATCGCATCGAGATCGCCCTCGCGGATACGCGCCTGCACATTGCGTTCTTCTGTCCAGGCCTCGTAGTCAGCCACCAGGCTGGCGAAATCCTCTGCCGGACCGGCGTGGGCGGCGGCGGTCAGCAGCACGCTGGCTGCGAGTGTGTAGATGAGATGGCGCATGAGAAATCCCCGTCCGGTAAAGTGTCAGGCCAAAGCCCGTTCAGTCCTGCTGGTTGAGCGCGTCGGGCGTCAGGCCGAGCCGCTTTGTGATGATGTTGTCGGTCATCCGGCCCGGCATGATACCCATCAGCCACTGGGTGAAGGGCTCGGGCGTGACGACTGTGTTGAGCTTCGGTTTGGGTGATGTCACCGCCGCCCACACCGCATCGGCCACCGCAGACGGGGGCAGGCCGTTTCGCCCGCGCTCCAGCATGTAATTGACCAGCCGGCGGATGGGTTTGATGTAATCGGTTCCGGCATATTGCTCCGGGTCCACCGTTTCGGCCTTGTCCCAGATCGGCGTGGCGATGGGGCCCGGATTGATGGCGACGACATCGATGCCATAGGGCATCAGCTCACGCCGCAATCCTTGCGTGAAGGCTTCCAGCGCAAATTTCGAGCAGGCATAGGGCACCACGAAGGGTGCGGCGCTGAAACCGGCGACCGATGAAATGTTGACGATCCGCCCCGGCGCGCCGGTCAGGGTCCGGTCTGCGCCCAGCAGCGGACCAAATGCCTGCACCACGCGCAGCTGGCCGGTGACATTCACATCCATCTGCTTTTCCATCTCCTCGATGGGCAGATGCAGCAAGGGGCCTGCGACCGCGATACCGGCATTGTTGACCAACGCGCCGAGCTTTGCGCCCATCAGCGCCTCGCGTACCGCCTCGCTGGCGCGGGCAATGGCGGGGCCGTCGGTAACATCGAAGATCAGCGGGATCACCGCCTCGCCGATTTCGGCTTTCAGGCGTTCGCCGTCTTGCGCCTTTCTCACGCTGGCAAAGACCTGCCAGCCCTCGGCGACAAACTTCTCCACGCATGCCCGGCCAATGCCGGTCGATGCCCCCGTTACCAGCGCGCTGCGCACCAGATCAGTCATGCTTTCGCCTCCCGCCCCATACAAGCGCATACGGTGACGCGCGGGGAGAGCGGGGTCAATCATCCAGCCCTGTTGCATCTCGTGTAGTACTGGCCCGCATTGACCTGCGCCCTTGCAGGACTATTGTCTCGCCCGAACAGGCAAGGGGCGGCTTTTTCATGGGTGGCAGGCGCCGGTGTTCACCCGGTTAAGCCACTGTCAAGCAAAGCACCGTCCTTTCCCGTGAAGACACCCTCGCACAGGCTCTGCTGTCAAAGGCAGCGCTCTTTTCTTCAAGGCGGACCAACGCCCATGGCGACCAAACCTCATCAGCCCCTTTCGCCCCACCTGCAGAACTGGCGGTGGCACGCCACCATGGCGACCTCCATCCTCCACCGGGCGACCGGCGTCGCGAATTATATCGGCGCGATTCTGGTCTCTGTCTGGCTGGTGCTTCTGGCCGCCGGGCCGGACGCCTATGCGGTCTGGGAAGGCCTGAATGCCGGGCCGCTGGGCATTCTCATCACGGCGGCTTTTATCGGCTTTACGTTTTCGGTGGCGTTCCACCTGCTGAACGGCGTCCGCCATCTGGTCTGGGATGCAGGCATCGGTTTTGACGCGAAGGGCTCAAACTTGCGCTCCTGGATGATCATGGGCGCCGCGGTAGGCTTTACAGCCGGAATCTGGATTGTGGGAGGGCTGGTCTGATGGGCGATTTCCGCACCCCTCTGGCACGCGTGCGCGGCCTAGGCTCGGCCAAGTCCGGCACCGGCCATTTCATTGCCCAGCGCGTCAGCGCCATCGCACTTGTTGTCCTCATGCCGGTGTTTCTGGTGATGCTGGCCAAACATGCCGGCAGCGGATACGAGGCGGCCGCCGCCTGGGTCGGCTCGCCGTTGGGCGCGATCCTCACGCTTCTGGCGATGACTGCGGCGCTTTACCACATGCGGCTGGGTCTCCAGGTCGTTGTCGAGGACTACATCTATCGTCCCGGCACGAAGGCCGCGCTGCTGATCCTCAACACGTTCGTGGCGGCGGGCCTGTGGATTGCCGTTCTTTATTCCGTACTCGCGCTGGCGCGCTAGGAGTTCGACGCTGATGTCTGACTATAAATGGATCGACCACTCGTTTGATGTCGTTGTCGTGGGCGCAGGCGGATCGGGCTTGCGCGCGGCGCTGGGCGCGGCGCAAGCGGGCCTGAAAACGGCCTGCATCTCCAAGGTCTTCCCCACACGCTCCCACACCGTGGCGGCGCAAGGCGGCATCTCGGCGAGCCTTGGCAATATGGGCGAGGATGACTGGCGCTGGCACATGTATGACACCGTCAAGGGGTCTGACTGGCTGGGCGATCAGGACGCGATTGAATATCTGTGCCGCGAGGCGCCGGCCGCCGTGTACGAGCTCGAGCACTGGGGCGTGCCCTTCTCGCGTACCGAAGAGGGCAAGATCTACCAGCGCGCCTTTGGCGGCATGACGAAGAATTATGGCGAAGGCCCGGTGCAGCGCACCTGCGCCGCCGCCGACCGCACCGGCCACGCCATCCTGCACACGCTCTACGGCCAGTCGCTGCGTCACTCGACGGAGTTCTTCATCGAGTATTTCGCGCTCGACCTGATCATGGATGAGGACGGCGCCTGCCGGGGCGTCACCGCCTGGAAGCTCGATGACGGCACGCTGCACCGCTTCCGCGCGCAGAAAACCATTCTGGCGACCGGCGGCTATGGCCGCGCCTATTTCTCCGCCACCAGCGCCCACACCTGTACCGGCGATGGCAATGCGATGGTGCTGCGGGCCGGGCTTCCCTTGCAGGACATGGAATTTGTCCAGTTCCATCCGACCGGGATTTATGGCGCGGGCTGCCTGATCACGGAAGGCGCGCGCGGCGAGGGCGGCTATCTGACCAATTCGGAAGGCGAGCGCTTCATGGAGCGCTACGCCCCGTCCGCCAAAGACCTTGCCAGCCGCGATGTCGTCTCACGCTCGATGACAATCGAGATCCGCGAAGGGCGCGGCGTCGGTCCGGACAAGGAGCATATCTTCCTGCACCTTGATCACCTTGATCCCAAGGTTCTGCACGAGCGCCTGCCCGGCATTTCGGAAAGCGCAAAGATTTTCGCCGGTGTGGACGTGACGCGTGAGCCGATCCCGGTCCTGCCGACGGTCCACTATAATATGGGCGGTATCCCGACCAATTATCACGGCGAAGTGCTGACCAAGATCGGCGGCGATCCTGACACGGTTGTGCCGGGCCTGATGGCTGTTGGCGAAGCGGCTTGTGTGTCGGTTCACGGGGCAAACCGCCTCGGCTCCAACTCGCTGATCGATCTGGTGGTGTTTGGCCGGGCGGCGGGGCTTCGCTGCGCCGAGACCACGCAGAGCGGCGCGACGCAGGCTGAATTGCCCAAAGATGCGGGCGAGGCAACGCTTGCCCGCTTTGACCGTCTGCGCAATGCCGATGGCGGCACGCCGACTGCCCGCCTGCGCCTCGACATGCAGCGCGCCATGCAGGAAAACTGCGCCGTCTTCCGCACGCAGGACGTGCTGGACGAGGGCGTGGAGCGCATCGCCAAAGTCGTCTCCGGCTCGGCAGATATTTCGATCAAAGACCGCTCCATGATCTGGAACACTGACCTGGTCGAAGCCCTGGAGTTCGACAATCTGATCGCCCAGGCCGCCGTCACCGTGAACTCGGCAGCGGCGCGTACCGAGAGCCGCGGCGCCCATGCGCGCGAGGACTTCCCCGACCGCGACGACACGAAATGGATGAAGCACACGCTGTGCTGGTATGACGAGAAAACCGGCAAGGTCACGCTTGGCGACCGCCCGGTGCATGAATACACGCTCTCCAACGACATCGCCTATATCGAGCCGAAAGCGCGGGTGTATTGATGGCGGGTCTGCGCACCATCGCTCTGGCTCTGGCTGGCGCTGTTCTGGCGTGCGTGGCAAGCTCGCTCGCGCTGGCCCAGAATAATGGCTTGCCCAGCCGCCAGCAAAGTGTGGTGCTGGTGGAGTCCATGGCCTTGCGTGGTTTGGAATGTGATTTGCTGCGTCCCTGGGAAGGCGCCGCGTTGCAGACCCAGTCTTCACGCGAAATGGCGAAGTTTGATGCCGGCGCGCAAGCAGAGATCGAGGCGGAAATCGACCGGGTTACCGGCGAAATGGCCTGCGATTCCGAGCTGCTCACCGTGTGGATCGAGGGCGCGCATCCCGGCTTTGAGCGCGAAATGCTGCCCTTCTTTCTGACGGGCTATGACGCACTGGCCACTCTTGATCCGGTGCCTCCCTACTTTATCGAGCAGACCGGGCGCAGCGATTTTGCCGCCGTCCTGCCGGCGATCAATCGCGAGATCGCGCGGCTGGAAGCGGACGGAATCCGTCCTGAAGGCGGCGGGGAATGGGATGAATACCGCGCCATGATCGGCGAGGCTGCCCGTGATATTGCCGCCGCGATGGGCGGGCAGGAGGGCTTGCGCTTCCCGCCCGACGAAGCGCGGGGCTTTGCGTCAGATATCGCCACCGTCATTGAGTTGTGGCTCGCCGATCAGGCACAAACCGAGGAAAATGAGTAGCCATCATGGTCCAGCTGACACTGCCGAAAAACTCGCAAGTCAAAAAAGGCAAGGCCTGGCCGAAGCCGGACGGCGCGAAGAACACCCGCGCCTTCAAGGTCTACCGCTATGACCCCGATACGGGCGAGAACCCGCGCTGGGACACCTATGAGGTGGACATGGACAGGTGCGGTCCGATGGTTCTGGACGCGCTGTTCTTCATCAAGAACGAGATCGATTCAACGCTCGCCTTCCGCCGCTCCTGCCGCGAGGGGATTTGCGGCTCGTGCTCGATGAATATTGGCGGACGCAACACGATTGCCTGCACGGCGGCCATCGATGACTACAAGGGCAGCGTCACCATCTCGCCCTTGCCGCACCAGCCGGTGATCAAGGATCTGATCCCTGACCTGACCAATTTCTATGCCCAGCTGACCAGTATCAAACCCTTCCTTCAGACCAGCACGCCGACCCCGCAAGGCGAATGGCGCCAGTCCATCGAGGACCGCGAGAAGCTGGACGGGCTCTATGAGTGCATTCTTTGCGCCTCGTGCTCGACGGCCTGCCCGTCCTACTGGTGGAATTCCGACAAGTATCTGGGCCCGGCCGCCCTGTTGCAGGCCTATCGCTGGATCGCCGACAGCCGCGATGAAGCCACCGGCGAGCGCCTGGATGACCTTGAAGACCCGTTCAAGCTCTATCGCTGCCACACGATCATGAACTGCACCAATGTGTGCCCGAAGGGCCTGAACCCGGCCAAGGCCATCGGCCATATCAAGGAATTGCTGGTCGAACGGCAGGGTTGAAATACCTGAAATCCCGGAGGCCCGAAGGGCCATCCGGGACCTCTATCAGGATAAGGCTTTGGGAGGCCCCGGATCGGCTTCGCCGTCCGGGGTTTCACGTTTGAGGGACAATCCCTTCCCCCTTCCCCCCCCTTCCCCGAATCCTCCCTCCCGGCTACACACCTCTCCATGAAATCGATCTGTGTGTATTGCGGGGCCAGCCCCGGCGGCGATCCTGCCTATGCTGAAACGGCAAGGGCTGTGGGCTTCCATCTGGCAACAGAGGGCTACCGCCTCGTCTATGGCGGCGGGCAGGTGGGCCTGATGGGCGTGCTGGCCGACGCGGCGGTGGATGCGGGCGGTGCGGTGACCGGCGTGATCCCCGATTTTCTCCATCACCGCGAGATTGCCCATCCGCGCGTGGCCGATATGCGCATTGTCACCTCCATGCATAAGCGCAAGCATGTGATGGCCGAGGAATCCGACGCCTTCATCGCGCTGCCGGGCGGTATCGGCACCATGGAAGAGCTGTTCGAGATCTGGACCTGGAGCGCGCTGGGCCGTCACACCAAGCCGGTCGGCCTGATCAATGTGAACGGCTATTATGATGGCCTCCTGGCGTTTCTCGACCGGATGCAGGCTGACGGTTTCGTGCAAGGCAGGCACCGCGAGATGCTGTTTTCCGGGGAGGATGTGGGCGAGGTGCTCGCCCGCATGGCCGACTATGACCATCCCGGCATGATACCGTCGCTTGAACGCGCGCGCATGTAGGGTGTATCGCCAGTCCCATGCGCTTGCCCGATCAGAAACTTGAACAGATTCTCGACCGCTTCGACCAGATCGAGGCGCGCCTTGGCGCGGCCAGTGAAGGCGAGGAGATCGTGCGGCTCTCGCGCGAGCATTCCGAGCTCAAAGAGGTGACGCAAAAGGCGCGGGCGCTGAAAGGTGCCCGGGTGAGCCTTGCCGAGGTGGAGACCATCATCGCCGAAGGCGGCGACAAGGACATGGCCGAGCTGGCGCAGGAAGAGCGCGCCGAGCTGAAAGAGCGCATCCCCGCGCTTGAGCGTGAACTGCAACTTCTCCTGCTGCCGAAAGACAAGGACGATGAGGCGAGCGTCATCCTGGAAATCCGCGCTGGCACAGGCGGAGACGAGGCAGCGCTGTTTGCCGGTGATCTGTTCGCCATGTATCAGCGCCATGCCTCCAAGGAGGGCTGGAAGGTTGAAGTGCTGTCAGCGAGCGATAGTGAGGTTGGCGGCTACAAGGAGGTCATTGCCTCGGTCAATGGACGCGGCGTGTTCGGCAAGCTGAAATTTGAATCCGGCGTTCACCGGGTCCAGCGGGTTCCGGCCACCGAGGCGGGCGGACGCATCCATACATCGGCGGCGACTGTCGCTGTGCTGCCCGAGCCTGAAGATGTGGACATCGAAATCCGCGACGATGATCTCCGTATCGATACGATGCGGGCCTCCGGCGCAGGCGGCCAGCATGTCAACAAGACTGATAGTGCCGTGCGCATGACCCACCTGCCCACCGGCATTGTGGTCATCAGTCAGGAAAAATCCCAGCACCAGAACCGCGCCATCGCGATGCAGGTGCTCAAGACCAAGCTTTATGAGAAAGAGCGCAGCGAGAAAGACGCCGCGCGCGCCGCAGAGCGCAAGGGCCAGGTCGGCTCGGGTGACCGCTCCGAACGCATCCGCACCTATAACTATCCGCAAGGGCGGGTGACCGATCACCGCATCAATCTGACGCTCTACAAGCTGCCGGAGATTGTCTCCGGCGAGGCGCTGGGCGAGGTGATCGACGCTCTGCTGGCGGAGGATCAGGCTGCGCGCCTGGCCGCCATGGATGAGGGGTAGAATTCTTTCTTTTCCTTGTGCTCAGCCCATCCGGGCTTCGCTCCTCGCATAGGCTCGGGCGCGCGTTCACGCTTGCGGCGCCACGCGCCGGGGTGGCTTTCTCCCCCGTGAACGGGTGAAGCAAACAACGAGACACGCTCGCCCGGAGGTTCACGGCTGGAAATCCTCATATTATTGCGCACACCCTTTGCAAATCCGCCACGGCCCGCCCCGATGCGGCGCGCGCGCGGAACATCGGGGATTGCTGTGCGTTGGGCGGGGAACAGGTATCCCGGCTTGCCCTGGAAAAACGATATAAAGGCTGCAGGTAACCCATGACGCCGCATACTCTCGTGAAAACGGCGGCGGCCCGCCTTGCCGCCGCCGGCATTGAGGATGCGCAGGACGATGCGCGCCGGCTGATGCGTCACGCGCTGGGGCTGGAGGCGGCGGGCATGATCGCGCGCGGGCAGACGCCCCTGAGCGATGATGAGGCTGCCCGCTTCGAGGCGCTGATCGCGCGGCGCGAATTGCGCGAGCCGCTCTCCCAGGTCATCGGCCTCCAACCCTTCTGGACGTTCGAGCTGGAGGTGAGCCGCGATGTGCTCACCCCGCGCAGTGACACCGAGACGCTGGTGCGCGCGGCGCTGGGTGCAATAGCGAATCAGGACGCGGCCCTGCGCATTCTCGACATCGCCACCGGATCGGGCGCGATCGCGCTGGCGCTGCTATCGGAGTTGCCGAACGCTACCGCCATCGCCACCGACATCTCGCCTGCCGCGCTGGGCGTTGCCAAGGCCAATGCGGACCGGCTGGGACTTGCGGGACGGATCGCCTTTCATGAGACCTCTTGGGCGGATGGCGTAGACGGGCTGTTCGATCTCGTCGTCTGCAATCCGCCCTATATCGCCACCGAAATCATTCCTACGCTGGACCCGGAAGTTTTTGAATTTGAACCTTTCCTGGCGCTGGATGGCGGGACAGGCGGGCTGGAGCCCTATCCGCACCTGCTCGACGAGGTGCGCCGGCTGCTGGCACCGGGCGGCCATGCCTTTTTCGAGATAGGTCATGATCAGGGCGCAGCGGCGTGTGAACTGGCCCGCATGGCCGGGTTTGCCGATCCTGGTATTATCGCCGATCTCGCCGGACATGGCCGCGTGCTGTCACTCCATAACTGAAAAACACTTGGAAATGACGGGCGGATGAGTCTAGGTTGCCCGAGGTACAGCGATTGTGGCGCGCCGGAACGGGGCTGTTACAACTGAAAAGTGGCAAGTGCCCCTCGCTGTAATACCGGCTCTCATCTTGCAGAGACATGCAGCACCGTCACACAGGTGCGTCATGGCTTGGCGCAACGCGACCCCAGGCACGGGCCCGCAGGATAAGGCCATAACGGACAGGTACTCCAAAAAATGACGGTCACCCAATGAGGACCCACCACGATATGAAGCGTCAACGCGGCCGCGGGCGTAAGCCCAATAATAACAACCAGGGCAATCGTAATTTCGAGAGCAATGGTCCGGACGTGAAGATTCGGGGCAATGCGGCCCATATCTACGAAAAATATCTGCAGCTCGCGCGCGACGCTTCCTCCTCTGGCGACCGGGTGATGGCCGAGAACTATTATCAGCACGCCGAACACTATTTCCGCATATTGCAAGTCATCCAGCCGCGCCGCGAAGAGCGCGACAACAGCAATGATGACGATTCCGACGACAATGATGATAATGACGACCGTAATTCTCATCAGACACAGCGCCATAGCGGCGACAATCAGGATGCAGACCGGTCAGATCGGCAGAATGGCGACCGGCAGAATGGGGACCGCCAGAACAGCGAACGCCAGAATAGCGAACGCCAGGGCGGCGACCGCCCGCCGCGGCCGCGCCGCGACCGCCGGCCCAGCCGCCGCGCTGAAGGCGAGAACAAGCCCAACGGACAGGACGGTGAAAACCGGACCGGTGGCCACGATGAAGCGGGCGATTCCGATCCGCTGCGCATGGTCGATCCCGGCGCCAGCAACACGGCACCTGTCAGCTCCGACAATGGCGATCAGCCCGGCGATGACAAGCCGCGTCCGGCCCGCGCGCGCCGTCCTCGCCGTTCCGCCGCCGACAAGGAAGCCGAAGCGGCCCTGAAATCGGCCTCTGATGGCGGCGATGGCGAGGCTGCGGCTTAGGTTTTTGGTCTTTTCTGGTGCTCCGCGCATCTGCGCTTTGCATTCTCGGGCCGCATCGCGGCCCGCTAGCGCAAACGCGCGCCCGCGCTCGTGCGCGGAACATCGCAACGCGTCCGCGTTGCGGAATTGAGAACCGGTCCCGGCCCCCGAGCCGGGACCTATGAAAAATTGAATGCCGGTGGCCGGCCTTGCTCTTCGGTCTCTGCCTCCCGCCTGCGCGAGGGTGACGATGAGTGGCGGCATCTGACGCCATCCAACGCGTTTAACCGGCGATAAGCCGATGCCTGACTCTTTCTTTGGATCCTAGCATCTGCCGGGAAAACGCCACTAACGCGTGCGTCAGGCCACCCCCTTCCCAACAATTTATCCCGCGCCAGCTTGTGTGGTCTCGATGCCACACCTACATGCAAGTCACCAGGGATGGCAGGCTGTGCCTCAAAGAGGGCAGTAATCGCTTAACCCCTTGTCTCGCTGCCCCTTTTCAGGAGACCTGACGGCATGGACTTCAACACCTACACCGACCGTGCGCGCACTGTGATCCAGACCGCACAGGGCCTCGCCATGAAGGCGAAGAACCAGCAATTTGCGCCTGAGCACGTTTTCCGCGCGCTGATGGAGGAAGAGGAGGGGCTGGCCCCCAATCTCATCAATGCCGCTGGCGGGCGCGCAGACCTCGCCGCCGATCTGGCCAGACGCGCCGTGGACGCCCTGCCGAAAGTGGAGGGCGGATCCGGCCAGCTTTATCTGGCGCCCAAGACGGCTGAAATCCTTTCCGCTGCCGAGGAAGCGGCAAAGAAGGCCAGTGACCAGTATGTCACCGCCGAGCGCCTGCTGCTGGCCATGGCGATCACGCCGGGCACCGCGCCGTTCGACATTTTGAAGCAGGCGGGCGTCACCCCGCAGACCCTCAATACCGCGATCAATGCGTTGCGTCAGGGCCGCACCGCCGACAGCGCCTCGGCTGAAGAGAGCTATGAGGCGCTGAAGAAATACGCGCGCGACCTCACCGAAGTCGCCCGCAAGGGCAAGCTGGATCCGGTGATCGGCCGCGATGAGGAAATCCGGCGCACCATTCAGGTGCTCTCAAGGCGTACCAAGAATAATCCCGTTCTGATCGGTGAGCCGGGCGTCGGCAAGACCGCGATTGCCGAGGGTCTCGCCCTGCGCATCGTCAATGGCGATGTGCCCGAGAGCCTTAAAGACAAACGCCTGCTCGCGCTGGATATGGGCTCCCTGATTGCTGGCGCGAAATATCGCGGCGAGTTCGAGGAACGGCTCAAAGCCGTGCTCTCCGAAGTGACCGCCGCCGATGGGAAAATCATCCTCTTCATCGACGAGATGCACACGCTGGTCGGCGCGGGCAAGACCGATGGCGCGATGGATGCGTCCAACCTGCTCAAACCCGCGCTTGCGCGCGGGGAGCTGCATTGCATCGGCGCGACGACGCTGGATGAATACCGCAAGCATGTGGAGAAGGATGCCGCGCTCGCGCGGCGCTTCCAGAGCGTCTTCGTCGACGAGCCGAGCGTGGAAGACACGATCTCCATTCTTCGCGGGTTGAAGGAGAAGTACGAGGTTCACCACGGCGTGCGCATCGCCGATGCGGCGATTGTCGCCGCCGCCACCCTTTCCAACCGCTATATCACTGACCGCTTCCTGCCGGACAAGGCCATCGATCTGATGGACGAGGCGTCCGCGCGCCTGCGCATGCAGGTGGATTCAAAGCCCGAAGAACTTGATGAGCTCGACCGGCGTATCATCCAGCTGAAGATCGAAGGCGAGGCGCTGAAAAAAGAGGCCGATGCCGCCTCCAAGGCGCGCCTTGAAGCGTTGACGAAAGAGCTTTCAGAGCTCGAACAGCGCTCGGCCGAAATGACCGCCAACTGGCGCGCGGAGAAGGACAAGCTCGCCTCCTCCACGCACCTGAAAGAACAGCTCGACCAGCTTCGCGCAGAGCTTGCCAATGCGGAGCGCCAGGGCGATCTCGCGCGGGCTTCAGAGATCAAATATGGCCGCATCCCCGATCTGGAGCGCCAGCTCGCCGAGGCTGAGAAGGTCGGCGAGGCCAATGGCAAGGGCGCTTTGGTCCAGGAAGTGGTCGATGAAGAGCAGATCGCCGGCATCGTCTCGCGCTGGACCGGTGTGCCGGTCGACAAGATGCTGGAAGGCGAACGGGCAAAACTCCTGAAAATGGAGGAGGGCCTGCATGCCCGCGTGGTCGGTCAGGATGAGGCGCTCGCCGCCGTCTCCGATGCCGTGCGCCGCGCGCGCGCGGGCCTCAAAGACCCCGGCCGCCCCATCGGCTCCTTCCTCTTCCTCGGCCCCACGGGCGTCGGCAAGACCGAGCTGACCAAAGCGCTCGCCGAGTTCCTCTTTGATGATGAGACGGCGATCACAAGGCTCGACATGAGCGAATACATGGAAAAGCACTCAGTCAGCCGCATGATCGGTGCGCCTCCGGGCTATGTCGGTTATGACGAGGGCGGGGCGCTGACCGAAGCGGTGCGCCGCCGCCCCTATCAGGTGATCCTGTTTGACGAGGTGGAAAAGGCCCACCCGGACGTGTTCAACGTGCTCCTTCAGGTGCTCGATGATGGCCGGCTGACCGATGGTCAGGGCCGCACGGTCGATTTCCGCAACACGCTGATCATCATGACCTCCAATCTGGGCTCGGAATACCTGCTGGCCGGTCCGGTAGAGGCCGCGCGGGCACAGGTGATGGACGCGGTGCGCGCCAGCTTCCGGCCTGAATTCATCAACCGGATCGACGAAACCATATTGTTCCAGCGGCTCGAACCGCAGCACATGGGCGCGATCGTGGAGATCCAGCTGAAACGCCTGGAAAGCCTCCTCAAGGACCGCCGCATGACCGTCTCGCTGGATGATGCTGCCAAGCAATGGCTCGCCGAAAAGGGCTATGACCCCGCCTATGGCGCACGGCCTTTGAAGCGCGTGATCCAGAAGGAGTTGCAGGATCCGCTGGCCCGGCTGATCCTTGAAGGCGCGATCAATGATGGCGAGGCGATCACCGTCTCTGCGGAGGCCGGTGCTCTGACCATTAATGGCCGGGCGGTCGGCCGGTCTGCCCTGCCACCGGCTGAAGCGGTGATCCAGTAGGTGAGATCACGGACGGCCGCTGGCACCGGATCCGGTGCTGGCGCGCGGCTCGGCCCGCTCGGCGACCAGTGTTTCGCGGGCCTCTTCCTGCGCGGCGGGCAGGGCCTGATCGCGCAGGGCGATGATGCGGTCACGCTCGGTATTGAACATACCCAGCTCATCGGACTCCAGGCGGCGTCCGGTCGGCAGTTCAAGGCTCATCGGGTTCATCGGGCGGCCATTGAGATGCACTTCATAGTGCAGGTGCGGCCCGGTTGAGGCGCCAGTGGTGCCGACATAGCCGATGGTCTGGCCTTGCGTCACGCGCGTACCCGCACGCACGCCGCGGGCGATGGAGTTCAGGTGCGCATAGGCGGTCTGATAGCCGTTGGAGTGGCGCACGCGGATATAATTGCCGAACGTGCCGAACCAGTCTGCGCGCTCTACCGTGCCATTACCCGCCGCGTAGATGGGGGTGCCGGTCGGGGCCGCGAAATCGGTACCGTTATGGGGCCGGTTGGTGCGCCGGATCGGGTGGAAGCGCATGCCGAACTGGCTGGAGATACGCGCGCCATTGATTGGCATTTTCATCAGCAGGCGCGCCGCGCTCTCGCCGTCGGTGGTGTAGTAGCCGATATCGCCATTGGGCGCTTCAAAGCGGAAATATTCCAGCGGATTGCCCCGGCCCTCGAAGGTCATGTAGAGGATGCGCCCGGTGCGGATCACCTCGCCAGCGCGGTTGGTGTAGCGTTCGAATACGATATCGAACGTGTCGCCATAACGGATGGTGCGGAAATCGACCGCGTGGCCGAGCACCAGCGCCAGGTCGGTAACGATACGGTCGGTCGCGCCGGCATTCAGGGCGGCGGCGTAAAGGCTGGAAGAGATCTCGCCGCGCGCCCGCACGATCTCGCGCTCGACTGTCATCACGGCTTCACGGGTGCGGTACTGGCCATCGGCGGTGCGCGCGACCGTCAGGGTGCGTTCGGAATCGGGACGGAATGACAGGCCGGTCAGCGTGATGCCGCCATCGTCATCCGATGAGATTTGCTGAAGCGGGTCACGTTCGAAAAACAGGTTGAGCGACTGGCCTGCGCGCAGGGACCGGGCGGGAAATACCGGATCGAGCGAAGCGATGGCGCGGGCCGCATCTATTGTGCTGGCGCCGGCATCGGACAGGACGCTGGCAAAGGTCTGGCCGGAGCGCACGGTGACTTCGGTAGCCATCAGGACCGGGCAGTCGATGCAGTTGGCGAACACGGCGTGTTCAGCCATCACCATATCGTCCAGCGAGGGAGCCGCTTCAGCCGCCTCGGCCATCAGCGCTGCGCCTGCGGGGTCGAGCTGGTCCAGCTCCGGCGCGGCGGCCGATGCGGACGTGCCGGACATGGTGCGGCTGACCAGTATGGCGGCTACCAGAAGCAGTGCCATGGTCAGCGTGGCAAAGAAAACCAGCGCACGGGAGCGGTGGGCGTCAGCGAGGCGGACGTCAAAACCGGACATGCGTATTATTTCCCTCTTCCCGCGCGGGTCTTTTTCGATCACCGCAGGTCCGGTGAGGCAAGATGCAGGCCAGTATCACCCCCCGTGACACGCTGTCATCTTCCCCGGACCGTTCCGGCACGGCACACACAGTGACAAGGACGAATCATCTTGCCAAGGGGAGATGTGTGACTCACACAGGGTTAATGTCTCCCTTAAGCACAACCCTTGTTACGCGGCGTGCCATCACAGCGCGGAAAGGACGATCATGAAGACGTGGCTTCTCATCGGTGTTCTGGGTGCCATGCTGATCGCGGCCATCGCGCTCTCCGCGCGGCTGTGGATGAGCATGGACAACGCGGTGGGCGGCCATGGCTGGGCCGCGCTGATCATCGGCGCTGTGCTGACATTTGTTGTGGGCGCGGGCCTGATGGCGCTGGTCTTCTTCTCCTCGCGGCGCGGCTATGACGAGGATGACCGCGAGCCGTAGGGGGGTGAATATCAGCTCGAAGCGTTAACCCTTTCGCGATCAAGAATCGGCTAATGCTTGTCGCCATGAGCACGCAACACACCCCCTCCGCCAGTGAGCTTGCCGCGCTTTTGTGCGCCCGGCTCTGCCATGACCTTGTCAGCCCGGTATCCGCGCTCGGCGCGGCGCTGTCGGTGCTGGATGATGAAAATGCCGCTGATATGCGCGATGACGCCATTGCGCTGATCCGAACCGGCGCCAATCAGGCCCATGCCAAGCTGGAGTATGTGCGTCTGGCCTTCGGGGCAGGCGGATCGCGTCCCGGCACTGTGGATGCCCGCGAGCTGAAACGCCTCGCTGAAGCGATGTTCGCCAGCTCCAAGCCCGAGCTTGTCTGGAAAGTGCAGGCCACAGGGCTCGACAAGCCGGCTGCGCGCGTGCTGCTCAATCTGATCTGGCTGGCAGTCGACAATGTGCCCCGGGGTGGCTCTGTCACGGTTGAAGCCAGCGCCAGCGAGGCGGGCGATAGCCGCTTGCGCATCGTCGCAGCGGGTCCGCGTGCGCGCATTGATCCGGGCTATATCGAGGCGCTGGCCGGACGGGCGGGCGAGGACGGTTATGATGGCCGCTCCATCCAGCCCTATTATGCCGGGCTGATCGCGCGCGAGCATGGCGGGCGTGTGGAAGCGCGCGCCGAAGAAGAGCGCATCGAGTATGTCGCTCTGCTCGAACCCCAGGCCAAGGCACACGCCGCCTGACCCGGTCCGGACGGGCCATCCGTCAAACGATGCGTTAACCCTGTACGTGTGATTTTCGTTCCTCATCAGAGGTGCGCGCCGTTCGCGCACGCCTGCGTTGTGTCAGGCAATCAGGAGACGGGTTCACCATGGATGAGCTGATTGGCGAGTTTCTGGCCGAAACGGCAGAAAGCCTCGATACGATTGACGTCGAACTGGTGAAGTTCGAATCCGATCCGACAGACCGGGCGACGCTCGACAATATTTTCCGGCTTCTTCACACCATCAAGGGCACGTGCGGATTTCTGGGCCTGTCGCGCCTCGAAGCGGTGGCCCATGCCGGTGAGACCCTGCTGGGCAAGTTCCGCGACGGCACGCTGGTCGCCGATACGGCGGCGGTGACGCTGGTCCTGCAATCGCTGGACCGCATCAAGCTGATCCTGACGGGCCTTGAAGAAACCGGCAGCGAGCCTGCGGGCGACGATTCGGCCCTGATCGCCGAGCTTGAAGAGCTGGCCATGCGTGAGGCTTCAGCGCCCGCGCCTGCACCCGCCCCGGAACCCGCGCCTGCACCCGAACCCGAACCGGAGCCCGTGCTTGAAGCCGTGGCCGGTGGTGACGAACCTTATGACGCCGACCTTGGCAGGCCCCTGCGGCCCGGCGAGGTGTCTCTGGCTGACCTGGAAGCGGCGTTCATGTCGACTGAAGGACCGGAACTGGCCATTGCCGCCCAGGATGAAGAAGACGCCGATATCGAGGACGAGCTTGAACCGGCCATTGTCGCGGCCATGCCTCATGCGGCCAACGCAGACAAGGCTCCTGCCAGCGCGGCGGCGGATGCGCCGAGGTCTGAAGCGGTGCGCGCGCAATCGACAATCCGCGTGAATGTGGATGTGCTTGAAACCCTGATGACGACGGTGTCCGAACTGGTGCTGGCGCGAAATCAGCTGCACCAGATCGTGCGCGAGAACGAGGATTCGGCGCTGAAAGCCCCGCTGCAGCGCCTGTCATCGGTCACCGCCGAGTTGCAGGACGGGGTGATGAAGACGCGGATGCAGCCGGTGGGCGATGCCTGGCGCAAGCTGCCGCGCATTGTGCGCGACTCCCAGCAGGATCTGGGCAAGAAAATCCGCCTCATCATGGAGGGCGAGGAGACCGAGCTTGACCGCCAGGTGCTCGAGCTGATCAAGGATCCGCTCACCCATATGGTGCGCAATTCGGCCGATCATGGCATCGAGATGCCGGACGTGCGCGCCGCCAGGGGCAAGGCGGAAATGGGCACGATCCGCCTGTCTGCCTATCACGAGGGCGGTGCAATCATCATCAAGATTACCGATGATGGCGCCGGGCTGGACCCGGAGAAAATCCGCGCCAAGGCACTGGAAAAAGGGCTGGCGACGGCGGACGAGCTGGCCACGATGGGCGAACAGCAAATCCAGCGCTTTATCTTCGCTGCCGGGTTCTCGACCGCCGCCAAGGTTACCAATCTGTCGGGCCGCGGTGTCGGCATGGACGTGGTGCGCACCAATATCGAACAGATTGGCGGCTCGATTGATCTGACATCCGAAGTGGGCAAGGGCACCAGCTTTGCCATCAAGATTCCGCTCACCCTGGCAATCGTGTCAGCCCTTATCGTCAAGGCTGGCGGCGCCCGCTTTGCGTTGCCGCAGCTGGCGGTGCGTGAGCTGGTGCGGGCCGGTGAAGGCTCGGCCCATTTGATTGAATCGCTCAATGGCGCCCGGATGATCCGGCTGAGAAACCGGCTTCTGCCCGTTATCAGCCTGAATGCGGTGCTAGGCGCGCCGGAAACGCAAAGTGACGCCAGCCACGGCTATGTCGTTGTCATCGAGGCGGCCGGGCGCAAGCTGGGTATCGTGGTCGATGATGTGCTGGATACCGAAGAGATCGTGGTCAAGCCGCTGTCCGGTCAGCTTCGCGCCATTCCGGTCTATTCCGGTGCCACACTTCTGGGCGATGGTTCGGTGATTATCATTCTGGATCCTAATGGCCTGTCGCAGCAGCTCGCCCACTCCAACGAGGAGACGCAAGCCGCCGAGGAAGCTGCCGCCAGCACGGTTGACCCCTCCCGCCAGCGCCTGCTTCTGGTGCGGGCCGGCGAGGACGATGTCAAAGCCGTGCCGGTCAGCCTGATCACGCGGCTGGAAGAATTTGACGGGTCGACCATCGAGGTCGTCGATGCGCGCCATGTGGTGCAGTATCGCGGACGCTTGCTGCCGCTGGCCCATGCCTCCGGCGTTGACGAGTTCAAGCGCGAAGGCCGTCAGGCCGTTCTGGTCTTCTCCGAAGAGGACCGTTCGGCCGGGGTCGCGGTCGATGCCATTCTCGATGTCGTCGAGGAAACGCTCGACCTGCAGATGGGCTCTGAACGTCCCGGCGTTATCGGCTCTGCGATCATCAAGGGCCGCGCCACAGAAGTGCTCGACATTGCCTGGCATATGGAGCGGGCCTGGTCCGGTTCTCCCCAGCGCCCGGCGCGTGCCGGACGCCATCCGATCCTGCTGGTCGAGCCGGACGCCTTTGCCCGCCGCATGATGGCCCCGCTGCTGGCCGCTGCCGGATATGACGTGACCGTGGTCAGCGGTCTTCGCGAAGCGCGCGATGCAGCCCAGATGGGCGCGCAATACGCCGCGCTGGTCGGTGACCCTGCAGCGCTCGACATGCTGGCCGGCGAAGGCCACTGGGCCGATGTGCCCCGGCTTGGCGTCAGCGACAATCCCCATGGCGGTCATGGTGACGCCATGGTGGCTGTAATGCGCCCGGCGGACCGGGGCGGGCTTATTGCCGCGCTGGACCGGGCCGCACGCACCGGCGAAACGCGCGCAGCGTAGAGGAAGGCGATTATGGCACTCGATTATCAGACCAGCCGCGAATTTGTGACGGTGCGTATCGCCGGCCAGCTATGCGGCGCGCCCGTCAGCGAGATCCGCGAAGTGTTCGCACCGCAGTTGATCACGCCGGTGCCGCTGGCCCGGCCCGAGATTGCCGGCTTGCTCAATCTGCGCGGCCGGATTGTCACGGTTATTGATGCGCGTATGCGTCTGGGCCTGCCTGCGCGCGAGGCCGATGCGCCCTGCATGTCGCTGGGGCTGGAGCGCGGCGCGGAACTGTTCGGTGTGCTGGTGGACGAGGTCGGCGAGGTGCTCAACCTCGGACAGGACACTTTCGAGCCGGTGCCCGCGCATCTGGATGCGCGCTGGCGCAGTCTTTTGTCCGGCGTTCATCGTCTGGAAACCGAATTGCTGGCGATACTGGATATGGACAGGCTGATCACTGCCGACATGGCGATGGCGGCCTGACGGGAAAAGGGCGAGGGCGATGAAAACCTGTCTGGTGGTCGATGATAGCCGGGTGATCCGCAAGGTCGCCCGCAAGATAGTCGAAGACCTTGGCTTTTCCTGCGAGGAAGCCCAGGACGGAAAAGTTGCGCTCGACCAGTGCCGCAAGACGATGCCCGACGCGATCCTTCTGGACTGGAACATGCCCGTGATGAACGGGATCGATTTTCTCGTCACCTTGCGCTCCGAGCAGAATGGCAAGCGCCCGGTCGTGGTGTTCTGCACCACCGAAAATGATATGGGGCATATTACCCAAGCGCTCCGGGCCGGGGCCGACGAATACGTCATGAAGCCGTTTGACGGCGATATTATCGGCTCGAAATTCGCCGAAGCCGGGCTGATGTGAGCCCGTTTCCTGTCATGAACCCTGCAGCCTCTCTTCCCCCCGGTTCGCGTTCTTCGGCATTGCCGCGCGTGCTGGTGGTGGACGATTCTGCGGTGGTACGCGGGCTGGTCGCGCGCTGGATCGAGGCCGATCCGCGTCTGGCGCTGGCAGGAACGTGCGCTGATGGCGAGCAGGGCGTAAAGCGTGCAAAAGAGCTGCAACCCGATCTGGTGGTGCTCGATATCGAGATGCCGCGCATGGACGGGCTGACCGCGCTGCCGCAGATACTGGCTGCTGCGCCGCGTGCGCGCGTCGTCATGGCTTCCACGCTGACCCACAAGGGCGCACAAGTGACCCTGCAGGCGCTCTCGCTGGGCGCTGCCGATTTTGCCCCCAAGCCCGATACCAGCCGCATGGGCGGGGCGGAAAGCTACCGCGTTGAATTACTCGACAAGCTGGCGGTTCTGGCCCCGCGCTACGCGCCGCAACGCCCGGCCAGCTCACCTGGCACTGCGGCTGCAACGCCGCCACTCGCTGCCAGCAGTGCCGCCCCTGCTGTGTCCGGCCGGGCCCTGCCGTCCCGGATCGATCTTCTGGCGATAGGTGCGTCGACCGGCGGGCCGCAAGCCCTGCGCCAGGTGATCAGTGTCATTCCGGCCTCTATCCGTGTGCCGATTGTCATTACCCAGCACATGCCCAAAGTGTTCACTGCCATTCTGGCCGAACACCTCGCGCGTGAAGGCCTGCCGGCCCATGAAGCGGCAGAGGGCGAGGTTTTGAAACCCGGCCATGTCTATGTGGCGCCCGGTGATTTTCACATGCGTATCGAGGGCAGTCCCGGCCAGTTCCGCGTCCGTCTGGATCAGGGGCCGGCGGTCAATTTCTGCCGCCCATCGGTCGACCCGCTGTTTGAAAGCTGCGCGCGCGCTGCGGGCAGTCACCTTCTGGCTGTGGTCCTGACCGGCATGGGCTCTGACGGACGCACCGGTGCAGGCCGGGTACGCGAAGCGGGTGGCGGTGTGATCGTGCAGGACCAGGCGTCGAGCGTTGTCTGGGGGATGCCGGGCGCAGTCGTCGAAGCGGGTCTGGCAGACCTTGTCCTGCCGCTGAACCAGATTGGACCGGACCTTGCCCGCCGGCTTACAGGAGCGCGCTGATGTTGAGCGAAGCCAAATACAGATTCCTCGCTGCCGAGGTAAAAAAACGCTCCGGTCTCGTGCTGGGTCCGGAAAAGGGCTATCTGATCGAAAGCCGTCTGGCGCCGCTGGCGCGCGCTGAGGGCATGACCGGCCCCGAAGCGATTGTAGACGCCATGATGCGCGGCGATCAGCGCCTGAGCGCGGCAGCGTCCGAAGCGCTGGCCACCCACGAAACCTTCTTCTTCCGTGACAAGACGCCGTTTGAACTGTTCAGCGATGTCATGGCCCCGGCCTTGCGTCAGGCGCGTGGCGGGCGGGCCTTCAAGATCTGGTGCGCGGCTGCGTCGACCGGCCAGGAACCCTATTCGCTGGCCATGCTGATCCGCGAGATGAACGGCATTGACGCCTCGATCCTCGCCACCGACATGTGCGCCCATGTGCTGGAGAAGGCGAAAGCCGGGCTCTACAGCCAGTTCGAGGTCCAGCGCGGGCTCGCGATCCAGCGCCTCGTCCAGCATTTCGACCAGAGCGGAGATAGCTGGCGGGTGAAGCCGGAGCTGCGCCAGATGATCCGCTATGAGACTGGCAATCTGCTCGATGACTTTTCCCGCTACGGCCAGCTCGACATCATCTTCTGCCGCAATGTGCTGATCTATTTCGATGTCGAGTCGAAAGCGAAAATCCTCAACCGTCTCGCGGCGCAGCTCCCGCCGGACGGTTATCTGGTTCTGGGTGCCGCAGAAACCGTGGTCGGCTTGACCGACAGGCTGAAGCCTGTCGCCGGTCAACGCGGACTCTATGTGCGCAACCAGCCCGCCGAGCAGGCTGCGCCGGCGCTGGCGCGGGCCGTAGCCTAGTAAGTAAACAGATTCTGGAACCCCGGAACGCGGCAAGCGTATCCGGGGCCTCAATCCGCGTAGTCCTGCATGAACTCCCGGCTCTGCGCTTCGCTTGGCCGGGATTTCAGCCTTGGCCGCGGCCGTCAGCCATTGACCGGCGTACGCACCACTTCATAGCGTTCCAGCTCGCGCAAGGGCAGCGGCCAGCCGGGTGACAATTCCAGAGCCATCTGGAAGTCGGCATAGGCTTCCGGGTAGCGCTCGCGCGCATCATAAGTCATGGCCCGGTTGTAATAGGCCTTGTGTGCCTCGCGCACGCCAAGCTCCAGCGCCCGGGTGAAGTCGGCTTCGGCGGCGGCATAGTCGCGCTGGCCGAGACGGGCGATGCCGCGATTGAGCCAGGCCTCGCCCAGACCCGGCAAGATGCCGATGGCCCGGTCATAGGCTTCCATGGCCTCGCCAGACCGTCCGGCATGAACCAGCAGAATACCCATGTTCACTTCGGTGGCCGCCCGGTCGCGCCGGGACATCTGCCCGGCTTCCAGAGCTGCCTCGCAGCGTTCAAGGCCCGGTCCGGTACGGTTGGCCCCGGCCATGGCGGCTTCGTAGCAGGCACGGGCCTGGCTGGTACCGATAACAACAGTGGATTGCGCCGCAGCGCTGGCGGGAACCAGCAGTGCCAGTGCGCCAAGACTGATCAGAAAACGCATCTCTCTACCTCCTGTTACAAGGGGCAAGCGCTCGTGTCTGTCAGCCGTCCGGGGGCAGGTGAGGGGATGCGACGCCCCCGTCCGGGGCTGCCCAGTAACGGTCAGATGTTAGCACAGATCGCGCTTGCGGTTAACGAAAACCGTCTGGAGGAGAAGCTAGCCGGTGGAGATGAAAAAGCCCCGGCACATTGGCCGGGGCTTTTCTAACTTGCGAGAGGGATGTGGACTTACGCCGCGCCTTTTTCCTCGACCGGGTCGCGCAACACATAGCCGCGCCCCCAGACAGTCTCGATAGGGGCTTTCGCGCCGGTTGCCGCTTCGAGCTTCTTGCGAAGCTTGCAGATGAAGACGTCGATGATCTTCAGCTCCGGCTCGTCCATGCCGCCATACAAATGGTTGAGGAACATTTCCTTGGTCAGGGTCGTGCCCTTGCGCAGGGAAAGCAGCTCGAGCATCTGGTATTCCTTGCCGGTCAGGTGAACCCGCTGGGAGTTCACTTCCACGGTCTTGGCGTCCAGATTCACCGCGATCTCGCCAGTGCGGATGATCGACTGGCTGTGACCTTTGGAGCGGCGCACAATGGCGTGGATGCGCGCGATCAGCTCTTCCTTGTGGAAGGGCTTGGTCATGTAATCGTCGGCGCCTGAACCCAGGCCGCGCACCTTGTTGTCGATGTCGGCATTGCCCGACAGGATAAGGATGGGCGTATCGACCTTGGCAAGGCGAAGCGTTTTCAGGACATCAAAACCCGGCATGTCCGGCAGGTTCAGGTCCAGAAGGATGATATCGTAGTCGTAGAGCTTGCCGAGATCGACACCCTCTTCGCCCAGATCGGCCGTGTACATATTGAAGCCGTCGGACTTCAGCATCAGTTCGATGCCCTGCGCTGTCGCGCGATCATCCTCGATGAGCAGTACCCGCATCGGTCCCTCTCCGCAGCCGCTCGCGCGAATCACCTGATCCGGCGCGTCGTCCCCATGGTTAACGTGCTTCGCACAATGACGCGACAATTCCTTCGAGAAAGTTAACGACTGTTTGACTCACGGTGTGGAATCGAGTCCTGCGGACCATATTCCCTGTTAACGTATTGATAATACACGTGGCGGCCAAGGGGCGCTGGAGCGCATTTTTTGCTGTGAATGGCTGCGGAGAAAGTGTGAGCGAGGCGTTGCCTGGTCGTTTACGCGGATGAAACCGCACTTGCGTTAAAAGCTTGCAAGACGGTGTCAGAAGGATGCCGGACGATAGAAAAGCGAGAAGCGCGGTGCAGGGCCTGATCGAGCGTATCGAGGATATCGAAACGCGCGTCTTCAAGGGACGCGTCAAGGCGATCAACGGCCTTCTCATTGAGGCGGAGGGTCCGCGTGCGGGCCTCACGCTGGGCGCCAGTGTCTTCGTCGGCGCAGGAGAAAATCCGCAGCGCTGCGAGGTTGTCGGCTTTCGCGGCGATACCGCTCTGATGATGGCGCATGGCGATCTTTCAGGCATTCGTGCCGGTGCGCCCGTGCGCATTGATCCCGATGGCGTGGCCATCCGCCCGCACACCGCGTGGCTGGGCCGGGTCATCGATGCGTTCGGCCAGCCCAAGGACGGCAACGGCCCGCTGGCAGAAGGCACACGCGCCTATCCGGTAAAAGGTGCGCCGCCCTGCGCCCATCAGCGCGATGCGCTGGGACCGCGCCTTGATCTGGGTGTGCGCGCGCTCAACACGTTTACGCCTATGCGGATCGGTCAGCGCCTTGGCGTGTTCGCCGGCTCGGGTGTGGGCAAGTCTGTCCTGATGAGCATGATCACGCGCGGCACCAGCGCGGACGTTATCGTGATCGGTCTGATCGGTGAGCGGGGCCGCGAAGCGCGCGAGTTTGTGGACGAGGTGCTCGGCGAGGAAGGCCGCACGCGCGCCGTTGTCATCACTGAAACGTCTGATGCGCCCGCCCTGTCGCGCCGCCAGGCCGCCTACATGACGCTTACAGTGGCCGAGTATTTTCGCGATCAGGGCCTGAATGTGCTGTGCCTGATGGATTCGGTAACGCGCTTTGCTCTCGCCCAGCGCGAGATTGGCCTGGCGGCGGGTGAACCGCCGACCACGCGCGGCTATACCCCGTCCGTATTTGCCGAACTGCCGCGCCTGATGGAGCGTGCAGGTCCTGGCGAGAATGGCGCCGGATCAATCACGGCGCTGTTTACCGTGCTGGTGGACGGCGACGATCATAACGAACCGATTGCCGACGCGGTGCGCGGCATACTGGACGGCCATGTGGTCATGACGCGCGCGATAGCCGAGCGCGGGCGCTTTCCGGCCATTGATGTTCTCAAATCCATCTCGCGTACCGCACCGGAAGTGTACGGGCCGGGCGAAGCGCCGATCGTTGCCGAGGCCCGGCGCGTCCTGAGCGCCTACGCCGACATGGAAGAACTTATCCGGCTCGGGGCCTATGCCGCCGGGTCCAATACAGAGGTCGACCGCGCAATTGCGCTTAACGGCCCGCTCGAAGCGTTCCTCGGACAGGGAAAAGACGAAACCGCCACGATCGAGGCGAGTTTCGCGGCCCTGTCGGAGATTGTGGTGGATGGAAAGGAGTAAGAGATGAGCACACGTTCTCATGCCCCGCTGATCCGGCTGGCCCGGTTCAAGGTGGAAGAACTGCAAAAGCAGATGGCCGATATCGACCGCGCCCGCGCGGCAATCGCCGACCAGATTGAACGTCTGGAAGCCAGCGTGCCCGGCGAACAGGCCGCCGCATCGGAGAGCAAGGAAGGCTATCTGGCCTATGGCTCCTATGCGCGCTCGGTTATCCAGCGCAAGGAAAACCTGCGCGCGTCCGAACGTGAGGTCGAGACCCAGGCTGATGATCTGCGTGAGCGGCTGGAGACAGCGTTCGGCGAGCTGAAAAAGTACGAGCTTCTCGAAGAGCGCCGCGTGGCGCGCATCGAGGATGCCGTGCGCGCTGCTGAGCAGGCCGAGATGGACGAGATCGCGGGACGCATGCGCCGGGCCGCGCACTAGACACCTTGTCTTTTCGCAGCCCATCCGGGCTGCGGTGCGGGCAAAAGCCCCCGGCGGCCCCTGGCCGCCGGGGGCTTTCCCCTACCAGCCGCCGGTCCAGGTCAGGTCGAGGCGGACGGTCTGGCCCGCTTCGGAAACACCAGCGAAGACACGCTCGTAATCGGTGTCGAACACGTTCTCGACGCCGGCATTGACGCGCAGGCGGCGGTTCTCGAAGGGCTGCCAGCTGGTGAACACGTCGAGCACGGCAAACCCGCCCCGCTCTTCGGCCGGTGTCGCGGTGCCGGTAAAGTCACCGGCGAAGGTTACGCGCGCGCCGATATCGGCCTGGTCAAAGCTCCAGACGCCGCGCACATAGCCCTGAACCGGCTGCAATGAACCCAGCGGCGCACCCGTGACGCGGTTTTCACCGTCGACCTGGTAGACGGCGCTGGACAGGCTGAGCGGTCCGTTCTGGTAGAGCCCCGCGATCTCGAAGCCTTCCAGCTCGGCGCTGTCGACATTGCTGGAGAAGGAGGTGCCGGCCGAGCAGGGCGCGAAGAAGGGCGGCGCAAAGCAGGTCGGGTCAAAGGAGAAGGCAACCGCCAGATTGATGAGGTCATCGGCGCGGGTGCGGAACCAGGCCCCCTTCACCTCCAGCCGGTCATCGCTGGTGAACAGGCCGGTATGGGTATAGCCGGCCCCGATCTCGAAGGTGTTGCTGGTCTCCGGGCGCAGGTTCGGGTTGGGGATGAACTCGTTGGTGACGAAGGTTGGCGCGCCCAGAATAGGGTGCGGCAGGGAGAAGTGCGTGCCGTCGAGATACAGCTCGTTGAGCGACGGCGCGCGGAACGCTTCGGCCCAGCTGGCGAACAGCCGCACAGACTCCACAGGTGCCCAGGTGGAACCAAAGCGGGCGGACACGGCGTCGTCTTCATTCGCGCCGCCAATATCGCTGTCGCTTTCAAAGCTGTCCCAGCGCACGCCCGGCAGCAGGATCACGCGGCCCAGAGAGCCAACAGAGAACTCCGTCTCACCCTGCACATAGGCGCCATAGAAGGTCGTTGTGCCGTTCGGCACACCGCCGCGCACGCCGTTCGGAACGGTGCTGTCGGTGCCGGTCTGCTCGTCCTCATACCATTCGCCGCCAACGGTCAGGGCGAAGGGCAGGCTGCCCAGCAGAAACTCGGAGCGGTTTTCCGCGCGGACACCATTCGTGGTCAGGTCACGCGTGATGAAGCGGTTGGCGATCGGGTCGAACTCGTCGACGCCGCCATCAGTGCGGTAGAGCGTGGCTTCAAACCCGATCAGGGACTGGCCCTGCGGCGCGAACCGCAGACGGGCGCGGTAGGTATCGGCACCGACATCCTTTTGCATGAGCGGGTTTCCAGCCGCCGCCGTTTGCGCGCCCTGGCCGTTATTGGGCTCGCTGGCTTCGTTGCGGAAAGACAATATGCCGCCCGACAGGGTCAGGCCGGGGCTGACACGCCACTCGCCATTGGCCAGCAGGGAGACGACAGAATCGTCGGCAGGCAGGTCATTGCCTGAGCCCAGCGCGATATCGCCCGACGAGCGTGCCGACATTGCCACAAGGCCGGAGGCCACATCATTGCGCGCATAGAGCGCGGCTGATCCGCGTGTTTCCTCATTGCCCGAACGATAGCCGCCCGACACGCGCACGCCGGAGGTTTCGCCTGCGCGCAGGAAGGTGTCGGCATTGGCAGTTTCAAAGGCGATAACGCCGCCCGACGCGCCGGAGCCATACAGCGCAGAGGCTGCGCCGCGCACCGTTTCCACGCGCGCCAGCAGGCCCGGATCGAGGAACAGCACGCCGTCATGGGCGGAGGAGAAGTTCTGCCGCGCGCCATCGACCAGCAGGGCGATGTTCTGGCGGCCAAACCCGCGCAAGGACAGCGTCTGGCCGGTGCGGCGCGGACCGCCGGCCACTTCAAGGCCCGGCGTGTCGCCCAGCAGGTCAGCCAGATTGGACGGGCGTTCGGCTTCCAGCCACTCCATATCGATCACCGAGGCCAGGCCCGGATAGTCGAAATTGGGCAGGCGCGTGCGGGTGGCGGTGACGATGATCGTCTCGCTGGCCTCATTGGCCTGCGCGGTGTCGGTATCATTCGCCAGCGCACTGGCAGGCAGCAGGGCAAGTGCCGCTGCGCTGGCCAGCAGGGCGGAACGGGCGCCGGTGAAGGCAGAAATCGTGTGGAACGGGGAGGACATCATGCAGCTTCCTTATTGCGAATAAGTCTCAATTGCGGCATGTATGTCTGGACGATTATCAGAATGCAAGTCAGAATCGTTTGCAATTACACCTCGGGGCGCTTAAGAGCGCCATCACCATGACCACGAAGGCCGCCGCCCCGCGTCACAAGGGCCGGCAGCCTGCCAAGCAAGGAGAATGACACATGAAACTCATACTGACGAGCCTGGCAGGCGGGCTGATCGCTCTGGCTGCTTTCGGTGTTCCGGCGTCTGCCAGCGGGCTTTATGCCGGGCAGGACAGCGCTGTTCAGACGGAAGCGGCGACGCCCGCCGAGGCCGATCGCCAGGCGATCCTGGCGATGGAAGGCGAGTATGAGGTGACCTTCGCGTTCACCGAAGTCCTGCCTATTGCATCCGACTACGAGCTGCGCCCCTCCACCGAGACGCCGGCGCGCGAAGTGGTGATCGTGATTGCTGACGAGCCGGGCTATATCTCGCTGCAGCACTTGCTGCTGGTCGGCGAGCGCGAAGACCCGATGGTGATCAAGCACTGGCGTCAGGACTGGCAGTATGAGCCGTCCCGCCTGATGGCCTATCGCGGCCTCAACACCTGGGAGATGGAGCCGGTCAGCGCCGAGGATGCGCGCGGCGCATGGTCGCAAACGGTCTATCAGGTCGACGATTCCCCGCGCTATGCCGGGCTTGCCCGCTGGGAGCACGCTGACGAGGCATCCACCTGGACGCCGGCCGTATCCTGGCGGCCGCTGCCGCGCCGCGATGCCACCACGCGCGATGATTATGACACCATTGCCGCCGTCAACCGTCACACCATCACCGCCTGGGGCTGGACCCATGAGCAGGACAATTCCAAGCTGGTCCTGCGTGATGGCGAACCCCGCGAGCTGGTGCGCGAGCACGGCATCAACACCTATCGCCGGTCCGAACTGACGGGCGCTGACAACGCGCACCGCTACTGGGCAGCGACGGCCGATTACTGGGCTGATGTGCGCGCCGCGTGGGACGAGATCATGCTCGCGTCAGAATTCTCGGTTGAAGACGATGCCGAAGGCACGCTGCTCTATGGCCCGGTCCTGTCTGAAGGCCAGGCCGTGTTCATGGGCGCGCGCGAAACATCAGAGGCCTTTGAAAATGCTGCCGCGATCATTGAGACGCGGGTAACGGTTGACGGACAGCCGGCGGATATCCTCCCCTGAGGGCCATGCCCTGCCGCCGGATGTTACGTTGATGCGGCGCGCGTTTGCCCTGACGCGCGCCGCAGCTTTTTTTGGGGGGTGTTTGGGTGGCGGGCGTCTCCCCCGTTTATGTGCGAGGCTTGCCCGCTGGCGCTATATAGCGAGCGCGATGCCAACCACATCCGCAAAGTATTGCTAATTCAAAAGAGCGGTTAGAATTGACGGAGTATGGATTGGCGGCACGCTTGCTGTGGGTTAGATGTCTAGCGGTCGATTAACAAATTTGGACTCAGTGCATCTCCCCGAGAATTCTGTTGCATGTGTATTTTGAGGTTCATATTCATGATTTTTTATATTCCGTGGGCCTTATAGGTCGAGGCGAAGCTGTTCATAGTCCAATTCCCTTGGTGGTAATAATGGCTGTAGAGAATAAATTCATTGATCTGCTTGCAGGTTTATATGAAGCAGAGTCAGGCGACAATTTAGATTATAAATCATGGATTGAGATGTCAGATAAAATAGTGGATCACGTGAAGAAATATAACGTATATCCACCAGAGATATTTTGGCATTATATTCAAGATTTTGATATTCGATCTAAAAAGGGAAATGAAGAATACAGGGCCGCGCAATTTGAGGCGGTGGAGATATACTTGTCAGGTGAACGCAGAGACCGCAAGCGCTGAACTATTCAGCACGTGTTGACCTCAGACGCGCTTGGCCGCCGTCACCCGCAAGGCACGGTCAGCTACCAGTATGATGCGGCTGGTTGCCGGACCCGCATAGACTGGCCGGACGGGCTCTATGCCCCCTACTTCCCGCCATAGCGCTTCTTCACCCAGAACAGGGCGGCGATGACGCCGAGATAGAGGAAGGGGCGCGCCATGGCGCTGATCGCGCCCGCATCGAGGCGCGTCATGGCCAGTTCCATCGCGAAATTGACCGGCACGCCCTCTGCCGCGCCCAGCTCCAGGAGGTAGCGCGCCAGGCAGTCCACCGCGAAGGCGAACAGCGCGGCAGCTGAAAGCTGGCTCCAGCGGCGCATGACCAGCGCGGCCACTATCGAGACCAGCGTCAGCAGGATCAGCGTTGCAGGTGTAAACCCGGCAATCAGCCGGGCGGCAAATTCTTCGATCATGGTTCCCCCCGAGGCGTCTGTCGCCCGGCCCCCACCGGAAAGCTCAAGCGTAAGCGGTCTCCGACCCCGCAGCAAGAAGGCCCGCTATCGTCTCGATATCGCGTATGGCCGTGGTGCCTGGCGCGAGGGTCTTGAGCGCTGTCTGGGCCCGGATGGCTTTGGGCACATTGGGGTCCCGGCGGATAATCCCGGCCAGCGGCGGGCGAAAGCCCAGAAAGCTCTCGCAGGTGCGCGCGAACGAGGCATAGGCCATCTCCGCGCTCGCCTTGTCCGGCGCATTATTGACGATGATGAAGGGCGCGGCGCCCTCATCCCTCAGCCGAAGCAATTTCACAAAGGCATAGGCATCGGTCAGCGAGGTCGGCTCATCAGAGATGACCAGCACCACATCATCTGCGGCGGCGGCAAGGCGGATCGTCGCGCGGTCGGCCCCGGCGGCGAGATCGATCAGTGTGCGGTCATAGGTCATGGAGGCGGCGGCGATCCCGGCGGCGAGGCGCGCCGCGCCGGCTGTATCCAGCCCGGCGAGCGCGGCTGAACCGGAGCGTCCGGCGATGACGTCGAAACCGCCGGTCAGGTCGGCGCCGCCCGCCACACACGAGACGGCCTCGGCCAGGGAAATCTGGCCCGACATGACGCCGGAGAGATCACCGCGCGGGTCCAGCCCCAGCTGCACATCGATATTGGCCATGCCCAGATCGCCATCGACCAGAAGCGTGCGTTCCTGGCGCGCGGCAAAGGCGCTGGCGAGCGCACTGGCCACCACCGTCTTGCCCACTCCGCCCTTGCCCGACGCGATGGCGATGAGAGAACCGGCCTTGCGCGGCTGGTCTGTCAGTCCGGCTGAGAAATACTGTTTCATGATGCGGCCTCCTCAGGCCCGTCGTCGGTGAGGTCGTCACTGGGGTCTTCAAGCAGGGCGCGCGCCAGCCGCAAGGGCGTGGCGGGGGCAAGGCCGGAGCCGATGAAGGGCGAGGCGGCGATGTGCGCGTAGGAAAGCCCGGCCTCTCCCGCCGCCAGCAGCGCGCCCATCCGCCGGGCAATATCGAGGCGGGTAAAGATCACGCGCGCTGCGCCGATCGAGGTGAAGAGCGCGGCGGCATCTTCCGCGTCGGCGGGTATCTGCCCGGCCTCCATCACCGCGATGATTTCTGCATCCGCGGTGGCGGCCAGATAGGTAATGCTTTCCAGCGCATCGAGATCAAACGGATTGATCCCGCCGGTATCGATGAAGACCGGACGGCCGTTTGCGCCATCCAGTACCAGATCCAGCTCGTGCGCGCCGGGCGCAGCCTCGAAATCGAGATGCAGCGCCTTGGCATAGGTTTCCATCTGGGCGGTTGCGCCTGCGCGCTGGTCGCAACTGACCAGCAGCGGGGTCACGCCTTGCGCCACTGCGCGCGCCGCGAGACGGGCCATGACAGACGACTTGCCTGCGCCCGGCGCACCGGCAAACAGGATGGGACGGGCCGGACTGATCTCGACCGGGTGGACCGCGTAGCGCGCGTCCAGCGCATGGGCGAGGGTGGCGGTGGACTCAGAGTCTTCCAGATTGATGGCAGCGTCCATGATGGCTTCGGCGGCGCTGTCTGGCACTTCATGCCAGGCGAGCGCCCGGGCGATGCGCGTCAGCCCGTCGGCATTGTCGCCGCGCCCGCGTGCGCGCTGGGTTTCGCGGCGTTTGGTGGCCAGTGCAGGGGAGTCCTTGGCCGGCTGCACCGCGCCTTCCTCGGCGGCGGCGCGCACACTGACCGCGCCATCGGCCTGTTCCTGGGTGGCGACGATGATCGCATCCGGTCCCAGCTCGCGGCGCACCTGCGCCATGGCTTCGCTGATCGATTGGGCGGTAAAGGTGCGAAGGCGCATGGCTCAGGACCTCCCTAGATTGACCCCACGGTTTTCAGCCGCGCGCTCGGGTGGATCTCGTTCTGGCTCATCACAACGGTGGACGGGCGGAAGCGCTCGGTCAGCGAGCGCACATAGGGCCGGACAGCCGGGCTGGTCAGCAGCACGGGCACATCGCCCGACGCCCCGGCCCGGTCGAAGGCATCGCGCACGGCGGCCACGAAGTCACGCAGGCGCGTCGGGGCAAGAGCGAGCTGACGGCGGTCGCCATCGCCGATCATCGCTTCGGCGAAAGCCTGCTCCCATTGCGGCGACAGGCTGAGTACGGGCAGGGCGCCATCGGGGCCGCGATTGGCAAAGCAGAGCTGGCGGGCCAGCCGGTTGCGCACACGCTCGGTGATCGCGTCGAGATTCTGGGTCGCGCCGGAGGCTTCGGCGATACCCTCGATAATACCGGCCAGATCGCGGATCGAGACGCGTTCCTTGAGCAGGTTTTGCAGGACGCGCTGGATGCCGGCGCGGGTGATTTGTCCGGGCGTGATGTCGTCGACCAGCTTCTTGTGCTCCTTCGACAGGCCATCGAGCAGTTTTTCGACTTCGGAATAGGACAGGAGATCGGCCAGATGCTCGCGCAGCAATTCGGTCAGGTGCGTAACCAGCACGGCCGCCGGATCGACGATGGTGTAGCCGCGGAACGTGGCTTCCTCGCGGGCGCCTTCCTCGATCCAGGTGGCGGGCAGGCCGAAGGCGGGTTCCTTCACATGCGTGCCGGGCATGGAGACCTGCTGGCCTGCCGGGTCCATGACCAGAAGATGGCGCATTTTCAGCTGGCCGGCCCCGGCCTCCATCTCCTTGATGCGGATCACATAGTCTTCTGCGGTCAGCTGCATATTGTCGATGATACGCACGCTGGGCAGGACGAAGCCGGTATCCTGAGCCAGATTGCGCCGCAGCGCCTTGATCTGGTCGGTCAGGCGGCGCCCCTCGACGTCGTTGATGAGCGGCAGGAGCGCGTAGCCCAGCTCGATCTTCAGCTCGTCGATATGCAGCGAATCCTCGATGGGCGCTTCGGTCTGCTTTTGCGCTTCGAGCGCTTCGGTCTCGATACTGGCGGCGGCGCGCTCGGCGGTCTGCACCTTTCGCCGGTTCATCACGAAGGCGACAGCGCCAGACGCTACGGCCAGCACCGCGAAGGGAAAGAGCGGCATGCCGGGCAGGAGGCCGATGGAGATGGCGGAGGCCGATACCATCGCCATCGAGGTCGGGTTGGCGGCGAGCTGGCCGAACACGGCCTTGTCCGCCTCGCCGTCAACACCGGCCTTGGAGACCAGAAGGCCGGCGGCCAGCGAAACTATGAGGGCAGGGATCTGCGAGACCAGACCGTCGCCAATCGTCAGCGTGGAATAGGTTGAGGCGGCATCGCCGAACGCCATGTCGGATTGCGCTACGCCGATAATCATGCCGCCGATCAGATTGATCGAGGTGATCAGGATGCCGGCCACCGCGTCGCCGCGCACGAACTTGCTGGCACCGTCCATGGCCCCGAAGAAGTTGGATTTGTCTTCCAGCTCCTTGCGGCGGGTGCGCGCCTCATCCTCGCTTATCAGGCCAGCGGACAGGTCGGCATCAATGGCCATCTGCTTGCCGGGCATGGCGTCGAGGGTAAAGCGGGCGGCGACTTCGGCGATACGGCCCGAACCCTTGGTGATGACGATGAAGTTCACGATCACCAGAATGATGAAGACGATGATGCCGATGACGAAATTGCCCTGCATCACAAACGCGCCAAACGCCTGGATAATGTCACCGGCTGCCGCTGTGCCCTGATGGCCTTCTGACAGGATCAGGCGCGTGGACGCCACGTTCAGGCCGAGGCGCAGCATGGTCGCGATCAGCAAAATGGCCGGGAAGGCGGTAAATTCCAGTGGCGTGCGGATGAACAGCGCCGTCATCAGGATCAGCACCGAAAAGCAGATCGAGATAGCCAGCGAAATGTCCAGCAGCGCGCGCGGCATGGGCAGGATGAGCATGACGAGGATCGCCAGCACGCCCACCGCCATGGCGACATCACCACGCGCAAACCGCTGGCCGATTTTCTGCCAGTTCAGGCCGGGTGCGGAACCGGATGCGGGTGTGTCAGCCAAGGGACTTTCTGTCCTTCATTCAAGTCGTTTTCCCGGCGAAAGCCGGGATCCAGAAAACGGGCTGGGCCCCGGCTTACGCCGGGGAAACGCAGCCCCTGTCATCAAGCCGCTCCGGCGCGGCTCTCGCCGGGCGCCGGCACGCTGACGCCCTGATCGTTGTAGAGCTTGAGCTTGTTGCGCAGCGTGCGGATCGAGATGCCCAGAATATTGGCGGCGTGGGTGCGGTTGCCGAAACAATGATCCAGCGTGTCGAGGATCAGATCCTGTTCGACCTCGGCCACGGTGCGTCCGACCATGTGATGGGCGGCATCGGCCGCTTCGGCGGCCTGGCGGGCAACGCCGCCGCCGCTCTGGAAGGCAGAGCCGTCGGGTGCGCGGATGGCATCGGGACCAATCTCTGTGCCCGAAGCCAGCAGCACGGCGCGGTGCATCGCATTTTCCAGCTCGCGCACATTGCCAGCCCAGCTGCGTGTGGTGATCTGCAACCGCGCGGCATCGTTCAGGATGCGGTGCGGCAGGCCGTTGGCGGCCGCGTATTTCTTCAGGAAATGCTCGGCGAGCGCCAGCGCATCTTCCGGCCTGTCGCGCAAGGGCGGAATGGCCAGATTGACCACGTTCAGGCGGAAGAGAAGATCTTCGCGGAAAATGCCGTCACGCACCGCCTTTTGCAGGTCGCGGTTGGAGGTGGCGAGAATGCGGATATTCACCTTTACCGGCCCGGAGCCGCCGACACGGTCAATCTCGCGCTCTTGCAGGGCGCGCAGGAGTTTCGCTTGCAGGCGGGTGTCCATTTCGGAGATTTCGTCGAGCAGGAGCGTACCGCCATCGGCCTCCTCGAACTTGCCGACCCGGCGGGCAACTGCGCCCGTGAACGCGCCTTTCTCGTGACCGAAAAGCTCGGATTCCAGCAGGTTTTCAGGAATAGCGGCGCAGTTGACCGACACGAAGGGCTTGGCCGCCCGCCTGGACTTGCGGTGCAGATAGCGCGCCATCACTTCCTTGCCGACGCCGCTTTCACCCGTGATCAGCACCGAGGCGTCTGATCCGGCGATCCGGTTGGCAAGCTCGACCACGGCCAACATGGACTTGTCGCGCGCCACCATCGGGCGCTCGTCATCGCTTACGGCCTCAAGGACCGCCGCCATCAGTTCGGGGTCGGCCGGCAGGGGAATGAATTCCTTGGCACCGGCGCGGATGGCACTGGCCGCCGCGTCGGGGCGGACATTCACGCCGCAGGCAACCACCGGCACCGTGATGCGCTCTGCTGCATTGGCGGCGATGAAGGCAGCGATATCAAGGCTGACATCGACCATGACGAGGTCTGCTCCCCGCCCGGCCCGCAAGTATGCGGTGGCCTGCGCGGGGGTATCGACCTGCGCGACCTTCGCGCCCCGGTCCATCGCCATCTTGGTGGCGGTGCCCGATTGTCCTCCCAGGGAGCCGACAATGAGTACACGCATGGCTCAAAATCTCCTTGCAGCGGGCGTCGTCATGACGGGGCTCATGCGGAGTCCCCGTCCTTGATGATTTCGGTCATGGTCACGCCCAGCCGGTCGTCGACAACGACGACCTCGCCGCGCGCCACCAGGCGGTTATTGACGTAGATATCGATGGCCTCGCCGACCTTGCGGTCCAGCTCCAGCACCGAGCCGGAGGTAAGCTTGAGCAGCGAGTTGACGTCGATATGCGTCTTGCCCAGCACGGCCGAGATATTGACCGGCACGTCATAGACGGGCGCCAGATCCACGGCTGTACGGATCGCCTCGTCGACAAGGGACTGGGCCGGGATGTCGACGGCTCCGGCATCGTCGAAACCGCCGCTTTCACCCGGATTTTTCAGGTCGGGCAGGTCCAGATCGGTGGAATCAGCCATGTTTGAGCTCCTCGGACGGCTCGTCTTCTACAAGGGGATCGGCATCGCCACGCGTTTCCGGCGGCGTCGCGAGCCAGCGCTCGACCAGCTCGGCTATGCGTGTCTCGATATCGGAGGCGGTGCGCTCGACGGAGCCTGACCGCCACTCGAGCACGCAGTCGCCCATTGCCACTTCTTCGTCTGCGCGGACAACGACGGCGCCTTCAAAGCCGCGATGTTCGGCTTCGGCATAGAGGCGCTCGGCGATGACATCGGCCAGCTGGGGCGTGACGCGCACCGCAATGCGCGGCTCGGCGCGCAGATCATCCATGATGGAGCGCGCGCATTCCAGTACGGCTTCCTCGCCATGGGCGGCCAGTGCCGCTCCGGCTATCTGGCGGGCGGCCGCGACGGCCAGGCGCGCCGCATCGGCGCGCATCGCTTCGGATTCAGTGTCCATGCGCACCAGAATGGCCTGAATGCGCCCGGACAGCGTTTTCAGCGCTTCGGTGGCAGCGCGCGCCGCTTCGGCGGTTTCAGAGTTCAGGGCCTGGGCTGCGGCGGCGTCGGCCTGGGCCTGCGCCTCGTTCAGGGTGAGCATGCGTTTTACCCGCTCACCATCGCGCAGCACCGTGCCGTCCTGTGCAAAGACACGGTCAAAGCCGAACGGTGTGTGGCGTGTGGTCAAAGCGTTCATCCTAATAAATTAGCTCGTCATCACCGCCACCATCGGCGATGAGAATTTCACCCTTGGCAGCCAGGTCCTTGGCGGTATTGACCATGGCCTGCTGGGCCTGATCGACATCCTTCAGGCGCACCGGACCCATGGTCTGCATATCCTCGCGCAGGATTTTCGCGGCACGCTCCGACATGTTGGAGAAGAACAGGTCGCGCAGCGTGTCGGAGGCCCCTTTCAGGGCGAGGCCCAGCTGGTCCTTGTTCACCGCGCGCAGCAGGGTCTGGATGCCTTGCGGATCCAGCTTGCCGAGATCTTCGAAGACAAACATCAGGGAGCGGATCTTCTCGGCGCTGTCGCGATTGCGTTCTTCCAGCGAGGCGAGGAAACGGTTCTCGGTCTGGCGGTCGAAATTATTGAAGATGTCGGCCATCATCTCGTGGCTGTCCTGCTTGGACGTGCGCGCCAGATTGCTCATGAATTCGGTGCGCAGCGTCTGCTCGATCTTGTCGAGAATCTCGCGCTGGACCGGCTCCATGCGCAACATGCGCTGCACCACTTCCAGCGCGAAGTCTTCGGGCAGGGCCGAGAGAACGCGCGCGGCGTGCTCGGAGCGCACCTTGGACAGGACGACGGCGACGGTTTGCGGGTATTCGTTCTTGAGATAGTTCGCCAGAACCATCTCGTTCACATTGCCCAGCTTGTCCCACATGGTCCGGCCTGCCGGACCGCGCAATTCCTCCATGATGGATTCCACCCGCTCTTCGGGCAGGAAGCTCATCAGGAGGCGCTGGGTGCGTTCGACTGAACCGGAAATGGAACCGGTGGACGACATCGAGCCGACAAAATCGACGATCAGCTTTTCGACGGCCTGTGAAGAGACATTGCCAAGAGTTGCCATCGCCTGGGAGACGATGCGGATCTCTTCCTCATCCATCATCTCCCACAGGGCGGCCTGTTCCTCGCCGAGGGCCATCAGGATGACGGCCGCCTTCTCCGGCCCTTCAAGGGCTGAAGGGTCGTCGATCATCTTGCGTTTGGTTGCTGCTGCTACCATCGACTAGGGCCTGTCCTCATAAAGGTTTCGGGCGTGACGCGTAGCGGATTTGGTGCGTGACAAGGAGAGGCGGCTGCCGTGGAGCGTCCCTCCACAAGGACGGCTCGACGCCGTCAGGGACAAAATCCGCCGCGCCCCGCAGGAGTATGGCGAAAATCGCCCACCATGGCGTCGCAGTCCCTCGGAAGGGATCAGCCCTTCCTTCGGGCCTGCTCCTGATAGTGAACCATTTTCGCGCATATCACGCTCCAAATCCTTCATGAGCACAGGCCCTAACTCTCGTGCATCCAGCCGCGCAGGATCGCCATCGACTCGTCAGGATGGCGTTCCACAAGCGAGGAGACCTTCTTCACCGAGGATTTCTTCACCTGTCCGTCGATATGCGCGATGTCGATCGTCTCTTCGGTATCGCCGGAATCGGGCAAGGCAAGCTGCCCGTCGCCGGACTGGCCAATGGCTGCCTGACGGGCCTGGGCGGGCAGGGCCGCCTGCGCTCCGCCGCCAGCGCCCGCGCCTGCCAAAGCGGGTGCAGGGCCACTGATTGCGCCCTTGATCAGCGGGCGGGCGACCATGAACACTATCAGCAGGGCCGTGATGAACAGGACCGCGATCTCGGCGATACGCAAAATGTCGCCGCGATTGAGCGAGAAGCCCGTTGGCGCAGGCGTGCCCACATTCAGGTCGGGACGTGAGAAGCGCAGTTGCGCCACTTCGATGACATCGCCGCGCTCCTCATTCAGCCCGGCAGCAACGGCGGCGAGCTGGCGTATGCGCGCGATTTCTTCCTCGCTGCGCGGCGTGAAGACCGGTGTGCCGTCTTCGGCGCGCGTCATCACCTCGTCGACCACGACCGACACTGACAGGCGATCGACCCCCCCGGCCTCGACCACGCGGGTGCGGGTGGTGGAGGAGTTCAGAAAGTTCTCAACGCGCAGATTGCGTCCGGTTTCGGCCATGACCGGCTCTTCGCCGTCAGCCTCCCCGCCCTCTTCGGGCAGGTTTTCCGTGACGGTGACAGCGCCGGTATTGCGCCCGGCCGGTTCGCGGGTGAATTCCTCGGTCGTTTCCCGGCCCGAGCGCACTTGCCCGTTGGGATCATAGGTCTGGCTGCTCTCTGTGATGCTTTCGCGGTTAAGGTCTGCCGTGACAACCACACGGGCCGCTCCCGGACCGACAACGCCTTCGACCACTTCGCGCACCCGGTCGCGCAATTCGTTTTCAAGGCTGGAGCGGTGCCCTGACAGCGCCGCGCCGGTGACCGTCCCGTCGTCAGAGGGGCTGGCCAGCAGCCGGCCGCGGTCGTCTGCAATGGTGATGCGGTTGGCGTTCAGGCCTGGCACGGCGGTGGCCACCAGGTCGCGTATCGTCGCGATCTGCTCGGGGCTGATTTCGCCGCGCAGTGTCAGGATCACGGAGGCAGATGGCTCTTGCGTCTGCTGGGAAAAGAGCCGGCGTTCAGGCAATACGAGGTGGACACGTGACGCATTGACGACACCCACCGTGTTGATGGTGCGCGCCAGCTCACCCTCCAGCGCGCGCTTGGCATTGATGTTCTGGACAAAGCTGGTCGTGCCCAGCGCATCGGTCTCATCGAAGATTTCATAGCCGACCGAGCCAAAACCCAGTGCCCCGCCCTGTGCGACCCGCAGACGCGCTTCATCGACCCGCTGGCGGTCAACATAGATGGCCGTGCCGCCTTCGCTCAGTGTGTAGGGGATATTGGCCTGGCCCAGACGCTCGCTGACCGTGGCAGCATCTTGCGGCTGCAGGTCGGAATAGAGCAGCGCCTCGCGCGAGCCATTCATGCTCACGGTGAACATCACCAGCGCCGCCGCAGCGCCGATGGTCAGGCCAAGAATGGCCGTCAGGCGTCCGACACCAAACTTTGCAAGTTGTTCAAATAGCGCGTTCACGAGTGAAAAAGCCTTGCCCCTCTGGCCAGCGCGGCGAAGCGCCCGGCTGGTAGGCAAGTTTTTCCCACTGCCCGCGTAAACGAGGGCTTAACGGATATTACCAAAAACCAGCGCCCGCTTGTGGAAAAGCGGGCGCTGTGGGTTTTTGGTGATGATCAGCAGGCCTGCGCGTCGCTTCTTGGATTTGCGCAACGCATCCGCGTTGCGATGTTCCGCGAAAAGTCGCGGGCGGCCCTTGGCCTTGCGGCCACTGGCGTGGCCGGAATATCCGGAATCCGGCGGCGAGAGCCGCCGCAAGGGCGACTGCCCGCTCGGCCTCGTGGCCGGAACCGACCCCACGGATGTGGGGGAGGACAGGTATCTAGTGCCTGTAATCCTGTATGCGGGTCGTGCGCAGGCCCGCCAGGCCATGACGCTCGATAGCGCGTTGCCAGCCGAGGAATTCCTCGACAGTCAGGCGATAGCGCTCGCACGCCTCGTCCAGACTGATCAGCCCGCCGCGCACGGCAGCGACCACTTCGGCCTTGCGGCGGATCACCCAGCGGCGTGTATTGGCTGCCGGCAGGTCAGCCACGGTTAGCGGGCTGCCATCGGGGCCGATAACATAGTTTTCTTTCTTGATACGACGTTCCATCCAACCCGGTCCTTCCACCACGAAGGCGCTCTTAATGGCGCTCTTGATGGGACCGTTATAGCGGAGACGTTTTAACGACGGCCTAAACGCCTTGGTAAATCTTCTATAAATCAGCGGTTTAGAAATGATTCACCCCAGCGGTGACCGCCGGGGTGAAAAAGCAGACCAAAAAGCAGTGTCAGCGCTAGCGCTTCATCTGGATTGCTTCGGCCATCATTTCATCGGCGGTGGTGATGATCCGCGAGGAGGCCGAGTAGGCCCGCTGTGTCGTGATCAGGTTAGAGAACTCCGTCGCAATATCGACATTGGAATTTTCCAGCGCTTTGGGGGCAATCCGGCCAGATGCGCCCGACCCCGGCGCATTCAGTGTGAAAGTACCTGATTCAGGCGTGACAAAGAAGGCCGAGCCTCCCGCCGTTGCCAGCCCGTTCGGGTTGGCAACCGTGGCCACCGGCACCTGATAGATCTGGCGGACGACACCGTTGGTGAAGCGTGCGGACACGAAGCCCTGCGCGTCGACATCCACGCTGGCGAACGCACCGAAGATCGCACCGTTCACGCGCGTCGAGTTGAGCGTTGACGGGCTGTCATACTGGGTGATGCCGCCCGGCGTGCCGGCTGCGCCCAGATCCAGCTCGATCGATTGCCCGCCAATCCCGGTGGCAGTTGCCCATTGAACGTCGTTGGCACCCAGAGCGGCGGCATTGTTGGAGCCAAGGAAGCTCAGGGTTGAGGGCAGGGTGGTGTTGGCGACATCAAGCTGGCCGTCGGTGTTGAAGGCCAGAACACCCGTTGCGATCTGGCCCGAGTTCAGGCCCGCACCCGTGGTAACGTCAGTGGGCGGATCGACATGCAGCTCGGCATTCCATTCATTGGCATTGGTTGATTTGAGCAATGACAGCGTGATCGAGCGCACACCGCCCTGGCTGTCATAGACCTGAATGGTGCGCTGGAAGTCCGCGGTTACCGCGCCGGAAGCCATGTTCAGGGTCGGGTCGGTGGCATCATAGGTTGCTGCGGCAGGCGAAACGTCCTGACTAGCCTGCAGATTGGCGTTGATACGCACCGAGGAAGTCGCTTCGGCGGCACCGCCGATATTGGACAGGTTGATGGCTTCAAGCTGATCCAGGCTGGACGGGTTGGCGTTTACTGAGCCATCCGGCTGTACCGGCCAGCCATGCAGATACATGCCGGCATCGTTGCGCAGGAACCCTGCCGAGTCGGTTTCAAAGTTGCCCGAGCGTGTGAACAGGACCGGGTCAAAGCCCGTCGTGTTCTGGGAGCTGGGGCGAACGACAAAAAAGCCGTTGCCGTCAATGGCCAGTGAGGTGGACGAGCTGGCCGGATTGAGCAGGCCGCTGGTGGACACGTCGAGCTTTGACAGCGTGGATGTGCCGCCGGCCGCGTAGCGGACATCGCCGCCGCCGGAGGTTAGCGAGTAGTTGGGAAAAAAGTTCGTGTTTACGCGCTTGTAGCCGACCGTATTCACGTTCGCGATATTGTCTGAAATCCCCGCCAGTGCCGAGGAGTTGGAGATCAGGCCGGAGGCGCCGGCTGCCAGGGCTGAATTGAGGCTCATTGTCTTTGCTCCTGCTTGTTTTCTTGTTGTCTGGAACGGTCTGGGGTGTGGCGGATGATGGCCGGCTCGCTATCGGTGCCGGCGCATCCCCGTTTGTGCTTACGAGACGGTATCTGGCTCATTCTCTTCGTCATCGGCGGGATCAGTCACGGGCGGTTGCTCAACCGGATCAGCGGGAATTTCGCGCAGTCGGATGATCTGTGAGGCGGGCACTCTCATGGCGCCGATCTCGACAATGGCCTGCCCGTCGCTCAGCTCGACGCCGGTAACGCGTCCGCTGACGGAGACCGGGGTGTCCTCGATACGTTCACCATCGCCGTCAAACGCAACCACTTCGAGATTGTAGACACCGTCGGGCAGCGTGTTGCCCTGGCTGTCGGTGCCGTCCCAGACCAGAGAGTGTTCGCCAGCGCCGGTCTCGCCGTCGAGGGTGGCGACAGTCGCGCCTTGCTCATTGGTGATGACGAGCTGTGTGGAGGTGGCGTCCTGCGGCAACTGGTAGGACCACTCGGCCTTGCCCTCACTGAGCATCGAGCCCGCCGTCTCTACCTGTGCGTACTTGCCGATATAATCGACGCTGGAGAGCTGGGCGAGGGCGGCCTGAACGTTCAGAAGCGCCTGAATGGCCTGCGTGGACTGGATCTGCTGTTCAACCGAGGAGAACTGGACCAGCTGGGAGACGAACTCCTGGGATTCCATCGGGCTGAGCGGATCCTGGTTCTGCATCTGTGTCGTGAGCAGGTTGAGGAAGGTGTCGAAATTGTCAGCCAGACCGGCCGCAGACGAGGCGCTATTGGTCTGGTTGACGCCACCGGCCGCGGCCTGGGCTTGTGCAATCGGGCTCAGTTCGGTCATCGGTTCATATCCTCATGTCCACGCCCGTGCGTCCGGTCATCAAGAAGCCGTAGCGGCTCACCGGAGCGGGGGTGGATGCGTCTGCGAGTGTTATGGTGTGTTCTTCCAGTGCGGGCGTGGCGCCATCGCTCTGGCTGCCGCCCTGACCGGTCTGCTCATCGCCTTCGCTCAAGGCAAAGCCGATACCGTTTTCGCCCAGATACAGCCCGGCATCGGCAAGCGCTTTTTCCAGTTCGCGGGCATGGCGCTGAAGCTCGGCGAGCGCTTCGGGCTTGTCAGCTGTCAGCATGGCCTGAACGGAGCGGTCCGCGCCGATCTCCAGGCGCACCTGAACCCGTCCGAGCTCAGGCGGATCAAGGCGGATATCGAAGCTGCGTGAGCCGTCGCCAAAACGCCGGGCGATCATCTGGCCCAGCTCGGCGACATGGCCTGATGCCATGCGCAGATGGGGCAGCACGTTACCTGAACGCGCGCCTTGCGCTGCGCTGCTTTCACTGCGCGCCAGAAGCGCAGAGCTGCTTTCAAGGCGTATCTCCTCGCCAGCACTGTCAAGGCTTGGCGCCGTCATTTCGGGCGCTGACATGCCCGATTGCAAGGCCATCAGCATGGCGGGAAAGGTTTGCGGCGCCGCATTGGCCGGTGGCGCAAGGCTGCCAGCTGGAGGTGCAGGCTGTGCCGGGCTGGCTTTCGGCGCGGCGGCAGCATCTCTGGGTGCACCGTCTTTCGCACCGGATTCTGCTTTTGCCACGCTGGCACGCTCTGCGGCGGCAATCGCATTATCGCGACCCGGTCCGCGTTCCAGCTCGCGCCGGACAGCGGCGGCGTTCGATACGCCTTCCTCGGCACTGGCGGCCCCGCCGGTCTGATCGGCACTGGCGTCACCAGGAGAATTTGTCTGGCTTTGCGGTGCCTGGGGCGACGCGCTTGCAGCCTTGTCAGCCGCCGCGCCCGGCGCAGATTTCGGCGCGCCCTGTGCCTGTTGACCCGGGTTGGGCGCACCCTGACTGGCTTGCGCCGGTGTTGGCGCAAGCGCCTGGCTGCCCGAAGCCTGCGTGCCATCGCCAGCGGGCGTACCGGCAGGCAGGGCGTCACCGGCCTTCATGTCCCCGGTTTTAGTGTCCCCCGCGTCTTCTCCCTCACCGGCATTTTCAGCCGGGACTGGCGCAGCGTTGCCCGTTACCGCAGCTTGCGCATCTGCCGCATCGGCGCTTGGCGAAGCGGAGGCAAGCGCGTCATCCCCGACGGCGGCATCGGTCCCGGACTCAGCGGCAAGCTGGGAGGCGTCGTTTTGCCTTTGTGCGGTGTTGGCGTCTGCTTCGGTTGAACCGGACTGACGTGCCGGGCGGCCATCAGCGGCGGCTTCGCTGGCCGGATCATTGGACATGCCCGCCTCGGCTGGAGGGCTATTTCCAGCTTCAACGCTGTCGTTCGCAGCCAAACTGGAATCCGCTTTCCCGGCGGACGGCCTGCCCGCTCCAGCTTGTGTTTCACCCTGTGTCTTTTGTGATTGGGCATTGCGTGCCGCCTGGCCCGCGGCTGCGCTTTCTTTCGCGCCGCGTGCATCGGTGCCCGCCAGCATGGTCTCAAACTCTGATCCGCCGCCTGAACGGCCAGCAACACCAAGCGCGCCATCCCCGCGTCCCGATGCCGGGGCGGTGGCAGACATCTCGTGCATGACAGAGCCGGGCAACATGAGCGCCGCGCGTCCTTTGACGGTTAAAGGTTCGGGTTGTTGCGCGCATTTTGCGGCGGGCGGCCTTTCGTACCCCTCAAGGGCACAGCCGGTCGGTAAGGGGCCTTCAAGCTTCATGCCAGTGCGAAGCAAGAATGAACATCAAATAATTCAATTGGTTAAGTTGGTGCGAGGAGTCCATCAGGCTTGCCGACCGGCAAAAAATCCCCGGCTGCTAGGCCGAGTCTTGCCGGGTGGCAGCTATCTGGCGCGTCTGGCCCGGCTCTTGCCACTTCCAGCTCAGATGCGCGCGCCGGACCCTGTACGGAATCGGTGGCGCTGCATCAGTAAGGTAATTAATTTCAATGGCTTGTACAGGAAAATCACCCATGCAGACCTCGGCCCCGCGCACATTGCGGACCGGCAGGATTTGCCGCGACGGGGTGAGTTTTGCCTACGCGCAGGCCGATAAGGGGCGCAAGGCAGGCGCCCCTGAAAGGGGCCGCACATGGCGCTGAACGGTATTCTTGGCAATGCGATGTCGGGCCTGCAGGCCAGCCAGCTGGGCATGCGCTCGGTCTCCAACAATATCGCCAATATCAATACGCCCGGCTATGCGCGCACCAGGGTTGATCTGGAAGCGCGCTCCGCCGGGGGCATGGGGATGGGCGTCCAGGTGGCCGGTGTCACCCGGGTTGCCGATGTCTTCCTGCAGGCTGCGTCGCTGCGCGCGGGTTCGGACGCTGCGCGGGCCACCAAGAGCGCGGCCATGCTGGACCGGCTGCAGAGCCAGTTCGGCGGCACCAATGATGCAGGCTCGCTTTACGGGCGTCTGATCAAGGCGTTTGAATCGCTGGGTTCGGCTGCTGTTGATCCGGCCGAGCGGGTGGCGCGCCTGTCGGCTGCCTCCGATCTGCAATCCTTCTTTGATGAGTCAAAGCGCCTGTCTGCCGAAGTCAGGTCCATGCGTGACGAGGCCGACCGGCGCATCGGTGACGGTGTCGAGCGTATCAACGAAATCCTTGTCGAAATGCAGTCGCTCAACACGCAGGCCCAGACGCTGAACGCCTCTGGCTCGGATACGACAGGGGCGGTAAACCGGCAGTCCGAACTGCTGGATGAACTGTCCGGCCTGATCGATGTCCGCTCTGAAGTGCAGCCTGATGGCCGCCTGTTTGTGCGCACCGAGAATGGCGCCGCGCTGCTGGACAATTCGCGTTTGCAACTGAGTTACTTGCCCGCGGGTACCGGCGCCTATGGTGCGGACTACGCCCGGATCACGGCGGTTGTCTCGTCATCGGGCGCAACAGTGGACCTGACCAGCGCCATCCGCTCGGGCGAATTGCGCGCGCTGATGGATCTGCGCGATGTAGAAATGCCAGCGATTGGCGCGCAGTTGGCCGAGTTCGCATCCGGAACCGCTGATGCGCTGAACGCGGCGCACAATAATTCCGCCTCCTATCCGCCGCCTGCCAGCTTTAGCGGGCGCAATACCGGGCTGCTGGCTGGCGATCTGCTGGACGGGACAGGCAATGCGACGCTGGCTGTCGTTGCCAGCAATGGCGAGTTGGTAAACCGGATCGATCTGGCATTTGCCGGCGCCGGGTTCACAGTGAACGGCAATGCCGGCACGACGGTCAATGATCTGGTCACCGAGCTCAACACCGCGCTGGGCGGGGACGGTAATGCGAGCTTCTCTGGCGGCAGGCTGGTCATCAATGCGACCGGCCCGAATACAGGACTGGCCAGCGTGCAGGACGAGGCAAACCCGTCCGATCTGGGCGGCGGGCGCGGCTTTTCCCACTTTTTTGGGCTGAACGACGTCATCAGCTCTGCCCGCCCCGGCTTCTTCGATACCGGGCTGGCAGCGGGCACGCCGCTGGGCACAGGTGCCGGGCAGGAGATGACGTTCCGCGTCTCGACGCCGGACGGGCGCGCCGCGACGGAGATCACCATTCCGGCAGATCAGGCGACGCTGGGCGATTTTGTCAACGCGCTCAACAATCCGGCAACAGGCATGGGCGGGTTCGGCACGTGGGCGGTGAACGCCGGGGGCGCATTGAACTTCACACCGTCCAGTACCTATACCAGCTATGATTTCGACCTTGTGGAGGATACCTCCATACGCGGCGATACCGGCCTTGCCCTGTCGCAGGTCTTTGGCGTTGGCGATGCGGCGCGTATGTCGCGGGCAGAGGCCTATTCGGTACGGACCGATCTGCGTTCCAACGCGTCGGCGCTTGCCTTTTCGCGCCTCGATATTGACGGGGCCAGCGCGCCGGGCGATCTGGTGCTGACTGAAGGGGACGGGCGCGGCGGTCAGGCGCTTTACAACGCATTCTCTACATCGCGACGGTTTGACGGCGCGGGCGCGTTCGGGGGCGGCACGGCGACGCTCCAGGAATATGGTGCGCGCCTGTCGGGCGATGTCGGCACGCGGGCCGCGCGCGCCGAGCGCGCCGCCGATGCTGCCCTGTCGGTAAAACAGGCTGCTGATACCAAGCGGATGGATGTGGAAGGGGTCAATATGGACGAGGAATTGTCCAACATGATCCTGTTCCAGCAAGCCTATAATGCGGCCGCGCGGATGATCCAGGCGTCCGAGGAAATGTCCGACATTCTGATCAATCTCGGCAGATAGTGAGGGTTTGACGCCATGCGCATATCCACTCAAGCCGCATCCCAGTCCGCCCTGATGGACCTGATGCGCGCGCAGCGTGAGCTTTACGAGTCCGGCCAGCAGGTCTCCACAGGTCTCAAAGCCCCGGACCTCAAAGGGTATGGCAATCAGGCCGAGACGATATTGTTTGCGCGCGGCGCGCTGGCGCGGTCAGATAATTTTGTTGATGCCAGCAAACGTCTGGCGAGCCGTCTGGAAGTTCAGGATCTCGCGCTGAACGAGATGTCCGATGCCGTGCAGGAGCTGCGTCTGGCACTGACAACCAATGACGGCACATTTCTGATGGCCGATATCGAGGCTGCGTTCGGCCGCTTTTCCAGCGCTCTGAATACCCAGTTCAACGGCTCCTACATCTTTGGCGGCACACGTACCGACGCAGAGCCCTTCACCGCCAGAAGCATCGCCGACGTTCAAGGCGCGGCCAACATCGCCGATCTGTTCCAGAATTCCGAAACCGCCCAGACCGGGCGCGTGGAGGAGAACACCACGGTCACGACCGGATTTCTGGCCAGTGACCTGGCAACCGAGGCCATGGAAATTTTCGAGCGCATTGCGGATTTCAATGCGGGTCCCAATGGGCCATTCGATGGCACGATCACCGCCGATCAGCAGGCCTATCTCTCCGGTGAGCTGGCCAATGTCATCAACGTGTTTGAAGATATTTCGGTGGCGCTTGGCACAAATGGCTCAATGCAGTCCCGTCTGGAAACGGCCCAGCTCGCGAACGCCCAGCGCTCGGACTACCTAACGGAGATGATCGCCGGTCTGGAAGAAGCCGATATGGCCGAGGCCGCGACCCGGCTGGCTCAGGCGCAATCTGCTGTTCAGGTGTCTGCGTTTATCTTCTCCGACCTCAGCCAGGTGTCGCTCCTGCCCTTCCTGCGCTAAGGTGCCGGCTTATAGCCAAGGCCTTCAAGGGTGGAGGCAAGACGGGCCGACGCCGATTGCAGCGTGTCAGTGTCCGCTCCGGGCAGGTAGCGCGTTTCCATCTCGCCGCTGTAGCGCTCTGCACCGTCAGCGCAGACGCACGCGACCCGCATGGGGGAGGTAGCTGTCTCAAGCCATTTTGTGGCGCCGAGAAGAACACCGATGCTGGAAAGCCCTATGGCCGGAAAGTCGTTTGCCGCCAGATATACGGCCGATGACAGCACCTGTTCGTTGCTGATCCTGACAATGGCAGGCGGGGCCATGTTTCCGGCGAAGCTGGATTTGCGGCCACTGCCATATCCGGGAATAGTCAGCTTCGCGCCGTGCGCGGTTTCGGGTGCCACGAATGCCTGCGACGCGCCCGGCTCGACAAGAACCAGCTGAGTCCGGCTGTTCGTTGCCGACAGGCAATCGACAAAACCGCGCGCCGTTCCGCCGGAAGACGCGGCTACGAAGCAGGCGTCAAACGGGCCATCGCGCAAAAGCTCAGGGGCGGTCCAGTTCTGGTGGCATAGCGGGTTCAGCGCATTGCTATACTGGTCGAGAAACAGGCGGCTTTCGCGTTCGGCAATCTCGCCCGCTACCCGCATGCGGGCGGCATTGGAGGATTCTCCGGGCTGCGCTTCGGCCAGAATGAGCTGGGCTCCGGCCTGGCGGATGCCCTCGGCATTGAAACCGCTAATGGAGGCTGACGTCACGATGGTGACCGGCAGACCCAGCGCCTTGCCGATGGAGGCCAGGGCAAACCCGTAATTGCCTGACGAGGCGTCAACCACACCGGCGGGCTTCTCCCTGCCTGAGAGCGTCTTTGACAGAATATACCAGGCCACGCGGTCCTTGATCGAGCCAAACGCGTTGAAGCGCTCTTCCTTCAGGCAGATTTCATGCGTCAGGCCGCCAACCGCCAGCGTCAGACTGGTCAGCGGGGTATTACCTATCTCGAAGGGACAATCTGACGTCTCACGGGACAAGGGTGCGCCTGCCACTGCTGCAATGCAGCAGTGCATAACACACTAAAAGGCCCTTGCAAGCTGCGCCGGGGCGGCGCGCCGCTCGCCTAGCCGGAAACGACCAGGCTCAGCCACTCGGCGGCGAGTGCGGGCGTGTCCGATCCTTCGATTTCCACAGTGCATTTCTGCACCAGCTGGATCTGGCCGGGCTTGCGCTCGTCCGCGCTGGCAAGCGTGAAAGTGCCGCGAATACGCGAGCCGACGCGCACAGGCGACAGGAAGCGCACCTTGTCGAAGCCGTAATTGATCCCGATCACCTTGTCAGGAAAGGGCGGCAGGCTGGATTCAGCGAAATGGGAGAGCAGAGAGAGCGTCAGGAAGCCGTGCGCGATCGGTCCGCCAAACGGTGTTTCCTTTGCCGCACGGTCGGGGTCCACATGGATGAACTGATGGTCCATCGTCACATCGGCAAAGGCGTTGACGCGCGCCTGGTCGATGCTGAACCAATCCGATGTCACCGTTTCACCGATGCGCGCGGCGTATTGATCGCGTAGGCTCATGGCCTGTCTCCCCGTTCTTATGTGCTGCGCAGATGCCTATACCAGCTCCTTGAGCGCTTCAGCAGAAAAATCAGCCAGCTCTTCAAAGCGGCCATCGCGCACCTTGGCGGCCCATTGGGGATCGGACAGCAGGGCGCGGCCAATGGCGACAAGGTCAAACTCGCCATCTTCAAAGCGTTTTATGAGCCCGTCCAGCGAGGCTGCAGGCGAGTTTTCGCCCATGAAGGCGCCCAGGAAATCAGAGTTAAGGCCCACCGAGCCGACCGTGATGACCGGCTTGCCGGTGAGCTTTTTCGTCCACCCTGCCAGATTGAGGTCAGAGCCCTCGAACTCGGGTATCCAGAAGCGGCGGGTGGAGGCATGGAAAATATCCACACCGGCATCGCCCAGCGGGGCGAGGAAGGTTTCCAGCTCTTGCGGTGTTTCGGCCAGACGCGCGCCATAGTCCTGCTGCTTCCACTGCGAATAGCGCAGGATCAGCGGCATTGCTGCCGGCATTTCGGCGCGCACGGCGCGTACGATTTCCTCGGCAAAGGTGATGCGGCCTTTGAGGTCGCCACCAAAACGGTCGGTGCGCCGGTTGAGGCCCTGCCAGAAGAACTGGTCGATCAGATAGCCATGCGCGCCGTGCAGCTCGATGGCATCAAAACCGATATCCACCGCTGCTTTTGCGCCCTTGGCAAAGGCATGAATGGTATCAGCGATATCCTCATCGCTCATCGGCGCACCGACACTCTTGCCGTCAGGCAGGATGCCGGACGGGCTGTCAGAGGGTGCATCAGGGTGCGGGCCAGTGCCCGGACGGCGGGCCAGACCCACATGCCAGAGCTGGGGAGCAATCTTGCCGCCCGCTTCATGGACGGCGTTCACTACCTTCTTCCATCCGGCCAGCGAGTCCGGTGCGTGGAAATTCGGGATGTTGGCGTCAAAGCTGGCGCCTGCGCGGTCGATCGTGGTGCCTTCGGTGATGATGAGGCCCACCGCATTCTCTGCCCGGCGGCGATAATAGGCCACCACATCCTCGCCCGGCACGCCGCCCGGCGAGAAGGACCGCGTCATCGGGGCCATCACGATACGGTTGGCAAGCTCTAGCGAGCCCAGCTTGAACGGCTGGAAGAGGGCGGCAGCATGGGTCATGGAAATATCCTGCGGGAAAACCGGAAAAAATCGTTGCCTGAGGTCAAATGGCGTCCCGGTGGCCGGGGTCAAGACAGCGCCGCGCACTTTGATGCAGCGCAGCGGGCGTGATAGAGACACTTATCAATACAGTCCAGGAGTGAGCATGAACCGCTTCGAGCGCGATTTCACCGGCGAAGCCAAGCTGGAATACGGTGATGCCGATTTCATGATCCTTGAGCCCGGTGCCTATGTGCTGTGCGCGGTCACGGGTGAGAAAATCCCGCTGAACCAGCTGCGCTACTGGAGCTCTGAGCTGCAGGAAGCCTTCAAGGACGGACAGGCCGCCACGCAGCGCTGGCTGCAAATCCACTCCGAGCCGGGGATGACCACATGATCACCTTGCTGTCACTCGCGCTGGCTGTTTCCAGCCCTGACCCGGCCATTTCCTGTGACGGAGTGCACCGCCAGGGCAGCGTTCTTGTCTGCCGCACCGAGCCTGGTGCCACGGTCATGCTCGACGATGTGCGCACGCGGGCCAATGAAGACGGCTGGGTCATTCTCGGCCATGACCGCGATGCGCCGGAAGAAACCCGGCTGCGCGTGCAGATCGATGGCGAATGGGTGTTCGACCAGCGCTATGATGTGGCGCCCGCCGAGTATGACATCCAGCGCATTGACGGCCTGCCGCCGGCCATGGTCAGCCCGCCGCCGGAAGCGCTGGAGCGCATCCGGGCCGAAGGCGTGCGCAAGCGTCAGGCCCATGCCTCGCGCTGGGAGGGTGACGGGTTCATCTCCGGCTTCATCCAGCCCACTGAAGGGCGTATCTCCAGCCGGTTTGGCGGTCAGCGTGTCTATAATGGCGAGCCGCGCACGCCCCATTACGGCGTGGACATCGCTGCGCCGACCGGCACCCCGGTGCTGGCACCGGCCGGCGGTATTGTCCGGCTGGCCGATGAGGACATGTATTTTGAAGGCGGGCTGATCTTCATTGATCACGGGCAGGGCTTCAACTCGGCCTATCTGCACCTGTCGGACGTGCTGGTGGAAGAGGGCGATCTGGTAGAGCAGGGCCAGCTGATCGGCCATGTCGGCTCGACAGGGCGCTCCACCGGGCCGCACCTGTGCTGGCGAATCCGCTGGCACGGGCGCAATGTCGACCCGTTCGCCACGCTGGACGTTCAGCCGGACGAATTGCGGTAGACATCCTTGGCAAAGCGCCGGTGCACCCAGAACCACTGGGCGGGCGTTTCCAGAAGGCGCGCCTCGATAAAGCGGTTCACGCTCGTCACCATTTCCAGAATGGCCGCGTTGCGGTCTGCCGCTTTCGGGCGGGGCAGAGGCTCATAGACCTTCACGGTAAAATTGGCGCCGTGACGGCGCACCACGGACATCGGCACCAGAGGCGCATCGTATTTCAGCGCCATGCGCGCCGGGCCGGAGGCCGTCATCGCGGGCAGACCGAAGAAGGGCGCCTCGATCCCGTCATTCATCTTCTGGTCGTTCATCAGCGCCACCGAATGGCCGGTCTGGAGCGCCTTGAGCGCCTCCTTGGCCCCTGTCTCCCCCTTGGGCGCGAAAATCTCTACGCCATAGGCCGCGCGCTGGTTGACGATACGCCGGTCAATGAGCGGATTGTTCGCGTGCCGGTAGGTCATCCGGCATTTGGGCATGGCATTGGCCAGCACCGCGGCGAGCACCTCCCAGTTGGCGAAATGCCCGCCGACAAAGACGACCGGATCGCCCTTGCGGGCCAGTTCGTCAATGACGTCGCGCCCTTCCAGGCGGATGCTCTCGCCAGTGGCCTTGAGGTCCATGCGGTGCAGGTTTGGAAATTCTCCCAGCAGGCGGCCGATATTGTCCCACATGGCGACCAGCAGCGCATCGATCTCGCGCGCGCTGGCTTCGGGGAAGATCAGCTCCATATTGCGCCGGGCCACTTTGTGGGGGCTGAGAAGCGGGCCGATCCGCCCACCCACGGAGGCGCCAAAATCGCTGGCGGCCTCGACGCTCATGGCGCGCACCAGCCCCTGATATCCGTCCCAGCCCAGCGCCTCGGCGCGCCAGCCCATAGACTGCAGAATTGACACTATGGCGTTCCCGTCACTGAGGTTCCGGTTCCTGACATGATCTGTGCCAGACAATCCCTGATCCGGGCCGTGTCGGCAAATACGGCCTGCACCGGATAGCTCAGCACGCTGTCTCTCAACGGCGCGGGCAGGCGCACATGATCCTTCTCGGTCGTGATCAGGCGCGCATTCCAGTTCTCGGCCAGATCGGCGAGGCGTTTCAGGTCATTTTCGCTGAAGCGATGGTGATCGGGAAACTGGATGGCATCGGCCAGATCACCGCCCGCCGCCTTCAGCCCGTCAAAGAATTTCTGCGGACGGCCAATCCCGGCAAAAGCCAGCAGCTTGCCGTCCGGCACCGGCCCGGATGGGGCGAGCCAGGCGCGGAAAACCGGCTTTTGCACGGTGTCGAGCCTGAGCCTGGCCAGATCGGGCAATGTCTCGTCATCCGGCATCATCACGATGACCGCATCGGCGCGTGCCAGACCGGCGTCCACAGGTTCGCGCAACGGGCCTGCGGGAAATATCGTGCCGGGCCCCCAGCCGGCTTCGCCATCAACGACCACGAAGGAAAAGTCCTTGTGCAGGGTCGGGTTCTGGTGGCCGTCATCCATCACGATGGTATCCGCGCCCTCAGCTTGGGCCAGCTGCGCGCCTGCAATCCGGTCTGATGCGATGACTGCGGGCGCGGCGCGCGCCAGCAATAGCGGCTCATCGCCGACATCGTCTGCGCTATGGAGAGCAGGATCGACGCGCACCGGACCTTTCAGCCGCCCGCCCCAGCCGCGCGAGAGCGCAAAAGGCTTTGCCCCCGCCTCGCTCAGCATGGCCAGCAAGGCCGCGCTGACCGGTGTCTTGCCCGTTCCGCCAAGCGTCAGATTGCCGACGCAGATGACGGGCACGCCTGCCCTGTATGGTGTGGTGCGCGCGATGCGCGTCGCGCCTGCGGCCGCATACGCCCACCCGAGCGGGGAGAGCAGGGCACGGGTAATGGCACCAGACGACCGGCCGGCCTTGTCGTTCCAGAAGGCGGGCGGGCGCATCAGCCTGTCTCCTCTTGCTGGCCGAGCAGGGACAATAACTTGCCGGTAGTTGTCTCCAGCACATTGCCGGTCAGTGCTGCCAGTGCGGCTTGTCCGGCTTTTACGCCGTTGTCTTCTCCCGCCCATGCACGCAGAACTGCGGCGGTCAGATTGTCCGCATCGGAAACCGTGCTGACGGCGCTGTGGGCCTCGTAGGCGTCATACACGTCTGAAAAGCTGTCGCGCCACGGACCGGAAATGACCGGACAGCCTGCCCGTGTTGCCTCGACCGGATTGTGTCCGCCGACACCGGGCTTCAGGCTGCCTGCAATCAGCGCGGCACTGGCAATCTCGAACCAGAGCGGCAGTTCCCCCAGCGTATCGGCCAGCCAGACCGGCGTGTCCTGGCCGGGCGCTTCGCGTCTTGAACGCCGGGCAAAGTCCATCTGGCGCGTGTCCAGAAGCGCCGCGATATCGTCCGCCCGGTCGGGGTGGCGCGGCACGAGGATCAGCAAGGCGTCCGGGCGATTGGCCAGAACGCGCTGATGGGCGTCCAGCACGATGGCGTCCTCGCCGGTATGCGTGCTGGCCGCGACCCATACCGGGCGGCCACTGACGATGGTGCGCGCAGCATTGAGCGCATCCTCGGGCGGCATGGGCGGGAGGATTTCCAGCTTCAGATTGCCCGATACACCCAGCGTGTGGCCCAGCAGGCGGCTGAGGCCGCGTGCCGTGCGCCCATCGGCGGGACTGATCCAGTCAAACCGCTCGATCAGCGCCTTGCCAGAGCTGCTCCAGCGCTGCCAGCGCGACAGCGAAGCCTCATTCATGCGGGCATTAACCAACGCCAGGCGCGCGCCAGAGCGGTGTGCCTCGAAGATCAGGTTCGGCCACAACTCGCTCTCGATGAATACGCCCAGATCCGGCTTCCAGTGCGCCATGAAGCGGCGCGCCCCGCCGGGCGTGTCGGCGGGAACATACTGGTGGATCACACCGGGGGGCGCTTCGCGTCTGACTAGTGCCGCCGATGTCACCGTGCCTGAGGTCAGGAGGATGTTCAGGCCGGGCCGGGCCGTAATCAGGCTGGACGCCAGTGTCAGCGCAACGCGGCTTTCGCCCACGCTTGCGCCATGCAGCCAGACGAGTGCGCCCGCCGGGCGGGCCAGACCAGCATGTCCGAGCCGTTCGGCCATCCGGTTTTCGTCTTCCTTGCCCTTGCGCGCGCGGGCGGCCAGCACCATTGGCGCCAGCGGCGCGGCCAGCCGCGTCGCCAGACGGTAGAGGCCAAGGGCAGGGGGAAGGGTGCTCATGTTGTCCGTGCTCTGGCGGGCGGTGCCGGTTCCACCGGATCAACGCCGCAGGCGAGATCGGCTTCGCGCGTCAATGCTATCAGGGTCTCTTCCAGCCACAGCCGCGCCGCCTCGCGGTCATCTGCTGTGGGGTTTTGCGGCATCTGATAGGGCTCGCTCCAGATGATCACCCCGCGCGAGAACGGAAAGGGCAGGACGAAGCGGTCCCACGAGTTGAAGACCTTGCGCCAGCGGATCGACCAGGTCACCGCCAGCAAGGGAGCGCCGGTAGCCTCGGCCAGGCGCAGCGCACCGGCGGTGACTCTCATGCGCGGTCCTTTCGGACCGTCCGGCGTGATCGCCATCACGCCGCCATCCTGGATATGGCGGACCATGGCGCGGTAGGCGCTCATCGCCCCTTTGTCGTCCAGCGTCCCGTCCCGCCGCCGCTTGCGGGTCGAGCCGCGAATGCCTGCCACTTTGTGATGGGCCGCTGCGCGGGCGATGATGTCGCCGTCTACCGAACGCGAGACCAGGATGGCGGGCTGCTGGGTACGCTTGGGCCAGAGCGCAATGCTCATCAGAAGACGCCCGTGCCAGAATGCGCCAATAGCCCCGCCACCGCGCGTGGCTATCTCGCGCATGGCATCGGCGCGGCGCACCTCCCAGCGGGTCGTGTGCTGGACGAGGGCCATATAGCCCCCCATCAGGGCGCCGAGTGCGATCTGAACGGGCGGAAAGCTGAAAACGGACTTCGACATGTCCTGTTGCTGGCCAGAGCGCCGCTCCGCGTCAAGCATCAAGTGTTGTTGCACCAGCGGCCAGCACCGATTAATCCGGCAGTCCATGACAGCGAATTTCGATGATCCGGCCGTGCTGGCGCGTGCGCGCAAGAGCCTCCTCTGGGACGATCACGGCTTTCTACGCCGGGCTTTCCGTAATCACCGCCATGTCGGCGGGCAGATGTGGCGCGGCAATCAGCCTGATCCGGAACGCATTGCCTGGCTGGCGTCTGAAGGTTTCAAGACCATTTTGAACCTGCGCGGCGAGCAGGCCGGCAAGGCCTATTACGATCTCGAACACTGGGCGGCGAAACAGCATGGCATTGAGGTAATCGATCTGGGCTGGGGCTCACGCGAGGCACCTTTCGTGGAGCGTATCGAGCGGCTGATCGAAGTCTTCAACACGATCGAATATCCCGCCTTCATGCACTGCAAGTCCGGCTCCGACCGGGCGGGCATTGTGGCCGTGCTGTATCTGGTGCTGCACGAGGGCTGGAAGGTCGAGGATGCGTTGGTCCACCTGTCGCTGAAATACGGCCATGTGAAGCAGGGCAAGACCGGCATGCTGGATCATTTCTTCCAGCTCTATCTGGACCGCAATGCCCGTGAGCCGGTTGATTTTCTTACCTGGGTGAGAACCGAATATGACCGGCAGGCCTGCCATGACGGTTTCATGACCGGCTGGTGGGGGTCGTTCCTGACCGAGCGCATTCTACGCCGGGAGTAAATCGGGTAACCATGGCCACCGTATGTTAACCTCTTGCCTGATAGCCTTTTTCCCCACCGGGAGGGCAAATGGGCCGTCAACACATATCGCTAAGCCCTGATCGTTCGATTGTCATTGTCGCCGTGTCCGGCGCACGTGACACCTCAACCTATGCTCGGGGAACGGTCGATTTTCTGACCTTCTACCTTGGCCAGCCTGCCCGGAAGATCGTGTTTGATGCCGTAGGCGCCTACGCGGCTATTGAAAGCGCCAAGGGCATAGAGATGGCAGAAGAGTGCGGCAAGCGGATGCCCGCAAGCCGGGTTGCCATTGTGGCGCGCGAGATGGACTGCGCTTACGCGCGCATCTGGCGGCGGGCGCTCAGCGCAACCGGCCATGAAGCCTATTTATTTGGAAGCGTTGCCCAGGCCGAGGCGTGGCTGCGCACTGAAGCGGACGACGATACGCTCTACGTCGCCTGAACGGCGTCGGTATCGCTAAATTGTATCCGGCACAGCTCGGCATACAGCCCGCCTCTAGAGACCAGATCATCGTGACGGCCTTCTTCCACGATACGCCCGTCGCTCATCACGTAAATCCAGTCAGCCTGACGCACGGTGAAAAGCCGGTGGGCGATGACCAGCGTGGTGCGTCCGGCGCTCAAGTGTTCCAGTGCCGCCTGCACCCGCTCTTCCGACTGGGCGTCGAGCGCCGAGGTGGCCTCGTCCAGCAGCAATATGGGTGCGTCCTTCAGGAGCGCGCGGGCAATGGCGATGCGCTGGCGCTGTCCGCCGGACAAAAGATTGCCGCGCGGTCCGGCCCGGAATTCATAGCCGCCCGGCAGGCTCATGATGAAGTCATGGGCGTCGGCGGCCTTCGCAGCCGCCTCGATGGCGTCCTGATCGGCGTCTAGCGCGCCAAAGCCGATATTGGCCGCGACCGTGTCATCAAACAGGGTTGTGTCCTGACTGACCAGCGCCAGCGAGCCGCGCACGCTGGCCAGCGTGGCTTTTGCGATGTCCTGCCCGTCGATCTCGACCTGTCCGGACTGGGGATCGTAAAGGCGGGCGATAAGGTTCAGGACGCTGGTCTTGCCGGAGCCTGAAGGACCGACCAGAGCAGCCGTTTTGCCTGCCGGCACATGGAGCGAAATACCATTGAGGGCCCGCGCGTCCGGGCCGTAGGCAAAATGCACGTCTTTCAGGGCCACCGAACCGCCCTTCAGTTTCAGCGGCCTGGCCCCGGAGCGTTCGACAAGGCGCGGGTCTTCGTCCAGGAGGTTGAAGACGCGCTCCAGCACGCCCATGCCTTCCTGTATGGCACCGGCCAGCGAACCGAGCGCGCGCAAGGCCGGGCTGACGATCAGGAGGGCGGCGATCACGCCGAGGAAGCGTCCGATATCGCTATCGCCTGACGCCATACGCCAGCCGGCGACGGCAAAGATACCCGCCAGCGCCAGCCCGCCCGCAACTTCCATCAGCGGCTCGATCTTGGAGCGGTCGCGTACCATGGCCTGAAGCAGCGTGAAGCGCTCATGAAAGGCGCTGCGTGACCGCTCGCGCGCATAGGGCTCCAGCGAGAAGGTCTTGATGAGGCGGGCGCCGCTAAGCGTTTCTTCCAGGAAGCTGGTCACACTGCCCATCTGGCTCATCACGCTCAGCGAGCGCTTGCGGATGATAGCCCCGATGCGCAGGACCGGCGCGCCCGCCAGCGGCAGGATCAGCAGCAGCATCGTCGCGAGCACCCAGTCCAGCCACAGCATCACCGCCACACCGCCCGCTACCTGCAGGGTGTCGCGCGTCAGATTGTTGGCAGCACGCACCAGGCTCTCGCGCAATGTGGTAATGTCATTGGTGAAACGCGAGACCAGAGAGCCGGGCCCTTCACCTTGCAGGCGGGCAAAGTCGGCTTCCATCAGGCGCGCATACATCGCGGTCTGAAGGTCACGCATGACGCCGAGGGCCAGCCGGTTGGTCGCCAGCGTCTGCCAGTAGAGGCTCAGGCTGCGGATCAGCACCAGAGGCAGGACGATGGCCGGGGCCAGCCAGATCACGCGCGCATCGCGCAGCTCCATCAGCTCCGTCATCTCGCGCACCACAAGGGCATAGCCGCTGACCGAGGCGGCGGTGACCGCCGACAGGAACAGCCCCAGCAGGAGCAGGGGCCATCGGGGTGCAATCCAGCCGGAAAACAGGCGCGCGGCGAGCGCCAGCGTTCCGGCGGATTGCGGGCCGGATGTCACCGGGAGTGCGGGATCGCTCAGCCTGTTCTCTCCCTAGCCTTGCGGGCCGCCATTGGCGGGGTCGAGCAGTTTGTGGGCGTGAATGATGAAAAAGCGCATGTGGGCATTGTCCACCGTGCGCTGCGCTGCGGCCTTCCACGCCATGCGCGCGCTTTCATAATCGGGGAAAGCGCCGACAAACTCGACGGCGCTCAGATCCTTGAACTCGTGCATGTCGGGGCGAACCTCGGTCAGCTCACCGCCGATCACGAGATGGAGAAGCTGCTGGCTCATAATGATTCCTTTATCCTTCCGGCAAGCTGCTGCAATAGCAAAGCATGAAGGGCCGGGCCAGCGGCGATGGGCGCTGGCTGCCGGGGTGTGGGGTTCTGGTAGCCCAAGGTAGTACCGTCCGGGGACGAGATGCGGCCCCCTGCTTCCTCGACCAGAAGATGCCCTGCGGCAAGGTCCCAGTCATTCTTGGGCCGGACAGCGACAAGGCCGTCCGCCGCGCCGCTGGCTGTGAGGGCAAGGCGTAACGCCACCGAATTGATGTGAACGGTTTCGGCCCCGATGGCGCGCAGATCATGCAAGCGCCCGGCATCGCCGAGCAGTTTCGCGCCAGCAATGCTGGCCTGGGAGGACACCTGTATGGGCTCGCCATTGCAGTGCGCGCCGCTGCCCAGCACGCTGGTGTAGAACTCTGCACGCGCCGGGGCGCTGATCGCTGCGGCGACCGGGCGTCCGTATTCGACGATGGCCAGCGATACGCAAAAATCACTGCGGCCCTTGATGAAGGCGCGGGTGCCGTCAATTGGATCCACGACGAAGACCCGGCCTGAGGAGCCGGGCTCGGCTCGGCTCTCTTCTGACAGCCAGCCATAGTCCGGGCGGGCGGTCAAAAGCGTATCTTTGAGGAAGGCATCGGCGGCCATGTCGGCAGCGCTGACCGGGTCGCCGGGGCGCTTTTCCCAGTGCTGCAGGCGTGCGCGCTGGCCGAAATAGTCCATCACCAGATGGCCCGCATCGCGCGCTGCGCCGGCCAGAAGATCGAGATCGCCGCTAGCGTCCGCCAACGGACAGCGCATCCACGATCACGCTGGGCGAATTGATCCGGCCTGAGAATTCCAGATCGCTGCCCGGCAGGAGCCGTTTGAAAATATCGCGCATATTGCCCGCGACCGTGCTCTCGCTGACCGGACCAGCCAGTTTGCCATTCTCGATGCGCTGGCCAGCCACACCCACCGACCAGTCGCCGGTATTGGCGTTCAGCGAGGCGCCGAACATCTCGGTGACCAGAAGGCCATTGCCTGCATCGCTGATCAGCTCGTCACGTGAGCGCTCGCCCGGTGCCAGATGCAGGTTGGAAACGCTCACGCCCGGCGGTCCGCCCGGATCGGCGCTGGCATGGCCGGTCAGCGGCAGGCCCAGCTGGCGGGCGCTGGCGGCATTGAGAAGCCAGCCGGTGAGCACGCCGTCCTCGATGATCGCGCGCGGACGGGTGGCAACACCTTCGCCGTCAAAGGCGCGGCTGCCATGGCCCCAGTGCTTGAGCGGGTCTTCGACGATGTCGATGCCTTCGGCAAAGATGCGTCCGCCGTTCTTGTCGCGCAGGAAGGAGGTGCCGCGGGCAATCGCGGGTCCGGATATCGCGCCGAGCAAGGCGCCGATAAAGCTGGTGGCTACGCGTTCGTCGAACACGACCGGCATCTTGCCTGATTTCATCTTTTCCGAGCCAAGGCGGGCGACAGCGCGTTCACCGGCTGACCGGCCAAGCTCGGCGACACTGCGCAAGGCGCCGCGCTGGCGCATCGAATGCTGGTCGTAATCGCGCTCCATGGTCTCGCCGGACCTGGCGATGGCCGCAATGCCGCGCGCAGCCATGGAGCCGCGCTTGACGCCAACAAAGCCGTTCGAGGTGACCATGACCGTGGCGCTCGATGACAGGCTGGCGCCGGAACTTGCCACCATGGCAACGCCGTCCACGCCGAGCGCGGCAGCTTCCATTTCCAGCGCTTCGGCTTCCAGCACGCCTGCGTCCCAGTCCATATCCTCATAGAGATCAATGTGGGGGAGGGTGCGGGCAAGCTGGTCGCGCTCGACCAGGCCGCACCAGATGTCCTCCGGTGCCACGCGCGCCATGGCGACCGCGCGCTCCACGGCAAGGCTGGCCCCTTCATCGGTCAGGTCAGAGAAGCTGGTGCCGGCCATGCGCTTGCCGATGAAGACGCGCAGGCCCGCACTGCGCCCTTCGGAGCGTTCCACCTCTTCCAGCGCGCCTTCGCGCACGGAAACATCGAGCGAGCGGGCTTCACCAAGGATGACTTCAGCGGCATCTGCGCCTGCGGCGAGCGCACGCGCCAGCAGCCGTTCGGCCATCGGCAGAAGTGTTTCCGGATCAGGCCCGCTGGCGGGCGCGGCGGCGGTGCTTTTGGCGTTTTGTGTCATGGCCACCGGCTATAACGGCGAGACCGCCGCCGGGCAATGATCGCTGGCCGGTTCAGGTCAGTGCGTACCACAAAAGGGCGATGCCGCCCGCCAAATAGACGATGATCGAGAGGAGCGCGCCGCCGAACCGTCCAAAGCTGACCCCAGAGCTGCCTGTCAGGCCGAAGGCGTGCAGCAGGCGGGCAAGGGTGAGCGCCACGCCAAGCGCATGCAGCACGTAGATGTGTGCGTCCATCAGCGCCAATGCCAGAAGCCCGATCAGCATGCCGGGCGCCCATTCCGTGCCATTGGCGTGCGCCCGGATGCGCCGGGCGAGCGATTCATCGCCGCCATCGCCAAACCCGACCTTGCTTGAGCGCCGGCCCGAGATCACGTTCCAGGCCAGAACGAGCAGAATGAGCAGATTGATACCGATATACAGACCGGCGACGGATACTGGTGTCATGGATGCAGTCCTCCCGCGAGGCTGATTGAGTTCAGCACTTGCCCGCACTATCGGGTGCGCCGCGGGTAGGTGCAATCAGGTTTCGTCGCTGCAGGACAAGGCGGTTTCGGCAACAAACCGGCTGACAGCCCCTTGCTCGCCGGCACTGAGGCCCGCCTCATCCATGCGGCCGCGAATGGGTTCGCCAGTCATGGACCCGATCAAAATATCGTACGCAGTGGCGTCGAAGCGTTGCGCTGCGCGCTCTGACAGGCAGGTGCAGGCTTCTTCTCCGTATTCGAAGCGTTCAACGCACACAGCAGCGAAGCGTGCCTGTTCGGCACCGTCCGGCGGGGTATGCGTGCCCGCAGAGCAGGCTGTCAGGCTGATGACTAGCCCGGCGAAGCTGATGGCGCGTGTCATGCGTCTTCCTCCGGGGGCAGGCTGGCAGCCTTGCGGATGGCATCGGCGAGCACTTCGGGCGCTTCGGCCCCCGAGACAGCAAACGCGCCGTTGAAGATGAAGCAGGGAACACCGGCCACGCCCAGCGAGCGGTAGAAACGCTCCTCGCGCTCCAGCGTGTCTGTGTCGCGCGGCGTTGCCAGAAGCTCGGCCACCAGCGTCGCATCCAGCCCGATGCTGTCGGCTATGGCTGTCAGTTCGGCACCGGAGCCGATATCGCGCTGTTCCTCGAAATAGGCTTTGAACACGGCCTCGGCGGCGTCCTCGCCCTTGTCCTGACCTTGCGCCCAGCGGATCAGGCGATGGGCATCCATCGTGTTGGGCCGCACGGCGATCTCGTCGAAATTGAAGACGATACCCGCCTGTGGACCCGCCGCCTCGAGATGTTCGCGCATGGCCTTGAACCGGCCCTGGCTGTCCTCGCCCACGCGCTTTTTCATATAATCCTGATAGGGCAGGCCCGCGTTGGGGATGCTGGCATCCAGCTGGAACGGGCGCAGCTGCGTCTCTACCGGAATCTCCGGCACAAGGTCTTGCGCCGCCCGCCAGTAGCGGTGGCCCAGCCAGCACCACGGACAGACCGGATCAAGGACGAGATCTACATGTACATCGCTCATGCCCCGCAAACTATAAGCTGGCGGCGATGTGGCCTAGTCCCGAATTGCGGTTATCAGGCTTTGACGTCGAGCAGTGCGCCGACCATGTCGTCCGCGGCGCGCACGATGGTGCCTGACGCTGCCGCGAGATTCTCCGCCCGGATCATGTCTACGGCAGCACCGACATAATCGGGAGAAGGAGTGGCGCGCCCGCCGGTTGCGGGGTCTAGGGGGGAAGGGCCGGCAGGCGCGCCTGGAGTGTTGACCGCGCGGGAGGGGCGGTCGGGGATGGTCAGGTCACGAACGCCAGACACCCGGTCTGCCGCGCGGTTCATGAGAGCCGTGGCAGAGGCAAAGCCCGAAACACCGGATGCGAAGGCAGCGTTCATAACGAAACCATGCGCGTCCGGCAGCGCGAAATCCATCGAAACCCGTAATAATCGTAAACGCCATGCTAATGGCGGGCCTTGCACCTTCTATTCGCCGCGCCAATGCGCTATATGCCGCGCCTGACATCCATTGCCACCGGCCTTGAACCGGCGGGAAAGGAAAGAGCGATGACGACCCTGATCCATGCGCGGCCCGCTGCGGGCGTGCGCGTTGCTGTTGCCAACAATCCGCAAGCCGACACGGCGCGCGTTGACGCGCTGATGGCCGAACTTGGCCTGACGGGCGAGTTTCTGGGCCTTGGCGGCAAGCCTGAAGATCACCGCGTGGTCGCGGCCATGTCGGGCGGGGTGGATAGCTCCGTCGTCGCCGCCGTGCTGCACCGGGCGGGCTATCAGGTCGTCGGCATGACACTGCAGCTCTACGATCATGGCGCCGCGATCCACCGCAAGGGCGCGTGCTGCGCCGGCCAGGACATCCATGATGCGCGCCGCGTGGCCGAAAGCTCCGGCTTTGCCCATTACGTGCTCGATTATGAAAGCCGCTTCCGTGAAGCCGTGATGGAAGACTTCGCCGATACCTATCTGGCCGGCTCAACCCCCATTCCGTGCGTGCGCTGCAACCAGTCGGTGAAGTTCGCCGATCTTCTCTCCACCGCGCAGCAACTGGGCGCCGCGGCGCTGGTGACGGGCCATTATATCCGCCGCGAGGAGCGCGCGAGCGGGCCGGTGCTCTTGCGCGCCGAAGATCACGGCAAGGACCAGTCCTATTTCCTGTTCGCGACGACGCGTGAACAGCTGGAGTACTTGCGCTTTCCGCTCGGTCATCTGACCAAGGACCAGACGCGTGAGCTGGCGCTGGCGCTCGGCCTGATCGTGGCGGCCAAACCCGACAGCCAGGATATCTGCTTTGTGCCCGATGGTGATTATGCCAGCGTGGTCAAACGCCTGCGCCCGGATGCGGCGCGTCCCGGCGAGATCGTCCATGCCGATGGCCGGGTGCTGGGCAGTCATGAGGGCGTGATCCACTACACCGTGGGCCAGCGCCGGGGGCTGGGCGTGGCGACCGGCGAGCCGCTCTACGTGATCCGGCTCGATGCCGCTAGCGCGCAGGTCATTGTCGGTCCGCGCGAAGCGCTGGCTGTGCGCACGATTGTGCTCAAAGACGTGAACTGGATCGGTGATGGCGCGATTGCCGATGCGAACGGCATGGAGATCGCGGTGAAAGTGCGCTCCACGCGTCCGCCAAGCCCGGCCAGCCTGCATGTGCGTGCAGACGGCGCGGTAGCTGTGAGGCTGGCAGCGGGCGAGGAAGGTGTGGCCCCCGGTCAGGCCTGCGTCTTCTACAGCGTGGACGAGGATGAGCGCGTGCTCGGCGGGGGATGGATCGCTGCGACGCGGCCTCAGGATGCCGTCGCTTGAGGCTGTGGCGCTGGACCGCGCCTGACATTGCACCTGCGAAAAGCCTTGACGCATCGCGGCGCGGGGCCTTCACATGCGCGCCAGTTTCAAAACGCACTACCCCTTTCATCCTGAAACAGGAGAGACAATCATGAGCGCAGACGATCCCATCGTCATTGTGGGCATGGCGCGCACCCCCATGGGCGGGCTGCTGGGCGATCTGGCGGCGGTGGCCGCGCCCGAGCTCGGCTCTGTTGCCATAAAGGCCGCCCTCGCCGAAGCCGGTGTCGCCGGCGACGACGTCAACATGGTCTTCATGGGCAATGTATTGAGCGCCGGTCAGGGCCAGGCGCCGGCCCGGCAGGCCGCGATCAAGGCGGGCCTGCCCAAATCGGCGCAAGCCACCACGCTCAACAAGGTGTGCGGCTCAGGGATGCAGGCGGCGATCTATGCCCGCGCGATGATTGCGTCGGGTGAAGCTGATGTCATCGTGGCAGGCGGCATGGAATCCATGACCAATGCCCCGCACTTGTTGCCCAACCATCGCGGCGGGTTCAAATACGGCCACGACACGCTGAAAGACCATATGGCGCTGGACGGGCTGGAAGACGCCTATGAGCACAAGGCGATGGGCGTCTATGCCGACATGGTCGCGCAGGAATACCAGTTCACCCGCGAAGACCAGGACGCCTATGCCATCGAAACGCTGAAACGCGCCAAGGCCTCGACCGAAAACGGCGTGTTCAAGCGCGAGATTGCCCCGGTCACCATCTCCACCCGCAAGGGCGAGGTGATTGTCGAGCATGACGAGCTGCCCGGCAAGGCACGGCCCGAGAAAATCCCGGAACTGCGCGCGGCCTTCACCAAGGACGGCACGGTGACGGCGGCCAATGCCTCGGCCATCTCTGACGGCGCGGCGGCCCTGGTGCTGATGCGCCTGTCCGAAGCCGAACGCCGGGGCCTCAAACCCATCGCGAAAATCGTTGCCACGGCGGCCCACGCTCACGAGCCGGCCTATTTCATGACCGCGCCGGTTCCGGCCATGCGCAAGGTGATGGAGCGTGCCGGCTGGACGACCAAGGATGTCGATCTGTTCGAGATCAACGAGGCGTTTGCCAGCGTGCCGATGATCGCGATGAAGGATCTGAGCCTGCCGCATGACGTGATCAACGTGCATGGCGGCGCGTGTGCGATGGGCCACCCGATCGGGGCTTCGGGCGCCCGCATTCTCGTCACGCTGCTGGCTGCCCTTGAAAAGCACGATCAGAAGCGCGGCGTTGCCTCGCTATGCATTGGTGGCGGCGAAGCCACGGCCATGGCGGTCGAGCGGTTCTAGCCGGCCAATAAAAGCCTTCAACTCAGCAAGGCCTCCGGCTACAAGCCGGGGGCCTTTTGCATTCAGGAGTCCTGCCCATGTCCACCATCGCCCAACGCCTTGAAGAGCTTGGCATCACCTTGCCGCAGGCCGTCGCGCCGGTGGCCAATTACGTGCCGTTTGTGCGCTCCGGCGCGCTGGTGTTTGTGTCCGGGCAGATCAGCATCGGGCCGGACGGCCTCATCAAGGGTAAGCTCGGCGCGGATATGGATGTGGCCGAAGGGCAAGCGGCGGCGCGCCTGTGCGGGCTCAATCTGATCGCGCAGTTTGCGGCCGCGTGTGACGGCAATCTGGACCGGGTGGCCCGCGTGGTGCGCCTGGGCGGGTTCGTCGCTGCGGGCCCGGCCTTCACCGACATTCCCAAAGTCATCAATGGCTGTTCGGACCTGATGGTCGAAGTGTTCGGCGAAAAGGGCCGCCATGCCCGCTCTGCCGTTTCCTGCCCAGCGCTGCCGCTGGGGGCCGCGGTGGAGGTGGATGCCGTGATCGAGGTGGTTTGAGGCTGCTTTCGTTGAAATCCCGGAGGCCCGAAGGGCCATCCGGGACCTCGTGCCGGATAAGCGGCGAGCGGCCCCGGATCGCTGCGCGTCCGGGGGTTCACGATGAGCCTAAACCGCCCCCAGCGTCTCCACGAAGCGGGCCGGTTCGCCAACAGAGGGCGTGACCAGCTCGTCATCGCGCATCACCACGCGCCCGCGCACGATTGTTGCCATCGGCCAGCCGGTGACGGTCTCGCCGGTAAAGGGCGACCAGCCACAGCGCGAGGCCAGCCAGCTTTCTTGAATCGTGCGCACCGCGTGCAGATCGACCAGCGTCAAATCGGCGTCATAACCGGCTGCGATGCGGCCTTTATTCGCCAGGCCAAAGACGCGCTGCGGCCCGTGACTGGTCAGGTCGACAAAGCGTTCCAGCGTCAGGCGTCCCTTGGCGACGTGATCGAGCATGAGCGGCACCAGCGTCTGCACGCCGGGCATGCCCGATGGTGAGGCCGGATAGGGCTTGGATTTTTCTTCGATGGTGTGGGGTGCGTGGTCGGAGCCGAGAATATCGGCAATGCCCTGATCGACGCCGCGCCACAGCCCCTCGCGGTGTTTGGCGTTGCGGATGGGCGGGTTCATCTGGGCGTAGGCGCCCAGGCGCTCATAGCATTCGGGCGCGGCCAGGGTGAGGTGCTGGGGCGTCACCTCGACGCTGGCGATGTCGCGATGGCTTTTCAGAAATTCGATTTCGTCGGCCGTTGAGATGTGCAGCACATGGATGCGCTTGCCCGCCTCGCGCGCCAGACGCACAAGGCGCTGCGTGCTCTGCATGGCGGCGATGTCGTCACGCACCTCGACATGGCTGGTCCAGTCGCCGTGGCGGGCGAGGCCGCGCCGGTCGGCGAGGCGGAACTCGTCTTCGGAATGGAAGGCCGCGCGCCGTTCGATCATTTTCAGCACAGCGGCCACGCCCTCATCGGTATCGACCAGCAGATCGCCGGTCGAGGCGCCCATGAAGACTTTAACGCCGCAGCATCCGGCCATCAGCTCCATTTCGCGAAGCAGGTGGACGTTTTCCTTGGTGGCACCGGCATAGAAGGCAAAATCGGTGTGCATGCGGTGATGGCCGCGCTTCACCTTGTCGGCCATCAGCTCCGGCGTGGTGGTCGCCGGATTGGTGTTGGGCATTTCAAAGACGCACACCACACCGCCGAGCGCGGCGGCGCGGCTGCCGGTTTCCAGATCTTCCTTCCACTCCAGGCCCGGCTCGCGGAAATGCACCTGGGTGTCGATGACGCCGGGCAGGACGTGCAGGCCTTTGGCGTCGATCACTTCGCCCGCGCTGGCACCGGAGAGATCGCCAAGGGCTGCAAACCGGCCCTCGCGTATCCCGATATCGGCCTTGGCGCGCCCGGCATGGCTGACAATGGTGCCGCCCTTGATGAGGGTGTCGAAGGTCTCGCTCATGCCGGTTTCTCCGCTTCCAGTAGATTGTCTGCCGCGGCCAGCACGGGCGCAAGCTCCAGTTCGCTCAAAAGGCTCGTCGCGGACAGTTTCAGCCGGTCGCGGGTGCGCTCATCAGCCTGGCCGCCTGCGCGCACCGAGGCTGTGGCGCGGCCCCAGGGACCGTAGACACGCTCATCAGTCGGGCCAAACAGGCCGAGCGTCGGTGTGCCGGCTGCCGCCGCCATGTGCATCAGCCCGCTATCATTGCCCACGAACAGGGCGGCGCGCGCCAGACAGGCCCCGGTCTCAAGCAAGTCGAGCTGGCCGGTAAAGTCATGCGTGCGCTCCTTGTCCAGCTGCGCCGCGACAGCGTGGCCCGTGGCCTCGTCGCCCGGTCCGCCGAAAATCGCCACATGCGCGCCGGCCATTACGCCGCCGGGTCCTGTCAGGGCTGTTGCCAGGCCGGCAAAGCGCTCCGGCGCCCATTCCTTGAAGCGGGCGGCGGCAGCCGGTGCCAGTGCCAGCACTGGCTCATCGGGCATCAGCGCCCTTGCCCGCGCGCGGGCCAGATCATCGAGCCACAAAACCGGCGAGGGGGGCGGCGAAACATTGAGGAAGGCGGCGGCCTCCTCGACGCGGTGAACCGGGGCGCTGCCGCCCGGCCAGTTGCGCTTCACATGGCGTTTGCCCGCGATCAGGAACCAGGTCGTCGCGCTTTCGCGCAGATCAATGACGATATCCCAGCGGCGGGTGACGGTCTGACGCCACAGATCCAGCCAGTGCCCGCCGCCCTTCTTCTTAGTCATCACGATGACTCGCTCAAGGCCCGGTACGGCGCGGAACAGGGGCGCTGCCAGCGGCCCGCAGGCAATCGTCACGCGCGCATCCGTATGCGTGCGCAGCACATGGTCCAGCAATCCGCTGGACAGGATGGCATCGCCAATGCGCGTGGCCGTGATGAACAGGATTCGCGTCATGTCGCGTGGCTTAGCGCAGAGCGGGCCAACCCGCCAGATCAAGCCGCCGCGTCAGGTCAGCGCTGCAACAGGTCAAGCGCGCTATTGTAAAGCTTGTGAATGGAGCCGGTCAGCGACAGCGCCCACTTGATCACAAAGGGGGCTGGAATATCGCCGGAACGGCCAATGGCGGGAATCTCCTGCTGGTAGATGCGCGCCATGCTGGCAACGGCGACTTCGAAATGCGCGTAAAAGGCGTGGATGGCGCGCCGGTCATCATTGCCCAGCGTGTTCAGGTTTTCCCGGTAGCGGTCATAGATGTCCTTGCCGAAATAGCTCTGGAAATCATGATAATAGCTGCCCACCTGGCTGATATAGGTGGCGAAGCCCGCAATGAGGGTGACAATCGCCTCGGCGGTGCGATCATTATCGCCAGTGGCCTGCGCATCCTCCACCGCCTGCAGGGCTTTTTGTGCCCAGTCCATGAAGGATAGCGAATATTCGACCAGATTGCTGGTGAAGGAGAGTTTCTGCTCCAGATCAAACAAGATGTCCGGGCAGACCGCCTCGACCTTGCGCAAAAGCGTGGTGCTGGCCCGCACGCTCGCCCAGTCGCGGAACTTCTTCATGATGGCGATGGCAGAGCCCAGGCTGTCCGTGCCGACGCCGGCCAGATAGTCGCCATGCTTGAGGTTGTGGGTGATCAGATTGGGCTGGCCGGGATCAAACAGAACCGTCTGCCGGTAGGGCAGCGCCGTCAGCACGTCCTGAAAGCTTGCCTTGCCCGCGCGCCGGCGATCCTTGCCAAGTCCGAACATTGACCCCTCCCTTCAATGCAGCGCGAATGATTGCGGATAATTGCCGGGCGCGCAAATGAAGCGCCTATGACGCCCTTGCGCTTTGCACAGGGGGGGCTACATCGAAACAATGACAGCCGCCGGTTTCCTCTCCCGTCTTTCCCACCGCGCCGTGATCCATATTACCGGAGCGGATGCGCGTGATTTCCTGCAGCGCGTGGTGACGCGCGGGCCGCAAGGGGTGGGGACGGACAGGGCGCTCGGGTCAGCGCTGCTGACCCCGCAAGGCAAGGTGCTGGCCGATTTCATCTTCTTCGATGACGGATCAGGCGGGCTCTATGCCGATGTGCCGTCGGGCGAGGCGGAAGGGCTGCTGAAGCGCTTCACGCTCTACCGGCTGCGGGCAAAGGCACAGCTCTTATTGCGTGATGAACTGGCCGTTGCGGCAGCGTGCGGCGACGGTGAAGGCGCATTGAAAGCGGTGGCGCTGGCGTCGGCGCCCGATCCGCGCAGCCCGGCGCTTGGCTTGCGCGCGATCATCCCGGCATTAGCCGATACTGCCGGGGACCCGGCGGGTTATCTGGCGGCAAAGGCCGCAGCGTTCGTTAGCGAAATGCCGATCGATTATGGCCCGGCGCAGGTCTTCTCCACCGATGTGAACCACGATCTGCTGGACATGATTGACTACAAGAAGGGCTGCTTTGTCGGGCAGGAAGTTGCCAGCCGGATGCATCGCAAAGGCGGGGTGCGCAAACGCACCGCCTATCTTGCCGGCGAGGGCAATTTTGCAACTGGCCAGAAACTGACAGCGGGCGATACGCCGCTGGGCGAGGTTTTGTCTGGCGGACAGGGCTATGGACTGGCCCTGGTCCGCGCAGACCGGCTGCAGGCTGCGCCGGAACCGGCTGAGGTGGACGGGCGAGCCGTGACAGTCCGGCTGCCGGACGCCGGTTAACGGCGTGTGATGAGTGACGTGAATTCCCGCCAAGGGTGTTGCAACGCTGTGCGGAGCAGGCGCATGCTTGCTACCGCAGTGCAGCAACCCACACCATTCAAAGGTCAGGCCGTCCCGTGAGCACACAATCTTTCAGCGCCCTCCTCGTCGAGAATGTTCACGCCGACGCCGATGCGGCGCTTGGCAGCTATGGCCCTATCGACATTACGCGTGCAGGCGCTTCGCCCGAGCGTGACGAGCTGAAAGCGGCGCTGAAGGGCATGTCTGTTCTGGGCATCCGGTCGCGCACACAGATTGACTCAGACATTCTGGACGCAGCGCCGGACCTGCTGGCCATTGGCTGTTTTTGCATCGGTACCAATCAGGTCACGCTGGATGACGCTGCGCGCCGGGGCATCCCGGTGTTCAATGCGCCGTTTGCCAATACCCGGTCGGTTGCCGAGCTGACACTCGCGTCCATCATCATGCTGATGCGCCGCGTACCGGAAAAGATGTTCGCGATAGAGCAAGGTGGCTGGCTGAAAACGGCTGAAGGCGCCAACGAAGTGCGCAAGAAGAAGCTGGGGATTGTCGGCTACGGCAATATCGGCACCCAGCTCTCCGTGCTGGCCTCGGCACTCGGCATGCATGTCTATTTCTACGATGTCGAACCCAAGCTGGTGCATGGCAATGCCCGTCCGATGGACAGCCTCGACGCGCTTCTGGCCGAATGTGATGTCGTCACCCTTCACGTGCCCTCAACGCCCCAGACGCGCAATCTGATGAATGCCAAGCGCATCCGGTCCATGAAACCGGGGAGCATTCTGATCAATCAGGCGCGCGGCGATCTGGTCGATATTGATGCGCTGGCCGCCGCGCTGGACGATGGCCACATTGCCGGGGCAGCGGTGGATGTGTTTCCGGTTGAACCCAGCTCCAAGGAGGAGCGCTTCACCTCGCCGCTGCAGCGCATGCGCAATGTCATCCTGACACCCCATATCGGCGGTTCCACGCTGGAGGCGCAGGCGGCAATCGGTCAGGACAGCGCCATCAAGCTCGCCAAATATCTCTATCTGGGATCAACGGGTCATGCCGTGAACTTCCCGGAAGTGGAGCCGGGGCCCATCCGTCCGGGCTGCACGCGCGTGGCCGTGCCGCACAAGAATGCGCCCGGCTTCCTGCGCCGTCTCAATGATGCTGCCGAGCGTGCAGGGGCGAACGTCGCCGCCCAGTTTTTGCAGACCGACGCGGAGATCGGCTATGCGCTGGCCGATCTGGAAGGCAAGCTGCCAGATGATTTCCTGGATCGCATCAATGCGCTGGACGGCACGATCCGCGCGCGGCTTCTGCCCACGCCGTCTGCGGGCTAGAGGCGATGACCGCCGGGCAGGCCATTGCGGATGTGACAATCCTGATTGTCGCCTATGACAGCGCGCAGCACTGGCCGCGCCTCAAAGCGGCTCTTGCCGCCCAGACCATGCGTCCGCGCCGCATTCTGCTGCTGGAGAACGGGTCTCCGTCCCGCCCGATATCGCCGCAGGATGTGCCGGACGGCATCGAACTGGATGTGTCTGATACCAATCTTGGCTTTGCGGGCGGTAATAACCGGCTGGCGGCCAAGGCCGACACAAGCTGGCTGGTCCTGCTGAACCCGGACGCGTTTCCTGAAGCCGACTGGCTCGAGCAGCTACTGGCCGCCGCGCAGCGCTATCCCGGTGCCAGCCTTTTCGGCTCTACCCAACGCGCGGACGGGCATGAGGGCGTTCTGGATGGCGCTGGCGATGTCTGGCATATCGCCGGCATTCCCTATCGCGGCGGCTACGGCGTGGCGATGGCCTCGCCGCCGGACGGAGAAATTTTCGCGCCTTGCGCTGCCGCCATGATGATACGCCGCGAGGTTTTCGAAGCACTCGGCGGATTTGACGAAGATTATTTCTGCTATGTGGAAGATGTGGACCTCGGCGCGCGTGCGCGCCTTGCCGGCCATGCGGCGATCCATGTCCGCGACGCGGTGGTAAACCATGTCGGCTATGGCTCGAGCGGGCGGCGCTCCGTGTTTGCCACTTGGCACGGGACCCGTAACCGGCTGTGGACCTGGCTTAAAGCCATGCCACTGCCGCTGCTGATCCTGACAGCGCCGCTTCATCTGGCAATGACCTTGGCGCTGTGGCTCTCAGCGGCGCGCTTCGGGCATTTCATGCTGTTCGGCCGGGCGATCGGCGATGCACTCAAAGGTGTGCCCGGCCTCTGGCGCAAACGCCGGGCCGTTCAGGCAGGCCGGCGTGTTTCGGCTGCCGATTATGCGCGCATGATGGCGTTCAGCCCGGTGGACTTCTTCACCCGGCGGCCCTTACGCCGGCCCGTCAGCGCCCGCGCGCTACGAACGGACCATTGAGATAGCCCAGATCCGTCTTGCCGTAGAGGAACGGTGTTCCATCCGGACAGGTGACGCTGCCACCGGCGGCTGACAACACCGCATGACCGGCGGCGGTGTCCCACTCCATCGTGGGTCCGAAGCGCGGATAGAGGTCGGCGACGCCTTGCGCCACCAGACAGAATTTCAGTGACGAACCGGCGCTGACGGTTTTGCTCACCCCTTCGGCGGCGGCGAAGGCGCGCGTCTGGTCATCGGCGTGGGAACGGCTCATCACGGCGATGCGTCCGGTTTGCGGCTTGGGCCGGGCGGCCATGGGCGACAAGGTCGGTGTGTCGAGTTTGCTACCGGGTCCGGCTCGTCCGGCAAGCCCTGTTTCGCCGCCGAGATAGATTTGCCCCAGCGCCGGTGCGTAAACGCACCCCGCGACGGGCATACGGCCCGATATGAGGGCGATATTGATGGTGAATTCGCCATTGCGGATGATGAACTCTTTTGTGCCATCCACCGGGTCGACCAGCAGAAAATCACCATGGATGTCAGGGCGCACGCCAGCGGCGAAGCTTTCTTCCGCCAGCACCGGCACGCCGGGCAGGGTGCTTTTCAGCGCCTCGAGTATCACCGCTTCGGCGCGGGTATCGGCCTCAGTCACGGGCGAGCGGTCATCCTTGGAGGTCACGGCAAACCCGCTCTCATAGACCTCCATCACCTCGACAGCGGCCTGCAGGCAGATTTGCGCGAACCCGCGCGCCAGCTCATCGCGTTCGCGTTTCACAAAAAATCCCTTTCAACTGCCGATGCGTGTAGCCCTGCACGCTCCAGTGCGGGATAGCTGGCCGCCAATCAAGGCCTGTCCATGCTATGATGCACTTTATCTGCCACTTGAACTTTTGTCCGTAAGAGCGGACTTTGTCACCTATGAGCGCTACCCCTCCCTCCGATACGTCCGATACCGATCCGATCGACCAGGCCGAGGCGCGGCTTCTGGCCGCCATTGGTGCGGTGGAAACCCGGCTGGGCCAGCTGGCCAGCCGGATGGGCGAGGCCGAAGGCGATGCACGCGCGGCCCGTCATGCCGACGAGGACCGTTCGCGTCTTGCCGGACAGCTTGATGCCGCGAGAGCCAGTGAAGCCGAACTTGCTGAAGCGGCAGGTGAGGCAAGCGCCGCGCTGGCGCAGGCCATGGCCGAACTGAAATCTGCGCTCTCCGGGTCCGGGCTGGCCGGGAACTATGCGCGCGATCTCTTCTCCGGGGACAAGGGCTGATGTCCAAGGTCACGATTTCCCTCAACGGACGGCCCTTCACCATCGGATGTGAAGATGGTCAGCAAGCCTATCTCAAAGAGCTGGCCGGTCATCTGGACGGCCATGTTCGTGATCTGGCCGAAAAAGTCGGCCAGATCGGCGAATTGCGCCTGTTGCTGATGGCTTCACTGATCGTCGCCGACGAGATGCGAGAGGCGCAAGGCAAGGTCGAAACGCTGGAATCGGAATTGCTGGATGCCAAGGGACATATCTCTCAGGCCGAGGCGCGCCGCCGGTCGGACCGTGCCCGCGCAGCCGAGACGATCCAGAAGGCTGCCGAGCGCCTCGAAGCGCTCGCGGGAGCAGATGGCAGTGAGGCTTGAGCAAAGCCCCCACACACACCATGTTCATACCCGTGGCGGTGACTGGAGTTCTCGTCAGGCTTTTACATCCCAGGGACCTTACATCTCTGAACGGGAGCTACCTCTGATGTTGGCCGTGGCCTTCATCATGCGGCGCCCACCTGGTAGTCCAGGTCATCAGGGTTGTTACACAGCCAACGGCCCTTCTGGTGCCGCCACACATGTTTCTTCCGGGGGCAGGTCATGCTGAGCGGCTGGCGCAAGAACCGGCTGCGACGGCGCGCTCTGGCCAGCCGGATCGAACTGGCGCAAGCCAGCCCCGGTGCCAGCCGGGCGCTTATTGATCATTTCCCCGATGCTGTCTGGCCTGCCGTCCATACGGTCGTTGCCGGCTACTGGCCGGTGCGCGGCGAGATCGATCCGCGCCCGCTGATGGAAACCTTCATGCTCGAGCAGGCGCAGCTCGCCTTGCCTCTGGTGGCCGGGAAGGACGCGCCCTTGCAGTTCCGGGCCTGGTCACCCGGCGATACGCTGGAGACCGGGGCGTTCGGGATAGACGTGCCGGACGCGCGAAAGCCGCTGCTGGTGCCGGCTCTGGTTCTGGTGCCGCTTGCCGTCTTTGACCGCAAATGCCACCGGATCGGCTATGGAGCCGGGTTTTACGACCGGACGCTGTCGGCCCTGCGCGCCACCGGTCCCGTAGTGGCGGTGGGCCTTGCCTATGAGGGGCAGCGCACCAGCCAGATACCGGCCGGGCACCATGATGTGGCCCTTGATTACGTGGTAACCGAACAGGCCTGCTACGCCGCTGGCGGCTAAGCTGGGCACTGCGCTGGGCCCGGCCGCACCCCGGATCGCACCGCAAGGCATTGGCGAAGCGGTGATGAACCGTTACATCCCGCGCTGAAACCTGCAATTTGACACGAGATATCTCCCGGCATGGCAGCCTTTAGCGAACAGCGCGTCCTTGGTGTGCGCCACTGGACCGACAGTCTTTTCTCTTTCCGCGTGACCCGTCCGGCGAGCTTCCGCTTCCGGTCCGGCGAATTTGTCATGCTGGGCCTGAAGGTCGACGGAAAGCCCTTGCTGCGCGCCTATTCCATTGCCAGCCCTGCTTGGGATGACGGTCTCGATTTCTTTTCGATCAAGGTTGCTGACGGCCCGCTGACCTCGCGCCTGCAAGGTATCGCTGAAGGTGATGAAGTCCTGCTCGGCGCCAAATCGGTGGGCACGCTGGTGCATGACGCCCTTTTGCCGGGCAAGCGGCTTTACCTGCTCTCCACCGGCACGGGCATCGCACCGTTCGCCAGCATTATCCGTGACCCGGAAACCTATGAGCGCTTCGACCAGATCATCCTCACCCATACCTGCCGTCAGGCGGCCGAACTGGCCTATGGCGAAGAGCTGGTGGCCAACCTGAAAGACGATCCGCTGGTTGGCGTGCATATGCACAAGCTGGTCCATTACACCTCGCTGACGCGGGAGGCGCATCCGCGTACCGGCCGGATCACGGCGCTAATGGATTCCGGTCAACTCTGGGAAGAAACCGGCGGGCCGCTGGACCCGGCCACTGACCGCGTGATGATTTGCGGCTCGATCAACATGATCAATGATTGCAAGGCGCGCGTGGAAGCGGCCGGGCTGGAGGAGGGCGCCAATGCCCGCCCCGGAGCGTTTGTGGTCGAGAAAGCCTTTGTGGGGTAGGACAGCGATATGCGCCTGGCATTCCTTGGAGATGTGGTCGGCAAGAGCGGGCGCGAAGTCCTCAATGAAGGGCTCGCCGATCTGCGCAGCTCGCTGAAGCTCGATTTTGTCGTCGTCAACGCGGAGAACGCCGCTGGCGGGTTCGGGATTACCGAGCGCACGGCGATCGAGCTTTTCGATGCGGGCGCGGACGTGCTCACCCTTGGCAATCATTCCTGGGACCAGTCCGAGGCGCTGACCTATATCGAGCGCGAGCCGCGCCTGTTGCGCCCGGCAAACTATCCGTCGGGCACAGCTCCGGGACGCGGTACGGGGCTTTTTGAGACGAAATCGGGCGCGCGTGTCATGGTGATGAACGTGCTCCTTCGCCTCTACATGCAGCCGCTCGACGATCCGTTTGCTTGCGTCGATGAGGCCCTGTCGAACGCGCCATTGGGCGAGGTGGCCGACGCCGTCATCATTGATGCGCATGGCGAGGCGACCAGCGAAAAGCACGCCATGGGCCATTTCTGCGATGGCCGGGCCAGTCTTGTCGTGGGCACGCACACGCATATCCCGACCGCCGATCACCATATCCTGGCGGGCGGCACGGCCTATCAGACCGATGCGGGCATGTGCGGCAGTTATGACTCCGTGATCGGCATGGACAAGGAAGAGCCGCTGCGCCGCTTCACCACCCATATGCGTTCCGGGCGGATGCAGGCGGCCAGTGGCCCGGCCACGGCCTGCGGTGTCTATGTTGAAACCGATGACCGCACAGGGCTTGCCGTACGCATCGAACCGATACGCTTTGGCGGGCTGCTGTCTCGCACCATTCCCGAAGTCTAGTCGCTAAGCGTTGGCCGCCTCGCCAAGCGCGGTGCAGATATCGCTGACGACGGACTCGATCATCTTGCGGTCGCCTTCGGCCATCACGCGGATCAGCGATTCGGTACCCGATTTACGCACCAGCAGGCGGCCTTTGCCGTTCAGCCGTGTTTCGCCTTCTGCAATCGCCTCTTTCACCCGGGCACTGTCGAGCGGAACCGCGCCATTGGCAAAGCGCACATTCTTCAGGATTTGCGGCGCGGGCGTGAACACTTTCAAAAGCTGGCTGGCGGGCTTGCCGGACTCGATGATCAGCGAAAGGACCTGAAGCGCGGCGATAAGACCGTCACCGGTGGTGGCGAAATCGCTGAGCACCACGTGGCCGGACTGTTCACCGCCCAGATTGGCACCCGATGCGCGCATGGCCTCGACCACGTAGCGGTCGCCAACCTGCGTGCGTTGCATCCCGATGCCTTGTTTGGTCAGGAACTGTTCCAGACCCAGATTGGACATCTGCGTGGTCACGACCGTATCGCCCTTGAGCTTGCCGCTGGCCTTCCAGGCCGTTGCCAGCAGCCCGATGATCTGGTCGCCATCGACGATCTTGCCCTTTTCATCGCACAGCACGACGCGGTCTGCATCGCCATCAAGGGCGATGCCCAGATCAGCGCGGTAGCGTTTGACGTTGTCGGCGAGATCCTGCGGGGCCGTCGCGCCGCAATCCTCGTTGATGTTGAAGCCGTTCGGTGTGCTGTGCAGCGGCACCACGTCGGCGCCCAGCTCCCAGAGAACCTTGGGGGCGACCTTGTAGGCCGCGCCATTGGCGCAATCGATCACGATGCGCAAGCCGGCAAGGCGCATGGAGCGCGGCAGCGTCGCCTTGGCGATCTCCATATAGCGCGCCTCGGCGTCATCAATGCGCTTGGCCCGCCCGATATGTTTGGGTGCTACCAGATGCCCGGACATGTCGCCGTCCATCATCTGTTCGATTTCAAGTTCCGCCGCGTCGTCCAGCTTGTAGCCGTCGGGGCCGAACAGCTTGATGCCATTATCCTCGTAGAGATTATGCGAGGCGGTGATCATCACGCCCATATCCGCCCTGAGCGAGCGCGTCAGCATGGCCGTGGCCGGGGTCGGTACCGGGCCGAACTGGAACACGTCCATGCCAGCGGACGTGAACCCTGCAACCAGCGCTGATTCAATCATATAGCCTGAAAGGCGGGTATCCTTGCCGATAACAACCGTATGGCGGCGGCCATTCTCGCGCTTGAAATAGTGCGCGGCGGCCATGCCCAGCCGCAAGGCCGTTTCAGCGGTCATCACCGACTGGTTCGTGGTGCCGCGCACCCCGTCAGTGCCGAAATAACGTTTATTCATGGTGCCTTGCCCCCCTGGCCCAGCCCGCCGCGTCCGGTTTTTTCCCAGTCATCGAGAAAGGCTTTCAGGCCTGTCTCCGTCAGCGGATGCGCCACCATCTGATCGAATATTTTGGGCGGAAGCGTGGCCGCATCACAGCCGATCCGCGCCGCCATCTCCACATGTGTAGCAGAGCGAAGCGATGCTGCAAGGATGGCCGTTTCGTACCCGTACTGGTCGTACATGTCCCGGATGGCCTCCAGCAGGCCCAGCCCGTCCCCGCCCATATCCTCGATGCGCCCGACGAAGGGCGACACGAAGGTCGCTCCGGCTTTGGCCGCCAGCAGGGCCTGGTTCAGCGAGAAGCACAGCGTCACATTGGTGGGGATGCCCTCATCGGCAAAAACACGGCACGCTTTGAGCCCGTCCGTGGTCAGGGGCAGTTTCACGACAACATTATCGGCAATCGCCCTGAGCCGGCGGCCTTCGGCAAGCATGGTATCGGTGTCTGTCGCCACGACTTCGGCCGATACCGGCCCGTCTGTCACTGCACAGATCTGGCCAATGCGCTCGAAAATGTCGGCGCCCGATTTGGCAATCAGGGAGGGATTGGTCGTGATGCCGTCAACCAGACCACCGTCCACACGGGCGCTGATTTCGGAAATTTCGGCGGTATCGAGGAAAATCTGCATGGTTTTACAGCCTAGGACGGTTCGGAAAGCAGGTAGACACGGATCCGGCGGATCAGAACTTCGCGGTTCTGCCCGTCCGGATCTGGCCAGATGCCTATGGATTCGTTGAATGTCTGTCCATTGTAGAGAGGTGCGTTCCATTCAAAGGAAACGGTGGTGTATTGCTGCGACAAAGGCTGCTCGCGCCAGCCACTATCACCGTAGCCGGAGGTGAAATAGCCGATATAGACACTATCCGGGCCGTCTGGACCGGATGCGCGCAATTCATATTCAACACGGATGCGGCGGCCTGCGATGCGCGTCTCGAACGCGTCGGGCACAAAAGCAGCAACGCCGGCAGACATCGGACCGGCCAGTTCGAAACTCGCACTGGATGCCGCGCGCGCAACCGGTCCGTCCGGGTGGGCCGGGTCAAACCGGACGCTGGTGCCAGGCCCGTTGACGAGATCGGCCAGAGCCGCGCCCTGGACGACCAGCTCGCGCTCGGTCACCACGGCAGCCGCATTGTAGGGGCGCATGAGGAAAGCCAGGAAGATCAATGCCCCGGCCAGCCCTGCTGCCAGCGTGTAAAACGCCCAGTCAGGGACATTGATCCGGCCGAGCGTGGCGAGTCTGGACATCATGGTGCCGGAACTGCCTCCCGGGCAGAGCGTCTTCGCGTCATGTATCAGTCAACGGGCCGCCCTTTTGGCATGGCCGCCTGCGCTTGTCACCGCCCTGACGGGATCACGATTTCCCTCACTGTGCGAATGAGGATGACGCCGTCGCGCCAGAGTGACCAGTTGCGCGCGTACCAGTCGTCCAGTCTGGCGCGTTCGGCAAAGCTGGTGGCGTTGCGGCCATTGACCTGCCAAAGCCCGGTAATGCCGGGGCGCATACGCACATAGGCGCTCAGCGCCGGACCATAATCGGCCTGCTGGTCAAGCGTCATCGGGCGCGGCCCGATCAGGCTCATATCGCCTTTGAGGACATTGATCAGCTGTGGCAGCTCATCAAGGCTGAACTTGCGCAGCCAGTGGCCGACACGTGTGATGCGCGGATCGTCATCAAGCTTTTTGAACGTTTCCCACTGGGCGGCAAGGGCGGGGTCTGATGCCAGCACGTTGGCAAGCCGCTCTTCGGCATCAACGCTCATGGAGCGGAATTTCAGGCAGCCGAATGTGCGTCCGTCCTTGCCGACGCGCGGTTGCACGAACAGGGCGGGTCCGCCATCGCGCCGGATCAGCCAGGCAAAGGCGAGCATCGCCGGCGACAGCATCAGCAGCGCGGCCGCGCTGGCCATGATGTCAAAAGCGCGTTTGGTGCGTTGCGCCAGTGGCCGGTCGAGACTGTCTCCGATGCGGAAGACAAACCCGTCAGCGGGCGGGTAGTCGATGAGATCGATATTCTGTGTCGGGATGCGGCCGATCGCCGGCTGATAATAATAGCAATCGCCGCGTGCGCTCAGCTGGCTGGCAATCCTGTTGGCAATGGATTGGGTCTCTTCGTCCGGAGCGAGGAAGGCTGGCATGTCTCCCAGCGTATCGAGCCATTGCGTCAGGGCGTCGCCATCCACACCACGCAGGCTTTCCAGCGCGACAACGCTGGCCGCTCTCAGGCCGTGATCGGCATTGCGCTTGAGGATGGACAGCTGCCCCGACCGCTGCGCCGCCGGCGTCAGCAATATCACGGGCTGTTCCCAGGCACCGGCCGCCTCCAGCCCCGCGCGGGTAGCAAACCGCAATGCGAGCATTGCGACGGGCAAGGCCCCCCATAGTGTCAGCGTGGCGGTGCGCAGGCCAGGCTCGCCGCTCATCATGTGGATAGTGCCTGCGCCCAGCAGGGCGAGGAAACTCGCGCTCAATACGGGCCGGACCTGATTGGCCAGCCCCTGGCGGGCCCGGTAATGGCCGTGCGAGCGCAGCCACAGCATCATCGCTGCAAACAGTCCCAGGCTCGCCCCGGCATGGCGCAGCATCTGGATTTCATCGTGACCGGGTGAGGCGAGCGGCATCGTCATGCACAGGCAGACCATGAACGCCAGAAGATCGCTGAAGCCAAAAGCGCGCAGGACATTTCCCCGCGCCGTATTGGGGCGAGGAAGCAGGTCGCTGCGTTGCCCGGTGACCGGGTTCAGGACAGTGTCTGACCCATACTGAAACGCCATTGCGCCCTCCACGGCGGTCCGGCGCGTTCTGCACCGAATTTCGTGGGGGAAGACGCAAGAATCCTGCCGTTTCCGGGTCCGGTGCTCAGGAGGAGGGGCGCGCGATAAAGGCTGCGGCAACCGCCAGCGCCAGTGCGCCGTGATGCCATTCCTGCCAGATGCCATAGCTGAAGAACACGTTCACAGCCCAGACCGTGAAGGCAAAGCCCAGCATCATGGCCAGACGCGGTGCCACGGCGATGCGTCCCGAGGCGGCGGCCAGCGCGATCAGCGTCCCCGAAAACAGGCCAGCACCAATGAGCCCGGTTTCCAGCCAGATCGTCAGGGAGGCGTTGTGCGCATGAAGCGGCAGAAGGCTGATATCGTAGCCGCGTAAAGTGGTGATTTCTCCAAGTTCGCGTGATGCTCCGATGCCGTGCCCGGCCAGTGGTGCTTGTGCGATTTTTTCAAGCGCAAAGTTCCAGATTTCGAGGCGCCACTCCCAGGACATGGGCAGTGTCTGGCCGAACTCCGGCCCGGTAGCGGCCAGCAGGCCGGCAAACAGAAAGGGCCCCGCCAGTATCAGCACAGCGAAACCGGCCAGCGCCAGCCGGAGTGTCGCCGTGGGCCATTTCCAGCAGCAGGCGGCCACTATGACAGCGGCGGCAAGGGCGGCGGCATTGGCATGAACGCTGAATGCCAGCGCAATCACAATGGTGAGGATGGCCGCCAGTGCCGCCATTACCTGCAGGGCAAGAATGCGGTGCGACCAGAGCAAAATCACGGCTATTCCGGCTAGCATGATGGCCGGCGTGGCACCCCTGCTGAGCACGAGATCCACGCGGATCTGAATGTCTGTTCTGGCCGGGTCGTACCCTTCGACATCGAGCTTGTAGCTACGTGTCAGGTCGCCGCCCATAATGGCCTCGATAGCAATCAATGTCAGAATGCTGGCAAGGCTCATGAGGAACCCAGCGCGGGCGAGGGTCAGGTCTCCGAGGCGGATTCGCGCAGCTGCAACCGGGACCAGAATGAAGAACGGTGTCAGCAGGACCAGCTTCAAGACCTCGTCGGGGTCGCGATACGGGGACCACGTGTAGCTGATCGCCAGCCAGATTATCGCTGCAATGGCCAGAACTGTGGCCAGTTCGGGCTTGCGCAAATGCGTCACGAGCGTGCGCAAAGGCAGCGCGGCCAGCGCGAAGAGACCGGCTGCCGCCGCCAGGCCCAGCCCGCCCGCCGGAATCAGGAAGGCGCACAAAAACATGGCACCAAGCCATGCCCACAAGGCGCGGTTCTGTTCACTGGCAAGGGCGTGCAATACCGGCGTCATTCATACATGTCCTTTATTGTTTTGGCCGAAGGCGGCAGGTTCCAGGCGTGTAGCGTCCAGCCTGCCCCGCTGGTTGTTGCGGCGCTCCAGTGTCCGGTGCGCATCTTGGCTAGTTCGGGCCGGGCCGTGTCTCCGCCAAGCAGCGCGTGGAAATAGCGCAATATCCCGTTAGAGGAAATCAGCAATACGGTGTCGCCGGATGCGGCAATGCCGGAAATATCGTCAAGTACTGCGCGTGCATTCCGGACGATAATCTCCGGCGCAGGTGACCAGCCGGCACCATCAGGAACGATCGACCACTCGCGCCAGTCTTCGATGGCCTCACCGCCCCATTGCGCGGCAATTTCCTCGTCGCTGCGTCCGCCCCAGCGGCCGTAATCGATCTCTCGCAGACGCGGATCGATTTCCACCTCACCCACAAAGCCACATTCGGCTGCCGCCAATTGCGCGCCGTTTGCGGTGCGCTGCAATGGCCCGGCAATGATGCGCGCAGGCACAATGCCCGCCTCCTTCAGCGCCAGCCCGAACTGCACCGATTGGACGCGGCCTTTTTCAGTCAGCGGCAGGTCTTCGCGTGCGCCAACCCAGACAGGGGTTTCACCGGGGCCGAATGTGTTGCCGTGGCGGGCGAGTATCAGACGCATCAGACAATTTCGCCTTCGCGGGCAATGATTTGCGCAGCGATCTCGGCGTCGCGCGGGCTGTCGACCGACCAGGGGGTCCGCCCGCGATATTCGGTCAGCACAATACGCACGGGAATCGCGTTTTCGAGCGCCCGCAACTGCTCCAGGCTTTCAGCCTTTTCCAGCGGCGACGGTTCCAGCTCTACCAGCCTGGACAGGGTAGAGAAGCGATAGGCATAAAGGCCGATATGTTTGTAGACGGGCGTGCCTGCTGCCTTCTCTCGCTGAAACGGTATGACCGCCTTGGAAAAATAGAGCGCATTCATCTGCCTGTCGAAAACGACCGTTGTCCCGCCAACTTCGCCCGCGGCCTTGGCGTCCGCCATTCTGGCATAGGCCTCATCGGAGAGCGCTACGGCGGGCGTCGCCATTGCCAGTTCGGGGTTTGCTGCCATTTCTGCGGCCACCGCCTCGATCACCCAGGGCGGGGTGAGGGGCGCATCGCCTTGCAGGTTGATGATCACATCGTCAGGACGGGCAAAGCCTTTTACCGCCTCGAATGAGCGCTCCGTGCCATTGCGGCAGGTTTGCGGTGTCATCATCGCCTCGCCTCCGGCGGCGTTGACGGCATCAAGGATGCGTGTGTCGTCCGTGGCGACGATCACCCGGTCCACACTGCCGGCAGCCAGCGCCAGGCGGCGCACGCGTTCGACCATGGGCAGACCGGCAATGACATGGAGTGGTTTGCCCGGAAAACGGGTGGACCCGTAGCGGGCCGGAATGATTGCAATAACTGTCATGGACAACGCATAGCCGGTCTATGGATCGCTGGACAATACATGAAATTGCCTCAATGCCGCACAGCCGGTGGCGCACCAGAGCGTTTGCTGATCGCGCGTCCATACGATAGAAGGCGCGCCTTCTACGCCAGTTCTCGTCCGTCTTCAGGAGGTTCCCCATGGCCGGGCATTCCAAATGGGCCAACATTCAGCACCGCAAGGGCCGCCAGGACAAGGCGCGCGCGAAGCTGTTTTCCAAGCTGTCCAAGGAAATCACTATCGCCTCGAAAATGAGCGGGCCGGATCCAGACATGAATCCCCGGTTGCGCCTGGCAATCGCCAACGCCAAGGGCCAGTCCATGCCCAAGGACAATATCGAGCGTGCGGTCAAGAAGGGCCAGGGCGGCGATGTCGAGGAGTATTTCGAGATCCGCTATGAGGGTTTTGGTCCTGCCGGGGTCGGCCTGATCGTGGAAGCGTCCACCGACAACAAGAATCGCGCTGCCTCCGATGTGCGCGCCGCCTTCTCCAAGAATGGCGGCAATATGGGCGAAACCGGCTCTGTGTCCTTCATGTTCGACCAGGTCGGCGAGATACGTTTTCCGCTTTCGGTCGGTGACGAGGAAGCGGTTCTCGAAGCGGCCATCGAGGCCGGCGCCGAGGACGTCAATCAGGAAGAGGGCGGCGAAGACGAAGAGGGCGAACACGTCGTCTTCTGTGCTCGCGAGGATCTGGCGGAGGTCAGCGAGGCCCTGCAGGCGCGTTTCGGCGAGGCACGCTCCGCCAATATTATCTGGCGTCCCCAGAACCTGATCGAGGTGGATGGCGACAAGGCCGCGACCCTGATGAAGCTCATGGAGGCGCTGGAAGATCTCGATGACGTTTCCAGCGTCTATGCCAATTTTGATATTTCCGATGACGAGATGAGCAAGCTCGCGTCCTGACGCGACCTGCAATGAAGGAATTGGAAGCGATGCTGATTGCCGTCGACGGGCCACTAGCCTCTGGCAAGGGGACAATCGCGCGGGCACTGGCCGCGCGCTTTGGCCTGCCGCATCTCGACACCGGCACGCTCTATCGTGCGGTTGCCGTTGCCGTGCTGGAAGCGGGCGAAAACCCGGCAGACGCAGGCGCTGCTGAGGCGGCAGCGCTGTCGCTTGATCCCGCAAGGATTGAAGAAGCGAAAATACGTACCGCCGGAGCGGGCGCAGCGGCGTCCATCGTTTCGGCGCATCCGCGCGTGCGCGCCGCGTTGAAGAACGTCCAGCAATCCTTCGCGCGCCAGTCGGGCGGCGCGATCCTCGACGGCCGCGATATCGGCACCGTGATTGCGCCAGACGCGGACGTGAAGCTGTTCGTGACGGCCAGCGCGGATGTGCGCGCCTCGCGCCGCTGGAGCGAGCTGGTCGGGCGCGGAGAAACGGTGTCCCTGGAGCAGGTGAAGAGTCAGCTAGCCGAGCGTGACGGACGTGACGCCTCGCGCCCTGATGCGCCGCTGATGAAGGCCGAAGACGCGTTCGAGCTGGATACGTCAGACATGGATGAAGGCGAGGCCATCCGCGCCGCCATCGCCATTGTCGAGGCCGCCCGCTAGGGCTGTATTCCGGTTGGCAAGCTGTGTCCGTCGCTGTAGCCAGACAGCATGAATAGCGCCCAGCGAGCAAATCTGCCGTCCGCCTTGGGGTTTGGTGTGTCCGGGCCGCACGGCACGCCGTTGATACGCTGTGCGGATACCGTGAAGCTGGTCCATGGTGCGTTCGATGCGGGCGTGCGGGTATTTGATACGGCCCCGGCCTATGGCGCTGGCGAGGCCGAGAGACGGCTCGGTCTGGCGCTGCGCGACATCGCTCGCGACGCCGTTTTCGTCACCACCAAGGCCGGCCTTTCCAGCGCAGGGGTCAAGCGCCGGCTGCGCGATTTCTCGCCGCAGGCCATCGAGCGCTCGCTACTGGCAAGCCTTGAACGTCTTGGTATTGAAGGTGTTGACGGGCTGATATTGCACGGGCCATCACCATCGGAACTCACGCCTGAACTCCACGCCCGCCTGTCCGGCCTGAAGGCTGCTGGTGCATTCCGGTTCCTCGGCGTGGCCGGCCGTGGCCCGGAACTCGATGTGGCGCTGGAAACCGGCAGCTTCGAGATGTTGATGGCCCCTGTCCACCCGTTTGCGGGCGAGCAGGCCTTGGCGCGGCTGCGCTCGGCACGGTCATCGGGCATTGCTGTCATGGGAATCGAAGCGGCGGGAGGCGGCCCAGCGCCCCTGTCATGGCCGCGTTCGCTTGCCGATCTCTACAAGCTGGCACAATCGATCCGGTCAGGCAGCGGGGCGGGACCGCGCCTGCCAATGCCGGGCGCGCTGGTTGATCCGGTCCAAGGCGGGCTGGCCGATTGCGTTCTGGTGACGACGACTCGCGAACGCCACCTGTCCGCCAACGCCGCTGCTGTGCGGGCGGCCATGCAGCGGGGCTGAATCGACTTTTACTGCCAGACTGGCTAAGTCCGGTAGATATAAAGGTTTGAAGGTTTCAGGGTGCAGATGCACGCAGATTTGCTGACAAAGCTCAGAGCGCTGGGTGAGCCGACACGGCTGCGCATCGTGACCTTGCTGCTGCGCGGCGAGCTGACGGTCAGCGAAGTCATGCAGGTGCTCGGCCAGAGCCAGCCCCGCGTCAGCCGCCATTTGAAATTACTTGCCGATGCCGGAGTTTGCGAGCGCTATCCTGAAGGTGGCTGGGTCTTCTACCGGCTTGCCAGGTCGCGTGTCGGGGAGCGCCTGGCCGCGCTGCTTGAGGAGATGGCACGCAGCGATGATCCGGAACTTGCCCGCGATCTCTTGCGATTGAACGAAGTGCGCCGTCTGCGCGCGGAGACGGCGCAGAAGTATTTTGAGGTGGCTGCCGAACAATGGGCGCGTATTCGCGGCCTGCATTTCTCCGAAGAGGCCGTGGAAAAGGCCATGGTGGAGGCGGCAGGCGATCGCAATTTCCGGCTGCATCTCGATGTCGGCACCGGCACAGGGCGCATGCTGGAAATCTTCGCTGACCGCGCCGAAGACGGGATGGGCGTCGATCTGAGCCGCGAGATGCTAACCGTTGCCCGTTCCAAGATGAGTGAAGCGGGGCTGGCCAATCGTCTTGTGCGGCAGGCCGACGCGACGGCCCTGCCGCTGGAAACCGGCTCGGCTGATCTTATTACCGTCCATCAGGTTCTGCACTATATCGCGCAGCCCGAGCGCGCGCTGGCAGAATGGGCGCGCGTTCTCGCCCCTGGCGGACTTCTGTTGCTCGCAGATTTCGAAGCCCACGATTTCGAGGACTTCCGCGTAGAGTATCACCATGCGCATCTGGGCTTCCGGCGTGCGGACATTGTGGCCTGGCTCAAGGCCGCAGGCCTTCATGGAGCGAGCGTCAAGCCCCTGCACGCCAAGGCGCGTGAAGGGGGGCTGACCGTGCTCATCTGCGCGGCGACGAAAGAGTAACTCCCGCAATGACCGAGATTTCCCGCCAGCTTCAGCCGCATGTAAAACGCCTTGCAGGCGCGGATCTGGGCGCGCTGGTGCGCGAAGGCGGTGCGCGAGATGGCGTGCTCCAGTGGCAGGCGGGGCCCGTCCGGCTCGATGCCCGCCACCAGCGCCTCGATGCAGAGGCGATGGACGCGCTGTTTGCCCTGGCCGATGCGGCGGGGCTTGTTGATGCGCGTGCGGCCCTGTTTGGCGGCGATATCGTGAACCCGACAGAAGGGCGCCCGGCCCTGCACACGGCCCTGCGTGATGCGTCCGCTCTCAAAGACGGGGATCTTGCCCGGCGCATCGAGGCGGCGCGGGCGCGCACGGCTGCGTTAGCGAAAGCCTGTCAGGCAGAGGACGCGCTGCAGGCATCGGGAGAGGACAACGGTAAACCGCTCCGCCGGATCATCAATATCGGCATTGGCGGGTCTGATCTCGGCCCACGGCTGGTTTACAGTGCATTGAAAGCCTATCGCCGGACGGGCGTGGAGTTGCGCTTTGTCTCCAATCTGGACCCGGCTGATCTGGAGGACGCTATCGACGGCGCCGAGCCGGAAACCACGCTGATCTGCATCACGTCGAAATCCTTCACGACGTCGGAAACGCTGATGAATGCCCGCGCTGCGAGAGACTGGCTTGCCGCTTCGCTGGGCGAAGACGCCGCCAATGCCCGCATCGCTGCCGCGACCGCTGCGCCCGGCAAGGCGGAAAATTTCGGGATTGCGCCTGAGCGCATCTTTCCCTTCGAGGAGGGCGTGGGTGGCCGGTATTCGCTGTGGTCGGCAGCCGGACTGTGCCTTGAAATTGCACTGGGACCGGAGGTGTTTGCCCGCCTGCTTGAGGGCGCGCGCCAGATGGATGCACATTTTGCCAGCGCGCCGCTGGCGCAAAATCTGCCGCTGGCCAAGGCGCTGATCGATGTTTGGAACCGGGCGGGCAGGGGCCTGCTGGCGCGGTGTGTCGCGGCCTATTCCACCCGGCTGGAGTTGCTGCCGGCCTATCTGCAACAGCTGGAGATGGAGAGCCTTGGCAAGCGTGTGCGCGCTGACGGCTCGGCTTTACCGGGCGCGTCGGGCGGACAGCTGGTCTGGGGCGGTAAAGGGTCGGACGTCCAGCACTCCTTCTTCCAGTGGCTCCATCAGGGCGTGGACGAAGTGCCGGTCGATTTCATCGCGGTTCAGGACCTCTATGCCAATGGTGATGAGCGCGCGAAGGCACTCGGCGCCAATCTGGTTGCCCAGACATCCGCGCTGCTCGACGGGCATCGCGGCGAAGGGGTGCTGGCCGCCCACAAGACCCTCCGCGGTGGCCGGGCCAGCTCTGTCATCACGCTCGAACGCCTGGACCCGGAAGGGCTGGGCGCGCTGATCGTGCTGCATGAACACAAGGTGTTCTGTGAGGGGCTCATCTACAGCCTCAATCCGTTCGACCAGTGGGGTGTCGAGCTTGGCAAGCTGCTGACAACGGATCTGCTCAGCGGCAATCACAGCCGGTTTGATGCCGCCAGCCTTGACCTTGCCCGTCTGTTCGGGCTTTCACCCTTCACTGACCCCGATTCCTGAAAACCCCGAGGCCCCCCATGACCGCTCCCGATCTTGACCGCATCCGTCCGATGGCCAATGCGGTCCGGGCGCTGGCCATGGACGCGGTGGAGAAGGCCAAATCCGGCCATCCCGGCATGCCTATGGGCATGGCCGACGCGGCAGCGGTGCTCTGGGCCAAGCACATCAAGTTCGACCCGGCTGATCCGCAATGGCCCGACCGGGACCGCTTCGTGTTGTCGGCGGGCCATGGCTCGATGCTGATCTACTCCATCCTGCATCTTGTCGGCGTGGACGGGGTGACAATCGATGAGCTGAAGAATTTCCGCCAGCTTGGCTCCAGGACGCCGGGCCATCCCGAATTTGGCCATACGCCGGGCGTTGAGACCACAACGGGTCCGCTGGGTCAGGGTATTTCGACGGCGGTCGGCATGGCGCTGGCCGAGCGCATCCTCAATGCGCATTTCGGTGACGCGCTGGCCGACCATCATACCTGGGTCATCGCCTCGGACGGCGATCTGCAGGAAGGGATCAGCCAGGAAGCGATCTCGCTGGCGGGACATCTCAAGCTCAGCAAGCTGATCGTGCTGTGGGATGATAACTCCATTTCCATCGATGGCTCGACCGAGCTGTCCGATACGGTTGATCACAAGACACGCTTCGAGGCTGCCGGCTGGGATACGCTGAGCGTTGACGGGCACGATCCGGCGGCGGTCGATGCGGCGCTGACGCGGGCGAAGTCGTCCGACCGCCCGGTGCTGATAGCCTGCCGCACGACGATCGGGTTTGGTGCGCCGAAAAAGGCGGGCACCGCCGGTTCACATGGCTCTCCGCTGGGCGCCGAAGAGATTGAAGGCGCGAAGCTGGCACTGGGCTGGGAGCACGGCCCGTTTGAGGTGCCCGACGACATCTATGCTGACTGGCAGGTCATGGCCAAGCGCAACGCAGCAGCGCGCAAGGGCTGGAATGAGCGCCTTGAGGCATCGAATGTGCGCGACGCGTTCATCGCCCGCATGGCTGGCGGCGTGCCGCAGGCGGCGGCTGATGCACTAAAAGCTCACATCGCCAAAATCGTGGCTGACAGACCCAAACTTGCAACGCGCGCGGCCTCGGGCAAGGTGCTTGAAGCCATCGCACGGGACTTCCCCGCGCTGATTGGCGGTTCGGCAGATTTGACGGGTTCAAACCTGACCAAGGCTAGCTCGCAGGCCATCATCAAGGCTGATGATTTCTCGGGCGGCTACATCCATTACGGCGTGCGCGAGCATGGCATGGCGGCAGCCATGAACGGGATGAGCCTGCATGGCGGGGTAACACCGTATGGCGGCACTTTCCTGATCTTCTCTGATTATTGCCGCCCGGCGATCCGCCTGTCGGCGCTGATGAACCAGCCGGTCATCTATGTGCTGACCCACGATTCGATCGGGTTGGGCGAAGATGGTCCGACTCACCAGCCGGTCGAGCATTTGTCGGCCTTGCGCGCCATTCCCGGCGTCGAGACCTGGCGGCCTTGCGATGCGCTGGAGACCGCGGAGGCGTGGGCCTGCGCGCTGGAGCGCAAGGACGGGCCGGCCATTCTGGCGCTGTCGCGTCAGGGCGTGCCGCACTTGCGCGAGGATGATGGGTCACAGAACCTGTCTGCACGCGGGGCCTATGTGCTGCGTGAAGCTGAAGGCGGCAAGCCGCAAGTCGTGCTGATCGCCACGGGCACCGAAGTGGAGCTGGCCGTGCAGGCCCGTGAGACGCTGGCCGGGAAGGGCGTGAAGGCCCGGGTCGTCAGCGCGCCGAGCCTCGAGCGGTTCCTGAAGCAGGATGCCGGCTATCGGGCTTCCGTGCTGCCAAAAGGTGTGCCGTGCGTCGCCGTTGAAGCGGCAATCCGATGGGGATGGGATGCGCTTATCGGTACTGAGGGCGGCTTTGTCGGCATGACCGGCTTTGGTGCCTCTGCCCCGGCTGAGGAGCTCTACGCGCACTTTGGCATCACGGCCGAGCGTGTTGTGGAAGAGGCGCTGAAGCGCGTTTAGGCGGGCTTCGCGGCGCCAAACGCCAGAAGCCGCTCGACCGCATCGCGGGCCTTATCCTCGCCCAGAGCGGCAAAGTCCGCCTGCGATACCGATGCGCCTGCCAGAAAGGCTTCCAGCGCGGGCGCAGCGCCTTCGTCAAAGCTGATATCGCCGCCTGCCATCACCAGCGCGATGTGGTGGCCGTCACTGGCCAGCCGCATGGCGGTATTCGGGTGGCGGGCTATCCGCGTGCGGGGCGTTACCGGCTCGCCGGTCAGCCCGCCAGTCAGGTCTGGCTGGCGTGTGCGCAGGAATGTGTCGGTAAACAGGTCCAGCACGCTGTCGAGATCGGCTTCGCGCCGGGCTGTGTCCAGCGCTGCATCAAAGAGCGGGCGCAGGCTTTCACGGTCAAAATCATCGCGGTGGAACCCGGCGGGCATGGACCGGCGCAAAGCGGGCGCGTGCAGGCTGGCTTCGGCCACCGCTTCGAGCACGAAATCGGCCAGTGTCTTCACGACCACGCCGGTGGTGATGTGCAGGGAGTGGGACCCCCGCTCGCTGACGGCGTCGTGCATCAGGCCGCGCGGCACGTATAGCATGTCGCCCGGTTCCAGCACGAACTCGGCGACAGGCTCTCCGGCGGCAAACTGGCCCGGCGTGAAGCGCTCACCGCGAAAGGGCGTCCCGGCTGGCGTGTCATAGAGCCGCCAGCGCTTGCGGCCCTCCACCTGGCAAACAAAGACACAATGATTGTCGTAATGGGTGTGGAAACCCTGCGCGCCTGCCGGCGTCAGATAGATATTCGTCTGGACGTGCGCGGAAAACACGGTTTCGAGCTGGCGGCAGAAATGGGCCAGCTCGGCATGGCGCCGCTCAAGCTGGGGCAGGATGATGGTGGCGCCCTGTTGCCAGAACCGCATGACCGCGCCGCGGTCGACCTCGCCATTGTCCAGCAGATAGTCGTCAGGCGAAATGCGCGGTTCGGAACGGGCAAGGCTCAGTTCGCCTTCGCGAAAGCGCTGGCCGGAGATGATGGCGTCGATGGCGTGAGAGGACAGAAGCGGCGCAAAGCGTGCGCCCGCTCCCTCGCCTGCCTTGCAGTGAAGCGCGCGGGTTTCCCAGTATTCGCTCAGGAAGCGCTCTTCGCCGACAGGCGCAGTGAGTTGTTCGAGCGACAGATCGTCAGTCGGCAAGCTGGAACCCGGCACGGCTGTGTCTAGCACCGGCGGCCCTGATAGGCGGGGTCGGCGTAGGGGCCGCGATCAGCATCCGAACACGAGCGCGGTCTGCCGCCACCGCCACGCCCGGCACCGGCCGGATCGGCGTAGGGGCCTGTATCATTGTCCGTATAGCCGGTTGGCGGACGTCCGCCGCCACCACCGCCGCGCCCGGCACCGGCCGGGTCTGCGTAGGGGCCCGTGTCGTTGTCGGTATAACCGGTCGGAGGACGTCCACCGCCGCCGGAATGGCAGCTGCGGCCCCGATTGGCCGGGTCAGCATAGGGGCCGACATCGGAGTCGGTGCAGGCGCGTTGACCGCCGCGCACTCCATACCCGACCGCATCGGCGTAAGGGCCGACATCACTGTCTGTGGCACCGGTATACATCGCACCTGTTGTGGCGCAGCCCGCCACACCCAGCAGCGTTGCTCCGCCGGCAACCTGGACCAGGAAGGAACGGCGTGAAACCGGGCGCAAGCCCTTCTTCGGTTTCTCGGAAGAGTCGTCGGACATTGGCATTCCCTCCCCAGGTGGCCAATTTACTATTCATGGGACACTACAGGCAAAGCGCTGACGTGGCGAGCCAAATCGCGCTCCCCGGGCCGCGGGCAGGCGGTGGCGCCTTGCCGCCGCGATGGGCACGTGCAGGCATCGGCCAAGCCGGTCTATGCTCGCGCCATGGTTCAGACGATTCGCATTCTTGGCATTGATCCCGGACTTGGCGTGACCGGCTGGGGCGTGATCGACCAGACCGGCACGCGCCTGTCGCTGGTTGCGCACGGGGTGATCAAGACGCCCGTGAAAGCTGCGCTGCCCCAGCGTCTGGAGGCTATTTTTGCCGCTGTTGAGGCACTGGTTGCCGAGTACGCACCGGGCGAGGCCGCAGTAGAGGACCAGTTCGTCAGCGCCAATGCGGGAACGGCGTTGAAGCTGGGGCAAGCCCGTGCCGCCGCCATACTGCCAGCCGCGCGCGCCGGGCTGAGCGTTGCCCAGTATGCGCCCCGTCTGGTGAAGAAATCTGTGGTCGGTACAGGGGCAGCCGACAAGACCCAGGTCGCGGCGATGATATCGGTTATCCTGCCGGGCAGCCGGGCGGTGGCAGATGCTGCCGACGCGCTGGCCGTCGCGGTGTGTCATGCTCATCATCGCGGCAGTATAGCGAGATTGAGCGCATGATCGGGATGCTCAACGGTGTAGTGATCGCGCTCGGCGATGACGAGGCCGTCATCGATGTGGGTGGTGTTGGCTATCTCGTTTCGGTTGGTTCACGCGCGCTGTCCCGCCTGACTATCGGCGCGGGTGTCACGCTGCATGTCGAGACCTATGTGCGCGAGGATGCGCTGCGCCTGTTCGGATTTCTCAGCGAAGCGGACCGTGCCTGGTTTGTCCGTCTGCAGGCGGTGCAAGGGGTAGGGGCAAGACACGCTCTGGCCCTGCTGGACGCGGTGTCGGCTACGGGTATCGAGACGGCAGCGGCGCTGGGCGATGCATCCGCGTTCGAGCGCGCCAAAGGTGTTGGCCGCAAGCTGGCCGAACGCATCGCGATGGAGCTGAAAGGCAAGGCTCCGCCTGCCCGCCGCCGGAGCCAGAAGGGCGAAACGCTCGCCGAGGCGCTGGCGGACGCTGATGGCGAGGCGGGCACTGCGCCTGCTGCCCAGCCAGAAGCCGATGATGACAGTGCGCGCGATGTCGCCATCAGTGCGCTCATCAATCTGGGCTATGGCGAGAGCGAGGCGCGCCATGCCGTCGCGTTGGCCGTCATCGCCAGCCCGCAAGCTGGCGAGACCTTGCTCATCCGGGCGGCCCTCAAGGAGCTGGCCCGTTGACCGAGCCTGACCGCATCATCTCTACCGACCCCGCGCCGGGCGACGGTCGTGACAAGGCGTTGCGGCCGCTGAGCTTTGACGAGTTCGTCGGCCAGCGCGCGGCCATCGATAACCTCAAAGTCTTTGTGAATGCTGCGGCCAGCCGGGGCGAAGCGCTGGATCATGTTCTGCTGTCCGGTCCGCCGGGGCTGGGCAAGACGACGCTGGCGCAGATCGTTGCGCGCGAGCTGGGGGTCAATTTCCGCGCGACATCGGGGCCTGTGATTGCCCGCGCGGGCGATCTGGCGGCGATCCTGACCAATCTGGAAGAGCGCGACGTGCTGTTCATTGATGAAATCCACCGCCTGCTGCCCGTGGTGGAGGAAATCCTCTATCCGGCACTGGAGGATTTCGCCCTCGATCTGGTCATTGGCGAGGGGCCGAGCGCGCGCACCGTACGCATCGATCTGCCACCCTTTACCCTTGTCGGTGCAACCACGCGGGCAGGCCTTCTGGCAACGCCCTTGCGCGACCGGTTTGGTGTGCCGGTGCGTCTGGAATTCTACGGCGAGAAGGAGCTGACCAGTATTGTCACACGCGCGGCCGGAAAGCTCGGCGCGGCCATAGAACCTGACGGCGCGCGCGAGATTGCCCGCAGGGCAAGAGGCACGCCGCGCGTGGCAGGCCGCCTGCTGCGCCGGGTGCGCGACTTTGCCGAGGCCGACAGTGAAGCGACCATCTCCGCGCTGGTGGCCGACCGGGCGCTCAAGCGCCTGGAGGTGGACGAGGTGGGTCTCGACAGTCTCGACCGGCGATACTTGCGCGTACTGATCGAGGGGTTTGCCGGTGGGCCTGCGGGTGTGGAGACACTGGCAGCGGCCTGCGCCGAGGCGCGCGATGCGCTCGAAGAAGTGGTCGAACCCTTCCTGATCCAGCAGGGCTTCATCCAGCGCACGCCCAGGGGCCGCATCGCCGCCCCTCGTGCATGGACACATATGGGGCTGGAGCCGCCGCGCACCGGCCCCGATCTCTTTGGAGAGGGCAAATGAGCGGGGCGCAGCCCGAATCTGGCCGCTGGTCAGGCGGTGCCCATCGCTTGCCGGTGCGGGTCTATTACGAGGACACGGACTTCACCGGCATCGTTTACTACGCCAATTATCTCAAATTCTTCGAGCGGGGGCGTACCGACGCCCTGCGGACGGCGGGCCTCAGTCATGCAGAGCTGCTCAAAGCCGATCCGCCTGTGGGCTTTGCCGTGCGCAAAGTGACGGTGGAGTACCATGCCCCTGCGCGCATTGATGACGCGCTCAGTGTCGAAACCCGTTTTGCCAGCCTGACCGGCGTACGCATGGGCATCGTCCAGTCGATCACGCGTGATGGCGCCCTGCTGTCCAGCGCGGAAGTGGAAGCGGTGTGCATTGATATGGATGGCCGCCCCAAACGCCTGCCTGCGGGTCTGAAAGATGCGCTGGGGAAAGTGGCGGGGTAGTTTCTGGCCCTTCGTCCTTCGAGACGTTCGCTTTGCTCACCCTTTCCGATGAGGGGAAAAGCTCAACCCTAAGCCCTCATCCTGAGGAGGCCTGAAAGGCCGTCTCGAAGGCCGAGGGCCACAATCAGCCCCCCACTGCAAATCCAAACGCGGCCTTAACCCTTCTTCCTTCAAATCGCCCCAATCGGATCACACAAGGTCTGCCTCGGGACATGCAGGGGCGGGCTTGGTGGTGTGTCCGGCTTGGCGCGCGCTTTTCGCGGCGCTAAGCAGCATGACCAAATGTTTGCCGCGAGCGTGAGGGAACTGACATGGACAGCGTTGCCGTCGAACTGGCCCAGCCAGCGCAGGAACTGACGATTTTCTACCTTTTCATGCGCGCCGACATCATCGTGAAAGCGGTTATGGGGATTTTGCTGTTCATGTCCGTCTGGTCATGGGCCGTGGCCATCGAGAAAGTGCTGCAATTCCGCAAGGCGGCCTCGCAGGCAGCCCGGTTTGAAGATGATTTCTGGGCCGGCGGCTCCATTGATGATCTGGCCAATCGTTATGCGCGCAATCCGAAAGACCCGTTCAGCCGGGTGCTTGCCGCGGCCTTGCGCGACTGGGACAGCTATTCGGTCTCGCGCTCTGGGGGGGCAGAAGCCAACCGGGAGCTTACCCGGATGGAGCAAGGGCTTGGCATTCTGGCCATTGTCGGCTCGTCCGCGCCCTTTATCGGCCTGTTCGGCACGGTGTGGGGCATCATGAACTCGTTCCGCTCCATCGCAGCGTCGCGCGACACCAATCTGGCGGTGGTCGCGCCCGGCATTGCCGAGGCGCTTTTCGCGACGGGGCTGGGTCTTGTTGCCGCCATTCCGGCCGTAATCTTCTTCAATGCGCTCTCCTCCCAGCTTGGAAAATACGCGGTCCGGCTTGAAGGCTTTGTCGATGATCTCTCCGCGCTAGCTGCACGGGAGAGCTAGATATGGCCGGCCATGTGGACATGGGCAGCCGCCGTACAGGCCGCCGCTGGAAGCCCAAGGCAGAGATCAATATCGTCCCGTATGTCGATGTGATGCTGGTGCTGCTGATCGTGTTCATGGTCGCGGCGCCGCTGCTCACCGTGGGTGTCGATGTCAGCCTGCCCGATACCGAAGCGCGGGCGATGACGACGTCGGAAGAGCCGCTGACCATCACCATCCAGGCTGACGGGACCCTGTTCCTGCAGGAAACGCGCGTCACGTTCGAGGAACTGGTGCCACGCCTTGAAGCCGTTTCGCGTACGGGGTCGGAAGCGCGCATCTATATCCGTGCCGACGAAGCGGTGGGCTATGGCGAGGTTATGCGTGTGATGGCGCGGGTGTCCTCTGCCGGTTACGCCAATATCGGGCTTGTGACCGATCCCTTGAACCAGTAATCAGGAGGCGGGATTTCAGGTCCCATGCGCGCTTTTGCCAGCTTCATTATTTCGCTGGGGCTGCATCTCTCGCTGTTTGCGAGCGCGTTTATCTATTTTCCGCGTGCGGCAAACGAGCTGGACAGTGAAAGCGTGCTGGTGCCCATCGAGCTGGTGACGCTGGCTGAAGATACCAATATCCGAGCCGCGCGGCCTGAACCTGAACCCGAGCCCGAGATCGTCCAGCCGCCCGAGCCGGTTGTTGCCGAGCCCGAACCGGAACCCGAGGCCGAGCCGGAGCCCGTTCCCTTGCCGCCCGAGGAAGAGGCGCAGCCGGAACCTGAGCCCGAACCCGAGGCAGAGCCCGAGCCCGCACCGCCAGAGCCGGAACCCGAACCCGAGCCGGAACGCCGCGCACCTGAGCCGCGCCCGCAGCCCGAGCAGGGCCTCGACCTCGATGCCCTGTCCTCGCTGGTTGACCGTTCGCGTCAGCAGAGCGCCCAGAACCAGCCCGCTGATGAAGGCGAGACCCGTCAGGGGGCCGGCGCAGGCACGGCCATGACCGCCACGATGTCGGATCTGTTCCGCAGCCAGACAGCGCGCTGCTGGCGCGAGCCGTCGGACGCGCCGGATCCGGCATCCTTGCGGGTGTCGGTCGAGGTCCAGCTTGAGCGTGACGGATCGTTGAGCGCGCCGCCCCGGCTGGTGGATGCGAACCGGGTGCTGGGATCGCCCAATTCCTACTTGCGGCTTGCCGGAGAGCGGGCCGTGCGTGCGGTGATCGAATGTGCGCCCTATGCCATGCCTGCCGGCCAATATCAGCAATGGCGCCGTATTACGGTCAATTTCGAGCCGTCAAATCGTTAGTGTGATACAACCCGCCTGAATGACAGGAGCTTTGACGATGCGTTTTCTCGCCCGGCTTGCCGCCCTTTTCGGCATGATCACCGCCCTCGCGGCAGCTGCGTCTGCGCAATCGGGCGATGGCCCGCTGGTGGTGACCGTCACCGAGGGCAATGTTGATCCTTTCCCGATCGCGATTACCGATTTCATCGGAGATGACGCCGCGAGCCAGGAAACAGGCGCCGATATTGCGCGTGTCGTCACCAATAATCTGGAGAGTTCCGGCCTGTTTGCGCCGGTCGATCAGGATGCCTTCATTGAGGATATTTCCAATATCGATCTGCGCCCGCGCTTTGCCGACTGGCGTCTGGTCAATGCGTCGGCCCTGCTTGTCGGGCGGGTGAGCGTGGATGAGCAGGGCCGGCTTCTGGTCGCCTTCCGCTTGTGGGACACGGCCGCCGAGCAACAGCTACTGGGCATGCAGTTCACGTCGGTGCCGGAAAACTGGCGCAGGCTCGCGCACAAGGTTTCCGACGCCATCTATGAGCGCCTGACCGGCGAGTCCGGCTTCTTCGATACGCGCATCGTCTATGTATCGGAAGGCCAGGGCCCTGAGGGCGAGCCCACCCGCCGCCTTGTGATCATGGATCAGGACGGGGCCAATCCCTCCTTCCTGACCGACCGTTCCTACATGGCGCTATTGCCGAACTACTCGCCGACCAACCAGCAGATCACCTATGTGTCGTTCCGCGATCTGCAGGCGACCAGCTATCTCTATGATCTGCAAACCGGCCGTCAGGAAGCGCTGTTTGACGGCAGCAATGCTGCCATTACCGGCGGCGGCCAGTCCCTGTCGGCGCGCTTTCATCCCAATGGCCGTGAGCTTGTGATGTCCGTCGAGCGGCGTGGCAGGCATGATCTTTATGGCTTTGACTTGCGCACCCGTGCCCTGCGCCAGCTTACCAACAATCCTTCTGACGATACCGAGCCGACCTATTCGCCTGATGGCCAGCAGATCGCGTTCGCGTCGAACCGCTCTGGTCAACCCCAGATATACCTGATGAATGCGGACGGCACCGAGCAGCGCCGGGTCAGCTTCGGGCCAGGGCGCTATACCAGCCCCGTATGGTCACCACGCGGGGACCTGATCGCGTTCATCAAGCAGCAAGGGTCGATGTTCTCGCTGGGCGTGATGCGCGCGGACGGGTCAGGCGAGGAACGTATTCTCTATGACGGGTATTTTGTAGATACACCGGCCTGGTCACCCAATGGCCGTATCTTGCTGTTCACGCGGGGTGACTACTCTGCAAACGGCACGCGCTATTCGATCTGGAGCGTTGATCTGGGCGGGTTCAACTTGCGCAGATTGCCGACACAGGGTGCTGCTTCCGACGCTGCATGGTCACCGCTTCTCGATTGAGGACCAGCGCAGTTGGCTCGCAAAGCTGTATCGATTTGGTCTCAATTCTGGTGTATTGAGGCCAGCACCGTGCGGGTGTGCCGCACGCGCTCTATGAGGGACAATGGTCCGATGAAACTTGCTCCGCTCGCTGCGCTTGCAGCGTTCAGCCTTCTTGTAACCGCTTGCGCCAGCCGCCCGGATGAAACCCCGGTCGTGCCGGAAACCCGCAATGACGAAGTTATCACCGACAACCGCCCGGCCGGGCCGGTGCCGGGCTCGCTGGCCGATTTTGAACAGAATGCGGGCGACCGCGTTTTCTTCGGTCTCGACCGGTATGACCTGGATGGTGCGTCGCGCGAAACCCTGCGCCGTCAGGCCGCGTGGCTGGGTCAGTACCCCAATGCCCGTATTCTGATCGCGGGCAATGCCGACGAGCGTGGTACCCGCGAGTACAACCTCGCTCTGGGTGCCCGCCGCGCTAATTCCGTGCGCGATTTTCTTGTCAGCCAGGGTGTGGATGCGTCGCGCATCTCTACCGTGTCGTACGGCAAGGAGCGTCCGTCCTGCATGCAGTCGACCGAAGCCTGCTGGGCGCAGAACCGTAATGGTATCACCGTCATCACGTCTGGCGCTGTATCCTGATTAACGGCTGATGCCGTTTGACTGCGGAGCTTGCGGGCCCGCTGGCAGGATCAAAGAACCTGCTGGCGGGCCTTTGCGTTTTTGACTGTGTTCAAGATGATCGGGATGGCAGGCGCGATGCCGTAATTTCGCCCCTTGTCGCCGTCACGGTCCCTGATACGCACTGATCCCGGCCGTCCCGGCAAGATGCACGATCCGGGCGGATTGATATTTTAGTCTTGAAGAGGTGATGGCATGCGCTGGATTGTTTCTCTCCTGATCGGGCTTGGCCTGCTGGCCGGGACGGCGCACGCGCAGTCCAGCCGGGCGCTCACCCTGCGCATGGATGCCATCGAGTCGCGCCTGAACGACATGGAGCAGCAATCGCTCAGCGGCGATCCTGTTGCCGAAAGCCTGTTGCTGCGTATCGAGGCGCTGGAGCGCGAGCAACGCACGATCACCGGCGAGCTGGAAACGCTGACCTTTGAAAACCGCCGCCTGCGACAGGAGATCGACCGGCTCAATACCGCCATGCAGCAGATGATGTCGGGCGAAGCGGGCAATCTGGCGGTCACCGATCCCGACGATCCCCATGCGGAGGTTCGGGCCGCGGCCACCCGTCCGCTCAGCCTGCAGGGCGATAATCTGCCGCCAATGCGCGATAGCGCCGAAACTCACGCAGGCGGAGTTGATACCGCTGAAGTGGAAGATTCCCGTCGGTCTGTCACCGCGCCATCTGACCCTGAGCAAGCGTTCAACAGTGCCCGTGCGCGTCTTCTGGATGGCGATTTCGCCGGCGCACAGGAGCGGTTTGGCGCGTTCGTCGAAGACCATGAGGGCCATGCTCTGACCGGGCAGGCCTGGTACTGGCTGGGCGAGACCCATTTTGCGCAAGGCAGCTATCAGGATGCGGCGGATGCCTACATGGCGTCCTTGCGCGCTGACCGGCGCGGTGAGCGCGGGCCGGATGCACTGGCCCGGCTGGGAGCCTCGCTCTATGCGATGGATCAGCCCGCCGCGGCCTGCAACGTGCTGGGTTCCTTTGCTCAGGAATACCCCAATGCCGGTGCGGATGCGCGCCAGCGGGTCGAGCGGGAGCGTTCGCGCGCCGGGTGCCGCTAGCACCAGACCTATCCGCGGGCGCGCAGGCGATAGCGCGCCTGTCGCCTCACGGGCCGCTGGTGCTGGCTCTGTCGGGTGGCGGCGATTCCATGGCGCTCGCCAGCCTGATGGCCAGCGAGGCTGTGCGCTCTGACCGTGAGTTTCATGCTCTTGTAGTTGATCATCGTCTTCGTCCCGAAAGCGGTGAAGAAGCCGCGCTTGCTGCCCGGCGGGCCGAGGCCCTGGGTGCCATCGCGCACTGCCTGGTCTGGGATGATCCGGCTCCTGGACAGGCTCCAGCGCGTAACGCGCGCCATCGTCTGCTGGCGGCGGCCACACGGGCGCTGGGCGCCGATACGCTGTTTCTCGGCCACACAGCCGATGATGTCATAGAGACCATGTTGATGCGCCTTTCGCGTGCCGGAGCGAACTGGCGCGGGCTGGCCGCGATGGGCGAAACCGCCATCAGCCCTGTCTGGCCCGAAGGGCGCGGCGTGCGCCTCGCCCGGCCGTTGGTGCGTGTCGGCCGCGCGCAGTTGCGCCTCTATCTTCAAGCTGAAAACATTGACTGGGTTGATGACCCGTCCAACGCGAATGCGGCGTTCGAGCGGGTGCGTGTTCGCGCCCGTGCGCCATCGCCGGATAGCGAAACCGGCTGCCGCCTGCTGGCCCTCAATGATGCCGCGCTTGAAACAGACCGGGCTATGCGTCGCGCCGCGCGCGCGCTGATCGATGCGGGCAGCGAGATTTTACCGTGGGGCGGGGTTGCCCTGGACGCTGGCCGCTTCGCGCGCAGCGCCCGTGAAGTGGCCGTGCGCGCGCTTGAAGTGCTGATGCTGGCCGTTAGCGGCGAGTCTGCCGCCCCCGCTCCGCTGACCGTCTCCCGGATACTGGACGCGCTACTGGCCGGCAAAACCTTCACCGCTGCCGGGGCCATGTTGACGCCACGTGGTATGCTGGGCCGTGATCCGGGCGCTGCCGCTGGCCGGGCCGACGGGTCTGCCGGCGCTCCTTCCTTGAGGATCGAGCCGGGCGAGTGCGCAATTTTCGATGGCCGCATGATGGTGTGCGCCGGGACAACGCCTATACAAGTGGATGCGCTGGCACAGCGTAACATTGTGGTTGACGGAGTGCCTGCCCCGCTTCGGCCATCTCTGGCAGCGATAACAAGCGGGAACGGCCTCTTCATCGCGGGATGCGGTGCCATACCAGGTGGCGGGGCGGCTGGCGCGCTGATTGCAGAGCGCCTGACGGGGCTGCTCGGTGTGTCCTTGGACGGCACGGCCGGCGAAAACGGTGTAGAATAACTGCGGCGGCTGGCCGCGCAGGGCTGGCGAAAACCTGTACGCCGCCCAATATTAACTTCACAGTCCGGGCTGCGCACTCGCGCCGACCTGCCGGACACGGCAAACTTGATGCGGACTTCCATGTCCGGCGGAAGGGTAAGTAGATGAATTTGCGCAATATTCTGGTCTGGGCAATCCTTCTGGTTCTGCTGGCGGCCCTGTTCAATATCCTTCAGGGACCGCGCCCGGCCGCGCAGACGAACGAGCTGACCTACACCCAGTTCATGGACAATGTGGAAGCGGGCCGCGTTCGCGAGGTCACGGTTGAGGGCCAGTCGATCAGCGGGGAGCTGACCGGCGGTCAGGCTTTCAGCACCGAAGTGCCCGCCGATGCGCGCGTTACTGATGTGTTGCGCTCGAACAATGTCGAGATCACGGCGCGGCCTCCGTCTGAAGGCGGCATGAACCTGTTTGGCATCCTCTTGAGCTGGTTCCCTATGTTGCTTCTCATCGGTGTGTGGATTTTCTTCATGCGCCAGATGCAGGGCGGCGGCAAAGGAGCCATGGGCTTTGGCAAGTCGAAAGCCAAGCTGCTGACCGAAAAGACGGGGCGGGTCACGTTTGACGATGTGGCCGGCATTGACGAGGCCAAGGAAGAGCTGTCCGAGATCGTCGATTTCCTGAAAGACCCGTCAAAGTTCCAGCGCCTGGGCGGCAAGATCCCCAAGGGTGCGCTGCTCATCGGCCCTCCCGGTACGGGTAAAACGCTGACGGCGCGTGCCGTCGCGGGCGAAGCGGGTGTGCCCTTCTTTACCATTTCCGGTTCGGACTTTGTCGAGATGTTCGTCGGTGTCGGCGCATCCCGCGTGCGCGACATGTTCGAGCAGGCCAAGAAGAACGCGCCTTGCATCATCTTCATTGACGAGATCGATGCGGTGGGCCGTTCGCGCGGCGCGGGCCTTGGCGGGGGCAATGACGAGCGCGAACAGACACTCAATCAGCTTCTGGTCGAGATGGACGGGTTTGAGGCCAATGAAGGCATTATCCTCATTGCGGCGACCAACCGTCCGGACGTGCTGGACCCGGCGCTTCTGCGTCCGGGCCGGTTTGACCGTCAGGTCGTGGTGCCCAATCCTGACATCACCGGCCGTGAGAAAATTCTAAAAGTGCACATGCGCAACGTGCCGCTGGCCGCTGATGTCGACCCGAAGGTGATCGCGCGCGGCACGCCGGGCTTTTCCGGGGCAGACCTTGCCAATCTGGTCAACGAGGCGGCCTTGCTGGCCGCGCGCCGCAATCGCCGTCTTGTTGCCATGGCCGAGTTCGAGGAAGCCAAGGACAAGGTGATGATGGGGCCGGAGCGCCGCTCGATGGTCATGACCGAGAAGGAAAAGACCCTCACCGCCTATCACGAGGCGGGTCACGCCATTGTCGCGTTGCGCGTGCCGGCGGCCGATCCGGTCCACAAGGCGACGATCATTCCGCGCGGCCGTGCGCTGGGCATGGTCATGCAGCTGCCTGAAGGCGACAAGCTGTCCATGACCCATCAGGAGATGACCAGCCGTCTGGCCATCATGATGGGCGGGCGTATCGCCGAAGAGCTGAAATTCGGCAAGGACAACGTCACTTCGGGCGCAGCCAGCGACATTCAGCAGGCGACACGCCTGGCCCGCGCCATGGTCACGCAGTGGGGCTTCTCCGAGGAGCTTGGTCCCATCGACTATGGTGACAATCAGGGCGATGTGTTCCTGGGACAGCAGCTGGTCCAGCAATCACGGACGGTGTCGGCAGAGACTGCCGCCAAGATCGAGCGTGAAGTGAAGGGACTGGTCGAAGGCGGGCTCAATGAGGCGCGCCGCATTCTGACCGATTTCAACAAGGACTGGGAAGCAATTGCCCAGGGCCTGCTGGAGTATGAGACCCTTTCCGGTGAGGAGATCAAGGATCTGCTCAATGGCAAGCCGCCGGTGCGTAATTCCGACATTCCCGCCAAGGGCGACGGGCCGACATCTCCCGACAGCGCTGTCCCTGTCATTGATGACGAGGACGATGAGGTGCCTGTCACGCCCGGTGGGATGGAACCCAAGCCGGGTCCGGCCTGAGGCCATTGGTAGCAGACTGGATAAGTGACGAAGGCGAAGGGGTATCCCTTCGCCTTCGTGTTATTCCGAACGCGTCGCGTGACATTACCGAGGGCATCGAGACAGCCGCAGACGGCCGCGCCCACCTGAAAATCCGGGTGCGTGCCATCCCCGACAAGGGCGCAGCGAACACCTCTGTACTGAAGTTGCTGGCAAAATCGCTCGGTGTGCCGAAATCCGCTATCGAACTGGTGTCGGGCCATGCTGCGCGTCTAAAGACGGTGCGCGTGAGCGGCATGACGCGACAGCAGGTAGAGGCCTTGTTGCTGCCGCCGACTGGCTGAAAGGTCGCCCGACCAGGAAGCGGTGAAACGCAGCACCGCCCTCGCGGGCAGGTCCAACGGGTGTCTGCGCGCGTATAACGACAGTTACTTCGCATCACAGTCCGGATACCCCGCCATGCCCGATATGCCCTTGCCCTGGATGCTGGCCGGTTCTGCTGCCGCCATCGGCGCGCTGATGGGCCTCATGAGTCTGGTTGTGCCGCGCTGGGGGGCCAATGTGGTCCGGCTGGTGCCGTCGTCCGATCTCAAGGGCGGCTGGGCAGAATTTCGCTCCAGCTATGGCGGCGCGCTGATGTTCGCCCACGGCGCGGTGCTTCTTACCCTTGCGATGAGTGCGCGCGCCGGTTCCGGCGCGGTCATGGGCGCCAGCTTCGCCGTCGGGCTCTACTGGATCGGCATGGCAGCGGGACGGGCCCTGTCGATGCTGGCCGATGCCGGCCATGAGACCCGCACCAGCTACAACGCTGCAGCCATCGTGTTCGAGACCATTATGGGCGCAGCGCTGTGCGCGCCCTTTATCGCCCATCTGGGCGGATAGAGCGTCAGGCGCTCTGATTGACCGCAATCGCGCCTATATGCCCCATGCGGCCAGCATTCGGCCCATAACCGGCATTTTGCGCGCGCTGGCGGGCCGCTTCATCGGCTATTGCCTTGACCAGGCCCTCGGTGATCGATTTCAACGACTCCACCACCAGCCCGTTGCGTTGCACGGCAGTTTCCAGCTTCTCCACTTGTGTCCGCAGGCGGGATTTCAATTCCGGATCTAGGCCCGCCAGCCGCTCCGGATCGTTGCCGGCAAGATGGGTTTCGCGCCGGTAGATATTGGCGAGCTGCATTTTCTCGTCCTGCAGGTCGAACGCCTTGTGGGGCGCCCGCGCCTCGAAATAGCCGGTCTCGGTCTCGAACAGCTCTGTCAGCCGCGCCGTGAGACGGATCAGTGCCTTGGCCCGTTCAGCCGGTGACGTGGCGGCGAGTTCACTCATCCCTGAGCCCCCGCTTCCTGCAGGCGCAGCATTTCGCGCGCCAGATCATCGGCAAGGCCAATACCGCCCGATTGCGCCATCACCTTGGCGTACTCCTCATTGAGCATGCCCCGGAACGCGCTTTCACCGGGCCCGCCGCCAAACATCTCGCTTTGCGTGGTTTCGCCCATCATCTGTTCCATGAGCTGAGCAAGGAAAACCGCTTCAAAGTCCTGTGCTACCTGAAGCGCCTGCTCGGCATTGGTAATACCCTGTGTGCCGGGAAGGCGGGGTTCGCGCGTCTGGAACGCGTTCTGGACCTGGCTCGATAAAATCTCGTCCATTACAGCACCTCGATATCCGCCTGCAGGGCGCCAGCTGCCTTGATGGTCTGCAAGATCGTGATCATGTCGCGCGGCGAGACGCCCAGAGCGTTCAGCCCGTCGACCAGCTCGCGCAAGGAGACGGTGCCTGCCAGCACGCCGAGCTGCATGTCGTCTTCCTCGGCGGTGACCTGCGTGCGTGGCAGCACAACAGTCTCACCTTCGGAGAAGGCACCCGGCTGGCTGACAATCGGGGTCTCGCTGACGGTGATGGTCAGATTGCCCTGTGCGATAGCAACCGTGGAGACGCGGACATTTTCGCCCATCACGATAGTGCCCGTGCCTTCATCGATAACGACGCGGGCGCGCATGTCGGCGGCAACGCGCAGCTGCTCCACATCGGCGACCAGACGCACCATGTCACCGTTGAAGCTTGCCGGGCGGCTGACAACGACCGTTGCCGGGTCTGTCGCCTGCGCGGTGCCCGCGCCGATAAAGGCGTTGATGGCGTCGGCCATGCGCTGCGCGGTTGTGAAATCGGGATTGCGAAGAGCCAGTCGGATCTCGCTGCGGCTGGCCAGATCAAAGCGCAACTCGCGTTCGATAATCGCACCGTTGGCTATCCGGCCATTGGTCGGCACACCGCGGGTGATGCTGGCACCTTCGCCCTGGGCTGAGAAACCGCCCACCGCGATAGAACCCTGTGCAACCGCGTAGACCTGTCCGTCCGCGCCCATCAGCGGCGTAGCAATCAGCACCCCGCCTTGCAGGCTGTCCGCATCGCCCATGGCCGACACAGTAACATCCATGCGCGAGCCCTGGGTGGAGAAGGGCGGCAGATGCGCGGTTACCAGCACGGCAGCCACATTGCCGGTGCGCAGGTCCGTATCGCGGATATTGACGTTGAAGCGCTCCATGAGCGAGTTCAGCGACTGGCGGGTGAAGGCGGAATTGCGCAGCGTGTCGCCAGACCCGTCGAGGCCTACAACAAGACCGTAGCCAACCAGCTGGTTGTCGCGCACGCCCTCAATGTCGGCGATGTCCTTGATGCGCGGATTGGCGGCTGCCGGTGCGGCAAGGGCCAAGCCCAGGGCCAGGGCGGTAAGCAGACGGGTCAACATCAGGCGCGGTACTCCGCTTTGGTGCAGGTTCGCGCATTAACCATGCGAGAAACATGCCAAGGCCGGGGGAGCCAAGTTATTGAAAACGCGTGACGTAAGTGATCGGCGTGCGCGTCCGGACGGAACAGGCGTACTATCTGCCGGGAAAATTTTGCCGGGGCCGCGAACCAGCTTAAGGAGCTGTTAAGCAAGCTTAAGCAATTTTGCGCTTTGTAATCCTGTCGATGAGGCATGTCCGATGAAGATCACCGGGCCGGGCGGTACCCAGGGCGCCAGCGCTCCCAAACGCACAAATCGCACGCAAGGCGGTTCGGGCAGTTTTGCACCTGCGTCTCCCGCGTCTGCGCCGTCATCTTCCGGCCTTGCAGGCACCGGGCCCGTAGCGGCCGTCGGCTCGGTCGAGGCGCTGCTGGCGCTTCAGGGCGATCATGACGAGGCGGCTGCCCGCCAGCAGGCGACGACCCGCGCCTTCACGCTCCTCGATGTGCTCGATGATCTCAAGATCGCTCTGCTCGAGGGCGGGGTCCCGCGCGCCAAGCTGGTTCGGCTGATGGACGTCCTGAAGGCGCGCCGCGAGTCGGTATCTGACCCCCGTCTTGAGGCGATGCTGGACGAAGTTGAAACACGCGCCGCCGTGGAACTGGCCAAGTATGACGCCTGATGGCGTCTAAATGATCCACTTAGTCACTGTAAGTCATAATGTTTTCACATTGGCATCAAACTTGCGCCATAACGGTCATGTGTCGTTGACTTGGTGAGATCGGCCGATATTCTCCGCCGCGCTCATTAAGAGGGGCGTGAGCTTCACGGAGACGGTCGGATGAGCGGGTTTGAGTCCAAGATCGAGCTGCCTGAAGGCTATCGTCCAAGCGAGGACGAGGACTTCATGAATTCGCGGCAGAAGGAATACTTCCGCCGCAAGCTCATGGCATGGAAAGACGAGATACTGCGAGAGAGCAAGACCACGCTCTTTGCCCTGCAGGAAGATATCGGCGCGCTTCCCGACCTTGCTGACCGCGCCTCTACCGAAACAGACCGATCGCTGGAGCTTCGTGCCCGGGACCGTCAGCGCAAGCTGATTGCCAAGATCGAATCGGCGCTGCGCCGGATTGAGGAAGATACGTATGGCTATTGCGACGAGACCGGCGAACCAATTTCGCTGGCACGTCTTGATGCCCGTCCGGTAGCGACGCTGAGCCTTGAGGCGCAGGAGCGCCACGAGCGCTCCGAGCGCGTACACCGCGACGACTGATTGTTTTCAAATTTCGTGACGGCCGTCGGCTCCGTCAGGCGCTGCGGGCGTGCAGGGCCGGGTCTTCCCGGCTGGCGATGGCGGCTGCCTGCGTCAGCGCGATCTGGTGATTTGCCCAGGCAATCGCTGGGCGATGCGACGCGAACGGTTCGGTAATAATGCCTTTGCGGGCCAGCGAGCGCATCAGGGTGACGACGAACCCGGCATGTTGGCGGCCCAGAACATAGGCGACCGGAAAGCCGGCCGGCAGACGGCTGGCCACCCGTCCTGCCAGCGTGCCGATCTGGAAGGTGTCATGGGTGTAGACCATGCGGCGGTAGTCGAAGATGACGGCGTTGATGCCGCCACTGGCCACCCGGTCGAGCAACATGCCACCCCGGTCGCGGCTCAGATCAGGGCGATTGACGCCGAAGACCCTGACATACATCAGGCCCGCAGGTTCCCAAATTCTTGTAATATATGAGAAACGTCCGGTCATTCAGCCCCCTTCGAGCCTGCGCCCGGGCGCTATCCTAGGGGCTGAAAGGTGAGCAAAGGGTTAGCGGGCGGCGGTTAGAAGGGCCAGAGCAGGTTGTAGATTTCCTGACCAACCGGTGGACGCTGCATCTCTGAAATGTGTCCGCGTCCGCCATAGGAAATGCGGGCTTCGGCAATCTTGGAATGGTCAATCGTGTTGTCCGAGGCGATGTCCTGCGGCCGTACAATGCCGGAAATCAGCAGCTCGCGGACCTCATTGTTGATGCGCACTTCCTGCCGCCCGTGGACGATCATATTGCCGTTCCACAACACATCTACGACGATGGCGGCGGCGGTCAGGCGGATGGTCTCGGAGCGGTTGACCGAGCCGGCTCCGCGCGTCGAGCTGTTCGAACCCATGCTGACCAGGCTGGCCGGATCGATGGCGTCATTGAAGAACGTGTCGAGCGCTGCTTCACCGCCGAAGAAGTTCGTGATGTTGGCGTCTTCAGCCGTCACCCGCGAGCGGTTGGACTGGTTACTCACCTGCGCCCGGTCCGCGATATTGATGTTCACGGTCAGTATGTCGCCGACGCGCGCGGCGCGCGGGTCGCCAAAGAAGGTCGAGGAGTTCGACCGCCATAGCGAGTTGAGATTGCCCGTATCGTTGTGGCGTTCGGCCATGGCAGCTTGCAACGCTGCCATCTGGCGCTCTCCGGAGCCTCCATGTTGATCGGTAATCCCGGCGCCGCGAATGGCGGCATCGGCTGAGATCGGCGACAGGGGCGGGGGCTGGCCGATATAGCTGGCGCGGTCGCGCACTGCGCACGCGCTCATCGCGGTCAGGGCAAGGGCGCATACGCCAAGGCGCGAAAGGCGCGTCAGGTTTGGGATGTGCATGATGATCGTCTCCTGACGGCTAGAATATGTTGCTGGTGGCACCGGTGACGCGTGCGCGTCCGGGGCCGTCCACCACACCTTCAACGGTGCGGTTCGATTGCAGGTTTACAAAGCGGGCGGTCTGGCCAAGAGCGGCATTCTCAAGCGCTCTGGCGCGCGCGGTAAGGGTTAGCGGACCGGACTGGAAGACAAGTGCCACCGTCTCGCCGCGCGTGATCGCGGCCGGTTCGCGCAAATCATAACCGCGCAGCGCTTCGCCGGCGCGCAGTGACCGGCGGGCTTCCTGGCCGATCAGACCCTCCTCGCTGGTAATGGCGTCGGAGCGCACCCGGTCGGAACGCATGCGGGCCCACTCGATATCGCCTGCCTCGATCACCTCGCCGCGCGCCATCGGACGCACCAGCACAGGCACGTCCATCACCGTATCTGCGCGTCCTGTCACAGTGACGGTATCGCCGCCTTCATGGGTGCGGATGTCCGCGCGGAACGGTCCGGTACGCCCGTCGAGTTCCAGCCGGATGATCTCCGGGGAGCCTGAGGCGTCGAGCGGGGCGTGCAGAGAGAGCATCCGGTTGGAGAGCGTCACTTCGTGGCTGCGCCCGGTTTCGCGGTAGAGGTGTGCCGCAATCATGTCAGACAGGTCGCCTGCCGACAGGGTTTGAGAGGCGCGCTCAATGGTGACGCGCTCGATGCCCGTGGCATTCGCCCATTCCAGGCCATTGCGGGCCGCCTGACGGCGCACCCAGGCCGGATCAAGAAAGGCGCGGGCACCGGGCTGCGGCGCGCGCACCAGCAAGACACCGGCAGCGTCTTCGGTAACGCCTTCGAACAGATCGCCGAGAGTCACGGATGCGCCTTCCACCACGACCCGCTCGCGCAGCAGCACGTTCTGCTGGGCGTGGGCGAAGGCTGTTCCTGTGAGGGCGAGAAGCGTGGCAGTAGCGATAACGCGCAACATGATGAAAATTCCTATCAGCGCAGATTGGCAGAGGCGGCGAGCATTTCGTCAGCCGCCGTGATGACCCGCGCATTCATCTCGTAGGCCCGCTGGGCCCGGATCAGCGCGGTGATCTCGGTGACAGCATCAACATTGGAGGTTTCAACAAAGCCCTGGCGGATGATCCCGAATCCGGGCTGACCGGGAACACCGACATTGGCGGCACCCGAAGCAGCGGTCTCCAGAAACAGATTGTCGCCTGCGGCCTCAAGTCCGGCATCGTTGGCAAAGGTAATGAGTTCCAGCTGGCCCAGGATTTGCGGTTCGGTTTCACCATCGATCTGCACCTGCACCTGGCCTTGCTGGTTTATCTCGATGCGCCGTGAGCCTTCGGGCACCGCAATGCCGGGCATGACGAGATAGCCGTCCGAGGTGACAAGCTGGCCTTCCGGGCTGCGCGAGAAGCTGCCCGCGCGGGTGTAACCCTCGCCGCCATTGGGCATCTCGATGCGGAAATAGCCGCGCCCGGAAATCGCCAGATCCAGCTCATTGCCAGTCTGTGACAGGCTGCCCTGCTCGGTAATGCGGTAGACCGAACCGGCCTGTACGCCGAGGCCAACCTGTACCCCGGTGGGCACAATGGTCCCGGCATCGGAGCTGGCAGCCCCGACCTGGCCCAGATTCTGATAGAGCAGATCCTGGAACTCGGCGCGCTGGCGCTGAAAGGCGGTCGTGTTCATGTTGGCGAGGTTGTGGGCGATCACCTCGACATTGAGCTGCTGGGCTTCCATTCCGGTAGCGGCGGTAGACAGGGCGCGCATCAGATCAGTTTCCTTATCATTTGTTCACTAGCCGGGACGGCCGAGGCGTTCGATGGCCTTGCGGCTGAGTTCGTCGGCTTGCTGCAGCATGCGGCTGACGGAGGCATAGGCCCGTGAAACCTCCATCATGGAGGTGATTTCAAGGATCGGGCGGACATTGGAGCTTTCGACAAAGCCTTGCCGGACGATGGGCTCCAGCACCATTTCGCGTTCGGCATCCTCAGGGGCGATGTAGCGGTTTTCGCCGATCTTGGAGAGCGCGCCATTGTCGTCAAAGCGCGTTACCGCAATACGGCCTGCCACCACACCGTTCTGGCTGACCTCGCCATTGGCAAGGATCGTCACCGGGCCCGCATCGGGATTGATCGTGATCGGCGCGCCGCCTTCGCCCATAACCGGAGCGCCATCGGCAGAGGTCAGCGTCCCTGCAGCGTCCATGGCGAAGCGGCCGTCGCGTGTGAAACGTTCGCCCTGCGGAGTGTCCAGCGTGAAAAATCCTTCGCCGGTGATGGCCAGGTCGAGCGGGCGGCCGGTCTGTTCAAGCGCGCCTTGCCGGAAATCGCGGCCCATGCCCCATTCGGCGACATAGTTCAGACGGCCTGGGCCATCCTCCGCCCGCGCACGGGTATAGGGGTTGGCTTCACGCAGCAGATGCTCGGCCTTGAAACCGGCCGTGGACACGTTCGCGATATTATTGGCGGTGATGTCCATGGCCCGGCGCAGCGTCTGCTGCTGGCTCAGACCTATCATCATCATGTTGTCCATCGCGCCGTCCTCGCCCTTTCTGGCCGTGTCCTGCTTTCGGCCGGACTTTTGCCAGCCGCGCTGGGCGTGGCTTCGCAAGGGACGTGCCATGGTTAACATCTATTAATTACAGTGACTTATATAGTTGCGCGGTGGGTCAGCCGCCGCTGGCCCGGCAGGCAGTGCAGTTCAATGCGGAAAAAACTGCCTATCAGGAGACATTCCCAACGGATCGTTAACCGGGACGCCCCCTAATCCTTGCTGAAGCATGAATCAGCACGATCTGGCAGGACCATCATGGCAGAAGAAAACGAAGAACCTGATGCCGGTGAAGAGGGCGAGGCCGCCGAAGGCGAAGCCAAGTCCAAGCCGGACATCAAGAAGCTGGCGCTGTTTATCGGCCTGCCGGCTGTCATCCTCATATTGGCACTGGTTGCCGGCGGGCTGTTCCTGTTTGGCGGCGGCGGTGACGACGAAGAGGCCCTGCTGGCCGAGGGCGAAGCTGAAGAGCAGGCGCTGGCCGAGACCGGGCCGGAGGTTCACACTTTCGAGATCGAGGAGCCGCTGGTCGTCCAGATCACCGGGTCGGGCAATGTCCGGCCGATCCTGACCTTGAAGGTGAGTTTTGAATACAGCGACCCGGCTGTGGAACCGGCCCTGCAGGCGGGGATGCAGCGCATTCTCGACCAGTATCAGGGTTTCCTGCGTGAGCTGACGCCGGACGATATTGCCGGGTCTGCGGGTCAGCATCGCTTGCGGCTGGAATTGCTGCGCCGGACCAATCTGGCGATTGCGCCTGCCGAAATCGACCGCGTTCTGCTGACCGAAATCCTGATCACCCAGTCATGAGACTGACCGTTCATACCCAGTTCCAAGGCCCGATTGCCCGATGAGTGATGTAGACCAGGAAGCCCTTGCTGCCGAATGGGAGGCGGCCTCAAGCGCCGAGCAACCCGACTTTGACGGTGCGGGATCTGATGCGCTTGCCTCCGAATGGGAGGCCATGGTTGGCGCGGATGGCGAGTCCTTCCTGCCCCAGCAGGGCGCGCAAGGCCCGGAGCGTATCCTCAACCAGGACGAGATCGACAGCCTGCTCGGGTTTTCGGTCTCCGATGAGGACGGGGCGGAGCGCTCGGGTATTCGCGCGATCATCAATTCGGCTCTGGTCTCCTATGAGCGCCTGCCGATGCTGGAGATCGTCTTTGACCGCCTCGTGCGGTTGATGACGACGTCCTTGCGCAATTTCACATCGGACAATGTCGAGGTAAGCCTCGACAATATCTCGTCTATCCGTTTCGGCGACTATCTCAACTCGATCCCGCTGCCCGCGATCCTGTCGGTATTTCGTGCCCAGCAGCTCGATAATTATGGCCTGCTGACGGTCGATTCCAACCTCATCTACTCGGTGGTGGATGTACTGCTGGGTGGACGGCGCGGCACCAGTGCCATGCGTATTGAAGGGCGTCCCTACACGACCATCGAGCGCACGCTGGTCCAGCGCATGATCGAAGTGGTGCTGGCCGATGCCAAACAGGCCTTCGCGCCACTGACCGAAGTGGACTTCACCCTGGACCGGGTGGAGACCAATCCGCGTTTTGCAGCCATCGCGCGCCCGGCCAACGCGGCCATTCTGGTCAAGTTGCGCATCGACATGGAGGACCGGGGCGGCCGAATCGAGCTTCTTCTTCCGTATGCGACGCTTGAACCGATCCGCAAAATGCTTCTCCAGCAATTCATGGGCGAGAAGTTTGGCCGTGACAATATCTGGGAAAGCCATCTGGCGACCGAGTTGTGGTCGACGCAGATGGAGGTTCATGCCGTCGTTGATGAGTTGCAGCGGCCTCTGGGCGAGATCATGAAACTGAAAGTGGGCGATACGATCATGCTCGATGCCGGGCCGGACAGCCCGGTAGAGCTGCGCTGCGGCACCATCCCGCTGACAAGCGGGCGGATGGGCAGGCTGAACCACAATGTCGCCGTCCGCCTTGATGCCCCGCTCACCCCCGCCGCGCGGCGCACCCTGACGAGGTTCTCATGAGTATGGCTGCCTTTCTCTTCGAAGCCCTTATCGGCGTTCTGCTCGTCGGGGCAGCGGTGATGTGCTGGCGTGTCGACCGGCGTCTCAAGGCGCTGCGTGATGGTCAGGATGGCCTCAAGCAGACGGTTGCGGCGCTGAATGACGCGGTGGATCGCGCCCGTGCCGGCCTATCGGCGCTTGACCGGGCCTCAAAGGAAACCGGCGAGGTGCTGGAGCAGCGCACGCGCGAGGCGCGCGCGCTCGCCGATGAATTGCGGCTTCTGACCAGTTCAGGCGAGACCCGGCTGGACCGGTTTGAACGCCCGCGCCGCCCGCAAGCGGCCAGCGAGTTGCCCCGTGAACGCGAGGGGGCTCAGCACCCGCGTGAGCGCGAACAGCTCAAGACATTGCGCTAGGAAAGGTCTGACCCATGCCCGGCCTTCGCCCCCTTGCCGTTATCGCCATATTGCTGGCTGCGATGTTCGCGCTGAAATCGGTGTCGCTTGCTGACAGCGCTGTCGCCCTGATGAGCATGGACGACGTTGAAGAATCTGGCGACGAGGCCGCAGACGCTGTTGTTGAGGTGGTTCCAGCCGAAAGCGAGCCCGGACAGGAAACGCCTCAGCAAACCCCGGCCGCTGCAGTTGGCGGCGACGATGAGTTCAATATCACCCGGTCCCAGTTCCAGCTTTGCGAGCTGGTGGAAAACCGGCGTGTTGAGCTGGATATGCGCGAAGAGGAACTTGATACCCGCGAGGCGCTTCTGGAAGTGGCTGAGCAGCGTATCGAAGACCGGATCGCCCGTATGGAGACGCTGGAAGCCAGCCTGGAATCGCTTCTGGGCACGCTGGAAACCGAGCGTGAGCGCCGCATTGGCGAGATGGTCTCGGTCTACGCCGTGCTGGAGCCGGAAAATGCCGCGGCCATCATGTCGCGCATGGATGAGGACACGCTGGTTTTGCTGTCCGAAGCGCTGCAGAGCGAGCAGTCGCGCCGCTATGCGGAAATTCTCGCGCAAATGGATCCGGGCTTTGCGGCGGAACTGACCTTGCGCCTGCGCTCGCGTGCCAATCCGCCTGAAACCCAGGCCGAGGTGGAGGCCCGCCTTGCTGGCCGGGACAGCTAGACGCGCCATCCTCTGGGCGGCTGTGCTCCTGCTGGGGCTGTCTCCCTGCGCGCTGGCGCAGGAGACGGGCTCTGTAAGCGTAGAGCGCATCCCTGGTGCCGTGCGCGTGCTGATCGTCTACCCTGAAACAATGGGCGGTGATCTTGCCGCTGAAGCAGAGATCGCCGCCGGAGCTGTTCTGGTCGCGCGCCTGTCGGAGCCGCTCTATTTTGATGCTGCATCCATTCCGGCTCAAAGCGCCGGGCTGGCCGCGATGGCGCGTCTGGACGCCGATGGACGCACCTTGCGTATCGCCCTGAACCAGCAAGCCGAACCTCATGTCAGCGTCTCGCACAATGTGATCGCCATAGACCTGACGCCCCCGGGGGGAGACGCACCGGCTGCGTTCGTGTCCGAATATGAGCGCAATCGCCGGGCCGAGGCTGAAGCGGCTGCCGTCCGCGCCGCTGCAGAAGCTGCCGAGCCGGAACCGCTGGTTCCTGTCGCCGTACGCAGCGGCGAAGCGGCCGAGTACACGCGTATCGAGTTCACCTGGCCGTCGCGCACCGGCTATCGTCTTGAAGGCGCGGACGGCCGGGCTGTTCTGCGCTTTGATGCTCCGGGTGATGCGGATTTGCGGCGGCTATCAGCCAGTCCGCCGCGCCTTGTCGCGGCACTCAGCGGTGAAAATGGCGACGATGGCTTCGTTGTCTCGCTAACGCTGGAAAGCGGCGCAACGGCCAGAGCGTGGGATGATGAAGACGGCAGGCGTGTGGTGCTGGATGTGCTGCCCGAAGACCATGTCTCGCCGGAAGCTTTGCTGGCGGCATTGACGGATGCAGATACCGGCGAGCCGGTATCGCTGGCACCGGAGGCAGAAGCGGAAGAAGCGCCTGTTGAAGTGCCGCCAGCCCCGATAGCCCGCCCTGATCCTGTGCCGGATACGGGCGTTGTCCGTGTGCGCCTGACGCGCGATGGCAATGACGCGCTGCTGCATTTCGAGTGGGCCCATTTGCCGGGGCTTGCGGTGTTCCGGCGTCCGGACGCGATCTGGCTGGTCTTCGATGCGCCAGCCCGGCTGGACCTGTCTGAACTGGAACAGGCACCCCCGCGCCATGTGCGCGGCTATCAGGCGGTATCCGGTGACGATTACGTTGCCGTGCGCATCGAGGCGCCTGACGCGACGCTGCCCGATCCGGTGGCCGCCGGGGCAACCTGGACCGTGGCCTTGCGTGACAGCATCGACCAGCCACCGCGCCCGGTCGTGCTGATCCGCGAAACGGCGCCGGGCCAGCCTGCGCGGCTGCGGATTGGTCATGACGGGGCCCGTTCTTCCGTCAACGTGGACGACCCCGTGCTTGGCGACAGCTTGCTGGTGCTGACGGCTGACGGCGAAAAGAGGGGCGTGCTACTGCCTTATCGCCTCGTGGAGGCCAATGTTCTGGCGTCCATTCATGGCGTGGCCATCCAGCCGCTGGCGGATGATCTGCGGCTGGTGGCAGGCGAAGGCGGGGCGGAGCTTGTGCGTCCCGGCGGACTGACGCTGTCGCGCTCTGGCGGGGCCGGATCGATGGCTGCGGCTTCCTTGCCGGCATCGCCGGGCTTTGCCGACCTCGCAGGCTGGCGCGGCGGTGATGACTTCCAGACCGGCCTGACCCGGGCCCTGCATCGTGCGTCCGGCGGAGAAGCGCGCGAACTCCTGAATCTGGCCCGCTTTTGTCTGGCGTGGGAGCTAGCACCGGAGGCACTGGGCGCGGCGGAGCTCGCTGCGGCATCAGACGAAGAGATTGCTGGCAGCGCAGAACTGCGTGCCGTGAATGGCATCGCCATGCTGATGATGGGCAGGCTGCCGCGCGCGGAGGTGTTTCTTGCCGGGTCCGCGCTGAACGAGGACCCGGTCGTGCAGCCCTGGCGCGGGCTGGTATCGGCCCGCCGGGCCGACTGGGCCGAGGCGCGCCGCCGCTTTGATGCCGCAGAAGGCTCCACCTATTTCTTTGATCCGCTATGGCGCGCGCGCATACAGGCGGCCCATGCCCGGTCTGCGGCGGAGACCGGCGATGTCGGCGCGGCTTTACGCATTCTCGATGCCATGGACCCTGATATTGACGACCCGCAAGCGCGCGCCGAAGCAGAGTTCGCCGCCGCCCGCGTCGCGGCTCTGTCAGGGCGTAGCGATGAGGCCATCAGGCGTTTTTCGACGCTGGCTTCTGATCCGTGGGTGCCGATACAGGCTGTTGCCCTGCTCAATCAGGTGCGCCTGGAACTGCAAGAGGGGCGTGTGCCGCCCACACAGGCCGCTGACACGCTGGCGAGCCTCGCCTTGCGCTGGCGCGGGGATGATACCGAGCTGGAAGCCGCCCGCCTGCTGGGCGAGCTTTATGCCGATGCCGGGCGCTATGGCGAAGCGCTGGATGTGATGAGCCATGCGCGCCTGCGCCAGCCCCGTAGCCAGACCGCGCGCCAGATTGCCAGCGACATGGACGCCCTGTTCCGCCGGCTCTTTCTGGAGGACGAGGCGGCGCGCATGTCTCCGCTGGAGGCGCTGGCGCTGTTCAACGAACATGCCTCGCTGACCCCGCAAGGGGCAGATGGCGACCGGATGGTCCGCCGCGTTGCCGAGCGTCTGGTGGCAGTCGACCTGCTCGACCCGGCTGCCCAGATGCTTCAGCACCAGGTGGATAACCGCTCCATGCCCGCCCAGGCGAAAGCGCAGATCGCGTCTGATCTGGCCGTTATCTATCTGATGGGCCGGCGTCATGAGGAGGCGTTGCGCACGCTGCGCGCCACGCGCGTTACCGGGCTGTCGGCCAGCCTGGTCAATGAACGCCGCTTGCTGGAGGCGCGGGCGATGGCCGGTATCGGCCGGGCCGACCATGCCCTTGAGCTAATAGGCGATGATGACAGCGCACCGGCCCGGCGGCTGCGTGCCGATATTGCGTGGGAGCAGCGCGACTGGCCGGGCGCTGCGCGCGGTCTGGAAGCGGTGCTGGGTGCGCGCTGGCGTGATGAGGCTCCGCTAGGCGAGATGGATGCGCGTGACGTGATGAGAGCAGCGATTGCCTATGCGCTGGCCGGTGACAGCGCGTCGCTGGAACGTATCGAGGCACGCTACAGCGCGGCCATGGCCCAGACCCGCCATCGCGGCGGCTTCGATCTGGTAACGAGTGAATTGCCGTCGCCGGGGGACCGGAGGCTGACCGAGCTGGTATCCGGTCTTGCCAGCCGGGGCACGATGGATGCGTTTCTGGCCGGATTTGCCAGCCGTTTTGAAGAAGCGGAAGAGCAGGCGCCGTCCTGATTTGCCTGAGCGCGATGCGCTCTAGATCGGCATGCGCAGGATTTCCTGATAGGCCCGGATAACCTGATCGCGAACGGCAATGACGGTTTCCAGCTGCACCTCGGCGGCTGCCATGGCCGTCACGACATCCACCATTTCTGCCTGCCCTGTGGCGCTCTGAGCCGTCAGGCTTTCGGATGTCTGCATGGCGCTCTGCGTCTCGCTGAGCGCCGTCATCACCATGTCGCCAAAACCGTTGGCAACCGGATTGCCAGCGGCCGCAGAGTCTGCAGCGTTAGGTTCGGCCACCTGGCGGGCCGCGGCGGCATAGGCGCGGATGGCTGCAAGATCCATCGTTCAGGTCCTTAAATCAAGTCTAGCGGCGCAGAAGGTCCAGCGTTCGCTCCATCATGCGGCGCGTGCCTTCGACCATGTTCATATTGGCTTCGTAAGAGCGCTGGGCCTCGCGCATATCCATCAGTTCAACCAAGCTGGAAACGTTGGGATAGCGAACATACCCGTCCGCATTCGCTGCCGGATGGCCCGGTTCGTGGATCAGACGAAACTCTGATTCGTCCGGGCGTACGTCGTTCATGCGCACCAGCTGCGCGCCGGTTGCCCGGTCCAGTTCGGCCCGGAAGATCGGCATCTGGCGGCGATACGGATCTTCCTCTGGCGTTCGCCCTGTCGAGGATGCATTGGCGAGGTTTTCTGCAATGATGCGCATCCGCGAGGACTGCGCGCGAAGCCCCGCTGCGGCGATCTGCAAGGTCTCTGAGACATTATCGGGCATGGATCATATCCTGTTTCGCGGGTCACGCGTGCCTAAGCGCCCGGGGTCCGGGCGGCCATGCGGATCAGTGCCAGGCTTTTCTGGTAAAGCCCCAACGCGGTTTCAAAACGCATCCGGTTTTCGCCCGAGCGCACCATCTGCTCCTCGAGGACCACCGCATTGCCGTTGATCGTGGTCTCGCTGTCCGGGCTGGCTACCGCGCGCCACGCCGACGAACTGCCGGAGCTGCGGCCCTGAATATGGCCGTCTTCGGTCGCGGTCAGCCTGACCCTCTGGGTCGTCTGTGCCCCGGACAGGGCCCGTTCGAACTGGCTTTGCGGAATATCATCAGGGACATAGCCCGGCGTGTTGGCGTTGGCGACGTTCTGGGCGAGCACGCGCTGGCGATCGGAATGATAGCCGAGTGCCTGACGTAAAATGCCGAGAACGGGAATGTCGTCCGGACGCATGCGTTTTGCTTTCCTTTTTTTGCGCTGCCTTTCTGGCGCGCAAGGCTCCAACATCACCTTCATGCTGATGCGGTTAAGAGTGGCTTAACCAAAGCCGCGACTCCCGCTAGCGATTAAGAAACCGCAGACAGGACGGGCGCCGCGGGCTGCGCCGGTTCGCCGGGGAGCCTGGCCGATGGATGTAATGGATTTCGGACGCTACTTCGCGGCGCTCCTGCTTGTGCTGGGTTTGCTGGGCGGTCTTGCGCTGCTCGCACGCCGGGCCGGGCTCGCCCATTTTCTTCCGAATATTCAACGCGCAGGCGCGCCGCGCCGTCTGGAAGTCAGCTCCACCGTGATGCTCGATCCGCGCCGCCGGGTGGTGCTGGTGCGCGTCGATAACGAAGAACATGTGATCCTTCTGGGCCTTGCGGGCGAAACCGTGCTGGACCGGCGGCCTGCTCCGCCCCGGTTTGAACCTGTCGAGCCGGGCGGAAATGATGAGACAGCGCCGGAGGGCCAGTCCTGATGGCGTGGTTACGGTCCCGGCCGGCATTCTTCTGGAGCCTGGCGCTCGGCCTCCTCATGGCCGCGCTGGCGTTTGGCGGCATGGCCGAGGCGCAGTCGGTCAGCATTGATGTGGGTGACGAGGATGGTTTGACCGAACGCGTCATCCAGCTGGTCATCCTTTTGACGGTGCTGTCGCTGGCGCCGTCCATCCTGATCATGACGACCAGCTTTGTGCGCATCATCGTGGTGCTGTCACTCCTCAGAACGGCGGTTGGCCTGCAGCAGAGTCCGCCCAATGCGGTGCTGATCTCGCTGGCCCTGTTCCTGACCGCCTTCATCATGGCGCCGGTCTTTACGCAGGCCTATGGCGAGGGCATCCAGCCCTATCTGGATGGCGAAATTGAAACCGAGGAGGCGTTCGAGCGGACGACTTCGCCGGTGAAAATGTTCATGCTCGCCCATGCCCGCGAGGACGATCTTGCCCTGTTCTTCGATATTGCGCAGATCGAGCCGGAAACGCCCGAAGCCACGCCGCTTCATGTGGTGGCCCCTGCCTTCCTGATTTCCGAGCTTCGCCGCGCCTTCGAGATCGGCTTCCTTCTCTTTATCCCCTTCCTGATCATCGATCTGGTGGTGGCATCCATCCTCATGTCGATGGGGATGATGATGCTACCGCCGGTCATCATCTCGCTGCCCTTCAAGCTGATATTCTTCGTGTTGGTGGATGGCTGGCGGCTGGTAACAGGGTCGCTGGTGGAAAGCTTCCAGACCGGGGTGCCGGGCGGGTAGCGGCGTAAAGCCGCTTTGGCGCGCGCTGCATTAGGGTCTACACACCGACCGGTCATGAACGCGTCCCGTGTCCGTCCGCCAAATCAATCGCCCCGTTCGGGTTTTCGCCGGGGCATCAGGCTGTTCCAGCTGCGCCTGATACGGGCCGCGCGCGGACGCTGGGCCGTGCCGGCGCTCTTTATCGGCTCCTTTGTCGACTCGACGGTCTTTCCCTGGCCGGTCGCCTTGCCGCTGGCCGCGCACATGCTGCGCGGACGCCGCCATGTTTTTCCTGCGGCTGCGGCAGCGGCGCTGGGCTCGATCCTTGGCGGTCTGCTGATTTACGCGCTGGCCCGGCTGGCGTTTGACGCCGTTGCGCCTGTTCTTGTCGATGACAGCGCCTCGGCGGCCACTCTGGCCGAGGTGCGAAACCGCATGGAAGCGGGCGGGGCGCTGGCGGCCTTCGCCGCCATGCTGACTCCGGTCCCGGTGCAGCTGACCAGCCTTGCCGCCGGACTGGCCGGGGTAGGCGGCGCGTGGTTCGCGCTGGCCATTATTCTGGGCCGGGGTTTGCGCTATTTTGCGATGGGGCTGGTCCTGTATGCGGTGGGCGGACGGATCGTTGCGGGATGGCGGCTATTGCCGCGCTGGGGGCGTTGGCTGCTGGTCGGATTTTTCGCAGCCGTGTTCGTCCTGTTGATTGCGATGTCGGTCTAGAACGTCCGTATCCGCTGGCCAGTCTCGATGCCGAAAAAGCTCAGCAAATGCGCCAGCAGGAGCAGCATGAATACCGCAAGGCCGATGCAGATGAGCGTCCAGGGAATCAGGCGGGGTCCGCGCACCGGGTCGGACGGCCGCCCGCTACGCCACCCGGCGAAGAGGAACAGGGCGAGTGACACGGCCAGCAGGGTGAGCGTGAGGGACAGGCTCATCAGGGGCTATCCTGTTCTGGGCCGTCAGGCCGTGTTCGGTCTTTGCCCACACATAGGATTGCCCGCCAATCTCGCGCAAGGCCCTGATCGCGGCAGGTGTCTGCAACAGCCAGTAGAGCGGAAGCGCGGCAAGGTCTCTCTTGCGCGGCGTGAAACCGGCCCGGCGTGCCCCTTCGCCAGCTGCATAGATGGCCGCCCCATATCCCGCCAGCACTGGCAGGACCACCAGCGGAAAACTGCCCGCAGTGACGGCCGAGCCAACTAGATACATCACCCACAGGGCGGCTGGCCCGTGTGCCAGCGCGCTGAGTACATTCATGCCCAGCGAAAGCTGCAACGAGGCCAGCCCGCGAAAGCCGCTCTGGCGCATCAACATGCCGGGGCTGCGCATATGGACACACCAGCTGATCGCATGGCCTTTCAGCCAGCGGCTGCGCTGTCCGGTCCAGGCTTTGGCGGTAACGGGCGCCTCTTCCAGCGTGCCATGCCCGATCATGCCGGTTTTCCAGCCCTGCCGGGCCAGCCGGAAGCCCAGATCGGCATCCTCGGTCACGTTGTGGGCATCCCAGCCACCGCAGGCGGCAAGCGCATCGCGTGAAAACACATTACTGGTGCCGCCCAGCGGCAGGGGCCAGCCAAGACGGAGGAAAAAGGGCAGTACGACGTGAAATTGCGCGGCGTATTCCAGCGCGAACATCCGCGTTAGCCAGTTCTCATTGCGGTTATACCAGCCCAGCGGCGCCTGTACGCAGGCAAGCTGGCTGTCAGCAGCGAACGCCTCGGCGGCGGCGCGCAGCTGCTTGGGAGCGGGCGCGTCCTCGGCATCATAAACGGCCACCAGTGCGCCTTGGGTTCTCTGAAGCGCAAAGTTGAGGGCTTTGGGTTTCGTGCGCGGCCCGATGGGCGGCACAGCCATGACCCGGACCGGTAGAGCCGGCCGCACCGATTTGGCGGCAGTGTGGGCGGCGCGCAGCGTGTCCCAATCATCGGCTTCGATAGCCAGTGCGACGTCCAGCCGGTCGCGCGGATAGTCGATCCGGGCAAGCTGTTCGACCAGCCCGCCAACCACCGCCGCTTCCTTGTGGAGGGCGACGATGACCGTCATTGATGGCAGTGAATTGGAAAACTGGGTGCGGCGCGGGCTCACCCGCCTTGGCAGGCGGGCCGCCACCAGCCTCATACACGCAACGACAATAAACAGAGCGCCGGTCAGGACGCCCGTAATCACCAGGCCCATCCCGGCGCTGACCAGCTCGGCAACGGCCAGAAAGGCGGCTGGTCCTGCCCAGATCGCCGCCGGAACGCCCAGAGAGTGCGCGGCGCTGGCCTCCGGCATGTCATCGGCCAGCGCATAGGCCGCGCGCTGTGCCTGGGCGTGCGTTCGTGTTGCCTTTACCGGCTCGTTTTTGGAGTGCGCATGGCCCAGCACGCGCCGTATGCGTTGCCCCAATCCTTGCCCCATCGCCGCCTGCTCTGCGCAGATTGGAGAATATCGTTAACGCAAATTAACCTTTTGGGCGAATCGATTCGAATTACGTCTTCGGATTGAACAGGAATGTGCGCGTGGGGTGCATCAGGCTGGGGCCGTCCAGATCAAACCCGATCGCCGCGCTGGTTGGCCATCCATAGGGCACACCGTCCATCGCGTCGGACCGTGCGGCCAGCGAGTGTGCAAAGGCGCCAATGCCGGGATTGTGGCCGACCAGAATGACCGCCCTTGCACCATCTTCAAGCGCTTCGGTAACCGCGCGCTCGAGCATTTCCTGCGAGGCGTGATAGAGCGCCATCGGGCTGTTCACAGCGATATCGGGATAAAGGCCGGCAAAGTGCTGCCAGGTTTCGCGCGTGCGCCGGGCCGGTGATACGAGCGCCAGATCGGCGCCCAGGCGCGCCTCGCGCACTGCGGCGGCAGCCCGGTCTGCATCGTCATGGCCGCGCGCGGTCAGTCCCCGCTCGAAGTCATCTTCGGCCGCCATCAAGTCAACAGCTTTGGCGTGGCGTATGATGATGAGGCTGGGCATGCTGGGTCCGCCAGAAAAATTCATGTGGGGGTGTAGGCGCGATGACCTTACATCGCTTGAGGCCGGTCACTAAGTAAAGCCTGTAAAATCCCGTCAGCAAACTATCTGGAGCATTGACGCCCATGTCCCTCCTTCTCGGCGATATCGCCCCGGACTTCACCGCAGATACCACGCAAGGCCCGATCCGCTTCCATGACTGGATCGGTGACAACTGGGTGGTGTTCTTCTCCCACCCGGCCGATTTCACGCCCGTGTGCACGACCGAGCTCGGCTTTACCGCCAAGCTGAAAGACGAGTTCGCCCGGCGCAATACCAAGGCGATTGCGCTCTCGGTCGATCCGCTGGACCAGCACCATGCCTGGATCAAGGACATCGAGGAAACGCAAGGCACGGCGATGAACTTTCCGATTATCGCCGATACCAGCCGCGAGGTGTCCGCCCTGTATTCCATGATCCACCCGAAGGCGGACCCGAAGGTCACCGTCCGCGCGGTCTATGTGATCGACCCGAACAAGAAAATCCGCGCCACCTTCACCTATCCGCCGAGCGCAGGGCGCAATTTCAACGAGGTGCTGCGCCTGATCGACTCGCTGCAGCTGACCGATGGCTACAAGGTAGCCACGCCGGTGAACTGGACCGATGGCGATGACGTGATCGTGGTGCCAAGCCTCTCCGACGCTGATGCCGACAAGCTCTTCCCGAAGGGCTACAAGACAATCAAGCCCTATTTGCGCGTAACACCGCAGCCGAACAAGTAGCCTTATTTCAACCAGATACGCAGATGAATGCCGGGCTCCGAAAGGGGTCCGGCATTTTTTTGTAAAGCACCCTTGACGTAAAGCGAGCTTGACGCTATATCGTAAAGTACGCTTTACAACGGAGGTGAATTATGACTTTCTCGAAAAAACTTCGCATTGGTCTGGTGGCGCTGGCCGGCTCGGCAACATTGCTGGCATGGACAGGTGCGGGAGCCGCATATTTTTTGGACGCGCCGCGGGCGGTCTTTGTGGTTGCGCTGATTGCAGCGGCACTGGCGACCGAGGCGCTTTTCTGGCTGACCATGTTCGTGCTGGGCTGGACAGCCTTTGCCAACCGCCACTGGCTGGTACGCCTGTTTACTGGCGCCCGGAAGTCTGGTGAGGCGCATCAAGCCTGAGGACACGATGTTCGATTTCATTCCCGAAGCCCACACCGCACCGCCCGCTGCCCGCCGCCGCTATATCTGGCGAACTCTTGGGCTGGTGACCGCTCTGCTAGTGGGCTTCGTGGTCTTCTACGGCCTGGGCGGAGGGCAGCCGGAACGCGCTGGACTGAACCTGGCAATGATCGTGTTGCTTATCGTCTTTGTCGGGGCGGCTGCATACGAGATGATTGCGCTGATACGCTCGCTCGATGAGCTTCAGCAACGCATTCACGTCTTGGCCTGGGCGATAGGCTTTGGAATTGCAGTGCATGTCGCTTTCATCTGCGGCATCGCCGCTCATCTGGGGCTGGGCGTGCGGTTTGACCCGATGCTGGTCATACTTGTCGCGGTGCCCGGTTATTATCTCTCACTGTTTTTCGTCGGCCGTTACTACAGATGAATAACCGGCTGAAGGAGTTGCGCGCAGATCGCGGCTGGAGTCAGGCGCATCTGGCCGAGCAGTTGGACGTCTCACGCCAGACCGTCATCTCGCTGGAGAACGGCAAGTATGATCCGTCCTTGCCATTGGCGTTCAAAATTGCGCGTCTGTTCGGCCAGCCCATCGAGGCGATCTTTGATGACGGGATGAGTGAGGCTTGAGGTGCCGTGTCATTGACGGGTGGGGCTGCCAGGTTTACCTGCCAGTCGATCCCTTCAACGCCTCAAACGGACGCTTTTTCCATGAGTGAGTATGCCGCCCTTGCCGCCAACGCCAAAGCCTGGCCGTTCGAGCTCGCGCGGGAACTCCTCAAACGGGTGGAAAAGCGCGGCGATACGCAAAAGCCTGTCGTCTTCGAGACCGGGTACGGACCCTCCGGTCTGCCGCATATCGGCACGTTCGGCGAAGTGGTGCGCACCAGTATGGTGCGCCATGCCTTTGAAGTGCTCACCGAGGGAAAAATCCCTACCCGCCTGATCTGCGTTTCTGACGACATGGACGGGATGCGCAAGGTTCCGGGCAATGTCCCGGACCCGGAGAAGCTTGAGGCCCATCTGCAGCGCCCGTTGACCGATGTGCCCGACCCGTTCGGGACGCATGAGAGCTTTGGCCATCACAATAATGCGCGCCTGCGCGCGTTTCTTGATGGTTTCGGATTTGAGTATGAATTCCTGTCGGCGACCGAGCTCTACCGTTCGGGCGCGTATGACCAGATGTTGCTCACCGCGCTGGAGCGCTATGACGACATCATGAAAGTGATGTTGCCGACGCTCGGTGAGGAGCGCCGCGCCACCTACAGCCCGTTCCTGCCCTTGAGCCCGAAGACGGGCCGCGTGCTCTATGTGCCGATGAAATCCATCGATGCGCAGGCCGGGACGATCACGTTCGATGACGAGGATGGCGAGGAGCTGACCCTTCCTGTCACTGGCGGCAATGCCAAGCTGCAATGGAAGCCGGATTTCGGCGCGCGCTGGGCCGCGCTGGGCGTCGATTTCGAAATGTATGGCAAGGACCATCAGGTCAATGGTGCGATCTATTCGCGCATCTGCCGCATCCTTGGCGCAGAGCCGCCCGTCCAGTTCTGCTACGAGCTGTTTCTCGACCAGCAGGGCGAGAAAATCTCCAAGACCAAGGGCAATGGCATCGCGGTTGAGGAATGGCTGCGGTATGCCCCCGCCGAGAGCCTGTCTCTCTACATGTTCCAGAAGCCGAAAACCGCCAAGCGGCTCTATTTCGATGTCATCCCCAAAGCCGTCGATGAGTATCGCCAGCATCTGGCCGCCTATCAGGGGCAGGAGCCTGACAAACGCATCGAGAACCCGGTCTGGCATATCCATTCTGGCAACCCGCCTGAGCCCGGCGCGGACATTTCCTTCGCGCTGATGCTCAATCTTGTTTCGGCGGCCAACGCGTCCAGCAAGGAGTCGCTGTGGGGCTTTATCGGGCGCTATGCGCCCGGCACAAGCCCGGCGAGCGAGCCCTTCCTCGACCGGCTCGCCGATTATGCGATTGCCTATTACGAGGACTTTGTGAAACCGGCGAAGACCTATCGGACCCCGAACGAGCAGGAGCGGGCAGGGCTGGAAGGACTAGTCGCACGCCTTGAGGCCCTTTCCCCGGATGAGCGCGATGCCGAACTGATCCAGACGGAAGTCTATTCGGCTGGCAAGGACGCAGGCTTTGAACAGCTGCGCGACTGGTTCCAGGCGCTTTACGAGGTGTTGCTCGGTCAGTCGCAGGGTCCGCGTTTTGGTGGGTTCGCGGCGATCTACGGCCTGCCGCGCACCATTGCCCTGATCCGCCGCGCGCTGGCGGGCGAAGATCTGAGCCAAGGCTAGCCTTCACCTTGCCATCTTGCGCGCTAATCTCTTGTCCCATGACAGGGGAAGGGGCAGCGCCATGAAAGTCTTGTACAGCTTGTTGATGGTGCTGGGGGCACTGGTCTGGCTTGCACCGGCTCATGCCGATCAGCCGCCTGCACGGGAGGCTTATGCGGCAGGGGATTTTGCCCGCGCAGAAACCCTCGCGAGTGCAGACCCGTCTGCTGAAGCTCAGGCCTTTGCCGCCGGGTCAGCACTGGCCCTCCTGATGACTGACGAAGCCGCAGACCGGCGCGCTGTGGCGCGCCGTCTGTCCCGTCACGCCCGGAATGCGCTCTCGGCTGATGATAATTACGCCGGGGCTCATTTGCGCATGGCCGCCGCCATCGGCTTTGAGGGCCGGTATGCCGGGGTATTGCGCGCCTTCATGCGGCGTTTGCCCCAGCAGGGCAAAAGCCATATCGAGCAAGCCCTGCAACTCGATCCCGGCGACCCCTGGGGGCCGGCCATGCTGGGGGCGTGGCATTTCGAGGTGGTCCGGCGCGGTGGCGGACGGGCGCTCGGCGCCAGTCTTGAGGAGGGGCTGGCCGCTTATGGCGAGGCCGTGGAGGCTGCACCCGATGATCCCGCCATTGCCTATTTTTTTGCGGTGGCCTTGCTCGCCAGCGAGGAGAGCACCTATCGCGATCTCGCCCGGTCCGAGCTGGAACGCGCAGCAGCGCTTGCACCACGATCCGGGCTGGAAAGCGCGCTTGATGCGGCAATGATCGGGCGGTCCGGGGCCTTGCTGGCCGCGCTGGAAAACGACCCGGCCCACGCAACCCGCCTTGCCATCGCCGAGATGGAGGCGTGACGCCTGCTCCACATGTAATAAAACTTTGACTTCAAGTCGGCTATTTCCTACATGGCAACACGTAAGGTAATTCATACTCTGTGTCGGAAAGGTTTGACATGTCGTTTCACGAGAAAAGCAATGCCCTGATGCTGGGCGCCATGGTTCTGGTCTACGGGGCCTATTTCATGGTGGTGCTGGGTCTGCCCGCTCTGAACGGGATCGATATCGATGTGAATGCCCGTCTTGTCATGTCCAACGGGCTGATGCTGGCGAGTGTGGTCGCGCTCGTGGTGATGGCCATCGTGGGTCATATTCTTATTGCCGTGCTCGCGCCTAAAGATGCCGACAAGCATGACGAGCGGGACAAGCTGATCGAGATGCGCGGCGATCAGCGCGGCGGGTTCGTGATGGCGTTCGGCGCGCTCTGCGGGATGGGAATTGCCATGCTGGCCATGCCCCATTTCTGGATCGTCAACGTGATCCTCGCCGGGCTTGTTCTTGGCGAGATCGTCAAGGCCGTCTCGAAAATCGTCGACTATCGCCGGGGCGTATGACGATGGGCAAGGGCAAGACAAGCATCGCCAACACGATCCGCGAGCAGCGCTTTCACAAAAGCGAGATGACGCAGCAACAGCTTGCTGACGCTATCGGTGTTACCCGCCAGACCGTCATCGCGATGGAGCAGGGTCGCTATTCGCCATCGCTGGAGGTCGCGTTCCGGGTGGCGCGCGCCTTTGGCAAGCCGCTTGAAGAAGTGTTCCAGTACGACGGTTAGCCCTACTGGCTGGCCCAGACGATACGGGCCACCCAGACCAGCTCGGTCACATCCAGCACCCGCGTTTCAAATTCGGTGTTGAGTGATACCAGTTCGATCGTGCGGGCGGTGGTGCGGCCCAGCTCCTTGGCCATGATCTCGCCGGACCGCAGCTTGGCCACCACCCTGTCACCACGCCGGGGCTGGGCGTGGGGCGCGACAACAATCCTGTCACCCGGCCGGTAGAGGGGCAGCATTGAGTCCCCGGAGATTTCCAGCGCGTAGCACGCCTCGTCATCAAGGCCGGGGAATATCACCTCTTCCCAGCCCGAACCCACCGGAAAACCCGCATCATCGAAAAAGCCTTCATTGCCCGCTTGTGCCAGGCCAATGAGCGGCACAGAGCGGCCCGCCATGGTATCGGTGGCCAGACCGGCAAATTCGGCAAAACTCACCTTGGTGGCGTCCAGCGCCTTGGCCAGACTTTCGGTGGACGGCCAGCGCGGCTTGCTGTCAGAAGCGGCGGCGCGTTTGGACGGGTTGAAGGTGGTCGGATCCAGACCCGCCATGCGGGCGAGACCGGATGGAGAGGTGGAGGCGCGCTGGGCAAGCCTGTCAATGCCGCGCCAGACCTGAGTATGGGTGAGCATGGCCACACCTCCTTCAACAAAGACCAAGGAATTTATTCCTTTGCCGAGGAGAAATGTCAAGCCGCTCCGCCGAGCTTGCAGGGGTTTCATCGCCGGTCTAGAGCGAAGCCATGACACAGGATGTGATTTACCGATTTGCTGACCCGGCCGTGCTGGGCTCCGCCGCCATGTCCGGCCGGTTCGAGGGCGAGGCGCATGATGCGCACGACGGCTTCATTCATTGTTCGGCCCGCGATCAGCTTGAAGGCACGCTGACAGCGCACTTCACCGGTGTGGACCGCATTGCGCTGGCCGTGATTGATTCGAAGGCGCTGGGCGACAGCCTGAAATGGGAAAAATCGCGTGGCGGTGAGCTGTTTCCGCATATCTATGGCGCGCTGCCGTTTGCCGCGATCCGCTCGGTCCACCTTCTCCGGCGCGATGATGAAGGCCATTGGCGGCTGCCGGAGGAGCTGTGATGGCGCTTGCTGACTGGGGTGCCAAAAGCCTCACCCTCCTGCCGCCGGAAACGGCGCACAGGATAAGTCTGAAGGCGCTGGCCGCAGGGTTCGGACCGAAACTGCCTGCCAGTGCAGACCCGGTGCTGTCCACATCCATCGCGGGTATAGAGCTGGCGCATCCGGTGGGGCTGGCAGCCGGATATGACAAGAATGGCGAAGCGCCGGACGCGCTGCTGGGGGCGGGGTTTGCTTTTGTGGAGCTGGGCGCTGTGACGCCGCGCCCGCAGGCGGGCAATCCGCAGCCGCGCCTGTTCCGGCTGCGTGAGGACCGCGCGGTCATCAACCGGATGGGCTTCAATAATGACGGACTGGATGCCCTCAAAGCGCGCCTTGAAGCGCGAGCGCAAAGGCCCGGCATTGTCGGCATCAATCTGGGCGCCAACAAGGATAGCGATGACCGGGCGGGCGATTATGTGACGTTGGTCAAGGCGCTGAAAGGTCTGGCCAGCTTCTTCACCGTCAATATTTCCTCGCCGAACACGCCGGGTCTGCGCGACATGCAGGGCGAGGAAGCGCTGGGCGCTCTGCTGGCCCGCGTCAACGACGCGCGCTGGACCGAGCCGGTCTTTCTCAAAGTCGCGCCGGACCTTGATGCGGCAGGGATTGAATCGGTTGTCCGTGTCGCCATGGCTCACCGTATTTCGGGCCTGATCGTTTCGAACACCACGCTGGCCCGGCCAGATACGCTCAACAGCCGCCACAAGGGTGAAGCGGGCGGGCTTTCCGGCGCGCCTCTGACCGGAGCCTCCACAGAGGTGCTGCTTCAGGTGCGTAAAATGGCAGGGCCCGATTTGCCGCTGATCGGCGTGGGCGGCGTCCATTCGGTTGAGAGCGCCTATGCCAAGATCCGGGCAGGCGCGAGCGCAATTCAGCTCTACACTGCGCTGGTCTATGAAGGGCCGGGCCTCATAAAGCGGCTGCGTGACGGGCTGGCCGAACGCATCAAGGCCGATGGCTACACATCGCTGGCAGACGCGGTGGGCGCGGATGCCTGAGCGGCCACATCGCGTTTCAGGCCCTTCAGGCCAAAGCTGAGCGTGCCTGCCCGGGCTATGTAGTACCCCAGAAACGCGAGCCACAGCCCCACCCCGCCAAAGGCGGGCCGCAGGGCGAAATCCAGTGCGACATAGATCACAAAGGCCGCGATCATCGCGTTGCGCATCAGTGGACCTCTGGTGGTACCGATCATCAGCCCGTCAAGCTGCCAGCTGGCAAAACCCAGCAGGGGCACCAGCGCACAATAGGGCAGAAAGGCCGCTGCCGCAGTGCGCGTGGCCGGATCGGTGGTGATCAGGCTGATCAGCGTCTCGCCGCCAGCCAGCAAAGCCAGGCTTGCCAGCATGGCAAACCCGGCCGCCTGCTCGGTCGTCAGGCGCAGGGCGCGTTTCAGGCCCGGCCAGTCGCCTCTGCCAGCCGCCTTGCCGGTAACGGTTTCGGTGACATGGGCAAACGCATCGAGGAAATAGGCGATGATGGCGATGAACTGGAGCAGCACCGCATTACCGGCCATGACGCTCGTGCCCTCGCGCAAGCTCATCTCGTTGAACCACGCGAAACCGGCGAGTAGCGCCAGCGTGCGCAGGAAGATGTCGCGGTTTATGCCCAGGAGGCGGCGAAGTGCGGCAGGGGCAAGGATCAGCGCCAGCGGCACCGATACCCCGGTCCGGCTGCGTATGATCCACAAGATAATGGCGGTACCCGGCACAAGGTGGAGCCAGAGCGCCAGCGTGCTGGCCCACGCCACACCGGAAACCCCCCAGCCAAACCCGGCGACGAACAGAATGGACAGCGCGGCATTGAGCACGTTGAGCACCGCTTGCAGAGCCAGCGCCATGCCGGTGCGGCCGAGCCCGATCAGCCAGCCATAAAGGGCAAACCCGGCCAGCGTGGCCGGCGCGCTCCAGATACGCGCATCGAAATAGGCCCTTCCCGCACGCTCGACGCCGGTCTCGGTGGAAAACAGAGCGAAGGCCAGCTCTTGCACGGGCCATTGCCCGAGCAGCATGACCAGCCCGATAGCGAGCCCGGTCATAATGCCGCGCAGCAGGCTGGCGCGCACTTCTGCCTCATCGCCGCGTCCGTCGGCCTGCGCGGTCAGGCCGGTCATGCCCATGCGCAAAAAGCCGAATGCCCAGAACAGGAAATTGAAGATCAGCGCGCCCAGCGCGACCGCGGCAATGTCGGCGGTTGAGCCTGAGCGACCTATGACGGCAATATCGACCAGCCCGACAAGGGGTGTGGCAATATTGGCCGCCATGATCGGAAAAGCCAGGGCCAGAACCTTCTGGCGGGTGAGGGGCGGTGCTGCGGTCATCACAGCCGCATAAATCCAAACCTGAACCCTCGCAAACGCCACGTGTTCACATTAGCTTGCGCCCGGTGACAGCCCGTCTCGCCAGTGTTGGGAGAATTCATCATGATCCGTGCTTATGCCGCCAGCGAACGCGCCGGAACGTTCAGACAGATCAGCTTTGATCCCGGCCCGCTCGGCGATGACGAGGTCGAGATAAAGGTGGAGGCCTGCGGGCTATGCCATTCCGACCTTTCACTGCTGGACGAGGAATGGGGTGAGACGCAGTTTCCGCTGGTGCCGGGCCATGAAGTCGTCGGCACGGTCGCGGCGGCGGGCAAGGCCGTCAAACATCTGAAAGCCGGTGACCGGGTGGGGGCTGGCTGGCTGGCGCGCTCCTGCCTGCCCTGCCACAACTGCATGAGCGGTGACCATAATCTGTGCCGGGACTCGCAAGGCATCGCGATGGGCCGGCATGGCGGGTTCGCCGAGGCGGTACGTCTGCAGGCGGCCTGGGCCGTGAAACTGCCCGACGGTCTCGATGCGCGTAGCGCTGGGCCGCTGTTTTGTGGCGGTATCACGGTATTTGCGCCCATTCTGGCTTTTGATGTGAAACCGACCGACAAGGTCGGCGTGATCGGTATCGGCGGGCTTGGCCACCTTGCCGTCCAGTTCCTGAAAGCCTGGGGCTGCGAGGTGACGGCGTTTACGTCAACAGGGTCGAAGGCCGAGGAAGCCCGGGCGCTGGGCGCGCACCGTGTCGTCGACAGCCGTTCGAAAGATGCGCTCAAAGCCGAAGCCGGGCGTCATGACTTCATCCTGTCAACCGTCGCTGTGCCGCTGGACTGGAATCGTTATCTCGCGGCGCTGGCCCCCAAGGGCCGTCTGCACACAGTGGGTGTGATCTCCGAACCCATCCCGGTTCCGGCCTTCTCGCTGATCGGGGGACAGAAATCGGTATCTGGCTCGCCGGTGGGCAGCCCGGCCATGATGGCCAAAATGCTGGAATTCTGCGCCCGGCATTCAATCGCGCCCCATGTGGAATACATGCCGATGAGCCAGATTGATGACGCGTTCCAGCGCCTGCGGGACGGTAAGCCGCGCTATCGTATCGTGCTGGAAAGCGATTTTGCCTGACAAGAAAAATGGCCCCCGCGTCATGTCGGCACGGGGGCCAGTGGCTGCCTCGGCAAAGGGAATAAAGCCGGGCAAGAGCGTGTATCCGGCCGCTAGCGGCTATTGCTGGCCAGCGGGACACCCGCATCGTTCCGGGCAGTGTTTTGCGCCACCGAGCGGTTGTCATACAGGCTGGCCAGTGCGCCTTGCAGGGCGTCCTCGCGGCACTGGGCTTCGCTTGAGCGGAGCGCGGCACCGGGCATGCCGTGCTCGCGGCAAACCTGACGCGCTGCCGTTTCAAGGCGTTGCTCGATGGCCGTGCGGCCGTCAGCGGTGCTCAGCTCATCGGGATGGAAATCGACCGGGCGTGAGGGCAGGTCTGCGGCAAAGGCCGGGGCGCACAGGCTCGTTGCCGCCAGAGCGGCAATCATGAGGGGGAGAGCTTTCATAGGAGGTGTTTCCTTGATCTTTGAGTGATTTATCGACCGTGCGCGGTGAACGCCGGGATCTGCCGTCCCTGTCTGATCAACCTCGCAAAACCACTCTGGCGGGGGAAACATTGCGCCGTTGTGGAGCCCCCATGAATTTCAATTAAGCCTGCGATGCGCTGCGCAGTTTGCGCGCCTCACCTGAACAGCGCTTCGAGCAGTAACGTACCGCGTCCCAGACACGCTCCTATTTCTTGCGCCAGGTGAAGGGGCGGCGGCAATGCGCGCAGATCTTTGCCGGCAGATCGCCCTTGCGCGTCATCCGGAAAGTTTGCGCCAGAGACCCTGTAATGCAGGCCGCACAGGCAGGAAGAGCCGGTAGGCAAGCTCCAGCATCCAGACCAGCGGCGGCAGTGCCGCTATCCGGCCCAGCCAGCGCCAGCCCGGCGTTACCTTCCACAGCTCGGCAAAGGCGCGCGCGCCGCTGACGATACGGCCGCTGGCAAGACGCACGTGGAAGCGTCCAAGCGCCTGTTCGCGGCTTACACCGGCGGGCAGATGCCCACCTGCCGCATGGACGTCATGAAACACCGCTGCGCTGCCAAGATTGCGGTAATAACCGATCTCTGCCCGGCATAGCGGGCAGGCACCATCGAAATACACTTCGCACGCTCCATATTCAGTAGCAGCTGCAGTGCGTTGATCTTGTGTTTGCGTTTTTCGGTCCATCTAGACTGATATCTAGAAGAGCGAGAAGGCGGGAAAAGGGTGTATGGCGAAAAGACGCATAGCCATTATCGGAGCAGGGCTCGCCGGAGCCGCTTGCGCGCGGGCGCTGGTTGAGGCTGGCCAAGCCTGCGTGCTGTTCGACAAGGGACGCGGACTTGGTGGGCGTCTCTCGACACGGCGAGTGGAGACCCCGCTGGGCGAGGCGCGCTTCGACCACGGTGCCCAGTTCATCACCGCGCGTGGAGAGGCTTTTTCGGCCTTCATGCAGGACGCGCGCGAAGCCGGTGCCGCTGCAAACTGGCAGGCGCGCCTGGTGTCCATCGACCGGGCAGGCAATATCGAACCCTTGCGGCCTGAAGACCGCTGGGTCGGCGTGCCGGGCATGAATGCCATTGTCAAACATGCGCTCGGCGGAATGGATGTGCGCTTTGGTGCCCGCGTGACGCGCCTGTCTGGCGGTCCGGGGCATTGGTCTGTGGTGCTGGAGGACGGTCAGCGCGAGGGGCCGTTTGATGCGGTGGCCGTTACCATTCCTCCAGAGCAGATGATTGACCTGCTGGCCCGCACCGACGGTGATTTCTCGTCACAGATTGCACAGGCCAATGCCGCCGTGATCGGTCCGTGTCAGGCGGTGATGGCAACGCTTGATGCGCCCTTCGATCCGGGTTTTGACGGCGCGAAGCTCTATGGCGGCGCGCTCGCCTGGATGGCCCGCATGGGATCACGTCCGGGCCGGACAGGGCCGGAAGGGTGGATATTGCACGCCAGCACCGGCTGGTCGGCCACGCGTCTGGAGGCAAGTCCGGAGGATGTCGTGCGCAACCTCGTCGAGGAAGCCCATATCCGCTTCGGCTTCCCCGCCCGGCCGGTCTGGTCTTCGGCCCATCGCTGGCGCTATGCGCTCAGCGAGGCGGCACCGGGCACACCCTTTGCGCTCGATGAGACCGGCACGGTGGGGTGTGCGGGCGACTGGCGCCTGGGCGGGCGGGCGGAGCTCGCCTGGGACAGCGGCGCGGCGCTTGGGCAGGCACTGTCGCAGCCCTAGCTCTCACCCTCCGGCTTGATCAGGAAGTGACCGTGAAGGGCCGCTACCGGCGCGGCGCGCCGGTCCTGCCAGGCTTCCACACGCACATTGGCGACTCGTGCACCCTGACGGGTGATGATGCCTCTGGCGTAAACATCCTGCGGACGGGCCGGGCGCAGATAATCCACCGAGACGTCTATGGGCTTGGGCAAGGCGGCAAGCCGGGTGCCTGCCAGTAAGGCCGCCGAGGCGGCGATTTCCATAAAGGCGCCAATAGCGCCACCATGCAGGGCCGGTATCAGCGGATTGCCGACAAGGCTTTCGGCGTAGGGGAGTATGGCGGTGAGCTCATCACCATGGCCGTCAAAGCGTACGCCCATCGTGCGTACATAGGGGCTGGAGAGCAAAGGCCCGAGCGGACTCATTCTTCTTCCACCTTGCTGATCGGAGTGGCCGACTTGCCAAAGGCGCGCCGTGCCTTCTCCGCCGCTTCCTGACTGACCCGGCTGACCATGAAGGCTGCCGCTGCCGTGGCGACCGGATCGTTCTCATCGCCGTCATGGGCGATGGCGCTGACAAAGGCGAACAGGCCCGATGCGCGCCTGCAGCGGGCAATCGCCACCACATCGCGCCCCGGTTCTGCCGGGCGCATATAGTCCAGACGCAAATCGAGTGTCGCCGTGGCATCCTTGCCACCAAGACCCGCAAAGGCGGCAAGGCCGCAGGCATGGTCCAGCAATGCGGTCACCACGCCGCCATGCAGGACGCGCGTCTCCGGATCGCCGATCAGGTCATCGCGATAGGGCGCACGCATTTCAGCCAGCCCGGGTTCGATGCGTTCGAGCTTGAAGCCCAGCGCAACGGCATGAGGCGAGCCATCCACCAGAAGTGGAGCCAGCGTGTCTAGGAGGGTCTGCAAGTCATCGGCCATGACTGCCGTTTAGCGGGCAGCGCATGATTAGGCCAGAGGCGCGTTCACGGCGCGCGTTCACGGGGCACTTTCAGGGGGGCGATGTCAGGCAGCCAGCCTGCGGGCGGTAATTTCTTCGAGGCCGTTGACCAGCTCATTGCGGTGAGCGGGGGGCGCATGTTCAAACTCCTGCAGACGGCGCAAGGCCGACCGGTGCAGGGTGATGATCTCGGTTTCGCGCGGGCCGACTTCGCGGACTGTCTCCAGATACTGGCGCAGCGAGCGGCCAACCCGCGCCGCAATCATGTCGCCTTGACGCATCATGGCTTCGGCCATGGCATCGGCCTGTGACAGGGCCGCTTCCAGCGGGGTGGCAAGACCGGACTCAACGTCCACACCACGCTTCCAGGCGATGCGGCCGTCCTGGTTCGGCCGGATCCGCCGGTCCGGTCCGGCAAAGCTCTCCGTCTCGACATGGGGACGGGGCCGGGCGGTGGTTTCTTCCAGCCTTGCAAACAGTGATGCCGGCGACACCGGACGCAGGATGAAAGCATCAACGCCCGCATCGCGCGCCCGTTCGATTTGGCTTAGCTGCCCGCTATTTCCCAGTGCAATGACCGGCGCGCGGCGCACGGGCAGATTCTTGCGGCGAAGCTCACGGGTCAGGGCTGGCCCCGGCGAGCTTTTGTCAGACCAGTCGGAAATGACGATGGGCCGGGAAAATGTCGTGGCTGCAGACAGCCCTTCGTCCTTGCCGGCAAAGGTGTGAACCCGGTCCGCACCGGCGTGGCGAAGGACATCGGCGACCAGGCGGCGCAGGAAATTGGACGGATCAACGACCAGGATGGGCCGGTCCTGCCAACGCCCCGACAGGCGCAGTTGCACCGGCGTGCTTGTTTCCAGATCGTCGAACGTCATGATGGTCCCGCCGCCGCAATGTATCCCCTGATTACGGAAAGCTAGCAGCACGGAAACACGATTGCCCGTGCAATCACGTGTCAGGGTTAATACCTGGTAAGCCTGGTCAGGACCGGCGTCCGGCGGCCGAAACAATACGCCAGATGATCCACAAGGGGATCACCAGTACGGCGCCGAGCAGGAAGTAGCGCACTGACCATCCCAACGACTCCGTGATGATGATGAAAAAGCGGTCCCACGCCCGTGCCATGGTGCCGAAGAAGTCCACCCACAGCTCTGCCGGATCGATATTGAACAGCGCCAGAACCACACCGGCGAGCACGCACAGCAGGAACAGCACGAGTACATCTTTGAGACGCACCGCGATAACGCGTTGCATGAAGGATTTTCGAGGGGCTTGTGTATCGCTCATGTTCTCAGACTAATCGAAAAATTGCGGCACGTGTGAGGCGAAATCGGCCTCTATGCTTTTTTCTCGATGTGCACCTGGTGCGGATAGGGGATTTCAATATCTTCCGCGTCAAAAGCCAGCTTCATCTGGCGTGTCTTGTCCCAGAAATAGGCCCAGTAGTCTTCCGAATTGACCCAGGCACGCGCTGTGTAATCGATGGAGGACGCGCCGTGCGCGGCCACTTCCACCACGACTTCGGGCATGGGCAGGACACGCTCGTCATCTTCCAGAACCTTACGGATGACTCTGCGGACTTTCTCAAGATCGGATTCATAGGCGGCGCTGAACATGAAATCGACCCGGCGCGTGGAATAGCCGGAAAAATTGACGATGACCTGTCCCCATGACTGGGCGTTGGGCACAATGACCTGCCGGTTATCGGGCGTGGTCAGCTCAGTATAGAAAAGCGTGATGTCGCGCACCGAGCCAGATGCGCCGCCAATATCGACAAAATCCCCGATCTTGTAGGGGCGGAAAAAGACGATCATCACGCCGGCGGCCACATTCGACAGCGTGCCCTGCAAGGCAAGGCCGATAGCCAGAGTCATGGCACCGAGTGCGGCGACCAGCGATGTGGTTTCCACGCCGAACCGCGTCAGCACCGCGATGATGACGACCGCAATGATCAGATAGCGCACGATTGAGGCAAAGAAGACGGCAAGCGTTGTGTCGATGCGCGGGTGATTGACGGCCCAGTTGCGTACGCGCCGGGAGATGAATCCGGCCATGAACATGCCGACCACCAGAATGAGGGCAGCAAGGGCAACATTGGCCAGCACGGCTATTCCGACCGTGGCAAGATACTCCATCACGGTGTTGATCTGTGCATCTACATTGCCGCCGAATTCCATGCCCGGATATCCTTTTCCCAACGATTTTTAGAGGTTGAAGGGCCTCTAGCACGGATCGGCGAGAAGGTCGAACAGCTCTGGCCATTGCTGGCCGGGCCACGGCAAGATGCAACCCAAACCTCTTCGTGAACGGAAAAAGCAGGGTTCCCTAATCTGGCCGCGAGTGCTTAACCTTGTTCTTTCTGGAGCGGCAAAGCCCGTTCCGCACGGAAAATTGGCCGGTAGCCGGTTTCGAGGCGGCCGGTGTCAAGGGGGAAAGCAATATGGCCAAGGTAGACGCGCCCGCAGGCGAGGAGCGCCAGAAGGGTATTCTCGGCTGGATCGAAAAGACCGGCAACAAGCTGCCGGACCCGGCCTTCATCTTCTTCTACCTCATCATTTTCATGGCGGTGATGTCGACCATCGCCTATTTTCTGGGCTGGTCGGTGGACCATCCCACCTTGCGCGATTCTGATGGCGCCCCGCAGGTGGTCAACGCGATCAGCGCGCTGCATCCAGACTCACTGCGCCACCTTCTGGTCGACATGCCGCGCATCTTCACCAGCTTCCATCCTCTCGGCTATGTGCTGGTAGTGATGCTGGGCGCGGGCGTGGCCGAGCGGGCGGGCCTGTTCGGCACCGCCATGCGCGCTGCTGTGCGTGACGTGCCGCGCCTTCTGCTCACCCCGGCAGTGGCGCTGGCTGCGATGATGGGCAACCTGGCCGCTGACGCCGCCTATGTGGTTCTGATCCCGCTGGCTGCGGTGATCTACGCGGCCGCCGGGCGCCATCCGATCGCCGGCATCGCGGCTGCGTTTGCAGGCGTGTCGGGCGGGTTCTCAGCCAACCTTCTGCCTGGCCAGCTCGACGCGCTTCTGTTTGGCATTACCGAGGCGACAGTGGTCGCGCTCGATCCCGGCTGGACTATGAACATTGCCGGCAACTGGTTCTTCATCGCCGCGATGACGTTCGTCTTTCTGCCGGTGATCTGGTTCGTCACGGACAGCATCATCGAGCCGCGTCTGGGCAAATGGACCGGCGGCACGGTTGCGGGCGGTCCGGCGGCAGAAGATGGCGCGCATGAGCCCGAAGGAGAAACCACACCGGAGCAGAAAAAGGGTCTGGCCCACGCCGGCCTCGCCGTGCTGGCGGTTTGCTTTGTCTGGCTTTTCATGACGGTGGATCTGGTCGAACTGATCACGCTGGGCGCGTTCTCGCTCTATGGAGGCAATGCGCCGCTCTATGCGGGCAATCCCGAAATTAGCGTGGCGCAGAATCTGGTGCCCTTCTTCTCCTCCCTGGTGGCGGGCTTCATGATCCTGTTTGTTTTTGCAGGCATCGCCTATGGCCGCGCAGCCGGAACGATCAAGGACCATCGCGACATCGTCGACATGATGGCTGGCGCCATGAAGGATATGGGCTACTACCTCGTGCTGGCCTTCTTCGCTGCCTATTTCGTGGAGATGTTCAACCAGTCCCAGCTGGGTCTGATCTCGGCGGTGAACGGTGCCAACGCGATCGAGAGCTCCGGCCTGCCCCTGCCGATCGTGCTGGGCCTGATCGTGGTGTTCGCAGGTGTGCTCAATCTCTTCGTCGGCTCGGCGAGCGCCAAATGGGCGTTGATGGCGCCTGTGCTGGTGCCGATGCTGATGCTTCTGGGCGTCAGCCCGGAAATGGCCACGGCGGCCTACCGTGTGGGCGACAGCGCCACCAATATCATCACGCCGCTGATGGTCTATTTCCCGCTTGTACTGGTGTTTGCGCGCCGATGGGTGCCTGAGTTCGGCATCGGCTCACTGACCTCGGCGATGATCCCGTATTCGATCTGGCTTCTGATCAGCGGCATCATCATGACGATTGCCTGGGTCTATCTGGGCTTGCCGCTCGGTCCCGGCGCAGAGGTCGGGTACACCCTGCCTGCCGCCAACTAGGAGTGTTGCCCGCAGTCTTCGGGGCTGCGGGCCTCTCCCGCTTGAAAGGAATGCCTGTCCATGAGCCTTGTCCTCCATCACCTCAATGCCTCGCGCTCGCAGCGCATCATCTGGCTGATGGAGGAGCTGGGCCTGCCCTACACGCTGGTGCGCCACGAGCGTGATGCGCAGACCCGCCTTGCCCCGCCGGAGCTCCTGAAAGTCCATCCGATGGGCAAGGCGCCCTTGCTTGAGCATGAGGGGCAGGTGATCGCCGAGACAGGGGCTATCGCGCAGTATATTCTGGCTGTGTTCGATACCGAGCACCGCCTGCATCCCAAGCCGGGTGCGCCGGAGTTCGGGCGTTATCTCGAATGGATGCATGCGGCCGAAGGTTCGCCCTTCCTGCCGGGGTTGATCCTGGTATTCGCCCGCGCGACGGGTTTGCAGGATTCGCTCCTCGCAGGCTGGATGACGGGTGAGCGCGACAAGGCGGTAGCCACTATTGAGAGCCATCTGGCCCGCCACACCTGGTTTGCCGGCGACAGCTTCACTGCTGCCGACTGCCTGATGGGCTTCCAGCTTGATGGCATGGAGAAGTCCGGCCTGCTGGACAATGCGCCGGCGACGAAGGACTGGCTCAAACGCGCACATGCCCGCGAAGGCTACAAGCGCATGATCGACCAGGGCGTTTAGAAGCACGCGTCCAGAGCCGGTCTTTTCAGGATCCCGCTGTCGTCGTTGCCGCGGTGGCCGCCGTCGTCACTGCGATAATGGCGGCGGTCTGGGCTGCGATAATCGCCGACATGGCCGATACGGTGCCAAGTCCGCCATCCCCGCGTTCGCCCAACCAGACCAGTTGCGCCAGACGCAGCCGGGCCGAGCCGGTCTGCGTTACCTTGTCCAGCGTCTCCAAATTGGTGGCGATGATTGGCAGATCTTCAGGCGTGACGCCCTGGGCGGCCCATTCCATGTAGATGTGCCGGTTGCCGGTGTGGCGGATCGGTTTGAGCTCACGCGCTGCGGTGCGCAGCGCCACAAGGCGCTCCAGCACACCCTGCGCCGGTTGCCGGTAGAGCGCGCACAGACGCGCGCCTTCGCGTTTCAGGCCGCGCGTGGCCTTGGACTGAGCAAACACGGCAAGCGCCGTCTCGCGATCGCGAACGATGCGATCGGGGCTGTCATCCTGCGCAGCATGGGATGCCGCGAACTGGTCAGTGATGGCCTGATTGGCACGCCACCAGGGCGGCTGAAGGGCCTTCTGGATGGCATGGAACCGGCGCACACTATGCGCCGAGCGGGCATCAGACAGCGTCAATACCAGCGCGGCGCGGCTGCCTCCGGCATAGAGCTTTCCGGTGCCAGCCCCCTTCGCGCTTTCTTTCAGCGTGCTGCGCAGCGCCAGAAAGTCGGGCACGGATTTGCCGTTTCCGGTAAGCAGGGCTGCATATATCCAGCGTAGCTGGCCGCTCGGGGCGTGCCAGCTTCCCAGCCCATTTTTCAAGGCCGCATGGCTGGTTTGCAGTGCTCCGGCCAGGCTGGCTGTGCTTTCGTCCGACAGGCAGAGTGCATAGGCGCTGAACCACGCGGCGGCACCATCAGGTCCGCCCTTTATGGCTTTCACCGCCGCGTGGGTTTGCTTCAGCCTGTCAAGCTCCAAAGCGGGGCCTTTCCTACTCGCTCGCGGGCGGCTGGCTGAGGTCCAGCCCGGTGTGAAATGCGATGAAGGCCCATTTGTCAGCCGTTTCCTCGATCAGCTTGGACACCGGCGTGCCCGCCCCGTGCCCGGCTCGCGTCTCGATGCGGATCAGGGTTGGCGCATTGCCCGTTTCGGCAGCCTGCAGCGCGGCGATGTATTTGAAGGAGTGGCCGGGAACCACGCGGTCATCGGTATCGGCGGTGGTCACCAGCGTTGCCGGATAATCCCCGCCGCCGGGAATGTTGTGCAGCGGCGAGTAGGCATACAGAACATCGAACATGGCCGGGTCCTGCGGGCTGCCATAATCATCCACCCAGAACCGCCCAGCGGTGAAATGGTTGAAACGCAGCATGTCCATCACGCCGACGCCGGGAAGGGCCGCGGCAAACAGGTCCGGACGCTGGTTGGCAACCGCGCCGACAAGCAGACCGCCATTGGACCGGCCTTCGATGGCGATATTGTCCGGGCTGGTCCAGCCCATCTCGATCAGATGCTCGGCCGCGTTGATGAAGTCATCAAACACGTTCTGCTTGTTGGCCAGGCGTCCGCCATCGTGCCAGTTGCGCCCGTATTCGGACCCGCCGCGGATGTTCGCCAGCGCAAACACGCCGCCCATCTCCATCCATTGCAGGCGGCGCACATCGAAGCCCGGCGTCATCGAGATGTTGAACCCGCCATAGCCGTAAAGCAGTGTCGGGCGCTCGCCACTGGGCGTCACGTCGCGGTGGTGGACGATATACATCGGCACCTGCGCCTCGCCGGTCGAACCGAAAGACACCTGGCTGACCACATAGTCTTCGGGATCGAAGGTCAGTTCGGGCTGGGCAAAGACGCTGCTTTCGCCGGTGGCCACATCATAGCGGTAGATTGTGGGCGGCTGGTTGAAGCTGGTGAAGCTGTAGAAGGTTTCGTTCTGGTCAGGGCGGCTATCGAACCCGCCCGCCTGGCCAAGGCCCGGCAGGGGAACATCACGCACCATCACGCCTTCGGTCGTATAAATCCGGACCACAGAGCGTACATCCTCAAAAGTCTGGACGATCAGATGCCCGCCGACATGGCTGGCGCTGGTGATGGGGTAGGGGCCTGCGGGAACGATGTCGGTCAGCTCGGACGGATTGGCCAGATCCAGCGACACGATGCGCTGGTTCGGGGCGTCCAGATCCGTCAGGAACAGGAAACTGGAGCCGATATTTCCTACGGGGCTGTGATTATTGTCATCGCCGTCAAAGATCAGAACCGGCTCGGCGTTTTCGTCGGTCAGATCGAGGATGTGAATACCATTCCCGTCCGTGCCCGTGGACGAGTAGATAAACAGATAATCGCCGTCATCGCTGACAGAGCTGCGCCAGCCAACGGAGGGATTTTCCGGGTCGGCCATGACAAGGCGGTCTTCGCTCTGCTGGGTTCCCAGTTCGTGGAAATAGATCGCCTGGTTCATGTTCAGCGAGGTAAACTCCTCGCCTTCAGCGGGCTGCGGATAGCGCGAATAGTAGAAGCCCGAACCGTCCTTTGCCCATGAAAGACCGGAAAACTTGATCCATTCCAGCCGGTCCTCGAGACTCTCGCCAGTTTCCACATCAATGATATGCGCGGTGCGCCAGTCCGAACCGCCATCCTGCAGCATGTAGGCAACATATTGCCCGTCCGGGCTGGCCCAGCTGCCCGCCAGCGCCATGGTGCCGTCTTCGGACAATGTGTTGGGGTCGATCAGGACGCGGCCTTCGGCGTCCAGCCCGTCGCGCACCATGTAGACCGACTGGTCCTGCAAGCCGTCATTATAGGAGTAGAAATAGCGGCCCTCGCGCGCGGCGGGGACCGATACGCGCTCATAATCCCACAGCTCGCGCAGGCGCGCGGCGATCATGGGACGGCCGGGAAGGTTTTCCAGATAGCGGCTGGTGACAGCGTTCTGCGCGGTCACCCAGGCTTCGACCTCGCCGCTTTCGCGCACATCGGCCTCCAGCCAGCGGTAAGGGTCAGCGACTTCCACCTCGCCGCCCGATGCGGACTGATAGATGTCGGTCTGCTCGACCGTGCGGGTGGTCGGGTAGATCAGGCGGTCCTGCGTATGAGCCGCGCCAGCGATCACGGAATTGGCATCACCTTCGCCCGTTGCGACCTGTTCGCCGCAAGCGCCCATTACGAGGAGGCCGGCCAGCGGAAGTAGAAATGCACGCTTCATGTGATGCGCTCCCCAAAGGATTGAATGTGGCGTGGAACCTAGGCAATGAGGGTGAAATTGTCGACTGGCTCGGGCATTTGGCCCTATGACTTCCCTCATGGACCGCTCTGCGCCCTTTCCGGATTTGCCACCGGTTTTTGCCCGCTGGTTTGAAAGCCGCGGCTGGCAGCCGCGCGCGCATCAGCTGGACATGCTGGCCGCTGCACAGGCCGGTGAGGACGTGCTTCTCGTTGCGCCGACCGGCGGCGGCAAGACGCTGGGCGGATTCCTGCCCTCGCTCATTGATCTGGCTCAGATCAGCGCGCAAGGCGGCAAGAACCGGCCCCGCCAGCTTCACACGCTCTATATTTCACCGCTGAAGGCCCTGTCTCAGGATGTGGCGCGCAATCTGATGGTGCCAGTGGAGGAGATGGGGCTGGACCTGCGTATCGAAACGCGCACCGGCGACACCCCGCAATCAAAACGCGCACGCCAGCGCGCCTCTCCGCCCGACATTCTCCTGACCACGCCTGAACAGCTGGCGCTGTTCGTGGCGCAGGAGAACGGCGCCGCCTTCTTTGCCGATCTCAAGGCTGTGATCGTGGATGAGGTGCATGCGTTGGCGATGCAAAAGCGCGGGGACCTTCTTGCGCTGGGGCTGGCGGCTATTGCCCGCTATGCGCCCGATGCGCGCCGTATCGGTCTCTCCGCTACCGTGAAGGATGTGGAAGGCCATGCCCGTTGGCTGTCGCGTGATCCGTCCAGTGCCAAGGCGGCCACGCGCATTGTCACGGGTGCGGGCGGGGCTGCGGCTGATGTGTCGATCCTGACCCCTGATGCGCGTATTCCGTGGGCGGGCCATATGGGCCAGCACGCCATGGAAGGCGTGTATGAGTTGTTGAAGACCGCCCGCACCGCGCTGGTCTTCGTCAATACGCGCTCCCAGGCCGAGTTCGCCTTTCAGCAGCTCTGGCGGATCAATGACGACAATCTGGCGATAGCGCTGCACCATGGCTCGCTCAGCGTGGAACAGCGCCGCAAGGTAGAAGGCGCGATGGCGGCGGGAAAGCTGCGCGCCGTGGTGTGCACCTCGACACTCGATCTGGGCATTGACTGGGGTGATGTGGACCTTGTCGTGCAGCTGGGCGCACCCAAGGGCACGTCCCGTCTGATCCAGCGCCTTGGCCGCGCCAATCACCGGCTCGATGAGGTGTCGAGGGCCGTGCTGGTGCCGACCAATCGTTTTGAACATCTGGAATGCCTGTCGGCTCGCGATGCGGTGGCCGAAAATGCGCTGGATGGCGAACCGCTCAAAACTGGCGCACTGGATGTGTTGGCCCAGCATGTGATGGGCCGGGCTTGCGGCGACCCGTTCGAGGCCGATGCGCTCTATTCGGAAATCTGCCGCGCCGCGCCCTATGCAGACCTGCCGCGCGAGACATTTGACCGCGTGCTGGCATTTGTCGCGACCGGCGGGTACGCGCTTGGCACCTATGATCGCTTCTGCCGCATCGTGAAGGCGCGCGACGGGCTGTGGCGGGCACGTAACCGCTCCGCCGCTCAGCGCCACCGGCTCAATATCGGTACCATCGTGGAAAGCCCGATGCTGGATGTGCGCGTGGTCAGCGCGCGCAGCGGCGCGAACAGCCTGCGCGCTGCCGGTCCGCGCCTTGGCCAGCTGGAAGAATGGTTCGCCGATCAGCTTAGCCCCGGCGATACTTTCCTGTTTGCCGGTCAGGTCTTGCGTTTTGAAGCGGTCAGCCAGACCGATCTGCTGGTCAGCCGGGCAGGGGGCGAAGACCCGAAAATCACGTCCTGGCAGGGCGGCAAGTTTCCGCTCTCGACCTATCTGGCGGCGCGGGTGCGCAAGCTCGTCAGCGAGCCGGAGCAATGGGACAAGCTGCCAGACCAGGTGCGCGAATGGCTGGAGATACAGCGTCTGCGATCGCGCTTGCCGCAAGCCGACCGGCTGCTGGTGGAGACCTTCCCGCGCGCGGGCAAGCATTATCTGGTCTGCTATCCTTTCGAGGGGCGGCTGGCGCATGCGACGCTAGGCGTGTTGCTGACGCGCCGGCTGGAGCGACTGGGCCTGAAACCCCTGGGCTATGTCGCCAATGAGTATGCACTCTCGGTCTGGGCGCTGGACGATATGTCAGGCGTGGATTTCGCCGATCTCTTCTCGGCTGATCTGATGGGCGATGATCTGGATGCCTGGCTGAATGAAAGCGTGCTGATGCAGCGTACTTTCCGCCAGTGCGCGCTGATCTCCGGCCTGATCGAGCGCCGCCATCCGGGCCTTGAAAAGACCGGACGTCAAGTCAGCTTTTCGTCTGACCTGATCTACAACGTGCTGCGTGAGCACGAACCCGACCACATTCTCCTGCAGGCGGCCTGGGCAGATGCAGCGACGGGCCTATTGGACATACGCCGCCTTTCAGACCGGCTGGCGGCCATCGAAGGGCGCATTGATGCCGTAGCGCTGGAGCGCGTCTCGCCGCTGGCGGTTCCTGTCATGCTGGAGATCGGGCGCGAGCCGGTTTATGGCGAGGCCAGCGAGGCCATTCTTGAAGCGTCCTCAGAAAGCCTGATCGAGGAAGCCGTCAGGCCTTGACGCTGCGCGCTCACCGACGGAAAATAGCGTCATTATGAACTAGCACCTTTCAAGGCGCACACCCGCGCCATCTCCGCCCTAAATGGCAATATGAGAACGCCCTGCTGCATCGTGCGCGGGCGTGAAAGGTGACTACTCCATGCATGGTCCTGATCCCATGAACCCGCACCCGATGGCGGGATTTCCGCGCGTGTGTTTCCTCAAACCCGTGATCACCCGCCCCAATATCGAGGTGGGCGAGTACACATACTACGATGACCCCGACACGCCTGAAGCCTTCGAGGACCGTAACGTCCTCTATCATTACGATTTCACCGGCGACCGTCTGGTGATCGGGCGCTTCTGCGCGATTGCGACGGGCGTTACTTTCATCATGAACGGCGCCAATCACGCGCTGGGCGGTCTCTCCACTTTTCCATTCCAGATATTCGGCGGCGGTTGGGAGACGGGCTTTGGCGAAAGCTCTCTGGACAGTGGCTATCGCGGCGACACGATTGTTGGCCACGATGTGTGGATCGGGCGGAAGGCCGTCGTCATGCCGGGTGTACGCATCGGCAACGGTGCCATCATTGCCGCGCACAGCGTGGTGACGCGCGATGTGCCTGATTATGCCATCGTGGCAGGCAATCCAGCAGAGCTGAAAAAGAAACGCTTTGACGGTCCGACGATAGCGGCCCTGTTACGCATTGGCTGGTGGGATTGGCCAGTGGAAAAAATATCTTGCCATATCAATGCATTGCGTGCAGGCGATCTGAACACCCTGCAAGAGGCAGATTGACGAACGGATAGGGAACGCGCTTGTCTGGAACTATGCTTCAGGCCGCGCCAGCTCCCGTTCAGCATATCAACGTCAACGGCGTGCCGGTTCTGGCCGACGTGTCGGGGGTGGCGTTCGTGGAGAGCGCCCGTGCGCTGATCGTGGCTGATCTGCACTTTGAAAAGGGCTCATCCTTTGCCGCGAAGGGCGTGATGCTGCCGCCCTATGACACACGCGCGACTCTGGCCCGCCTGGCCGATGCGATGGTGCGCCTGCAACCGCAAACGGTCATTGCGCTGGGCGACAGTTTTCACGACCAGACCGCAGAGTTGCGCATGCATGACGAGGACGCCGCCTTCCTGACGGATCTTGTGGCGTGCGCGGAGCGCTGGGTATGGATTGCGGGCAATCATGACCCTGCGCTGTCGCCGCGCTATGGCGGGGAACTGGCAGGCGAGGTCGGGCTGGACGGTCTCATCTTGCGCCATGAGCCGCGTGAAGGCGTTTCACCCGGCGAAGTGGCGGGCCATCTGCATCCTTGCGCCAAGGTACGCCGGTCAGGCCGCTCTGTGCGGCGGCGCGCGTTCGCCAGTGATGGCAGCCGCCTGATCCTGCCCGCCTTCGGGGCGTATACGGGCGGGCTGAATGTGCGCGATGACGCCTTTGCGGCCTGCTTTGACCGCACGCCCGATGTCTGGATGCTGGGCCGCGAGCGGGTCTACCGGGTGGCGGGCCGCAGTGTTCTGGGTGATTGAAGGGGAAGTTTCCCTTAAAGCGCCCGCACCGCGAGAGCGGCGCCAAGGCTGATCACCGCGCCCAGCGTCAGGATCAGGCGCAAGGGCAGATACCAGCGTGGCAGGGTGCCGCCGCGTACAGCGCCCCGGTCCCACAGATACTGGATGGCAAACCCGGCGATCAGGATGCCCCAGCCGGTCAGCTCGGTGTTGAAAGGCAGGTCAGGCCGGTTCCAGACCTGCATCAGCACCGCCAGCCAGCCTGACAGCGCCAATATCACGGCCAGCAGGAGCACGCCGGGGCGCGGCGCGTCGGCGCGCAGCACGATCTCGGCTGTCCAGCGTCCGCCCGCCAGGAAGGACAGGATCACGGCAGCGTAGATGGGCAGGAAATTGGCCGCCTGTATGGCTACAGGTCCGCCCAGCGCAAGGCCGAACGCTCCGCCAAAGAAGGGAATAAGGCCGGCAAAACCGGCAATGAGCGGCGTGCCGGGGGCTTCACTGAGCTGTCTGAGCATGACGTCGTCCTTGTCCCTAGCGGCGGCGGAAAACTTCAGCGGCGCTCCAACCGGCGATCAGCGCGATGATGACCGCGATGATGCCATAAAGCGGCGCACGTTCATGCGCAAAATCATAGATGGCCTGTTCAAATCCAGCCTTGCGCACCTGCAGCGTCGTACGGCGGGTGGCGATGGGCACACCGTCGCGGAAAAGATAGATATCAAGGGCGTATTCGCCAACCGGCGTCACCGGCGGCAGGCGTACACCCGCCCTGAACAGGCCGCCATCGAGAACTTCCACGCCGCCTGGCGATTCAACATAGAGCCCTTCGCGCGCCCGGTTGCGCACAACGGCGCGCCGGTAATCGACGATCTCCGCTCCCATCTCCGTGACGATCACACCGCCCACCCCATAGCGCGTTTCCTCGCGTTCATGGTCGGGCGCGGACAGGCGTATATGCTCCATGCCGATGCCTTCGCGGCGCAGCGAGGAGAAGGTGGCAAACTGGCTGAGCGCCTGCGTAGAGGCGACAGCGTAATAGCCGTAAATGCCTTCAAACGCGATCGGCGCGCGGTTCATCCAGATGCCCAGCGTGCGGATCTTGCGCATGACGCGCAAATCCTCCTGCGGCCCGCGCACGACGACGACAATATCGTCCTCTTCCTCAAGGCCGGTGACCGCGCCGTAGACCAGAAAGTCTGCCCCGGTGAAGTTGGAGCGTATCTCCACCACTTCCTGGGTGAGCGCCGCGACAATGCCGACAGGCTGGATTTCGTCTTCCGGCGCGGCATGGGCCGTCCCCGCCAGCGCCATCATCGTGAGGGTCAGGGTGCGCATCATGATGCAGCCCTCCCGGTCGTCTCCATCAGCTCAAACATGTCGGCCGGATCAGACACCAGGTCGAAGGCGAGTTTGAGGCAGACGGCCAGCACCATCAGCGCCAGCGCGGCGCGCAATTCCTCGGCGCGAATGCGCTGGCCCACCCGTGCGCCGAACTGGGCGCCGATAACCCCGCCAACGATCAGCAATGCTGCCAGCACGAGATCGACGGTCTGGTTCTGGCTGGCCTGCAGGAAGGTCGTCAGTGCGGTCACGAACAGAATCTGGAACAGTGAGGTGCCGATCACGACCGAGGTCGGCATGCGCAAGATGTAGATCATGGCCGGGACCATGACGAAACCGCCGCCAACTCCCATCAGGGCGGCCAGCAGGCCGACAAGCGCGCCAATGCCGATGACAGGTATCAGGCTGATATAAAGGCCCGAAACGGGGAAGCGCACCTTGAAGGGAAGCGCGTCGATAACGCCGCGCCTGCGCCGTCTGGGCCGAGGTGTAATGCCGGACTTGCCCTGACGGTAGCGACGCCAGAGGGCAGCAGCGCTCTCCACCAGCATCAACCCGCCAATAATGCCCAGAAAGCCGACATAGCACAGCGAGATGACGAGGTTGATCTGGCCTGTCGCCTGAAGGAAGGAAAACAGCCACACCCCGCCGACAGAGCCCACGACACCGCCCGCCAGCAGGTAGAGGCCCATTTTCAGATCCAGGCTCTTGCGCCGGAAATGGGCGATTGCGCCCGAAGCGGACGACGCGACGATCTGGTTGGTCTGGGTGGCCACGGCGACGGCGGGCGGGATACCGATAAAGATCAGGATCGGCGTCATCAGGAAGCCGCCGCCCACCCCGAACATGCCCGAGAGGAAACCGACCGCCAAGCCAAGGCCCAGGATAAGGAAGAGGTTTACCGAGACTTCCGCTATGGGAAGGTAAATGTCCATTGCCCCGCCCTACCGGGACGGGCCGCGCTCGAGCCGGGAGACCAGAGCGGTGTCAATCGCCCCGCTCACTTCCAGTCCTTCCGCGCGCTGGTATGCCACCACGGCTTCGCGGGTACGCGGCCCATAGGCCCCGTCAGCCGCGCCGATATCATAGCCCCCGGCCAGCAGGAGTTCCTGCGCCCGCGCAATCAGCCGGGTGCTGGTACCCTGATCCCAGGCTTGCGCCGGGTAACGCCCCTGGGCCTGGGGATCGAGCGTGCGGGGGGTGAAGCTGGAGGCGGCGTCTTCGGCAGCGGCGCGTTCTTCGGCGGTCAGTTCGCGGCGCAGGCCGCTGGCGCGTTCGCGCGCGGCGCTGTCGCCATTTTCCGCTGCGATCAGGAACCACGCATAGGCGTCCGCAGCGCTTTGCGGCACACCGAAGCCTTCTTCAAAGAGCAGGCCGAGATTGAACTGGCTGTCGCCCATGCCGTGCAGGGCAGCCTGTTCGAACCAGCGCGCCGCCGATTGCTGGTTGGCCGGGGTGGGGGACTGGTTCACATAGGCGACACCGGCCTCATACATGGCGCGCAGATTGCCGTTTTCCGCCGCCCGCACGATCCACTGGCGTCCGGCGTCAGGGTCGGAGGTAACCCCTTCGCCGCGCTCCAGCATCCGGCCATAGCGGAACTGGGCATCAGGAATGCCTTGCTCGGCTGCCCGGCGCATCAGTGTCATGCCGCCTTGCGCGTCGCCTGCTTCAAGGCGCTGCAGGGCAAGCTGGTAGCGCGCAACCGGATCGCCAGCCGTGGCGGCAGCCTCAAGGGTCAGCGGCCCGTCAGGAATGGTATTGGCGACCGGCGTTACGACTGCGGGCGGATCGGGTTGAACCGGTTCGGCTTGCGCCATTTCCACCGGCACGGGTTCAGTTTGCGTCGTGGCAGCAGGTTCGGTCTGCGCGATGCCTTCGCCGGTGCCAGCGTCTCCGGCCGTATCCGGCTGGGCCTGCGCTGCTGCCGGCGCGTCTTGCGGCGGTGTCTGTTCAGTGCGCACGTCGGCAAACAGGCTGGACAAGGCTTCCGGCGAAATATCGTTCTCTGCGCTTTGCGGGCCGCGATTGAAGCCGTCCATCAGGACAAAGGCTGCAGCTGCGCCTAGCGCCAGAAAGCCCAGCAGGCTGACACTGGCCAGCAGCCAGCGGCTGCGTCCACCTTCACTTTTAGGGGCAGGCTGGGCGGAATAGTCAAAGCGTGCCGCGTCAGAGCCGCCAAGGCGGACCTTGCGCCGTGCAGCAGCCAGGAAATCAGAATCGGCAGTGGCGCCGAGAACCTGGGCTGACCGCGCGCGCTGGGCCGGTTGCGGCATGGGTGCGGGCTGGGGCGATTCCTGCCAGAGGTCTTCGCCCGCATCCGGGGTTGCATATTCGGCCGGGGCATGTGACCGACCGCCATTCAGCGGATCCTCGACCGCGACGACGAAGCTGTCTTCCCCGCTGATGGCAAACTCGCCCTGCAGGGCCGCTTCGCGCTGGCCGGGTGGCGGTTTCAGGGGCGCTGCAAAGCTGTCGGGTTCCGGCACAGATTCGCGTGCGTGGTCGGTGCGCTTGTCCAGCGCCGCCGCAGGCGTGCCGCGCCGGGGTGGTTCGTGCGGGGCGTTCTGTTCGATCGCTTCCAGACGCTCGGCCAGCGCTGTCATCGCGCGCTGTACAGGCGACAGTGCATCGGCGGTCTCGCTGCGGGCGGCGTCAAGGCGGGCGTGGACGCCTTCCATGGCCTGCGCGATGCGCTGGGCGGTGCGTTCCTCGGACGCGCTGATGCGCTCCTGAAGCACATCATCCTCTGACCGGGCGCGGCCATTCGCATCGAGGGTTTCAACCACGCGTGCCATGCGTTCGCCTGCGGCCTCCAGCGCCTTGGCAGAGCGTTCCTCGGCGGTGCTGACACGTTCGGCAAGGGTCTCACCCAGCTTTGCCACCTGCTCGCCGATCTGCCGGACCGCATGACTGCTCTCGCGGCGCACATCGTCAAGCCGCGTTTCGATATCGGCCTGACTGCGCTGATGACTGCGCTGCTGCTCAGCCTCGCGGAACCGTGCCTCCAGCCGGGTTTCGTTGTCGGTAAAGCGCCGGTCAATGGCCCGCGCCAGACGTGACACTTCCTGGCTGATGCGCGCCAGCGTATCGGCCTGGCGCGTTTCTGCGGCCGAAAGCCGGGTCTCGGTAGCTTGCAGCGCTTTCTCGAACTGGCCACCGGAGCCGCCTGAGCGGGCCAGCGTGTCAATCTGGCTGGCGAACTCGCGGCGGGTGTCCCGGATCACTTCGGCCAGTTCCATCGCCAGCCGGTCAAAGCGCTGATGGAACTGCTCCTGCGTCATGGACGAGCTGCTGCCCTGCTCCAGCTGGGCAAGGCGGGCTTCCAGACGTTCATGGGACTTGGCCAGCACTTCGGCTGCCTGGTGGGTCGCGCTTTCAGCGGCGACCAGACGGCGCTGCATGGCGCGGGAATTGTCGTGAACGCCTTCCAGCGCTTTTGACATGTCGCCATGACGCTGTTCGACCAGATCGCGCAAGGACTGGTCCTCGGCGCGAGTGCGCCGCTCGGCTTCCTCGATGCGTTCAGCGAGGCCGCGGACAGACTTTTCGGTCCCGTCCTTGCGGCGCTCTTCACGGTCAAGCAGGCCATCAATCTCGCTGCGGAAATCGCGCTCGGTCTCATACAGGCGCGCCGCCACCTTGCCGAGCGCCGCTTCTACCGCCCGCACCGGAGCCGTGTCGCCGCCGGTGCCGTTGCGTTCCAGCTTGCGCAGCCGGTCCATCAGCTCGTCCTGCCCGGCCCGGATGCGGGCGAGGGCGGAGGCGGTTGTGTCCTCGTCTTCCTCCAGCCCGTCCTCGATGCGCTCCAGACGGCGCGCCAGCCCGCTTACGGACTGATCGACGCCGGAAATGGCCAGTTGCGCACGCGATTCGGCTGCCTCGATACGGGCACCCAGGCGCGCGACCATCTCGTGCAGACCATCATCGCCGCCGTCATCATCGTCGCTTGCAGCAGATGGCGCAAAGCCGGGAAAGGCGCCGAGCCGGTCTGACCAGTCAGTGCCTGCAGGGTCATCATCAAGGATGACGCGGTTCAGCCATTCGCCCAGAGTCATGCCTTCGCGGCGCGCAGCTGTCTTGGCCATCGCCCGCGCGCGCGGGTCGATACCTTTAACACTCCAAGGTGTCCCGGATGTCATCCGACTCACGCGCTCCTGACCAATCGGTGGAAGGTAGCGGAGCGGTTAATATTGTGTAAACCGGATGACTGACCCCAATATGTGGTGTTTCCACAGCTTCCGGTTACACAGCGGGGCGGCTCCACCTCCGACCATAACGGTTAACAAGAGTCCGCGATGCGGTTAACGGCGCGTAAAGTTTCCTTAAATTCTGCTCATTGCACTGCATCTGCCGGAAACAGGGCAGGTGCCAGCTGTTCCAGCCTGCGCTCCAGCCCGGCGGCCTGAGCGAGCGTTTCGGTCGGTTCGCGCCCTGGCAGCGCCCGTCCGGTGTCCAGGAAGAACCACGCTTCGTCGGGTGCGCCTGCCGCCATATAGCGCAAGGAAAGATACCAGTAGATATTCACCGCAAACGGATCGATCTCCAGGGCTTCGGCCAACAGTCCGGCCGGATCCAGAGTCTCATGGGCTGCAAGGCCCTCCTCGCCCCATTCGACGAGCTGGCGGGCAACGATCGTGCGCGCCGCGGCACCGGCGTAATCGCGCCGGTCCAGATAGGGCAGGAGACGCTCGATCGCGAGCCGGTGCGATCCCTCGGCAGCCGCCTCGGTCGCCTCGACAACCGCCTCGTATCCCTCATCACCGCTGGCAGCGGCAGCCAGTGCGGACGTGCCCGCACAGGCCAACCGTTCCGATCCAACGGTCTCGGCCGGGCAAATGCCAAAGTGGGCGATTTCCTGTACCTGCGTCAGCATCGCTCCGGCAAAGTCGCCTTCTTCTCGCAAGGACTGGATTTCCAGCATGAAGTCCGCCGGTTCCGGTGGCGGGCCACTGTCTCCGGCCAGCGCGGCCAGAACCGCTTCATGCGCGTCATCGTCGATAAGAGCTGAATTGCCGGTGTGCAGGCTGGCACCGGCAAAGCCGAGCATATCGGCTTCCAACGGGCTGGTGCCTGCCAGTGTCCAGTGCTCCACCCGCCCGTCCGGGCTTTCCGGACTCACCACCGTGAAGGCGAGGGCACACAAAGGCTCGCCGCTCTCGTTCAGCGCAGCGAGAATATCGGGGTGGATGGGCACGCGATGGGCGAAGGCCGCGATCAGGCCGGTGCGCTGTTCATCTGTCATCTCGACAGCGTCACAACCGGTCCAGGCGCTGGCCACACGCGGGCCGTCCTCTTGCCGGTACCAGCTTGTCACGGTGCCGTCCGGTTCCTCGTCTTCATCACTTTCGGCGGGCCGCGACGTGCTGGTCAGGTCAGCGGGCGCGGCCGCAACGCCCATGGCGGCTTCCAGCCAGAAGCGGTGGAAGCTTGCCGACGGCCCGAAGGCGATCTCTTCGGCCTGACCGCTTTGCGATAGGGCGGCATAAATATCGACATTGCGCCGCACGCCTGCATAGATCGAGGCATTGGCGTAGCGCCCGTTTTCCCTGTCCAGCGTCAGAAGACGCCGCGCGGAAAAGTCATAGAGCCAGACCGTGCCGGCACCCATTTCACCGGCCCAGCCGGAACCGGCCATGAAGGTGCGTGATTGCGCGCGTGCGCCAGCATCGGGGGTGCTGTCGGCGGCCGGAGTTCCGTCCTGGCCCAGCGGGCTGACGGCAATCTGCCAAGCCAGCTCCACCCCTACGCCCCAGGGCGCGCCGCGAAGCGCTGCATAGTGATCCATGCCGACATGGGGTGTCATCCGGCGTGGGGTGGTGCCCGCGGTGCTGGCCATGGTGCCGCTATCGGCATCTGCCGGTGCGGGCTCTGCGTCTGCCTCCACCTCGACCTCGGCCTGTTCTACTGACTCGCTTTCGGCACCTTCCGTGGTTTCACGGCTAGCGCCCAGTTCGTCCGCATCTTCCGCGTCAGATGCGTCTGGACCATCTGCCCCGGCCTCGGCCTGTTCGCCGGTATCACTCGCGGCGTCCTCGCCAGCGGGCTCGTCGGCCTCAGCCGGTTCTGCGCCTTCGCCGGCAGCGTCTTCTTCGGTTTCCTCAGCGTCAGCGGGGCTGTCCGGGGCTGGCTCGTCTGTTTCGACGGCTTCTCTGGCTTCTTCGGTGCTTTCATTGACGGGTTCTTCGACGATGTCGTCGCCGGTCGCCTCGTCGTCGCCAGCTTCCTCATCGCTGACTTCGTCAGCTTCGTCTGCAGTCGCATCCCCGTCGGGTTCACTGGCAGGTTCAGTACCGGCTTCCGCCTCTGCTCCGGTTTCAGGCTCTGCTTCGCTTTCTGCCGATGCATCCGCCTCTGTATCCGGCTGATTATCAGCATCGGCATCGTCGGAGGTTTCATCATCGACTGGCTCGTCCGATGCGTTGCCTTCTTCTGCCGCAGAGTCTGCCGGTTCGTCAGCGGGTTCGTCGCCGCTGTCCGCCGCCTCGGTGGCCGGTTGCTCCTCTGCCTGCGCGTCCATCGCGCGCAGCAGCGCTTCCAGCGCCTCGATATCATCGGGATCAAGGCGCGATGGCGCCCCTGCCGGTGTGGCTGCCAGTGACAGAGCCAGAATGATCGTGCTGACAGACATGGATTGATATCCCCTCGACGCTAGCGTGACGCAGAGCCAAGCGCGCCAATGGGGCGCGGTCAAGGCAACAAGCAGAACGCTGGCCGTTAACTCGAATTGACGTTGACGTGAACGTAAACTTGACCGACAGTGTGCGCATGACGGTCACAGCCAGCGCCGACACACTCTACTCTATCCGTGACCTCGCCGCCTCGTTCGGCGTGACGCCGCGCGCATTGCGGTTTTACGAGCAGCAGGGCCTGATCACGCCGCAGCGCAAAGGGGCCACGCGGCTCTACACGGCGGCAGACCGCGCACGGCTGGTCCTGATCCTGCGCGGCAAGCGCGTCGGTTTTTCACTGGCCGAGATCAAGGAAATGCTCGACCTTGAAGCGGTGGAACATGCCGGGCGTGGCCATCTGGAAAACTCGATAGAGAGGTTTCGCGCCCGCATCGAAGACCTGAAACGCCAGCGCGACGACATAGATGATGCCATAGGCGAGCTGGAAGCGGGCGTTGTGTGGATGGAAGAGCGTCTCAATGACCGCGAACCGCCTGAAGACATCAAGCGCCGTGCCCGTGCCTTCGAGGCGCTGGCCGCCGCCCGCCTCGTCCAGTGGTCTGTCGGACCGCCGGACTAGCGCGTTCACAAGAGCTGACTGACAAACCCTCAATTTTCTGCCCCGGAGACACCTCTCATGCCCACCTATCGCGCCCCGATCCGTGACCAGCGCTTCGTCCTCAACGATGTTCTGAATGTGCAGCAATACGGCAATCTGCCAGGATTTTCCGATGCAAGCCCGGACATTGTCGATGCCATTCTCGAAGAAGGCGGCAAGTTCTGCGAGAACGTGCTGCACCCGCTCGGCAAGGTGGGTGATCAGGAAGGCTGTCATCTGCAGCCTGATGGCGAAGTCGTCGTCCCCAAGGGCTTCAAGGAAGCCTATGACCAACTGACCGAAGGCGGCTGGACGGCGCTGTCAGCTGATCCAGAGTATGGCGGGCAGGGCCTGCCCCATTATCTGAACCTCGCTTTCAACGAGATGGTGACGGCGACCAATATGGCGTTCGGCATGTATCCGGGTCTGACCGGCGGTGCCGCTCAGGCGCTGACCCATGGCGGGTCGGATGAGCAGAAACGCCTCTACCTGCCCAAGATGATTTCCGGCGAGTGGTCGGGCACGATGAACCTGACCGAGCCGCATTGCGGCACCGATCTGGGCATGTTGCGCACCAAGGCGGTGCCCAATGGCGACGGCACCTACAAGATTTCCGGCCAGAAGATCTGGATCTCGGCCGGCGAACACCCGATGAGCAAGAATATCGTCCATCTGGTGCTGGCGCGCATTGAAGGCGCGCCGCAGGGCGTGAAAGGCATTTCGCTCTTCGTTGTCCCGAAATTCATCCCCGACGAGAACGGCAATCCGGGCAAGCGCAATGGCGTGAAGTGTGGCGGCCTCGAAGAAAAGATGGGCATTCACGGCAATTCCACCTGCGTCATGAATTATGACGAGGCGACAGGCTGGCTTGTCGGCGAGGAGAACAAGGGGCTTCGCATCATGTTCGTCATGATGAACGAGGCGCGCCTTGGCGTTGGCCTGCAGGGTCTGGCGCTGGCCGAAACCGCCTATCAGTACTCGCTGGCCTTTGCCAAAGACCGCATTCAGGGCCGCTCGCTGACAGGCCCTAAGAACCCGGACGGACCGGCCGATCCGATTATCGTCCACCCGGATGTTCGCCGGATGCTGATGGATCAGAAAGTGTTCGTGGAGGCGGGCCGTGCCTTCACGCTGTGGACCGCGCTGCAAGGCGATCTGGAGCACAAGGCCGAAGACGAGGATACGCGCACCAGGTCGGGCGATTACATGGCGCTGCTGACCCCGATCGTGAAAGCCTATCTGACCGACAAGGGCTATGACAGCGTGTCCAAGGGCCTGCAGATCCATGGCGGATCGGGCTTTACCCGCGAATGGGGTATCGAGCAGCTTCTGCGCGATGCGCGCATCACCCTGATCTACGAAGGCACCAACGGCGTTCAGGCGCTTGATCTGGTTGGCCGCAAGCTCGCCATGAACGGCATGCGCCCGATCAATACCTTCTTTGCCGAGATGGACGCCTTTGTCGCCGACAACAAAGGCAACAAGGAGCTGGAGCCGTTCCTGGACGGTCTCGCCGCCACCAAGGCCAAGCTGCAAAAGGCCACCAACTGGCTGGTCGAGAAGGGGCTGGAGAATTTCGACAATGCCGGCGCGGCCTCGACCGATTACCTGCACCTGTTCGGCCTGACCTGCTTTGCCTGGATGTGGGGCCGGATGGCAAAGGTCTCGCTGGAGAAGATCGCGGAAGGCTCTGATGACCCGATCTATGCCGGCAAGCTGGTGACGGGCCGCTATTTCCTTGAGCGCTGGCTGCCGGATGCGGACGCACATCTCGCCAAGATCGAGGCTGGCGCCGAGTCCATGATGGCCTTGACGGCCGAACAGTTCTGATCCGCAACGACACTACAGGAGCACACCCCATGTCCGCCAACGCTGCCGCCATTCTGGCCAATCCCAAACCGTCCTGGCTGGATCAGGAAGACGTGAACATGTTCGACCATGCCGTGCGCGGCTTCCTCGAAAAGGAATGCCTGCCCCACGGTGACCGCTGGGAGAAAGAGGGCGCGGTTGACCGCGAGATCTGGACCAAGGCGGGCGAGGCCGGTCTGCTGTGCCCGGCGGCTCCCGAAGAGTTCGGCGGCGCGGGCGGTGACTGGCGCCACGACTATGTGTTCCACATGGCGGTGGCCGAGCTGGGCGTTGATGGCTGGGGCGCAAGCCTGCACAATTCCATCGTCGGTCCCTATGTCTGGCATTACGGCACGAAAGAGCAAAAAGAAAAGCTGATCCCCAAACTCATCTCTGGTGAGTATGTGGGCGCCATCGCCATGACCGAGCCGGGTGCAGGTTCCGATCTCCAGGGCGTGAAGACGACGGCGGTGAAGGACGGCAATGGCTATCGCATCAACGGTGCCAAAACCTTTATCACCAATGGCGGCACGGCCAATTTCATCATTGTCGTGGCCAAGACCGATCCCAAGGCTGGCGCCAAGGGCACCTCGCTCTTCATGGTCGAAACCGACGGGCTGGAAGGCTTCCGGCGCGGACGCAATCTCGACAAGGTGGGCCTGAAAGCGCAGGACACGGCCGAGCTGTTCTTCGAGGACATGTGGGTGCCCGCCGACGCGCTTCTGGGCGAAGGCGAGGGGCTCGGCTTCATCCATCTGATGGAGCAGCTGCCGCAGGAGCGCCTGCAGATCGCCGTCCAGGGCGTGGGCATGATGAAGCGCGCGCTCGCCGAGACCATTGCCTACGTCAAGGACCGCAAGGCATTCGGCAAGTCGATCATCGAGTTCCAGAATACCCAGTTCAAACTGGCCGAGCTGAAAACCAAGGCGACCATCGCCGAGGTGTTCTGCCAGCACTGCTCGGACCTGCTCATCGAGGGCAAGCTTGATGCGGCGACCGCCTCGATGGCGAAATACTGGGTGACGGATATCCAGTGCGAGCTGGTTGATGAATGCGTGCAGCTGCATGGCGGCTACGGCTTCATGAACGAATATCCCATCGCCCGCATGTGGCGCGATGCACGCGTGCAACGCATCTATGGCGGTACGAACGAGATCATGAAGCTGCTGATTTCACGGACGCTTTAAGACCAAAAACCAAGAACACCCTCAAGGGAGAATCCCAATGACCGACGCTTATATCTACGACGCCACGCGCACACCGCGCGGCAAGGGCAAGAAGAACGGCACGCTGCACGAGATCACCGCGTTGCAGCTGGCCACTCAGCAGCTCGAAGCCATCCGCGAGCGCAATAATCTCGATACGAGCCTTGTTGACGATGTGATCCTGGGCTGTGTCTCGCCGGTGGGCGAACAGGGTGCGGACATCGCCCGCGCGGCGGTGCTCAACGCGCGCTATGCCGAGAACGTGGCAGGCGCTCAGGTGAACCGCTTCTGCGCCTCCGGCCTGGAAGCGGTGAACCTCGCGGCGGCCAAGGTCATGTCCGGTGAAGCGGACCTCGCCATTGGCGGCGGCGTGGAATCCATGAGCCGCGTGCCGATGGGCTCTGATGGCGGCGCGATGGTTGTCGACCCCGAGATGGCGTTTGACCATTACTTCGTGCCGCAGGGCATTTCGGCCGACCTGATCGCCTCCAAGTACGGCTATTCGCGCGACGATGTGGACGCCTATGCGGTGGAGAGCCAGAAGCGCGCCAAGAAGGCGTGGGATGAGGGCCGGTTCAAGAAATCGGTCGTCGCGGTGAAGAACCAGCTTGGGCTGACCCAGCTGGACCATGACGAATACATGCGCCCCGAAACCGACATGCAGTCACTAGCGAGCCTGAAGCCCGCTTTCCGTGACCTCGCGGCGTTCGTGGGTCTCGATAATGTCGCCATCCAGCGCTACCCGGATGTCGAGAAGATCAATTTCGTCCACCATGCCGGCAACTCGTCGGGCATCGTGGACGGCGCGGCCGCCATGCTCATCGGCACCAAGGAAATGGGTGAGCGGCTGGGTCTGAAACCCCGTGCGCGTATCCGCTCCATGGCCTCCATCGGCTCTGAGCCGACCATCATGCTGACCGGCCCCGCCCCGTCGGCGCGCAAGGCGCTGAAAAAAGCCGGCATGAGCCCGGAAGACATTGATCTTTACGAGATGAACGAGGCGTTTGCGGCTGTTGTCCTGCGCTTCATGGAAGATCTGGGCGTTCCGCACGACAAGGTGAACGTCAATGGCGGCGCTATCGCCATGGGGCACCCGCTGGGCGCAACCGGCGCAATGATCTTAGGGACCTTGCTCGACGAGCTGGAGCGCACCGGCAAGGGCACGGCGCTGGCCACGCTCTGCGTTGGCGGCGGCATGGGCACGGCCACGATCATCGAGCGGATCTAGACCTGATGACCGGAGAAAGTGAAAAGCCCGGACGCGAAGCAGACCAGAGCGGATTTGCCGCCGGATTGCCTCTCGGCATGGGCGCCGGCGTGGCGCTTGGCGTCGCCTTCGGCATGGCGTTCGACAATCTTGCACTGGGCATAGCCTTCGGTGTGGCTTTCGGCGTCGCGCTTTCCCCGGCCTTTGGCACTGCGCTCAACAAATCGAACAAGACAAAACCTGATGCGGACGCTGATAGCGGCGCATCACAGGAGGAGAACTCCCAATGAGCTACACACATTTCAAATTCGAGACGGACAAGGACGGCATTGCGCTGATCACTTTCGACAGCCCGAACGTCTCCATGAACGTGCTTTCGGCCTCGGTCATGGCCGAGCTTGGCCAGATCGTGGACAAGATTGGTTCAGACGACGCCATCAAGGGCGCGGTCATCACCTCAGGCAAGAAAGCCTTCTGCGCAGGCGCGGACTTGTCCGAGCTGGGCGCAGGCATGATGGACCTGAAGGGCCTCTCCGAAGAGGAAGCCAAGCAGAAGCTGTTTGACACCGCCTTCCGCCTCAACTCGCAGCTTCGCGCGCTGGAAACCTGTGGCAAGCCGGTCGCGGCGGCCATTAATGGTCTCGCGCTCGGCGGCGGGTTCGAGGTGACGCTCGCCTGTCATTACCGCGTTATGGCCAATGATACCGGTGCCAAGCTGGGCCTGCCCGAAGCGCTTGTCGGCGTTCTGCCCGGCGGTGGCGGCACGCAGCGCCTGCCGCGCCTGATCGGCGTGATGAATGCGGCCCCGGTCATGCTGCAGGGCAAGCAGCTGGATGCCGATACGGCCAAGCAGCAGGGCGTGGTGCATGAAGTGGCCCCGGTCTCCGAAATCGTCGCCAAGGCGAAAGAGCTGGTGAAGAGCAATCCGCTGGGGTCCAAACAGCCCTGGGATCAGGACAAGTTCAAAATCCCCGGCGGTGGCCCCTTCCACCCGGCGGGCATGCAGGTGTTCGGCGCCGCATCGCCGATGCTGCTCAAAGAGACCTACGGCAACTACCCGGCCCAGCGCTACATTCTCTCATGTGTCTATGAGGGCCTGCAGGTGCCCATCGATGCGGGCCTGCGTATCGAAAGCCGGTATTTCACCAAGCTCCTGATGCGCCCGGAAAGCCGCAACATGATCCGCTCGCTCTTCCTGTCCAAGCAATCGCTGGACAAGGGCGGCCGCCGCCCGGCGGGTCAGGAGAAGTCCGAGATCAAGAAGATCGGCGTTATTGGTGCCGGCTTCATGGGTGCTGGTATCACCACCGTTTCGGCGCAGGCCGGGATCGAGGTTGTGCTGATCGACGTCAATCAGGAAGGTGCCGACAAGGGCAAGCAGCACGCGCTCGATTTCTTCGCCAAGGGCGTCAAGCGCGGCAAGATCAGCGAGGAGAAGGCCAAAAAGCTGGCTGATCTCATCACAGCGACCACCGATTACGGAGCCCTTAAAGACGTTGATCTGGTCGTCGAGGCGGTGTTTGAAAACTCCGAGCTCAAGGCCGAGATCACCAAAAAGGCCGAGGCGGTTCTGCCCAAGGGCGCGATCTTCGGCTCCAACACTTCGACCATTCCGATCAGCTCGCTGGCCAATGCGTCGGATCGCCCGGAAAACTTCATCGGCATTCACTTCTTCTCGCCGGTCGAGAAGATGAATCTGGTCGAGCTTATCGTGGGCGAGAAGACGGGCGATCTGGCCGTCAGCCGCGCCATCGATTTTGTCGGCAAGATCAAGAAGACGCCGATTGTGGTGGCCGATACGCGCGGCTTCTACGCCAATCGCTGCGTCATGCGCTATATCGAGCAGGGCATGTATCTGCTGACCGAAGGTGTGAAGCCCGCCCTGATCGAGAATGCGGCCAAGATGGCCGGCATGCCGGTCGGCCCGCTCTCGCTGCAGGACGAGGTGGCCATTGATCTGGGCTACAAGGTGCTCCAGCAGACCAAGAAGGATCTGGGCGATCAGTTCGAGGACACGCCCAACGCACAGGTCATCGAGAGGATGTACGAGCTTGGCCGCTATGGCCGCAAGAATGCCAAGGGCTTCTACGTCTACGAAGAGGGCGGCAAGCGGCTGTGGGACGAGCTGGGTCAGTTCGCCCCGAACGGCAAGCTGCTCCCGGCTGACGACCAGCCAAGCGTCGCCGAGATCAAGGACCGCATCCTCTATGCCCAGGCCATCGAGGCGGCGCGCACCATGGCCGAAGGCATTGTCGAGGACCCGCGCGAGGCCGATGTCGGCTCGATCCTGGGCTGGGGCTTTGCGCCCTATACCGGCGGGGTGATTTCCTTCATCGACACGGTCGGCACAGAAAAGTTCGTCAAGCGTGCCGACGAGCTGGCCAAAAAATACGGCAAGCCGTTCGAAGTGCCCCAGCTCCTGCGTGACATGGCAGCGAAGAAGGAAAGCTTCTACGGCCGGTTTGCGCCTAAGAAGGCGGCCTGATTTTCAGGCTCTGACTGATGAGAAAGGCCGGGTGGCAACACCCGGCCTTTTTTTGTTTGGGCCACACCTCGCTCTTGTCATCCTCGCGCAGGCGGGGATCCAGAGATCGTAGGGCAACGGCAGTTGAATGTGGCTCTGGGTTCCCGCCTGCGCGTGAACTAGGAGGTGGGGATATCCGCCAAACGCGCAGACCTTCCATCATTTTCGCCCGCCGCTCCGGCAGCTTGCCAGGCGGTCTGCCGGTCAGATCAAGCTGTGACCCAGCCGCCGCAGCCGGACGAAGTAAACCCCGAATAGCGCAACGAAGATGATATCGCCGCCGATGACCACGATGGCGAAATCAGAGGTCCAGCCCATCAGATACATCCAGGCGAGGTTGATGGCGAAAAGCGCCTTGCCGAGCCCACCCATCAGGACCACGCCGGAATGGCGGGCCGGGTTCCAGGCGACGACAAGGAAGCCGAAGCCATAGAGGAATGCTGTTCCCCATGCGCCACGGTAAACGGCAACCATCACCGGATCTGTCAGGTCACGGCCAAATTCGCGTGCGAACATGCCGGCTGTGTCGAGCAGGCCCGGCACTGCCCCGGCGAAATTCCACAGTGCCGCGATTATGAACAGGCTCCGGAAAAGCAGCAGCTCGCGCCCGGCCATGTCCGTGAGGTTTTCACTGTTCATCATCTCAAACCACTCCCCGAAAGCCGCCCCCCTAAACGCTCAAGCCCTCAATCACCTTGGCCCGCAGCTCCTCGAGCCGGTCGGGCGGGGTCTTGAACAGGCGGCGGGCCTTGAGGTCCATCATGCAGGCGACGCCCTCGATGGACCAGAGCGGTTTGCCGGTGACGGGATCAAGCATCCAGTGGACCAGCGAGCGGACATTTTCGTTGGCGCCGATCAGGCCTGAACGCATCAGATAGCCCTCACCGGGGCGGGGCAGGCGGCGATAGATGATACGCGCTTCGAGCAGCGCGCCGCCGAGCTCCAGCCCGGCCCCCTCACCGTGGGCCGACCATTCCTCGGGGAAGCCGTCGCGGAAATGGATCACGCTGTCGGAGGTCTTGCCGATGGCGGCCTCGGCGCGCATGCGGCCGAAAATATCGGCATCCTCAGGCCCGAACCGGCCCCGGCCCGTCACCGCCATGCCCAGCTTGTCGGCGAGCTTTAGCGATATGTCGGCGCGTGGCTCTGACGCGGTCAGGGTGCGCGGCGTCACTTCGGCTGGGCGGTCGATACGCAGGGCCTCAAGCCCCGTGCGCACCCGCTCTGACCAGTGGAAGGACTTTCCGGTGCGCGGATCGCAATGGTCGAGGCGGACAAGAAAGCTTGCCGCCGGGCGCTGCTTGACGGTGTGCTCCATGACCAGCGCGAGCTCCACGCTGCTCTCGCCAATACCGGTGACCCCGCCCTCGATCACCAGCGGCACGCCGGCATGGCATTCGGCCAGATAGCGCACCTGAAGCTCGCGCGCGATCAGCGTGGCGATGGCGTCGCTGCGGAAAGCATGGCGCATCCCGGCCAGGTCGGTCAGCGTGCCGACCGCCTGCATGGCCTTGGCGATGTAGAAGCGCACATTCATGTGCCCCAGCTCATCGCATTCCCACGCATTCGCGTTGCCGCGCCACAGCTCTTGCATGCCAGTCTCCCGCCTGTCGTCTGATTGCAAGAGGTTAGGACGGTTCGGGCGGGCGCGTCACGCGTTGCTGCACTGCGCGCAGCGGCCATAATGCTCCAGCACCGAGCGGGCGATCTGAAAGCCCTCGGGCGTATGGTCGGGCAGGGCGGGGGCATGTTGCTCGCGCACGGTGCCACAGCCCTCGCAGATAAACAGCTCGGCAATCTCGTCGCCATGCCCGTGCACGCAGGCCATGTAGGCGTTGAGCGCCTCTACCCGGTGGGCGAGCCCGGCCTGGGTGAGAAAATCAAGGGCGCGATAAATGGTCGGCGGCTGCGCGCTGCCATCGGGCTTCAGGGCGGCCAGAAGGTCATAGGCCTTCACCGGGCCGCCTGATTCCAGCAGTAATTCCAGCACGCGCTTGCGCAAGGGCGTCAGCGACAACCCCTTGTCTGCGCACAGGGCATCGGCCCTGGCGAGCTTGGTTTCGGTACTGGTGTGCGTGTGTCCCATGGGCCTCACCGATACAGCGATCGCGCCTAAAGCGCGAGCCTTTCTGCATATGGGAACCGCATCCGGGGCTTGCCAGCCAGCGCTATGTAATAATATGACATACGCAATAGTATAACATTGCGCTGGCGGGCGGCCCCGCTGGCGCGGTCTTGCAGCCTCTCAGGAGCCGATATGAAACCCGCCCGCACTACCCTTCTGCTTGCCGTCAGCGCTTCGGCCCTAATCACCGCCGCAGGCGGCGGTTCTGCGCAGACTCTCACTGACGACGTGGAGACGATTACCGTGACCTCCTCCGCGCTGTTGGTGGAGCGCGATTCTGTAACCGGCTCCGTCGATGTGCTAGACCGCGATGAGCTGATCCGCAGCATGGCGGGCAATATTGCCCAGTCTCTGGAGCGCTTGCCGGGTGTGTCCACGACATTCTCCGGCCCTGCGTCCGGCCGTCCGGTCATCCGTGGTCTCGGCTCGGAGCGCGTGCGGGTGCTGATCAACGGGCTGGACGGTCTGGATGCCTCTTCCTCCAGCCCGGACCACGCTGTGGCGGTGGATGTGCTGGGCTCCACCGGCGTTGAAGTGCTGCGTGGCCCGGCGGCCATCGGCTTTGGCGGTGGCGCCATTGGCGGCGTCGTGAACGTGCTGGACGGGCGCGTGCCCGAGACCATGCCGGACAACCCTGTCTTTGGTGAAGTGTATCTGGGCGCCACGTCCGGCAATGAAGGCCGCGAAGGGTTTGTTCGCGGCGGCTTTGCCTGGGGGCAACTGGTTGCCCAGGGCGAGTTCCAGCGCCGCGAGGCCGGCGCCTATGACATTCCCGGCTTTGCCGAATCTGCGCGCCTGAGGGCGATGGAAGAGGATGAACACGATCACGGCGACGACGATCATGACGAAGACGATCACGAGCATGAAGAGGAAGACGAGGCGTTCGGCTTCGCGCCGGACACCGATTTCGTGTTCGAATCCGGCTCCGTCGGCGCGTCGATTGTTGGCCAGTGGGGTTTTGTCGGGCTCGGCGTGAAACGTACCGAGGCCGAATACGCGATACCCGGCCATGAGCACGCCCATAACGAGCATGATGACGATCACGATGACGGTGATCATGACGACCACGATCACGGCGATGAAGAGATGGCGCCGCGTCTCGTCATGGAACAGACCCGAACGGATTTGCGCGGCGAGATCGCCCTGAACGGCTTCTTCAACCGCATTCGCTGGTCTCTGGCCCATGCCAACTATGTCCATGCCGAGATCGAGGGCGATGAGCAGACGATTTTCGACAAGGAAGGCGTGGAAGGCCGGGTTGAACTGCGCCACGGGCATGGTGATCAGCGTCAGGGTGCATGGGGCGTGACCGTGCTGACCCAGGATTTTGAGGCAGTTGGCGATGAGGCCTTCATCGAGGCCGTCACCACGCAGGATTTTGGCCTGTTTGCGACCGAGCGCTGGGACTTTGACAGCTGGGGTCTGGAATTCGGAGCACGCGCCGATACACGCGAACTGACGGCCCAGACGGCAAACCGCAGTTTCAACGCGTTCTCTGCGTCTGGCGCTCTCTTCCTGCGCCCGGCTGAAGGCTGGTTCCTGGCCGGTACGCTGTCTCGGTCTGAACGCGCGCCCAGCGATGTCGAGGTGTTTGCCAACGGGCCGCACCTGGCGACGCAGGCCTTCGAGGTCGGCAATGTGAACCTTTCCACCGAAGTGGCGTGGTCGCTGGAAGGCACCGCGCGCTTTACCAGCCAGAGGGGTGTGCGTGCGGAGGCTACGGTTTTCTATGCCGACTATGACGGTTTCATCGAGCTGTTTCCCACCGGCGCCGAAGAGGACGGCCTGCCGGTTCTGGAATACCGGCAGGAAGACGCGACGCTGTACGGCTTTGAGGCCCGCATCAGCGCGCCCCTGTTTGCCCTGTCAGGCTTTGACGTCACCGGCGAGGCGAGCGCGGACTATGTGCGCGGTGAAATCGATGGCGGAGGAAATCTGCCGCGCATTTCACCAATGTCCGCATCGCTTTCCGTAACGGCGGACAATGGCCCGCTATCCTTGCGAGCCGAGGCCCGGCTTGTTGCCGAGCAGACGGACGTGTTCACCGATGAGTTGCCCACAGACGGGTACACGCTGTTCAATGCCGATGCGCGCTGGCGTCCCTTCGATGACCGCGATGTCCAGCTGATCCTTGCGGTGCGCAACATTACGGATGAAGAGGCGCGTATCCATTCTTCCTTCCTGAAGGATTTCATCCCCCTGCCGGGCCGCAATGTCAGGGTGGCGCTGTCGACGCGCTTCTAGCGGCAGTCTGTTGGCAAAGAGCTTGCATCCAGCCTCGCACCTTCACGTGCGGGGCTGTGTTGCCTTGGCATCGCGCCTCCGCTAACACACCTCAAACCGTTTTCAGGGGAATAGAATTCATGGCCGACGCCAATCAGGGTACGCCCAGCATTCAGGGCACGTTGCCACTTTACAAGAAGCCAGAGCCGCTCAATGCGCAAGCGCACAAGGGCAAGGGGCTGAAATACGGCAGCCGTCCGTTCGACTTCCTGAACGCGACGCATTTCGTGCCGGTCACGGTGGGCGAGTTTGCCTCTGCGGGTGGTGATTACCCGCTGATTTTCCTTGGCGAAAACCGGGTCGTCGTAGCAGTCATGGGACTGCGCGAGGGTGAGAACCTGTTCGTCGACCCCAATACCGGTGAATACTCACACTTCCACTATCTCCCGGCCTTTGTCCGGCGCTATCCGTTCGTGGGCGCCGTCCACACCGATGAGGCCGACCGTTTCACGGTCTGTGTCGACACCCAGTCGCACCTGTTCTCCGACAAGCCGGATGTCCAGTTCTTTGACGAAGACGGAAAGCCGACCGAGTTCACGCAGCGTGCGGTCGAGTTCGTCCGCCGTTACGAGGGCGATGTTGTTGTCACCCAGCAATTCATCAACCGGATGAAGGAGCTGGACCTGTTTGAAGAGCAGACCACCAACTATCAGCCGCGTGACGCCGCTGGCGAGCCGGTTGGCGAGCCGCAAGTTGTTGCCAGCTATTGGGGCCTGTCCCTGAAGAAGCTGAACGAGCTGCCGACGAAAACGCTCGAGGAGCTTCGTGACAACAGCTATCTGGGCGCTATCTACGCGCACATCCTGTCGATGGCCCGCTGGGAGCAGGTCATGGCGCGCGCAGCCTTCCGGGCTGGTGCTGCCGGCGCAACAACTTCGACGACACAACCGGCGATGGCACCGCCTCCGCCAGAGGCATAGGCATCAGCAATCAGCGCGATGGATTTTGCGATGGCGGTCCCGTATGGGGCCGCCATTTGCATGAGCGCTGATCACAAGACTGTCAGTGCTCTCGTTGATCGGTGCTGCGGCGGCTATATGTAACGCCTGACAGACACGATACCGCCCGGCACCAGCCGGAATTTGTCATACGGGAGACTGACTTGCTGCGCACGTTTCTTGCCGGATGTCTTGCCGTCATTTTCCTGTCAGCCGGTGCAAGTCTGGCGCAAAGCGCCAGCGGCCCCATGGTGGATGCGCGCCTGGTCAGTGACCGCATTTCGGTCGCGCCGGGCGAAACTTTTCATCTGGCCCTACACCAGGACATCACGCCTCACTGGCACACCTACTGGCGCAATCCGGGCGATTCCGGTGAGGCCACCAACCTGTTTCTCGATCTGCCTGAAGGTTGGAGCGAGGGCGAGATGGTCTGGCCGGCCCCGCGCACCTATCCGCTGGGCCCGCTGACCAATTATGGCTATGAGGGCTCGGTCACTCTGCCGGTTCCGGTAACGGTGCCCGCCGATGCGCCTGCCGGTATGGTCACGATCACGGGCGAGGGCACCTGGCTGGTCTGCGAGGATATCTGCATCCCCGAAGATGCGGCCTTCGAGCTGACGCTTGAGGTTGGTGCCAGTCAAAGCGATGCCGAAGGGGCCGCCCTGATCGACGCCGCTTATGACGCCGCGCCGGACGGTGACCGCGGCCTGTCGGCGGCTCTCGATCACGCTGGTGACACACTGGTGCTAACGGTGTCCGGCGAGGCTCTCACGGGCGGAATGGATACCATCCGCAATCTCTACGTTTTTCCCTATGAGGGCGGCGTTGTCGCGCATAATGCGCCTCAGCCCTACCGCGTTGAAGCGGGCGCGGCGCGCATGGATCTGACACCGGGATTCCTGACGCGCAATGCGGTCAATGCCGACTATGTGGCGCTTCTTTCCTGGGAGGTGAATGAGGGTGGCGAATGGGTCCGCCAAGTGGCGCAGATCAGCGCTGCCGCGAATGAACGTGTCAACACGCTGGCCGCGCCTGCCTTGGCCGCGGGCGATGGCGCGTCCGGGTCTGGCGGTGCGCCGGTCCCCGGTCTGAGCTTCTGGCAGGCTGCCCTGTTCGCCCTGCTCGGCGGGTTGATCCTCAACCTGATGCCGTGCGTGTTCCCGATCCTCTCCATGAAAGCACTGACCATCGTGCAAAAGCGCGGCGCAGACCGCGCCGAAGCGCGGCAGCTTGGCCTGATCTTCGGGGCAGGCGTGATCATCACCTTCCTGGCGCTGGGCGCCATCGTGCTCGCCTTGCGCGGCCTTGGTGGCATGGAGGTCTGGGGCTTCCAGCTGCAGGAGCCATGGGTGGTTGCCGGGCTGGCCAGCCTGATGTTCCTCATCGGCCTCAATTTTCTGGGTGTTTTCGAGATCGGCACATCGCTGCAAAGCGTGGGCGGAAACGTGCAGGGCAATGACCGGGCAGGAGCCTTCCTGACCGGGGTGCTGGCGGTGTTCGTGGCCGCGCCCTGCCTTGCACCGGTCATGGCCAGCGCGCTCGCCTTTGCGCTGGCCCAGCCGCCGCTGGCCTCGCTGACGATTTTCGCCTTCCTGGGCGTGGGGCTTGCCCTGCCCTTTGTGATCGTCAGTTTCGAGCCGCGCCTTCTAGCCTTCTTGCCCAGACCAGGCGTGTGGATGGAGCGCTTCAAGCAGCTGCTTGCCTTCCCGATGTTTGCTACCGCCATCTGGCTGATCTGGGTGCTCAGCGTACAGACTGGGGCGCAGGGCGTGCTTTGGGTTCTGGCGGCGTTTCTGGCGATTGGCTTTACGCTCTGGGCCTGGCGCTCGACGGGCATTCTTTCGCGTATCGCGGGTCTTGCCGGCGTGCTGCTGGCTGCCGGTGCGCTGTGGACAACAGCCGGTCTGGAACCGGCAACCGCCTCTGCGGGTAATGGTGAGTATGAAGATTGGAGCCCGGCGCGCGTCGAGGAACTGCGCGAGCAGGGACGCCCGGTATTCGTGGACTTCACGGCCGCCTGGTGTGTGACCTGTCAGGTCAACAAGCTGGGCGCGCTGTCAGATGCCCGCGTCCGGGCTGCCTTTGCCGACAATGATGTGGCGCTGCTGCGGGCTGACTTTACCAATCGCGATCCTGTGATCGCGCAGACGCTTGCTGACTATGGCGCGCCCGGCGTGCCGTTCTATCTGATGTATCCGGCAGACGGTGGAGAGCCGGACATCCTTCCGCCCCTGCTGACTGACACGATCATGATCCGCGCGGTGCAGGCCGCCGCACGCGACTAGGTTTCAAATTGCCTTCAACCCGAGGAGACAGCCCGCCATGCCCCTTTCACGCCGCACCTTTACCCTGACCGCCAGCCTGCTGGCCGCGACCACGCTGGGATTTGGCGTTGCACACGCCAACCCGGTGATCGGCGAACCCGCGCCTGATTTCACCGCCACGACCGCGACGGGCGAAACGGTGTCGCTGTCCGATTTTGCCGGTCAGACCGTGATGCTCGAATGGACCAATCATGGCTGCCCCTACGTTGTGCGCCATTATGGCGGCAATATGCAGGCCCAGCAGGACGCTGCCGCTGAAAGTGATGTGGTCTGGATCCAGGTGATCTCCTCGGCGCCCGGCGAGCAAGGTTATGTGAGCGCAGAAGAGGCTCTGGCCCTGAATGAGGAGCGCGGTGCGGCCAATGTCGACCACATCTTCATGGACCCCGAAGGCGTGATCGGCCGCGCCTATGACGCGCGCACCACGCCGCACATGTATGTGATCGATGGCCAAGGCACGCTGCGCTATAATGGCGGTATTGATGACCAGCCGCGCCCGCGTGATGGCGATCCGGAGCCGATCCCTTACGCTCAGCTGGCGCTGAACGCCGTGCTGGCGGGTGAGGAAGTCGAGACCACCGAGACCCAGCCCTATGGCTGCAATGTGAAATACGCCGGCTAGGGCGGACGACTGAATGACGCCCCGGATACCGCTTCGCGGTTCCGGGGTTTCAGTCATTGTCGACCTGAACTCCCGGCCAAGCGAAGCGCAGAGCCGGGACCTCATGCAGGACAAAGCAGACGGAGGCCCCGGATCGCTGCGCGTCCGGGGCTTTTGTCGTTATCGCGATGCCGGGCAGGAGGGCGGAAAGCCTGTGTCCGGGCCTTCGGTCTCCACATCCGCAGCGATGATGACCGCGTGGGAGAAGGTGCGCGCCAGCTGGCGGTAATCGTCGGCCTGTGCCGGATCGGCTTCCAGTGCGGTGCGGCGCGCGTCTGCATCGTCGGCCATGCCCCGGAAGATGCAGGGCAGATCGGCGGGTCCGCCCGTCGCGTCGATATGGGCCGCCATGGCGCGCATGTCGGCCGAGAAACGCTGCGTATCGGCAAGGAAGCTGTCGTCTGCCGATGCAGGCAGCGCTTCGCCGCTTTCGAGTGTTTCCGCCCGCGCTTCGGCTTCGCCTTGCAGGCGCTCTGAAAGGGTGATCAATGCGGCAGCGTCCTGCGCGACAGCCGGTGCGGCGAAGGCAGCAAACACCAAAATCAGGGCGGCGAGGGGGCGGATGAAGTGCATCATGGGGGCTGGCCTTTGAGGCTGGTGTGTTTCTTGTCTTGTCGTGTTTTCGAACCGCAAAACCGGTATCCACTTTTGCTGAAAACGCTGCGGTTGGTGGGCATGCAAGGGGCGGGCCGCTTGAAAGCGTTTCGTGCAGAGGTTACTCCAGCCCTCCTTTCGATACCGTTTCATTTTCCCCGTTTCACGGATCACACCCATGGCCAAAGAGAAGAGCTTCCGTCCCAAGGCGCGCCGCCCGCGCGGGTTCGAGGACCGGGCCGCCCATGTGATCCGGGCAGAGCGCGCCCTCGTCTCCGCCGCCTCTGCTGTCTATGAGCGCTGGGGCTTTGAACCGCTGGAAACGCCAGCCTTTGAATATGCCGATGCGCTCGGCAAGTTCCTGCCCGATGAAGACCGTCCCAATGAGGGCGTGTTCGCGATGACCGATGATGACGGTCAGTGGATGGCGCTGCGCTATGACCTGACCGCGCCGCTGGCGCGCTTTGCGGCCGAAGGCTTTCAGGATCTGGTCAAACCCTTCCGCCGCTATCAGTTCGGCGAGGTGTGGCGCAATGAAAAGCCGGGACCGGGACGCTTCCGCCAGTTCGTTCAGTGCGACGCCGACAATGTCGGCGCATCCGGGCCTGCCGCCGATGCCGAAATGATCGCCCTTGCCGCAGAAGTGATGCGCGCGGCGGGCCTCAAGGACGATGAATTCATCATCCGGGTCAATGACCGCCGCCTGCTTGATGGCGTGCTGGAAAGCCTGGGGCAAGCCGATGAAACGCGCCGCATGCGGGTCTTGCGCGCCATCGACAAGCTCGACCGGCTGGGCATGGACGGCGTGGAGCTGCTGCTCGGTGCGGGCCGCAAGGATGAGAGCGGCGACTTCACCGAAGGCGCGGGGCTCGATGAGGCCGGCCGCGCGCGCGTGCTCGGCTTCCTGGAAGTATCAAAAGCCGGCGGTAGCCGGGCCGAAGTGACCGCCCGCCTTGCCGGGATGGCAGGCGAGACGGCGGCTCGCGCGGGCGTGGAGGCGCTGGAAGAAATCAACGCCATCCTGACCGCGCTTGGTGTCTCCGAATCGCTATCGGTGTTCGATCCGTCCGTCGTCCGCGGCCTTGGCTATTACACTGGCCCGGTGTTCGAGACCGAGCTTTTGGCGACGCCAACCTATCCTGATGGCAGCCCGATGCAGTTCGGCTCGGTGGCCTCTGGCGGGCGCTATGATGATCTGGTTGCGCGCTTTACCGGCCAGCAAGTGCCCGCGACGGGCTTCAGCTTCGGGGTCAGCCGGTTTGCGGCCGCACTCTCGGCTCTGGGGCGCTTGCAAGGAGCGGAAGTCCCGCCGCTGGTCATCGTGGTCGCCGCTGACAAGGGCCGCATGGCCGAATACTTTGCCATGGCAGCAGAATTGCGCGCGGCGGGCCTACGCGCCGAAGCCTTTACCGGCAATGGCAATATGGGCAAGCAGCTCAAATATGCTGACCGGCGCGATGCGGCCTTCGCGGTCATTTGCGGCGAGGAGGAGTTCGCCAACGGTACCGTCCAGATCAAGGATCTCAAACTGGGCGCCGAGCTCGCCGAAGCCATCACCGACCGCGATGAGTGGAAAGAGCAGAAGCAGCAATTTTCGGTGCCGCGCGCTGAGCTGGCATCAACCATTCTGGCACGTCTGTCCGCGCGCGGATAATGGGTGCGCTGCGGCAGAAACGAAAACCTGCCTTGCATTAAAGGGTTGACGCGAACCTGTCTTCTGGGTCACTTTCATTAACAGACAGGGCCTGACCGTCTTGTCTTCCTGAGTGACGGCTCTGGGGAGGAGACGTCTCTTATCGACCAACCAAAATTTCAAAGCCCGGCATCTTTCGATGCCGGGCCTTTTTTTGGTCTTGGGGCTCATACTCATTTGATCGCAGCGCGGATGCGCGGAGCACCAGGGAAAAGAGCCCCTACTCCCAGCCAGCGAGCGGAGGTTCGGGGCGCTGATTCATCACGCGCTGGCCTTCCGAGGAATTGAGCCAGTCGGTCAGCGCATCGCCTTCGAGCCGTTCGCCATCAATGGTCACCTCAAGGCGGCCGTCGCGTTCGGTCACCTGAACCTGACGGCTCCGGACCTCGCGGTCATACCGGTCCCGCTCTTGCCAGCGCGGGGCATCGGCACTCTCTTCGTTGTGGCGCATGACCACCACCCGGGTTTCGACGTGGCCGTCGCCATCCTCGCTGAGGAACACAGCATGGTCCTCACGGAACTCGGCTAGACGGGCTTGAAGGTGCGCGCGTGCCTCCAGCAGCTCGGTGCGTTCCTCAGCCGTCATCGGACGGGTTTCGCCATTTCTGGTGACCTCGCCGCTTTCGAGGGCCTCTTCGATGCCGCGCAGACCCGCTTCCATGCCGTGTGCGCCGGCACGAAGCCCGATCACACGCGCTCGCTCGCCATGCAGGCGGGCCATATGGGCTGCGGCGCGTGCCCGCTCGCCTTCGGCCCGTGCCATCCGGCCTGCCTCGCTCGCGCGTTCACGCGCGCGCTCGACCATCACCCGGACGCGCTCGCGGTCAAAATGTCCGTGTTCGCCGTCGTGCCAGTCGAAATGCATTCCGGCTTCGATCTCACCGGGCAGTTCTGCAAGCGCTTCGCGTAAGTTATCCATGGCCTCTTCAAGGATGGCGTCGTGCTCGTCGGTCCAGCCGGATTCCTCATCGATCGTGAAATCGAGCACAACGCGGCCATGCCGGGCCGGCGTGCCGGGCGCCTCGACGCGTTCGACAATGACTTCGCGCTGCGGCGGATGCGGGGCGTCAGGCGTGGCGGGCGTCGCTGCAATCAGCAGGGGCGCGAAGGCCAGAGTGCAAACAAGATATCTCATTTTCATGTGTTCCTCCCATAACTGGGCAGCATAACGCCTTGCGCCGTCTTACAGTGAGATGACGGCCAGGTTAAATCGGTGAAGGGTTTGCCAGCCTGGGCTATGGACAGGCGGGCGCGCACGCGGCCTAATCGGGGCAGGGGAAATACGAGGGGATAGTGCATGACAATCGACCGCCGCCAGATGCTGGCAGGGCTCGGCCTTGCGGGCGCGAGCGCCGGGCTGGCCACCGCGCAACCGCAAGACTATCCGCGTATCGCCGCCGTGCCGGTGCGTCCGCTGGAAGCGCAGATCGCCCGCCTGATCATTATGGGATTTGTTGGCAGCGACCCCGATGGTGAAGCCGCCGATGCGATGGTGGGCCACCTTGAGAATCGCGCCATTGGCGGCGTTTTGATGCTGCGCCACAATGCGCGCGAGCGTGATCCGGCACTGGCGCTGGCCGCCCGGCTGCGGGCCGCGTCCAGCGATGCGTGGCTGGCGATTGATCAGGAAGGCGGAGTGGTTCAGCGCCTGACCGGCGATATGGGATTTACGCGCATTCCGCGCGCCCAAGCGCTGGCAGAGGAGGGGCTTGAGGCGGGGACTGCGCTGTTTGCTGCTGCCGCCCGGGAACTCGCTGAAGCAGGCTTCAATCTGAACCTCGCTCCCATCGCCGACCTGCATGATCCGGGCAATGACGCGATTGGTCAGTATGGGCGCGCCTATGGCACTGATGCCGACAGCGTGGCCGCCTGGTGCGCGGCCTTTATCGAGGCATTCGAGGCGGAAAATATCGCCTGCGCCATCAAGCATTTTCCCGGTCATGGCCGCTCGCGCGGCGACAGCCATGACGGGTTTGTCGATATCAGCTCCACCTGGAGCTTTGAGGAGGCGGCGCCCTTCGGCCAGCTCATGCGCTCTGGCCATGCCCATCTGATGATGGGCGCGCATCTGGTCAATCAGCGTCTTGATCCCGATGGCCTGCCTGTCACGCTGTCGCGCCGGGTGCTGCATGGCCTGCTCAGGCAAGTGATGGGCTACGAAGGCGCGGTCATCACCGATGATCTTGATATGGGCGCGATCCGCCATCATTACAGCCGTGAGGAAGCGGTCATCGGCGCGCTGAAAGCCGGTAATGACATGCTGCTCATCTCCAACTCGGCGGACCCCGATCCCGATTTGCCTGCCAGCATCCAGCGCTGGGTGATGGCGGCCATCGAGCGCGGGGAGCTGTCGCAAGAACGCATCAGCGAGGCCAATGCCCGTCTCGATGCGCTGGAAGGCCATGTGAGGGAGTAGGGGGCGTAGCGTGTCTTGCCCGCCCCGCCTGTTCTGCAAACTTTACTTCGTCACCCGCACGAAGGTGGGGGCCAGAGATAATACGGCTCTGATGGTGATTATGGCTCTGGGTTCCCGCCTGCGCGGGAACGACGAGGGCCGTAAGCTCAAATACAAACAAAAAGGGCGGCTCTATTGAGCCGCCCTTTCCGTAGCTTGATGAGGACAGAAGCTTCCTAGAAGCCCATATCGCCCATGCCGCCGCCCGGCATCGCCGGAGCACCGGAGTCTTTCTTCGGCAGTTCGGCAATCGCCGCTTCGGTCGTGATCATGATCGAAGCAACCGAGGCCGCGTCCTGCAGCGCGGTACGCACGACTTTCGCCGGGTCGATCACGCCGAAGGCAAACATGTCGCCATACTCTTCGGTCTGGGCGTTGAAGCCGAAACCGCGCGAGCTGTTTTCCAGAACCTTGCCGACAACAATGGAGCCTTCGACACCGGAGTTTTCGGCAATCTGGCGGATCGGCGCCTGGATGGCACGTGCCACGATGGCCATGCCTTGCGTCTGGTCAGGGTTGTCGCCTTCGAGACCTTCAAGGGCTTTGGCCGCCTTGAGCAGGGCCACGCCGCCACCGGCGACAATGCCTTCTTCCACCGCAGCGCGGGTGGCGTTCAGGGCGTCGTCAACGCGGTCCTTGCGCTCTTTCACTTCCATTTCAGAGCCGCCGCCGACCTTGATCACGGCCACACCGCCGGCGAGTTTCGCCAGACGTTCCTGCAGCTTCTCCTTGTCGTAGTCGGAGGTCGTGTCTTCGATCTGCTTGCGGATCTGGCCGACGCGGCTTTCGATCGCGGACTTCTCGCCAGCACCGTCAACGATGGTGGTGTCGTCCTTGGTGATCGCGACGCGCTTGGCCGTGCCCAGCATGTCGAGCGTGACGTTTTCCAGCTTGATGCCGAGATCTTCGGAGACAACCTGGCCGCCGGTCAGGACAGCAATGTCCTCCAGCATGGCCTTGCGGCGGTCACCAAAGCCCGGAGCTTTTACAGCCGCCACTTTCAGGCCGCCGCGCAGCTTGTTGACGACCAGCGTGGCCAGAGCCTCGCCTTCGACGTCTTCAGCGATGATGAGCAGCGGACGGTTGGACTGCACGACCGCTTCGAGAACCGGCAGCATCGCCTGCAGCGAGGACAGCTTTTTCTCGAACAGCAGGATGTAGGGGTCATCCAGCTCCACCGACATCTTGTCGGCATTGGTCACGAAATAGGGCGACAGGTAGCCACGGTCGAACTGCATGCCTTCAACGACATCCAGCTCGGTTTCGAGGGATTTGGCTTCCTCGACCGTGATCACGCCTTCATTGCCGACTTTTTCCATAGCGCGGGCGATCATCTCGCCGATTTCTTTCTCGCCATTGGCCGAAATCGTGCCGACCTGGGCAATCTCCGAAGAACCCTTGATTGGGGTGGAGTTGGCCTTGATGTCCTCGACGACTTTCAGGACGGCCTTGTCGATGCCGCGCTTCAGATCCATCGGGTTCATGCCGGCGGCAACCGACTTCATGCCTTCACGGATGATGGCCTGGGCCAGAACCGTGGCGGTGGTGGTGCCGTCACCAGCTTCGTCATTGGTACGCGAAGCGACTTCGCGGACCATCTGGGCGCCCATGTTCTCGAACTTGTCTTCCAGTTCGATTTCCTTGGCGACCGAGACGCCGTCCTTGGTGGAGCGCGGCGCGCCGAAGGATTTCTCGATGACCACGTTGCGGCCTTTGGGGCCGAGGGTCACTTTCACGGCGTTGGCAAGGGTATCCACACCCTTGAGCATGCGTTCGCGCGCAGAGGCGCCAAACTTCACTTCTTTAGCGGACATGTGTGTCAGCTCCTTGTTCGATCAGTCGATTGAATAGGGGGAAAGGTAAGGGCCAGACCTAGCCGACAATTCCGAGAATGTCGGATTCCTTCATGATGAGGAGCTCCTGCCCCTCGACCGTGACCTCGGTGCCCGACCATTTGCCGAACAGGATGCGGTCGCCGGCTTTCACGTCCAGCGGGCGGACATTGCCATCTTCCTTGATGGTGCCGCTGCCGATGGCGATCACTTCGCCTTCCTGCGGCTTTTCCTTGGCGGTGTCGGGAATGATGATCCCGCCCTTTGTCTTGGATTCTTCCTCGACGCGCTTTACCAGCACGCGGTCATGCAGAGGACGAAAAGTCATCGCGTCACGTCTCCATTTTCTGGGGCGCAGGCAATCGCCCGTCGCAAACAAATGAGTTCTGGCTCATCGCCGTTAGCACTCTATGCCATCGGCTGCCAGCCAGCGGGAGATAAGCAGGCGGACCGTGAGCGTCAAGGGCCAGCCACGATTGTGCGGAGCCTTTTTCGCACTTGTGCGTTTCATAGGAACGTTCAAGCTGCGTTCATCGCTCTGTCACGTAAGTTTCGTGGCCAGAGAGGTCAGGACGCGCTAACGTTCGGGGCCTTTTTCATTCACGTCACCATGGAGCTTAACAGCCATGATCATTCGTTCTCTTCTCGTCTCCGGCATGGCACTGACCATGGCGGCGGCCTGCACCACCACCGACCAGTATGGCAATGTCACCCAGAACCGCACCGGCACCGGCGCGATCGGCGGTGCGTTGGCCGGCGCTGCGCTGGGCACGCTGGCAGGCGGCGATGATCGCCGCAACGCGCTCATCGGTGCCGGTATAGGCGCGCTCGCCGGAGCGGGCATCGGCAATTACATGGACCGTCAGGAACGCGACATGCGCGAGCGCCTGCGCGGGTCGGGCGTCACCGTGCGCCGCGAAGGCGAGGATCTGTATCTGGTCATGCCGGGCAATGTGACCTTTGCCACCGGCCAGGCCAATATCGAACCCAATTTCCTGCCCATCCTCAATGATGTGGCCGATGTCCTGCAAACCTATCCGGCCACCTATGTGGACGTGATCGGTCATACGGACTCCACCGGCTCGCGTGAGCTGAACATGCGCCTGTCGGCGCAGCGTGCGCAGTCAGTTGCCGGTTATCTGCAACAGGTGGGCGTCAACGGGGCCCGCTTCTTCATTACCGGCGCTGGCCCGGATTATCCGGTGGCCTCCAATGCCACTGATGCCGGCCGCGCGCTGAACCGCCGCGTCGAAATCAAGATTGCGCCCCACACGCAAAGCTAGGTTCTGACGGCCGAAATCTGATGAAGGGGCAGGCTGAAAAGTCTGCCCCTTTTTCTTGACCGGCCCGTTTTTCTCACGGGACTGGAAACGGGTCTGACAGATCGGCCCGATGCGGCCTAGACTGTGCCCGTATGGGTGCGATTCGCGCCAGCCCAGATCGAGGGAGCCCGGCCATCATTCCGCGCACGACAGACATGCTCGTCGTCATCACCTACGCGATGGTTGCCATCGTGGCGGCGCTGGCGTTCGAGCGGTTTGGCCTGATGAGCTCGGGGCTGGCCTGGGTGATGGGCGCGGTGGTGTTCCTGATTGCCGGACAGGCCCACGCCGCTGCCGCGCGCGCCGAGGAACGCCGCGCGACAGAGAAGGCCCTGCACGAGCTGCGCGCGGCCAATCTGTCTCTCATCGAAGAGCTGGAGACGGCGGCTGCGCGCATCGAAGAGGTGGAAGGGCGGCTCGCCTCGCAGCCTGCCCGTGCGTCTTCACAGATCACACCGGCCACCTATGCCCGCTCGGGCGCGCCAGCGCGCGATGACGGGCCGGGCGATGAGCTGCTCAACGAGATACTGCAAAAGCTGGAACTGGCCGGGGCGGGTCCCGCTGCCAATGCCAGCGGCGCAGAACGCGTGGAGCTGATCCGCGATGCGCTCGATGCCAACCGGGTCGATCTCTATCTGCAGCCCGTGGTCGGCCTGCCCCAGCGCCGCACCTATTTTTACGAGGGCTTCACCCGCCTGCGCGATGCGAAGGGCAATGTCGTCACGCCCGCCGGCTTCCTGAAAGCTGCCGAAGAGCATGGCCTCATCGCCGAGGTGGACAATCTTCTCCTGCTGCGCTGCGTGCAGATCGTCCGCAAGCTCACCAAGTCGGACCGGCGCGTCGGTATTTTCTGCAATATCTCGGTGCGCTCGCTGACCGATGAAGAGTTCTTCCCGCCATTCCTGGATTTCCTGCGGCGCAATTCAGACCTGTCTAGCTCGCTGATCTTTGAAATGCCGCAGGCCGCGTTTGACGGGCGTTCATCGGTGGCCGCGCGGCACATGGCAAGGCTCGCCGATTACGGTTTCCGTTTTTCCATCGATCAGGTCAGTAATCTCAATCTGGACCTCGCCGAGTTGCAGCGCGCAGGCGTGCGCTTTGCCAAGGTGGAAGGGGTGCGCCTGATCGAGATGGCGGGCGGCGAGATGCCGGTCGCCGGGCGCGAACCCGGCACGATTGCGCCCGAAGATATTGCGAGCTTGTTTGCCCGCTATGGCGTCGACATCATCGCAGAGAAGATCGAAGCGGAATCGATGGTGGTCGAGATCCTCGATCTCGATATCGCTTATGGCCAGGGCCATCTGTTCGGCGCGCCGCGCCCGGTGCGCGAAGATGTGCTGTCCGAAGGCAGCGCCGACGCCCGCCGCGCGGGGTGATATTTTAATTCTCTGAAATCCCGGAGGCCCGCGGGGTCATCCGGGATATCTTCCAGAACAAAGCTGAAATAGGCCCCGGATAGCGGCTTTGCCGCTTCCGGGGTTTAGCGGACGCTACCAATCACCCGACAGCGGCATTGTAGCGCTCGGAGGCCACGTCCCAGTTCACGACCTGCCACCAGGCCGCCAGATAGTCGGCGCGGCGGTTGCGGTAGGTCACGTAGTAGGCGTGTTCCCAGACATCATTGCCAAGAATGGGTGTGCCGCGCGTGCTGGCCACGTCCATCAGCGGATTGTCCTGATTGGGCGTTGCCGTGATTTCCAGCTCGCCATTGTCATTGACGATGAGCCAGGCCCAGCCTGAGCCGAACTGGCCGGCACCGGCGCTGTTGAAGGCGGACTTCATCTCGTCAAGCGAGCCGAATTTGGCGTTGATCGCCTCGGCGAAGGCGCCGCTGGGCGCCCCGCTATTGCCGGGAGCGGTCATGCTTTCCCAGAAGAAGCTGTGATTCCAGTGGCCGCCGCCATGATTGCGGAAAGCGCCGGGGAGGTCGGAGACGCGTGCCAGAATATCTTCCAGCGATGTGCCCTGAAGATCGGAGCGGTTTTCCAGCGCGCCGTTGAGGCTGTTCACATAGGCCTGGTGGTGGCGAGAATGGTGCAGTTCCATCGTCTCGGCATCGATCACCGGCTCCAGCGCGTCATAGGCGTAGGGAAGGTCGGGAAGCGAAAATGCGCTCATGTCGGATATCTCCTGATTGCGGGAATGAAGTGAGAGGGCATTGGCCAGTGGACTGGCCAATGCCAGACCGGGGAGTGTGGCCGTAGTCAACAGCATGGTGCGCCGGTTCAGCATGGGTTCGGCTCTCCGATTTGCGTCGGTTCTGCGGTGCTCCACCCTTTACGGGCTTGGACTCTTACCTAGGCCGAGACACCACTCGATACCAGTGTGCAACGGAAAAGATGTGCGGTTTGTTCCTTTGTTAAGCGTGTTTGTGAGCCAAGTGTTAACACGCCGGCCCGACAATGCGCGCCAGTTCAGGGACACGAAATTCTCATGCTGGATAAAAACCGGAAAAGCGCAGATGCCGCGCTGCTCGATGGCGCACACCTCCACCGCTATACCGGAGGTGATGTGGCGCTGGAGGTGGAACTGTACGGGCTTTTACGCGGCCAGATCGTCTCCACGCTGGACGCTCTGGTGCGGGCCGGCAACGACGCCGTGCTCTGGCAAAGGCTTCTGCATACCCTGAAAGGGGCTGCGCGCGGTGTCGGCGCTATTGCGCTGGGTGATGCGTGTGCCGCCCAGGAGGGCCGCGCCGGCGATCCGGCTGCCCTCGAGGCCATCCGCGCGGTGGCCGATCAAACCCTTGATGCCATCGATACCGAGCTGGAACGCCGCGTAGCCTAGATTACGCTCAGGAGTGTTTGCGCTGCGGTTCGCGTGTTGCGTCCCACACCTGCAATTCATGCGCGATGGAGCGTTCGACCAGTTCGCGCCAGACCGGCTCGGCCAGTGTTTCAGGCACGCCTGCGGCCCGCGCAGCGGCCTTCACCTTGGCAATCACATCCTCGATCCGGTCTTCATCGCGCACCACATCGCGGGACGGCTTGATGCGCGCGGCGGCGTCCATATAGCGTGTGCGCTCCGCGATCAGGCCGATCAGCGCCCGGTCCAGCCGGTCTACCCCGTCGCGCACCTCATCCATGCTGGCGCAGTTTTGCGGCACCGTGCGGCGCTCAAGGTCATCGGCGTCAAAGGGCAGCGTCATGTCAGAAAATCCTGTCTGGCCCGGCAGGTCTTATAAGTCCCGTCATACAGGCGTGGGGGCGCGGCTGGAAAGCCTTCATATGCCGCGAGGCGCTTTGCACTGTCAGAATCGCGCCCGCCTCTCTACCATGCCGGGCAATGGATTGGCTGGCGCGGGAGCGGCAAATGGACGCCTTCAAACTCTATGGGCACACCGAAAGCGGGAACTGCCTGAAAACCCTGTGGACGGCGCGCCATCTGGGCCTCGATTATGAATGGATCGAGATCGATATCTTCAAGGGTGCCAGCCGTACCGATGAATTCCTCGCTATGAACCCGGCTGGCCAGGTACCGCTCCTGCAGCGCGGTGATGGCCGCACGCTGGCCCAGTCCAACGCCATCCTCACCTATATGGCCGAAGGATCAGACCTGATTCCGGCAGACCCGTTCGACCGCGCCAAGATGATGGAGTGGCTGTTCTGGGAGCAATACTCCCACGAGCCCTTCATCGCCGTGCGCCGCAGCCAGCTGCGCTTTCACGCCCGCCGGGCGGGTGATCTGGATCCGGGTTTGTTGTCGGGCGGACGCCGGGCGCTGGGCGTGATGGAGATGCGCCTGCTCGCGCGCGAGTATTTCGTCGCCGAACAGCTCACCCTGGCTGACATCGCACTGGTGGCCTATACCCGCGTCGCCCATGAGGGCGGGTTTAACCTTGCTGATTTTCCTGCCGTGCAAGGCTGGGTGCGCCGCGTGGAAAGCGCGCTGGGTTTGCCCCATGCGGGCGATGCGGCGATGGCGGGGTAGGGGGAAAGCCCAACAGGATAAATTGAAACCCCGGGCGAGCGTGAGCGAGACCCGGGGCCTCTCTCCGCTTCTCCTGCACGAGGTCCCGGACAGCGCTGCGCGCTTCCGGGATTTCAGGCTTGAACTACCTCCGGGCCAGTTCCTTCATCGCGCCATCCAGACCATCAAGGGTCAGCGGGAACATGCGCTGCGGGCCGATGATCTGGCGTATCACTTCGATGGAGTAGGTGTGCGGCCACCATTTGTCCGGCTGCGGGTTGAGCCAGATGAGGTGGGGGTAGGTGTCGACAAGGCGTTTGAGCCAGACGGCCCCCGCCTCGCCATTCCAGTGCTCCACCGAGCCGCCCGGATGGGTGATCTCATAAGGTGCCATCGAGGCATCGCCGACGATCACCACCTTGTAGTCATGGGGGTATTTGTGCAGCACATCAAAAAGCGGCATCGTCTCTGACTGGCGGCGCAGATTGGACTTCCACACGCCCTCATAGATGCAGTTGTGGAAGTAGAAATAATCGAGCGACTTGAAGACGGATTTTGCGGCCGAGAACAGGCGCTCGGTCAGCTGGATATACGGGTCCATCGATCCGCCGACATCGAAAAACACCAGCACCTTGATGGCGTTACGGCGCTCGGGGCGCATCTTCACATCGAGCCAACCCTGCTTGGCGGTGGCGTTGATCGTGCCGGAAAGATCCAGCTCCTCGTGTGCGCCTTCACGGGCAAATTTGCGCAGGCGGCGCAGCGCGAGTTTGAGATTGCGGGTGCCCAGCTCGCGGTCGGAATCATAGTCCTTGTAGCGGCGCGCTTCCCACACCTTGGCGGCCTTCTTGTGCTGGCTGGTGCCGCCGATGCGCACGCCGGACGGGTTATAGCCCGAATGGCCGAACGGGCTGGTGCCGCCGGTGCCAATCCATTTATTGCCGCCCTCATGGCGCTCGGTCTGCTCCTGGAGCCGCTGGTTGAGCGTCTCCATCAGCTCGTCAAAATCCATAGCCTGCAGCTCGGCCATTTCCTCTTCACTGAGGTGGCGGCGCATCTCGTTGCGCAGCCAGTCTTGCGGGATTTCGGCCTCGTTGAACATTTCGCCGAGCAATTCCACGCCCTTGAAGACATGGCCGAACACCTGGTCGAACTTGTCGAAATTACGCTCGTCCTTGACCAGAGCCGCGCGGGAGACCGCGTAGAAATCATCGATGGCCGGAGAGATCGCGCCCTTGTCGAGCGCTTCGAGCAGGGTGAGGTATTCCCGGGTCGAAACCGGGACCTTGGCGGCGCGCAATTCGGTGAAGAAACGATGGAACATGGACCAAGGATAGGCGCTCGCGCGTGCCTCCCGCAAGCGCCTATCCTGCCATGAGCGGTGGGTTAGCGCCGGGCGAACAGCATGCCTGCGATGGCGCCCAGACCGGCCGCGATGCCGAGCGCGGCATAGGGGTTGTCCCGGACATAACCGATGGCCTGATCTTCCATTTTACCGGCGCGTCTGGCGATACGGCGGCCCTGGCGTCGCGTTGTCCTGGCGGCGTCGTGAAGTTCGTGCTCGGCAGCCTTGCTGACGGATTTGAGCGTCTTTTCGCCCTCTTTACGGAAGTTTTCGACGAGCTGGCTGGCGCTTGTGGACATGGGGAGCCCTCCTGATTGAGGCATTGCGGGTCGTGTCCGGCCGTTGATGGCGGACGCGTCCTCCCAATAACCCGTCAGAGGCAGGTGGGTTCCAAACCCCTACTGCGCCGCGTCCCGCCTCGCCATGAAGGCGAGCTTTTCAAACAGCTGCACGTCCTGCTCGTTTTTCAGGAGCGCGCCGTGGAGCGGCGGAATGAGTTTGCGCGGATCCTTCTCGCGCAGCAGATCCGGGTCCACGTCTTCGACCAGTAATAGTTTCAGCCAGTCCAGAAGCTCCGAGGTGGACGGCTTCTTTTTTAGGCCCGGCACCGAGCGCACCTCGTAGAATTTTTTCAGCGCCTCGGAGAGCAGGCGGCCTTTGAGGCCGGGGAAGTGGACCTCCACAATGGCGCGCATCGTGGCCTCGTCCGGGAAGGCGATGAAATGGAAGAAGCAGCGGCGCAGGAAGGCGTCCGGCAATTCCTTTTCATTGTTCGAGGTGATGATGACGATGGGGCGCACGTCTGCTTTCACCGTCTCGCCGGTCTCGTAGACATGGAACTCCATCCGGTCGAGTTCCTGCAGGAGGTCGTTCGGAAACTCGATATCGGCCTTGTCGATCTCGTCGATCAGGAGGATGGGCCGGGTCTCGTGGGTGAAGGCCTCCCACAGCTTGCCCTTGCGGATGTAGTTGCTGACATCATGCACCTTGCCATCGCCGAGCTGGCTGTCGCGCAGGCGGGCCACGGCATCATATTCATACAGGCCCTGCTGGGCCTTGGTGGTCGATTTGATGTGCCATTCCAGCAGCGGCGCGCCCATGGCGCTGGCGATCTGGCGGGCCAGCTCTGTCTTGCCGGTGCCCGGCTCGCCTTTTACCAGCAAGGGCCGCTCCAGCGTGACGGCAGCGTTTACCGCCGCGGCCAGTTCCTCTGTCGCGACATACTGGCTGGTGCCTTCAAAGCGCATGATCGTTAACCCTTGGCTATAGCGTTTCAGTGTCAAACCTTGTCAGGGAAACTAGAACGCGAAAACGCAAATCGCGAGGCCCAAGCGGCATTTTCTTTTGCGCTGCACCAACCGGGAAACGGCAGAATCGCGCTAGCCATGGCCAAAATCACAACCCGCAATGAAGGAGCGCGCAGGTGAGGCTCGCCGTGATTCCCGCCCGCGCAGGCAGCAAGCGCATACCGGGCAAGAACATCGCCCCCTTCCACGGCCGGCCCATGCTGGGCTGGGCCATTGCGGCCGCGCGCCAGTCTGGCTGTTTCGACAAGGTGATCGTGTCGACTGACGATGACGCCATCGCGGCCATCGCGCGAGAGCAGGGCGCCGAAACGCCCTTCCTGCGCCCGGCGGAGCTCGCCGACGATCATACCGGCCTGATGGATGTGATGGCCCATGCCCTGACTGCGGTTGACGGTGAATCGGAAATCGCCTGCTGCATCCTGCCGACAGCGGTGATGATCACGCCGCAGCGCTTGCGCGAGGGGCTGGATGTGCTGCTGGCTGATCCCGAGCTTGATTATGTCCTCTCCGCCCAGCGCTATCCCCACCCGATCGAACGGGCCTTGCGGCGCGATGCGGCCGGACGCGTGGTGATGGACCGGCCCGAGCACCTCTCTACACGCACGCAGGACCTGCCCGAGCGGTATTATGATAGCGGGCAGTTCTATTGGGGCCGGGCCGCGGCCTGGCGGGCGAAAAAGCCGGTCTTCACGGCCCGCTCCAGCATGATCGTTCTTGCCGGGCACGAAGCGGTGGACATCGATACACCTGATGATCTGGCCCGTGCCGAGCGCCTGTTCGCCCTGACCATGCAGGACGGGGCGTGACGGCGCGCCTGCTCATCCGGCCCGACGCCTCGCTGACCAGTGGTGCAGGCCATCTCATGCGCTGCCTGACACTGGCAGACGCGCTCGTGGAGCGCGGATGGCAGGCGCATTTTGCCTGCAACGCAGCGCCGAGGTTTGACTTTTCGCTGATCGCCCGGCGCGGCCACAACCTGCATTACTTGCCGCCATTGAGCAGCTGGAGCGAGGACGCACAGGCCATTGCTGCGCTGGTGGCAGAGCTTCAACCGCGCTGGCTGGTGGTCGATCATTACCGGCTTGATGCCCGCTGGGAGCGGGCCTGCGGGCAAGCAGCTGAGCGGATATGTGTGATTGATGATCTGGCAGACCGGCCACATGACTGCGCGCTGTTGTTTGATTCCGGCATCCACCGGCAGGCTGAAGCCTATGCGCCGCACTTGCCAGCCGGTTGCCGACTATTTTGCGGGCCGGGCTTTGCGCTGCTGCGCCCGGCTTTCTCGAGCCTGCGTCCTGAAAGCCTGAAGCGCCGGGCGGAGGCGGCAAGGCCACAGCGCATTCTGCTCGCGATGGGCGGGGTTGATGCTGACAATGTCACCGGTGCGGTTCTCGATGAGATCAGCCCTGTGTTGACACGTTACAAGCTGGCGCTGGATGTCGTGCTGGGACGCAGCGCGCCGCACCAGGCATCTGTGCAAGCATGGCTGGATGCGGCCCCATTTGCCGGGCGTCTGCATATTGACCTGCACGACCTTGCCAGCCTGATGGCGCAGAGCGACATCGCCATTGGTGCATCGGGCGGGACGGCGCTGGAGCGCCTGTGCCTGGGATTGCCCAGCCTTGTCCTGTCACTGGCGGATAACCAGCCGCCGGCAGCGCAGGCGATCGCGGCGTGCGGGGCGGGACGCTACGCAGGAGATGTACGCGAACCGGGCTGGCAGGACCGGCTGCGCGCCGGGCTGGAATACTGGCTGGCAGACCCTGACGGCCTGCGCACGGTTTCAGCGCTCGCCGGCGCACTCGTTGACGGGCAGGGCGCGCCGCGCACGGCCGAGGTGCTTCATGTCCATCGCTGAGGCCATCATCGCCATCGACAATTCCGCCTGGCTTCGGCCTATGACCGACGCGGATCTGAATGCGGTCCTTGCCTGGCGCAACGCGCCAGCCGTACGGGCCAATATGTACACCACGCATGTCATCACACCGGCGGAACATGCGCACTGGTGGTCACAGACGTGCGATGATCCGTCCCGGCGCTATTTCATCTTCGAGACCCGCAACGGTGCCTTCGGCGTGGTAGGCTTTACGCGGATTGGTGAAATCGCCGGGGAGGCCGAATGGGCCTTCTATGCTAGCCCGGACGCGCCGCGCGGAAGCGGATCGAAGATGGAGTGGCTGGCGCTGGAATATGCGTTCGGACGGCTCGCGCTGCAAACCCTGCGATGCGAAGTGCTGGAAACCAATACCCGTGTGATCGAGCTGCACACCCGCTTCGGTTTTGTCACTGTGGGCACGGCCATACGCCAGATCGACCAGGCTCGGGAAGCAAACATTTACCGGCTCGCCTTAGACCGGCATGTATGGGGCGGTCTGCGTCAGTCCGCCCTCGATCGGATCACTAGTCAGCAGGGACCGGCAAGATGACAGATTTCGTGATCAATGGCCGCAAGGCTGGCCCCGGTCATCCACCCTACCTGATCGCTGAACTCTCCGGCAACCATAATGGCTCACTCGACCGGGCGCTGGCGATGATCAATGCTGCCCGCGAGGCGGGCGCGGATGCGGTCAAGCTGCAGACCTATCGCGCCGATACCATCACGCTGGATAGCGATGCCCCGGAATTCACGATCTGTGAAGGCCTGTGGGCCGGGCGCAGGCTTTACGACCTTTACGCGGAAGCCTCCACCCCGTGGGAATGGCACGAGGCCTTGTTCGCCCATGCCCGCAAAATCGGCATCACCATGTTCTCCTCGCCCTTCGATCACAGCGCGGTTGACCTGCTCGAGGGGCTTGGCACTCCGGCCTACAAGATCGCCTCGTTCGAACTGGTTGATACACCGCTGATCCGCCGTGTCGCGCTGACGGGCAAGCCCCTCATCATGTCGACCGGCATGGCCGATCTGGGCACCATAGCCGAGGCAGTTGAAACGGCGCGCGTCCATGGCGCGCAGGCCATCACCCTGTTGCGCTGCGTCAGCGGCTATCCGGCTCCGGCGGCCGACTACAATCTTGCCACCATGGCCGACATGGCCGCCCGGTTTGGTACGCTGGCGGGCCTGTCGGACCATACGCTCGACGATACGACCGCGATTGCTGCGGTCGCACTGGGCGCTAGTGTGGTCGAAAAGCACTTCACCCTCGCGCGCAGCGATGGTGGGCCGGATGCGGCCTTCTCGCTGGAGCCTGAGGAGTTCGCTCGCCTCGCGCGCTCCCTGAAGACGGCCTACAGCGCCATTGGCTCGATCAATTATGCGGTGAAGACCAGCGAAGCGGGCAATGTGCAGTTCCGCCGCTCGCTCTATTTCGTGCGCGACCTGCCCGCTGGGGCAGTGGTCGGGCCGGACGATGTTCGCAGCGTACGGCCGGGCCATGGGCTTGCACCGCGGCACTACGATGCCGTCATGGGGCGTACGCTTGCTAGACCGGTGCGCTTTGCCGAGCCGTGCAGATGGGACGATTTCGAAGGCTGAGGCAAACGCGCTTCGGCACCCTGCCTCAGGCGGCGTTACGGGCGTGCGCCTCGACAAATGCGCGGAACTCGCCTGCCATGCGCTTCATGCCGCCAGCCCAGTCGCGATAGCGTTCGCCGGCAAAGGTGCGGCTACCCGGATACCAGAGCATCTCCGGCTCTCCAAGCATCGTCCAGGCGACATTGATCGGGCGGATGAACCAGACCAGCCCGCCAACGGCTGCCGTCAGGTTCGTGGTAGCATTCATCGGGCCCATGACGAGATCGCAGGCCTTGCCAAGTGCGGCCACGCCATCAAGATCGTCCTTCAGGTCAATGTCCTGGGGCTGGTGGATATTCACGCCAAAGCGCGCCTCGGCCTCGGCCAGTTCCTCGGCCGCCTCGCCATACTGGAGATTGATGAACACCGCGCCGGGTGTCTTCAGGATCGGCTTCCACATCTCGAACGGAGCGAAATGCTTGGTCCGAGAGGCGTCCATTTTCAGCGATTTCCACAAAAGCCCCACCTTCGGGCCGTTGCCCAGTGCCGCCAGCTGCTTGCCGAAGGACTCCACGCGCGCCGGATCGGCGGTCAGGAAGCCCGGTTCTTCCGGGAAGGTCTCCGTAGTGAAGCGGAAGGCTCGGCACAGATTGCCTGCCGGCGTCCACAGATTGGCTTTGCCGTCCTTGAAGAGGTCTGGCGCATGGCGGTGCTGGCGGCCTTCGCGCTCTACCGTGTAGTGCCGCTCCACCATGGCTCCGGGGAATGAGCGCTGCAGCAGCGGGATCAGGCGCTTCTCGCAGGCAATACGCAGCTCTCCGCCAGGCCCCACGGCCTTTTGCGCATCGTGAAACATGCTGGCAAACAGCACTTCGTCACCAATGCCCTGCTCGCCGACGACGACCAGCGTTTTGTCTTTGAGTTCAGCCGGATCAGCCCCGTCCCAGGGGCGCGAGGGGATCAGGAAGTTGGTCGCAAAGCGATAGTGCATGTTCAGGCGCGCGCGATAGAGGTCCCAGCCCTCGGCCAGTTGGCCGGCGGAAAGCAGGGTCTGCGAATAGCCATGGGTGGAAATGACGCGGTCGGGCTCGCTTTCAGCATTGTCGATGGCCGTCAGGAAGTGCGCGAGTGCTCCTTCGACATCACCTGTCAGTTCCAGCGCATGGGCGAGATTGTGTGCCGCCCGCGCATAGCCCGGGCGTAAACGCAGCGCTTCGGCGTGGAAGGTTATGGCCTCTGCGGCCTCGCCGCTCTCCATGACGGTTGTGCCCATCGCATTCCACAAATCGGCATTTTCCGGCTGGGCGTAGATCGCCTGACGCAATAGCTCGATGGCATCCTCAAAGCGCGACTGGTCGCGCAGGATCGCGGCCAGCTGCACCGCGCCCCCATTGGCGTTCGGGCTCATCCGCAAATAGATGCGCAGGAATTTTTCGGCGGTAGGCAGCAGGCCGAGCTTGGACGCGAGTGTGCCGAGGCTCTTGTATATCTCGGCGTTGTTGGGGTCGCGTTGCAGTGAGCGTTCATAAAACTCCAGAGCCTTCGACAGGCGCCCGAGATGTTCCAGTGCCATACCCATGGCCTGATTGACCACCGGGTGCTCAGCATGCGTGTCCAGCAGTTTCAGGACGAGGCGCGCGCCCTCGGCGGCCTTGCCGTCATCCACCATGGTCATGGCGCGGCGCAGGCGTGCGGCGATTTTCGGATCGGAGCGGGCCGCCGGATTGTTGTCCAGATCGAGACCCGGAATGGCCGTGCCGCGTGCCGCCTCCGAGGGGTTGATAATGTCCTCGACGCCCTTGGCGAGTTCCGCGTCGAGATCAAGAAGCATGGTCATCGTAAAGTCCTGCCGGCCGGTGAAATTATGCTAGGGTCGAGACAGGCCTGCTTCGCTTAAGAAGCTGCTAACGATTGGAAATGTGCAATTTGTCCTGTGTGAGCAACGGTTTGTTCATCCCGTTTGGAGAACATTCCCGTCAGCAGGGCCGCGATGGATTGCGTGCTTTGAAGGGGGCCTTTTCATGCCGCTTAAACTGTCCTTGAAACCGGGCGAGAAATTCGTGCTCAACGGCGCTGTCGTCGAGAATGGTGACCGGCGCGCCATTCTGGTTTTGCAGAACAAGGCATCCGTCCTGCGCGAGAAGGACATCATGCAGGAGCATGAGGCCGACAGCCCCGCGCGGCGCATCTATTTTCCGGTCATGATGATGTATCTGGAAGGCCGGGCCGAGGGCGCGATCTACGACCAGTTCGTGCTTCGCATGACCGAGTTCATGGGCGCCCTGACCAATCCTGAAGTGCTGACAGACTGTGTGGCGGTCAGCCGCGATGTGATGGCAGGAGAGTTCTACAAGGCGCTGATCCGCTGCCGCAAACTCATCACCTACGAAGATCAGCGCACGGGCCGGGCTCCGGCCGCGGCGAAGGGTTGAACCGTCTCATGTCCTATCAAGCCTACCAGACCACTGCATCGCGCACCGAGGATCCCCGCTCGGCGGAATACCGTCTGTTCGGTCAGGTGACGCGGGCATTGATGGCGGCGCGTGAATGCGGACCTACCCAGTTGTCCAAGCGCGCCGATGCGCTGGACTGGAACCGGCGGATGTGGACAGCGTTTGCCGCTGACTGCTCCAGCGAGTCCAATGGTTTGCCGGACTCGCTTCGGGCGGCGATCATTTCGCTGTCGATCTATGTTTCGCGCCAGACCAGCGAAGCTATCCGCGACGATGACGCCGTCGACACGCTCGTCGAAATCAACCGCACAATCATGCAGGGCCTTGCGCCCCAGGGACAGGGCGCCGCCAGCGCTGCCTGAACGGGGCGCTGATACTGTCGACCTCAAGCGGCCGGGCCATGTGTCCGGCCCTTTTTTTGCGCGCTATCAGCACGGCGCATTTTGCCCACCGGCCGGTTAGCGACCGGCAGAATTGACCGAGGGTGCGCCGCGCGATGCGCAGCCAAAATATTTCTCTATAAAAACAACCAGCTGATGCCAGGCACGCCAGGCGTCAAACGGCATGGGGTTTGCGCAAGCGTTAGCGGGACAAAACGTCCGTTATCCACTTCCAGAATGGAGGAACCCCACAATGACCAATTCTGTGAACACGAACTACGGGGCCATGGTGGCCCTGCAGAACCTGAACAAGACCAATATGCAACTGCAAACCACGCAAAACCGGATCAATACCGGCCTGCAGGTCGCAAGCGCGAAGGACAATGGCGGCATCTATGCCATTGCCCAGCGCATGCGAGCGGATGTGAGTGCGTATGGTGTGGTTCAGGATAGTCTGAACCGCGGTATTTCGACGACTGATGTCAGTCTCGCTGCGGGTGAAGCGATTTCCGATCTGCTTATCGAAATGAAGGAAAAGGCCCTTGCGGCCGGCGACGTATCGCTTGATACGCCCAGCCGGGTCGCACTGAACGAGGACTTCAAGGCGCTTCGCGACCAGATCGCGTCGATTGTCGAGAATGCCGAGTTCAACGGGCTCAACCTGATTGATGGCAGCGCAACGGACGGGTTTATCGCGCTGGCCAATGCAGATGGCTCCAAGACGATCACCGTGGGAACGGAGGATCTTTCGCTCTCCGGTACCGTTGTGACGTTGACGTCCACTGCATCGTTCGGCACGGCAACCGCGGCCTCGGATATCGCCTCGCAGATCGCCACATCGCTTGAGAACGTGAACAGCGCGCTTGCGCGTCTGGGCACCATGTCGAAAGCGCTGGAGATCCATCAGACTTTCGTCACAAAACTCTCTGACTCTCTGGAAAGCGGAATCGGCAATCTTGTCGATGCGGATATGGCCAAGGAATCGGCGAAGCTTCAGTCCTTGCAGGTCAAGCAGCAGCTTGGCATTCAGGCTCTGTCTATCGCCAATTCTGCGCCTCAATCCGTACTCAGCTTCTTCCAGTAGAGCTGGAAACCCGGGGCCGCCCTTCGGGGTGGCCCCATTATTTTAGCCAAAATCCGCATTAAGTTTTAATTCATAAATGCCTGAAATTTCTTGAAAATTAGTGATTCGATAACCGGCAGAAAGTGCCTGTCCGGCAATATTTGCCGAGCTATGACCGCCGAATACGGCAAAAACTGCCGGGTCAAATTCAGCCAGCGGTTTTACTGCTCATTATAACATATTGAATAAAAACAGATTATCGATTTTTCCTAGCGAAGTGATTCGAACTGGCCCCGGCCTTGCTGGGAGTGCTCTGGGTCAGAAGACCTGGCACGCAAAACGCGCGTCACACCATAGAACGTGAAAGGAGCCAAGAAATGGCTAGTGTAAATACCAATGTGGGCGCAATGGTCGCCCTGCAGAACCTCAACAAAACCAACTCCCAGCTTCAGACCGTCCAGAACCGGATCAATACCGGCCTGGCCGTCTCGTCTGCCAAGGACAATGGCGGCATTTACGCCATCGCCCAGAACATGCGCGCGGAAGTTGGCGGCCTTCGCGCCGTGACGAACTCCCTCGATCTTGCGGTTTCCACCGTCGACGTGGCCCTGGCCGCTGGTGACGCCATCTCCGATCTTCTGATCGAGATGAAGGAAAAGGCCCTTGCCTCGTCCGACACTTCGCTGGACAGCGCATCGCGCACTGCCCTCGACGAAGACTTCAAGGCACTGCGTGACCAGATCACGACGATCGTCGAGAATGCCGAGTTCAATGGCACCAACCTGATTGATGGCTCTGCGACGGGCGGCATTTCTGCGCTGGCCAATGCCGCAGGTTCCAACACGATCAGTGTGGTGGACGAAGACATGTCGCTGTCTGGCGGCATTCTGGCTTTTTCTGCCGGCACCGACATCAGCACCGAAACTCTGGGCGCTGCGGCCGTGACGGCAATCGACACGGCTTTGACCAGCCTGAACTCGGCGCTGTCGCGTCTGGGTACCGGCTCCAAGTCGCTCGAAATCCACAAAACGTTCGTCAGCAAGCTGTCTGATTCCCTTGAAGCGGGTATCGGTAACCTTGTCGACGCCGATCTCGCGAAGGAATCGGCACGTCTGCAGTCCCTGCAGGTCAAGCAACAGCTTGGCATCCAGGCACTGTCGATTGCCAACTCCGCACCGTCCACGGTGCTGGGTTTCTTCCGCTAGGTTAGTGGTGGGGAGAGTGGCGGGGGCATTACGTGGGGTTCTGCCCCCGCCGCTTTCTTTCTTCAAATTCAAGACAGCCTACGGGCGACAAACAAGGCGGGTTTTTTTTAAGGGGAAGTGGGGGCGTCGGCCAACAGGCACGCCAGCCAGGTGAAATTATGAACGCAATAGTTCCAATATCGGGGCGAGAGCTCGTTGTGCCGGTCGCTGGCATAGCCATGAGCACACCACCCGACAGCGCCCGGCCGAACGCCGTGCCCCCTGTTGAGCCGGGTGACCGCCAGTCCAACTCCGATTCCCGCGATACGCTGCGCCAGAGCGAAGCCATTGAAAGAATGCGCGCCGAGCTCAGCGCAAATAGCCGCACGCGCCTTCAGATCGAGCGCGAAGAGAATGGCAGCCACTTCATCTACAAGCTGATGGATCCTGACACCGGCGAAACGCTGCGCCGGTGGCCCCCGGAGAGCTTTGGCGATCTCATTGCAATTCTGAATGCCGAAGGCGGCGGGCTGGTTAACGAGCAAGCCTGACGCCCGCCCGGCAGATTTTGACCGGCAGGGGCAGGGAGTTTTTGCCTTCGTGTGGCCTTCGATGCCAGGCGGGGGTATCTTTATTTTGTATAAGCTACTGACTTAATGTGCATAATCCCAGATTAACCGTGTTGGCCCCGGTCTTGCTCCGACAGGCGCGAAGGGCTGCCAAAAGGCGGCGGGACTCTGGGAGAAGACCGATGGCGCTAAGCGTCCAGACAAATGTATCCGCGATGCTCGCATTGCAGAACCTCAACAAGACCAACATGGATCTTCAAACCACACAGAACCGGATCAATACCGGGCTGAAAATATCGGGTGCGAGGGACAATTCTTCCGTGTTTGCAGTCGCGCAGTCGATGCGGGCGGATGTGGGGGCGCTGGGCTCTGTAAAGACGTCGCTGGACAGAGCGGTCTCTATCGGCGATGTGGGGATAGCTGCCGGTGAGGCTATCTCCGATCTGCTCATCGAGATGCGCGAGAAGGCCACAGCCGCGATGGATGCGTCCATCGACAGCTTCGCCCGGGCTGCCTATGACAGTGATTTCAAGGCGCTGATCAACCAGATCGAGGTCATTCTGCAGAACGCCGACTTTGACGGCGCGAACATGCTCAATGGCTCGATTACCGGCGGCATCGCCTTCCTGGCCGATGCGGACGCGGCGCGCTCGGTGACACTCAATACCCAGGATATGAGCTTCTCGGGGACAATTATCACCCTCTCCGGCACGGCCAGCCTTGGCACCGTCACGCTCGCGGCCAGCGCCGTGTCCTTCGTCAATGCCAGCCTGGACAATGTCAACGCGGCGCTCGCGCGGCTGGGGTCGGACATGAAGAAGATGGAGGCTCACCGGACTTTCATCGGAAAGCTCAGTGACAGCCTCACTGCCGGCGTGGGCAATCTTGTGGATGCCGACCTTGCAAAGGAGAGCGCGCAGCTGACGGCCTTGCAGGTCAAACAGCAGCTGGGCGTTCAGGCGCTCTCGATTGCCAACTCCGAACCGCAGATCATCCTGTCGCTCTTCGGACGATAGGCATTTCGTCCGAGGGGGACGAATAAAGGGCGCGGCCATCAGGCCGCGCCCTTCGCACTCTTGGCCGATGGTGAGGCTAGAAAGCCTTGGAGATCATCAGCACGGCCGTGGCGTCGCCCTCGTCGGTGCTTTCCGTCGTATCGACATAGGCCAGTGACCAGTCCACGCCCAGCGCGGTCCAGCCGATACCCAGCGACCAGTCCCATTTGTCATCGCCGTCGCCATCGGGATCGCCGAAGGCACCCGTCTCGTAGCCCACGGTACCGGTCAGGCTCAGCCCGCTATCACCAAGCGGATAGGCACCTTCGTAGTACAGGTACAGATTATCGTCATTGCCGATATTGTCCTGATCGGGTGCGTATGCGGCCCCCAGGGTCGATTCCAGCGCACCTGTGGTGAAGCCCGCAGACCCGTAGAACTCCCAGTAATGGACGTCGGTCGCGCCGGGATAGGTGTAGACCAGCGCGCCGACATCGAAGGCAAGCCCGCCAGCCTCGAAGCCGTAACCGGCATAGAGGTCCAGCTCGATTTCGGAATTGCCGACCGGCTCGATGCTCGAGGCCCAAGTTCCGGCGTAGAAGCCGTTGTCAAAGGCCAGATCGAACCCGCCCTGGACCGCAATGCCCCTGTCGGACAGCGAGATGCCGCGGAAGCGATAGTCAGTGACCAGCGCGACGTTGGCCTCGATTTCCACGCCCTCCTGGGCCTGAACGGTGGAGGTGAAAGCGAGCGCAGATGCCGAAACCGCCAGAAGCGTGGCCAATGTGGTGGTGCGGCGGCTGAGTGTGCTGAAGTGTTTCATGTCTATTCCCCTTTGGTACGTTGGTGGCCGTCTCGCACCCGGCCATTGAGAAAGGGCGTGCGCGCGATTGAGCCCGAGCGCGCCCTGGACCGCACCGGAACTGGCCAGCCCTTGAGGGGAGGCGAAGAGCCGGTAAGGTCGAGAATGGTCACCTGGAACAGGCGCTGCCGTTTTTGCGGACGGGCCTTCTTTGCCGGCTTGCGAGGCTTGCCGGCAGGTGTCAGGCGCGTTTGCGATATCGCGGTTGGCGAAGGCAGCTCTGCCCCGGGCAGACCGTTAAAAGGCGGCCGGGTGGGGGTGCAGCCCACCCGGTCCGCCGATTGCGTCATGCTGAAGCCGGGGCTTTCTCCTTTCCCGGCAGGAACTCCGGATAGGCGCTGTGGCCCAGCTCGGTGTAGTCGCCTCCGACCGTTTCCTCGTCGGGCTTCAGGCGGATGCCCACCGTGATTTTCAAGACGAGGAAGACGATGAAGCTGGCCACAAAGGCGAACGCGCCGATGGCACCTACGCCCATGGCCTGGGTTACAAAGCTTGTCTCCGGATTGGTGAGCGGCACGATCATGGTGCCCCAGATGCCGGCAAACAGGTGTACCGGGATGGCTCCAACCACGTCGTCGAGACGCAGCTTTTCAAGCAGGATGGCACCAAACGTGGCGATCACACCGCCCACAGCGCCGATCAGGATCGCCTCGCCGATATTGGGCGTCAGGGGTTCGGCGGTGATGGAGACCAGCCCGGCCAACGCGCCATTGAGCACGGTTCCCAGATTGGCCTTGCCCTTGCCGAGCGCCAGCGTGAGCAGATAGGTGGCGATCACGCCGCCGGCAGCGGCCATGTTGGTGTTGGCAAATATCTGCGAGATCGCCGTAGCGTCGGCTGCCGACCCCATCGCCAGCTGCGATGCGCCATTAAAGCCAAACCAGCCGAACCACAGAACAAACGTGCCCAGCGTTGCCAGCGGCAGGCTGGAGCCGTGCATGGCCACTGCCTTGCCATCAACGAACCGGCCGGTGCGTGCGCCCAGCAGGATGATGCCCGCGAGGGCGGCCCAGCCGCCGACGGAGTGCACGATCGTGGAGCCGGCAAAGTCAGAGAAGCCTGCCGCTGACAACCAGCCTTCGCCCCATGTCCAGGCACCCTGGATCGGGTAGATGACGGCGGTGAGCACGACGACAAACAGGAAGAAAGCGCCGATGCGCACCCGCTCGGCGACAGCGCCCGAAACTATGGACGCAGTCGTGGCCACAAACACCATCTGGAAGAACCAGTCAGATGCCGTGGAATAGCCGTTCGCGGCGACATCAATGACCTCGTCGCCGGTGAGCTCGCTGGGAGACCACGGGAAGGGTATGCCGAAATAACCGCCGCTCTGGTCGACGCCGAAATACATCAGATTATAGCCGACGAGGTAGAACATGACCCCAGCTATGGAATAAAGCCCGATGTTTTTCAGGCAGATGGCGGCTGCATGCTTGCCCCGGACAGAGCCGGCTTCAAGCATGGCAAAGCCGGCAGCCATCCACATGACGAGAAAGCCGCCAATCAAAAAGAGAAGGGTGTTGAATATGTAGGCGGTCTCTTCGCTGACCTGTGCCGAGGCGGGTGCCGCCAAGGCAAGGACCCCGCCCAGCGCCAGCGCTCCCGCCCAGGCACGCCGCCGCGCACGCCGGGGCGCGGCTGATTGATCTGAAGTCATGGATAATCCCCTTGAATGTGTTCTTGAGCCGGTTGCCGGCATGCCGGCGGAGGGGATCGGGCTCGCACCGGCCGGGCCGGTACACTCTGTTGCTGTTGTTGCGTGCATCACGCCGTCTCCTCCGCTTCTTCTTGCGGCTGGCGGGATCGCATTGCAGAGGCTTCGCGCTGGTCTGACGCCGCGCTTTGTCACAAGACCTTTGCAGAGCGATTGATGCGCTGCAACATTATTTGTCCGGACAAAGCTGCAACGCAGCAGAATGTTGTAAAAATGCCGCAATACTTGATGGGGCATAACTAATAGATCGATTTATACTGATTAAACACAGGAAATGAGGCCGTGCGGACACGGCCTCAAGTTTTCTGCAAATGCGGATCACCAGAACCGCATGTACATCGCGGACCGCCACTGCTTGCGAGTCAATAAGGTCTTAAGCCTACCCCGCCATTTGACGCCAAATTTTAATCTGTGCTCTCCAGAAGGGCGCAGTTGCCCGCGAAGCGGGCGCGAGACGCCGCAAGCGCGACTCAGCTCATGCTGACGCGCAGCAAAACATTTCCATGGAGCAGGTCATGGCAAAGAGTGCCGGGTTTCTCGCCTACGGGCGTCAGGATATAGACGCGGACGACATTGCGGCGGTGGTGCGCGCCTTGAACTCTGACTTCCTGACGACAGGCCCTGAAATCGCCGGCTTCGAAGCGGAGTTCTCCACATTTGCTGGCGCAAGCCACGCGATTGCCTGTTCCAATGGCACAGCCGCGCTTCATCTGGCGCTCGATGCACTGGGAGTAGGTGAGGGCGATATATGCATCGTGCCGTCGATCACCTTCATGGCGACTGCGAACGCGGCCCGCTATTGCGGGGCAGAAGTGTGCTTTGCTGATGTCGATCCCGCTACCGGCCTGCTGACCCCCGAAACGTTTGCGCAAGCGCTGGCGTGCGCGGGCAGCAAGGCAAAGGCCGTCCTGCCGGTTCATCTGGCGGGCGTGCCCTGTGGCATGGCAGCCATCGCGGCGCTCGCCCGCGAACACGGGCTTCATGTCGTGGAGGACAGTTGCCATGCGATCGGATCGAGTGATGTTTCCGGAGCTGTGGTGGGTGCATGTACCCATAGCGATGCGGCGACGTTTTCCTTCCATCCGGTCAAGTCGCTGACGACGGGCGAGGGCGGGATGGTGACGACGAACAACCCCGGTCTCGCCAACCGCATGGCGCGCCAGCGTTCGCACGGCATTGAACGCGGTCCCGCAGGGTTCGAGCGCTCGGATGGCGCAAACGAGCCCTGGTATCATGAGATGGTGTCGCTGGGCTGGAACTACCGCCTGCCGGACATCAACGCGGCGCTGGGGCGCTCCCAGCTTGCCCGGATGGCGGATTTCGCGGCCAGACGCCGCGCCCTGACAGCGGCCTATCGTGAGCATCTGGCAGAGCTCGCGCCGCTGGTTTCCTTGGCCGGGGATCCGCCCGGCACTGATCCGTGCCGCCATCTGATGAATGTCCAGATCGATTTTGACGCCGCCGGACGATCGCGCGCCGAGGTCATGAACGCGTTGAAAGACCGCGGCATCGGCACGCAGGTTCACTACATCCCGGTCCACACCCAGCCCTATTATATGCGGCGGTATGGAGAGCAGAACCTGCCGGGCGCGCAGGCGCATTATGCCAGGACGCTCTCCTTGCCTTTGTTCACCCGCATGGAGGCGGGCGGTGTCGAGCGGGTGTGCGCCGTGTTGGCAGAGGTGCTGGGAGCTAAGCCGGGTTAGCGTGTGAAGGCCTGCTGCAGCAATGTCTGCAAGGCGCGGGCATCAAGATGCTCGGGATTGCTGTCCGAGGCGTAGGAGAAGCCCTCCGGCGCGCGCGGCCCTGCCTCGAGCCACTGCTCCATCAGGGATGATCGTTGGGCTGGCACGATGACATAGCGGTCATCCAGCTCGACGGTTGAGCGGGCATCGTCCTCGGGCACCATGACTTCGTGCAGCTTTTCGCCCGGCCGGATGCCGACAATCTTGTGCGGCAGGCCGGGGGCCAGCGTGCGGGCGAGGTCCGTCGTCAGCATGGACGGAATTTTCGGCACGAAAATCTCGCCGCCCTTTGCCATTGCAAGGGAGGAGAGGACGAAATTCACGCCTTGCGTGAGCGTGATCCAGAAGCGCGTCATCCGCTCGTCGGTGATCGGCAGATGGTCGGCGCCTTCAGCGATCAGCTTGTTGAAGAAGGGAACAACCGAACCGCGTGAGCCCACCACATTGCCATAGCGCACGACCGAGAAAATCGGGCCTTCCTCGCCGCCCATATTCTGTGCGGCGGAGAATATCTTGTCGGAGGCCAGTTTTGACGCACCATAGAGATTGATCGGATTGGCCGCCTTGTCAGTCGATAGGGCGCAGACATGCTTCACGCCGCGCTTGATGGCCGCGCGCACCACATTTTCAGCACCGAACACATTGGTCCGGATGCATTCAAACGGGTTGTACTCGGCAATCGGCACGTGCTTCAGAGCGGCGGCATGGATCACCACGTCGACACCGCGCATCGCCATGTCGAGCCGTCCTTCATCGCGCACATCGCCGATGAAATAACGCATGAACGGGTATTGGGCAGGCGGGAAGACCTGCGCCATCTCGTATTGCTTCAGCTCGTCGCGCGAGAAGATGATGAGCTTTTTCGGTTTGAATTCCTCAATCACCGTGCGCACGAAATGGTGGCCGAACGAGCCGGTCCCGCCGGTGACAAGCACCGTCTTGCAGTCGAGATTCATACGCGGTGAGCGAAAGTCCCGGCCGAGGAAGAGCGGCCCCAGGTCGCCTTTTGCGGCGGCGGGTGCAACGGTTTTGGAAGCGGTGGCGCTCATGGGTCCTCGCAAGGAAGATATCGAATCACAACTGGACGTTAACCTTCGGCCTTCAGCCGTTAACACTCCCTTAGCCTTGATTTACGCAATCCTTGACGCGGACGCAGCGGGCTAACGATTTGTTGGCGATACGCTGCAACACTGGCGAGTGGACGTTTCTGTCCGCAGGAGAGCTGAGTGATTACCGGTCTGTCAGGCGATGTTCTGGGTGCGTGGTTCTCCGCGCAAAACGGCACGCGTAACGCAGCCGCCAATACCCGTGCGCCCGCTCAGCAGACGCTTGGTTCCACGCGCGACAAGGATGTATTGCCGCCTTGGGATCCGCGCGGTGAAGTGACGGCGCTGGACGCTGTCCGGCGCTCGGTGCTCGGCAATGGCCGCTTCTTTGATTCCGATGCCAAGGCATTCTCGAACCTCAATGTCAGCCAGGACGAGAAAAAGCTCTACGCCATGTTTACCGGGCTTCGTGCGCTGCAATCACTCGCCGCTCCGGGTACCGAGCGCGGCGCCAGCGCAACCGATCTGGCATTCTGGAACAGGCGTTTCCAGGAAGGGATTGGCCAGATGGGCGAATTCTTTTCAAATCTGGATCTGGACGAGGTCTCTGTCCTTCCCGACAAGCAACTCACCAAGGCGGAAAGCGAAGTCGCGGTCAGCCGGGGTTTCAGCGAGTACACAACGGGCATCATTCACAAAGGTCCGGCGAGCGAGGAAGCCGCCGCCTTCACCGGCGATGTGCAGTTCGACATTACGGTGCGGAAAAATGGCACTGACATCAATATCGGCATCGACCTTGCCGAGATGGGCGCGACGCCGCGCACGATGGGAAATGTCACCGACTTCATCAATTCCAAGCTGGAAGCGCAGGGCATTGTCACGCGGTTTTCTTCGGTGCGGGTCGGCGAGGTCGGGCCGGCCGGTATCATCACCGCCAATGACTGGGCGCTGCGGATCAGCGGTATCCTGACCGAGCAGGTGTCGTTCTCTGCTCCGGCCGGACAGCCGGCCATCTATATGGCTGGCGTTACCGGGACAGGTGACAGCGCCGCGGGCCAGCTTTCCAAGATTATCGGGTTGGACGGCACGCCCAGCGTACAGTTTGCCCAACGTATCGAAGCAGACGGAACCGTGACGGATGTGCCAGTGCCGGGCGGTGAGACGCGCAGCTCCACCGCACCTAATCCGTTGTCGATTGATGCGATCACGCAAGCCGCCGATGGCGGGATCTATGTCGTTGGCCGAACTGCTTCCGGTGTTAGCGGTCAGGCGGTCAAGGGCGAATCCGACCTGGTGCTGATGCGCTACGATTCCAGCGGCAAGGAAGTCTGGAGCCGGGTGCTGGGCGCATCAGGAGAAGCCAACGGTGCGTCGGTTGCGGTCGATGCGAATGGGAATGTCGTCGTGGCCGGCTCGGTCAAGGGCGGGCTCGGCGGCACAAACGATCTGGGCGGCGAGGATTCGCTCGTGGTGAAATTCAATGCCGCCGGCGTGGAGCAATGGGCGCAGCGTTTCGGCGCATCGGGCGATGACCGCGCCAATGCCGTCACCATTGGCGATGACGGCACGATCTTTGTCGCCGGAGAGGCCCGCGGCAGTTTCGGCGGCGTCGCGCATCAGGGCATTCTTGACGGTTATGTGCGCGCCATCGGGTCAGACGGCACTGTTCTCTATACGCGCGGTATCGAAGCGGGAGCCGGGATTGAACGCGCCCGCGCCACGGCGACGGCCGCTGATGGCGGGTTGCTGGTTGCGAGTGAAGTGGATAGCCGCGCTGTCCTTACAAAATTTGCGGCGGGCGATGACGGGACCGGCGATCCGGTGTGGACGCTGGATATGGGCTCGCTCGATGGCGGCCGCATTGGCGGCATCGCGGTTGGTGATGACGGCGCGATCTATCTGACCGGTGCCGCCGGAGCGGGCTTTGTGCCCAGCGCGCCTGTTGCGGCCAATCAGGGCGGACGTGATGCCTTCCTTGTCCGCATTGAGGACGGTGCTTCGGGAAGCGTCGGCTACACCACCTTCCTCGGCACCGGCGTGGACGATCTGGGTACCGGTATCCAGGCCGTGGATGGCAAAGTCTATGTGTCCGGCACGACGAATGGCGAACTGCCGGGCGCGAGCCTGAGCGGTACACGTAATGCCTTTGCTGCCGGCTTCGACGCCAATACCGGCGCGATGGAGTGGACACAGCAAGTGTCCGGCAGGGGCGGTGTATCGCAAGGCGCGGGGATCGTCGTGGATCCGCAGGGCGATTCGATTCTCTCAACGCTGGGGCTGCCGGACGGAAAGATTGTCTACGCTGACAGCCGGGTCGTGACGGCCCAGAGCGCAGCGCGGGCGGGGGATCATTTTTTCATATCGGTAGATGGCGGGCGTTCGCGCAAGATTACCATCGACGCCGATGAGACTATGCGCTCGCTGACCTTCAAGCTGAATGCGGCGCTGCTACTGAACGGCACGGCGACCGTTGGCCGCCGCACCGGCGAAGAGTTCCTGCGCATCACACCGCGCGACGGGATAAGCGTGGAGTTCAAGGCGGGAGCGGATGGCCAGAATGCACTGGAAAGCCTCGGGCTTCCGTCTGGCACGATAACCGGCAAGTCACTGACGAAATCCAGCACCCGGGACGAAAGCGCGGCGGCTCCGCCTTCCTTTTCCCTGGGACTGGGTGGCCGCTACGATATTTCCAGCCGGGATGGGGCGATTGCCGCCAACGAGGCGCTGACCGAGGCGATGAGCGTCATTCAGCGCGCATGGCGTGAGTTGACGCAGGATCCTGCCTTGAAAGAGCTGCTTGAAGGGCCGGGTGCAGGCAAGAAGGGCGGCCAGGTGCCTGCCTATCTGCAAAGCCAGATCGCCAACTATAATGCCGGTCTTGACCGGTTGATGGCGGGCAATCCGCAAGCGGGCACGCTCGGGTTTTTCTGATAATTGTTTGGCGTTAGCGGTTTGCTGGCGGTGCTCAACCTATTGTCATCACCCGCTTCATGCAGGTGATCCATGCCTGAACAGCCCTCGTCCTTCGAGACGCTTTCTTACGAAAGCTCCTCAGGATGCGGGCTTCGGGTGCGCTTTTCCCTCATCCTGAGGGCGAACGAAGTGAGCGTCTTGAAGGACGAGGGAAAAGCAGGTGGCACCGCTCCGGTATGGGTGGCCCGGACACCCGCCTGCGCGGGCGCAGGCAAGCCGGGCCATGACACTGTCTGATTCAGCAATGATCCAGACTGTTAGCCTGAAATCGACCTCTTCTAGTCCCCGCCACCAATGGTGGAGAAGGTCGAGACATTACCAACGGCCGTTGCCGCTCCGGTCATGCCGCCGACATGACCTGTGGCGCGCATCTGTGTGATTGAATTGATCGATCCGGAATTGACCTGGCTGACCGGCGCATTCAGCCCGACCGGGCAGGTGGCGCAGATATAGGCCGACTGGGCATTGCCGATCGCAGAGCTGGTGCCATAAGCGGCCATGCCGGTGCCGAGTTGCATGGAAACCTGTCCCGTGACGGCACCGGAATTGTTCTGTGAGACGCCGGAATAGGCATCGGCCCCGATATTGGATACCAGGGCGTTGTTGCCAACGGCATGGGATGACCCCACGACTGGCCCGTCGCCAAACGTGCCAACGGCCAGCGTTGTCGTGGCGCGGACTTCGCCCCGGTTGTTCTGGGTGCCTTGCAAATGGCCATAGCCGGACACGTTCTGGATGGACGCGGTATTGCCCGAGGCTTCGCTCATCGCGGTGACGCCCCAGTTCGCGTTGGCGATGTCGGCGTCGACCGTCGAGCGCACATTGCCGCCATTGTCCTGGTCAGCCATCGCGATGATGTTGGCTTCGAGGCCCGTTAAGGTCAGGCTGTTGCCCGCGCTCTGAGCCGTAGCGAGTGCGGTTTCAACCTCTTCGGCCTCCATTTCGGAGCGCGCGTCCACATCAGCTTCTGACGTCTGCGAGGTCGCCAGCGGCATATCGCCGGTGCCCATGACCTCGATTCCATTGGCGCTCGCCATCGCGGACTGCGCGGTGTTGCCGCCATACGTGTTCAGGCGCAGCGCCGACAGGGCCGACACGCTGGCGCCGGCGCCAGCGGTCTGCTGTGCGTTCATATCCAGCCCGTCCGCCGCATCGGCGGTCAGGGCATTCCCTTGCGCCGTCGCAAAGCCGGTCGACAGACCCCACACCGAATCCGCTTCGATATCGGTTGTGGCGCTGGTCTGGCCAATCGTGGTCTGGGAGGAGCTCAGTTCGGCCTGACTGGTAAAGCTGCCGCCAGCGGAATTGCTCTGTGCGGTAGCGACAGCTGTTGCGACATCAGTCGTTACAGCATCCACCTCGACAGTGGCATCAACCGGCGCATCGTTCGACTGATCGTTCTCGACCTTATCGATAGACACCGCGAAGGACGCTGCGGATGTTGCTATCGCGGCTGTCATGGCCACGATTGACGTCAGTACGAGCCTGGACATAGGGAGTCTCCGAACCGGCATAAGCCGTATTGAGCTGGACGCCGCCGCTTGCATTCGACGGGCCAATAGGATCGTTGAACTGGCAGACGGCTTCCGCCGGCACACCATAAAGCTGGGACGACATTTCAAGTACGGCGCGCTCGATTACGGCGCGCACGGCAAGCTGGACCGGCTCAAGCGACCGGCCACCAGCGGACAAATCCACCACCGCATCGCCGAAGAAGCTGAACATGCCAGCGGAAATCTCGCGGCCGATGATCTGCTTCTGGTAGGAAACCACATCAACCACTTCGAGCGTGCGGCTGTCCACCAGGCGCAAATCCAGGGCGACGTTCATCACGTAGATGCGGCGCGAGAACACGCCGGCCGGGCTGGAATCGACACTGTCACCAGCGAAAAGGTCCTGGCCGTTGGAGCGGATATTGGAGTTCAGCTCGGTGATGCCGCCGACGAGAAAATAATCCGAGCCCGGCATGGCACCCGCATAGATCTGGCGGAAACCCTGCTCTTCGTTCTCGTCACCGATAAGCTGGCTGTTCGCGTAGCGCAGCTCCAGCTCGGCGACCGATGTATCAAAACGCTCCACCAGACGGGCGCCGGCCTTGGCCAGTGCACTCATCGCCATCAGCGACGCGCCTTGCGTGACACGCGTTCCGCCTTCGGGCGCCAGCTGGCCGGTATAGTCGGCGATGCGGCCGACCGCGACCCGGGGCGCCGGGCGTCCCTGCTGACGCGCATGGCCAGAAAGACAAACCAGCGCTTGCGAATAGGGGGTGGGGTTGGTCGTTACGGGCGCATTGCCCGTAGGCGTGGCATACAGCCCGTCAGAGCCGGAATTGGACGTGGCACAGGCCGAAACGGCAAGAGCCGAAACGGCGGCCACAAAGAGGCTTTTGATGCGGGTCATGATTATTGCTCCCGGTCGGGATCAGAGGAGGGGGGTGCCGCAGGGACGGTGCGGAGCGTCGTTGCGAGCCGGCCAGCAGATTCCATGCCAGTGACCGCATTGCCGGCACCGGAGACACGTTGATGGCTGGTCTGCGACTGCACGCCGGAACTGGTGGCATTGGCCGTGACATTGCCGGTATTGGTCTGGCGTGAGTTCACGACCACCGTGTTGTAGTTGCCGTTCACAACGACATTGAGCTGATTGGCGATCGCCGTTGCAGACGAGCCAAGATACTGGCCATTGCCGACGCCGCCGCCATTGGCCCCGGCCGAACCCGTGGCCGTGCCCTGTGCTGACACACCAACGCCTGTCTGGATGACACCGTTGATCACGACCCGGTTGGCACCGCGCCCGCGTTGACCCGCATAGGGACGGCTTTCATCGCCGCGCGCCATGCCATAGGGCTGGCTCCAGTTGTCACCGGCCTGCTGTGCGGCGGCCAGCGGAACGGCCAACAGGGCCAGTGCTGCGGCGGAAAGGGTGACTTTGGCAAAACGCGGCATAGTGTTTCCAGTGTCCTGTTTGGAGACGCTTGGACCGCAAGGCTGCAATGCCCGTGCCATCCGTCATCCGGGCCGGACGTTCAAAAAGGACGTCGTAGTGACCCATCAAGACCCTGACGCCTCCGGCGCAGAGCAAACGCCGGGCCACCCTGATGCCGGGCAGACCAAACCCACGCGTGCGCCCCTGCTGGGTCCTGGCGTATCGGGTCTGGTGCTGGCTTTGTGCGCGGTGACGCTGGCGGCCCATGCCATCGATGCCTGGGCGCAAGCCAATGGCCAGGCCCTGCACGGCTATATCCTGTGGGCCGGCGCGCTGGTGACGGCGCCCGGCGCCCTCTCCGTTGCTCCGCCGCCCGCGCCCTTCTGGGGGCTCAGCCCCTATGTGCTGCACGTCTTTGTCCATGGGGGCTGGTGGCATGTGCTGCTGAATGCGGGGATATTGCTGGCGGTGGGCAGCGCCGCTGCCGGACCCTTCGGGCGAGGCATTTCAGCCGCAACGGGGTTTCTCGCCTTTTACTTTACCTGTGCCATTACGGGCGCGGGGCTTCATGCGTTGGTTCATATCAACGAGCCCACCTTCATGATCGGCGCATCGACGGCTGTTTCGGGAGTGTTCGCGGCCGCCGGGTGGGCTGGTGGCGGACGCGCCGGGATGCTGCGGCTGGCTGTGCCGTGGCTCCTGATCAATGCGCTGATCGGCGTTGCGGGCATTTTCTATGCCTTGCCGATCGCCTGGGCCGGTCATGTCGGCGGCCTGCTGGCGGGGATGCTGCTCTATCCGGTGTTCGTGCGGGTGTTCCGGCGGACCCAGGATAGGCCCTAGAACAGCGTGTCGAGATGATCCTCGCCGTCGATCTCCAGCCCCTTGATGACCGCTGCACCCGATTCGCTGACTGATACGACGAGGCGCAGGCGGCGTTCATTGCGCAAGGCTTCCAGCTCCAGTGCCGCTTCGGGTGAAGCGAAATAGCGCTCGATATTGTAATGTACCGTCAGCCACTGGCCCGGCTCGTCACCATTGTCGCTGGCGTATCGGACGCGGCCCTCGATGAAGCTGCCGCCCGGCGGCGACGCATGAAGCGATAGCGGCTGCGACGACCCCTCACCGTCGGTCTCGAGCCGGACCCAGATCCGGTGACCGCGCCGGAACGCATGCCCGCCCGCATCCCCGAATTGCGACGTGTCGAGGCGCTGCAGCGGCGTGACAAGCTCCACATAGTGGCCCAACAGAAGGTCACGCGGGTCAACCGGCTCCATCGTCAGCCGGATTTCAGTGCCGCCAGCGCGGGCGTTGGCCTGATTGACGACCATAAACACCAGTAGCGCCGTCATGGCGGCGGCAATGAGAACTAGACGGAGTAGCGGCTTCATGAGTTTGCCTCCGTGTTGCGCGCCAGTTTGCGGCGCTGCAGGCGCATCGCAGCGATGGACATTGCCATCAGCAGCAGCCCGCCCAGCAGGAAGAACAGCGCGGTATCGAGCAGGCTGCCGAACAGGGCTGTGTAGACATGAAGGGCCTGAGCGATGAAGAGCACCAGCCCCAGCCCGCCGGTGAAGGCCCGTCCGGCGCGTGCGCCTTCAGCCACCATTGCGGCCGCAAGAGCGAAAACGGCGATTCCCGCAAGGACCTCCAGCCCGGCGACCCAGTCGGGCAGGAAGTAGGGAGCAAGCGCCAGCGCGAAGCCGCCCAGCGCAATCAGCGGGATGGTCAGGGCGATTGCCGGGCGCATCGCGCCCGATTGCATGCGCACGAATGCGAGAACGCCAATAAGCACAACGCAGGCCAGACCGGCCGGGATGAGCCCGCTGACCGCGCCATCGCCGGCGCGGCTGATCGCGAACTGGGCAAGGAAAGCGCTGATGACCGCGCCGGTCATCAGCCAGCGCGAGACGATCCGGCTCAAAGCCAGGCCGCGCTCTTCGGCCAGAGCGAGGGCGAGTGTGCCTGCTGCGCAGATCAGGGCCAGCAGGACAAACAGACCGGGACGGTCAAGTTCGTTACCGGCGCCGCCCATCCAGCGAACGAATGTGTAGAGCCATACAAGCAATGCTGCGCCCAGCAGGTTTGCTGTGAGCCGGCTTTCCATCCGCACAGCGAACGCGGCGGTCGCCAGCCAGAGCGGCACGAACCCCCAGACGATTTGC